>Ga0228535_1000152_pt1 | contig 224922 bp, 210 predicted proteins | sample SJ1metagenome_FD_168457 | JGI IMG/M metagenome (GOLD analysis project Ga0228535, IMG submission 168457) | Enriched culture of PCE-dechlorinating microbial communities from Ithaca, New York, USA - SJ1 | ecosystem: Engineered > Modeled > Simulated communities (microbial... > Unclassified... | reverse complement strand
TCGCAAGCGTCTTTGTGATCGCCGCTGTAAGGGTCGTCTTACCGTGGTCGATATGGCCTATCGTTCCTATGTTGAGGTGCGGCTTGTTTCTTACAAATTTCTCCTTTGCCATTTCTGTCTTGCCTCCTTTAGATATTTCCTGATCGATTGATGATCTTTTGTATTTGCTATATTTTCAGAAGTTCTTCAGCTACGCTCTTGGGCACTTCGTCATAATGGTGGAAAGTCATGGTGTACGAAGCCCTTCCTGATGTTTTGCTTCTCAGGTCCGTAGCGTAACCGAACATTTCTGCCAAGGGCACAAAGGCCTTGACTATCCTTGCATTTGCCCTTGATCCCATTTCAGAGACTTTTCCTCTTCTTGAGGAAATGTTGCCCATTACATCTCCCATATACTCTTCCGGAACTACGACTTCAACATCCATTACGGGCTCCATAAGGACGGGATCGGCCTTCTTCATCGCCTCCTTGATCGCCATCGAGCCTGCGATCCTGAAGGCCATTTCCGAACTGTCGACTTCATGGTAGCTGCCGTCGACGATCGCCACCTTGATGCCAATTACAGGGTAGCCGCCGAGAATACCGTTGTTGAGCGCCTCTTCGACACCCTTCTGGGCGGCAGGGATGTATTCCTTCGGAACAACTCCGCCAACGATGCGGTCTTCCCACTCGAATCCCTTGCCTTCGGCAAGCGGTTCGACCTCAAGGACAACGTCTCCGTACTGTCCCTTGCCTCCGGACTGACGGACAAATTTGCCCTGTGCCCTCGCGGGTCTCCTTATCGCCTCTCTGTAAGCGACCTGAGGACGTCCCACCTTTACCTCGACGTTGAACTCCCTGCGGAGCCTGTCAACTATGATCTCAAGGTGGAGTTCTCCCATTCCGCTTATCAGGGTCTGCCCTGTCTCCTCGTTGACTGAAACGTGGAAAGTCGGGTCCTCTTCCGAAAGGGCGTCAAGCCCCTTAGCAAGCTTTATCTGGTCAGCCTTGCTCATGGGTTCTACGGAAAGCGATATAACGGGTTCCGGGAAGATCAGGTTTTCCAGCAGTACAGGCTTCTTTTCATCGCAAAGCGTATCTCCCGTACGGACCTGTTTGAGCCCGGGGATAGCTACGATCAGGCCTGCCTGCGCGCTCTCGAGCTCCTCACGCTTGTTTGCGTGCATCCTGAGTATCCTTCCTATCCTTTCACGGCGCCTTGTGTTCGTGTTGTAGATCGACATGCCGTTCTCTATAGATCCTGAATAGATCCTGCAGAAAGCAAGCCTGCCGACAAACGGGTCGACCATGATCTTGAACGCAAGAGCAGAAAAAGGCTGATCAGAAGAGGGGATTATTTCTATCTCTTTTTCCGTGTTGTCAGGATCGTGCGCCTTGAGCGGGGGCATGTCAACGGGGCTCGGAAGATATGCCACGACCGCATCAAGAAGCGGCTGTACGCCCTTGTTCTTGAATGCCGAACCGCACATTACCGGCACGATATTCAGGCTTATGACAGCCTTCCTGATGGTCCTCCTGATCAGATCTTCGGGAACTTCCTCTCCCTCAAGGAAGAGGTTCATCATCTCGTCATCGTAGTCGGAGAGATTCTCGACCATTTCCGACCTTGCGATCTCTACCTCTTCTTCGAGCTGAGGCGGGACATCCGCGATATGGAATTCTGTTCCGAGCGTATCATCATAGATTATCGCCTTTCTCGCGACAAGATCCACCATTCCCGTAAATCCGTCTTCCACACCGATGGGTATCTGTATCGGAACAGCCCTGGCGCCGAGACGCCTGCGCATCTGGTCGACTACCGAGAAAAAGTCAGCTCCGACCCGGTCCATTTTGTTGACGAAAGCGATCCTCGGTACGCGATACTTGTCTGCCTGACGCCAAACTGTCTCTGACTGAGGCTCGACTCCGCCAACTGCACAAAAAACGGATACTGCCCCGTCAAGCACTCTCATAGAGCGCTCGACCTCAACAGTAAAGTCCACGTGCCCGGGTGTATCAATAATATTGATCAGGCAATCGCCCCAGAAACAGGTAGTCGCGGCAGATGTGATCGTGATACCACGCTCACGTTCCTGCTCCATCCAGTCCATCGTAGCAGCGCCTTCGTGAGTTTCACCCAGCTTGTGCTTACGGCCTGTATAGAACAGGATGCGCTCTGTCGTTGTAGTCTTACCTGCATCTATATGCGCAGCTATTCCTATATTGCGCACCTTACTCAAGTCGATGCCCTGCATCGTCAACACCACCAAACTAAAACTTTAAAATTTATGTTCTTCACACTACCAGCGGTAGTGTGCAAACGCACGGTTAGCTTCGGCCATGCGGTGGGTATCTTCCCTCTTCTTTACGGAACCGCCCTCGCCCTTGCAGGCGTCGGTAAGTTCACGGGCAAGGCGTTCCACCATCGGGATGCCTTTGCGCGAACGGGAGAAATTAATGATCCAACGGATCGCGAGAGCCTGCGCCCTCTCAGGTTTGACCTCAACGGGAACCTGATATGTCGCTCCGCCGACTCTCCTCGGACGGACTTCGACCAGCGGACGAACGTTAGTCATCGCCTTTTCGAATACTTCTCCAGGCTCAATACTCAGCCTGTTTCCAGCCAGATCCAGTGCTCCATAAAAAATTCTCTCAGCCGTGCTCTTTTTGCCGCCGAGCATAAGGCAGTTGATGAATTTTGTAATTGCCGGGTTCGCATAAACTGAATCGGGCGGCGTTATACGTTTTTTTACATGTCCCTTGCGTGGCATATAGGACCAACCTCCCTTTAATAATACAAATTACTTCGGTCTGCGAGCGCCGTAGAGCGAACGGCTCTGACGACGGTTTTCAACGCCGCCGCAGTCAAGTGTTCCCCTGATTATGTGATAACGGACACCAGGCAAGTCCTTTACACGTCCGCCGCGGACGAGGACTACGGAGTGTTCCTGAAGATTATGTCCTACACCCGGTATATAAGCAGTGACTTCTATTCCGTTGGTAAGACGCACACGTGCGACTTTACGGAGAGCAGAGTTAGGCTTCTTAGGAGTAACAGTATAGACGCGGGTACATACTCCGCGGCGCTGCGGGTTCTCCTGAAGAGCAGGGGCGCTCATACGACGCCTCTTGTCCTCTCTGCCGGTGCGAATAAGCTGGCTTATTGTTGGCAAATAGCTCCCTCCTTCCCTGTTAATATTTCTTTCTACTTTTTAAGAAGCGCCGCCGCAGCAGTCTTTCTTGTCACGGCACAGGCCCTTCCCAACTGCAGCGATGTCTCTGCCCACTCAACGGGCACTGCGCGCTTCTCTGCCTCTTCAAGTATCTCTGACAACAGCCGCACATCCGCTTCTTTTGAAAGAAAAACCTTAACTGCTTCATTCGCCTTGAGCTTCCTCAGGACCGAGTTTATTCCTGCTATCCTTCCGGATGAAGCGAGTTCGTTTAAAGGCACACGGACACCTCCTGTGCAAAGGCGCACCAGAGTATATTAACAGCGGAAGCCTCTGGTGTCAATAAACACCCGGGCTTCCGCTGAATATTTTATTTGATTGGAATATTTTAGGTAAAACTACTTACCCCGGCCGCTGCGATCAGTCCTTCTGAATGATCGCTTCTTCCATCCCTGGAAGAGATGATTCGGAGGACTCAGCGATCACTACCTTCCTGTACCTCTCGATCCCTGTTCCGGCAGGTATAAGCAGTCCTATTATTACGTTCTCCTTAAGACCGACAAGGTTGTCTACGTCGCCTCTCACTGCGGAAGCTGCAAGTACCTGTGCCGTCTGCTGGAACGATGCTGCGGAGAGGAAACTGTCGGTGGCAAGTGCCGCCTTGGTAACTCCATGTACTACAGGGCTCCACTGCGGTTCCTCCCTCAGTCTCCTTACAAAAGAGACGCGCTGGATCAGCTGTTTGTGATCCGAGGGTGCCTGCTTGGGACGTACCGTTATGTCATCGGCGCCAGAGGACGCTATGCTGTCAAGGACTTTGCTCGTTATCTCCTGACCTGCCTCTGCTACCGTGTTTCCCTTTTTGTCCCTGATGGTTTCCAGAAGGACTTTGCCGAGGGCCCTCTCGGTGAGAACCTGCCTGATCACCTTTTCTCTCGTTATTATGTTGCCTTCGCTTTCGATGCCCGATATCGAGCCTTCGACGATGCCTCTTACTATTGAACCGTCAATGCCGTGTGTGATGTTTTCGATCACTTCTCCTTCAGAATTGATCGCCTGGGTAAGCGGTTTGCCGAAGTAATGCTCTATCAGCACATGGTGCATCGAATCAGTGAGATTGATGTGCTCAGGGTTCTTCCAGAGCTTGATCTCGCTTATGTTGTTGGCGCTCAGTGTCTTTATCGCGAGCGAGTCAACTATCGCATCCATCGGGATAACGACCCTGCCGTCCTTTTCAACATCAGCGGCAAACCACGCTGCATCTTCGCTCTCATCAAGTACATTGGTATCCCTTACAAGCATGGGCTGCGGCGGAAGCGATGCGATCCTGACAAGATCCGCGGAAGAGAGCCTTGTCCCGGCTTTGATAAGGACCTCGCCGTTCTCATCCGGCCTGAAGTCCTTGATCAGCTCAAGACCTTCCATCGTCCTCCTGAAGCTTGCGTCTCCGAGTACAACTCGGAGCTCGCCCTCCCTGTCCTGGACGGTCAGCTCTCCTGACGCTCCTCCTGGCCTAAGCATTTCTCCAAGCGCAGCTTTTGTGATATACTCCTGAGCCTCGCCGTCTTTTCTGAGAACATCTCCGGGTGCATCGATTATCCTGCAGTCTCTGAGGAAATTGTATGACTCGTCCAGCGAGGCCTGATTCTGTTCCGAGATCTGCCCGACACTTACTTCGAGATCTCCCTTCCAGACAAGTTCGCCGGAAACGAAGGAGCTGTCTCCCTCTTCTATCACCCGTACACGGTTGATCGGAGCGACCTTGCGAAGTATCGTCTCTATATGCTTGTCGTTAATCGAGACGCCCTGCGAACGGTAAACCTCCTGGATGCCGTCCAGAAGATAGTGCTGGACTGCCTCAAGACCCTCGACTTCCAGAAGCTGCTGAGGATCTATGTAGCCCTCTGTGAGGACCATCCCTTTTGTTATCGTGCAGCCTTCTTCGACGCCGGAGAGCAGGTTCTGAGAGGCGGGGATGTTGTAGGATATCCTCTCTTCAGTGCCGTCTTCCTTTATCACGCCGATGATGAGCTTTTTCTTGCCGTCCATCTCCCTTATCTCAAGGAGAGTACCGCCGACTTCAGCAAGGATAGCGACCTTTTTGGGCCTGCGGACTTCGAAGAGCTGCTCGATCCTGGGAAGACCCTGGGTGATGTCTTCTCCGGTGAACTGGCGTACGCCTCCCGTGTGGAATGTTCTCATCGTGAGCTGCGTTCCGGGTTCTCCTATGGACTGGGCTGCTACGACCCCTACAGATTCACCGATGGCGACCCTCTTTCTGGTCGCAAGATCCCTTCCGTAACAGGCGCGGCAAATTCCGTGTCTGAGGCCGCATGTGAGCGGGCTGCGGACCCAGACGGAACTGATCCCCTTTGATTCGATGTATTCGGCCTTCTCAGCAGATATCTCCTCATCCCTGACTAGGAGAAGTTCTCCGCTCTTGGGATCGGTCACATCCCTGAGGCTTGTCCTTCCCGCGAGGCGCTCGGACATCGAGATCGTGGCCTTTCCGTCCTGCTGCAGTAGCGGGCGTATTTCTATGCCCTGATCGGTCCCGCAGTCCTCATCCATTATTATGAGGTCCTGGGCTACATCGACCAGGCGCCGGGTCAGATAGCCCGACTTAGCCGTACGGAGGGCTGTGTCGGCAAGCCCCTTTCTTGCTCCGTGGGTCGAGATAAAGTATTCAAGAGTATTGAGCCCCTCTTTGAAGTTTGCAACTATAGGATAGCGGATGATGCGTCCGGACGGGTCTGCCATAAGTCCGCGTATTCCCGCCATCTGGGCAACCTGTCCGCGCGATCCGCGGGCTCCGGAATCCACCATTATCCTCAGTGGGTTGGTCTCGTTCATGCTGTCCATGATTTTGTCGGCGATGAGCCTTCCAGCGTCAGACCAGAGGATGTCCTTCTGCCTCATGTACTCGTCTTCGGTGAGGATACCCATTTCATACTGTGAAGTGAGATCCTCTTCCTGTTCAAGAGTCACATCCAGTATCTCCTTCTTTTCGGCAGGCACGACGACGTCGCCGACACCGAGGCTTATCCCGCTGTGTGTTGACCAGTGGTAGCCGAGCGTCTTGATCTCATCGAGCATCTCGACCATCGCGGTCTGCCCGACCTTGTCGTATGCAGCGTCAAGAAGGGAGCCCATCTCCTTTTTGTTTATGGTCTTGTTGATATATCTCAGGCCGGGATGGAGTGCCGAATTAAAGAGCACGCGCCCCGGTGATGTCTCTATCCACTTCCCGCCAGCCGTTTCGCATTTCCACGAAGGATCGGCCTTGATCCTGATCTTTGAGTTGACGTGGATGATAGAGTGGTCAAGGGCCGACATTACATCTTCAACGCCCGAGAAGTACAGGCCTTCTCCCTTCATTCCGTCTCTCAGGCTGGTAAGGAAGAATACGCCGAGGATGATGTCCTGTGTCGGTATTACGACAGGCTTGCCGCTCGCCGGGGAGAGAAGGTTATTCGAGGAAAGCATAAGGACCCTGGCCTCTGTCTGAGCCTCCAGTGAAAGCGGAACGTGGACGGCCATCTGGTCTCCGTCAAAGTCTGCGTTGAATGCGGTACAGACCAGAGGATGGAGCCTTATTGCCTTTCCTTCGATAAGTACGGGTTCAAAAGCCTGTATCCCAAGGCGGTGAAGCGTAGGCGCCCTGTTGAGCATTACGGGATGATCCTTGATTATGCCCTCAAGTATGGCCCAGACTTCGTCCCTGCCTCTTTCGATAAATCTTCTTGCGCTCTTGACGTTGGGGGTAAGGCCGCTTTCGACCAGCTTGTGCATGACAAACGGCTTGAAGAGCTCAAGCGCCATCTGCTTCGGCAGACCGCACTGGTAGATCTTCAGGCTGGGTCCGATAACGATGACGGAGCGTCCCGAATAGTCAACTCGTTTTCCAAGCAGATTCTGACGGAAACGTCCTTTTTTGCCCCTGAGCAGGTCTGTAAGGCTCTTGAGGGGCCTGTTGCCTGCCCCAAGCACTGCCTTGCCCCTGCGGCCGTTGTCTATCAGAGCATCCACCGATTCCTGGAGCATCCTCTTCTCGTTGCGCACTATGATCTCAGGGGCTTTCAGCTCCTGAAGCTTGCGAAGGCGGTTGTTTCTGTTTATGACCCTGCGGTAGAGGTCATTGAGGTCTGAGGTCGCAAAACGGCCCCCGTCCAGCTGGACCATCGGCCTCAGATCGGGCGGGATGACAGGGAGTACGGAGAGCACCATCCACTCCGGTTTGCTGTCGCTCTTCCTGAAATCCTCCGCGACCTGGAGCCTCTTGACCAGTTTACGCTTTTTCTGTCCCGAGCACTCTGCTATATCTTCCCTGAGCGAGGATACGAGAAGGTCGATATCCATCTGCTCCAGAAGCGTGTAGACCCCTTCAGCTCCGATCCCCGCCCCGAAGGTCTTATCGTAAGCCGAGCAGATGGACTGCTCCCTCTCGAGGATTATGTCTGCCCTTTCAAAGGGAGACTCCCCTCCGTTGATGACTATGTAGCAGGGGTCCTCCAGGGTCTCTGTCTCTTCAACCGTCTGGAAGCGCCTGGGATACTTCTGGCTGTAAAGCCTGTACTCGCTCTCCGAGATCACGTCATTCTTAACGAATGGCAAATGCACGACAGAGGTGACTATGAAGGCTTCCTGGTTGTTAAGGACGGCCTTTTCAAACTTAAGTCCGCTGTCGGCCTCCTTCATTGACCTTATCTTTGATTCAGGAATTATGGCATTTGAAGCCTGCTCCTGATCTTCCCTTAAAATCCGGTACGCGCTCTCTGTCTTGAAGAGTTCCTCGCCGTATTCGTTCCTGATCCGGTTGACCTGGGCAGCGGTAATGACATCGCCTTCATCAACATTGATCTCTTCGACTTTTGTGATCCTGAAAGCCTCTTCGGCCTTGAACTTGGGATCATAGAAACGGTGGATGCGTTCCTCGGAGGCTGAAATGAGCTTGCCTCTGCGGGCAAGGTCTATCCTGCGCCCCTCGCTGACAACTTTATAGACCTTTTCCCTGCGGCGTGTGGGGGCAAAATATACCACCTTTTCGAGTTCTTTTGTCGAAGCTCCGAGAAGCAGACTCAGCCTGCTCGGAATGCCTCTGAGATACCAGATATGGACGACCGGCGCGGCAAGTTCGATATGACCCATTCTCTCTCTGCGTACGCGGTTGTCTGTGACCTCCACTCCGCAGCGGTCACATACCACCCCTCTGAACTTGGGGCCGCTTCTCTTATATTTTCCGCAGGCGCACTCATAACTGCGGGTCGGACCAAATATCCTTTCGCAGAAAAGTCCGTCTTTTTCCGGACGGAGCGTCCTGTAATTTATTGTTTCAGGCTTTTTGACTTCACCGCTTGAAAGCTCCCTGATCCTTCCGGGGGAGGACAGTTTAGTCCTCACTCCGGCGATCTCGCGATTTAGGTTAGCCATTAAATATCATCCCCCTGGTCATCCTTCTTAGGAGCAACGTCATTGAAGAGATCCGCAACATCATCCCTGAGGACTTCAGCCTCTTTTTCTTCATCTGTTTCGTGCAGCTCTATAGAACTGTATTCCGACGCATGTTCATGGAATAGGTCACTGTCAGATATCGACCTCGAAGGTCTGCTCAGGCCGAAATCTTCCTCAAGGCTGTCGACTGTTGAATCAGGCTTGAACGAAACATGGCGTCTGGTTTCCCTGCCGCCGTCCTCGTCCTCTTCTGAAAGGACAAGCTCTCCGAACGAACCGTCTGAGTATTTGATCTCTACATCCAGCCCAAGGCCCTGAAGTTCTTTTATAAGCACCCGGAAGCTTTCGGGAACGCCCGGTTTGGCGAGGTTCTCACCCTTGACGATCCGTTCGTAAGTCTTGAGCCTTCCCCTGATGTCGTCCGATTTGACTGTGAGCATCTCCTGCAGCATGTGGGCAGCCCCGTAGCCTTCAAGGGCCCAGACTTCCATCTCCCCGAACCTCTGGCCTCCGAACTGGGTCTTGCCTCCCAGGGGCTGCTGGGTTATCAGGCTGTAGGGTCCTATCGAGCGGGCGTGGATCTTGTCGTCGACAAGGTGTATCAGCTTGAGCATGTACATGACTCCGACCGCCACCTTGTTCGCCATCGGCTCCCCTGTTCTTCCGTCATAGAGGGTTATCTTGCAGTCATCCCTCATCTCGGGATATTTTGTGCTCTGGATCTCCTTGACGTAAGGCATAAGGTCTTCTGCAGTCGCCGATTCGAAGACCGGCGTAACGACCTTCCAGCCGTTCTGCATGGCGACAAAACCCATTACGGTCTCAAGCACCTGCCCGAGGTTCATTCGGCTCGGGACTCCCAGTGGGTTGAGGACGACATCGACTGGCGTTCCGTCCGAAAGGTAGGGCATATCTTCCTCAGCCATTATCCTTGATACAACACCCTTGTTGCCGTGGCGTCCGGCCATCTTGTCGCCCTCGGTTATCTTGCGGAACTGGGCGACATATACCTTTACGACCTCGTTTACACCGGGGCTCATATCCTCGCTGTTCTTATCCCTGGAGAGCCTCTTGATCTCGACGACCTTTCCGCCTTCACCGTGCGGGACTCTCAGACAGGTATCGCGGACCTCTCTTGCCTTCTCGCCGAAGATCGCCCTGAGGAGCTTTTCTTCCGGCGACTGGTCGGACTCGCCTTTCGGGGTGACCTTTCCGACAAGTATGTCTCCGGCCTTTACTTCTGCGCCGATCCTGACTATTCCGTCCTCGTCGAGATTCTTCAGAGCGTCTTCCCCCACGTTGGGGATATCCCTCGATATCTCTTCGGGGCCGAGTTTTGTGTCACGCGATTCGACCTCATACTCTTCTATATGTATGGAGGTGTAGAAATCTTCCTTTACAAGTCTCTGGCTGAGGAGTATGGCGTCTTCAAAGTTGTATCCCTCCCACGAGACGAATGCGACAAGCACATTGCGTCCGAGGGCAAGTTCTCCGCCGTCGCAGGCCTGGCCGTCGGCGATGACCTCACCGGACTCCACCTGCTGGCCGTGGGTGACAATAGGCCTCTGGTGGATCACGGTACCCTGGTTGGACCTTCTGAATTTCGGCATTGTGTAGATATCTTTATCGTTGTCTTCCGTATCGATCTCTATTCTGTCAGAATCTACATATGTTACTGTTCCGGCTCTCCTGGATACGGCACACGAACCGGAGTCCTTGGCTATGCGGTGCTCTATGCCGGTGCCGACTATCGGAGAGTCGGGGAAGACAAGGGGAACAGCCTGCCGCTGCATGTTCGATCCCATGAGTGCCCTGTTCGCGTCATCGTGTTCAAGGAATGGGATGAGGGCAGTCGATATGGAAACTATCTGCTTAGGGGAAATGTCCATATACTCCAGCTGCTCAGGCTGTATCTCTATCGTGTTGTCATGATGCCTGACATATATGCCGGTACCGCCGTCCGTGGGGAGGATCTGCCCCTCATCGGATATAGGGGTGTCTGCGCGTCCGACATAGTATTCGTCTTCGTCGTCCGCAGACAGGTATACTATTTCGTCGGTCAGGTATCCGTCTACCACCTTCCTCCTGGGACATACAAGGAAGCCGTACTCGTTTATCCTTGCAAAGGTCGCAAGCGAGGTGACCAGGCCTATGTTGGGGCCTTCAGGCGTCTCTATCGGACAGACCCTTCCGTAGTGGGTATGGTGGACGTCACGGGCTTCGAATCCGGCACGTTCCCTGCTAAGTCCTCCGGGACCGAGTGCCGAAAGGCGGCGTCTGTGTGTAAGCTCGGCAAGCGGGTTTGTCTGGTCCATGAACTGCGACAGCTGTCCTGAACCAAAGAATTCCCTTAACGCAGCCGAGATCGGGCGAACGTTGATAAGGTCCTTGGCCATTGCTGTGGCAAGATCGGGAGTCGTGGTCATACGCTCCCTTGCGATCCTTTCCATCCTCAAAAGGCCGATACGGACCTGGTTCTGAAGAAGTTCACCAACTGCGCGGACCCTCCTGTTGCCGAGGTGGTCGATGTCGTCCATGTGTTCGTTTCCGTCGCGGAGCCTTATAAGGCTCTTAATTATCGCTACGATATCCTCAACTGTAAGAAGGCGTTCCGTGCTTGGGATATCGAGACTCAGCCTTCTGTTTATCTTATACCTTCCGACCCTTCCGAGGTTGTATCTTCGGGGATCGAAGAAGATGCTGTTGATATATTCCCTGGCATTTTCCATTCGGGCCGGTTCGTTGGGCCTCAGCTTACGGAAAAGCTCAAGTATCGCCGCATCGGGCGTGCTCGTGTTGTCTCTTTCGATGGTCGCGGATATGGCGGGATCTACGTCCCAGACCCAGATCTTGGTCCTGCCGCTTTCCCAGAGGGCCTCTAGGTCCTCTTTCGTGAGCCTTTTGTTTTTTTGGATGGCGACAGATCCTTCTCCTTCGCCTGAAATGATGGCTTCGGCCAGAAGCATGCCCCTGACTTCGTCCTCGACAAGATCTCTTTCCACTTCTTTCGCTCCGAAGAGGGAAAGGAGTTCTTCCGTGCTCTGGATGCCGAAAGCTCTCAGCATCATGGTCACGGGGATCTTCTTCCTGTTGTCTATCTTGACTGACAGGACTTCGCCGGGAGCCAGGTCAAATTCGATCCATGCCCCGCGGTCCGGTATCAGTTTGGCCATAAACGATTCCTGGCCGGGGATGCCAAGTTCAGCGCTGAGATAGACGCCTGCAGATCTCGCAAGCTGATTAACGACGACACGCTCTGTGCCGTTGATTATGAATGTTCCTCTCTCTGTCATCGCCGGGAAATCGCCAAGATAGATCTCCTCTTCCTTGATCTCGCGCGTCTTTCTGTTAGCCAGCCGAATCGTCGCACGCAGAGGTCTCGACCATGTAAGGTCCCTGCTGCGCGCCTCATCCAGACTCATGACTACAGGATCGACATAGTATCTTACGAACTCAAGTGCGAATGAACCGTCGTAGCTTTCGATGGGGAAAACTTCATCGAAAAGTTCCTGGAGACCCTGCGAGGATCTGGCGTCGGGATCAGTATCAGCCTGAAAGAACCACTGATATGAATTGCGCTGGACCTCAACAAGATCCGGTAGAGCGATAAGATTTTTTTCTTTTCCAAAAACCCTGCGCTGCTCAAAAGCCTTGCCTGATGGTGTCTTAACCTGCATGGGAGCAACCTCCCTGAATGGAATATTTGGTGAGAATGTACAATCGTACAAATGAGTATTTTAACAAAAAAGCGACAACTGTCAATAGACAGGTGTCGCCTGTTTTTGATTTAGTGGTGTCGAGGAGGGGAATTGAACCCCTATGGGCGCTAGCCCACTGGATCCTGAATCCAGCGCGTCTACCAGTTCCGCCACCCCGACATATACGATTTGGGTTTGTTGAATAAGCTTGCAACGCAGTGGATTTTATCAGCTAGTTCGATCTTTGGCAAGAAGATAATTCTATTGCATTGCCGATTTGACGATCCGGTCCTGATGATCCTTTTATTTTTTTGCCTGACCGGACTGCAGCCGTGAAGTACCCCCTTACGCCCGCCACCGACCGTCTGCTCATTTTCGCCGAAACCGGCCTGATCATCTTTCCTGAAGGATCTCTCCTATTTTTGAACCTGTCTCCCCCATAAGGTCAAATTTACTCTGACCTGTCTGTTCTGTTAAAACGAATGGCGGCTAGATCCGCAAAACCGCCGGACATCAGTGACTTAAACAATTTTCCCGGTATCTGTACACCTAATTATCAACTGATTATACATGAACAAAAGTGAGCAAAACTATATTTATGGGATAAAAATAGTGAAATTCTGCACAACAATATGGAATATATGTTAAAATTTTCATATTGGGGAAGACTGGCATTTGCTTTTATGATCGCCGGTCTGTTTTTAAATCATCATCAACTCAGGAGGGATTTTGTGTGAAAGTACTTCAGCTAAGAACGGAGAAGTGCGTACAGTGCAAAGAATGCATGTCCGCATGTTCCAAGGCATGGTTCAAGGAAGACTCTCCCGCGCTTTCAAGGATCAAGGTGGAAAACAAGGCGACATATCCTAACATCAACGTCTGCAACCAGTGCGGCGCGTGCATTGAAGTCTGCCCGACAAAGGCGCTTGAGCGCGACGCCAACGGGATCGTGCAGGTCCGCAAGGACAAGTGCACATCCTGTCTCATGTGTGTGGGTTTCTGCCCCTCCGCGAGCATGCTGTTTAACGGCGCAAAGCAGACCGAACCCTTCAAGTGCATTTCTTGCGGCATCTGCGCAAAAGCGTGCCCGACCGGAGCTCTCGAGCTCCTCACCACACCGGAATCAAAGTAAGAAGGGGTGACGAAAATGGATATGAAAGAGATGAAACTTTTATCGGAATGGTCTTACGAGCCGGCGAAGATCCATCGCGGATATGCGGGTGAGACCCTTTACGTCGGACTTGGAAATAAAGACGGCAACTACAAATTCGAGAAACGCCCCGTTTCCGAAGACATGATCGAAAAGTTCACGGGCGGACGCGGTTTCGGTCTCAAGCTGCTCTGGGACGCAGTGAAAGAGACAACGAAATGGGACGACCCGGAGAACGAACTGGTCATCGCGGGCGGACCCTTCTGCGGGATAACCCAGTATCCAGGCACGGGAAAATCATACACCGTATTCCTCTCCCCTGCCACGAAACAGACCTACAACAGCAATGCAGGGGGATACTTCGGTCCCTTCCTCAAGTTCTCGGGCTTCGACGCCCTTGAGATCCAGGGCAAGGCCGACAGGCCCGTTGTAGTTTTTATCGACGGGGACAACTATAAAGTACAGGTATTCGAATCGACCCTCGAAGACAACAACGCATACTACATTTCCGAGGAGCTACACGACTACTTTGCGAAGGACGAACAAGACAAGCGCACTATATCGGTCATTTCCACCGGCATGGCAGCGAAGACGAGCTACATAGTCGGACTCAACTTCAGCTTCTATGACGTCCGCAGAAAGGCCGTCAGGCTCAAGCAGGCGGGGCGCGGCGGCGGCGGCACTGTACTCAGCGACAAGAACGTAGTCGCTATAGTCGTAAAACGCACGAAGTTCACAGGCGTTGAAAATGATCCCGTTGACGTCGAAGCGATCATGAAGGCCGGAGTAAGCCTCCACAAGCGCATACACGACCATGACAACGAGCAGTGCAAGATGCGCTCGGCAGGTACCGCGCACCTTACCGAGATCATGGACGACTACGAGCTGCTGCCCGTAAACAACTACAAATTCGGGAGCCACAAGGACATCAACAATATAAGCTCACATGAGTACATCAAACTTTTCAGCCAGGGAATGGCTGACGGCTGCTGGTACGGATGCTCGCTCGCATGCGCCAAGGCGGTGGATCACTTCCCGCTCCAGACCGGCCCCTGGAAGGGCAAAGAAGTCGTGGTCGACGGACCCGAATATGAGACGGCAGCCGGACTCGGGTCCAATGTCGGAGTTTTTGATCCCTACTGGACGATCGAGGCCAACTTCTACGCCGACCACTACGGATTCGATACGATCTCGCTCGGAACGACCCTCGCCTGGGCATGTGAGTGCTATGAGCTCGGACTGATCAACAAGGAGCACACGCACGGTCTTGAAGTCACCTTCGGCAACAAGAAGGACCTCATGGAGCTGATCCACCGCATGGCGAAGGCCTCTGACGACTTCGCGGTCGCAACAGGCTGGGGCATAGAAGCCGCGCGCGAATACTACGCGAAGCACTACGGCGCCGACCTCGGTGTCATGAAAAAGATCGGAATGGTATGTCAGGGTCTTGAGGCTTCGGAGTACAGGTGCCAGGAGTCGATGGCACAGTGGGGCGGATACTTCCTCACACTCAAAGGCCCTCAGCATGACGAGGCATGGCTGATCTTCATGGACATGGTCAACAAACAGCTGCCGACTTACGAGGACAAGGCTGAGGCTCTTTACTTCTTCCCATGCTTCCGTTTGTGGTTCTCGCTCCATGGTCTCTGCAAGCTCCCATGGAACGACATCGAACCCATCGACAACAGCATCAAATATAAGGGCATAGAGGCAGCAAGAGTACCTGAGCACCTCAACAACTACCTGACCATATACACGGCCATCACAGGCAAGCCGCTTGACAGGGACGGAATGATCCTTCAGTCTGAAAAGGTCTACAACTTCGAGCGTATCTTCAACCTCCGCATGGGCAAGGGCACTTCAAAATTCCATGAAGCGCCGGACCGCGGACTCGGCCCCGTCTGGGAAGACGAGTGGATGGCAAGGCCCGACTATTTTGACGCCAAGCTGAAGGAGTTCGGCGAGGAGATCGAAGGCAAGTCCGTAAAAGAAAAGATAGAACTTCTCCAGAAGCACCGCCGCTCCCAGTGGGCCCAACTCAAGGCCGCTGTCTACAAACGCCGCGGATGGAACAAGAACGGCATCCCAACGATGAAGACCGTTAAACGTCTTGGCATCGACTATCCGGAAGTTGTTGCTCTCCTTGAGAAACACCTCAAACCGGAAGATGAGTTCGAGGACGCGTAGGAAAGAAAGAGAAATGATAACAGTAAACGGGAACCGGTCAGAGTGGGAAGAGGGTCTCACTGTCGAGAAGCTCCTGGCAAGGGAGAACTACACTTTCAGGATGATCTCCGTGTGGATCAATGACCATCCGGTCGAAAAGAAGGAATATCCCACACGGCTGATCCCCAATGAAGCAAAGGTCCAGGTCATACACAACATCAGCGGAGGTTGATCCCGTTTGATTTTCAAAAAGAGAGGCTGAGCATATTCAGCCTCCCTTTTTCACATTAAAAATAAAATTTTTACGCTTAGTTTTGTGCAGATCATTAACAAAATATTTTTTGTTCCTTCGAAGGGAAGCAGCCAGATGCACAGATACATATGGAGAGGGTTCAGGTTTGGGGCGCTCCTGCAGATAGCGGTCGGCCCTGTCTGCCTCTTTATCTTCCAGACTGCTGCTTCATCAGGTTTTTTTGCGGCAGAAGCAGCTGTACTCGCCGTAACTCTGGCGGATTCGCTCTATGTCGCGGCTGCCCTTCTCGGGGCAGGGACGATCATAGAAAAGAACAGGCCGGCCCGAAGCATATTCAGGTACCTTGGCGCGGCAGTTATCATTCTCTTTGGGATATCTTCGATACTCGGAGCCTTCGGCGTGAACATCCTCCCGGGTATAGGGGGAATGACAGAGACAAGTTCTGAAAGCGCCTTTATCAACGCGCTTCTGCTGACCCTTTCCAGCCCCCTCACAATAGTATTCTGGGCAGGCATCTTTTCTGCCAAAGCGGCGAGCGGGGAGATGGACAGAAACGAAGTATACTATTTCGCTGTCGGAGCGATACTTTCGACCCTTGTATTCATGTCATTTACTGCGGCGGCGGGAGTCCTTACAGGAAGTTTCCTGCCGGGATCCCTTATAGCGGCGCTTAATGCCGCTGTCGGAGCTGTGTTGGTCTTTTTCGGGATAAGGACAGCTTTCAGGGGTTAGCCCTGTTCTTCTTTTTTTCTACCGTTACCCACTTTTTGATCTTCCTTCGGGCGAGCATCTCCCTGTCAAAGATCTCCGTGCGGGATGCGATCAGCATGCAAAGGGGTATCCCGATGCAGAAACATATGATTGCCTGGCTTATCCCAATATAGAGGACTGAATATAAAACCGGGGTATCTGTGATGATGCCAAGGTATGTGCCCACAGCGAGCGCGTTGATCAGCACCGGGGGAAGGGCCGCAAGCCATATGCTGTTCGTTTTATATGTGAGCCATGCAGCGGCAAGCGTAGCGGAGCTTCCGACGATGATATCGATGAGACCGAACCCTCCTGCGATATTTGAAAGAAAACAGCCGATAAAAAGTCCCGGTATCGCCTCGGGCATAAAAAAGGGAAGCAGGGTCAGCGCCTCAGCCACCCTGAACTGGACCGGGCCGAAGGAAAGAGGTGAAAGGGCGACCGTAAGCGCTGCGTACAATGCCGCTATCATTCCTGAAATGGCTATTTTTCTTATCATTGCAAAAACTCCCGGAAGAGAAAGAATGTTGGTATTATAACCCGCTTAAGGCTATAATGGCCACGAACTGTCCAAAAATGATCGATAACGGAGGTACCTTCAAATGAAAATAACCATGTTGGGCGCAGGGAGTTTCGGAACGGGAATGTCAAAGCACCTTGCTGACCTTGGCAACGATATCCTCATGTGGACAATAGACAAAGAGCAGGCTGACTCCATCAACAGCACAGGGAGAAACACCTTTTGCTTTCAGGACACGGTACTGCCTGACAATATAAAATGCACGCTCGATATGGACGAGGCACTGAGCTTTTCTGACCGCATCATAATGGCGATACCGACCCAGTTTGAGAGAGAGGTCTGCCGGAAGGTCGCTGCTGCAACAGGTAAAAAGAACTTACACATGCTGAACCTGGCAAAAGGCATTGAGATCAGCACAGGATATCTGCTGCATAAAGTACACGAAGAGGAATCACCCGACAATATTTATTCAGCCCTTTCAGGACCGAGCCACGCGGAAGAGGTACTCATAGGCTGCCCCACCGCCGTCGCCCTTGCCTCCTTTAAGGAAGGCGAGGCAGAAAGCTGGCAGAAGATCCTGACCGGCAACAACTTCCGTGTCTACACGTCAGACGACGTGGTGGGACTTGAAGTCGGAGGCGCAACAAAGAACATATATGCCGTGGCCGCAGGGATCTCAAAGGCAATGAAACTTGGCGACAACGCACTTGCCGCGATCGCATGCAGAGGTCTTGCAGAGATCATGAGGTTCGGCAAAAAACTGGGGGCCGATCCCATGACACTCTCGGGGCTCGCCGGGGTAGGCGACCTGATGGTTACCTGCTACAGCATGCATTCAAGGAACTTCAGGCTTGGACTGGCAGTTGGAAGCGGCAAGACATTCGATGAGGCGGCGAAAGAACTGGGACAGGTCGCAGAAGGAGCATATACCGTAAGGGCCGTGGTCGAAAACAGCAAGAAGTTCGATGTGGAGATGCCGCTTGCGGAAGGAGTCTACCGGATACTTTACGGCGGAGAGTCTCCCGAACTTATAATGAGAGAACTCTTCGCACGTCCCCTCAAAGCCGAACAGCTTTTCTAAATACTACGGCTGAGCAATGGCTGAGCGTGGCGAGCGGTTGCACAGCAGTCGTTAAAGGCAGCAGCATTGACCACGCCGCAATTCCCCGCCCCTGCCCTTGGCCCCTACAACCTCAGCTATTGCTCAGCAATTGCTCAGCCGCTCTTAAACTTAGAATAACTTATATTGACATATTTATTGACAAATTTATTTATATTACTTAATATGTAACAAAATGCAGAGCAAGGATGTGTAGAAATGACCAAAACCATGAGCCCTTCATTATTTGATGACATAATATCTATCACAGAATTCAACAAAGGACGGGCAGGGAAAATTTTTGAAAGCGTCAAAACCGGCCGTCCCAAAGTAGTCTTCAAAAATAATATTCCTGAGTGTATTTTGATATCACCTGAACAATATAAAATCATGCTTGAAGATCTTGAAAATTTTCAACTTATGGCATTGTCTGAAGAGCGAATGAAGAATTATGATCCGGACAAATTAATATCCTCGGAAGAAATTAAGAGGAAATATGGGTATAACGATCAGGATCTTTCCGATACCGATGAGATCGAATTTGAATGAACTGGAAAGTATCATATCTTCCCGAAGCCAACAAAGACCTGGAAAGGCTGGATAATTCACAAAAACTTTTGGTACTCAAAGCTGTTGCTAAAGTATCGTCAAATCCAAAGTCAAAATCTGAAGGAGGCTATGGTACCCCGTTAGGGAACAGAAATACTGCAAAGCTGGCAGACCTGTTTAAAATCAAACTAAAGAGATCCGGACTTCGCATCGTTTATAAATTAGTTCGCACCAATGATGAAATGTTGATTATTATTGTCGGTGCCCGCGCTGACAATGAAGTTTACATTGAGGCTGACAGACGGATCCATAAACGCACGTCCCTTTGAGAGTTAGGCCACTGCCGGCAACAACGGTGCTTTTGAACCTCCGCGGCCTTTGGCCGCAATTCTCCGCGATGCGAAGCGAGCAAATTCCCCAGCGACGAACATCGCGAATTCTCCGCAGCCCAGAGGCTGCAAATTCCTCGCGGCATTGACCACGCCGCAAATTCCCCACCCCTGCCCTTGGCCCCTACGACCGTTTGCCTATTGCTTGCCAACGTTTGACGATCGTTTGACCGTATTTACGATTGCTTAGCGACCGCTTAGCTATCGCTCAGCGACGGCTCAGCAAGGTTTTTAACCCTTAAGGAACAGCCCCAGCACATCGTTCAGCGACGATACTCTTACAGTCTCCATCAGGTAATCATCCTTCGGGCTTCTTTTGCTTATCACTGCCTTTTTAAAACCGAGCCTTGATGCCTCCTTCAGTCTCATCATCGTCCTTCCGGCAGGCCGTACCTCTCCGGCAAGCCCGACTTCGCCTATGAAGCAGACGTCAGCCGGCAGGGGGATATCTTTGAGCGTCGAGGCAAGCGAGACACATACTGCAAGGTCGGCAGCGGGGTCCCTCAGCGTCAGTCCGCCTGTTATGTTCAGGTATACATCGCTGTTCCTTGAAAATATGCCGCATCTTTTTTCAAGGACTGCGAGAAGGAGCTGGAGCCTGTTCGTTTCAAGGCCTCTTGAGGTCCGCCTGGGGTAGGGAAAGGGAGAATTGCAGGCAAGAGCCTGTATTTCCGCCGCAAGGGAGCGCGATCCCTCAAGCACCATCGCTATAGCTACGCCGGAGCTTCCCAGATCTGTACCGTCCCAGTAGAGCCTGCTCGGGTCAAGGACAGGAAAGAGCCCCTTTTCAGACATCTCAAATATCCCGAGCTCATCCGTACTTCCGAAACGGTTCTTCTCTGCCCTGAGCAGTCTGTTGGGCGAGTTCTGTTCTCCGGAGAAGAGAAGAACTACGTCGACCATGTGTTCAAGCAGTTTAGGACCGGCGATCTGGCCCTGCTTTGTAATGTGGCCGACCATGACCGTAGGTACCCGGAAGTTTTTTGCCATTTCGACCGTCATAGAGGCGACGCCTCTGACCTGGTTCGGGGAGCCGGCCCATCCGTTTTCTGCATCGGCTCTGAAGGCCTGGACGCTGTCCACGACGACAAAATCATATTTCTCCGCGGCCTTCAGCGATGACGGGAGGTCATACTCGCATAGAAGATAGAGTCCTTCAGGCATGAGGCCAAGCCTCCTGCCTCTCATCGCCAGCTGTCCCGAGGATTCCTCTCCCGATATGTAGAGGACCTTTCTTCCGCCCTGTGCCATCTGCGCGCACACCTGAAGCAGCAGGGTCGACTTGCCCACCCCCGGTTCGCCTCCGAGCAATACCACACCTCCGGGGACCCATCCTCCCCCGAGCACCCTGTCAAGTTCGGCGATCCCGGACGAAACGCGCTCCTGCTCCTCCACGTCAAGGCCTCTGAGAGGAGAAGCGGCTTTTACGTCAGGAGGTATTCCCTCCTTCGTCATGGTGATAGGGGCTTCCTCCTCCATGCTTCCCCACACGCCGCACTTTGGACATTTGCCGACCATCGTCAGGCTCACATATCCGCATTCACTGCATTTATATCTGTTCATCTCTTTTTTTGCCATTTTTTCATCCTCCGAGTAGAGAATATCAGAGAGACGACAACGCCACAAGCTATATAATAGCGCTCAGGGCCCCAAAGGGGTAATATATCTGTGTATCGACAGGAGACGGGGTGGAGTATTGTTTTATTTTTACCTGGCAGCCGCAGCAACTCTTGCTCTTTTCGTAGGAGCGGGAACTCTGATAGGGACCAGGGCTTCCGAGCCGAAAGATTATTCTCTCGGGGGGAGGAAGTCTTCCGCTGCCGGAGTGACAGGGATACTTCTCGGCGCACTCGTCGGAGGTGCGTCAACAGTGGGCACTGTACAGATGGCATACAGCCATGGGCTGACCGCGATATGGTTCACCCTGGGCGGCGGGGTCGGCTGCCTCCTGCTTGGGCTGAAATTTGCCGTTCCGCTCAGAAATTCAAATGTTACTACTGTAGCCGATTATCTTGCTGAAAACTACGGCGGGAAAGAGAGCATATGCGGACGATCCATATCATTCACCGCTACCCTCTCGTCTACGATCGGCACCTTCATATCGATAGCCGCTCAGTTTCTTTCGTGCATAGCCCTGCTGAAGGGGCTCTTTCCCATCTCATCGCTTTTAGCTTCTCTCCTCGCCGGCCTTTCTATAATAGGCTTCATCGCCGCAGGGGGATTGAGAAGCTTCAGCACGCTCGGCGGGGCAAAGATAATCCTGCTCTATTTCGTCCTGCTGTCCTGCTTCGTAATGGCGATCCTGAGCGGAGGCTCTTTTGGGTACGTAGCCTCAAGGCTGTCCTTTGATCCCTGGTTTGACCCATTCGGTAGGGGCTTTGTTCCGGAGATAGGTTACCTTGCGTCGATGATAGTTGGTGTTTTCACCACGCAGATCTACATCCAGTCGCTTGCCGCAGCCAAAGATGCCGGGACCGCGAGGAAAGGCGCCTTCGCATCGGCGATCCTGATGCCTCCTATGGGTCTTCTTGGAGCCTGGGTGGGGCTTACCGTAAGGGCGAAGGGCATTGAGATGAGGCCGGATGAAGTTCTCTCCTGGTTCATTATGGATTCTTTCCCCCCTTTCCTTGGAGGAATAATATGGGGGGGAATACTCATCACGGTTATCGGCTGTGCCTCCGGCCTGATCCTCGGAGTATCGACCAACATAGTCAAAAACCTTGTCCCTGTAAAATTCATGCGGGCGCACGGTGAAAAGGAAGTAATGATCCACAGGCTGTTCATCGGTATCATTGTCGCAGCCGCGGCACTGGCGGGGATCACGGGGGCCGGGTCGATGATACTTGAGTGGAGCTACCTAAGCATGGGGCTCAGGGGATCGGGAACATTCCTGCCCTTTGCCGCGGCTGTGATCCGTCCCGGCTCCCTCTCTCCAAAGTGGGCGCTTGCCGCCTCGGTCGCCGGCCTTTCCGGCACTGTGGTCTGGGGCCTCTCTTCCCTCCCAGGGGATCCTCTCTTTCCGGGACTTGCGATATCGGCCCTCTGCGTCATTATCGGGACCAGACACAAAAAAGTGTATATATAAAAACAAGACCGGCGATGCCCCATTGCAGGGGATGCCGGCCTTATATGCCGATACGGAAGAAAGTTATCTCTTGTACCCAATTATTTTGCGAAGCAGGTCCTTTCTCCACTCCTGACCCTTTTCATCCTCAACTCCGACTGTCTTTGATCCGTCGACAACACCTATGACCCCTCTGCCCTGTTCCGTTTCTGCAACGAGCACCTGCAGCGGGTTTGCTGTCGCCGTAAAGATACGGCAGACTTCCTGCACATTTTTTATCCTGTCAAGGACGTTGATCGGGAAAGAGTTTCTCAGAATGACAACGAATACGTGGCCTGCGTTGATCGCCCTGGCGTTTTCTATTGCCACATCCACAAGATCCTTTTTGTTGCCGTCGTGCCTTACAAGACAGTCTCCCGAAGCCTCGCAGAAAGCTATACCGAACTCTATCGCGGGAGACGATGTCACAAGAGCTTCGTAAAGGTCCTCTACCGTCTTGATGAAATGGCTCTGTCCTATTATGATGTTGCATCCCTCAGGGATGGCCACCTGCTCCATACCGATATTTACACTGCATGACATTGTCCACTACCTCCTCAGTTTCTGATATTGACAAGTATATCAAAATGTCCGTTATTTGACTCATGATCTCTCCCGGGCAGGGAGATCCGGCACATATGCAAAGCCCCGGCACGGATATTCCGCACCGGGGCTTTTGTCGATATTATAATGTTTTGGTACCTATTTCTTCTTAAGCTCAGCAATTACGTCGTCTGTGATATCCGTACCTCCGTAAAAGACGGCTCCCTTATCCACCACCACAGTGATCTTCTTTGCATTTGCTACCGTCCTTATTGCAAGGTTTATATCTTTGAAGATCGGCTCCATGAGTTTTCTTTCTTCGTTGGCAGCTTCTGTTCTTTTGTTCTGGAAGATCTGGGCTTTCTTTTTGTCGTCGGTCTCTTTTTCTATGGCCGCCTTGGCCTCTTCCTGCTTCTTGTTCGTTACATCACGGATCTGTTTCTGTATCTGCTCGAATTTGGGATGCTGGAACATTATCTTCTGAGGATCTACGCAGCCCATTACATCCTGAGCAAATGCCGCACCGGTGATGATCAATGAAAGGAAAAGCACGGCAAAGAGACTTATTGTGATTTTTTTTGCTGGAAACATTATTCCTTTACCCCCTCTGATAGTTGGACAAAATGAAACTTAATAAGTAAGTCGACTAGTGAATTTTACCTGTCAAAATAACCAGCGTCCACGTATAATTGCGGAATAACTGGTTTATAGCAAGACAGGGCGGTGAAACCACATTGGAATGCATTGCGACTTTTGATACTACACACATGGCTCTCTTCTTTGAAAAATCATGCAGGAGCCTCGGCCTTAAAGTAAAGATCATCCCCGTTCCCCGAGAGATATCTTCAAGCTGCGGCCTGGCATGCAGTTATCCCTGCGAAGACGAAGAAAGGGTAAGGACCGTCGCCGCCGAAAAGGGCATCGAGGTCTTTGAATATCACAGGCTCTGATATATCTACTCCTCCATATCGTCAGGAGGAGTCCCGTCTTTGAAGTACTTGTGCCAGAAGAGGGCAGTGAGCCCCCTCCAGAGAAGATAACCCGCTGAAGTCACGGCGACGCTGACCCAGATAAGGTCCGCCAGGCTCAGTCCACTCCGCCTGAGCTCGGCTTCTCCGCTTTGCCTGATCTCAGCGGATCCGGGGCCAAACCATTTCCATGCCCAGAACATGAGAAATAGCGCTGCGATAACTGTCAGGATGTTGTTGATCGTTTTTTTGGGTATCCTTTCCGGATCCATAAAAATATCGCCTCTCTTCAGACACTTTATTTTCTTTTGATTATCCTGTTGTATATCTTTTCCAGGTGGAAACGAATAATCCTCCCGTATGACACTCCTTCAAAACGGCCGGTGATCTTTGTTTTGCCGTCGACGCTGCGCCTGACGAAGGTTCTTGCCTTAGGCCTCAGCATCACCTGACTCGGGTAGAGGCTCCTGTGTCCCGCCACGACGTATGATACCGCGCATACAAGCCCGGCGAAAGGAGCTATCGAAGCCCCGAAGAGTTCCATGGCAAGTATCGTGGATGCTATGGGGGTGTTCGTCGATCCTGCGAGTACCCCGGCAAGACCAAGGGCACTTGCGACCGAAGGGTCAAGGCCAAAAAGATTTCCAAAGAGCGAACCTGCCGCAGCGCCCACAAAGAGCGTTGGGGTCAGCACCCCGCCGCTTCCTCCGCACGAAAGGGTGACCGCCATGGCAAAGGATTTGAGCGCAAAGGCCGCTATCGGCACATCATATCCCCTTATAGCCTGGTCGACCGTATCCATTCCCAGACCAAGATATCGGGTCCCGAAGAAGGCGCTGAGCACAAGGAGGATCGCACCGCCGAGAAGCGGTTTCTGCCAGTCCGGGATATTCAGTGACTTGAATTTTTTATCGACCGCATGGAGGCATTCTATGTGGAAAACTGAGATGATGCCGAAAAAGATCCCCGCAAAGAGTGACCAGCCTATCAGGCCGGGAGCAAGGACCGGAACATTGACCGCAAACGCCGGAAGATGTCCCGCTCCGAGGTGGGATGCGACAAAGCATGATACTATCCCGCTTATGAAGGAGGGAAGAAGTACATCGTAGAACATCTGGCCGACAAAGAGGACCTCTACGCCAAATACCGCACCGGTGATGGGAGTCCCGAAAACCGCTGAAAACCCAGCCGAAATGCCGCAGATAACGAGTTTTTTCCTGTCTGATTCATCCAGCCTGAAAATTTTGGAAATGCCGTACATCAAGCCTGCGCCGATCTGTGCACACGGCCCCTCCTTACCTGCCGAACCTCCTGCGGCAATGGTAACGATCGTTGCTATCAGCTTTACGGGAACTACCTTTAAATCGATTATTCCCGCCCTCCTGTGAACGGCATCAATGACCTTTTCTGTCCCGTGACCTGCAGCTTCAGGGGCAAACGTACGGACAAAATAGAGGCTGAACAGAAGGGCAGGAAATATAAGAAAGTATCTCCATGCGCTGAAGGAAGATACGTATCCGATCGCCATGTCGAGGGCCAAGAGAAAGCCTGCCGCTGTTGCTCCTACGACCGCACCGGCCATTACTGCAAAGAAAGTCCACTTGAAAAGGGAGCTCATCAGTAATATTTGCTCCCTTAATACTTTTGTATCCATTTTCATCACCGTCGTCCATTCTACCACTTTATCCGTTTCTTTCAGGCTTATTTGAATATACCGTAAGACCCCTCCATCCATAGGGTATAATCTTCACATGATGAATGAGAACGGGTCATCCACACTTCATAAGATAATGGCAGGCATTTTTGGGCTGATCTTCGCAGCCTCACTGATCTTTATGGGCTACAGGGTCTATACAAAACCTGCCTATGAGGCGCATGAGAAGGAACAGACAAGGATACTCGCGGTTTCAGCGGTCACGCTCCTTGCCGAAAGGACTGCAATGGAACCGAGCATTTGGGAGAATTTCAGCGACATCGACACAGAGTTGATGATAGATCACATGAAGATAAGGGGAAACTGGGCAGTTAAAGTATTTATCGTAAAAAAAGACGGCTATGTCGAAGTCACATCCTCAGTGACCTCCGGGTGGAATTCAAGGAGCCCACAGTCTGCAGAGTACCGGGCCCAAGTATACCGCGACGGAAGAACGGTTTTTGATGGGGAAGGATCGGCCGGAACGCCCGAAGGCAAGACAGAATCGCTGGGAAAGATCCACACTTTCAGGTTTCCCGACGAGATGAAAAAAGTCCCTGTCCAGATAACCGCAGAGGAATATCTTCTCACAGATGCAGAAGGCAGGGAGTTTCTGATACTGAAATGACCGGCATGGTCGGATAATGTTCCAGGCCGTCCGAATGACCTCAGGCGATCCTCAGCCGCTTGCGGCCATCGGGTATATCTCAATAACATCTGACTCGGAAAGTATATAGTCCCAGGACTTCGCCCTGCCGTTGACCACTGCGAGGATATCCTCCTCTTTTCCAAGACCTGAACGGAGCACATAATCCCTTATGCTCTCTCCTATTTTCGGCATCGGAAGTGAGGAGATATCTGTCCCGTATATTTCAGCATATTCCGGCCTGACCTTCAGCTTCATTTATCCTGCCCGCTCCTCATAATAAAATGGCCGGAAGGTCAAAAGAGACTCCGGCCAACATAAAGATATTCCTTAAAAATATTTCTGATCCAGCCCGAGCCTTTCCACCGTCTCCCGTTTAGGTATCCCGTCACGGTCCCAGCCGCGTATCTCATAATATTCGTCGAGCATAGGCTCAAGGACAGGGGTATAGTTACCCGTTCCTTCGTCATTCCTCGGTGTTGTGAGTATCCTTTCGGGAAGGCCATCCTCCTTACGGGAGAGGCCAAGGCGTACGTTATAGAGCCTTTTCAGGTTAAATACCCTCTCTCCGGCCAAAGCCATCTCTTTGACGGACGTCTTTATGCCTGTGACCGCTTCATACCATTCGCAGATCTCAGTGACATTGACTCCGCCGTAAATCGTAAACTTGCACATCTTGAGGGAGTCCATCAACCCCATCAGGTTCTGCGCGTGGAAGTTGATCATCCCCTCGCCGCCCTCTGTGTACCTTGGGCGGGGCTTTTCATAGCCGAACTCGGGCATGACCGCGGTCTTCTCAAAGAAGTATGTTGCTCCCGTAAGGTGGCATGCGCCCCTGTTGCTGGTCGCGTAACCGAGTGCCATCGTGCTGAAGCAGCGGGGATCATGCGCCGGAAGCGTCAGTCCTTTGACATGTATCGCGAACTTATCAGATCCGGGTATCATTTTTGTCATGCCCGCGACTCCGAGACCGAGAAGTTTTCCAGCCCCCTCACCCATGCATATTTTCCCGGTCAGGGCAACAAGGGCTTCCGCGCTTCCCCACTCTGCACTGATGCCGTCAAGATCCTCTGCCGTGAGCAGTCCGTGTTCAAAGCACTCCATTGTCATCGCGACCGCGCTTCCAGCCTCTATCGTGTCTACGCCGTGCCTGTTGCAGAGGTCCGCTGCGTAGGTAATGGCTTCCATGTCGTTGACCAGGCATGATCCGCCCATAATTCCCAGTGTCTCGTACTCAGGGCCGGCTCCCCTGACACCCGCCCATCTGCCGTCTGCTATCTCCACATCACGGCCGCATCCGATCGGGCAGGACGCACAGTAATAATTTTTCTTGAGTATCGTATCAGCCATGACCTGTCCTGTTATCTTCTCGGCATCGGGCCAGTTTCCCCTTCGCCAGTTCTGGACCGGCAGATCTCCCATCTTTTCGGCTGCGGCAGTTCCCCCGGCTGTACCGAGCAGGTGGATGCCCTTTGTCTTTTCAACGATGATCGGGACCATTTTTTTCTGCTGTGCCATCAGCCTTTCAGGGTCTGCGATCTCCGGCTCCCTGTTTCCGATAACCGCCACGGCCTTTAGTTTCTTCGATCCCATAACGGCTCCAAATCCGCACCTTCCGCTCATTCTGGCGTTTGCACCGTCATGGCCTATACATGATATAGGCACCAGTCTCTCGCCCGCTGCTCCTATACACGACGTCTCACATGAAGGTCCGAATCTTTCCTTCATTTGTTCGTCTGTATGGAAGGTGTCCTTTCCCCACAGGTCCCCTGCGGGTTCTATGGCCACTTTATCGTCCTTGATAACAATGATGACAGGTGTGTCAGACATCCCTCTGACGATAAGTCCGTCCCATCCTGAACGTTTCAGCGTTGTTCCAAACCTGCCGCCGGCATCGCTCTCGCCGAATATCCCTGTAAGCGGCGATCTGGAGGTTATCTGGTGGCGGCCTGAAGTCGGTACCTTTGTCCCTGTAAATGGTCCGGTCATCCATATTATCGGGTTATCCGGACCGAGGGGGTCTGTATCAGGTCCTGTGATGTCAAACAACAGTCTGGCGCCTATACCGCTTCCGCCAAGGTAATCCCTGTACAGCTTTTCATCAGGAGTTATTTCAGTTATGGTGCTGTCGGACAGGTCTATTGAAAGGATCCTGCCCCAATATCCCTTCATGCTAGTACCCCAGTTCTTCGCCCACTATTATCACATGGCATTCCCTTCCAAAGGGAGGGCGTTCCATCATAGTGACTATTCTGCAGACCCTCTCTGTGCTGTTGCAGTTTACGCAGTGGCCGACGGATGCACAGGGAGCCTTACCGTTCAAACGTATGACATTCGGCGGGGTCGCACTGTCACGGACCCTTTTAAGAGCAGTCGGAATATCTGTGGTGATCTTGTTTATCCCTACGATATAGAGCAGCTTGCCCGGAGCCCATGCCATTGCGCCCACCCTGTTGCCCGTTCCGTCAATATTCACAAATACGCCCTCATCGGCAGTCAGGGCGTTGGTACTCGTTACGAACCAGTCCGAGGATAGTTCCTCCAAAAACCTTGCGGCTTTTCCTTCCGGCTTGAGGTCAGGATCCCAGTGGACGGAAACCTTCGACCCCCTCTTCTTAAGTTCGTCTATCAGGCCTATCTGCCTCACGGTAACGGTTCCCGGCACTCCTACGGAGGCTCCTTCGGGGATCAGTCCCAGAGCAGCCTTTAACGCATCTTCCTTGTTTTTTACGAACCAGGCACAGTACCCCAGGCTGTTCAGTTTTTTGCAGACAGTCTCTCCAAGTTTTTCATATCCTTTAGTTTTAGCTTCATTCAGATCCACGGCTTTCACTCCTTCATGGCATTTTGACATTGATCAATATGCTACAATCATACAGTTTTTGCATTTAGAGGTCTATACTTATCTTGGCGATCAAAGACGGGGAGGACTGACATTGAAAGACTCAGCTATTCAAAAAAACGTAAAAAAAGAGACTTTGATAGTTCTTGGCCTGTATCTGCTCTTTTTTGCATGGTGGTATGTGACAGCTTACGGATTTGGGGACGATCCCTCGGAGTACGGTTATGTTTTCGGTTTTCCGGAGTGGTTCTTCTACAGCTGCATTGTCGGATATGTGGGCATTTCGTCGCTTCTTTGGGTATGTGTCAGGTACTTCTTCACTGAGATAGACCTCGAGGAAGGCGAGGAGGCCGGTAAAGATGACTGACCGTACAGGAATGATATTTCCGCTTGTCATCTATCTCGCCTTCATAATGGGGATAGCATTCTGGGGAAATGCCAGATCAAGAAAAAAAACTGACACCGCCGGATTCATGGAGGAATATTTCATCGGCAGCAGATCGATGGGCGGGTTCGTACTCGCAATGGCGGTCATTACGACCTACATAAGCGCAAGCAGCTTCGTAGGCGGCCCAGGAATAGCATACAAAGTGGGGCTTGGATGGATACTGCTCTCAATGATACAGGTCCCTACGGCCTTCCTGACCCTGGGGGTACTGGGAAAAAGGTTCGCCCTGATAGCCAGGAGGACAAAGGCCGTGACGATAACTGACTTCCTGAGGGCCCGTTACAGCAGTGACTGTGTCGTGATCGCAGCCTCGGTGGCGCTGCTCGTCTTCTTCATGGCATCGATGCTGGCCCAGTTCATAGGCGGAGCAAGGCTCTTTGAGTCGATAACGGGGTACTCTTACCGGACAGGTCTGATCATATTCGGCATAACGGTAATAATTTACACGACCATAGGAGGTTTCAGGGCAGTGGTCCTCACAGACACTATCCAGGGCATCATGATGCTTCTGGCATCCGTTGCGCTGCTCTTTGCCGTCACTTCGGCGGGAGGAGGGGTGGCGAACATCATGGACACCCTCAGGTCGATCGACCCTGACCTTCTGACTCCAGGGGGAGCCGGAAATTCCATCCCAAAGCCCTTTATCCTGTCATTCTGGGTGCTTGTCGGATTCGGGATACTGGGACTTCCCCAGACGACACAGAAGTGTCTCGGATACAAAGATTCAAAGTCGATGCACAACGCAATGGTGATAGGCACTTTCGCCGTAGGTTTCACAATGCTTGCAATGCACCTGATAGGCGCGATGGGGAGGGCAGTCATCCCGGGGATCGAGATCGGCGATCTGGCAGTGCCGACGCTTACCGTAAAACTGATGTCGCCCTTCTGGGCAGGTGTTTTCATAGCCGGCCCGCTTGCCGCGATAATGTCCACCGTCGACTCGATGCTCATCATGTGCTCGGCCGCAATAGTCAAGGACCTATATTTCCACTACGTGGCAAAGAACGACCCTGACCGCCTGCCTCCTTCGAAGGTAAAGTCAATGAGCTTTACAGTGACCTGTGTGGTCGGGACGATCGTCTTCTTCGCGGCAATGAAGCCGCCGTCCCTGCTGGTATGGATCAACCTCTTCGCCTTCGGAGGCCTTGAAGCAGTCTTCTTCTGCCCCACACTTTTCGGACTCTACTGGAAGAGGGCGAACTCGACAGGTGCCATACTTTCGATGCTCAGCGGATGCGCGGCCTTTTTCTGGTTCAACATCACAAAGACGAGCATAGGGGGAACGACAGCCATAGTTCCTACGCTTCTCATTTCAGCAGCGGCATTCGTCATCGGGAGTTATATCGGAAAAGAAGAAAGCCCCGCGGTACTGAAAGTCTTCGACTTATAAAAGCAGTGGCGCACAATAAAAAAATGCAGGAGAAGGCTCATTGACGGCCTTCTCCTGCATTTTTTACCGCTTTATGACTGTTTTCTGGGAAGGGTCATTATAAAGGATGCTCCGCCAAGCCCGGAGCCTTCTATCTCCAGGGATCCGCCCTCCCTTTCAGCTATCCTTCGTGAAATGGAGAGTCCAAGCCCGTATCCTCCAAAGGAACTGCCTCTTCTTGCCCTGTGGTGATCGCCCCTCCGGAACCTTTCAAATATAAGTTCCCTCTCCTCTTCAGGCACACCCGGACCGTTATCGTCAACACTTATCCGGAGAGCTTCAGTTGAATCCCCGACAGTTATATCCACCCTTCCGCCTTGATCGCGGGCTGAAGATACATATTTTACTCCGTTCTCGACAAGGTTAAGCAGAGCCCTTCTTATATCTCCGTATACACCGCTGTATGAGAGCGGCCCTTCGGGCAAATTTGCCTTTATCTCAATATTTTTGCCTGATGGAAGCTGTTTCACGTCGGAAATTACATCGTATATCATTTCTCTCATGTTGACTTCTTCCCTGTTTTCAACGGAGGTCCCGAGATCAAGCTTCACGAGGAACAGAAGGTCGTCGACAAGGCCGCTTATCCTCTCCTGCTGCCTTATCATGCTTTTTAAAGCATCGAGGTCCTCTTTCTCCGTTACGGAACCGCCGGACATCAGCATCTCGAGGCCGGTCCTGATCACAGTAAGGGGCGTCTGGAACTCATGTCCGGCATCAATGAAGAAATCCCGTCTCGCCTCTTCAAGTTTTACCTTCTCCGTCAGATCCTGCAGCACGATCATCCTCCCTCTGGCAAGAGTGAGCGTGGTCATTTCCAGCTTCGAAGCTGCAGCGCGTTTCAGGCTGACAAGCCTGGTCCCGTCTCTCTCATCCAACATTGAACACAGTTCGTCCGAGGGGAGTATGACCTCGACAGAGAGTCCTCTTGCAGGCTCGTTGCCCTGCCTGCCGCATATCTTCGAAGCGGCGCTGTTCATGTATCGGACTTTTCTTGCCTCATCTATAAGAATGATGCCTACAGGAAGGGCTCCGACTAGGGCGGCCAGTTCCTCTTTCCTCTCCTGTGCTTCCCTGACGCTGAGCTTCAGCGAGTCAGACATTGAGTTTAGGGCGTTTGAGAGATTCTGCATCTGCGGATCGTTGGTTATCGGGAAGCGTGCCGTTCCTCCCGCTGCGATCGTCTCTGCGGACCCGCTGAGCAGGTCCAGCGGTTTGGTGACAAAATGTAGCATAAGGTATGAGCCCAAAAGTACTACAAGAAGCATGAGTTCAAGTGAGTACAGGAACGGTCTCGCCATAGAAGCCGCCAGGCTGTTCAGTTCCTCAAGGGGGTATGAGAGCCTTATAACGAGCCCCTGACCCGGGGTCCCCGGAATGATCACCCTCCTGGCCATGTAATTCTGCCACTCAGATTGAGTCTTGCTGTATCTCAGCTCGGACCCGCTGCCGTCCTCAAAAGCCTTTATTATCTCAGGCCTTTTGTAGTGGTTGTCCATCTCATTGGGATCGCTCTTGCTGTCTATCACGACTTCTCCCATCGTGTTGATGACGGTGAGCCTGCCCTCGGGATATGTTTTTTCCCAGAAGGCCTGTACTTCCCTGATACCCTCTATGCCCCTGCCTTCTCCCTCAGCAGCAAAGAGGCCAAGGTAGCGGGAAAGGACCTCCCTGTTCTCTTCGATCACTTCCCTGCGTTCGTTCCTGTAAATAAATCCCCAGACTGCAATGCCTATGAAGACGACAGAGATCGTAAGCAGCAGGGCCATTTTTTTTCTTAGGGTCATCTTTTTAAACATGTTCCTGCTCATCCTCCCATGAAAGCCTGTATCCGCGGCCCCTAAGCGTCTGGATGGCAAGATGCGGTTTCACACCGTCATCAAGCTTTTTTCTCAGCCTTGAGATGTGCACGTCGACAGTCCTGGTATCCTCTCCGCCGATGCCCCATATCTTCTTCAATATTTCCTCCCTTGAAAGGGTCCGCCCCATCCTTCCCGCCATGAGCTCCAGTATCTCAAACTCCATGGGGCTTATGTCAAGAAGGGTCCCTCGCAGAAAGACCTCGCGCTCTTCCCTGTCTATCCTAAGGCCGCCCTCTTCAACGATCCTGCTCATTTCGTCGTCTTTTTTCCTTCTGAGAAGGACCCTTACGCGGGCCAGAAGTTCGTCCAGGCTGAAAGGTTTTCTCATGTAGTCGTCTGCGCCCAGGTCAAGGCCCTGGACTGCATCGTCTGCGGAACTCCTCGCAGTGAGCATGATTATCGGAATGTCCTTTGTCGCGGGGTCTGATTTTGCCCTCCTGCAGACCTCCCAGCCGTCCATAAGGGGCATCATCAGATCAAGGATGACAAGGTCGGGAAGCTCCTCCCCGATCAGGAAGAGGGCATTGTCTCCGTCGTATGCCGCTATGACCCTGTAACCGTGCTTTTTCAAGGCCCTTCCGATAAACTCTACAAGGCTTTCCTCGTCATCTGCGATGAGAATTTTTTCAGCCATGGGGGCTTCCTCCTATATATCCCGTTTTCTCCTGTGCTGGGAGGCCTTGACCGTCTTTCCCGTGTACATGTATGCGATCCTCTCAGCCACGTTCGTTACGTGGTCGCCTGCCCGCTCAAGTGTACGGGATACGTTCATGAGCTGAAGCGACTGCTCGATCCTCTCAGGCTTTTCCATGACCATCAGGAAAAGTTCCCTCATTATCTGTTTTTCAAGGTCATCGACCTGATCATCCATCGGGAAGACCTCTATCGCCTTTTCGGCTGACCTGGTATCAATAGCGGTCATCGCCGTATCGAGCATCCTCCTGATGCATTCTACCATGCGCGGGATGTCTATCAGCGGCTTTATCGGAGTTTTGGAGGCCAGGTCTATGGCAGTTTTGGCTATGTTGCCGCCGTAGTCCCCTATCCTCTCAAGATCCACAGCCATATGCATTATCGAAGTAACGGTCCTCAGGTCTTCGCCAAGCGGCTGATAGCGGGCTGCAAACTCCATGCATGCTTCGTCGATCTTGTCTTCAAGATCATCTATTAGGTCGTCCTTTTCAAGGACCTCGCGGGCAGACGCCTCATCCCTGTTTTTCAGTGCCCAGACTGCGTTTTCAAGAGCTTCGCCAGACATTCTGGCCATCCTGAAGACCATTCTTTTAAGCTCGGAAAGGTCCTCGTCGAGCCTCTTTCTTGTGTTTATTACGTCCATCATCTTTTATATACCTCCTTGAATTACAAACTGTTGCATGTAACTATGCCGCGTTAAGCAAGGGGTTATTAAATGCGGCTGAGCGATTGCTGAGCGGTGGCTGAGCAGTTGCTGAGCGATCGCAAAGGCTTAAGGTCATGTCAAACGATAGTCAAACAATGGTCAAACGATCGTTAGAAGCTGGCGGAAACTGCATCCGCCTGGAAATTGCAGCCTTTTGGCTGCGGTGAATTCGCGACCTTCGGACGCTGGAGAATTTGCTCGCTTCGCATCGCGGTGAATTGCGACCAAAGGCCGCGGAGGTTCAAAAGCACCGTCTTTTCCGGTCTTAGCCTAACTTTCCGTCGTCCCCGAGTGCTTAAATCGGGGATCCAGTGGCTCTGGACCCTTGTTGTAACTAGCTTTTTAGGACCTAAACAAAAGCCTCTGGATTCCCGTTTAGAAGCGTCCGGGAACGACTGTGCTTTTGGTTCTCACGATCGCTTGCCCGCCTCTGCCCTTGATCCTCACAATCGCTAAGCTATTGCTCAGCAACCGCTTAGCCATTGCTCAGCCGTCTTTTACTCTATCCGAACCTTCCCGAGATGTAGTCCTCGGTCCTCTTGTCAGAGGGGGAGGTGAATATCTTTGCTGTTCTGTCGTATTCCACAAGATCCCCCAGAAGGAAGAAGGCTGTATAGTCGGAGATGCGGGCTGCCTGCTGCATGTTGTGGGTGACTATGGCGACCGTATAATCTACTTTAAGGTCCCTTATAAGCTCCTCGACCCTCGCAGTGGACATGGGGTCCAGGGCGCTTGTCGGTTCATCCATGAGGAGCACCTCCGGCTGGGTGGCTATCGCCCTTGCTATGCAGAGCCTCTGCTGCTGCCCGCCCGAAAGGCCTGTTCCCGGAGATGAGAGCTTGTCTTTCACCTCATCCCATAGTGCGGCGCCCTTCAGGCTTTTTTCAACAGTCTCGTCAAGAGTACTCTTGTCCTTTATGCCGTTCAGCCTTGGACCGTAGGCTACGTTTTCATATATCGACATTGGGAAAGGATTCGGTTTCTGGAAGACCATCCCCACTCTGCGCCTCAGCGCTATAACATCGGTATCCGGAGAGAGGATGTTTTCTCCCTCGATCTCTATCCTGCCAGTTATCCTGGCCGACGGTATGAAGTCATTCATCCTGTTCAGGCATCTGAGATAACTGCTCTTGCCGCAGCCCGAGGGGCCTATGAATGCTGCTACGGTCCTGCGCCCGATGTCAAATGTGATGTTTTTCAGCACCCGGTTATCCCCGTAGTAGAGGTCAAGGTCTGTCGTCTTTATCTGGGGATCAAAGTTTGTGGTGTTCATATTATTGCCTCCCGCTTCTGGCCGCAAGGCGTGATCTCGCCAAGACGCCGACCGCACTGGTCCCGAGGACAAGTCCTATAAGCACAAGGATCGCTCCGTACTGTATGGGCCTGGTAGCCTCAAGGTCAGTAGATGCCGTAGCCAGTACATATATGTGATAGGGCAGCGCCATGACCTGATCAAAAATGCTCTTTGCCACTTCAGGTGCAAAGAATGCCGCTCCCGTGAACATGATAGGGGCCGTCTCCCCCGCTACCCTTCCTATTGAAAGTATCGTTCCTGTAATTATAGTTGAAGCCGCCGAAGGCAGGACCACCTTCAGTATCGTCTGGCATTTTGTCGCCCCGAGCGCGTATGACGCGTCCCTGTAATCCTGAGGAACAGCCAGGAACGCCTGTTCAGATACTGTAACAATGAGGGGCAAAGAAAGACATCCCAGGGTCAGTCCGGCGGAGAGCAAACTTGATCCGAAATTTAGAAAAATGACAAAGAGCGAGAGACCGAAAAGACCGTAAATTACAGAAGGAACGCCTGCAAGGCATCTGATCGATACCCTGAGCACCCTGGTGAGCCAGTCGTCTTTGGAATATTCGGCAAAATAGAGGCCTGTCATTATTCCAATAGGAAGAGCCGCTGCCATAGAGACAATGACAAGCTGAATTGTACCCACAAGAGGGGTCATTATGCCTCCCGCTGTCATTCCGTCCCTTGGAGCTTCTATAAGAAAGTCGAGCGAGAGCATCTGCCAACCCTCCTTAAAGAGGAATGCCGCCACTCCTGCAATAGCTGCAACAAGCATAAATGCTGCCAGGCAGAAAAGCGAAGTCATAGCCATGTCTTTGATCTTGCGAGATCGATTCCTGTCCATTTTCTATATCTTCCTCCTCTCAACATAATAAGAGGCAAGGTTTATTGCCAGAGTAACTGCAAGAAGTATGAGGCCTGCAAAAAAGAGAGCGTGATAATGTGTGCTGCCTACGGGGGTCTCTCCCATTTCAGCCGCTATTGTTGCAGTTAGAGGCCTCACAGGATCAGTAAGCATGGCAGGAATGATCGCTGCGCCTCCGGCTGCCATCAGGACGACCATAGTCTCGCCAAGGGCTCTCATTACCCCAAGCAAAGCCGCTGCTGTGATGCCGGATAGGGCATGCGGCACTACGACCCTTCGGGTAGTCTCCCATCGAGTTGCCCCCAGTGCATAGGATGCATCACGAAGTTCCTGCGGAACTGCAGAAAGTGCCTCCTCTGAAAGGGAGGCCACTACAGGTATAACTAGAAAACCCAGAAGAATGGAGGCATTCAGCAGATTTAGACCTGTTGCAATGTTAAGCTTATTCTGCAGCCACGGAGCGAGGACCATCATTCCAATGAAGCCCAGGACTATGGAGGGTAAAAATCCCATCAGTTCCATCATTACCTTAAAAAAACTCCTGAGCCTTCTTGGTGCTATCTCTGCTGTAAATATGGCAAGGGCCACAGCTATCGGAAGCGCTATCAGGCTCGACAGAAGCGTTGCAGACAAGGTTCCGGCTATAAGGGGAAGCATGCCAAGTGCGGGTGGTTCTTCGACCGGATACCAGTCCCGGCTCAGGAATATCTCTGAAAGGGTTGATTCTTTCAGCACAGGCATTCCGTTCGTCACCAAAAACCCAAGGATAAAGAGCATTATCAGGATCCCCACCATGGAAACAGAACGGACAAGGTTTGACATGATCCTGTCTCCCCTGCCCCCAAAACCACTGAGAATTTTTTTCTGCCGCTCTTTCATTGTGTCTATTTCCTTTCTGCCCTCTCATTTTCTTCTGCCGGTATGTTGATCTTGCTTGGATGAAGCAATTTCTATAGTAGTGTAGCTGCGACGAAAACATGTCGCGTGAAGCGATGGTTTCCAAAATTCGGCTAAGCAATGGCTGAGCTGTTGCTAAGCAGTCGCTGAGCGGTCGTAAAACCTTGGTGGACCTGGATCCCGGCTCAAGTGCATACCGGGATGACGGTGGGGCCGTGGACCGGGATGACGGTGGGACGTTTTTAGTGCGTTAAACGATCATTGTAATCAAGATTCTTGCCCCTTATCGTCTCCCCGGCATGCACCTGAGCCGGGGCCTGGTTCTGACAACTGATTCCCAATCGATTCCCGATCGATTTGCTATTGACTCCCGTGGTAAATTCGTCTGGCGTGCTGCCAGACGAACTTACCGACGGCCTTTCTATCTATTTCATTTCCTGAAGGGAGACGAATCCTGTGCTGTTTACTATCTTCTGTCCTGCAGGGCTCTGCATGTAGTTGATGAAGTCGAGGACATCTCCCTCGGGCCATCCGTTGGTAAACATGTAGAGGTAGCGTGCAAGGGGGTATTTGCCGCTGCGTGCGCCTGCCGCTGTGCCGGCCACTCCTTCGACTGCAAGAGCCTTGACTGATTTGCTGACGTATCCCATACCCTCGTAGCCAATGGCATTTTTGTTTTGTGATACTGCAGTCATCATTGCACCGCTGGAGGCAGTGACCTGTGCCTTAGGTGTGACCCTGGTCTTTCCGCCGGCGTCCATTATCATTTCCTGCCATGTGCCGTAAGTACCGGAGCTTGTATCGCGTCCGATAACCACTATCGGGCCATCGCTTCCGCCGACCTGCTTCCAGTTAGTGACCTTTCCGGAGTAGATGTCCTTAAGCTGAGCTTTTGTGAGTGACTTTACGGGGTTTGAGGGGTGCACGACAGGAACAAGGCAGTCAAGGGCGACTGCGAAGGGCACAGGGTAAACCTTTTTATCCATACATGCTTTGATCTCAGAGTCTTTGATAAAGCGGGAAGCATTTGCGATCTGGGCACTTCCGTCCGCAAGAGACTTGAAGCCGTTGCCCGTTCCCGTTCCGGAGACCGAGAACTTAACGTCGGGGTTCTGCTTCGAAAACTGCTCGGCCGCAGCCTGTCCAAAGGGAAGAACCGTCGTAGAACCGTCCATTACTATCTGTCCTGCAAATGCGGATACTGAGAGAGACATTACTGCGATCATAACTGCTGCAAAAATAATCTTTTTCATTTTTTAATACTCCTCCTCTTTCTTATACTGACTGAAGTATAGTCCGAGTGGGTAAAGAAATCGTTTAATGAATGTAACAGCAATGTAACAGCAGTATATTCCTTATGCGGAGATAAAAAAAGAGCAGAGCGCCGAAGCCCCTGCCCTTTCAAATATTAATGATGTGCTTACTGTTTCGCCAGTTCGTCCAGCCGTTTCTGGACCGTTGCAATCTCGTCGTTTATTCCCTGAAGCTGCTTCTCGTGCTCTGCCTTGTCCTTGCGAAGCTTCTCAAGACGCTTGAGCAGCCTGTCAGTCTCAAAGCGTGCGGCAGTCTTGCCCTGGTAGAGCTTGGATGGGTCGTCGTTATAAACGTCCCACATAAATTCCGGCCTTCTGCCTTCTACAACAGGTGATATGGACGAAGAGAAAATCAATCTGACGCTCTTTACACCTTTTAGCAGATCCTTTCCAGTCTTCTCGTCAAAACGGGGGAAATATACCAGTCCATCCTTCTTCCCCTGAAACTTGAAGTTGAACCTCTTATCATAATCGACCATTTTATATTCTTTATTTCCTATCATCAGCTTCGCCATTATATCGAAGGGGCCAAGGTGCATAGTCGGACCGTTGTTAATAAATTCGATCTGGATCGGGATCATTTCGTCAAGACGCAGAGCACCTAAAAAATTATATTTATAGTCATCCGTCTCCTGCTGTGTCCAGAGATTCTTTTTTGCCTCATCCTGGGTAAGGGCTTCTATGAACTCTGCAGAATAATAAGTAGCCCTTATTTCCAGATTATCGACCATATTCTCCTTATCAACATACTTTACGCTTTTTGTCCATCGCTGAAGCACGTTCTCGAAAGAGTCAGCAGAAACAATGGCCGGCGCAACGATCAGCAATGCAGCCATAGTAAACAATAAAAATAAAAACTTCTTATTCAAAATTGTGGTCCCCCTCAAATACATATTTATACTTTGAAAAACATTTACGATTATAAGGCCGGGCTGCAGTTTATGACAAGCAGATTTTACCGAAAAAAAGAGAAAAAAAGAGAGACCCTTTCGGGTCCCTCTTAAGTAAAGCTTAATTCAGACTAGAAGCTAACGCTTGTGCGGAACTTGATAAGGTTGTCGTCTGCACCGCCACCGAAGTCGATGTTGTCATAGACGAGCTGGAATGCTACTGCAGGTGTGTACTGGTAGGTTACGCCTACTGTGTAGTTCTCTGCATCATCAACGCCTGCTGTGTCGAAATCAGCCTTCGCGTACTTCAGGAAGGTGGTCCACTTGTCGTTCCAAACCTGCTCTGCGCCAATCATCCAAACTGTCGTGGTGTTGTTGTTGAAGGGCATTGCATCGGTTACGGAATAAGTAACGCCCCAGTCCATGTTGTTCTGCTGGTTGAGACCATAGAATGTGTTGTCGATCTGCATATACTGCAGCCAGAGGCTCGTGAACTTAAGCATGTCCTGCTTCACATCGATTATTGCCTTCCATGCGTTGGGGCTGTCGTCAAAGGGACCTACAAGGTCAGCTCCGAGATCCTGGAAGTAGTAGATTCCCTTAAGTTCTACATTGGGATTGAACGCATAACCTGCATAGATCCCGTATGTGCTGACATTAAGGTCAAACGCATCGCCTACTCCATGGTCGCCCTGGAGCCAGTAGCCTGTTGCACCGATCCAGAACTTCTCGTTCGGACGGAAGTTCATGTCGAGGGCGTAGTGCATGAATTCGCCGTCTTCACGGGGGGTCGGGGAAATGCCTGCGTTGCGTGCTACGATAGCTGTTCCGTTAAAGTTGCCCCATGCCTTATGTGCACGGAAACCGTCCATACGGTAGCTTCCAAACATCGGGTTGGCATCATATCCCCAATAGAGGTTCTGATCGCCTTCGAAGTCCTGGAGCCAGCGGCCTACGCGGAAGTCTACGTCATAGGGAAGCTTCATGTCAACATAGATGCGGTCCCAGCGGGTCTGGTCGTTATCATTGCGGCCTGTGCCAGCAACATACTGTCCCATGCGGAGACGTGCATAGAGGGAAGTGGTTTCGTCGATCTGCTTCGTGAAGACGAGTGCGAACCATTCCTTGTGGAATTCTGTCTCTGCGCCGTTCTCGTTGTAGTTGCCGTCGCCTGAGAAGTTGGCATCAAACTGGAAGGATCCACGGAGCTTCCATCCGCCGAGGCGGTCTTCGAGGACTGCTACGCGTTTGTCGAGTTTGTCGACCTTCACGCCGAGTGCATCGAGTTCGTCTTTGAATTCCATGACGAGCTTCTTCAGCATTTCGAGATCCTGCTTGCTTGCCTTTTCAGCGTCTACCTTCGCGAGTGCGCGGGCTACTACTGATGCAACTTCGTAACGTGTTGCGGGCTGGGCGCCTTTGAATGCGCCATCGGGATAACCGGATACTACGCCGCGTGCTGCGAGCTGTGCTACTGCATCATATGCCCAGTGGCCTGCGGGTACATCCATGAACGGGTTTGCTGCGAATGCCGGTGCTGCGAAAGCTACCAGCGCAATTACTGCAAATACTGCCAAAAACTTTTTCATAGTAATGTACAACCCCCTTGGTTGTTTTTTGGATTTTTTATATCGCAGACGTTCTGCGCGGGGGTCGCCTCCAAACAGAAACAAGTCTCCAAGGTTTCCTCTTTCCTGTCGTCAGCTTCCGCCTTTGTTTCGCATCTGCCTTATCATTCTGCTCTCCTTTATTGGCGGGGGTTGTCGTGCACCTCCTTTCTTGCCGTCAAGGGTCTTTGCAGAAGTCCAAGCTATTTGGGGTCCAAATTGTCAAGATTCGGATTCTAGCGAGAATACCCCGCTCTGGACGATTATACAAGCATTATTTATGCTGCATATAGGTCCACAGACCTATTTTATCATAAAAAGCTTTCCCTGCAAGGGCTGCAGAGGGCAACGGTTAAAAAAGTCATGGTTTGCCCGTATAATTATACATCATCTCTTTGGAGGAAATTATATGCATCAGGAATGGAAGACAACAGCCTGTCCGCACGACTGTCCCTGCGCTTGCACCATTATAGCCAGGTCCGACGGCAATAAGATCGAGATGCGGCCTCATCAAGACAATTGCTGGACAGGCTCGCTCTGCCCGAAGGGGCTTCGCTATGCTGCACGAGTCTTTGACCCAAGAAGGCTCAGGACTCCCCTGCTCAGGTCAGGCAGCGGGTGGGAGGAGATCTCATGGGAGAAGGCCTGGTCGGTTTGGGCGGATAATGTATCCGCGGCCTTGGAGGGATCCGGCCCGCTCTCCCTGATGTATTATTCGAGCGCGGGGTCAATGTACTTTTCCAAGGCCCTTATCCCGCACATATTCAATGAACTTGAGGGATACACCGGAACAAAGGGGTCTCTATGTTCAAGCATAGGTTCGTCGGGACTAAAGGACGCCACGCTCGGATGGGGGGTCCCCTTTCTGACTCCTGAGCTTCAGTCTGAGGCAAAGGGCATCCTGCTTTGGGGAAGGAATTCCATCGTGACACAGCCCCAGATAAGGCAGGTCTTCCGCAAAGTGAGAGAAAAAGGCGGTGAGATCGCATCCCTTGAGATAAGAAGGACCGAGACTCTGGAAAACTCAGACAGATCATGGTACATAGCCCCCGGCGGAGATTTTGCCCTGGCTGCGTGGCTCTGCAAAAAACTGATCAGTTCAGGTGCGTCTTCCAACGGATGGGAGAGCAGGGTCGTAAATTACGAGGAATTCCTTACTCACCTCATCAGCCTTGATGAAGAGAAGCTTCTTGAAACTGCCGGAATAGATGAAAGAACTGCAAAAGAAATATTGCTATGGCTGATGAAGTTCAGGCCTGTGACACACATGCCCTCCTATGGATCCCAAAGATATCTCCATGGCGACATGCAGTTTAAATGGATGTTTGCCCTGTCCGTGATATCCGGCGGTTTCGAAGATCCGCGTTCAGGCCTCAGTTTCGGAAAGGACGAGCATGCACTCTTCCCAAAAGAACTTATACCCCGCTCTGACAATGTTCGTAAATTCGAGACCGGAACGATGGGAAAAGATATACTTGATGCCTCACCAAGGATAAAAGTGCTTCACATAACCAATGCAGATCCCGTTATGCAGAACCCCGGCAGTTCCGGAATAGTCGAGGCCATGAGATCGGTCCCGTTCAAGGTATGCACAGAAATATTCATGACCGAGACCGCGAAGGAATGTGACCTTGTGCTTCCTGCAGCTACGTATCTGGAAGAAGATCATGACTGGCTTGGTTCATACTGGCACAGTTACCTCGTCAGGAGCGGGAGGATCGCAGGACCTCAGGGGATGGCAAAGTCTGACATTGAGATATATGACGGACTGGCAAAGACCCTTGGACTGAAGACGGATCTGTTAAAACTTTATGAAAAAATGGATATGCTGATGCTCAGCGAAAAGAGGCTTGAAAAGGTATCGGAAGGGCTTTATGAATGGAAGGAGCCCTTGTACTGGACCGACCCGGGAGCTATGGCAAAACTCCCGACTGATATCCCAGTAATGAGTCTGCCTGAAGATGAGGAGCTCAGGCTCGTCACCTTCCACGTGAAAGAGTATATCAACGGCCACAGCTTCGACGCCCCGGACATACCGGACATACCCGATTTATATTTGTCTCCTTATGATATGGACAAGCATTGTCTGGAAGAAAACGACACGGTAACAGTCTATTCAAGAACGGGAGAGCACATTGCAATGAGAGCAAAGAGAGATGCTTCTCTTCGAAAAGGCCTGGCTTCAGCAAAACAGGGCGTGCCGGGGATAAATCTGCTGACAGAAGCAGTGAAGGCTCCGGGCTGCGGAGCCGCCTATGCGGACACTTTTGTAAAGATCGAAAAAATCATTTAAAAAACCATTTATGTCCCGTTTTTTAAGAGAGGTGCATTTGCAAAATGTTCCTCTCTTATTTTTGGGTCTGTTTCATGTATCCTGCAACTTTTTCAAGATAATCCCCTATGCCTTCGTGTACAGCCAGGTCGGCTATTTTGTCCAGCGGAGTTTCTTCTCTGTTGATTATTATCAGCTTTGCACCGCTGTTTTTCGCCTGACGGGGGAAGTAGTTGGCGGGAGAGACGACAAGAGATGAACCCAGAACAACAAATGTATCACATTCGGAGCTCCATTCGTCCGCAAGCCTCAACGGCCCGTCGGGAAGCATCTCCCCGAAAAGCACCACTCCGGGTCTGAGGACCCCTCCGCAGTCGCATCTGTCGCCGTTGAGGAAATGCTGCGTGTCCCATATTTTGCCGCAGGAATGACATCTTATGGGCTCCAGGCTTCCGTGCAGTTCGGCTATCTTTACCGTTCCGGCCTTCTGATGGAGCCTGTCGACATTCTGCGTGATGACCCCGATGACATAGCCTTCGGCCTCCCACTCGGCAACGTATCTGTGGCCTTTGTTGGGCTGAACGCTTTCGGGTACATAAAGCCTTGCCATGTAAAATTTCCTGAATGAATCATAGTCCCGTTCGAGGGCGTTTATCGAGGCATACTGCATGGGGTCTACGTGGGCCCATATCCCTTCCTTCGACCTGAAGTCCGCAAGCCCCGATTCCGTGCTGAGCCCCGCTCCGCTGAAGATCACCACTCTGCCTTTCTTTATCTGTTCAGCGAACCACCCTGCTCCGCTCTCGATATCCTTTTCCATGATAAGATCACTCCTCCCGTAATTTTCCAAGGTCAGGCAGCGTAAGGCTCCGGCCGAGTCTTCGTCTCGTAGCACAGAGAAGCAGGTTGGCCAGGAGCAGAGAGACCGTTATCGGCCCTACACCTCCCGGGACAGGACTAAGCGCTTCGACATGCCCCTCGGCTCCGGACGCCACATCCCCCACAAGTTTTCCGTCTTCCGTAACGTTGGTCCCTACATCGACCACCCACGCATACGCGGGAAGCACCCTTGGATCGATCAAACCAGCCGATCCCACGGCGGCTATTACGACATCGGAACCTGAAAGCACATCTTTGAGCTGCTCGGGAGAGGTCCTTGTGTGGCACACTGTTACCGTACCGTGCCTGTGCATGAGCATCAGAGCCGCGGCCCTGCCGACATTTGGGCTTCTGCCTATCACTGCGCACCTGCTCTGTTCGAAAGAGCTTCTGCCGTACCATTCAAGCAGTGATATCGCCGCCCAGGCGGTACAGGGAAGCGGGATCGAAGTCTCTCCGAGATATAGCCTGCCGAGGTTTTCAGGATGCACACCCTCAACATCCTTGCCTGACGGCAGTGCGTTCACTATCTCATCTACGGGCCAGCCCTTCGGAAATGGCGTCTGGAGTATTATTCCGTCAACATCCCCGTCCCTGCCTATCGCAGCCAGCTTTTTCAAAAAATCTTCTTTCGGGATGTCACCGCCAAATTTTTCAAGCCTTGCTGATATGCCCGCATCTTCGGAGGCCTTGAGCTGATTGCGTATGTACCTCTCAGCAGCCGGACTCTCACCCACCTGAACTGTGACCATACCAGGGATACAGCCATGCTCCTTTTTTATCGACGCGACAGAGGCAGACACCCACTCTTTAATCTTTTTTGAAGCCGGCCTTCCGTCAAGGATCAGCGTCATCTCTCAATCATCCCCGCTTTTCTCAGACTGATGGGGATGCGGATGGCGGTGGGGATGGTGATGTTCGTGGCCGTGGCCATGTTCATGCTCATGCTGTTGAGCTTCCGTACATCCTTCTTTGGATAGTGAGGGCATTTCATCCGCAGTGTCTCTGTCACGCTCGCGTATGATCAGAGCGCGGACATCTGCCAGAGTCATTCCTCTTTCTGACGCGATCTTTTTGATGTCCTCAAACTCCGGCATCTCCTTTACTGTTTTGCCGCCGATCAGCCCGCATTTTACCCTGACATCACCAAGGGATGTCTTAACGACCTCCGGCCTCCTGTCTAGCATGGACCTTTCAACGCAGATCTTCCTCAGACCAAGCGAAGAGCTCTCTCTGAGGATTATCTGCTCCAGATTCTCCGATGACGTTTCATGGGCCAGGACGCAGACCTTGACGCCCGGCCTGTTCTTTTTCATCTGGATGTTCTCAAACCAGACATCGAGAGCACCTCCGTCAAAGAGCCTCTCCATAAGGTAGGAGAGATCTTCGGGGAACATGTCGTCTATGTTGGCAGAGAGCTCGACCCCCCTGTCATGAAGAAGAGGCTCCTTTTTTTCAAGCATAGTGACTCTCAGTATGTTCGGGGGTGTGCCTTCCCTGGTCCCCAGCCCGATCCCTGCGGATCTTATCTCGCCGGCCGGCATGGAGGGAGATATCCTCCCGCCAAGCGTCTTTACGAGCACAGCTCCTGTGGGCGTGACCCTCTCCATCGGATCCCCGGATGAAAAGACCTGCAGTCCCTTAAGCAGTTCAAGCGTCGCAGGAGCAGGAACAGGCAATGTCCCGTGCGCGCACCTGACGGTCCCGGAACCGACGTTGAGCGGAGAGAAGACAGCTTCGGGCCATCCCAGATACTCAAGCATGATCATAGCTCCCGCTATGTCGATTATGGAGTCGACAGCACCCACCTCATGAAAATGTATGTGGTCGGCCGGCTCTCCGTGTACCTTTCCCTCTGCTTCGGCCAGAAGGGAGAATGCCTTAATGGTCATCTTTTTGACTTCATCTGAAAGATTGCTTTCAAGCAGCATCTCTTTTATATCTGAGAGATGCCTGTGAACATGTCCTTCTTCAGAGACGACATCAAAGCGCAGTCCCGAGATGCCTCCCCTTTTATCCCTGAAAAGGTCCAGGCTGTATCCCATTAGGGATATTTTTGCAAGTTCGCTCCTGAGATGATCAAAACCATCTGTCATTTCCACAAGGGCAGCCAAAAACATATCCCCGGCTATGCCCGCCGAACAGTCGACATAAATCACATTATTCTCTCCGTCAAATATATCCAAGTAAAACTCCCCTTAATAAACCGTACTTTTTACCTATTTTATCCCATATCATCATTCAAGTGCCCCAATATTCCTAAGATTTGATGTAAGATTGGCTCAAAGAAATTTTACAATTTAAGGAGGCATTTTAGAGATGTACAAATTCTTAAAATCTTTGTTGGTCGTCGCATTCCTGATCATCTTTACAGGATCGGCCTTTGCCGTTTCTCTGGAACTCAATGTTGACTCTATAAACTTTAACCCAGATGAGAAAGCAGATGTGCTAGGCGCAGGCAATTCGAGGACTGCCGACGGAAAACCCGATGCCTCTTTTAACCTTGCCGTGAGCGGAGCACAGGCTATCAAAAGGATCTCGCTTAAGAACGAGGCTACCGGCAAGATGTGGAGCACTTCGCCGTCAGGTGCGACAGAACTTCTGATCGTAAAGGACGGAAGCGGCAACATCCTCAACGCTTCCGGGGGGATGCCTGTGACACCTATTTTGCTTGGCGCAGATTTCAAGCTCTACATCAATGACGCGGTAACGGCTATACCGAAAGATTCTGATTTTACTGTAATCGTGACCCTTATTGACAACCAGGACGTCATAGGCAAGACAAAGGTCAAAGGACTCGGTACACCTGCCCCGGCAGCACCGGCTGCTCCTGCAGCGGGAGAAGGCATAACGGCATTCGAGACGAACGGGATAAGTGAACACGATTTCGCCGGCACATCGGAGAAGGTCGGAGCTGACGGTAAAAATGACTACCAGTTTACACTTGCCCTGAATTTCAAAGATGCCACAGTGAGGGCAATGAAAATAACGGCACAGTCACCCTCGAAGAAAGCTGAGTGGGACACCATAGCCGGAAACAGCCTTCCGATAGTCACTGTTATCGACGCCGGCAGCAACATGCTGAACAAGACAGACGGAACAGTCGCCTTTGCGGTTAAGGGTGCAGGAAGATACGTTCTTCTGACACAGGACAACTCCGGAATAATGGCTGACCCTGCTGCAAAAGTAAAAATAACCATAAGCCTCGCAGACGGGCGCATGTTTGAAAAAGACGCAGTGAGAGGCAAGACGACAGCACTGAAGGATTCTCTCTCAGCGGAATATAAGGGGACAGGCAAGTATGACTTTGCAGGCCCCAACGAAAAAATGGAATCCAACCTCAACGCCGACAGGCAGATCGATGCCGTGATCAACGTATCGGGAACTGTGACCGGAGTCAGGGTCAAGTGCACTGCCAGCGGAAAAATATGGGACACGATAGCCGGAAACAACAATCCGCTTGTTGTACTCACAGATGAAAAGGGAGCCAAACAGAACAAAGCCGACGGAACGCTGTCAATGGCTTTAAACGGCGAAAAAAAGCTTTCTCTTTGGTTTGATGAGGAAGAGAGCAAGAACGTTGGTCCTTACCAGATCACCTTTGTAATGTCCAACGGACAGGTGCTTGAAGCGTCCACCGGCAAGGCCCCTGCGGCACAGGCTGCCCCAGCCGCGACAGTCACCAAGGCGGACCGTGCTGTCGCATTCGCTTCAGCAAAACCTGCTGTGGTCAACATTGACCTTGTTGGAAAAAACAAGAAAAGAGCTGCCAGCGGCTCTAAGGACATGGCACTCAACGTTAAAATAACGGGAAAAGGCAACGTAACAGCGCTGGTCCTCACAGATAATTCCGGGAAAGGCTGGGATACTCTTGCCAGCAACAACGGAAGATGGCTTATCGGCGTAAGAGAGGGCAACAAAGTACTCAACCAGAAAAACGGGACCGTGCGCATTCCCGTTAACGGCACAAAGACATACCAGCTGCTGATGCAGGACAACGGTACGCTTGCGAAGAAAAACGGCAAGCTGAAGCTCATTGTTACATGGGGCGACGGACAAGTAACAGAATCGTCACTGAACTGGTAAGTACAAAAGTCCATCTGAAACTCCAATAAAAAAGACTGGCCTTCTGGAGATCATATCTTCTGAAGGCCGGCCCTTAATATCAGGATCTTAGTTCTATAAAATTCATGACAGCATATTGTTTTTTTGTTATTTTGCTACTGATCGAGACCTGCCCTGAAAGCCTTGATATTCAGGTCCAACAGTTTTGGAGGGATCAGCTCTTTCAGGACTGATTCCCAGTCTATGTCCTCAAGCCCCATTGCCTTGACAAGCGCACCAAGCAAAACTATGTTCTGGGCCTTGATGTTGCCAAGGTCTTCCGCTATCTTTCCTGCGTTGAAGACCTTGAAGTTTGGTACTTCCTTCTGAAGTTTTTCGACGACTTCATCAGGATATTTAGCAGCACCTGTAAGCACAGGCAGTGAGTATATCTCAAAATTATTGACTACGAGCCTGCCGCCCTTTTTGAGGTATTTAAGCCAGCGTACCGCCTCTACCTTTTCGAATGCAACAAGGACATCCGCTTCGCCTTCGGGAACTACAGGAGAGGAGACCTCGGTCCCAAACCTGACATGTGTGGTAACGCTTCCTCCGCGCTGTGACATTCCATGGATCTCTGACATCTTGACGTCATAACCCTTTCGGACCAGCCCTTCTGAGAGTATCTTAGAGGCAAGTATGGTCCCCTGTCCGCCGACTCCTACGAGAAGGATGCTTTTTGTATCATTCTTCTTCATGGTCCTATACCTCCCTCGATATGGCCTTTTTGGGGCATATCTGCAAGCAGATCCCGCAGCCGTTGCAGGAAGCGCGGTCAATAAAAACGATCCCGTCCCTGAAGTTGAGGGCAGGGCATCCGGCTTTCATGCACATTTTGCACTTGACACATTTTTCCTGGTCGATCACGCACTTCATGTTTGCCCGAGCCTTGATGACATCCTTTATTAGGGCACAGGGAGACGTCGTGATGATCACAAATGGTTCTGTGGACTCATATCCAGCCTTGACGGCCTCTTTCGTTTCTGTAAGGTCGTACGGATCTATGAGACGAACGTTCTCTTCCTTTACGCCGCATGCCACGCAAAGAGATTTAAGATCTACCTGATGAGTATCCTCGCCCATCAATGTGCGTCCCGTTCCCGGGTTTTCCTGATGTCCGGTCATCGCCGTTATCCTGTTGTCAAGTATGTTGATCACTATAGGGGCTTTGTTGACGACAGCATCGATCAGACCCGTTATTCCCGAATGGAAGAAGGTAGAGTCTCCGATGACCGCGAAGACCTTCTCTTTTCTGCCGGCTTTTTCTACCGCCTTGCTGAACCCCACACCGCCGGAAACGCTGGCTCCCATACAGATGACAGAGTCGGTAACACTCAAAGGAGGCACTATTCCAAGCGTATAGCAGCCGATGTCTCCTGTTACAACAACATCTTTATATTTTCCGACCTCATAGAAAAATCCCCTGTGGGTACATCCAGCGCAAAGAACAGGCGGACGCGGGGGAACTTCTGCGTCAATGGCATAGCCTCCCTGATCTTCGCTGCCGGGAAAGAAAGCTCTTCTTATTATTTCCGGAGTCAGTTCGTCCACCCATGGGAGCTTTTCTCTGCCGGTACACTGTATTCCCATGATCTTAACGAAGTCTTCGATGTAGGGCTCATTTTCCTCTATCACATAAATAGTATCGACCATACCTGCAAATTTCCTTATAAGTTTTTCGGGCAGCGGCCATGTAAAACCAAGCTTCAGATATGATACTTCATCTCCGAATACTTCTTTTGCATGGTTGTAAGAAATTCCGCTTGTTATTATTCCTACCTTACCGGATGCACTCTCTATCCTGTTAAGCGTGGTAGTTTCGCTGAATTCCTTCAGCGCTTCGATCCTGTCTTCCATTATGTATTTGCGTTTCTTTGCCGATGCAGGCGCCATAACATATTTGGAGACATCCTTTGTGTATGCTCTTACAGGGACTTCTTTTCTGGGAGATGTTTTGACAAGTGTCTTGCTGTGGCAGATCCTTGTCGTGACCCTGAAAAGCACAGGGGTATCAAACTTTTCAGAAATGTCGAAGGCCTCTTTGACAAAGTCAAGACACTCCTGGCTGTCAGATGGTTCAAGCATCGCCAGTTTGGCGTGTGAGGCGTAATACCTGTTGTCCTGCTCGTTCTGAGAACTGAACAGTCCGGGGTCATCTGCGGTGACGACCACAAGGCCCCCGTTGACTCCTGTATAAGCAAGCGTGAAGAGAGGATCAGCAGCAACGTTGAGTCCGACATGTTTCATTGCAGCAAGGGCTCTTCCTCCGGCCATGGAAGCTCCGGCAGCGACTTCAAGCGCGACTTTCTCGTTTGTTGACCATTCTGAATATACATCTTTGTAAGTTGACAAGTTCTCTAGGATCTCAGTGGAAGGTGTCCCCGGGTATGCGGCTGCCACATGCAGCCCTGCTTCCCAGGCGCCCTGGGCTATTGCTTCGTTGCCTGTCATGATTTTCTTCATCAGTTTGCCCCCTTTTTAAAAATCCCGGCCCCGGCTTTTTTGGCCGAAGTCGGGATCATAAACATGCTAAAAAAATCGGATCAACAAGGTATTTCTATTCTCCCTTTTCTGCAGGCCTTTCTTCAAGGACCCATTCGGCAACATCTATCTTTGCAAGACCGGTAAAAATATACAGAAGCGAGATGGCCAGGAATGCCTTTTCCCTCAGGACCACAAAAGAGATGAGAAGTATCCCAACAACGCCGTAGAGCTTGACTTTGTTAACATTATCCTTTTTCATCTTCTTCGCGTTGCAGTAAGGAACTGAGCTTACCATCAGAGCGCCTATGAAGAACATTATCGCTATCGCAGCCAGTGGTGTAAGCGGCACTTTGGCGATCACAAAGGCAGCAAGGGTCAGTCCGCCCGCAGGGATCGGAAGGCCCTGGAAAGGTCCCGAAGGCACGTGCATCACGTTGAAACGGGCCAGCCTGAGTACTCCGCAGAGAGCAAAGAATGATGATGCCACCGCACCCCATACTCCGCCTTCTATTCCTATATAAGCCGCGTAGATAAGGAATGCGGGAGCGACACCAAAGCTTATCGCGTCAGCCAGGCTGTCGAGTTCTTCTCCAAAAACACTGCTTCCTCCCAGACTCCTCGCCACTCTTCCGTCCATTACATCGAAAAATACCGCAAAGCATATAAGTACCGCTGCCGGCACAAAGTGCTGATGGTATGTCATTATCAGTGAAGCCACTCCGCAGAATACGCTTCCGCTGGTTATCATGTTGGGAATGATCTTGCTGATCGGTATGTTCCTTATCTTCCTGTCGCGTTTTCTCATTCTTTTACCACTCCGATCACCGTCTCACCGGCCACTACCCTGCTGTTGAGTCCAACTGCTGGTTTAACGGCCTGAGGCAGGTAAATATCGACTTTTGAGCCAAGTTTAATCATACCATAACGCTGGCCCCTGTCCAGTCTGTCCCCCTTATTTACCCTGCAGACTATTCTTCTCGCAAGTATGCCGGCTATCTGAACAAGCAGAAAGCGTCCGTTTTCCGACTGGGCACCCACGTAGAACCGCTCGTTTATCTCCGATGCTTTCGGAGCTATGGCAAACCATTTCTTGCCCGGAACATATCTTACATACTCCACTTTTCCGGCAGCCGGGAAACGGTTGACGTGAACATCAAGTCCGTTCATGAAGATGCCTATCTTTACAGTCCTGCCGGTATATTCGTGATCAACTTCCTCGATCTCCACGACCTTGCCGTCAGCAGGGCTCACCCAGCCCGACGGAGCCTCCGGGATCCTCTCGGGGTCACGGTAAAACCATAAAGCAAGCATCATGGGAAAGGCAAGCACTACAGATATCCATGGTGATATGAGCCCTCCGCCGATCACCATGAACGCCAGTCCGAATATAGTCGGGAGACCGTCGCGCGCCAGCTTCAATCGAGTTCTACCTCTTCATCGGTCCTCACTATGCTTACATCAGCCACGGAGTCGCCTTCGTCAAGCCTTACGACCTTATATCCCGTTGCCGTACGGCTGAGGCTTGATATCTCGTTTGTATTGATGCGTACCATGCGGCCCTTTCCGCTTATGACGACTATCTCCTGATCGTCCGCGACTCCCCACGCGCCGACGAGCTTGCCCGTCTTATCCGAAAGCTTCATGGCCCTGACGCCATATCCGGCACGGTGGTGCTGTGTGAACTCGGAGTAGTTGGTCCTCTTGCCTATACCGAAATCGCTGATGAAGAAGACCTGGCGCCCTTCCGTCACAACGTCGCATCCGACTACGCAGTCTCCGTCGTCAAGCTTCATTCCGCGTACACCCTGGGCCTGCCTTCCAAGCGGGCGGAACTCTTCTTCGGCGACCCTCAGCGTCTGTCCCATCGATGTGGTAAGCAGGAGTTCGTCCTTTCCGCCGGTCACACGGACTCTGGCGATATTGTCATCCGGAGCCAGGGTTAGTACCCTGCGGCCGGCCCTCGTGAGGCCGTCCAGCTCTTCGACAGGCAAGCGTTTCGCAGTTCCCTTGCAGGTAACGAAGAAGACATATTTCGCCCCGTCAAGGTTGCTGTCCTTGATCGCAACAACGCGTTCGTCCTTGTCAAGGGTCACTATGGTCCCAACAAGTTTCCCCTTGCCTGTTTTTGGTTCCGGCAGGATATAGCCTTTTATTCCGAATACCCTTCCCTTGCTGGTAAAGAGGTACAGCGTCCTGTGAGTGTTCGTGATCGTCAGCAGTGCGATCTCGTCTTCCGCCTTCGTAGAAACACCCTTGACACCCTTTCCGCCCCTTGACTGGACTCTGTAGTCCTGCAGCGGCATCCGCCTGATATAGCCGTCCCTGCTCAGGGCTACGACTATCTCCTCTTCCGGGATCAGATCCTCTTCGGAGACCTCTTCGGCAGAGTTTTCTATGTCTGTTCTCCTCTTGTCGGAGTACTGCCTGCGTACTTCCATAAGTTCGTCCTTTACTACGGAATCAAGGATGATCGGGCTGCCAAGTATGCTCCTGTAGCGTTCGATGTCCATGATAAGCTGCGTCATCTCACTGTCGAGCTTTTCTCTCTCAAGTCCTGTCAGCCTCTGCAGGCGCATGTCAAGGATCGCCTGGGCCTGGATCTCGGTGAAATCAAGCCTTTCCATCAGGCTGTTTCTCGCAGTAGCGGCGTTGTCCGATCCCCTGATGATCCTTATGACTTCGTCTATGGCGTCAAGGGCCCTTAAGAGTCCCTCGATTATGTGAGCCCTGTCTTCTGCCTTGCGGAGCCTGAACTCCGTCCTTCTCCGGACGACAGTTCTGCGGTGGTCAAGAAAAACAAAGACCATATCTTTGAGGGGAAGTTCTTTTGTCTCTCCGTCTACGATCGCCAGGTTGATAACTCCGAAGGTGCTCTGGAGCTGCGTTCTTGTATACAGCTGGCGCAGGACGAGGTTGGGGTCGGCATCGCGCTGAAGTTCAACGACTATCCTCATTCCCTCTCTGTCAGACTCGTCCCTGAGGTCCGATATGCCGTCTATCATTCCGCTCTGTACGCATTTGGCTATCGTCTCGATAAAATTTGTCTTGTTGACCATGTAGGGAATTTCTGAGATCACTATGTTCTCTTTGCCCTTGCGGGTCTCTTCGACATCCACACGGCCTCTTACTATAAGCCTTCCCCTTCCGGTCCTGTATGAATCTATTATGCCTTCGCGCCCGACTATTATTCCGCCTGTCGGGAAGTCCGGCCCAGGCATCAAGGCCATCAGCTCCCCGAGCTCCATGTCAGGGTCATCCAGAAGGGCACAGCATACATCAACAGCCTCTCCCAGATTGTGGGGAGGCATGTTGGTCGCCATTCCGACTGCTATCCCCGTACTGCCGTTTACAAGGAGGTTTGGGATACTCGAAGGAAGGACCAGCGGTTCGACAAGTGATTCATCAAAATTGGGGCCCCATTCTACAGTCTCTTCGTTGATATCCGAAAGCATCTCTTCTCCGAGAGAGTGCAGCCTGGCTTCAGTGTAGCGCATTGCCGCGGGGGGATCTCCGTCTATGGAACCGAAGTTGCCCTGCCCATCCACCAGGGGATACCTCATGCTGAAGTCCTGAGACAGCCTAGCCATCGTATCGTAGATGGCAGAATCTCCGTGAGGGTGGAATTTTCCCATAGTCTCTCCGACTATACGTGCAGATTTTTTGAATGCCTGGTTATGCCTTACGCCCAGTTCCAGCATAGCGTAAAGCACCCTTCTCTGGACCGGTTTGAGTCCGTCCCTTGCGTCCGGCAGCGCCCTTCCGACTATGACGCTCATAGCGTAATTCAGGTAGCTCTGTTTTATCTCCTCTTCCAACGGAAGGGTTATCACCTTGTTGACTTCGAATATACTCGCCTGTTTATTTTTGTGATCCACTTTCACGCCCCCGAACTTCTTAACCATATGACAAGCGGCGGTGTTTCCGCCGCTTTATCTTAAAGACCAGTCTATTTTACCACCAGACGGGGACCTTTTCACCACTTGTTGGAATGCAGCGAATGTGGGTCTATCCCTTTGTGAGGATCTTTAGTTTCAAGTGCCCGGCCTATCGCGGCAATTCCCATGAGCGCTATCCCGGCGGGAACGTTAAGAAGCGACTTTAGTCTTCCTTCAAGGTCGTTGTCTCCGCGCTTCGCACCCAGCCACACCGATCCGAATCCAAGGGCATTGGCAGAAAGAAGGATATTCTGCATTGCTGCCGAACAGTCCTCCTCCCAGTACCTCAAAACCTTGCCCTCACGCTCCGTTTCGGAACAGACGACTATCGCCAGTGCGGCTGTTTTCAGCATCTTTCCGTAAGGGTGCAGATCTGCCATGCTGTCCAGCGTCTCCCTGCTGTCCACGACCACAAAATGCCACGGATGGTAGTTATTTGCGCTGGGTGCGGCACATGCGCACTCCAAAATAGTCTTCAGAGAAGCGTTGTCAACTTTTACTGACGGATCGAACCTCCGGAGGCTTCTCCTGCTGAGGATATTGTCTATCGCTTCCCGGCTTATCCGATTCATCGGAACTCAGGCTCCGGTCAATGGCTGTTGTTTGTCGGTTTTACCGGGTCTATCGACCTTCCGAGTACAGGTGATGAAAGGACTATCGCCGTGGTAGTCATTCCGCAGCTTCCCATCTGGCTTATGACGTCTTCGAGATGCCCCACCGAAGATACTACGACTTTGAGGATTACTCCGTCGCTTCCTGTAAGGTGGTGGCATTCAAGGACCTCCGGTATCGCCCTGGCAAGCTCATCCGACTGGTTGAGCAGCGCGACAGGGATGGCAAGGCGGATATATGCCATTATCGGATATCCGACTTTTGACTGGTCCACGACAGCCTTATAACCTGTGATTATCCCGGCATCCTCCATGCGGCGGACCCTTTCCGCAACCGCAGGGGACGAGAGACCGACTCTTCTGCCCAGCTCATTGAATGAAATTCTTCCATCTTCCTGAAGTATTTTCAGTATCTGTATTCCGATGTCATCTAGCAATTTGCCGGTTAACATGGATACACCTCCGCTTCCTTATCAAATAAAACTGTTTTGTTTAATGCACACCTATATATTAAAGCATTATTTGTAAAAATGGAAGAGCAGCCGTAATTTTTTTTGTGATCATTAAAAGTAATAATTCATTTCCAAAACATATGTGTGATGAACAGCTCTCCTTTGCTAATCCTGCTTTCCGTTGTTGCCTTTCAAGTTTTTAGTGAGGCTGTTTGCTACAGCCCAGGCAGCCGAAATTGAGTGGAGACAGGGAACTCCCGCCGCCGAGGCACTTCTTCTGAGTTCTGCACCGTGCATGATATGGCGGTCGTTCCCGCCGGGGATGTTCAGCACGAGGTCCCAGTCGCCCATCCTTAGCCTGTCAACAAGATCTTCCTGGGGAACTGTGTTGACCTCGATTCCCCATTTTAAAAGGTATTCCGCTGTTCCTGACGTTGCGTCTACCCTCCAGCCCAGAGAGGTGAACTGTGATGCAGTCGGCATGGATTCTGCTTTCTGGGAGTCTGCTACGCTCATAAGTATCCTCCCTTTGACCGGAGGCAGCCACCCGGCTCCCCTGAGACCGTCCATCATCGCATCGGCAAGGTCATCCCCAAGACCGAGGCTCTCTCCGGTGGACATCATTTTCGGACCAAGCTTAGGATCTATCCCGGGAAGCTTGTCGTTCGAGAAGACAGGGACCTTTACCCCCCACTGCCCGCTTTTCGGAAGGATGCCCGTTCCATGGCCCATTTCGCTCAGTTTTTCACCCAGTGCGACTCCGACGGCAAGATCCACCATCGGGATCTTCGATATCTTGCTGCAGATAGGGACTGTGCGGCTTGCGCGGGGATTTGCCTCTATGATCCAGAAGATCCCGTCCTTGAGGACGAACTGTATGTTCAGAAGGCCATGGATATCCAGCTCTTTTGAGATCATTTTGACGGTATCAAGGACCTTCTTCTTCTGCTCGTCGCTGAGCGAAAAGCTTGGAAATACCGCGATCGAATCCCCTGAATGTATTCCCGACGGGTCGATGTGTTCAAATATGCCCGGTATGAGCACATCCTCGCCGTCGCATACGGCATCGCACTCGAACTCTTTCCCCTGAAGAAAACGGTCTACCATTACTTTCTGCCCGGAAACCGCCTCAAATGCCTCGGAAAGAACTTCGAGCATCTCCTCTTCGCTGTAGACCGTCTTCATTGCAACCCCGCCTATTACGAAGCTTGGCCTTATCATAAGCGGATATCCCAATTCCAAACCGACTTTACGAGCTTCCTCGATAGAGGCCACATCGACTCCTTCAGGCTGGGATATCTTAAGCTTTTTGAGCAGCCTCGAGAATTTTCCCCTGTCTTCAGCAGCATCTATAATATTTTGATCAGGCCCCAGGAGGCTTATCCCCTGTGATGCCAGGTCAAGGCCAAGCCTGAGCGATGTCTGGCCTCCGAAGCATGCGAAGACGCCCCTTGCCTTTTCCCTTTCGAGCACTGCCAATGCGTCATCGACATAGAGAGGTTCAAGGTACAGTGCGTCGGAGATGTCGTGGTCGGTGCTCACCGTCTCCGGGTTGACGTTCATCATGATAGCCCTTATGCCCCGCCTGCGGAGGGCCTCGACTGCCTTCACGCAGCAGTAGTCAAACTCGACGCCCTGAGCTATCCTTATGGCGCCCGAACCGAGGACAGCCACTCCCCCCTCGGACTCGTCCCATGGGTCACTCCTAACGCCGTAAGCTGCATAATAGTACCCGGACCCTGATGGGAACTCTCCGGCGCATCCGTCCACTTCACGGTATCCGGTGCAGCAGTTCTCTTCTTCCAGTATTTTAAGCGTCGCTTCCTTCGATATGCCGGCGGATGAGGATATTCGGCTTATCGACATTCCGTTCAGCCTTGCCGAGACCACGTTGCCGTTGACCGGGCCGTCCTCTTCAAGGTATTTCTCTGCCAGCTGGATCCTGTTGAGCTGTTCGATGAAATATCTTCTGATGTGAGTTCTCCTTGACATCTCTTCGACAGTGACCGAGCTCCTCCTGAGCAGTTCGGTTATCGCTTCAAGCCTTAGATATGTTGGAGCAGTGACCTGTTCCCAGAGTTTTCTCGTCTCCCAGGAACGCATTCTCCTGTCAGGGAGATACCTGCCCCTTTCAAGCGAACGGCAGGCCTTCACAAGAGCCTGGGCAAAACTTGCCCCGAGTGCCAGCACCTCCCCGGTAGCCTTCATCCTCGGGCCGAGCGATGAATCTGCCTGAGGAAAGGTATCAAAGGGCCACGAAGGCACCTTTACCGCGACATAGTCAAGCGCGGGTTCCGAAAGGGCACTTCCAGCGCCGGTGACGGGATTCGCCATTTCGGTAAGGTTCATCCCGATCGCGATCTTTGCCGCCATCCGGGCTATGGGATATCCTGTTGCTTTGCTCGCAAGCGCACTGGACCTGCTTGCCCTTGGGTTGACTTCGATAACATAATATTCTTTTCCGTCGGGGGAGAGTGCGAACTGAACGTTACAGGCCCCTCTGATCTCAAGCACGTCAACTATATTCAGAGCTGCGGTCCTGAGCATCTGCCACTCGCTGTCCGTCAGGGTAAGGGCAGGCGAAACAACAATAGAATCCCCTGTATGGACGCCCATGGGATCTACGTTTTCCATGCTGCAGACAGCAAGAGCGTTACCAAGATTGTCGCGGACGACTTCGACCTCTATCTCATGCCATCCCTCAAGATATCGCTCGATAAGGGCCTTGCCGACAGGCGAAGCAGTAAGCGCATCCTCTACCCTGACCACAAGATCCTCTATGTTTCTTACCACAGAATTTCCGGACCCTCCGAGTGTGAAATCCGGACGAAGTATGAGCGGAAGCGGAGTCAGTATCGCAAATTCCTGAGCCCCTGCCACGGAGGATATCCCCCTGCTGGCGATGATCGGCTGTTTTGCATCGATCATGGCCTTCCTGAAAGGTTCCCTTCCTTCGGCCCGTTCAATAGCCTCAGGCTGTGTGCCAAGCACTTTGCAGCCGTACTTCTTCCACGTCCCTCTCTTTTCGCACTCCATGCATAGGTTGAGCCCGGTCTGCCCTCCAAGGGTAGCGACCACTCCGTCCGGTCTGTATTCTTTCAGTACCTCTTCAACGACCTCCGGAAGGAGCGGCTTGATGCAAACGATGTCCGCCACTGTCAGGTCGGTCTGTATGGTGGCAGGGTTGCTGTTGAGAAGTATGACTTCGCAGTCCTCTTCTTTCAATGCGCGGCATGCCTGGCTGCCTGCGTAGTCAAATTCTGCAGCCTGACCGATCCGTATCGGTCCCGAACCCAGGACCAGGACTCTCTTTATGCTGTTATCCTTCATCCTATCTATCTCCTGACTCACGGATATGTGCGACAAAATCATCGAATATGTATGATGCGTCTTCCGGTCCCGGCGATGCTTCCGGGTGGAACTGAACACTTGAAGCATCAAATTCCCTATGAAGGAGACCCTCTACAGTACCATCTCCGAGGTGTCTGAAGGCCACCGCAAGTCCTGTTCCCTTAAGACTGTCTTCCGTGACGACGTACTGGTGATTCTGGCTGGTAAGGATCCCCCTGCCTGTTGAGACATCCGCCACAGCCTGGTTGGCACCCCTGTGTCCGTACCGCATCTTGTGGGTCTTTGCGCCGCACGCCCTTGCAAGAAGCTGGTTACCGAGACATATCCCGAGCAACGGCCTTTTGCCCAGCAGTTTCCGTATCTCTTCTGTTTCGCTGTCAAGAACGGACGGATCGCCCGGGCCGTTGCTCAGTATGATCCCGCTGACACCGGCTGAAAGGACCTCTTCCGCCTTTGTTGTATGAGAAAACCTGATGACCCTGCAGCCCCTTGCGGCCATGCTCCTTATGATGTTCTCCTTGGCCCCGAAATCCATTACCCCGACTGAGACATCCCCGTCCCCAGTCACTTCAATATCTCTGCATGAGACTCTTTTGACCAGATCATGCGGAAGCTCTATTGTTTCGGGAAGTGCAGGCGAATGATCGAGCCTGCCCATTATCGAACCGGTCTCTCTTATTTTTAAGATCAGCTGTCTTGTATCGATCCCATCTATCAACGGAGTTTCATTTTCCTCCATCCATGAACTGAGGGGCTTGAATCGTCCATTTTCAGTTTCGTCGAGACAGGATACCAGTGCCGCGGAAAGCCATGCCCGTCGCCCTTCGAGGCGCTCGGTGTCTACACCGTATATTCCCACCGGAGGGTATGCGAAGACAACGATCTGGCCGCAGTACGAAGGATCTGAAAGGGTCTGGGGATATCCGCATCCGGCTGTCGTAAAGACCACTTCGCCTTCGGTGGGAGTGCAGAGTTCGCCCCTTCCGCTCCATACGCTTCCGTCCGCAAGTGTCAGGAAGACTTTGTTTTTCATCTTTGCTATCCCCTTCATCACCATTAAAAATGGAAAATAAGTTCCGCTTTTTCTCCGGCAGGATAGTTAACTAAACCTAAAATTTAGTTTTGTATATTTTGTATATTTACCTGCGGTTCAAAGTTCTTGAGTATTATAACGTGGAATTGGGATTCGTCAAGAGTATTTTTTGTCCGGAAAATCAGGTTGCAGCAAAAGTTCAATCGGTTGCATAAATTTATAATTTTCATTGCGGGTTATAATTGGTCCGGGAGGATGGAAAACGTGGAATACAGCTTTCAGCCAATAATAGATAAAAGGTCAAAGGTGCTTATTCTCGGCTCGCTTCCGGGGGTGAGGTCTTTGAGGGAGAATGAGTACTACGCGAATGGACAGAACAGTTTCTGGAAAATTATGTTCTCTGTATTTGTAATGCCTTGTTCTTCAGATTACAGGACTAAGATCGGGCTTCTGGCTGAAAACCGCATCGCACTGTGGGATGTGATAAAGTCAGCTGAGCGCACCGGGAGCAGCGACAGCAGCAGCAGGACCGCGATCCCGAACGATGTTCCCGGATTGCTTAAAGGATATCCTGCCATATCATCCATAATTTTTAACGGCGGTTTTGCATTCAGAAGCTACAGAAATTATTTCGGCAAGCCGCATTTGCCCCATACGACACTGTTATCTACAAGTCCGGCATGCGCCGGCAGAGACAGGGAAAAGACGGACATGTGGGAAAGAGCGGTGAGAGACGCGCTGAGGGGCGAGCTCTAAAGAGAGGACGCCCCTTGGTCTTATTCGTATTTCAGCGCGTCGATCGGATCAAGAAGGGAGGCCTTCCATGCCGGGTAATAGCCGAAACCTATGCCGACAAGGGCCGAAAAGACAAATGCCAGTATTATGGACCCGGCGGAAAATATAGGCGGGGCTGCTGTAAACGAAGCAAGCGCATGCCCCGCAAAGACGCCCAGTATTATTCCCAGTGTGCCGCCTACCATCGAAAGAACTACCGCCTCAATAAGGAACTGAAAACGGATGTCCCGTGACTTAGCCCCGACTGCCATCCTTATCCCTATCTCCCTGGTCCTTTCAGTGACAGAGACGAGCATTATATTCATTATGCCTATTCCCCCGACCACAAGGGATATTACAGCTATGGAGCCGAGGAGCATAGACATGATGGCCGTAGTCTTCCGGCGCGCCTCAAGCATCTGGGATATGTTCCTGACGGAGAAGTCGTCCGGTTCTCCGGCCCTGATCCTGTGCCTCTCCCTCATAAGGACCTCCGTCTCATTCTGTATGTACTGAAGCGCGTTCATCGAAACACCCTTGACGTATATGGTGCTTATCCTTCCGGGAGTGTTCCAGCGGACAAGCCTCCTCTGCGCTGCCGTCAGGGGAACGAGGACAAGGTCGTCCTGGTCCTGCCCCATGGTATTCTGGCCCTTCGTTCTGAATACACCGATTATCGTGAACGGGACCTTCTTGATCCTTATTGACCTGCCTACAGGGTCTTCACCAAAGAACATCTTATCCGCGATGGTCTTCCCTATCACAGCGATCTTGGCACCCTGTCTTACGTCGCTGTCATTGATGTTCCTGCCGTACTCCACCTCCCTGTCCTGAACCAGTGAATATGCGGGAGTGCTTCCTATGACGCTCGTACTCCAGTTAGTGTTGCCGTAAACAAGCTGGGCAGATGTATTGATCATTGGCGCCACTGCCTCGATCCCGGAGACCTCCCGCTCTACGGCAAGGGCATCATCATATGTGATGTATCTGACGGTGCCCGAAGCTGACGATGCTGATCTGTCAGGAAATACCATTATAAAGTTGCTTCCGAAGGAGGCGATCTGTTCGTCTATGCTCTTGTTCGCTCCCTGGCCTACGGCGAAAGCTGCTATTACAGCCGCTACACCGATTATGATGCCCAGGGCAGTAAGCATCGACCTGGTCTTGTTCCGGCGCAGCGCCCTTACTGCGGTGCGGGAGATCTCTGTCATCGATATCATGCGCTTTTCACCATCCGGTTTGGTTCATCGCTCGTTATCATGCCATCCTTGAAATGAACTATCCTCTTTGCGTAAGCGGCGACGTCAGGTTCATGGGTGACCAACAGTATCGTTGTCCCCTCTTTCTCGTTGATCTTTTTGAACAGTCCCATTATTTCGTCGCTTGTCTTCGAGTCAAGATTTCCGGTAGGTTCATCAGCCATAAGGATAGGGGCCCTGTTTACTATGCCCCGTGCGATCGCGACTCTCTGCTGCTGGCCCCCCGAAAGCTGTGTCGGCTCGTGGTATAGCCTGTCTTCCAGTCCCATCTGGATGAGGGCTTCTTTAGCCCTCTCCCTGCGTTCTTTTTTCTGCATTCCTGCATATAGGAGCGGAAGCTCTACGTTCTCCAACGCGCTTGTCTTCTGCAGCAGGTTGAATCCCTGAAAGACGAAACCGATCGTCCTGTTTCTTATCACCGCAAGCTCATCGCTTTCAAGGTCATTGATATTCTGTCCGTTAAGAAAATATGTCCCGGATGTTGGTTTATCCAAACACCCGAGAATGTTCATAGTAGTTGACTTTCCTGAGCCCGAAGGGCCCATCATCGCAACGAACTCACCCTTTTCAACAGAGAGGCTTATCCCATGGAGTATCTCCACTTCCTCTCTGCCCATGCTGAAGCTTTTGCGGATATCCTTCAGTTCTACCAATGTCATCTATTTCGCTCCGTTGGGAACGATGATCCCCGTAATTACCTCATCGCCCTCTTTGAGCCCGGAGATTATCTCCGTGTTCTGTCCGTCTGATATGCCTTTTTTGACCTCGATCCTTACCGGGGCTTTTTTATTGAGCATGTATACAGCCGGGGCCTTTACTTCAGCCACTGTCTGTGCACCCATCCCGGGAGGCCCCTGCTGCTTCTGGTTTGCTGAAGGATCCGCGGGCTTGAACCTGAAAGCGCTGTTCGGAACGACGATCACATCCTGCCGTTCTTCAACGATAAGCGAGACATTTGCAGTCATCCCCGGCATCAGGAGTCCCTTATCATTGGAGACTCTCACTATTACCGCATATGTAACTACGTTGTCGGTAGTTGTAGGCGAAAAGCGCACCTGAGTAACTTTTCCTTCGAACGGTTCGTTGGGATGGGCATCAACTGTAAAGGTCGCCTTCTGTCCCTCCCTCACTCCTCCGATATCGGCCTCGTCGACATTGACTTCGACCTGCATCTGGCTGAGATCCTTCGCTATCTCCGCAATGCTCGGGGTCTGATAACTTGCCGCGACGGTCTGTCCCTTCTCAACGTTCTTGGATACCACCACCCCGTCCACTGGAGAGTATATCTTTGTATAACCCAGGTTGATCCTTGCTTTTCTCAGAGTGGCGTCATACTGACTGATCCTTGCTTTTGACGCAGCGACCTGTGCCCTTGCAGTAAGGTATGTTTTCTCTTCTGTATCCGCATCGGCTTTCGCTATAAGGTCCTTTTCTGTCAGCTTTCTTGTCCTGGCAAGGCTCTTTTCAGCATTGGACAGGACCGCCTCCGAATTCATAAGATCTGCTCTGGCTGCCATAAGGTTCGCCTCTGCCTGTGCAACGTCGGCCTCCTGTGTGGCCGAATCTATCTCAGCAATGATCTGTCCTTTTTTTACTACGCTGTTGTAGTCGATGTATATTTCCCTGACTGTGCCTGATATCTGGGTACCGACATCCACAGTTTCCACAGCATCAAGGGTGCCGGTGGCCTGTATGACTGAACGCAGATCCGACCTGACTGCCCTTTCTGTCCTGTAGCTTATCTCATCAGAACTTCTGCCGTAATTCCAGTAAATTACCCCAAACAGAGCGGCCAGCAAGAGTACTGCTCCGATGATCCTGCCCTTAAGTTTTTTTGAAATTTTCCTGCCTGCAATGTTCATTCTTAAAGACCTCCCATGGCCTTTTCGAGATCAAGGCGCTTTGCCTTGCATTCATAGAGCGAGAGGATGGTGTTTGTCTGGGCCGAGGCGTAGCTTTCGACTGCATCGGATATCTCAAGACTGCTTCCCACTCCCGCTTCGTAGCGCCCTTCAGCCAGTTCATAAGTCTCCCTGGCCTGCCTCTCGGCTTCAAGGGAGGCATTAAGCGCCTCTTTAGCCTCAGCCAGTGCATGCCAGGCCTTCCTTACCTCAAGCATAACATCGTTTGAGGCACTGTCGAACTGCGCTTTTGAAGTGACAAGATCTGCCTCGGCTCCTTCCACCCTGCTTCTGGTAAGCCCTCCGTCATATATCGGAAAACTCAGCGACAGTTTGGCATTCCATCCGTTGTCGTCAAACGGAGCATTTCCGTATGCGCTGTACCCGGCTGATGCGCTTATTTCGGGGGAGAGCCCCTTCTTCTCCAATGCAAGGAGGGTCTCTGCATATTCGACCCTCCTTCGCTGTGCGACAAGGTCAGGCCTGTTCGAGAGGGCTCTCTCAACTGCCTTCTCAATAGACACTCCCCAGTCTTCGTAGGTGAGTACATCTGCAAAGTCTTTTATTTCCATCATCGGCAGGCCCATTGCCGAGGCAAGCTGCGCCCTGTACTGCTCTGCCGCTGACCCGGCCTTGACAAGCGTCAGCTTTGAATTTGCAAGGTCAGCTTCAGCCTTTGTCACCTCAATTTTGGGCTTTGTACCGACCTCGTAGTAGGACCTCGCCCAGGAGAGCCTCTTCTGGTAATTGTCATACCTGGCCTTTGCAACCTCATGCTGCCTTACAGCTCTGTTAAGGTTGTAATATGCCGACCTGACCGCTGCGATGACCTTGTCCCTTGTATCCATGTATTCCGCTTCCGCGGCACTCATGTTTATCTTTGCCCCCTCTATCCGGAGGCCCCTTTTACCCCAGTCGTAGACAGACTGTTCAAGCGAAACGGATGTGCTGTACCTTCCTGAATCGTCTGTGGAGTCGGTACTGTCGCTCCTTGTATAGGAAGCCCCTGCACTCACCTGCGGCCTGCTGTCCGCGGCGCTCTGCCCTACCGCGGCCTTCTTTGAAGCAACTTCTGCCGCTGCTGCGACCATATCCGGGTGCTTCTCCAATGCAGTATCTATGCAGGCTTCAAGTGTCAATGTCTCCGCCATTGCAGTTCCGGCTGAGAGGATCCAAATCATTAGTGCCGCAGCGATCAGTTTATTTCTCAACGGACAATGCACCTCCGAGTTAAGTATCTATGATTTATTGAGAGGAAGCGTAATTGTAAATGTACTGCCTTCGCCTTCCCTGCTTTCGGCCATGACTTTGCCGCCGTGGGCTTCAACTATCGCCCTGGTTATTGCCAGGCCTATGCCGAGTCCTCCGCTTGACCTGGTACGTGACTTGTCTGTCCTGTAGAAACGTTCAAAGATATATGGCAGGTCCTGCTCGGATATGCCTATGCCCGTGTCACTGACTTTGATATCTGCCGCGCCGTCCGATCTGACAAGGGAGAGAGTCACGGTCCCGCCGCTGTCGGTGTATCTGAGCGCGTTGGAAAGAAGGTTTTCGACTGCCTGCCTTATCTTCGTCTCATCTGCTGCCAGGAATACATCTGCCTCTATCTCCCTTTTCAGATCTACGGACTTTGACCTGTAGAGGGGGTCGAACGTCATGGCGACCCTCTCCGTCAAATTGGACAGATCAGCCGATCCAAGCACGATGCCATTTCCGGCATTCTCTATCGAAGTTAGCTTTTCGATCTCGGAGATCATCTTTGAAAGCCTGTCTATTTCATCCACAGTGAGCTTGATCCTCTCTCCTGTAGGTTCCCAGACCCCGTCCTCAAAAGCCTCAAGGTGTGATTTGATTATCGCGAGAGGGTTCCTGAGTTCGTGCGCTATGTCGCTCATAAGCCTCTTACGGAGCTCTTCCTGTTCTTCAAGGCCCAGGCCGAGCCTTTTAATGCTGTCTATGAGTGCCTGAAGTTCCGTGATATCCGACTTCAGGCCTTCATCCGCCTGATACCTGCCCTTGCCTATAAGCGACGCCATCTTTGAGACATTCAGGACAGGCCGGCTGATCAAGTCAGCCATTACAAAAGATATGATGACCGCAATTATGAGCATGAACCCTATTGCATATTTCATATGGGAATTGAATTTCTTCAGGAAGATGCCTTCCCTGCTCTCAATGAAGGGCAGGCAGAGGAAACGGACACTGCCAACGACCTTGCCTCCGGAAGACACCGGAAATTCGTTCATTGCCAGTTCACCTCTTCCGGGACTGACAAAACCCCGGTCATCACTGCTGCTGTTCATCATAGGTCCCCTCATGGCGCCATGTCTCATCGGCCGCCTGAACTCGGCTATCAGTATCCCTTCCGGATCATAGAGAGCCGCATGGACCATAGGCCATCGGAGGATGTCCCCCCTCAGTCCGGAGAGAGCAGTTATGTCCCAATGACCTCGTAAGTCGTAGTTCTCTTCGAGGATCCGTACTGCCTCCTGCTGATCTTCGCGGAGCCTGTCGGAAGAAAAAAGGCGAAACTGCCTGTCCAGCAGTTTTGATATACCGGCAGGTATCACCAGCATGCATATTATGACGATGACCACGTACTGGAAAAGCATCTGGGTCCGCAGTGAACGCTTCATCAGCTTACTCCGAGATCCTGTATCCGAAACCATGGACTGTTTTTATGTATCCGTTATCGTGTTCGGGATCTGCAAGTTTTTTTCTTATGTTTTTGATATAGCTGTCTATCGATCTTTCAAAACCTTCGTATTCATATCCAAGTGCATGGATTATAAGTTCGTCCCTTGTCCATGTCTTTTCCGGCCTTGAGGCCATCTTTGAAAAGATCATAAATTCATTTTTAGTGAGGGGGATATGCTTGCCTTTTTTAGTCACTGTCAGTTTGTCGTTGTCTATCTCTACATCCTGTCCTATTTTTAATATCCCGGTGCTTCCTGTCCCGGAGCGGTCGGTGTTTCTGAGGTTGGCCCTTATGCGCGCCATGAGGACCCTTGGACTGAACGGCTTTATGATGTAGTCGTCCGCGCCGGCGTCAAGTCCTGCTATGACATCATCCTCACCGCTTTTTGCTGTGACCATTATTATGGGAGCTGTTGACGCCGCCCTTATTTCTTCACAGACCCTTTCGCCTTTCATACCTGGCAGCATCAGGTCGAGAAGCACAAGATCGTAGACTCCCTCATTGAACATCCTGAGGGCTTCCACCCCGTCCCTCGCAATGTCTGCTTCGTATCCTTCCCGGAGCACGTAGGCCTTTTCTACATCCGCTATTGCTTTTTCGTCTTCTACAATAAGTATCTTTGTCACCGCTCCCACCGCCCCGAAAAAGATCTTTGATCGTCCCGCCTCTTATTATCATACATAAATATCAATAACTATTTTGTCATAAATCAGGAAATTATATTGCAGTAAAAATTAAAAATAATCACGGTATTTCGAAGCCGGAGCCGTCGATCTGTATGGCTTCGGCTTCGAAGGTCCAAACTACTGCTGCGGCTGACCGTTTTTGCATCCCCAGCCATAACCGCGGCTATTTTTGAAAGCCTCGGGGCTTTTGAGCATCTCTTCTAAGCGTGCATTGTCACGGTCATTTTTTATCTTCTGTATCTTTGTGTGAAGATCGCGGATCTTTGCCTTGTTCGGCGTCTCTTTCTGAAGCTCGGTCCTCATCTCGGAATGGAGCTTCCTTATCTCTTCCAGCGTTGCTCTGTCCTCAGGGGAAAATTCGTGCCTGGGACCCGTTGCCCTGGCTTTGAACTTTGAGGGATCCTTAAGTATCTCCTCAAATTGGGCGGCTTCGATCTCCCGGTCCAGCTTCTGTATCTTCTCGTGTATATCACGGGCCTTTGCCTTATTCGGAATATCCTTCTGGAGCTCTGCCCTCAGATCGATATGGAGCTTCGCTCTCTCATCCATCTTCGCCCTCACTTCGGGAGCTGAGTCCTGCCACATCTGCTGGCCGAAGCCCATAGGCATGCCCCCGCCGGGTCCGCATTTACCTCCTTTTCCTCCCCATCCGGGAGCCGCCATTGCGCTTCCCGCAAATACGAGGACCAATATTGCCGCTGCAAGTATTTTCTTTTTCATCTACATCGACCTCCAGTTTTATTGTCAGAATCACCGTTTGATATCCGGTGATGCAAGCCTACCAAGAGCTTATGGAGATTTTATGATGTAAATGTGTGGATTTTATGGTGATCTGCCGAAGCTGATACCGCCGCTGTCCGGTCAGAACATAAAAAACCCCCGCATATCCGGTCAGAAATGTGCGGAGGTTTATCATGCTGCCGGCTGTAATGCGGCAATAATGGGCAATGTAAAAAATGTTTTCGTCAGCTTGAAAGCCCGATCTTTTTTCCTTCCTCATAGGCTTTCATGTTGCTTTCAAGGAACTCGGGTTTTCTGGCGCCAAGTTTTTGTCTGATGATCTCCCTGGCGGTATCGTCAGAAATGAAATCGGACATTGCTATGACAACTCCGAGTATGACTACATTTACCGCCCTTTCGTTGCCAAGGTTTCCCGCGATCTGCGAGGCATCGACCGGAATGACCCTGATGTCCTCTCTCGTGGGCGTGTATTTGGCCATGTCACTGTTATAGATCAAAACACCGCCGGATTTGACAGAGGCTTCGTATTTATCGAGAGAAGGCTGGTTGAGAGCAACCACCACATCCGGTCTTGTTACAAAGGGCGAGCCTATCTCCCTGTCGCTGACAGTTACCCCGCAGTTCGCTGTCCCCCCTCTCATCTCTGGCCCATACGAAGGAAGCCAGGTAACGTATTTGCCTTCTTTTATGGCCCCGTATGCCACGAGCTGCCCCAGGACCATTACACCCTGACCTCCAAAACCTGCGCAAAAGAGCGTTCGTGTGTGATCAGACATCCAGCCGGACCTCCCTTACTTAAAATCCTTGAATACCCCAAGGGGATAATAGGGGATCATGTTATTGACAAGCCAGTCGCACGCGTCTGTCGGCCTCATTCCCCAGTTGGTCGGACATGTTGAGAGGACCTCGACAAATGAGAAGCCCTTGTTTTCCATCTGGTTTTTGAATGCCTTCCTTATTGCCTTTTTGAGTCCGTTGAGATGGGCAGGCTTCGCGGCCGAAACTCTTTCTATGTAGCAGGGAGAGGCAAGGGATGCGAGCAGTTCAGACATCCTGATCGGGTAACCTGCCCTCTGCGGATCACGGCCGCCGGGGGTGGTCGTAGTCTTCTGCCCGATCAGCGTGGTCGGCGCCATCTGTCCCCCGGTCATGCCGTATATGGCATTGTTTACAAATATTACGGTGATGTTCTCTGAACGGTTAGCAGCATGGACTATCTCTCCCATGCCTATCGAGGCAAGGTCACCGTCCCCCTGATACGTGAATATCAGCCTATCAGGCCTTATCCTCTTGAACCCTGTCGCTACGGCGGGAGCCCTGCCGTGGGGAGCTTCAATAAAATCCGTGTCTATGTAACCGTACATGAGCGCAGCGCATCCCACAGGGGCGACGCCGGTAGTTATATCCTGGATATCCAGTTCATCAAGAGTCTCGCATATCATTCTGTGGATGATCCCGTGGGTGCACCCGGGGCAATAGTGTGAATGGACTCCCTCTATCCAGCTTCTGGGCCTCTGGTATACTATCTTTTCTGCCATTATAAGTCCCCTCCCTTGCCGGAGAGCTCCGCGAATATCTTGCGGCACTCTTCTTCGATCTCTGACACACCCGGGCACATGCCGCCCGAACGCCCGTAAAAACTTACCGGCAGGCTGTATCTGACGCCTCTTTTAACATCTTTCAGCATCTGCCCCCAGTTCATTTCCACGTCAAGGATATGTCTGCATTTGGGCATAAGGCTTTCGAAATCATCATACGGAAAGGGACTGACGATCAGGGGCCTTATGAGGCCGACCCTGTACCCTTCCGAACGGAGATCATCCACTGCGGATCTTGCTATCCTTCCGACGGTCCCGAACGCTGAGATCACGACTTCAGCATCGTCAGTAAGATATTTTTCGCATGAGGTCTCGTTTTTTTCGATCTCATGCCATTTCGCTTCCAGCTTCCTGTTGTGCGCTTCCAGTTCTTCAGGATCGAGAAAGAGGCTCCTGATTATGTTTCGCTTCCCGCCCCTTTCCCTCATGTATCCGCACGCCCATTTTTCCGGCTGTGAAAGGTTTTTCCCATGTCCCGGCGGGATCTCTACTGCTTCCATTATCTGACCTATCACTCCGTCGCAGAGGACCATTACCGGAGTCCTGTATGTCTGTGCCAGGTCGAATGCTTTCTGCATCATGTTCACCGCCTCCTGGAGCGACCCAGGAGCCAGGACGATCAGATTGAAATCTCCGTGGCCTATGCCACAGGTAGCCTGGTTGTAGTCTGACTGCGAAGGCAGTATGCCTCCCAATCCCGGGCCCGCCCTGACCACATTGACCACCACTACGGGTACTTCCTGCCCGGCTATATAGCTTATGGACTCTGACATAAGAGATATGCCCGGACTTGAGGAACTGGTCATCACCCTCTCGCCCGTCGCGCCGCCACCAAGTATCATGTTTGAAGCTGCAACTTCGCTCTCTGCCTGAAGATAGACCCCCCCGACCTCAAATAGGCGTTTCGACATATATTCCGGGATCTCATTCTGAGGGGTTATCGGATAACCGTAGAAATACTTGCATCCGGCCTGGATGGCAGCCTCGGCGATCGCTTCAGTCCCCTTCATCAAAGTTTTACCCATGCTGATCACCCCTTTTCCCCTCATTCTTCACGAAAGACCCTGATCACCGCATCAGGGCATCTCATCGCACACATCCCGCACCCTATGCAGTCTTCAGGTCTTGCCGCTTCGACTGGACGATATCCCTTTTTGTTGATCTTGTCCGATATCTCAAGGACACTTTTGGGACACGCCTCCACGCACATGGAACAGCTTTTGCAGTATTGCTCGAGTATTTCGACTCTTCCCTTTGGCATTTGAAACACTCCTTTTGTATTAAATACGCACCTTGTCTCTTTCCCATGGCAACAGTATCTCTCTGTGCAATATCCACAGAGGGATACGATCCCGAAGGATGTCCTTTACATCGGCCGAGATGGATCCTTCGGCCATCCCGAAAAGCATCGGGATGCCCAGTTTTTCTGAAAAATCATCCACCAAAAGGATCCCCTCTGCACAGTCATGCGGCGTCGTCTTGTCCATAAGGTGCGGGTTGGCAGCCGTAAAACTGACCTTCAGTCCGCATGTTGCTTCCAGTTTGTCTTTCATCGCTTCGATCTCTGAAAAAGTTTTTGTGTGGGTCCTGTAGGGGTTGATAAGAAATATGAGGTCATATCCGGCTTTGATCAATTCAGGTTCAAACTGCTTTAGTGCAAGCGCGCCCTGTGAATCTCCCCCGACGTCGATTATCAATCGGCGGGATCCGTCATGGATCTTTGTCCTGATCAGAGGGTTAATGTAGCTCATGTCTCCCCACTTGATATCTCCGGGAGGAGAAAGCACGGACAGGTTCTCTTTCGCTATGTCGGCTGCCAGTGCCCTCAGGCAGAAATAAGGATTTATTATATCCATGTCAGACAGGACTACCTTGTCTCCGGCAGCAGCCATAGCTGAAGCCAGGCTTATTGTCAGTTCTGTCTTGCCTGAGCCGAGTGCGCCGGTGACTGCGACAACATGATCCCATTTTATACTGTTCAATAATGCGAGGTTGTTATCGTGGACATCATTATTCTTTTTCATAGACATGCGCCTCTTCTTCCCCCGAAAGGACTTTATATGCACCTTCGACGAGAGCCCTCAGTTCATCTTCGCCCGGTACGCAGATGACTTCCGATATCCAGGAGACCCTATCCCTGATAAGATCACAGAGGTATGCACTGTTTGCGAGACCTCCGGTCAGTATCACGGCATCTACCTTCCCGTAAAGGTTTACGGCCCTTGAACCAATTTCTGCGGCTATCTGGTAGGCAAGCGCGTCCACTATAAGTTTCGCCTTCACGTCCCCTGAGTGGATCCTTTCGACGATCTTCCGGAAATCCCTGCTTCCAATGTGAGCGGCAACTCCTGCTTCACCTACTACCATCCTCTCTATCTCTTTCCGTGAATATGTGCCGGAAAAACATAGATCAATAAGGTCCCACGCATGGACGGTACCGGCACGCTCAAGCGACATCGGGCCGTACCCTCCGAGCCCGTTGTTCACGTCGATAACTTTGCCTTCACAGTGCGCCCCGACCGTGACTCCGCCTCCCATGTGAGCAACGATGAATCTGCACTGATCAATATGTTTTCCCATTTTTTGGGCGACCTTGTAAGCCACTGCCTTTTGGTTCAGGGCGTGGAACACAGACCTTTTGGGGAGATTGGGCATCCCGCTCACGTGGGCGACCTCGGACATCTCGTCTACGCATACCGGGTCAACGATAAAGGCAGGAATAGATCCTGCCTCCTCCGATATCCTTTTTGCGATCAACCCGCCGAAGTTCGATGCGTGCCTTCCGTACCTGCATGATCTCAGGTCTGCGGCCATTTCCTCGTTAATTATCCATGCACCGCCTGAGATGGGGCGCAGCAGTCCGCCCCTGCCGACCACGGCGGAGAGCTCGGAAACGCCGTTCCCATGCTTTTTAAGTATTTCGACCGAATTAGTGAACCTGAAGAGTTCCTCTTTTTCAGGCGACCCTTTGCATCTGTCGATTTCTTCCTGACTGTATGCCACAGATTCAGACCATAGCATCTCCAGATCTTCGTACAGCGCAGCCTTCATTCCGGTGCTTCCTGGGTTGATTGCAAATATTTTCATTTTTACCCTCAACCTTTGCTAAATAGAGTCTTATTTCACATTTTAGATATGCTTTTAAAAAGAAACACTTCTCTATACTTTATTATAATACATTTATATTCCTATGCAAAGATTTCGATATTCAATTGAAATTTCCGGCTTTTCTGTGCCTTGACACTCAATATTCTGGTTGTTATACTCTCCTTCGTGGCGGCATAGCCAAGCGGTAAGGCAGAGGACTGCAAATCCTTCATCCCCAGTTCGAATCTGGGTGCCGCCTCCAAAATAATTTGATAAACGTACAGATAAAAATCTCAGGGGAAGTTCCCTGGGATTTTTTTCGTCCGCTCTAACGCTGCGGGTCAAAGCCGGGAGGATCCGTATCTAACGCTTATCTCTGCGGGGATCCCTTATCATGAAGATGACCGATGCGACTATCAGAGGCGTTGCGATCAGCATGTTCATGCTCAGATGTTCTCCTCCCAGAAGCCACCCCAGAAAGACTGCGACGACGGGGTTAACGAAGGCATGAGTAGCGACCCTGTTTGCCGGCTGCACCCTCATAAGCCAGAGAAAAGAGGAATATGCGACCAGAGAGCCGAAGATGATCAGGTAGATAAGTGCAAAGACCGATCTGGAGGAAAAAGAGGCCATATTTTGATAATTTCCCGTGAACGCCGAAACAAAAAAATGGATCAGCATCATTACAGCTCCGCCGCACATCATCTGCATGCCAGAAGACATGAGCAGGTCCTGATGGATCTGGGGATTTTTTGAAATAAAGGCCCCCATTACCCAGGTGATCCCGCTCAAGATCAGCATCAGGACCCATATGATATAGCTCGATTCAAAGGAGAAGTCAGCATTGGGGTCTCCCGCAACAAGGAAAAAGATCCCCAGGAAGCCTAAGGTGATCCCGATATAGTGACTCCCCGCAGGCCTCGCACCCTTGAAGAAGAGCCAGCCTATCAGGCAGAACCAGAGCGGTTCCAGCGCCACGAGAAGTGCGGCTATAGACGACGGCACTACAGTTTCGGCGCTTGTTATCAGTCCGTATGAAACTACGAACGGAAGAAGGGATGCAAAAAAGGCATTTTTCCATCCGCTGACAGTGGTCCTGTATCCCGACATCACTGACCTAAGTGCAAAGAGTATGATCCCCGCGCTGAGAAACCTTGCACCGCCTGAAAAAAAAGGCGGTATGGTCTCGACCGTGAACCTGATCCCCAGATATGTGGATCCCCATATGATGTACACCATCAGATAAGCAAACACCAATGCTGCTTTTGAGGGTTTGTCCGTTCCCGCTGCAGGCATGATACGACCCCTTTTCTTTCTGTGCGCCGGCCTGTTCTCAGTGAACAGGATGCCGTCCAATTATAACGCTATGGATCGTGATCATCTTCATTTTTTTATCTCACACAAAAAAAATCGTTGTGTAAATACATATTTTTATGCAATAATGACAATCATCGATAAAATATTACTATTGCGCAAATTTAATAATTATTTTAAAGCAACCTCTATAAGAGGAGGCCGCAGACTTTGGAAAACAATGTAGTAATGCAGCTCTTCGTACAGAGGCACATGCCCGACGGAAGATCCCTCACAGTCCCCTGTACGATCGAAGTACTGTCAGAAAAAGATGAGAAATTCTCTATAGAACTACACAATGAAGTGGCTTTAGGTCTGAGCCGTGACATCTTTGCCGCAAGCACAGAAGAAGAACTCAGGCGATTTTTGACTGAAGACGGCATAGCAGTTGGGGCAAGGTATGACGGCCGCCTGGTCTGTCTGAGGACTCTCAAGATCTCACCTGACTGGGTGAGGGAATCCCTTGCGGACTACAGCCTGTCTCCGGAAAGATACGAGCATTCTGCAGTAACAGGTTTCTGTGTAGTGGACAGGGAGTTCAGGGGAAACAACATACAGTTTCTGACACAGTTTTATGCCGAGAACATCGTTTCAAGGAGATTTGACTCGGTCGTAACGACTGTATCGCCCAAAAATATCTTCAGTCTGCAGAATGTGCTTGCATGCGGATACTATATTATTGCCATCGAATGGACATACGGAGGTTATCTCCGTTTTGTGCTGAAAAAGGAGTTCCACCCCAAAGATCCTTTATGGACACACGGACATCTGAGGATACCGATCAGGGATATCAAAAGACAGAAGGAAGCTCTTTCGAACGGCAGCGTAGGCTACAAGATCGTAAGAGGACCAAGCGGGTTCGCGATCCTGTACGGCAGGATCGGTCCCTGATCCATTCTTACCAGACAGTTAACAGTACGGAGCTAATGTCAAAAAAGACAAAAAGGCAGCTCAAACCGGAACGGTCTGGCTGCCATTTTTATTCTTGCACAGATAAGTGACTAGATCAGTTTTTTGATCATTCCCGAGATCAGTCTGGGTCCAGGAAAGAAAGCACGGGAAATTTTTTTTCCCGCAATGCTCATCATCAGGCCGGCAAGCACCGCGGCGCCCACAACATGAAGGGGCTTCCTTCGGATCATACGGACAGGGTCCATCTCCATCATGGCTGACCTGAAATTGGCCTTAGCCTCTTCAAGCGTCAGTTCTCTTTTGCTCCGTTCCAAGACGGGACGCCCCTTTTCCGTAAGATATCATTCTTCCCTTTAAGATCGTCCATGCGCCGGATCCCAGGAGGATAGCCGCGACAATAAGCGCTGATGCCGGTCTCCCCAAATACTCGCTAAGCCAGAAGTAGAACGCTGCTCCAACGGCAAAGACACCACAGATGACAAGAGAGACTCCAAAAAACATGATGAGGAATCCTTCTGTGACGAGGACTGATTTTTCCCTGAAAGTCCTTCCTTCTGCTTCGATCAGATCAAAAAAACTGATTATCAGATTGGTTAAAGTTTCCAAAATATCCACCCTGCCTGTCCCCCGGCCCCGAAGGTCCGGGTGCTATTCCTCTTCGGGTCTCCAGCAGCAGTAATCGAAAAGTTTTCCTATCACTATACCGGCTCCAAAGGCGATCACTACAGACAGGAAAGGATTATCCGATACTCTGGTGCCGACTTTGGCGACAGCAGCCCTTCCGGGTTCCTCATATTTTTCGATTACAGGCTTTACTGCGGCCAGGAGGGTTTTGGCGCCGTCATCCAAGGTGCTCTTGACCTTGTTGAAATCTATGACTCGTTTGGCCTCGGCCTTTTCCTGCTGTTCCGCGATAGCGCATTTCAGTGCCTCGATCTCAGCCTTGAGTTCCATTATGACATCTTCGCTGGTCTTGACCTCTGTCATGGTAATTCCTCCTCCTGATTTTTCCCGTCTTGTGCCTCTCATATATGTTTCTGTTTCGCTATTTTATCATGATAGAGTATTTTCGGGGAATAAGAGGTTAAAATAATAGTGTGTTTTGCTTATTGATATTATGTTCGGCAGGAGGAAATGAGATGAAGGAAAATTACGTTGAAGTCCCGCTGCTTCAGCAGCGCGAGATCGAAATGAGGGTGCTGGGACCTGTCATAAGAGCTTTTGCAGCTGAGTTTGGAAAAGAAAAGACCTATGATCTTGTGCGCAGGACGATGCAGGAAATATCACGCGGACTTGGCAAAGAAAAGTCTCTCGGGGGCGGCGGACTTGAAAACCTCAAGTCAAAGTGCATCTCAAAATGGAATGATGGAGGTGCGCTGGAGGTCAGCATCAGGGAAGACTCGGACACCATTCTGGCTTTTGACGTCACAAGATGCGATTTTGCAGACCTTTACAGGGAACTCGGATTCGGTGATATCGGAACCCTTATTTCCTGCGACCGTGATGCGGCATTCCTTGACGGTTTCGACCCTGAGCTCGAGCTAGTAAGACAAAAGACCCTTATGGAGGGCGAAGATCTCTGTGATTTCTGCTACAGGAGAAAATGATGACCTCCTCATCATAAAAGAAAAATACGGAGAACTGACGGACTCGATTAGAAAACTGGGAAAGGCGGCAATAGCCTTTTCCGGCGGAGTCGACAGTTCTCTGCTTGCCTATGCGGCAAAGGAGACCCTGGGAGATAATGCGTGTGCATTTACACTTTGGTCTCCGTTGCTGCCCGCGGATGACAAGAGAGATATTTTATCTTTTACGGATAGATACGGCATAAGGCTCTTCAAAATCGAACACAACGACCTTAGCTGCAAAGATTTCTGCGAAAACAGTCCTGAGCGGTGCTATATATGCAAATCGGCGAGGCTGGATACCCTGACTTCACTGGCAAAAGAGCTTGATATCCCTTGGCTGCTTGACGGCTCCAACATTGACGATCTGAACGACTGGCGGCCCGGCATGAAAGCTGTCAGAGAATCGAAGATCACCCTCTCCCCCCTCCTTGAATGCGGCCTTTCCAAAAAAGACATAAGGGAGATATCATCTCATCTGGAACTGCCGACCGCGGTCAAACCATCGGCGGCATGCCTGGCTTCACGGATACCGACTGGGACAGCCATAACGGAAGAACTGATCCTGAAGATAGATGCGGGAGAGGACATAATCAAAAAATATCTTCCGGCAAACGCTCAATTGAGGATGCGCTATGACGGAAGGGCCGCAAAAATCGAGACAGACCGGGAGAATATACCCGGCCTGTCTCAGTCATTAGTTTTGATATCCGAAGAACTTGCGCTTATCGGTATTGCAGCGGTCCTTATAGAAAAGGACGGCTATATGATGGGCAGCGCTACAGTTCGACCGAAATAAAGAGGGTCTGGCCGCCCCTCGACATCAGTATCCCCAGAGATCTGTTCTTCGCTCCCATCACCCTGTTCCAGTCGTCCAGCGTTTTCATCTTTGTCCTGTTCACTTCCAGGATGACATCTCCCGGCTGGAGGCCGAGCCTGGCTCCGAGACTTCCTCTGTCAACGTCTGTCACTACGAGGCCTTCGTCTGAGTCAAGCCTGTATTGCCTCTGAAGCTCGCTGTCTATAACAGCTGCGGTGATCCCCATCTGCTTTGATGAACCCGATGAGCTCTTGGGACCCGGGGCCGGCTTGCTGCCGCTCTTCTCCCCTTCGCCCCTGTCGATCTCACCAAGGACGACCTGTACGTTCCTCTTTTTCCCGTCCCTGTATATCCCGAAATCCACCTTGTCGCCGGCCATTTTATTCCTTACGGAAAAGACCACGTCCTGACTGTTTTTAACTTCCTTGCCTCCGATCGATACGATAACGTCGCCCCTCTTGAGGCCGTACTTATCCGCTGGTGAGTTCGGCTCTACGTCTGCAATGATCGACCCTTCCTTGACAGGTATTTTGTAAGAATCGACAAGAGCAGCCGTCAGAGGCTGAACTGTTACGCCAAGCCATCCCCTGCGCACTTCTCCGTGCTTTATGAGGTCATCCATGATCTGTTTGGCCATGTTGATAGGGACTGCAAATCCTATTCCCTGTGCATAGGGGACGATGGCAGTGTTGATACCAATGACCCTGCCGCTGAGATCTATCAGGGGTCCTCCGCTGTTGCCCGGGTTTATCGCAGCGTCTGTCTGCATGAAGCCCTGGAAATTGACGCCCGGAGCCTGGAGCGTCCTGTTTTTGGCGGAAACGACTCCCGCTGTCACTGAATTCTCAAAACCCAGAGGATTGCCTATGGCCACGACCCATTCACCGACTTCTGTCGCATCGGAGTCGCCAAGCAAAAGTACGGGAAGATCAGGAGCTTTGATCTGTATTACTGCAAGATCGAAGGTAGGGTCCTGTCCGATTTTTTTTGCGTCAAAGGACCTTCCGTCAAGAAGAGTTACCTTTATTTTGTCGGCACCCTCGACAACATGGTTGTTTGTGAGGATATAGCCGTCCTTCGTAACTATGAAGCCGGAGCCCTTTCCTCTCTGAGGGATCATTCTCTCCTGCGTTCCGCCGCCTCCGAAGATATCTCCCCCAAAGAACTCTTCAAAAAAAGGATCCCCTCCGAAAGGATTTGTCATTATCCTCTGTTTCACCATTGTTTCAGTGTCTATGTTAACAACAGCAGGGGAACTTCTTTTGACTATCGAGACTATGGGGTTGCCTGTGTAAACATCCTGTGCGTATGCCCCGGGAGTGGTCGAAGCGACAGTCCTGACTTCAGGTTCCCTGATATTCTTAACAACGCTGTATTCCGACGCAATAAAGGTCCCGAAGGCTCCTCCCGCAAACATGATCGCTCCGGCTGCGGCAGCTATTCCAAATTTTTTGACAGCAGTTATGAAATTATCCTTATTCATGAACACACCTCCGCGTTCCTGATTATGAGAAATATTGTTGCACGGCTAATATTCTAATTAATCCCCTGCAAATTGCATCAAGGATATTACGTAAGGCAAAGAAGGTGAAAAAACTTAAATCAACTTTTTTATACTTCTATTTTGTTTTATGTCTCGTTGTTCTTTACATCTCTGCCTGCTATAATATTAAAGTAATATAATCCGACCACAGTGGAGTTACTAGATGAGGAAGATATTCCGATCCTATTTTCCGACCACCCGTGCATTTTTCATTCTGATAGCCTTTCTGGCTATCACTTTTATTGCCATCTTTGCCCTTCTTGACCATCTAAGGTCGATATTTTTTTCTCACGCAGACGCTCAGAACCAGTCGGTGGTATCACTGGCAGCCAACATGGTGGACGAACGCATCAACGCGAAACTGATCCAGCTTCAGGCTCTCGGATACACTGCATCCTCACAAAAAGACCTGTCGGACAAAGACCTCCTTATAAGGAGACTCGAACAGATAAAGCACGAGGCATTAAAAATAGGTTATGACTTCATCCAGCTTACGGACCAAGAGGGAAATTATGTAAGCACGAGCGGGAAAAAAGCGATCATCGTTGAGGACGAACATTTCTACAGAGCGATCAGAGGCTTTAGCGTTGTGTCAAACATCTTGAGCAATGATATGACCGGAACAAGCGGATCCTCGGACAATAAGATGGTCATATTCAGCGTACCTGTATTTTCCGGGGCTTCCGTCATCGGAGTTCTGACAGCTGCCATAAATGTAGATAAAATATCCATGCTGGAGAATATAAACATTCCCTACAGCGGCACTTTTTTGTGCCTGATAGACGGGAACAACAGCATTGTAGAGTACTCCGGCAGCTTCCTGAGGGAGTTTCCGCATCTCACCAGGAGTTTCAATTTTTTCAGCCCTCTGTCAACTTTGATAGAGTCTGATGAGCTGCTTTTCCTTAAAGAAGAACTTGCCGGCCTTGCCGGAACTGTGATAAAGCATCACAAAAGCAGTAAAAATGACAGGATCCTTTCATTCGCGGCCCTTCCCCATTCAGACAGATGGAAGCTCGTCGCGGTTTCGTCGGAAGACAGCATCAGATCACAGCAAAACAGCCTGCTCATCAAAATCGGCGCTTTGATATTATTGTGTATATTCCTGATCACGCTGACCGTTGTCTACCTTTACGTGATAAGGTGGAAATACATGAGGATCCGTGAACTCTCAAACACCACGATAAGCAAGGCCGGGTTCAATTTTTTCAAAGTATCGCCTGACGGGGATGTCATGGACTTTGACGACGACTTCGCCTCTTTTCTCGGCATCCATAATGATAAAAAAGTTTTCAGCTTCAAAAGGCTGCTCAATGAGGAACAACAGGTCTTCCCCATGTCCGGGATGGATCGTGATACATCTTTTAAGCTCAGGCTTTCCATAAAGAACAGCAAAGATAAGGATATTTTCCTTCTTGTCCAGATCATAGGGGAGAAGGAGAGGGACTTCTACCCTGCCTTCGCGATAGACGTGACTGATGATGAACTCTTGCAGGAAAAGGTAAGGGACCTGGCATATACCGACAAGACTACGGGACTCCCAAACAAGGAGAGCTTTATCCTCAAAATTGAAAGCCTGAACAGGAAGAGCACGTCAATGATTTTCAAAAGCGGGCTTCTTTTTATTGACATAAACAACAGCCATAGGATACTGGAAATATTAGGACACAGGCTCTTTGAAAAAATGCTGCGTGATGCTGCTGACAGGCTTTCCGTTGTTGCCGCCGCCCATGGCGGGGAGATCTTCAACCTGGAGAGCGATGATTTTGTGATCGTCATAGACGATTATCAGGACGACAGCGAGATGTGCTCAGTAGCAAACAAGGTCTACGGCGCTTTTGCAATGCCCTTCACGTTGGGAGACGCGCTGTATGAGGTCAGCTTAAGAATAGGACTTGTCTCATGCACAGAATATCTGAGAGGAGCACAGATCAGTCCGAGCGACATGCTCAGGTACGGCGAGATAGCCGGAAGGCTTGCAAAGAAGAGTGAAGGGGTATTTATACTTGACATCGAGTCTTATTTGTCCGCCATAAAAGAACTTGATATGGAGGTAGATCTGATAAACTCGATAAAAAACTGCGAACTTAAAGTTAAGTACCAGCCTGTCTACTCTTTCGGTCCTGACCGGATAACAGCAGTAGAAGCGCTCCTCAGATGGGAAAACGAGCGATATGGGAATGTCCCGCCTTCCACCTTCATAGCTATAGCAGAGAGGTGCGGTTTCATAAACCAACTTGGCGATTTCGCAATTGACACAGCACTGGATCTCGCATCGAGGCTGTGCTCTGAAGACAGGGGCATCCTGGTGAATTTCAATGTCTCATCGATGCAGTTCTCACAGAGCAGCTTTGCGGAAAAACTCAGGGACAAGTTCAGATCCCGGAGCCTTCCCAAAGATAGCGCAGGCCTTGAGATAACGGAATCCTGCCTTTGCGGCGAAACTTCTGACTTTATCGAAAAGCTCGAGATGATCAGAAGAGAAGGAATAATGGTCTCTATCGATGATTTCGGGACCGGTTATTCTTCCCTCTCTTACCTTAAAGACCTCCCCATAGATTTTCTCAAGATCGACAGGAGTTTCATCACAGGGATCGACCGTTCAGAAAAACATTTCAATCTTTTCAAAAGCATAACGGCACTGGCAGGATCTATCGGTGTTGAGGTCATTGCGGAGGGTGTGGAGACAGAAGATCAGCTTGACGCAGTCCTGAGGTGCCGCTGCAGGCACATACAGGGGTTCCTGATCTCTGAACCTATGGATGAGGATGCTCTGATGGACTTTATCAAAACTTACACAGGACCCGGAAAAGAAAGCTGCCGGAAGTAATAAAGACAATAAAATGAGCGAAGGGCAAAATGTCTCTTCGCTCATTTTATTATCTTTAGTGGCCCCGGATGATCGCTACCTGCTTCGGGAAGATCTTTTCCTTCCTCTGTCCGAGCTTCCCCTGTCTGAACGGGTCACCGGACAGACAAGCACCCTTCTTGAAGGCTCTTCACCGATAGATTTCGTCTCTACCTCTTTATTGTCCCTGAGTGCAAGGTGGACTATCCGACGCTCCCAGCTTGACATAGGTTCCAGGCTGACCGGGGTCCCCTTGCGGAGAGATTCTCTGGCTATCGATTCTGCAAGCCTGGTCAGCGTCTGTTCCCTGCGCTGGCGGTACCCTCCGCAGTCGAAACGGACCCTTCGTGTGGACATGTCATCATGACAGGCAAGGTTGGTAAGATACTCCAGCGCTTTAAGCGTCTCACCGTATCTTCCGATCACTACCCCGACATCTTCTCCGACGAGGTTGATCATACCGTCCTCATTCAGCTCGGGGATAAGGTCAAGGTCCATCCTCTCCAAAATATCGTTGACAAAATGGCATGACTTTATGAAAGTTACGGGTGCAAATGGTTTCACCTCAACTTTGTATGTACAGCCAAGGAAACCAAAGAGTTTTTTATCTTCGGATATTATCTGAGCCTCAACATCATCAGTTTTGATACCCCAAAGCTCAGCCGCCTTCTCACGGGCCTCTTCCACCGACTCGCACTCAAAGACCGCCGAACCGATCTCCGGCATCGGGATCCTCTCTTCCATGTCCCTGTCCATCATGCGTCCCTCTTGTCCTGTCCGGCAAGAGGCCGTTTCTTATTCATCATCGTCGTCATCGTAGTCGTCCTCGTATTCATCGTCATCGTCCTCAACTGCGGCCGGCGTAGGTTTGTTCTTATGAAGGACAGGCTTGACCTGAAGTTCCTCTTTCGTCTTTTTCATTACGAAGTATTGCTGAGCAACTCCGATAAGCGATGAAAGCCCCCAGTAAAGCATGACTCCGCCAGGCATCGAAAGGCAGATGAACGCCATGAAAAACGGCATTATTGTGTTCATCATAGCCATCTGCGGGTTTGCCCCTGCTGAAGAAAGTTTCTGCTGAGCCCAGGTAAGGAATGAAATGCTTATGAGCAAAATGAGGTTGCCCATGTAGAGTCCGGCATTTGAGAGTCCCGACGGATTCTGAATGATGCCTGTCAGGACTGACATAAGGCCGTAGTTCCCTGTCGGATCTGCCGCTACGCCAACCGCCTGGGCAAGGCCTGCGGTCGTCGACGAACCCAGTATTATCCCGAGGAAGGATGTCCCGGCAAAATCATATGTCCTAAGTACATTGAAGAGAAGGATGAGGATCGGCAGCTGCACCAGAAGGGGCAGACATCCCGCTGCCGGATTAACTTTATTCTCCTTGTAGAGACGCATCGTCTCCTGGTTGAGTTTCTCTTTATCGTTGGCATATTTTTCCTGCAGCACCTTCAGACGTGGCTGTATCTTCTGCATCTGCTGCATACTGACCATTTGTTTCTGGTTGAGGGGGTAAAGTGCTATCCTTACAGCTATTGTCAACAGCACTATGGCCATTCCAAAAGAGTTTGTGAGGCCGTAAAAAAATTCAAGGATCATGAGAAGCAGATCGCTTGCTCCATTCCAAATCGCGCCCAAAACTTTCACCTAACCTTTCGAAGTCCTTTAAATAACTTTCCTATCCGGATCCGTGTATCTAAATCTTCCTGTCCGGGCACAGGGTCGTACCCTCCCGGATCCCATGGACCGCAGCGCAGTATCCTCCGCAGTCCGAGTTCCGCTCCGTAAATAAGACCGTATTTTTCTACCGCTTCAGCTGTATATTCGGAGCATGTCGGGATGAAGCGGCATTTTCCTCCTCCCAGTACCGGTGATATTGCTGCCTGGTAGAACCTGATCAGAAAAAGTCCTGCCATCGATGCTAGGCGCATGTTCGTCCTGCCTTGTCAGCATTCCAGTCCGGTCCGGGCCAGTCCTGCCTCATGAGTCCCCTTCTTTTGAGCGAATGCGCGATATCCATGTAGATGTCAACGGAAGACCTTTCCAGAGCTTTCTCCCTGAGCGACGCTATTATCCATACTCCGTCCCTTATCCATGGCAAAAGCCTCCTGAATGCTTCCCTCATCATCCTTCGGCCTTTTGTACGCTTTGCGGCGTTTGCTGTTTTTTTCCCCACAGTCACTCCCACCAGTACGGGATCGCCGGGGCGTTCAACAAACAACAACCGCACCAGCTCGCCTGTTTCACGGCGTCCGGTGCGGAATACAAGGTCGAACTGCCATCCGTGCCTTAGCCTGACAGCTGACGAAAAGCCGAAATTCACGGCTGATTAGACAGCAAGACGCGCTCTACCCTTACGGCGACGATTCCTCAAAATGCGGCGTCCGCTTGGGGAGGCAGAACGTACGAGAAAGCCCATTGAACGCTTTCGTCTGGTGTTATGCGGCTGAAATGTTCGTTTCACAGACTACACCTCCTGTGGTTCATTTTCTGATAACCATAATTGTCTTATAAGCAACCTAGTAAATATATCATACACTTCTCTATGGAGCAAGAAAAATTATATAATGCATAATAAAATTCTACTGCCGAACACAAATAATTGGGGTAAAATAGAATGAGCTGTTGCAGGATATGCCCAATATGTGCTAATATATCCGCTGTCTTTTGTGAAGGAGGTGACGGCATTGCCAAATAAGAAATCAGCAAAAAAACGAGTTCTGGTCACTGAAAGAAACCGCATTTACAACCGCTTCTGGAAAACCCGCTGCAAAAATGCAGTTAAGAAGCTTCTGGATGCAGTTGAACAGAAAGACTCCGAGCTTGCAGCAAAGAGGCTGAACGAGGCTCAGGGTGTACTGGATAAGGCGGTAGTAAAGGGCGTCGTCCACCGGAATACAGCGTCCCGCCGCAAGGCTATGATGGCAGCTAGATTTAAATCCCTTTCTGCCTAGGTGACCCGATCAATATTACAGATCTGTACGGAGAGGCCAAGTTACCCTCTCCGTTTGTTTTTTATCTGCCCATCAATTCGATCACAAGGGTCTCAAGACCGGCCCATCCTGATCCGGTACCGCTCTTTTCATCTATGTTGATTTTTATGAGCCCTAATATAAATCGGCCGATCGGGCCCGCACCGTATTTTCGTGCGGCGTTTCCGGCCATCGTCCATGCGTAGTTCTTCGCTCCGAGCGACTGCGCAAAGAGAGCTCCCTTACCCGGATGCATCGATGCGTACCAGGCAAGCCTCATTCTGTTGTGTATCGCAGACACAAGGGGTATGAGATCTCCGTTTTTGGAGACAGCGTTGAGGCTCCTGACCGTTTTGACATGGTCACCGCTGCAGAGGCCATCCAGAAGCTTCAGAAGATTTCCGGTCCCGTCGTCCAGGCACATGCTTTCAACATCAGACAAATTGACAGATCTGCCTTTTTTTAGCATTGAGAGGCTCAGGAGCTGACGCCTTATCTCCTCCGGGTCCTCTGTAAGCTCAATGATCAGCGAGACAGCCTCTCTGTCAATATTTATCCCCATCTTTCCTGCCAGGTCCGTTGTCCACATCATTCTTTCACGCGGCCACCGCGGGAAGGGCGCGGCTTTCAGGACAGTGCACTTTTCAAGCGTATGCGGGGGAAAGATCTTTGCAGGGTCTGACTCATAGATCAGAAGGATGACCACAGGTGAATCAGCATCCACCATCGTATCGAAGTTTTCCGGGAAAGGCCCCAAAAGAGGAGCTGATTCAACAACAATGATCCTCTTTTCGTCAAAGAGGCCTCCTGAGAGGTTATCGGACAGGAGGGGGCCCCATTCGCCGCCCTCCTGTCTTCCTGATATCACATGACCTTTTTTTTCAAAATCAGCAACTGTCTCCTCCAGGAGCCGTCTCTGTGCCGTGCCCGAGGCAGAGATCAGGAGGAGAGAGGGCATCAGTCTTTCACCACAATATTAACCAGCTTGCCGGGGATCGGGATGACCTTGACAATTCGTTTGCCTTCGGTCCTTTTCTTCGTCTCAGCTCTCGAGAGGATCTCCTCGCTGAGTTCTTCCTTCGACAGACCGGCCTTCACAGTGAACTGCTCCCTGACCTTGCCGTTTATCTGAAGCACTACAGTCACCATGTCTTCCACGAGAGATCCCGAGTCAACTTCAAACCATTTTTCAACTGATAGGAAGGTATCGTTCCCGATCATGTGCCAGAGTTCTTCCGTTATGTGGGGCGCAAAGGGGGAAAGGCATGAGAGCAGGGTCTCCACACCCTCCCTCATTACTGACCATGCATCAGGAGTACCGGGCCTGAATCCGATGAGAGCGTTGGTAAGCTCCATGAGCCTGGCAACGGCTGTGTTGAACTGACGCTCTTCACTTATGTCCCTGGTGACCCTGTCGAGGGTATTGTGGATAATGCGTTTGATATCCCTGATATCAGAAGTATTTATCTCTTTCATCGGCACCCGGATCCTGGAAGCTGCCGCTATCCCTTCAAGGTTCGATTCGACGAGGCGCCACACCCTTCCAAGGAAACGATGGGCTCCCTCGACGCCTCTCTCTGACCAGTCAAGGTCTTTTTCTGGCGGAGATGCGAAAAGGATGAAGAGCCTTGCCGTGTCAGCTCCGTATTTGTTGATTATTTCATCAGGATCGACAACGTTGCCAAGAGATTTGGACATCTTGGCCCCGTCTTTTATCACCATTCCCTGCGTAAGGAGCCTTTTGAAGGGCTCTCTCATCTCTTTCGGAAGGAGGCCGAGGTCTGCGCATACTTTTGTAAAGAACCTTGCGTATATGAGATGAAGGCATGCGTGCTCAATACCGCCGATGTACTGGTCGACGTTCATCCAGTAGGCTGCCTCGTCTTTGTCAAAGGGCTGATCTGTACACCACGGCGAAGTATACCTGCTGAAGTACCACGAAGAACAGAAGAACGTGTCCATTGTGTCGGTCTCACGCCTTGCAGGTTTTCCGCATACCGGGCATATCGTATTTATCCAGTCTTCACGAAGGGCTAGCGGATTGCCTCCATGCTCGGGCATCTCGATGTCAAGAGGCAGTTCCACCGGAAGCTGGTCTTCAGGTACCGGAACTATCCCGCAGTGGTCGCAGTAGACCATCGGGATGGGAGTGCCCCAGTACCGCTGCCTTGAGATGAGCCAGTCCCTCAGCCTGAACTGGACCTCTCTGCTGCCAAGCCCTTTTTCCTCGAACCATTCACCTATCTTTTCGATAGCCTGGGGAGTGGGCAAGCCGTCAAACTCGCCTGAATTGCATGCTATGCCGTCAGCGTCGACTGACCCGGTCATCGTCTCTCCATCGGGGACAGGTCCGTCCGCCGGCCTTACGACCGGGATAACGGGGATGCCGTATTTCCTTACGAAATCGAAGTCCCTCTGGTCATGAGCTGGAACACCCATGATCGCTCCTGTTCCGTAGTCCATCAGTATGTAGTCTGCGATCCATATGGGCACTTTTTTGCCGTTTACAGGATTTATGGCATAAAATCCTGTTTCTATACCCTCTTTGTCCGTACCGACCGCGGTACGCTCTATCGCGCTCCGTGAGGACATCCTTTTTGCGAAAGCCCTCAGTTCTTCAGCCTTGGTTCCTCCGACCTTCCCGGCAAATGCCTCGACAAAGGGATGCTCTGCGGCTATAGCGACAAAGGTCACTCCGAAGACGGTATCGATCCTTGTAGTGAAAGCTTCAATGCTGAGGTCTGTATCAACTATATCCATTTTGAAATGGACGCCCTCGGATCGGCCTATCCAGTTTCTCTGCATGGTTACGACCCGTTCCGGCCATCCGTCAAGGTCGTCAAGACAGTCCGCAAGTTCCTGAGCGTAGTCGGTTATCCTTATGAACCACTGCTCAAGGCCCCGCTTCACGACAGGGGTGCCGCAGCGCCAGCAGACACCGTCCCCCACCACCTGTTCATTGGCAAGGACAGTTTTGCAGTCCTCGCACCAGTTGACCGGGGCATGCTTGCGGTAAACAAGTCCCTTCTTGTAGAACTGGAGGAAAAGCCACTGGTTCCATTTATAATAATTGACGTTGCACGTCTCTACTCTTCTTCTCCAGTCGTAGCTGTACCCGGCCCTTTTTAGCTGATTCGTCATATGTTCGATGTTGCTCCATGTCCATTCAGCCGGAGGAAGTTTCATTTTTATCGCCGCGTTTTCCGCAGGCATCCCGAAGGCATCGAAGCCCATCGGATAGAGGACATTGTAGCCCTTCTTCCTGAGGAACCTTGCCAGGAGGTCACCGATGGAATAGTTGCGGAGGTGCCCCATGTGCAGGGCTCCGCTCGGATAAGGGAACATCTCCAGACAGTAGAATTTTTCTTTGCTGTTGTCGGCCTCGACTTCAAAAACTTTTGATCCGGCCCATTCCTTCTGCCATTTTGGTTCTATGGCGCCAAAATCGTATGGCATCTATATCTCCTCCGTTGCTAAATGAAATCGAAACAAATTATACATCAGGGTATTATATACTCCCGCCAATTGCACGGCAATCTCTATCCTGGGTTTAAACTGCTCAGGATCTGGAGCCCCTTCTCTGTTCCGTCAGTTTTTTGAAATATCTGAAATGACAAAGGCAGCCCACAGTTCGAAGGCATCTTTAAAATTCCAGGGATCCTTTCCAGTGAGCGAACGTATCTTTTTCAGCCTGTACTGAAGGCTGTTCCTGTGCATTGATAAGTTTTCGGCAACATTTCCGCTGGCAAACGGAGATCCGCACCATGCCAGAAAGGTCTCCTTCATTTCATTGAAATCATTTCTCGAAGACAGCCCCTTCAGGATCCTCGTCACATATTCTTCCCTCACTCCAGGGGGAAGAGCATCCAGCAAAGCCTCGCCCGTAAATTTTTCTGACCTGATCATTCCTTTTGTTCCAAGCTGCTTAGCCAGCCTAAGAGAATTTCTTGCAGAGTTTATGGAACGTGAGAGTCCCTGCAGATCGAAAGCAGAAAACCCGACCGAGACATCCGCGAGGATGCCCTTTGCCCCGATGCTATCAAGAAAATCTTTTGAGAGGACCTCGGCAGCTTCATAAATTTTATCAGGATCCCTGTCCGAACTTGCAGACAGGAGGATCGTCACCCTGTAATTCTCCTGCGGGCATATAACGTTCCTCGGATTGGAGAAACTTGTCCTGACCTCTCTGAGCATTCTCTGATAGGCGGACTCTGCAGCTTCGTTTGACCACCTGTTCATCTCGATCACTATCGCTATCCTGCACTTTAAAATGTTGAAACCAAGCTCCTTGGCCTGCATTATGATAAGTTCCCCGCTGCCTACTCTTGGGTCGTAGGATGAGATGTTCTCTATCAGGTCGCGCAGAGACCGCTCCCTAAGCAGGTTAGACTCAAGGAAGGCCTGTTCGCGAAGCATTATCTCCGCCTGTTTCTGCACGAGCAGGCCATAGCGCTCTACCTCCTCAGGGAGGCCGGCGATCGACACCGATCCCAGTACTCTGTCAAAGAACTGAATGGGCAGGGTGTAGCCCGGAAGGACATTGCCGTAATTTTCGGCATCCGAGGTGGAGGTCGTCATAGGCCTGTTCTCCTGCATGACCTGAAGAGAAGGCGGATGGTATTCTCCGATCCTTTTCTCATCGTTGCATCCAATTATCATCCCCTTTTCGTCTGTTACCAGTACTCCGTACCCTATGACTTCGCTGGTGCTTTTAGCAATATTCTGGGCCATTTTTTTAAACATCTTCCACACCCCATTTTTTATTCATGAGCACAGTTTTTAAGTGTTTTTTAAAAATATATATATTCTGAAGCATAATGCTTTTTGGTCCAAAATGCAATTAGAATTCAATAAGGCGACATGGAAATCAGAATGACAAAGGAGGAATTTTTAAATGCGGCTGGAACTGCACAAGATACACATTACCGGCCTTGCTTTCGCCGAAAAGACATACACTTCCGGCGGTACCCTTTTCATCAGCAAAGAAGAGGCCGGGGCATTGATAGCGGAAGACAGGCGTTTTGCGAAAGTTGAACTGGATCTGGCCTCTCCCGGAGAGAGCACAAGGATAATTCCGGTCAAGGATGTTGTAGAACCAAGGGTGAAACTTGGCAGCAGCGGGTATTTCCCGGGATTCTTCGCACCCATGGAAAAAGCCGGATCGAGTGCGACTCTTGTTCTTGACGGTGCGGCTGTGGTGACCTGCGGGCCGATTGTGGCCTTCCAGGAGGGGTTTATTGACATGAGCGGCCCGGGAGCGCCATACACACCTTTCTCAAAGACCTATAACGTGGTGCTCTACGTTGAACCCGCTGAAGGACTCGAAAAGCACCACTATGAAGCGGCACTCCGCGAAGCCGGACTGAAGCTGGGGGTATATCTCGCCCGCTGCTGTTCCGAAAATGAATGGAAGGCCGACGAGGTACAGGTATTCGAAAAGGACAATACTTTTGAAGAGACGGCGAAGTTTCCTGATCTGCCTAAGATCGTATATGTGTGCATGAATATAACTCAGGGCCTCCTTCATGACACATACCTCTATGCAAGCGATCTCAGACCTGCACTTCCCACCCTTCTACACCCCAACGAAGTGCTGGACGGGGCGATGGTCTCAGGAAACTGCGTCTCGGCATGCGATAAGAACACGACATGGCATCACCTCCACAATCCGATAGTCCAGGCCCTCTATGCAAGGCACGGCAAGGAGATCAACTTCCTGGGCATGATCCCAACACAGGAGAGCACCGTTCTCGACGGAAAACTCAGGGCAGTCAGCATGAACCTCTCCATAGCGCAGCAGCTCGGAGCTGACGGCGCGGTAATATCCGAAGAGGGCTACGGAAATCCCGACACTGACCTTTGCCTCAATACAAAATACTTTGAGAAGGCGGGGATCAAAACGGTGCTGGTATCCGATGAGTCAGCGGGAACTGACGGGGCGAGCCAGAGCCTGGCGGATGCCACCCCCGAACTTGACGCGTTCATATCGACAGGGAATGTAAACGAGATGATCGAGGTCCCGGCGATGAAAAAAGTCATCGGATGCAAAGAAGCTATCTCACTCCTTTCAGGCGGAGCCGAAGAGAGTCTGAGGCCCGACGGGTCAATGTACGTCGAACTTCAGTCCGTTATTGCCTCGACCGCTGAGATCGGCTTCAACAAACTTGGCTGCGAATGGGTCTAAAGGAGGCGGCTGACATGACATACAGGATAGTTCACTATATTAACCAGTTCTACGCGGGCATAGGCGGCGAGGAAATGGCTGACCACAAGCCTGAACTCAGGGAGGGCTTTGTCGGCCCCGGCATGCAGATCGAAAAGCTCTTCAACGGGGAGGGCAAGGTCGTCGGAACTGTGATATGCGGAGACGGGTATTACGGAGAGAACACCGAGGAAGCAAGAAAAGCATGCCTTGAAATGATAAAGGGGCTAAAGCCCGACATCCTCTTTGCGGGACCGGCTTTCAACGCAGGAAGATACGGATTCGCGTGCGGGGACATAGCGGCGGCTGCAGGGGAAGAACTCGGGATACCGACAGTTACCGCAATGTACCCGGAGAACCCCGGAGTCGAGCTCTATTCCAAAAAAACATATATCGCAATAACATCAGACAGCGCAAGGGGAATGGCTAAGGCGATACCTGCAATGGTAAGCATCGGAACCAAGCTTCTGAAGGGCGAAAAGATGGGGCCCGCAAGGCTGGAAGGTTATATCCACCGCGGCATAAGAAAATCTTTCTTCCATGAGAAGAGCGGTGCCGAAAGAGCTGTTGATATGCTGCTCGCAAAACTTAAGGGAGAAGGATTCCGCACAGAGTACGAGATGCCCGTCTTCAACAAGATCCCCCCTGCGGCCCCTGTCAAAGACCTCCGGAAGGCCACGATAGCCCTCGTATCGTCCGGCGGCATAGTGCCTAAGGGAAACCCCGACCACATTAGGGTCTCATCAGCTGAAAACTTCGGAGCTTACGACATATCAGAACTCAAAAACATGACTCCGGAGAACTACGAGTCCATCCATGGCGGTTATGACCGCGAATGGGCAAATGTCGACCCCGACGTGGTGCTTCCTCTCGACGTTATGCGCGAACTTGAGGAGGAGGGGGTCTTCGGAAAGATCCATCCAATTTTCTACACGACCACGGGAACCGGAACAGCCGTCGCAAATGCCGAAAAGTTTGGCAGGGAGATCGGTGAGGAACTCAAAAAGGCGGGCGTCGACGCAGCGATCCTGACATCCACCTGAGGAACCTGCACTCGATGCGGCGCATCGATGACCCGCGAGATAGAAAGAGTGGCAGGCATTCCGGTCGTACAGATCGCAACGATAGTACCCATAATGCTTACGGTAGGAACGAACAGGATCGTACCGGGAGTTGCAATACCGCATCCGACCGGGAATCCGGCTCTTGGTCCCGAGGGAGACAGGGCTGTAAGGAGAGAACTTCTGCTCCGTTCCTTCAAAGCTATTACAACACAGATAACTGAGCAGACAATATTTGAAAAATGATCCTTTACGGCAGGCCTGGGGATCTTTAAGGCTCCCCGTCTTGCCCTTTGGAACTGTTGGGGAGAGAGCAAATGGCTGAAAAGATACTTCAGATAGTTACCAACAACCCCGAGATCTACTGGAGTCCGGAGATGCCTTACGGCGTCATCTCAACGGAAGGAGATCCTATCGACGTGCTGGACAGGACCGAAGAACTCCTGCAGCATGGGTGGCGCCTCCTTTCCGCGCCCCTTCCTCCGAACGTCCCAATAATGCGCGGACCTTACAGGTCCCTGGTGATAGAGGAATCAGAGAGACAGTACGACAAGGACGGGATAATCGCGGTAGAGAAAGCAAGAGAGAGATATCTGATAGAGAGGGAGAAAAACTGCTCGGAACCGCAGGAGGATTTCGCGCTTATCGACCGGCAGATGCTACAGAGGGCACTCAGGGATATTTCCATTCTGGACAGCATTTCTTCGTAGTTTTGGACCCCGGGGCTTATATTTAATCAGGACTAGTGATACCATAAGCAGGAGATGTCTATTGGGTATCTAGTATTTCAGGAGGCGAAACCAAATGATCGAACTGACCAAGGAAAATTGTGACGCTGAGGTACGCGAGGAAAAGAAACTGCCTGTCGTGGTGGATTTTTGGGGACCCCAGTGCGTTCCATGCATGGGCCTTATGCCCCACTACACAGAGATGGCAAAGGAATTTGAGGGCAAGGCCAAATTTACAAAGGTAGACTGTTCTGTCAACAAGAGGGTCGCAATGGGATTCCGCGTAATGGGGCTTCCGACATTCCTCTTCTGGAAAGACGGAGTGGAGGTAAAACGCCTTTCCAAGGAAGAATGCACCCCTGAAGCGATCAGGGCGGAGATAGTGAAACTTATCGGATAGGCGTCAACGTCCTTCAAGGACGCGCAAAATACAAACCTAAGGAGGTGTTCAGCCATGGGCAAACTGGCAGGTAAGAAACTTCTCCTCCTGGGAGAAAGGGACGGCGTCCCTGGACCGGCCATGGAGGCATGTCTGAAAGAGAGCGGGGCTGAGATAGTATTTTCTGCCACTGAATGCTTTGTCTGAACCGCGGCAGGGGCAATGGACCTGCAGAACCAGCAGCGCATCGTCGATGCGGCTGAGAAGTACGGAGCCGGGAACTGTGTAGTGATACTTGGTTCTTCTGATGCGGAAGGCGCAGAGATCTACGCCGAGACCGTAACAAACGGCGATCCTACTTTTGCAGGGCCACTTGCGGGAGTCTCGTTGGGACTCGCGGTATACCACGTTTTTGATGAAGAGATCCGTTCGGAATGCAATGAAGCGCAGTGGGAAGAGCAGATCTCCATGATGGAGATGGTCCTTGAACCGGATGCTCTTGCAGCGGCAGTAAAAGGCATGAGGGACGAATTCAGCAAATTCAAGCTTTAAGTGCGTACAACAGCATACAAATGCGATAAACGGAGCGGAGCCCTGGTATTACCGGGCTCCGCTCCGTTCATCGCATTCCGGCAAGTGCTCAGACTTTCAGCAGACTCAGTTTTTTCTTGTTTTCGCTGTTCTGGAGGAGGCCCAACGCAACATTGAGAACATGGGCATTGTCGACCCAGAGGAACGAACAGCCTGCAAGTATCCTGCCCGGTTCTTCCTTCCTGGCAAAACAGAGGCTGCCGTTGACTATACCCCACATAAGTTCGCTCCATGGATAATATGTCTCTTTTACGGAGGAGAAAGCTGATTTTGTTGAAACTGTGATGCCCTCGTCCTCCACCGATATATCACCGAACTGATACTTTTTGCCTTCGGCAAGACCGTCCATCATCTCTGAGAGAAGGCGTCTCCCCGCTGCCTTCCAGTATTTGTCAGTGAGGTGTTCATAAAAATCTTTTTGTTTGGTCTTTATCGTGTACTCTTTTTCTGAAGTGCCGAAGACTGCCGCATAGACCCTCTTGGGGAAAACTCCACCCCTTCTGAGGTCTACTCCCCATCTCAGCCTGGTGATATCTTTCATTGGGATCAGTTCTCCGCACCAGTAAAATCCCTTCGGCGTTATCTCAAGAGTTTTTTTAAAGGGCCAGATGCCGAAGGAGCATCTGAAATCGATCTCGTAATGCCATGATTTTTTCTTTTCCAAAAGAGCACATCCTATCCTGTCATCACAGTAGAGTTATAAAGTCAGATGGCAAGGCGTTCAGTTTATCCTGTCCCGTACAGACACACATCCTGCCCCTGACACTACGATATATAAAGTTTTGGCTTTGCCGGGAGGCACTGGTTTTACGTCAAGAGTAACTGCCGGTGTCATGGAGCTCCATTCCCCGTCGAAAATCCGTGATTTTGAAAGATTTCCGCTCTGAGGAAATATTCTCGCCTTTGAAGACTCATAGACCTCTGCCGATCCATGCCTCGGACCTCCCTGCCATGTCAGCTTGAAAGAAGCATTCCCTGTGCTTTGCTGTGACATGGAAAGTTTGAATCCGCACTCTTCCATTTGTGCCCTTGACATCATCTCCGTCAGCCAGACAGCAAATTTATCGGCCTCTTCCCGTACGACCCTGTCGCCGTCTTCCACGTCTGCAAAGACCAGGCAGGAAGCGCCGGCGATCACTCCCATGATCAGCATGACGACAAGCAGCTCTATGAGCGAAAAACCCTTTTTATTTTCTATTTTTACCTACTCTCCCGGCGTCTTTGCCTCTTCACGGGACATTATCCAGTTATAAAACGGATGTTCCTTTTTATACAGACGGCCTTTACAGTCAGTACATCCGTGTTTTGTCCAGCCTTCTGCTGTCAGTTTGTAGTCAGATGCTCTCAGCAGCCTGTATTCAAATGTCACGCTGTAGATCCTGACATCCGTTATCCTGCACCAAAGCTGTATCTGGTCGTCATATCTGGCAGGGTGCTTGTAGCGGCAGTGGCTTTCGACTACCGGAAGGATCAGTCCGTCTTCTTCCCACTTTGAGTACGGAACCCCCATAAGGCGGCAGAATTCAGTCCTTGCAACCTCAAACCAATCAAGATAATTAGCGTAGTAAACGACCCCCATCTGGTCGGTCTCACTATATCTGACCCTTATCGTAGAAGCAAGCGTGTAGTCTTTCTCTGTCATTCAGTGTACCTCCCGGGCTGTTTGATCTGCCGAAAAGGGAAAACTGACGCTATCCCCCCGGACATTATAATGTATAAACTTAACGGACTGAAAATCTTATGTTAACAGATCCTCTTTCCTCTGCCTGATCCATTCAATATTCTGCTTTTTCCTCGGAGGGAACTGTCTGACGGGCTTTATCAACGGATATCCGATCATCTGTGCCCCGCAGACATGTTCATCCTCGCCTATGCCAAGATATTCCCTCAGGCCTTTGAAGTTTCTGACAGCTGCGGTAAGGAAGCCTCCCCAGCAGGCTCCCACCCCCATGGCATGTGCTGCAAGCTCAAGGTATGTAAGCGCGATGGATGCATCCTCCGGCCACATGTGATCTTTTGGCACCACGGCGATCACGGCATGAGGCGCTCCCCTCAGCAGGCCATCTTCCCCGGCTTTCGCCTTTGCTATCATCGCAGCGCCTATGATGGCGATCTGTGATGTCGGATCCTTGAATATCTCTTCCCTCATCCAGCAGAGGATAAGGTTGGTGATCTTCACTGTCTTTTCAGGATCCGATGAAACTATCCATCTTACCGGTTGCCTGTTGGATGCGGTGGGGGCGTTCTTTACGGCCTCGAATATCCTGTCAAAAACATCCTGAGGCAAAGGCTCGCTTTTGAACCGTCTTATGCTTCTCCTGGTCTTTAAAAAGTTCAGCGCCTCTGACGCTGAGGGCATACCGAGATCCGCGGATGCGACCATCTCATCATTTTTCAGAAAGGAAAGACAATTGGCGCTTTCGGGACAGAAGAGTGCGCAATGGCCGCATTCGATGCAGCGCCCTGCCAGCCTTACATCCATCTCAGGCAGACCCGTATCCCCAACCTTAACTATTCCTGCAGGACAGACCTTTACGCATGTCCCGCATTTTGTGCATTTTGAAGGATCAACTGTCATTGACGGCAATGATACTACTTCCCTTCTTTTGATAGTCTCAGATACAGTGACTATTATACCAACCTCGGGAGAAATGTTGGAAAAGGTCACAGAAACAACTATCCGGATCAGTGTGATCAGGCTGATTTTTCTGATGTAAGGATAAAATCAGCATGAATACTAAATCAATTATTGTAATATCACTCTATAATGCCAGGTCAGAGACAACAAAACGGAATGGAGACAGAATGATGAAAAAACTGTTCCTTATCCTTTCAATACTTTTAACGATCACACCGACGCCGCTTTCGGCGAATGATTCCATACCGGCATATCACTGGACATACCACTCCCTTGAGATACTTTCGGACCGGTCCCTGATAAATGAAAGGGTCGATCCCGGCGAAAGCTCCTACACAAAAGAGCAGACAGCGGAGATGATCGTCTATGCCTTTCAGAAGATCTCTGCCGAACCGTCATTAATGAGTGAAGATATCCTTTGCGCTATGCGCCAGCTGATCAACGGTTACAGGAACGAGCTCGGGGCAAAGGGCCGCGATTTCGAAAAGATGAGGACAAAACTGGAAGACCTGGCCCTTGCGGCAGGGCTCTCGGCAGTGGAGACCGGAGGACCGGGATCGAAGGAAAGACCCCTTAACTTCCAGGCAGCAAAAGCAGTCAGTAAATTCACATTCGACATTTACAGGTACATGGCGGCAAAGTCCGGGGACAGCCTCTTCATCTCCCCCTACAGCATATCATCCGCCCTGTCAATGACATACGCAGGGGCGGCAGGCGAGACTGCCGGAGAAATGAGGAGTGTGCTCCACTTTGATCCCGATATGCACAGAAGCATGGCAGCACTGATAAACGACATCAACTCAGTACCCGAAGGAACAGCGGCTGTAAAGACGGCAAACGCACTATGGCCGGCGAAAGACGAAAAGCTGCTTCCTAAATACAAAGATATGATGAGCCGTTTTTACGGAGCCCTGCTGACAGCGCTTGATTACAGAGACAAAACGGAAGAAGCCCGGACAACGATAAACAAATGGGTGGAAAAAGAGACAGAACATAAAATAAAAAACCTGATCGGTGACGGCATATTGAATAAAGACACTTTATTGGTACTTACCAATGCCGTCTGGTTCAGATCCGATTGGGCGACAAAGTTCGAACCGGGAAATTCCCGTGCAATGCCTTTTTACGCCACTGCCTCGGAGCAGATCCCGACAGTTATGATGACAAAGACTGAGAGCGGGATCAGATATCTCAAAGAGGACGGCATCGAGATCGCGGAGATCCCTTACAAGGACAACAGATTTTCAATGCTTGTACTCCTGCCGCAAAAGGGAACAGATCTCCGGAAGATAGACAGAAAGCTTGACTACACAAAATTTACTGAGTGGGCGACCCTCATGTCGCCTCATAAAGTTAAGCTTACCATTCCCAAATTTAAAACGGAGCAAAGCTTTGAGCTAAGCGAGGCTCTGAAGGGATTGGGCATTACGGAGGCTTTTGACCCCGGCAGGGCTGATTTTTCAGGTATGAACGGGAAGAGAAATATGTACATTGGCGCGGCCCTCCACAAGACTTTCATTGAAGTGGGGGAAGAAGGAACGGAAGCAGCGGCGGCAACGGCTGTCATAATGACAAAGACCTCGATGAATCCGGACACCGGAGATATCATAGAATTCAAGGCAGACAGGCCTTTCATCTACATAATAAGGGACAATGGCACCGGGGCCATACTCTTTATCGGCCGTTACGCAAAACCGTAATTCCCAAATGCTGATATCGGCTGCAAATAACTTCTTGCGCTGATATCAATATATCAAAACCCTCGCACATATGATACAAATAGCATTGTTGATACTATTTTATATTTCCTCCTATTCAAGCATTTCGCAGTTTTCAGAGATATCTTCGTCTCCCTCCTCAAGGGCGACACCTTCCACGGTCCTAAGAGTCCTCTTGATGGCCCTGGTCCTTACCTCCGCATTCTCAAGTTCTTTTCCTGCCTGTTCGATCTTCTGCCTTGTCTTCTCAAGTACGTTCCCGAACTTGTCGAACTCTGTCTTGACCTTTCCCAGGAGTATCCAGACCTCACTTGAGCGCTTTTCTATCGCAAGGGTGCGGAAACCCATCTGCAGGCTGTTCAGGAGGGCTGTCACAGTTGTCGGTCCCGCCGGAACGACCCTGTATTCACGGGAGAGTGTATCGCACAGCCCGTCTATCCGGAGTATCTCTGCATAGAGACCTTCGACCGGAAGATAAAGTATGCCGAAATCCGTCGTGTATGGAGGTTCGAGATATTTGTCCCTTATTGTCTTCGCCTCTTCTGTTACGCGAAGCCTCAGTGCCTTCTGGGCATCCGCTAGAGCCTGAGGGTCGCCGTTCTCGGAAGCCGTAACAAGCCTCTGGTAATCTTCGAGTGGAAACTTGGAATCTATCGGAAGCCAGACAGGCAGTGCTGAGTCGTTGGCCCCCGGAAGGGATATGGCGAACTCTACCCTTTCACCGCAGTTTGGCCTCGTTGCAACGTTCTCAGCATACTGATCTTTTGTAAGTATCTGCTCAAGAAGCGCACGAAGCTGAGTCTCTCCCCAGGTGCCCCTGACCTTTACGTTGGAAAGGACTTTTTTAAGATCTCCTACATCGGCAGTCAGGGCCTTCATCTCACCCAATCCCTTGTGGACAAGTTCCAGCCGCTCGGATACCGTTGAGAAAGCCTCTCCAAGTCTTTTTTCTAATGTGGAATGAAGCTGCTCGTCAACTGTAGCGCGCATCTTTTCAAGTTTTTCCTCGTTGTTTTTATGGATCTCCTGCAGCTTGGCCTCGACCGTTCCTCTGATCGCCTCAAGCTTTTCCTCGTTAAGTCGGCTGATGTTGGTCAGCTGCTGTGAAAAAGCTTCAAGGCTTTCCCTTTGCAGATCTCCTATTTCCTTTATCCTCTTTGCCTGAGCATCTCCGAAAGAGGTGAGCCCCCTCGACTGTTCTTCGCGGGCTGCCCTCGCCTCATCCCTCTGTTCCTTTTTCATTGAAGCGAGCTCTTCGTTGATCTCTTTTTCGGTATCTTCAAGCTTACCCTCGATATCCTGCAATCTGACTAGGAGCTCCCTTGAGACCTGCTCCATTGCGGCGCTGTTCTCCCTGAGCCTTGCAACGGATGCGATTATGTAACCGGCGACAAGCAGTGCCGCGACCGCTATACCTATGATCAAATGCATTATGCCATGCACCTCTCCTTCCGTTCAAAACAATATTATAAGGCAAAAATGCCGGCACCCAATTAAGTTGGCCGAACGAAATCAAAACTACCGGGCCTTTCGGCCCGGTAGTCAGTTTCTTATGTCGTTATTTTTGTCTGTAAGATCTGTAAAAGAAGTTATTTCTTTCTCCAGAAGAGAACAGGCAGTCCGAGAAGCGCAAGCATCAGCGGGAGGCCCGTGCTGCAACCGCCTGATGATCCGGACGGTGTGGGAGCCGCTGCTTCGTTGCCAAGGCTGACAGGGTCTTTTAGGATTTTGTCCCTTTTGCCATCGTAGATAAAGAGCACTCCTGTTGTCTGCTCCGTGCCGTCAATTATTACAATATTTTTGTCTATCATAAAGGGTTCTCCGTTTGGCGGGACGTCATCCACCAATATGTACCTTATCCCGACTGTCAGTGTTTCCGCCACGTTGTCCACATCAAAATATACAAATTCCGGGAATGAGCCCGTGTATTCAGACTTAATGAACTCGACTATATCCCTGGGATCTATTGCAGGGTCCGCTCCTTCAAATATCTTGTAATAGGTAAACTGGTCAAAAAAGGATATCTGGGCATCAATGGGATTTGCCGCAAAGAGTGCGTCAACTTCAGTCTGAGGTACTCCCTGGCTGACCAGGAAAGCCTTTGAAAGAACCATTTTTAATGTTACCACTGTCGCAAGAGTCTGGGGATCTGATTGATCAATGCCGGTCGGCAAGTAAAAACCTGCAGCACCCAGGAAGGTATCGAAATCCATCTCGCTTTCCAGATCCGTCTCTCCTGCCCATCCCGCTGTTGCCGATCCGTCGGGAAGCCCTGAAAGATCCATTTGATGGAAAAAACGTACGTCTTTGCCTAAAGCAGTCTCAATGCTGGGCACTTCTTCTTCTGTGAACCTTCCAAATTCAAGTTCTACCTGTATCCCGTCGGGTATCGGCGGAGAGGTAAGCATTGCTGCTATCTCTGAATTTAGGAAAGCCATATTAGCCGGATCAAGGGTGGGATCTGCTGCAAAAGAGGGACAGGCAAAAGCAAATAGCAATAAAACGACCGTGATAAAAAGCTGCAGCCTTTTCATAGTATATCTCCCCTTTTTTTATATTTACATGATGCCTTACCGCGATTTTAGCATGACAGTACTTTTTTGTAATTAGACATTTCATCATAAGGCCTAAAATATCACGATAATTTTAAATAAATTTTCCATACTTACATTTATAAATGTAAATAATATTATTTTACTTTAATATGTTAAGTTATGGTCCGGGCTATCTTTGACTGCTCACAAGAGTTACAATTATTATCAAGAGGTGATGATCATGTCAGGAAGACCTAACGTAAACATTCCGCGGCTTATTTCTTCATACTATACCGAACATCCGGATCCTGCCGAACGTTCTCACGGGGTGTCATTCGGAACATCGGGACACCGAGGATCCTCTGTCAGGCGGAGTTTCAACGAAGACCACATAATGGCAATTTCACAGGCTATCTCAGAGTACAGGTATGCGCAAGGAATAAAAGGACCGCTGTTTATTGGAATGGATACGCACGCCCTTTCAGAACCTGCCCTAAGGACAAGCATGGAAGTATTCGCAGCAAACGGTGTCCTTGTGAGGATCCAGAGCGGCTTTGGCTACACGCCTACGCCCGTGATCTCCCATGCGATACTATCCTGGAACAGAGGTTTCGGGGCTCCGGTCGCTGACGGCGTAGTCATAACTCCGTCGCATAATCCCCCTGAAGATGGAGGCTTTAAATACGATCCGCCGTCAGGAGGCCCTGCAAACACTGACATTACCTCATTGATCGAAAAAAGGGCGAACGAAATACTTGACGGGGGACTTAAAAATGTGAAACGTATTGACTTCAAAAAAGCACTTTCCTCTGAGAATGTTCGGTCGATCGACTACATCATTCCCTACGTCAAAGCACTTGAGGAGATCATTGACATCGAGGCTATACGCAGCTCCGGGCTGAAAATGGCAGCTGACCCGATGGGAGGTTCCGGAGTCCACTTCTGGGAACCGATAGCTGATATTTGGGGATTGGATATCGATGTGATCAACAAGGATGTCGATCCTACATTTTCCTTTATGCCGCTCGATCACGATGGCAAAGTCCGCATGGACTGCTCCTCCCCCTATGCGATGGCAAACCTGGTAGCACTTAAAGAGAGATATGACATAGCATTTGGTAATGACCCGGATTATGACCGTCATGGGATAGTTACAAAAGAGGGTCTTATGTCCCCCAACGCCTATCTTGCTGTTGCAATAGAGTACCTTTTCACTCACCGCCCGAGCTGGAGCGACAAGTGTATGGCAGGCAAGACGCTTGTCTCAAGCTCAATGATCGATAAGGCTGTGAATTCGATCGGCAGAAAAATCTATGAAGTTCCTGTAGGCTTCAAATGGTTCGTCGACGGCCTGATGTCAGGCATGCTTGGCTTTGGCGGAGAAGAGAGCGCCGGCGCGACGTTCCTGAAGAAAGACGGAACAGTCTGGACTACGGACAAGGACGGTTTCGTAATGGATCTCCTGGCCGCTGAAATGACTGCAGTAACAGGTAAAAACCCTGCCGAACATTACAGAAGGCTGACTGAGAAATTCGGACATTCCTACTATTCCCGTAAAGATGCACCTGCTTCACATGAAGAAAAAAGCAAACTTAAAAAACTCTCGCCTGAAAATGTGGCAGTGAACACACTTGCCGGTGAAGAAATAATCGCAAAGATGACAACTGCTCCGGGAAACGGAGCCCCGATCGACGGACTTAAGGTCACGACTGAAAACGGATGGTTCGCAGCCAGGCCTTCGGGGACCGAAGATATCTACAAGATCTACGCGGAAAGCCTGATAAGCAGTAAACACCTTGACGCTATAAACGATGAGGCAAAAGAGATAGTATCAAAAGCCATTTCAAAATAATTGATCTCAAAGAAAGATCAACACAACATTTTATTTTTCATACATGAGTTGAACACCCCGGATATTTTAGGACCCGGCTTGGCTTTTGACAGCCTGACCGGGTCCCTTTTTTTAAATTATGCAGAAGGTTTTATGCCTTCTGTTTGCTTACTGGCCAAGAATCGCCTTGAGGTCCCCTTCGGCTGTTCCGATCGGCTTGATTCCGAAATTCTGTACAAGAACGTCAAGGACTGCCGGGCCGACAAATGCTGGAAGCGTGGGACCGAGCCTTATGTTCTTTATTCCAAGGTGAAGCAGCGTGAGAAGGATACATACCGCCTTCTGCTCGTACCATGAAAGGATCAGCGAGAGAGGGAGCCCGTTTACATCTGTCTTGAAAACGTCCGCAAGAGCTACAGCGATCTTTATCGCAGAATAGGCATCATTGCACTGTCCGCAGTCAAGAAGGCGTGGTATGCCTTCGATATCTCCGAATTCAAGCTTGTTGAAGCGGAATTTGCCGCATGCAAGAGTGAGGATGACAGTATCCTTAGGTGCCTTCTCGGCAAACTCAGTGTAATAGTTGCGTCCTGACTTTGCACCATCGCATCCTCCGACAAGGAAGAAGTGGCGGATCTTTCCTGCATTGACAAGTTCCACAACTTTGCCTGCGGCACCAAGGACTGAATTGCGGGCAAACCCTATCATGATCCTCTTCTCAGGGGCATCTTCCGTGAATCCGGGAGCCTCAAGCGCTGCCTTTATCACAGGAGCGAAATCCCTGTTCTCAACGTGTACTGCTCCGGGCCACTGGACAAGTCCACATGTGAAGATCCTTGCCATGTAACTCTCCCTGGGCTTCTGGATGCAGTTGGTCGTCATAAGGATCGCACCGGGGAATTCGTCGAATTCCTTCTGCTGATCCTGCCATGCTCCGCCGTAGTTGCCAACGAGATGGGGGTATTTCTTAAGTTCGGGATAAGCATTGCAGGGAAGCATCTCACCGTGCGTATAGACGTTGATACCCTTGCCCTCTGTCTGCTTCAGCAACTCTTCAAGATCGCCAAGGTCGTGTCCTGAGACAAGGATAGCTTTGCCCTTCACGGGGGTCACTCTGACCATAGTAGGTTCGGGATGTCCGTATGTTCCGGTATTGGCTGCATCAAGCATTTCCATCACTCTGAGATTGACTTCGCCAATTTTGAGGTTGAGCGCAAGCATTGAATCAACTGTAATATCCTCGTTTAGGAGTTCTGACATTGCTTCCAGGAAGAACTTGTTGACTTCCCTGTCCTTCTGGCCAAGGATCCATGCGTGGTCGGCATAAGCGGCGACGCCCTTAAGTCCATATACTGCAAGCCATTTGAGGCCGCCAAGGTCTGCGCCGTACTTGTCGATGTCGGCCTGGGGTGAGTACTCTTGTCCCTCTTCGACCAATTCGTCGGTCGTAGGCTCTTCTGAAGCTCCACATCCGCAGCAGCATGAGCATCCGCCGGCAAACTCGTCTGTTGCCTTTCTTGTATTTCTGACCATCTCTGCAAGAGTTTCGGGATCGAAGTTTACATTTGTTACTGTCGTAAATAAGTTTTCGATGACCATCTTGGACACTTCGTCGGAACTGTCTCCTGATTCAAGTGCTGCTTTTGAAAGAACCATCGTCTCATAAAGAAGAAGGTCCTGAAGTGCCGCTGTCTGCGGATCTTTGCCGCATACTCCCATTGCTGTGCATCCTGTACCCTTTGCTGCCTGTTCACACTGATAACAAAACATCGAAGTCACTCTCCTTAATTATTCTGCCGATATCCCGGCGATGTAAAATAAATTCCCTAGTTCGGGAATATCTGCCTTACCTCAAGAAACTTGCCTGTCATCGAAAGTTTGATAAGTTTCAAAGTCACAGCTTGGCCTGATTTCTTTACCGCGGTGTCAACAAGTTTGACAAGTCCGCCGCAGCAGGGAACTTCCATGTATGCCACGTCGATCTCTTCAATCCCGTTCAGCTTTATGATCTGTGCAAGTTTTTCAATATATGGCTCTACCTCGTCCAGTTTCGGGCATCCTACGAGGCACACCTTGCCCGGAAGAAGGTCCTTGTGGAAGTTGGGGCATGCAAATGCTGTACAATCTGCTGCCAAAAGAAGTTTTGCCCCTTCAAGGTATGGTGCCTGAACAGGCACCAGGGAGAGCTGTACAGGCCAGTTACGGAGTTCAGACTCCTGCCTGCATGAAGTTTTTTCTTCTTTCTGTACAGGCTTGTCTGACTTCAGTTCTTTAGCCATGCTTCCGGGACACCCGCAGGGAAGGGTCCCGCTGCAGGGTTCTTTCTTTCTGGCTGCCATCCTCGCCTTAACAGCTGCTTCGTCGTAGGCAGCAGCTTCTCTCATTTCAAAGGAGATTGCGCCCTGAGGACACTCCCCGATACAGTCTCCAAGGCCGTCACAGTAGCTGTCGCTTATTAATTTTGCCTTGCCGTTCTCTATAACTATCGCACCTTCGTGGCAAGCATCTGCACAAAGTCCGCATCCGTCACATTTTTCCTCGTCGATCTTGATTATCTTTCTCATTTTTTTTCCTCCTCAGAATTAATTTCTATTTTTAAAATTCATCCAATGTTTTAGATCTAAGCCACTCTTTTGCTTCTTTGGTCATCTTTACGAGGAAATCCCCGAATATGCATCCCTCACGAGAGCACTTGCTTTTTCCAAAAACGCATTTCGAATTTTCCAATGGACCTTCTATTGCTTCGACGATGTCCAAAAAGCTTATCTCTTTTGGCTTTTTGGCAAGGACCGCACCGCCGCCCGGGCCTCTTGTTGTACTGATTAGTCCGGTATGGGCCAGTCTCAAAACAACCTTAGCAAGATGTGCCTCCGAGACGCAGATCGTCTCTGCCATTTCTCTTATAGATATCCTTTCGCCATCTTTCTGTGAGATCAGGACCATTGCATGAAGCCCTATGTATGTTGCCTCGCTGAAACCCGCTACTTTCGCCATGCATTTTCACCAACCTTAATTAAGGTATTCAAATACCTTAATAACTTAATTAAGATATTATCTCTTTTGGTTTTTGCTTCAATCAGTAAAATTACCTATTGAGGAAAATTTTATATTGGACGCGGTCAAGCGGGGCACAGTAACGACCGTGCCCCAAAGGCATGTTTTATTCCGTCAGGGCCCTGATGCAGGCTTCGGCAAGCGCGTCAAGGCTCGATATGTTTTTCTCCGTTGGAAGATCCGACGCATCGTATGCGAGCGGCAGTTCTGTGCACGCGGTGACAATTGGCAGATCTTCGATCTCCCATAGTTTTTTTACGGCCCTTTCTATCGCCCGTGCCGCACTCTCCATCTTTCCTGACTTGACGAAGACTATCGCCTCCTGGATCTCTCTCTGCACATCTTCAGGCGGTATCACAAGGCGGTATCCCCTGTCGGCAGCCGCTTTCTGGTAAAGTCCCGACCTTGCCGTGCCTATCGTCGATATCATCCAGGCGCCCCCTGCTGACCTCTCCATCGAAGCTTCCACTGTGGCCTCGATTATATGAACGATCGGGACTCCTATCCGGTCCCTGAATCTGTCGATAAAGTAATGGGCAGTGTTGCATGGTACCGCAAGCAACCCCGCACCCCATCCGATCAGCTTTTCCAGATCGTTTATTATGTATGGTGAAGGGTCTTCCCCCTTTCCCTCGATCGCGCTTCCCCGGTCGGGTATCTTCGGGTCCGATATCATATATACGACAGGGTGGTCCTGATCTTTTTCGGCAGGATATTTTTCCGCGAGTATCTTCAAAAATTCCGCCGAAGCGGCAGGTCCCATGCCGCCAAGGACCCCCAGTATCTTTTCTGACATTAAGAACACTCCTCAAACGAATTTATTTGATGAATTATAGTCCTCACTATTTTCGATTGCAATTTATTTCGTTGAGTGATAATGTTCCTAAGTCGGAAGTACGATGGGATATATGTTATGAAGGGATTGGTGCTTATGTCTATTTGCTTCTACAGGGGTTCGTTCATGCCATTGGAGGAATGCCGCATCCCTGTTACAGACCTCGCTATTCTTCGCGGGATAGGCGTTTTTGATTCAATAAGGACATACGGGAAAAATATATTCGCTCTCAACGAGCATATCGACCGGCTGAGCGAGAGCGCAAAGAGGTGCGGCATAGAGGCGGAAGCAATAATCAGGGAACTTCCCGATATCATTAAAAGAGGAGTTTGCCGCGATTCACTCCCCGATAAGGACCTGGTAATAAAACCATACATTACCGGAGGAAGGTTTAATGATCACGGCCATTTTCCGGAGCCTGATTTTTTTGTGATTTTTGAAGAAGCCCACGTGATGACCCAGGAAGAACTTAACAGAGGAGTAGCACTGAGGCCGGTCTACTCGCAACGGCCCTTTCCCGAGACAAAGAGCACAAACTACCTGACAGGATATGTCCCGATGATAGGGGCAAAACCAAACGAGTTTGAGGCCCTCTACATAGTCAACGGAGAGATAACGGAAGCCACGGCCAGCAGCTTTTTTCTCTGCAAGGACGGAAAGATAGTTACTGCTCCGGTCGGAAAGGTCCTCAGGGGCATAACGAGGGAAATATTGATCACCCTGCTGAAAGAAAACAACTTCACTGTCGAGGAAAGGTGTCCTCTTGAAAGCGAACTTTCACAGGCGGAAGAAGCATTCATCTCAGGATCTATCAAAGAGGTCCTTCCGGTGATAAGCGTCGGTGACCAGACTATAGGAAACGGGCACCCCGGACCGGTTTCAAAGCATGTACACAAACTTTTCCTCTCAAACCTTAAGAGATGGATGTGATCAAACTTTATAAAACAGAGGGCGAAACCAAGAAGGAGTTTCGCCCTCTGTTTTATTCTTTGTACAACTATTGTTGAATCAGCACTAAAGGTCAATACCTCACAGCTTCAATGCGGCTAGAGCCTCCGTATATTCTTGGTCCATTTTGAAGGTGTCGGCTACTACAGGCAGAGTAAGCCTGTGCCTGTGGATGGACAGCCCCTTGCAGATAGCCCTGTTTTCCTCACAGGCCCTTACGATCCCCTGAGATGCTATCTGCACTCCGTAAGTGACCGTTGCATTTGAAAGGGCTATGGCCGAAGTCCTTGCGTATGCGCCCGGCATGTTAGCAACACAGTAATGGACTACGCCCTCTTCGATAAATACGGGATCGTCGTGGCTGGTAGGGTGGGAGGTCTCGCCTATCCCGCCCTGGTCGATCGCCACATCAACAAAGACGGATCCCGGGCGCATCGTTTTGAGGTGCTCCCTCTTTACAAGCTTTGGCGCCTTTGCCCCGCCGGGCAGGAGGACAGCTCCGATCACAAGGTCCGATTCTTTTATCGTGTTGGCAATGGTCATCGAGTCACTGTAGACAGAGACGCAGTTAGAAGGCATTACATCTGCCAGGTAGGCGAGCTTCCTGTGGTTGATGTCCGCTATCGTAACTTTGGCTCCAAGCCCGGATGCGACCTTAGCCGCATTTACTCCGACAGTGCCGCCGCCGATAACAAATACATTTGCAGGAGAAACTCCCGGAACTCCCATCGGAAGAAGTCCGCTTCCGCCGTAAGGCCTTCCCATATAATATGCTCCCATTATCACAGACATTCTTCCCGCAACTTCACTCATAGGCTGAAGAAGGGGAAGACCCCATTCTTCTGAGACAAGTTCATAGGCAACGCATGTCGATCCTGACTTAAGACATGCTTTGGTCAGCTCCTCGCACGCAGCAAAATGAAAATAAGTGAAAATGATTTGAGATTCCCTCATAAGGCCATATTCAGGTTTGAGGGGTTCCTTGACTTTGACGATCATATCCGCGGATTCCCAGATATGTTCGGCCAAGTCAAAGATCTTAGCGCCTGCAGAAATATATTCGCTGTCACTGAAGCCTGCCTGAAGTCCCGCACCTTTTTCGACAAAGACCTCATGGCCGGCGCCCACATAGGTTGAAGCAGCAGCCGGAGTAAGTCCCACTCTGTATTCGCGGTTCTTGATCTCCTTTGGACATCCGATCTTCATATCAAATATCATCTCCCTGTTAGAATAAGATAATGAAAACCGTTACGAGCAAATCATACCACAATATTCAGAATATTACATTATGTGCAACTTTAAAATATTTACCTAAGAAAAATAGTAATAATTATAAGTATTATCAGTAAAACTTAGTTCTTTAAGAAATTTTAAAATTTATTTAAATTTTAGTATTTAGATCAGCATAAAAAATTGTTGCAAAACAAAAGCGGCAGGTGCACAATACCATGCACTCTGCCGCCAAACAATTTATTAACTCAATTTAAAATTTAGTCGTCGTAATTGTTTCCGTCGTTGGCACCTTTTCCGGGAGCGTTCCTTGCCGTGAAGTCCGACCTGCATCCAAGGACTTTCCTGTCAGGCGACGCATTCTGGTCCGGACGGCGTGACATCACCTCGGCTACTGCATCCGCGCTTCCCTCGGCACCAAATGCAACTATGAACCTCTCAGCCCAGTACTGCATTTCATCGACGATCCTGTCGATTACCGGCTGCGGCTCTGCAAGTATCCTGTCACAGAAGGGAAGGTTGAGCTTTTTGTAGTCGCCGCTCTTCCTGCTCATGCCTTTGCTGTCGCCAGCCGTGACTATTTCGTTCCAGAGTTCTGCTGAGATGCCTCTGTCGGCCTCTTTCGTGTAGGTACCGCCCTCGGTTATGGCGTTGCCGGTCTCGGGGTCCATTTTGATCCCGAAGTAGACGTTCTGGAAGAGGGTTGCAACATTGCCTTTCCTGATGCCGTACTTTCTGAAGGTGGAGACCTTGTCGAGAGGCGTTCCGGAAATTCCGTGCTGCGCGATCGTAACTCCGTATGGGGCGATCACGTCGGCTATCTCTTTCGTCCTGGTCAGGTCTATACCTTCCATCTGGCCGACGGTCGGGTCGTATGTTCCGTGGAGGCTTCCGTTTGAAATCGCAAGGTAGTCCGGGAATATGCCCCAGGCGTTAAGCCCTCCGATAAAATACTTTGCCTCTTCCACTGTCGAAAGTTCTCCGGGACCTTTGATCTCGCCAACTTCTACTTCAAGTCCGAGTTCTGACGGGAGCCATCCGGCGATCGATCTGGTTGCGACAAAGTTGTCATAGTCGTCAAGGTGGGATGCGTCTATCGCAACTGAGGTAAATCCGTTGACAAGGATCTTTGAAAGATGCGCGACTCCCTTGAGAACATCTTCATGCCCCTTGATGGCGTAGTGGTCGACGTGAAGGCCGAATACGGCTCCGTGGCCCATCTCTGACGAGTACTTAAGCGCGTAGTCAGGGATGTTGTCGTAATTCGATCCGCAGTAAGTGGACTCAGACTTGGCAAGTTCGATCAAAACAGCTGCATTTTTCTTCTTTGCAGCCTGCAGAACAGCCTTGATCACAAGTGGGTGCCTGGCGTTTGCCGCCAGCACGATAGAATCGACTTCCTTAGCTGCCGCAACGATATCTCTCCCACTCACAAGACCCATTGCCTCACTGCCAAAGCGAGACTGAACATTAAGGGGCCTTTTCTTCAACAGTTCCTGGTACGACTTGCTATTTACATCCATAGGAATCTCCTCCCGGCCGGAATACTTATATTTTGGTCCTCATCTAATTGTATCCCAACAAAAGATTAATGCAAGTTCGCCAGAAGAGGCAGAACAGTCTGTATATATATTTAGAACTCGTATTCTTCTCCGGGAGCCAGTATCTTTACTGCGGTGAACATCTCGCCCACAAGGCCTGCAAATTCTTCCGGATCAGCTTCGATCCTGGGAAAGGTATTATAGTGCATCGGTATCGCTACCCTCGGCTTTATCATCCTTACCGCTCTTGCCGCATCTTCGACGTCCATCGTGTAGTAACCGCCTATTGGCAAAAGCGCCACGTCGATATTTTCATCCTCAAGCAGCGACATCTCCATTGTCAGGCCGGTATCGCCCGAATGATAAATTTTCTTGCCATCCACCTCTATTACAAAACCGCAGGCAACTCCGCCGTACCTGATTTCTTTACCCTCCACGATGGGACATCCGTGCCATGCCGGGGTCAGTTTTACCTTTCCAAACGGGAAGACGGCCCTTCCCCCGATATGCATGCCCTCGGTCTTTATACCCTTCGAGGAAAGGTACCCTGCCATTTCGTTGCAGGTAAATACGACCGCATCATTTTTTTTCGCGATCTCAATGGTGCTGCCCATGTGGTCGCCATGGCCGTGGGTGAGGAATATCGCGTTGATGCCGCTGAACTCTTCGGGTTTGGCAGCCGCTGAGGGGTTGCCTTCAAGGAAGGGGTCTATCAGGGCCTTCAGACCCTCTCCTTCAATGTAAAAGGAACTGTGTCCCAAAAAACGGACCTTTGCCATATGTCATCCCTCCAGTATTATTATTTTATCTTGTTAAATTATACCTGAACTTTCCCACCTGTTTTTAATATTGTTAATATTGAACTTTGATCTTCTTTTTATATCTTTTCTGCATATTCGTGAGCGGTGATCTGAGAGTTTAAAATCTTTAAGGTACTGGTTTCACGCTCACGGCCAGAGAGCCAACGAGTTACGAGTTGCGCGAATCGGCTGGCAGTTACACCAAAATAATGCGGGAAAGACGGTGGAGATGATAAATTATACCTTATAAGAACAGGCGCCCTCCCTCAGGCACAAAAAGAAAAGGCCCCCGGGACTATGCGTCCGGGAGCCTAACTGATCTGATAAGTTATCTGACCGCTTAAAGCAACATCGGATCTACGGTTTTTATGGCAAGCTCGTCAAGCTGCTTTTCATCTACAAAGTTGGGAGCATCTGTCATCGGACACTGCGCCTTCTGGTTCTTTGGAAAAGCCATCACGTCCCTTATAGACCTGCACCCGCATATAAGCATCACAAGCCTGTCAAGACCCAGGGCGATGCCTCCGTGTGGAGGTGTTCCGAAGCTGAGACCTTCGAGAAGGAATCCGAAACGCTCCTTTGCCGCTTCAGGTGTGAAATTAAGAGCCTGGAATGCCTTCGCCTGCATCTCGGGGTCATGTATCCTTATTGAGCCTCCGCCGATCTCGTTCCCGTTGAGGACTACGTCATATGCGCGGGAGCGCACCTTGCCGGGCTCGGCGAGGAGGAATTCTACATCTTCGTTCATGGGAGCAGTAAAGGGATGATGGACTGCCGTATATCTTCCGGTCTCTTCATCCCATTCAAGAAGCGGGAATTCAGTTACCCAGAGGAACCTGAAAGACCCTTCAGCCATTCCTCTCTCCCTGCCAAGCTCAAGACGGATCTGCCCCAGTATTTCACAGGCTTTGCGCCATTTCTCGTCTGCCATGATGAAAAGCGCGTCCCCGTCATCGATCCCCGAAAGCGACCTGAGCATTGATATCCGATCTTCATCAAGGAACTTGACAAGCGGGCCCTTCAGTTCGCCCTCTTTGATCTGGAAGTTCGCCATTCCCTTTGCTCCGAGCGCTTTTGCCCTGTTTTCAAGATCTGATAGCTCCTTGCGCGAGAGCGCAGCCCCTCCGGGAAGTCTCAGTCCTTTTATCGTGCCGCCTTTTTCGACCAGCGCTGAGAATGGATTTTCACCTCCGGCGAAGACTTCGGCAAGATCCGTCATCTGCATCGGGATCCTCATGTCGGGCTTGTCGCTGCCGTAGAGATCCATGGCCTCTTTCCATGTCAGCCTGGGAAAGGGAGTTTCAACTTTCTCGCCGAGTATCTCGAGGAAGAGGCCGGCAAGGTAGTTTTCCGTCATCTTAATGATGTCTTCTTCCGTTATGAAGCTCATCTCAACGTCGATCTGCGTGAATTCGGGCTGTCTGTCGGCCCTCAGGTCCTCATCCCTGAAGCACTTGACTATCTGCATGTACCTGTCGCAGCCGCTTACCATAAGCAGCTGCTTGAAAAGCTGCGGAGACTGCGGCAGAGCGTAAAATTTTCCGGGGTTGACACGGCTGGGCACCAGATAGTCCCTCGCCCCTTCAGGGGTGGACTTTGTAAGCATTGGAGTCTCTATCTCCATGAACCCGTTGTCCCCGAAGTAGTTTCGGGTGTATCTGGTGACCCTGTGCCTGGTCATCAGGTTTTTCTGCATGGTCTCGCGCCTCAGATCAAGGTAGCGGTATTTGAGCCGGAGGTCTTCGTTCACTGAGTCTGCGTTGTCCATTTCGAACGGTATAAGTTTTGAAGGTGCCAATATTATGAAATCATCCACCAGAAGTTCTACCGAACCTGTCGCCAGCTCAGGGTTTTCTGTGCCTTCGGGGCGTTTTCGGACTGTTCCCTTAACTGCAAGGACATATTCGTTTCTCAGTGAAGATGCCCTCTTGTGGGCCTCCGCGTTGAGTTCCGGGTTAAAGACGACCTGTGTGACTCCGGTCTTGTCCCAAAGTTCTATAAAAATGATACCGCCAAGGTCACGGCGGCAGCGCAGCCATCCGTTAAGGATGACCCCCCTGCCTGAATCTTCCAGCCTCGCCTGCCCGCAGAACATGGTCCTCTGCCAGGATGAGTCATAATATCTTTCCATAAGTTTTCCCTCTTTCAAAAATGGTCTGAAAAATATCGTGGCGCAAAATAATTATAGAAGCAGAGACCCCTTCTCGGTAAAAAAGGGGTCCAGTCTCTTTTATTTCATCTGAGCTTATTGATCATCGTCTCAAGGCTGAGTTCTTCCTGAGTTCCCTCTTTGAGATCCTTCAGTGTGATAAGCTTTTTGTCGAGCTCCTCTCGTCCGATGATACAGGCAAACTTGGCAGTGTTGCCGGCAGCCTTCATCTGACTCTTCATGCTTCGTCCCATGTAGTCCATGTCCGCAGAGATCCTGTTCCGTCTCAGTATCCGCACAAGGTCCATGACATCTATCCTTACTTCAGGCTCCGCAGCCACCACAAAGACTTCGTTGGAGGGTTCCTTCCCAAATGTACAGCCCTGTGCCTCCATCGTGAGGACGACCCTCTCTATGCCCGATGCAAAGCCCACTCCGGGAACATGCGGTCCCCCTATTGCTTCGGAAAGGTTGTCGTACCTTCCTCCTCCGCATACGGCGTTCTGTGAGCCTAGGTCTCCGGAAAGGATCTCATATGCCGTTTTGGTATAGTAATCGAGTCCTCTTACCAGCCTGTTGTCTATTTTCACAACAGCTCCGATACGGTCAAGGCCGTTCTTCAGCTGTTCAAAATGTTCTTTGCATTCACCGCAAAGGTGCTCCATCACTGCGGGAGCATTCTCAGTTATCTCTTTGCATATCGGGCTTTTGCAGTCCAGGATCCTGAGAGGGTTCCTGTCGTAACGGCTCTTGCATGTGTCGCAAAGCTCGTCGAATCTGCCTTTCAGGAACTCCTGGAGCGCTTTCCTGTAAACAGGCCGGCACTTCGGACAGCCGACTGAGTTGAGTACCACCTGAAGGTTGGAAAGGCCAAGGCGGCGATAGAGTTCCATCGAAAAGTCTATCACCTCAAGGTCAACATAGGCATCCTGCGCTCCCAGCGCTTCAATATCAAGCTGCACAAACTGTCTGTAGCGCCCCTTCTGCGGCCTTTCGTAACGGAACATCGGGCCTATCGACCAGAGCTTTGCAGGCTGCGTTCCCTTGTACATTTCATTCTCAAGGTATGAACGTACCATTGATGCGGTGAGCTCGGGCCTGAGCGTTATGCTCCTCCCGCCCTTGTCCTCGAAAGTGTACATCTCTTTTTCAACTACATCCGTCGTCTCCCCTACGCCCCTGCAGAAGAGTTCTGTATGTTCAAATATGGGAAGATGGACTTCCTTGTAACCGTAATCATCCGCCACATCGCGGCAAATGCCTGTCACATATGCCCATTTCCACGATTCATCGCCGAGTATGTCTCTTGTTCCGCGCGGTGCCCTGATAATGTCCACAACAGCCGCCTCCTGATAAAAATTTTTGTTTTTCAAACTGTTCAAACTGTTATGATACTTCATTTTACGCAAACCTTACAAGTAGCAAATTTCTCAATGTTTGTTATAATTGACCTCGCATCTTTTGCTTGGGAGTGTTTTTATGAAGAAGACCCTCATAATTATCATGATGTTTTCATTACTTATAATGTATGCTGGCGAAAGCCTTGCCGCCCCGAAATGGCAGCCGCGGGAAGGGGAAAAATGGATCGGAATAAACAAAGAGCAGCTCCGGCTGACTCTTTATAAAGGACAGGACCCGCTCAAGACGTGGCAGATCGCTATCGGCAAGGGCAGGGGCACGGAGAAAAAATCCCGTTTTGACCTTATAACGCCTACTGGGACATTCACTGTGTACAGGGTGGTCCAGGATGCGACAAAGCTTGTCTACGACCCTGCGTGGTTCAATGAGCCGGGAGAGCCCGAGGCAGGCGTCTATGGATCAAAGCTGATATCTTTCTACAACAACTGGCAGATCGCGATACACGGCACAAACAACCCTTCTTCAATAGGCAAATGGACCACGCACGGCTGCATAAGGCTGAGAAACAGAGATATTGAAGAACTGACAAAAGATGTGACCCCTAAAATGAAGCTAGTGATACTGGACAGGGACGAGACCAGAAAATTTTATAAGGAAACGATTTAACGGTACCAGGGGCATGCCCCGGGACTGATCCCGGGCAATTTATAAAAGGAGATGAGTACGTCTGTGAGCCGCGCATTTGTAAAAGAGGATGACGGTGAGAGGGGAAGCCTCGTATCTGATATCCTTCACAGAGAGGCAAAGATCGAATGGCTGAGGATCCAGGAGAAAAAACTGGACACCCTGCTTAACGACCCGAAATCAAAAAAGATCAAAACCGAAACTTTAGAAAGATGGATAAAGGAAACCAGGGAAGATATCGAAAAGACAAGGAACGAGCTTGGTTACGAAGAATAAAGCAGTTTTTGTAAAAGAGATCCTGTAAAACAGAAAAGTTTTCAACAAAACTTTCTGATGCAGATCATTGCGTTTATGAACAAAAACATTTAAACTGAGCACATGTTTCCAAATGTCATTACACGGAAGGGACGTGAGACAAAAATTGAAAATAAACACTGGTGTCTGGTGTGTCAGACACATAAATGCTTTCAGCAGACTTCTTATCAAGACCTGTGCAAATAATATGTCCGCACTCAGCAGCGCAGCAGCAATTTCCACTGCCTCCCCCATATATGGAAAACAACTTCGAATATGACCCCTAAAAGAAAGTGTCAACACTATTCTTTAAGGGGGTATGAATTGTGAATATAAACAACAAACCGCTCATTGTAGTAGAAAACCTCTGTAAGGGCTTTGAAGACGGTGAGGTGCTGAAGAATGTCAGCTTCACCATACGCGAGGGCGACCTGGCATCCATCATCGGTCCGTCGGGATGCGGCAAGTCGACATTCCTGCGTTGCCTGAACTGCCTTGAACTGCTTGACTCAGGTTCCATATCCATTGCCGGCGTGACCATCTCGCGCAGCCCGGGGCAGGTCCCCGATGAAAAAATGCTCGACATCGCCCACGAGATACGAAGCGAAGTCGGCATGGTCTTCCAGAGTTACAACCTATTCCCGCACAAGACGATCATTGAAAATATAATGCTCGCTCCAATGGTCGTCAAAAAACAGCCTAAGGATGAAGCCCATGAACTGGCAATAAACCTCCTTGACAAGGTCGGACTCAAGGGTTTCGCTTCAAAATATCCATCTACACTCTCCGGAGGCCAGAGCCAGAGAGCTGCTATTGCCAGGGCGCTTGCAATGAACCCCAGGGTAATGCTCTATGATGAACCTACATCCGCACTGGATCCCGAGCTGGTCGGAGAAGTCCTCCAGGTTATGAAGGACCTCGACTCCGAGGGTATGACTCAGATCATAGTCACACATGAAATGAAGTTTGCACGGGATGCCTCTGACTACATAATATTCATGGACAACGGCGAGATAGTTGAGTACGACGATGGGGATATACTTTTCACTTCCCCTAAGAGCGAACGGACAAAGGCTTTCCTGCGCCACTTCGTAAATACGGGGGTAGCATAAGATGAAAAAACTGATACTGCTGCTTGTGCTCTTTATGCTCATGCTCTCTTCATCGTCCCCTGTATTGGCAGAGGACAAGAAGGAACTGACATGGGGCGGGGATTCCGAGGGCGGCTTTCCCTACATGTTCCCAAACCCCAAAAACACGGATGAACTGATCGGTTTTGAGGTGGACATCGTTGAAGCCCTTGCTGAGCAGATGGGAAGAAAACCGGTCTATGTGAACAACGCCTGGGAAAATCTGATCCCCGGACTTAACAGGAAGCTTTACGACATATCGATAAACGGACTTGAAGTGACGCCTGAGCACAAAGAGGTAGTCAACTTCTCGATCCCCTATTACAAAACTTTCCTTCAGCTTGCAGTTCGCAAGGAAGACAACTCAATAAAGACCCTTGAGGACTGCAGGGGCAAGAAGGTCGGGACTCTCAAGGAAAGCTTCGCTCAGGAACTGCTTGAAGAGGTCGGCGAAATCGACATAAGGACATACAACGTCGAGGCGAACACTTACGAAGATCTCGCCAACGGCAGGCTGGACGCCGCATTTTTCGATCATCCCATAGCTCTCTATTCAGCAGGTTTCAACCCGGAGATAAAGTTTGTAGGACCCGAGGTCGGAGAACTTGAGTATGCCATAGCCGTTCGTATGGAAGACAAGGAACTCCTGACAGAAGTAAACAAGGCCCTTGTCGCGCTGCGCGATTCAGGCAAGCTCCGCGAGATATACGACAGATGGAACTTATGGACGCCCAAAATGGCAGCAGAGTTCAACGATTACAGCCCGTCTAAGATCGAGGCTTCAAGGTACAACGAATGGGCTGAGGCACACAGGCCGCAGCTGACTTTTGCTAAGCGCCTGGAAAGATACAGTGATGCGCTGCCCGCTTTTGGACGTGCCGCGATCGTAACGATGCAGGTCTCCATCACTGCAATGATACTTGCGATCACTCTTGGACTTACTCTGGCGATTACAAGGGTCTTTGCTCCCAAATGGATAGCCTCTGTGGCCACTCTCTACATTGAAGTGGTCAGAGGGACTCCCGTTCTGATCCAGCTGTTCTTCATCTTCTACGGGCTTCCGAGCATCGGGGTAAAGTTCTCGCCCTTCTGGGCCGGAGCGATCGGACTGGGACTGAACTACGCTGCGTATGAAGCCGAGATCTACCGTTCCGGGCTTTTTGCCATACCAAGGACACAGTGGGAATCGGCCCTTGCCCTGGGTATGACGAGATGGCAGGCCATGAGAGAGGTCATCCTTCCGCAGGCGGTAAGGGTGGTCATACCACCCATCACGAACGATTTTATCTCTTTGCTCAAGGACTCCTCTTTGGTATCGATCATAACGATGGTCGACCTGACAAAGGCATACGGACAGATATCGGCCACTTATTATGACTACTTCGGCCCAGGCATAATCGTAGCCGTCATCTATCTCCTGCTGGGACTTCCGTTCGTGCGCTTCGCCCGCTATACGGAAAGAAGGCTGGCCGCGGTGGAAAAGGACGGAAAATACGGCCATAGGGAAAATATTTACCGTTCATCAACACGCTATATATAAACAGACGATGTTACAGCAAGATAACGGGCCGGCAGACACCGCCGGCCCGTTATCTTCTTTTCGTCCTGTTTCCACAACCCCATCTCCGAGAAAACACCTCATCCCTTAAAAGCAGCTTTTCAGCCTCTCTGCAAGCCGGGTATATCTTTTACGCGTCTTGTCGTTTTTTACGGCTATCGCGACAGCTTTTCTCGTGCCAATGACAACGACCAGCTTCTTGCCTCTTGTGATGCCCGTGTAAAGCAGGTTCCTCTGGAGCATCATGTAGTGCTGGGTCATTATAGGGATCACGACGGCCGGGTATTCCGAGCCCTGTGATTTATGGATGGATACGGCATATGCATGGATCAGTTCGTCCAGCTCCGAAAAATCGTATGATACACGGCCGCTGTCCATTTCGACAATGACCCTGCTCTCTTCCCCGTCTATCCTGACGACCGTGCCGATGTCGCCGTTATATACGTCCTTCTCGTAGTTGTTGCGTATCTGCATTACCTTATCGCCTTCCTGGAGAGTCCTGCCCATCCTCAAAACTTTTGACCCCTGACAGGTATTCAGGGCCTCTCTCAGCTCCAAATTCAGCCTTGCAGTCCCCACGGATCCCCTGTGCATAGGGGTGAGGACCTGTATGTCCCTCACGGGATCGAGCCCGAATTTCTGTGGCATCCTCAGGGTAACCAGCCTTTTTATTATCTCCAGCGCCTTATCCGGGTCGCTTTCCTCAATAAAATAGAAATCGCTCAGGGAGGAAACCTCTCCCCTCTCATCAAGGAAGGGCATTTCACCGCTGTTGATCCTGTGAGCGTTGACGACTATCATGCTCTCCCGGCTTTGTCTGTAGATCTCATTTAAATGGACGACAGGGCAGACTCCCGAATCAATTATGTCCTTCAGGACATTGCCCGGGCCTACTGATGGCAGCTGATCAACGTCCCCGACAAAAATGACGGATGATCCTTTGGGGACAGCTTTAAGAAGATGGTGAAAGAGGACCTGGTCGATCATCGAGGCTTCGTCCACTACAAGAAGGTCGCAGTCCAGCGGATTCGTCTCATTCCTCATGAAGTCTCCGCCGGACATCGTGCTGCCTGTGTATTCAAGCATCCTGTGGATAGTCTTCGCCTCATGGCCAGTAGCCTCGGTCATTCTTTTGGCAGCCCTTCCCGTCGGGGCGGCAAGCATGATTTTAAAACCCCTGGCAGACCTGATCTTCATAATAGCTTTGATCAGAGTCGTTTTCCCTGTGCCCGGGCCGCCGGTTATGACCATGACCTGTGAACTGAGAGCCGTTTTCAGGGCTTCAGTCTGCCGGCCGGCAAAGCTGATCCCCAATTCCCTCTGGACCCATGGTATGACCACCTCGGGATCGGCGTACTGCCCGTTGAAGGGTGACGACAGGATCGAACAAAGATTCTTCGCAGAATGAACTTCGGCATAATGAAAGGCGGGCAGATAGACTGCGCAGTCGTCCTTTTTATCTGCGTCAGTATACCATTCGATGATAAGTTCCTGGTTCAGCCTTGCATCCTCTATACCTTTTTCGACCACTTCGGAAGAGACGGAAAGGATCTCCGCAGCGGATGCGGTAAGTTCCTCTACAGGGACAAATACATGTCCTTCTCTGGTCAGCTCGTTCATGACATGAAGCACTCCGGCCCTGATGCGCAGCGGGGACTCCCTGCTGAAGCCCATGCCTGAAGCGATCTTGTCAGCAGTCATGAACCCGATCCCGAATATGTCTATTGCCAGCCGGTAGGGATTTTCCTCCAGTACCCGTACAGAGGCGCTTCCGTAATGCCTGAAGACCCTCAGCGCATAACCTGTCCCTATACCGTGGCTCTGAAGGAAAAGCATGACCCCGCGCACTTCTCTCTGTTCCAGCCAGGCTTCATGTATGGCCGCGGCTTTCTTCTCACCAACCCCCTCTATCTCAATCAGCCTCTCAGGGTGCGAATCAAGTATCTCGAATGCATCCGCTCCGAAAAGAGAGACTATCTTTTCCGCTATTGAAGGGCCTATTCCCTTAATAAGGCCCGAGCCCAGGTATTTTTCCATTCCTTTGACGGATGAGGGCGCGAAGGACTTATATTCCATAATTTTGAACTGTGATCCAAACTTTGGATGCTCGATCCATACACCTCGCATGTTCAGGACCTCACCAACAGCGGGGGAAGCTATCGTTCCAACTGCGGTGACCAGATCGGGATAACCTTTCACAGCAATGCGGAGAACGGCATAGCCGCTCTCCGCGTCATTGTATGTCACTCTTTCTATCTGACCGGTTAGTTCCTTTGTTTCTTCTGCATCCGAGGGATACCGGCGTCCGTTGTGTACCATCTGCTAAAAGTTCTCGGCTGAAGGGCGATGACGCTGGTCAAGTATCTCAATTATTACCCTGTCCACATTTTTCATTCCCTCACGGGTGACCCGGGCAACGTTTTCGATGGTCTGCTCGAGCGACTCCCCGAAGACTCCCTGCGGAATCCCCAGTTTTTGTCCGGCCAACGCCCATCTGGCAGCAAAATATGCCTCGGTCGATGCTGAGCTCACCTTAAGTGCGCAGCTCTCCTTTGCCCCGTCACAAAGCATGCCGGCAAGGTTTGAAAGCAGCAGCTGCATCCCATCTGCCATCTGGACCTCAGTACCGCCCATCAGGCAGGTCATCCCCGCGGCAGAACCTGCTCCGGCAGCGACCGAGCAGCCGCAGACGACTGACATCCGCCCAAGACGCCTTTTGACAAAGCTCGTTGATATATGGCTGACGGCAAGAGCCTTCGCTATCTCATCGTCAGATCTGTTAAGATGTTTTCCCAGAACTGCGATCGGAAGGATCGCTGTGATCCCGTGGTTGCCGCTGCCGGCGCTGCTCATTACAGGCAGGAGTATCCCCGACATCCTTGCATCAGCTGCAGCCGCGGTTACGCTCCTTATCTTCAGTGCGATATCTTCAGACTCTGCATTGCCATATATTTCCCTCAGTGTTCTGCCAAAGCGGCTTCCCTGCACACATTCCCCGCAGGTCGAACAGACTTCGCTGGGTTTGTAACCTCCCACGGCCACTGCCATGTTCATCTTGATGCCTGACAGAAGGAATTTTTTGTCATCTTCATCCATCTCGTCTGCCAGCTTGAGAGCCTCCGTGAATATCCCCGGGAAACCGTCATCTTCAAACCCTATCAAGGATGCGGAAGGGTCTGATAAGTCTTCCATTACAGTAACGCCGTCAAGTATGACTTTTTCTATATGGTTGTAATTCCCGCTTACAAGACAGACAGATTTATGTCCGGGCGTAAAGATGGAGGCAAGCACATAGACACCGCTTCTGTCGGGATCGCAGTAGATCGTCACTCTCTCTTCCTTGACCCACTTTTCGGCTTTCTCAACATCCTTCGCAGTGCTGTTTCTGAGCACTTCAAGGCCGAGGTCCGGGTCTCCGCAGATCGCGCCCATGGCGGCTGCCATTGCGTTCCCCCTTGCACCCCTCGTTCCCGGTATGCCGACCGCCATTCCGTTTTTGTAGATGCTTCCGCTGACTGTTACCCTTATGGAAGCCACCTCCTCCCTGACTGGGAGTTCTTTGCAGGCCCTGGCCACAGCCAGTGCTACCGCCCCCGGATCAGTGCATCCCAGTGCAGGTCTTACTTCTTTCGCAAGGAAATCTTTGAGCGTCAGCATATCCGGACCCCTCCTAACGAATATAGCGTATCCTCCCGTCCACTACCGTTAATCCTATTTCAAGATCTTGGATCTCATCGTCGTCTATCTTGAACGGGTTCTCCATATAGGCGATAACATCCGCAGCCTTACCAACCTCGAGTGTTCCGCGGAAGTCTCCTTCCCCGCATACCAGCGCTCCTCCCTTTGTGTACATGGAAAAGGCCTCGACTCTGTCAAGCTTTTCTGAAGGAAGCCATCCGTGTTCCGGTTGGTTTGAAAGGTCTTTTCTCAATATTGCGGCTCTTATGCCGAGAAGCGGGTCAAGAGGCTCTGTAGGTGAATCTGATCCCGCTCCCACTGTTATACCGAACTGCAGGAGAGTCTTCCATGCATAGCTCCATCTGGCTCTCTCCGCTCCGAGCCTTGACATTACTATCGGCCAGTCTGATGTCACAAACGCCGGCTGGATGTCCGCCATAACACCCAGGTCTGCCATCCTCCTGTATATGTCGTTGGCTCCGACCTGGCAGTGGACTATTCTGTGCGATACCGGTCCCGCATTATCTGACGCAGGTCCTTTGGCAGATTCAACGGAATTGAGGCACCTTTCTATCGCGCCGTCTCCGATCGCGTAGTATGCCACCTGCATCCCTGCTTCCTGGGCTATCACGGTGAGACGGTCAAGTTCACCCTGCGACCTCGCGTATATGCCTCTGTTGCCGGGTTCGTCCGAATATTCCTCTCTTAGAGCGGCAGTCTTGGCACCCAGTGTGCCGTCAACATGGATCTTGAGGGGGCCGGAAGAGAAATAGCTGATCCCGTTCCTTTGGTGATAACCGCATTCGATAAAGGTCGAGAGTTCGGTTTCATCTCTCAGATGCCACTGTTCCGCAATTCGGAGAGGCATCTTGTCGTCCAGCTCCATCTGTTCGTAAAGCCTGAAGATCCTGTCTGTGCTTCCGACTATACCAAGATCATCGGTCTGGACCGAGGTAATGCCAAGCTTGACCATCTCTTCGGCGGCTCTCTTATACCATCTGGCAAGCGTCTCGTCGGACGACTCCGGAATGTTCATCCTGACCCAGTTCACCGCCGCTTCACTGACTACTCCCGTCGGCTCGCCGTTTTCATCCGAATTGACTACACCGCCCGATATCTTGAATCCCTTTCCTATCCTCAGTATCTCAAGTGCTTTGGAGTTCAGCGATGCAATATGTCCGCACGACCTCTCAAAGAAAAGCGGGATATCTGCAGCTATCCTGTCCAGATCGTGCCTGTTGGGAAACCTCTTTTCCTCAAGATGGTTCTGATCCCACCCGCGCGCGAAAAACCACTGTCCCTTGCTTATCGGTGATCCCGAAAGGAAGTCAAGGCTTTTCGCTATGATCTCTTCGACAGAGGACGTTCCCGAGAGGTTAAGGGTCTCAAGGCTCCTGCCGGTAGCCAGTAGATGGTTGTGGGTATCCGTCATGCCCGGCATCAGATACTTTCCCTTTATATCCAGGACAGTAGTCCTGCTGTCGCACAGCGAGAGTATTTCTTTATCGCTTCCGATAGCCTGTATGATGCCGTTTTTTGCGTACAGCGCCTTTGTCCTGCCCGGGGATGTCATCGGGTAGACAACGCCGTTGATAAGTGCTATGGAATCATTTCTCTGTACATCCCCCATCGGTCGTACCACCTTTACATCGTCATGATGAGCGTTGTCAGGGTCCTTGTCCCGAAACCTGATGCGCCTTTGACATAGTAGCTTCTCTGTTCCTTAATAAAATCGGCTGCAGCGATATCCAGATGGACCCAAGGGATATCCTTGCCTACAAATGCCTCGAGGAACATCGCCGCTGTTATCGCCCCTCCGTACCTTCCTCCCGAATTAACAAGGTCGGCGACAGGTGACTTTATTGCTTTTCTGAGGGTCGGGTCGTCCATAGGCAGTTTCCAGAAACGTTCGCCTGCCATTTTTGCGGCAGCCAGCACCTCTTCCCCGAAGGCATCGTTATTTGTGAAGAGGCCTCCCGTGTTGGTCCCCAGCGCTACGGCGCAGGCGCCGGTAAGAGTAGCAATGTCAACTATCTTGTCGGGCTTCAGTTCCGATGCGAAAGCGAGTGCATCGGCGAGGGTAAGCCTGCCTTCGGCATCTGTGTTGTTGACTTCGATCGTCTTTCCGTTCCGGGCGCGCAGTATGTCGTCAGGCCTGTACGCGCTTCCTCCCGGCATATTTTCTGCCGCAGCTATTATTGCCGTGATTTTCCATGGAAGCTTTAAGCCGGCGGCGGCCCTGACAGCTCCGAGGACGGCGCAAGCCCCGCTTTTGTCGCCCTTCATGGTCGTCATGTAGTCAGCAGGCTTGATATCGAGACCGCCGCTGTCAAAGGTAAGCCCCTTTCCCACAAGTACGACATGTCCCCTGCACTCTCCTTCCGGAGACCATGTAAGGGTTATGAACCTGGGCGGATTGGCGGAGCCTTTCGCAACTGCGTGGAAAGCTCCCATTTTCTCTTTAAGGATCTTCGCCTCATCCCATATTTCACATCTTAGGCCAAGCTCTTCCGCAAGGGAGACGGCTTTTTCCGCAAGTGCGACAGGCGTTATGACATTTCCGGGTTCGTTGGCAATATCTCTTGTGTAGCACTGTGCCTCTGCCAGGATCCTGCCTTCGGAAAGCCCCTCCTGGTCGGCCCCGGCAACGTAGAGACAGTCGGGGGATATAAGTTTTTCGTCCTCTTCCTGAGAAAGGTATTTATCAAAAACGTAGCATCCCAGAACGGATCCCTCTGCGGCAGACCTGGAAGATATCCTCTCTTCCGCCCGGGGCATGACCAGAAGTACGTTCGAACACCTTTTGGCAGCAGCAGTCCTCAATACCGAAAAACTTCCCTCCCTTATATTTTCCTGGAAGGTCTCTTTTTCATTTCCCAATCCGTGTACAACGACATATTTGACCGACCCGTGCAAAACGGGGATCTTTATCATCGTGCCGGCCTTCCCTTTGAACTTTTCGTTTATTACGGCGCTGCGGCATAGTTCGAGCATCTCCCCTTCAAGGGGGGCAAGAAAGACAGACTCAGGCGAGGCCTCTTCAGCGAGTATCCCAATCAGCTCGACACCGGCATGATCGAAGCCCTTTTCACATTTAACAATGTTCACTATATTCCCTCCAAAAAAAGTAACTTGTTTGTATTCTGAACATCATAATAATATCACTATTTAATCTTAATGTTGATGTACTTTCTGCTTAACTTGCCTTTTCTGCTATACTAATCAGGGTCGATCTTCTGCTTTACACGGGGGAATGAATAATGGTAAACAAATATGATGTGATAGTTGTCGGAGCAGGCCCTGCCGGTTTGTTCGCGACACTGGAACTTATAAAAAACGAACAGAAGGTCCTTCTGATAGATAAGGGAAGATCTATAGATGCCCGTATCTGCCCTATGAAAAAGGGCGCACCGGAATGCGTTCACTGCAATCCATGCAATGTTGTATGCGGATGGGGCGGCGCAGGGGCCTTCAGTGACGGCAAGCTCACGCTGACACCGGAATTCGGCGGCAACCTGGAGGAGTATTGCGGACGCCAGAAACTGCTTTCACTTATCGATGAAGCGGACAGGGTCTACCTTGACCACGGTGCGAGCAGCACCCTATTCAAACCGAGCGGCGACCTTGCGAAGAGGGTGATCACCAAAGCGCTTCAGTCAGGCCTGGACATTATCCCCGCAACGATACGCCACATGGGAACAGACAAGTCCAAGCAAATACTGGGAGCGATATATGAGACCATAAAGGGCAGCTGCGAGGTAAGAACCAATACAATGGTCGAAAAAGTCATCCTGGATCCCGACGGATCCGTTTCAGGCGTCCTGCTTGCCGGCGGAGAAGAGGTATACGCCGACAGGGTCCTTCTTGCACCCGGACGCGAGGGAGCTGCATGGATGGAAAAGACCGTTAAGGAACTTGGTCTGGAGATCGAGTCGCTGCCTGTAGACATCGGCGTCAGAGTCGAGATCCCCTCTGCCTGGGCCGAGGACATAACGGACCAGTTCTACGAGGTCAAGGCACTCCTCGACACTCCTACCTTTGACGACAAAGTGCGCACATTCTGCATGTGCCCCCATGGCGAAGTCACTTCGGAATACCAGAGCCACCATGAGATCCTCACAGTCAACGGCCACTCGAACCAGGGGAATGAATGCAAGACCGAGAACACTAACTTTGCTGTACTGGTCTCGACGAAATTCACAAAACCTTTCAGGGATCCTATAGGTTACGGAAGCCACATCGCACGTCTGGCAAATATGCTTGGCGGGGGGATAATCGTCCAGAGGCTTGGCGACCTCCGTAAAGGCAGACGCTCGACACCGGATAGGATAGCCAGGGGACTTGTAAGGCCGACCCTTACGAGCGCGGAGCCCGGCGACCTTGCCTGCGTCCTTCCCTACAGGCACCTGGTAGGCATAATGGAAATGCTTGCCGCCCTGGACAACATAATTCCGGGAGTAAACAGCGGACACACTTTACTCTACGGTGTAGAGGTCAAGTTTTACAGCCTTAAAGTAGCTCTCGACAGCGGACTCAGAACTTCGATAAAGGGGCTTTACGCAGCCGGCGACGGAGCCGGAGTCACAAGAGGGGTAATACAGGCATCGGCATCGGGCCTCTGGGCGGCAAGGGCGATGCTTGAGGAGAAATAAATAAATTGTAAACAAATTTCTTATCTGAACTGATATTTGATGTCCTGGATCAAGTGGACTGAAAATCAGACCTGCAGGACCGTATCCGTTGCTTCTGCAGAAAACAGACAGGCGCATGCCCCTGGGCATGCGCCTGTCTCCATATCAAGCGATAAATATATTATCGGGCTAATGTCAGAATTTCAGCACTCCTACAGAGTTTAGGAATATTATCAGCACCAGAAGGGGAGTCACGTACCGAAGAAGGAATCTGATCAGTATCACCTTGCCCTCGTTGTTCAGCTTCCCGTGGTTGGTCAGTTCATCCCTGAGATCCTTTTCCTTCATTTTGTATCCCGCATAGAGAGCAATGAAGAGCCCTCCCAACGGCAGACAAATGTTGGATGATATGAAGTCGAAGAGGTCGAAGAATCCCCTTCCCATGACCTTGATGCCCCCGAAGAAGCTCGAGCTGTCTGCAGATCCCGCCGCAAGGACCCCTACCACGGCAATTATGGCGCAGTTGAGGATCGCGGCCTTTTTACGGGGCATGTTGAATTCTTCCGACATCCAGACCGTAGGAACTTCTACCAGTGAGAGCATCGCACCATTGGCTGCGAATGATGTAAGCAGGAAAAATGCGAAAAGCAGCACCTGTCCCAAGGGCATCTGCGAGAAAACCAGTGGGATGGTGATAAAGAGCAGACCCGGCCCTGCCCCAGGTTCGACTCCGAAGGAGAATACCGTTGGGAATATGGCAAGTCCCGCAAGCATCGAAACACAGATATCAGCGATGGCTATCTTGAGAGGAGCTGTTGAGAGATCCGAATCGGCAGTAAAATAGGATCCGTATGTTATCATCGTCCCCATTCCCAGAGAGAGTTTAAAGAAGGCAAGCCCCATTGCCGCAAGCGTGACCGAAGGAGTGATCTGAGAGAAATCCACATGGAAAAGAAAACGGAGACCTTCTGAAGCTCCGGGCAGGGTCAGGGCCCTGATCGCACAAATTATGAGAAGTATGAAAAGTACAGGCATCATTATCCTGATAGCCTTCTCTATGCCGCTCGAGACACCAAGGGAAATAATTGCGCCTATGACACAAAGGACAAGGACCTGCCAGAATATCGGTGAGAGTACCGCTGCCGAGAAGAAGCTGCCGCCCGCCGTGCCTGCACCGATGGCGCTGCCGAACATAGCCCCGGCCTTCTCGGCCGTAATGCCTGCGAAGGCTCCTGTTGCCGCCTTAAATGTGTAATAGTATACCCATCCCGCCACACAGCTGTAGAAGAACATTATCAGATATGCGGCAAGGGCTCCCATAAAGCCGATACCCGACCAGGGCGACCTTGGATCATTATCCAGTTTTCTGAAGGCACCGACAGGATTCATCCTTGATCTGCGGCCTATGACAAACTCGCTTATCATAATCGGGACTGCGACCATAAAGACAAAAAAGAGGTAAAGGACAAGAAAAGCCCCGCCTCCGCCCGTGCCTGTCATGTACGGGAATTTCCAGATATTTCCCAGGCCGACGGCAGAACCAAGGGATACCATCAATGCAGCCAGAGTTGAACTGAAAGCGTCTCTTTGTTTTGTTTCCAATGACAATAAGATCTCCCCCTCAATTTGATATCGCAAAGAATAAAATAATGCGTTTTTAAAAATTCGACTTGATTTTACACCTAATTGTCGAAGAAGGGGGATAAATATTAGTTAAAATCGATCAACATATATTTTTACAAGTTCTGACAGTAGCGCAGACAATTGCAATAATTATAATTCCGCAGCCCATCACTTCCTGCGTAGAAGGCGACTGCCCCAACAGCAGGGACGTCAGGCCTACTGCAACGACTATCTCAAGCGTGCACAGAAGGCTGACAGTCGCAGCCGGCACATACTTCAGCGCAGTATAGAAGAGCCCGTATGCAAGAAGGCTGCCGCAAAAGGCCTGGAATGCCATAAGTGCGAAAAGAGGCGGCGTAAAATTGTTAATGTCGTCCCATCCGACAAGAGCGCTTTTGCCGACGGCAAGAACGATGCCGCCAAGTAGATGTGCGAAAAAGAGCAGTGTCATCTGGTCTGTCTTTTGTCCTTTGCATACTCTTCGTGCGACAAGTGCCTGTCCTGAGATGCCCACTATTGCAAGAAGGGCCCACATCAAACCTGGGACGGATATTCCCGAAAAGGTCTTTTCTCCTCCTACCATACCCAAATATACACCGGCGATTATTAGAAAGCCTGAGATCACCTGGAGAGTGGTCGGCCTCTCACGTGTTATCCATAACGAGCCAAGGAGTGTCACCAGAGGAAATGTGTAGTGAATGATAAGTGCTTCAGCCACGGAGAGGTATTTTAAGGACATCAGGAATCCCCCTCCGGAAAAGACCACGGAAAGCAATCCTGAGAGGAAGTAGAAAGAGAGCATGTTACTGTCAGGTCTGAATACTTCCCGGCCTTTAGTGTAACAGAGATATGGCCCCATTATAATTACAACAAAAAGGGCACGAAACGCCATAACAGACATAAGACTTATTCCTGCACCTGCAAGGACCTTTGCGATCGGGCTCATTATGCCCCAGCATACTGCAGCGATAAGCGTCATGGCAACTCCGTGCCAGTATTTATTCATTTTGTGGATCTACCTCGCTGTCTTTTTTTGTTTTGCCTCTTCTCAAAGCGTTTTTGTTGTATTGCTTCGCCGGCAGTTACTGTTCCATCTCCACGACCGTGCCGATATTTTGAGCCTCCGCCCTTTCAAGCGCGGCCTTTGCAGCGATAAGATCCTGAAGCGCCATTCCTGTTGCGTCAAACATCGTTATCTCATCCGGGGACATCCTTCCGGGCTTAGTCCCGTTGAGGACTTCTCCTATCTCTGTTATGTCATCCGGTTTGATCAGCCCGGCCGAAACAGCGTGCTGGCACTCCCCCTTTTGGGCGGCCTGGTGCCTTGAGTCACCAAAGACCCTGACATTTGCCGTTATCCACGGATCGATTTCCTGTTTCCCCGGCATGTCCGCTCCGATGGTGTTAATGTGAGAACCCTTTCTTAGCCAGTCCTTTTTGATGAAACTTTTTTTAGACGGCGTGCATGTTACAATAATGTCTGCATTTCTCACATGATCCTCCAGTGATGCAAAGGGGAATGCAGTTATTTTGATCCCCGGGTATTGCGATCTGACCTCTTCTGCCATCTTTTCAGCAGAGGAGTCGAGGACGTCAAAAAGGCCGACCTTTTTCAGTTTCGGCATTACCTTTGAAAGCCCCATCAACTGAGCCCTTCCCTGAGCTCCTGAACCAACCACAACAGCATCTTCCGACTCAGGCCTGGCAAGAGTTTCCGCCCCGATCGCCCCTGCCGCCCCAGTCCTCAAAAATGTCACCGGGGTGCCCTCAAGTATCCCGACAGGCTGCTGACGTTCGATATCCATGACAACTATCAGCCCTGCAAGTGCCGGCACTCCGAGCTGGGACGGATTGTCCCTGTTCCATCCCAGTATCTTTAGCCCATATATCCCGGATCCCTCCAGGTATGCCGATTTGATGTCCATATCCGTCCTGCCCGGATCAAATTCATGTGTGATTATCGGGAAAAGTCCTGCCTTCCCTGACGAGAAGAGGCTGTAGGCCTCTTTTACTCCGGGTATCACGTCATCCATTGTGACCAGGGACCTAAATTGCGCCGCATCCAATATCCTGAGCCTGTACATAGGTGTCTCCTATCTTCCGCAATTCATAGCGGACAGAAATTTTTCCTCTCCGATATTGCCTCCGGAGACAACTATTCCGACCCTTTTGTCCTTAAGGTCGACGCTTCCGGCAAGTGCAGCCGCGACCGCAATGGCGCCCGCCCCCTCGACGAGCTGATGGTGCTTTTCGAACATAAAGCGGATCCCCCTGGCTATATCCTCTTCTGAGACAGCTATGAGCCCCTCCAGTTCACTGAGGACAAAAGCCAGATGGTTCTGACATGCTCCGCCGCCCAGTGCGTCAGCGAGGCTGACCTCTTCGTCCGTAAGCTCTACCCTGCCCCTTTTGACAGCTTCAGGCCATGCGGGGTTCGCCTTGGCATGAACACCCCAGACTTTGATCCCGGGCCTCAGCGCCTTGGCAGCCGTTGCGACTCCGCGTATCAGTCCGGCTCCGCTTATCTGACAGAGTATGACGTCTAGCTCCGGTTCATCCCGGATCATTTCCAGTCCGACCGTCCCCTGTCCTGCAGATACATAGGGATCGTCAAACGCTGAGATAAAGACCAGGTTTTCTCTTTCGGCCATCTTCATGCTCTCTATCTCCGCCTCGTCATAGTATGTGCCAATAATGCGGAGTTCTACATATTCGCCGCCCTTCTCAAGTATGGATTCCCGCTTTACCTGGGGGCACTGGCCTGGAACGCATATGACTGCTTTTACCTTAAGGTCCCTCGCAGCCATTGCTATCCCCTGCGCATGATTCCCGCTTGAACAGGTTATGACCCCCTTATCTCTCTCTTCCTGGGTCATGGCAAACATCCTGTTGAAAGCGCCCCTCGGTTTGAAAGATCCTGCGATCTGCTGGTTCTCCAGCTTGAGCCAGACCTTTCCGCCGGCAACTTTGCTCAGTGCCGGAGAGTATTCAAGCGGCGTTTGTCTGGTCCTGTTTTTTAGGAACCTTGCGGCAAGGAGGATATCTGTTATCGTAACTTCATATGCCATACAGAGCACTACCCTTCATATATTTTTGTCACATAAGGAGATGTCGACGAAGAGAGCATAGCAGGATAGTCGAGGCTGAACCGGAGGATATCCCCGACTTTGTGCCTCTTCTGGCAGTCCTCGATGTCTACAAGGAGGTGGTCGCTCGAAGCAGTGATTATCTCGACACCGTCATCAAGCGGAGTGAGTCCTCCGATGTTTACGTCCTGCCTCCCTATTGCAAGTATCCCGCGGAACCTGTTCCCCCTGTCCTCAAAATGGGGTACGTTTCCAAATGCATCCCTGCCTATTTCGCCTATGGGTTTTGTGGGTTTCCGGCGGACTTCGACCAGTTCCGCTTCGAGTTCCATGGTATCCTGCCTCAGCCATGGAACTATCACCCCCGAGGATTTGTCCGATCCAAGAAGGTATCCTTCACCTATTCTCAGGTTGTTTATCCTCTTCGGGAACAGCCCTCCGTCGATCGCTATAAGTGATCGTGTAGTCGCACCTCCGGAAAATATTTCGAGCTTCCTTCCAAGCTCGGATTCGATCTTTTCGCCAAAGGAGAGGAATCTCGCCATGCTTTCTTTCGACGGAAGGACTCCGCTGGCACAGCCGTAATTGACTCCTATTCCGGCAATTTTGAGCGCTGGGCTCAACTTTTTCAGACCCGCCGCTATAGCTTCGGCCTCATCCGGCCAAAACCCCTCCCTTAGATCTCCCATGTCTGCCATAATGAGGACGGAATGTTCCTTCCTTTTTGATTCGCATTCCTTAGACATCAGTTCAAGAGTTCCCATATCTGAGACAAGGGAATAGTCGGCGAGCGCTATAACATCTTCGATCTCTGACCGCATGGGTATCCTTATCAGGGCAAAAGGAGCTTTGATGCCATCCTTCTTCATTCTGCTTATATTCATTATTCTGCTGTCTGCCAATGCGGTTATCTTTGTTCCCGAAAGCCGCCTGGCGAGCTCCAGGGGGCATGAGAGGCCTTTGGTGACAGCCCAGACGGATATCCCGTGTTCGGCGCACTTTGATACGATCCTGTTTATGTTGCACTCCATGACATCAAGGTGAACTCTGAGTAACGGGTATGACATTTCAATCACTCCTTCTCGGTATGATCCAAATATTCATATTATATCAAGCCTGATACGTCAGCACATTAGATAAGTAAAATATACACAAAGGTCTAACCGGGAAATGCAGGGCCTGCGTATATGAGATCAGCTATTCCAGCCGTCGATCGTTACGACTTTTAATGTGATCCCTTATTGTTATAAGGTCCTCTATCACACCATATGCCGTATCCAGAAGGTCAGGACACTCCTGCACTATCGTGTTTGGATGCATCAGGTCCGATTCTATCCGTACAGCGGAGCCGTAATGGGATATGAGGCAAAATATGTCGTCCCTGCTTACCTCCTCTACTCTTACAGAGGTGCGGACGGTATTTCCCTCTCTGCTGCCCCTGCAGATAAGTTTGAGCCTCATGCCTCTCCTGACCGCGTCCTGAGCCATTTCAGGCGTGACAGACCTGATCCCTTCCCTCTCAACATCCAGGGGGGTGATATCAGAGCCCATCAGGACATTTGCCAGGGCCGCGGCCTTTGCGGCAGGATCCCATCCGTCAACGTCCATCGAAGGGTCTGCCTCCGCTATGCCTGCTTCCTGTGCTGTTTTTATGCCCTCTTCCAGAGAACCTCCCCCTTCCATGTGTGAAAGTATGAAGTTGGTGGTCCCGTTGAGTATCCCTGAGAAACCCCTTACCGTCGCACCCTTCATGCAGCGGCGACAGAAGCTGAACAGAGGCGCCCCGTCCATCACGGCAGATTCGAACAGGTAGAGGGCTCCGTTCTTCTCCGCAAGATCCCTTAACTCCCCGTAACGGAAGCTCACAGGGCCCTTGTTTGCCGAAGCTACAGACTTTCCCCTTTTCAGCGCTGCCCTGATGTGGGAGGCGGCCGGCTCGCCTCTTCCCCTGATCGAAAGTGCGGACAGCTCCACCAGCACATCATAATCAAGTTTTTCGGCAGCCTCAAGAGGAGTAAGCGGGGAGAGTTCACTCTCGTCCGCGGCAAGCCTGTTGTTCTGTCTTAGTTCCGCAAGTACGGTATTTAAGCCGATGCCTTCACTATTCTCCAGACCTCCGTGCCGGCCTGTGAAAATGCCAATGACTTCAGGTGAGATATCTAGGGCAGGGTAAAGGTTTTTTTCGGTGAATATCCTGGCCATCTCTTTTGCCACATTTCCAAATCCAATAAAAAGTATTTTCATTTACTCTGATCATCCCTTTTAAAGTCTTATACATTGGATTATAGTTACTGTGATATCGATGTCAATTTGTCACGAGACCTGTCCGGCACAGTTAGAGAAAAGATAGATATCTTAATGCCGCACAGGTCTGGTGACGTAAAGACTCAAAGACAGAAGGAGGACTTGATCTTGATATTGAACATACTACCGATCGATCCGGGCATTACTGATGTTGTCAAGGCATACCGTTTCCTGAAAAACCGCGTCAGGCACACTCCCACAGAATATTCATTCCCGCTGAGCGAGATATGCGGCGCGCCTGTTTACATCAAATGGGAAAACCAGCAGCTCTGCGGCTCTTTCAAATTGAGGGGCGCCCTCTATAAGATGAATTCCCTTACTCCTGAAGAACGGGCTAAAGGCGTCGTGACATGTTCCAGTGGGAACCACGGACAGGGAGTCGCGCTTGCAGCTAAAGAACTCGGGATCAGGACACAGATCTTCGTCCCTAACGTATGCCCGGAAACAAAAAAGTCCGCGATAAAGAGAAGGGGCGGCGAGTACGTCGAACTTGTGGTGACCAGCGGGGATTATGATTTTGCAGAGCATTCCGCGCACGAACAGGCTGATAGAACGGGAATGACCTATGTCTCCTCTTTTGAGGATGCGACGGTGATCTCCGGACAGGGCACCGCGGGATTTGAAATGTTCACAGATGAGCCCGACATCGGACTTCTTATCATACCGGCGGGCGGGGGCGGACTGATGAATGGGATAGCGATAGCCGCAAAAGGGCTGAACCCGGACGTCGAGATATGGGGTGTTCAGTCAGTCGCCTCAAATCCATGGGTGGTTTCATGGGCCGACGGCATCGTAAAAGAAGTGGAATACCTTGAGACCCTGGCTGACGGGCTTGCAGGCTACATACCTCAAAGCCTGCTCTCCCTTGCAAAAAAACGCGTGGCCGGCATCCTTGAGATAACAGAGGAAGACATTGCAAAAGCCATTGCATTCCTGCACAGAGAACACCATCAGATAGTTGAGGGTGCAGGCGCAGTGGGAGTCGCGGCCCTTCTCGCAGGAAAGATCGACCCTAAAGGAAGAAAGACGGGGATAGTAATTTCGGGGGGGAACATCGACGAGGAAAAGCTAAAGGATATCCTCACCAGATATTGATCCCGCAATTCAGAAAAAATTTAATGCGCCTCCGGGATCCATTCCGGGGGCGCATTTTTCACAGCATGAACAAAAAAATGGCCTAATAGAGACAGATCACTCTGCCCTCTCGAGCGGAAGTTCCGCGTTGCCTGCCCATGCCTGGAAACCTTCGTCATAGCACTGTGATTTGTGGAATCCGGCATAGCGGAGAGCCATCGTCACAAAGGATGCCCTTACTCCGGCCGTGTCATAGACTACTATCTCGTTATCAGGCGTTATGCCGTGTTTCTGAAGGAGCTCAACGATCTCTTCGGCTTCCTTGAAATGATAATCACCGTTCACAAAATTCTGCATCTCTATGTTGGCTGCTCCCGGAAGGTGTCCCGCTCTCTTCTCCTGGAAAGGCCTTATTTTACCCTGATACTCTGCGGGTGTCCGGACATCAAGCAGGACTAACCCGCTCTTGCCCATATTGTTGTTTATCCAGTCTGTGTCTACAAGATAATGTTCCTTGAATTGTTTGATCGAAAATGATACAGCCTTGTTTTTATGGACAGATCTGGAGATTGCGCCTCCTGTTTTCTTCCAGGCGGTTAAGCCACCCTCAAGTATCTTTGCGTTCTTGATGCCGCTCATCCTGAGTATCCATAGGGTCCAGCCGCTCTGCCCCCAGCCTCCTGCGTCATCGTATACAACGACCGGTTTCTTGCCGTTTATTCCCAGGGCTCCGATCCTCTTTGCCATTGTCGCAGGCTGCCATATCGTTCCCCATTTTTTTGTGCCGGTCGGAGCGTTCATGTTTGCAAAATATGTCCAGCTCGCGTTGACCGCACCTGGTATGTGTCCTCCCGTATAAAGGCTTTCCGGTCTTGCATCCACAAGGATGACCTGCCCCTTATTTTTCTTCAGCCACTCGGCAGAGACCAGAAGTGATTCTTCTGTCTCGGGTTCCCCCACTTCCATCGGAGATGGTTTCAGGGGCCTTACCTGGGGAATGCTCTCTGCAGGCTGGGCCGCTGTTTTCTGTGCCGGGTCCGTCTGGACCGACGGTGTTTCGGTCTTTTGCTGGACCGGAGCTGCGGGCTGTGTCGTGCCGGCCGCAGGTACGGATGTCTGTGCCGAAAGGGGAAGGGTCATGAGAGCAAGTGCCATGGATGCGATCAAAATCGTACCGGATATCTTTTTCATATCATCATTCCTTTCATGCTTGATGCTTTTCATATCTGGTTCGGTCCTCAATATCTAAGTCAGTATCATAACAAAATATTTCTGTTTTTAATCTGTTAAATTACTGTTTTGAATCTCATTGCCAGTTCTCATATATCCACCCTGCAGCTCTTTTTGCCTCGTTGAATTCTTCCCACATCTTTCTTTCATCTTCGTCCTGAGGAACCAGGAAACTCTCGTGCCTCTTTTTTATCCACTCCCTGAACTCAAGAAGGGCGTCATGCCTTGCGAAATGTTCAAAGACAAGATCGAACCTCGGGATGCCCCACAGCATATTCGGTGCCAGGGCACCGACTCCGACGAGCCATGCCGTCACATCCTGAAGGACCTTTTTTATCCCTTTTTTGTGTTCTACTCTTAACAGAACGGCCCTGTGCCCTCCCGTGACTGTCTCAGATACCATGTTGACAGAGTCTTCGGTACAAAAGACTTCCGCCGAGAAGCCCAGCATTGCGGGAATAGGGTTGAAATCGCTTTCGGACGCGATAAGGAGGTATCTGACAGCAACAGAGTGTGATGCTAAGTATTTAAGTTCTGCTGCTGCTCCTGAAGGGGTCCTTCTGGAGGTGGTGATATAAAGGTCGGCCCCCTCCTGCTCGGCTATTTTCATTATGTGCCCGACATATTTTTTTATCCATTTTGGAGTAACGGAATAGTTCCCGTCATCTCCGCCTATAAGGATCGACCATATTTTTGAGGAATGGGGCGGAAATTCCTTAAGCAACGCTTCGCCCTCTTTTTTTAGCTCACTTTTCATGATCGGGTTGGGAGATCCAAGCGTTACAAGCACATTAGGCTTTCTCTCGGGATAATCATGTTCAGGTACTATGGCAAAGTCAAAAGGATCAGTACCTACAACACCGGGAGTCATTACAGTCGCGCACGCACATCTCCATATGTAGCCAAGGGCCAGGTTATATGGCGCGGGGGTGCTGCCTGCTGAGATGAGCAGGACTTCCCTTGTGCCCTCACGTATGTCCCTCTCTGCAAACCACTGCCCCACCCTTCTGACTACTGCATCGCCGTCAGCCATGGCAAGCCAGTCCCTGGCGTCTCTCCTGTTTCCCGTTACCAGTTTTCTCGCCGCGGCCTTCGCCCTGGTCCTTGCAGCTCCGCTGAGTATCGGAACTTCTGTTTCCAGTATCTCGGCGCCTGTCATACCCGACAGCCAGAGCGCAACACCGCGGCTCTGGTTCAGATGGCCCCTGATGCCGTCGCTCAGGATGACTATCAGCCTGATGCTTTTGCCTTCGCTCATTGCGATTTGTTCTTTTCCTTTTCTTCCGCAAGGATCTTTCTGACTGTCTGCAGGTCTTCCTCTGTGTTGACGTTGGGGCCCAGTGATGGATATTTTGTAGCTATCACTGCCATCGTGTAACCGTGTTCCAATATCCTGAGCTGCTCCAATGATTCTGACTGCATCAGCGGAGTTGAGGGCAGTTCGACGAATTTCAGCAGGAATTCCTTAGTGAAGGCATATATCCCCAGGTGCTCCCATACCGGACATTCAGTGTCGTTTCGCCTGAAAGGTATGGGCGACCTGCTGAAATAGAGCGCCCTGCCTCTTTGGTCTGTAACTACCTTGACGATATTGGGGTTGCTGAAGTCTTTGTCGTCCGTGATCGGAACGCACACAGTAGCCGAATCGGCTCCGGGGTCGGATACTATACCCTCGGCAAGTTCCCTGAGCATCCTTGGATCGAGCATCGGTTCGTCTCCCTGGATATTTATAACGTAGTCGGTATCTATGGATCTTGCGACCTCTGCCACCCTGCTGGAACCGTCAGGGTGGTCTGCCCTCGTCATCAGGACGTCCCCTCCGAATTTTTCGGCCGCGTTGTATATCTTCTCATCATCGGTCGCTATCACGACTCTGAAAAAAACGCCCGAAGCCACAGCTCGCCTGTAAACGTGTTCTACCATCGGTTTCCCGCAGATATCAAGAAGCGGTTTGCCGGCCAGCCTTGTAGATGCGAACCTGGAAGGTATCACACCGAGTATCCTTGGTAAATTCATCTCTTCGCATCCCATTCCCTGAATTTTTCAAGCATCTTTCCCCTGTCCAGGGACTTAACGTTCCTGACTATCCATTCACGCATCTCCCTGCCCTCTTCCGTCTCCTGCTTATAGCTGATGAAGTCCAGCTTTATCCCGAGCCCGTCAGCTATCCTGAGAGCAAAGACCGGCCAGATCATCCCGATGTCTCCGATGACGGGAATGCTTCCTTCGTGACGGGCAAATGCAGACATTTCCATCCTGAAAGGTATTTTTGATATTTTTGTCTTTGGAAGTCCTTTGTCTATCGCTTCCTGTATCATAGAGCTCTCTCTCTGCAGATCCTGTGCAAGCCTAAGATTTTCATCCAGGTCAAACCTGATCAGAGTCTTCTTCTCGAGGCTGTAGACAGGCTGTCCCTGCCACCATGACCAGATGCCGTGTCCGGTGTACGTTTCGAAGGGGCCGTCGTGGATCTCCTGAGTCAGTGCAACTGCGGATTCTATTATGACATCAGCCTTTCCAAGCATGTCAGCTATCCTTTTTGAGCGCTCCGCTACAGGGATGCTGTCGCCTACCGCAAGTCCCACATGACCCCCGCCAACCATCTGCGGGATCGTTACAAGCACAGGCACTCCCTTCTCGGCTCCTATGCCCAGCATGGTCCTGCTGTCACAGCCCCAGCCGGCTATCGTTTCAAAGGGGAGTCCGGACAGCCTTGAGAGTGTGAGTATCTCTTCCGCTATCTTTTCAGTCCTCAGTCCCATGGGGTAAGCCATGTTTCCCGCCGCTTTTATGACCATCCTGCCCTCCGCTGACTTACCCTTTTTCAGCAGGTCTTCGTCAAGCAGCATTTCCTTGCGTAAAATGTCAGTCTCTTCTTCCGAAAGGTCTGTGAATTCAAATACATTGCCCCTCGGCATTTTCGTACGGTCCAGTCCGAACTGAGACGCATCGCACATCTTTACCCTGTCCAGGGCTCCGCCCATCTCGTGGTTGATCACGGCGGAACTTGTAGTAACTCCGTCGATGATCCCCTTGCCTATCAGTTCCGCGATGAGCGTAGTGACTCCTTCGTGGATATTGGGGCCGCTTCCTGTCACGACGGCGACTTTCCCGTTCTTTTTCTTCGTTTCGACCACTTTTGTTACTGCAGAGTCAAGCGCTTTTCTGGAGCGTTCATCCAGTCCGTTGAAAAAGTCATTCAAAAGAGCCCTGTTAATTTCCATTTATACCCCTCCCTGCTGTCAGCAGATCTTTTCCTATCGATCGGCCACTCAGACCGTACAGCGTTCAGACCGGATCATGGTATCTGTAAATACGCTCCCATGTCTTCACAGAAGATCCGGAAGAGCGCTCAAAATATTGTTCACTGATCCTCCTGATGCGCTCGCCCTCTTCACCGCCGGATCTTTCCATTATCTTTGACCATACCTCGCCAAGGCTCCCGGCGTCAGGCACCTGTGTCGCTATGCCGAGTTTTATGAACTCATCTGACGCCTCGGCGAAGTCTTCCATATGGGGACCATATTGCACAGGGATGCCCCATGATGCAGGCTCAAGGATGTTCTGTCCGCCCTTATCCGCAAAACTTCCGCCGACAAACGCAGAAGCTGCCGTTCCGTAAAGCTCAAAAAGCACACCGATCCTGTCTACGATGATGACATCATTGCCGCAGTCTTCGGATGACAGCAGACCCGCACTGAACTTCTGCTTTGCAAGAGCAAGAACTTCTTCAGCCCTTTCCGGATGTCTGGGAGCGACGATCAGCTTTGTCCGGCCGAACCTTCCTCTTAGGATCTCAAAAGCCCTTAGGACTTGCTCGTCTTCTCCGGTGTGTGTACTTCCCGCTATGAATATTTTATATCTGTCAGCCTCAAAAATTTTCTTCCATCTCTCAGCTGCAGGCTTGTCTTTTCTTGACAAAAGGGCATCAGTTTTCGTGTCTCCGAGCAGATCGAGTTTTGCTTCGGGGACCCCTATTGAAATGAGCCTCTCAACGTCTCTCTTCTCTCTCAGGAATATCTCTGTAAAGAGATTGTAGACCGATGCTCCGATTTTTTTCGCTAAAGGCCCGTTCATGCGTTTCCATGTCCTGTCAGAGATCCTTCCGTTTACCAGGAAAGCGGGCACGGAAGCATCCCTGAGCTCCCACAGCATATTGGGCCACAGTTCGGTCTCTGCTGTGGCGAATGCCCATGGGTCCATACTTCTGACAGACCTTTGAACAAACTCTTTTTTGTCCCAGGGATAGTATATGTGGCGGTCAAATAGGCCTTCTCCCAGACGAAAGGCCATCTCTTTTCCCGTTTCAGTCGTCGTTGATATTACGATAGGTCCGTTATATCCTGAGTCTCTTGATGACCTTATGACAGGGATCAGCGCCTGTACTTCGCCGACAGAGACTCCGTGGACCCAAAAGGGCCTTCTTCCCGCAAGCTTTTCAAGCAATTCAGCTGACTGAAACCCCCTCCTCTCTTCATAGCCTTCGCTGTACTTATTTTTCAGTTTAGGCCATGAGAGAAAGAATACTGAATCGATGAGGGGCTGATAGAGCGATCTGAGAAGCGACAGCTAGGCCACCCCCGCCTTGAGTATTTCATGTATGTGGACCATACCTACCGGCTTGTCGTCTTCGACCGCGATCAGAGCAGAGACTTCCCACTCTTCTACTATACGGACGGCCTCAACGGCAAGTCTCTCGGGAGATATGACCCTTGGAGCACGAGTCATGCCCAGATGTACCGGCAGGTCAAGCCCCTGCACTCCCTCCCTTTCAATAAAACGCCTCAGATCGCCGTCAGTAAACACACCCACCAGTTTGCCGTCATCATTGACGACCGCAGTTGCGCCATAGCCCTTGCTGGTTATCTCAAAAAGCGCATCCCTGACCAGTGCGGATTCCTTTGTCACCGGGAGTTTATCTCCGGTCCCCATAAGATCCCTTACCCTCAGGAGAAGTTTTTTGCCAAGCGATCCGCCCGGGTGGAAGAGGGCAAAATCCTCTTTCCCCAGACCGAGGAGGAGAGTCGCCATTCCAGCAACAGCATCACCGAGGGCCATCTGGAGCGTCGTGCTGCTTGTCGGGGCAAGACCGAGGGGATCGGCTTCCGATTCAACGTGGCAGTTCAAAACAACGTCAGCCTCCCTCGCAAGTGTGGAGGAGTTGTTTCCGGTCACTGCTATTATCGGTGCCCCCAACCTTTTAAAATATGGGATTATGTCTATAAGTTCCCTGGTCTCGCCGCTGTTGCTCAGGAAATAGCCCAGATCTTCACGACAGACCATGCCGAGGTCCCCGTGGGCCCCTTCCGTTGCATGGAGAAAAAAGGCCGGGACCCCCAGCGATGCGAATGTTGCTGCAGTCTTCCTTCCGACATGCCCCGACTTGCCCAGGCCGGACACCACTACCCGTCCCTTGCAGCGGCTAAGAAGGTGCGCCGCAGAAACAAGCTCTTTGCTGACCCTTGATGCCGCTGACACCAGTGCCTCCGCCTCCTTCTGGAGGATGTTTCTCCCTGCTTTCAGCATCTCCTCATCAGAAAATTTCTTTTCTTCGCGTTCGTACGGAAGGTCCATATCTATTCACCTGCCCAGTCCAGAGAAGCAAATCCGATCTTTTCTTTTACGATCCTGTCGATTTCAGAAGTCTGCCTCAGCACCTCACGCATACTGCGAAGAGGCACCATATTGGGACCGTCGCACTTCGCAGAATCCGGGTCGGGATGGACCTCCATAAAGAGGGCGTCTATCCCTACTGCGACCGCGGCACGGATCAAAGGCAGGACAAAGGATCTGTCCCCTCCGCTCCTGTCCCCCTGTCCTCCCGGCTTCTGCACACTGTGGGTGGCATCGAACATTACGGGAAAACCCAGGCCTCTCATTACGGGAAACGAACGGAAGTCCACGGAGAGTTCATGGTAGCCGAAGGCCGTTCCCCTCTCGCAGAGGATGATTTCTTCGTTGCCGGCCTCCCGGCACTTGTTCACTACCGATCGCATGTCTTCGGGCGCCATAAACTGAGCCTTTTTGATGTTGAGGGGCTTGCCTGTTTTGCTTGCCGCGACCAGCAGGTCTGTCTGGCGGCACAAAAAAGCGGGGATCTGGATGAGGTCCACTGCTTCAGCAAGCTTTTCAGCCTGCCACGGTTCGTGCATATCTGTCACCACCGGTATATCAAGCCTGCTTCCTATATCTTTCAGCCAGAGGAGCCCCTCGTCTATCCCCGGTCCCCTGTAGCTCGCGATCGATGTCCTGTTTGCCTTGTCGAATGAGGCCTTAAATATATAACCGAAGCCAAATTCCAGGCAGAGTTTTTTCATCTCCTCAGCTATGGCGTATGCTCCGTCATAGCTCTCAAGCACACACGGGCCCGCCGCCACCGCAAGTTTATCTCCTCCTACTGTGATGTCCCGGACCCTGACTTTCGTTATCCTCTGTGACGGGTCATTGTTCATTCCTTACAACTCCTTTTCAGCGGTCGATCCCACTCCATTCCTTTTCTCGATAAAGGAACGGTATTTCTCGTATACGGTGCATCTATTATCCCATCCAAGCGCGGATGCGCAATACTCGACAACATGGTCAAGAGCACCTGTCCCGCCCAGGTTGCGTATCCCGGCATCCTTCATACTGTTCCTCAGATCGGGGTCGGAAAGTATTTTTTCGGCAGCTTTTGCCAGTTCCAGGGGATCCGCTTTTACAAGCACTTCAGCCTCTTTGAGAAGTTTTTTTTGTATCAGCTTGCCCTTCTCAAGAATTGAGACCACCGGTACGCCCAGGCCCGCGCACAGCTGGTTCGCGGTACCTCCCAGCCCTATAAGCAGTTCGGCCCGAACGGCAGCATCCGCCACTTCTCCCATGAAGATCCTGACTTTTGTCTCTTCAGACACGAGCATGCAGTTTTCAGGCATCAATATCCATCCCTCAAGGTTTTCGACCAGTTTGCCGACATCTATCATAGGGGCAGGGACCATGACAAAACTGCACTTTGTTCTCTCTGAAAGTTCTTTTGCAGCATCAAGTATAAGTTTAACATCATCGTAAGTTCTGGGACGGCTGCCGGGCAGAAGAAGCACCCTGGCCCCCTCCATGCCGTTCCAAACGTTCGCTTCAGGCCTCTCCTTGTCTATCAGATCCATGACCGGGTTGCCGCAGAATTCGGCATTGACGCCACCTGCCCTAAGCTCTTCAGCAGTCTCAGAGTCCCGTGTCCATACAAACCTGCTCCTGTGCCTAAGCAGGAACTGCTCAACAGACAGATGTCCGCTCAGATGGACGGATTTTGCCGTTGCGACAAGCACCGGTTTCATACCCTGTCCCCAGAGCATACTTGCAAGAAGATATACATCGCCTACGCAGACCGGAGTCCTGTATCTACTGTAAAGGGACGAAAGGGCGCTCATCTGCGATGTTATTGAACTCCCCAGGCCGTGCCTCAGATCTTTGATAAACTCAATGATGCTGTATTTTATTACTCCTCCGCTTGGCATTTCTATCGAAGGGGAAAGCACCCTGAACCCTTCGTTCCTGTAATGCGTGCCCGATCCAACGAAAGCAAATGCAGAGACTTCCGCCGAGCTGAAGCGTTTTTTCATTTTTTTAGCAAGCACAACACCGATCGCATCCTCGCCATACCCGTTGGATGCCACCATCAGATTGGGCTTCAGCTTATCCATGACCTTAGTCCTGAACCCAAGGTCATCATCCAATGATACTACGATGCGGGGAATATATATGGGGATATCCAGATCCAGATCGGACGGAAGGTTGACAAGGTCCTTTTCAGTGCAGATAAACCCGTCCACATTCAAGCTGACTGCAAGTTCAACAAGTTTTTCAATGTCGTTTGCTGTAAAGATATGGTGGTCCCTGAAAGTGCGGTGCGCTGTTATCGATATGCCTTCCTGCTCCAGAAAGCGGTAGAACCCCGCGGGACTCCCTATCGCCGAGAAGGCTAGGAAACTGCCCTTCGGTCTGTCATCTGCCGGAGCGGTCCGTTCCCTTCCTCCCCGGATCTCTATCCATGATTCCATCCTGATCTCTGCCGTAAATATCTTTCGCGGATCAAGAAGCTTCTCCAGTTCCGCCCTGGTCGAAGCCAGCTGTTCCGGGTCAGCCTGGTTCGCCTTGGTTATCACAAGGATGTCGGCCCTGCTGAAAGCTGACTTGGGCTCTCTCATTGAGCCGGCAGGGATAACATTGCCGTTTCCGAAGGGGCATGTAGCGTCAACAAGCACTATGTCCACATCACGCGCCATCCTCCTGTGCTGGAAGGTGTCGTCCGTGACCGCGACCTTGGCACCCAGCGAGGCAAGAAGGGTAACGCCCTGGACCCTGTCCTTGGATACGACTATCTTCACTCCCGGAAGCCTCTTTGCAAGCATGAGCGGTTCGTCCCCGGCAGTTTCCCTGCGGGTGCTCTCCTCGTCCTGTCCTATCCAGATCGGACCGTGTTCCTTGGTCCTGTATCCCCTGCTTACCAGCCCCGCCTCTATGCCCGCTTCCTGAAACTGCCTGACGACAAGCTCTGTCATGGGAGTCTTGTTGGTTCCTCCCAGGCTGTTGTTGCCAATGCTCACGACTGGAAGCGGAGGTTCGGTAACACTCAGCAGACCCCTTGCGTACAAGTTTATCCTTAGCTTCATCCACATACGGGTGATAAACTGGAGCGGGTATAAAAGTACCCAGGGAGAGATCTTTTTCTCCCCCCTGGCATATCTAAGATAACTGCGCAGCAACTTTGACATTTTCTTCGCCGTGTTCTCCGTTGCTCGCCATGAAGAGCCTGTGATAGTGTCCCTTCATTGAGATCAGTTCTTCATGTGTGCCCTGTTCCACAAGTTTTCCGCCTGAAAGGACCGCGATCCTGCCGGCATCGCGTATGGTCGAAAGTCTGTGTGCGATTATTATCGAGGTCCGGCCTTCCATGGCCTTTCTCATGGCATCCTGAACCTGCTGTTCAACAAGCGCATCGAGCGAAGATGTCGCCTCATCCATTATCAGTATCCTCGGATCCCTTACTACAGCCCGGGCGATGGCGATACGCTGTCTCTGTCCTCCGCTCAATGTAACTCCCCTCTCACCCACGCCTGTATCAAATCCGTCAGGAAGGCTCCTTATAAAATCTAGAATACCTGCGATCTCCGCAGCTTTGATCAGGTCGGCGTCAGTGACCCCCTCAAATCCGTATCCTATGTTGTATGCGAGGGTACCCTTCATGAGGACAGGATCCTGGGGGACGACACCTATCTGTCTTCGGTACGTTTTAAGGTCCAGCTGCCTGATGTCTATACCGTCGATCAATATCCGGCCCTTCTGAGGGTCGTAAAACCTCATCACCAGGTCTGCCAGCGTCGATTTTCCCGCACCGGTAGATCCAACTACGGCTACCTTCTGCCCGTTTACTATCTCAAAATCCAGTCCTTTGAGCACCCAGGCCCTGTCGTTGTATGCAAACCAGACGTCCCTGAAAGAGATGCGTCCCTCCATCGGGCTAAGGACCACAGGGTCATCGGGCAGAGGGACTTCGTTCTTCTCATCAAGTATCTCAAATACCCTGTCAGCAGATGCCACACCCTGCTGTATTGTGCTTATCACCCTGCTGAGTACCCTTATCGGCTGAACAAGAAGTCCTATGTACGTAAGAAACGCAAGGAGTTCGCCGGCCGTGAGCCTGCCTTTTATGACATCCCTTCCTCCGAACCACAGGATAAAGGCAAGCGCGGCAATAAGGATGACCTCGACTATTCCTTCAAGAAGTCCCCTGACCTGCGTTCCCTTCATCACAGCCTTGAAATGCCTGTTGCTCTCATCTTCGAACCTTGCATATTCTTTTTCTTCCGTCACGAAAGCTCTGACTATCCTTATGGATGAGAGCGCTTCCTGAGCTATGGCCGCGACCATCGCGAGCTTTTCCTGTATGGTCCCCCCCACTTCGCGCAGTTTGGATGAGGCTTTGTCTATCACCAGAACTGCCAGCGGGGTGACCACGAAAGTAACAAGCGTAAGCTTCCAGTTTATGAAGAGGAGGAGGCAGATTATCCCGATAAAAGTACAGCCCTGGACCACGAAATCGACAACGACTGCTGCGAGTATGTTTTGGAGCGTCGCCACGTCGTTGGTTATCCTTGAGAGAAATTCTCCGGAGCGCTTGCTGTAGAGTTTGGCCAGGGAAAGCCTCTGTGTGTGGTCATATAATTCCAGCCTTATGTCTATTACGACCTTCTGGCCGACCCACGTCATAAGATACATGTGACCGTAACCGAAGAGGGCCTTAAGGATATAGAGCGCGACGATACCGAAAGCCAAAAGGTCGAGTGTGGAAGATTCCTTGTTGATGAGGACATCATCCACGACGTTTTTTATCAGCCACGGCGGGATGATCCCGAATATCGCGGAAAGCACCATACAGGCCAGAGCAGCCGCAAGCCTCATCTTATAAGGCCTGCAGTAACTCAGCAGACGGATGTATGATGACCAGGCTTTTTTGTCTTTCAGTGAGAGCATCTCATGCCGCCCCAATTATCCTTTTCGCCCATGATTCGCAGACTCCCGTCTCCCCAAGCATCTTCCTTGCAAGCTCCATCTTCCGGCCAATTCCGGCCTTAAAATCATCATCGCCCTCAAGCCACCTCATGGTCTCCCTGACAAGATTTTTCGGCGTCGCCTCTTCCTGCATCAGTTCCGGGAAGAGTTCGGCGTCAAGAAGTATATTGGGGATAGTGTAATATTTTGTTCTTACAAGGAGCCTTGCCACAAATGCCGAGAATGAGCTCAGCCTGTATGCCACTACCATGTAACAGCCCAGCATCATTGCCTCGACTGCCACGGTCCCGCTTGCTGCCACAGAACAATACGAGGCGGCGAGGAGATCCCTCCCCGGACCTGTATATAAGTCAAATTTATTGCCTTCAAGATGCTCTTTCATCGCTCTTCTTTTCTTCTCATTCAGACCTGGGGCGATCGAAAAGACCGGCCGCCATCCCCTCTCTTTAAGTTCAGAGGCTGCTTTCTCCATCAGCGGCAGAAGGTTCTTTATCTCGACTCCCCTGCTTCCCGGAAGAAACGCCACAAGCCTTTTGTCATCCCTGAGGCTTTCCGGAAGATTGCCCGCCAGCGCAGCCCTGTCAGCAAATTCCTCTGTCATGGGATGTCCGGTCCAATAGCTGCTGCAGCCGTTTTTCAAAAGAAATTCATGCTCAAACCTGAAAAGCGGAAAACACTCATCGACTACAGCAGCGATCTTTTTGACACGACCGCTTCTCCAGGCCCATACAGTAGGCGGAGAGATGTAAAATACCCTCCCTTTATATCCCTTTGACCTCAGCTTCTGCACCAGCCGTATGTTGAAGTCAGGGCTGTCGGCTATAACGACGCTTTCTGGCCCCTCCTTCATTATTCTCTCCGCCATATCATTGAGCTGTCTGTACAGCGAGGGTATTGATGAGAGGACCTCTGCTATGCCTAGGAGCTGAAGCTCTTCTCCGGGCCATTCGACCCTCACTCCGGCCTCTTTGGGCTCTTTGCCTCCCATGCCCCATATATCTCCTTTATAACCGAGCCTATGCAGCTCCCTGGCAACAGAGGCCGTGTAGTGGTCTCCGGATGCCTCTCCCGAACTTAGGAAGATCGACACTGTTCAATACCAATTACGGCAATTTTTTCTTTTTCCGCAACGGAACGGAACTCTTCCGGATCCATTATCAGAGTCCATCCCGCATGCAGGACAAGACAGGTAAGCTTTGCCTGTGCCATGTTCCTCAGCGTGTTGGGTCCCACGGTCGGAATGTCATACCGTTCATCCTGGTCAAGCCTCATCATCTTCACCACTGTTCCGCCGGTGCAGAGAGAGCCGGCCCTCAGAAGCGTGGCATCAGTCCCCTCCATAGCTTCGACGGCAACGACCGAACGTTTGTTAACGACCACGGTCTGTCCGAAAGAGAGGGGTACGAGGGTCCTGCAGATAGAGAATCCATACTCCGCATCAGCCTTCTCGTCCGTTGTGGGTCTTCTGCCTGCAATGTATCCCGGCTCTGCAAGCAGGTCCGGGATTATCTCCCTGTAACTCATGACCTCGAATCCTGATTTTTCAAGAAAATCCACAAGGGCTCCCAACAATGAGTGGTCGTCCCTGAAGACAAGGCTCGCAAGAAATCTCTGCGTGGTAAGATCGAAAAGTGAGGGCTTGAATGCGAGAGTCTTGGATATGAGTCCGGCCATTATTATTTTTTTTACTCCGCGGCTCTTCATATCTTTAATGGTGGATCCGATATCGGGCTTGACAATATTTACAACTTCAAGTGCGAATTTTGATATGTCGCCGACTTTCTCCCTGACTGAGTAAACGACCGGAGGCGTCCCCATGTCGGTGAGCCTGCTGGCTATCACTACAGGCAGATTTCCGTCTCCCGCTATCAGGGCGATCTTGTTTTCCATCAATTATTCCTCCATATAACGTATCTTATGCTGGATCAAGCACTATATAATTGTCACTCATATAAAGGGATTTTAGTCACTCAGATCTTCGGAGCCATCGGAAAAGTATAGCACAGAGGCCTGCCGTAGCGTATAGCCGGAAGCCGTCCGATATTACCCTGTGCTGTCATTTGAACTTTTTGTCATCCCAGGGCTACATCCAGTACCATCATCACGGCAAAGCCGAAGAGGACCCCCATGGTCGCGAGGTCTCCGTTTCCGCTGGATTGTGATTCCGGAACGACCTCTTCGACCACAACAAATATCATAGCACCGGCAGCATAAGCCAGAGCATAGGGAAGGACAGGGCGGGCTATCTGCACCAGGACCGCACCGAGCAGGGCAAATACCGGTTCGACTACTGCGGAAAGCTGGCCGAATAAAAATGCCTTATTCCTGCTGAGTCCCTCCCGGCGGAGCGGCATGGATACGGCAAGCCCTTCCGGAAAGTTCTGGAGCCCTATCCCCAATGCAAGAGCCACTGCCCCTGCAATTGTCGCTTCGGGCATGAGGCCTATGGCTCCGAAGGCTACCCCTACGGCCATTCCTTCCGGTATATTGTGCAAAGTTATTGCCAGGATAAGAAGCGTGGTCCTTCTCATCTTTGACGGGGGACCGTCAGGGGAAGTCTCTGCCATTCCGGGGTGAAGGTGCGGCATAAGCATGTCAAGGAGCCTCATTGAGATGCCTCCGAGAAGGAATCCGATGAAGGGGGGCAGCCATCCGGGATATCCCAGCTCTTCGGATATCGATATTGCCGGGGCGAGAAGTGACCAGAAGCTGGCTGCTATCATAACTCCTCCGGCAAACCCCAGCATTACGTCAAGAACCTTCTGATCGGGCCTTTTCGCAAGATAAACTCCCGATGCGCCCAATGCCGTCAGCCCCCATGTAAAGCAGCCTGCCAATAATGCCTGTACCGGAGCTGAAGCTCCCACAAACCAATCCATAGGCATGTCTCCTCCTGATCCAATTTTTGTTTATGACTTTTGCTTTGGGGTCCTTGCCGTCATTTCCCCTATTACCCGGACACTGCTGCCCGTTACCAATAATTATTTCATAGTTGTTATATAATATTCTCTCAGAATGCGGGAGGGGAAGCCAGTGTTTTCTGCCGATAGGACAAATGAATGGTTCAAAGGTTTCACAGATGATTATAAGGTCAGAGGGGCACTTCACCCAATGCTTGATCTCAAGCTCAAACACAGCAGGAGGGTCTCTGCCATATGCTCTGAAATAGCAGACTCCATGGGATGGGACGAATACGGCGACAACTGGCTTGCATTTACCGCAGGGCTTCTGCACGATGTGGGAAGATTCCCACAGTACAGCATGTACAGCACATTCTTTGACAGCGCAAGCGTCGACCACGGAGACCTGGGGGCAGAAATAATAACGGAAAAGTTTGAGTGGGAGGGTATCCCTGAAAATTTCAGGGATAACATTATTGCCGCAGTAAGGCACCACAACAAGAAAACAGCCCCTTCCGACCTTAAGCTCGGAGCGTATAAATGGTCATGCCTTGTCAGGGATGCAGACAAGATAGATATTTACAGAATGGTGGAAGAACGCATGGACAACGGCACTATCTATGAGATGCTGCCAAGGCACCGGATGTCCGAAGGGCTTTCACCCGGACTGGTTGAAGAAATAAGGGAGACCGGTACGGGCTCCTATTCAAATGCCAGATCCCTTCAGGACTACAGATTGATCCAGCTTACGTGGGGGTGTGACCTTAACTTCACCGTATCTGTGGCAACATTGAAAGAAGAGAGGATCATAGAGAGGATACGCGAAGACCTCCGTTCCTGCGGGATAAACGACCTCGTTGACGATCTGGTCAGCCGGATATATTCAATGGCATAAAATGATTAAATACAATACCTCCTATAGTCAGGGGCTTCTCATCTGACTATAGGAGGTATTTAATGTTATTCACATAACACGTGCTATCTTAAAAACATAAAAGCATCGATTGACAACACGCTCAGATGTGGGTCATTGCTGTGACCAGTTTGCGGGATAGACGAAGTAAGCGAACCTCGCCTTACAGGGAGTCTGGAAGTGGATATGGGAATCCTTCGGTATGTAGATGATGTCTCCCGGTCCACCGGATATCAGGCGGCCATCGATATTGATCTCCAGAGTGCCTTCCAGCACAAGGTCATATTCGTCGTATCTGAGAGTCCATTCAAGGCTGTAATGGTCGAGTTCCATTATGCCGGCACCGATCCTGGGAGCCTCCTCAAGTGTAGTTATATCTTTAAGCGAGACACCTTCAGTTTCAAAAGGTTCGCATTTGACAGTGTCTGTTTTGATCATCATTACTCCGCTTTTATCGCGCACTTTTACGAAGTCTTCTTTTGGGATGCCCAAAGCCTCTTTTACGACTTCAGTAACTATTTTGCGTATAATGTCTTCGCTCACGTTCATTCATTCTCACTCCTCTATTCCCTGATCTGCAAATTTTTACGCTTTGTCACCGGTCTTTATCTTAGACAGAAGTTTGGGCGACAGAATATTTGCAAGGATTAGAGCAGTAACGCCGGCGACAAGTTTGCCAACGATGACAGGGAAGATCATTTCCTTGTTGACGCCTGCGGTAAAGCCAAGGTGGTCGCCAAAGACAAAAGCTGCCGAGACAGCAAACGCAACATTCAGCAGTTTGCCTTTCGGATCCATCTGATCCATTATGTTGAACATTGCGATGTTGTTTGCAAGATTGGCAACCATTCCGGCAGATGCAACTTCATTCATTCCCAGCGCGCTTCCGACCTTCTCAAGCGCTTTGCCAAAGGTCCTCGTTATCCACTTGACCATCGGGAAAGCTCCGATCAGGACGATGGCGATTTGTCCGCATATGAGGAGACCTGATTCAAGAGGAACAACTCCATCGTTCTTTTCCGGATCTACCATAATATCGAACAGAGGGAAACGAATCCCCGTCAGGTATTCAAATACAGCGATGGCCGTGAATATCGTGATAAGTATGGTAACAGCTGTTCCAAATTTATTGAATCCGCGGATCATGGTGTCAGGGATCACCCAAAGACCGATACAAATCAGCCCGGCAATGATGATGACCGGAATGAGGTTGACAAGGACCGTGCCCAATGCGATCTTATAGGGAGTCATATTCATAACAAGACCGCCTGCTATACACCCGATCGGAACCGTAATAAGTCCTGCAAGTATGCCGGCACCAAGGTACGGGCGGTCTTCAGGCTTTATAATGGAGAGCGCGACAGGGATCGTGAACACAATGGTCGGCCCCATCATCGTTCCAAGAATAAGCCCTGCAAAGTTGCCTACTGATTCGTTCGACGCAAGTTTCATGGCAAGCGGATATCCCCCCATGTCACACGCAAGCAAAGTTGTGGCAAACATGGATGCGTCTGCTCCCACCATATTGTAAATAGGCACGATGAACGGTTTAAGAATTATTGCAAGAACAGGCGCTGCCGCCACGACTCCGGCCATTGCGATCGCAAGGGGCCCCATAGCGTTGAATCCGTTGTCAAATTCTTCACCGTATCCCAATTTATTGCCGCGGATCTTATCGACCGCTCCAACGATCATAAAAATCATCATGATAAATATGATTACAGTGTTGACAGAGAGGTTAGATATCCAGCCGCTTAAACTTTCCGTAAAGACACCGGTGTTAGTAATATTATCGATCAACTCCTGAAACATCCAAATCGCCTCCTAGTTATAAGTGCTGTTTCATAGCAGTGAACTCAGAACTCGCGGGTCGGGATGAGGTATCACAGAAGTGCCGACCAGAAGTTCAGTACTCTTGCTTGCGGCATCGACTGCCGCGCGCACTGAACCTACATCGCCGGTCAATGTGACGAATCCCTTGCCGCCTATTGCGAATCCCACACGGACTTCGATCAGTGTAATGTTTGCCGCCTTCGCGGCAGTATCTGCTGCAATTATGGCCGATGCCACAGAATAGAATTCAAGCACTCCAACGGACTTGAACTCCGTGATCTGTGAGGTTAGAGAGACAGCTGGAATGACTTGAGGATGGATATTTGGAATAAGCAGGGTGTCTATGAGGCATTCTGCGGCACATATCTTGCCCGCCTTGATCGACGATGTCACGCCGTCAGTATCCCCTGCGATTATTACCATGTATTTGCCGGGGCAAAATGAAGTCGCTCGCAGCAATTCAACTTTTGCAGCCTTGAGCATACAGTCACATGATTCGATCCCACGCGCGATGCTTCCAAGTTCTATCATTCCCAATGCATTTTTCATCTGCTGTCACCCCACTTGATCAAATCAATATGCACGCCGTCATCGGTAACCTCGCGGACGACCCCGCATACTCCGCAGTGGATGTTGGCTGATGCGCCCTGCTGTGCCGAAGCTATGAGCTGACCTTTTTCCACTTTGTCGCCGGCTGCAACTTGAACTATTGCGGGTTTACCGAGGTGTTGCTGAAAGGGGACAAATATTTTTTCGGGCATAAATTCAATACAACTGTCATCCGCATGCTGCCCATACCATGAAGAAATGCCGATACGTGCCGCCAGGCGTTCGGTAGGTATACGGCTGTGATCAATGGCTTTCAGTACCACAGGGGCCAAATTACGCCCTTTTTTATAGCCTTTCAAGCTTATTTGTTGTTTAAAATAGTCATTGACTTTCCTTGGTGAAAGTCCCATCGGACATGAGTACAAGTCACAAACACCGCAGTCACAGCAGTTAAGCGAATCTCCGAAACAGCGAACATATTCATCTTTGTCAATTATCAAAGATTCACGCCACAGGTTGCGCATAACAAGATGTGGTCTTATCTCATGTCCCAAAAGATAGCGCGGACACAGGTCGGTACACATGCGGCACTGGATACAGGCGCTCCTGCTCTGATGCTTGATCCTTTCAAGCGACAGTCCCGAGCGCCTGACAAGATAATGATCTCGCGGCAGTACAATGATGTTCCCGGTAGTTTTCGTCACTACGGTCCTTGAAATCGCCAGGGGATCGTCAATGATTTTGCCCATCATAGGTCCGCCGACTATGACAGCATAGTCCTGGACCAGTGGCGCAGCCTCACGGATGCAGTCTGCAACAAACGTGCCTACAGGGACTTTGAGTATGACCGGCGCCTTGATCTCTCCTGTAACAGAGAGTATTTTCTCCATCACAGGGATACCTTCAAGAGCATTATGGATATTCAGCATCGTCCCTACGTTGTCAACAACCGTACTGACATCAAGCGGCAAACCACGCTCCGGCACGACCCTCCCGGTCACGTAGTGCACCATTATCTGTTCATCCCCTGCAGGATAAAAGGTAGGCATCCGCACTATCTCCACGTCGGTTCCGGCCGTCAGGACAGCTGCAGACAAAGCTTCTGTCTCGGCTTCATACTGCCCCTTAAGTGCTATTATTTTTTTCTGTGCACCCAGGTGTTCTGCAGTCTTTACTATCGCATGGATGATCCCCTCGGCCTCATTGCGGCACAGATACTTGTCTGCCTCTGACAGCGGCTCGCATTCTGCTGCGTTGATGATGAGATACTCAACCCGTGAATCCAGCTTTATATGGGTAGGAAAACCTGCACCTCCGGCACCGACAACACCCGCAGCTTTTACGGTCTCAATAAAGTCCATCACCATGAACCCTCTTTCAGAGACATTCCGTCTCTATCTCGCTGCCTTCTACGATCGCTATGACAGAAGCATCTATTGGATTTGACATATTCCCGGTCGCGCTTCTTGCCGAGCTGCCACTCACGTAAATAATGGTCTCCCCTATTCCTGCACCGATCATATCTGTTGCAACTATGGGCACTTCATCAACAGAGCCGTCAATTATGTTGATCGGCTGCAGTATGAGCAGCTTGAAACCGGAAAGCCTCTCCTCCTTTCGCGTCGCCCAGATATTGCCTATTACTTTTGCTATCTTCATGCCCTACACCTCTCAATATCTGTTCAGGCTTTGATCACTTTGATCCCGTTTTTCTCCGCGTATTCTTTGGCAAGATCAGTCATTATCGTGTTTGAAGCAATACGTATGCAGTTATAGCCCTCGTTTCTGCACTTATACATGTCCTTTTCGGCAATGACTCTTTTATCAAACATCTTTTCTTTGCATTGCATCTGCTCCGTCTCTGAGATGGCCCCGGGCGCTTCCGCAGCAGAACATTTGTTTTCCTTCGCGGAGGCCGCTTCCGTCTCCATTATCCTGGACATTACACGGGACAGGATCTCACTGACTAAAGACTCGTAGTCCATACTCTCTACCTCCATTCGGTTCAAACTTTGCAGTTGACAGCAATCCCCGCAGGTGTCACAAGGAGCGGATAAGCTGTTTTGACTGTCCTGATGCCGGTAACGTTTTCAAAAACTGTTTCTATGTCCGTAAAGCAGCTTGTCCCCCCGCATAAATAGATCGCCTCTGTCGCCTGCCTGTCGATATGCTTCATCACTATCGTCGCCATTTTTTCCATGACAGCCTTAACGACCGGCAGCATCTCCCTGTGACGTGAGAAGTCTGTCTTTAACTTTTCGGCTTCAGGTACCGGGATATGATAGTTGCCTGCGATAACGAGCGTCAGGTGTATGCCTCCGGTGGGTTCGTCGTATATTTCGGTAACGACTCCGTCATTAAGTACAGCGAGGCCTGTTGTTCCTCCGCCAATGTCCACCACGGCACCATTGCTGACGCAGTATATTGAATTGGCAGCGGAGGGTTCGTCCAAAATATTTGTCACTTCAAAACCTGCTCCTTCCGCCACATATCGATGTGTGCGAACACTGCTCAAAGTTCCTGCAGGCATTGCTATGGCACAGTTTACAAGTTCGTCTCCCAGGCGTTTTTCCGCACGTGTCTTCAATTCCTTTACGACCTTCAGCGCCCCTGCATAATCCACGACAACTCCGTCTCTGAGCACATCAACTGCCTGTTCTTCACATACTACCGGGTTATCATCCTTATCCAGCACCACAAGAACAATATAAGCGGTCCCAAGATCTAGTCCGCACTTATACACCGGTTCTGCCGGTTTAAAGGTCTTTTTCCCGGACTCTGCCACCCTTTTCATATAGGTGTTGATCCTTTCGAGATCGGGCATCTGACGTTTCCCCCCCGTTACCTTAATATCCTGCCAAGAGTGAAGCCGCTTACCCCTGCCGCGTTTGCCTCGTCAAAATCGATATGCATCTTATAGCGATAGTTGTCGCCCACCCTTAAAATAACATCCTGCAGAATGACGGGCCTGTCAGTATATAACTGTACACTGACCCGTTCCTTGTCGTGAAATCCGTGGATCTCTGCGACATCAGGGGGAACATGTACATGTCTTTGGGCTACAATTGCTCCATGCAAAGCCGTTATGCTGCCTTTCGGACCTTCGATCGTAACTTGTGCGGATCCGTCCAGATCTCCCGATTCACGGAGCGGAGCCGGTACTCCTATCGCGATCGCATCGCTCCTTGAAAGCTCTATTTGCGTCCTCGAACGGACAGGACCGAGAACAGCAATATTGTCCAGCCTCCCTTTTGGACCGATCAGGCATACACGTTCTTCTGACAGGTACTCTCCCGGCTGAGAGAGTTGCTTTGCCGACGTCAGCCCCTCACCTTTTCCAAAGAGAGCCTCAACATCCTCTGCGGCAAGATGGACATGCCTGGCTGAGACTTCTACCTGTACAAGAGCTGCACTGTTTATCGCCTTAAGAACCAGTGACACTATGTCGGGCATTCGTGTGCTCACTCCTTTACATTGTCTGATAGTCACCAGCCAGATACATGCACATCATTACGTGTATTGCACTTGAGAGCCTGTTCAGCCCTTCTATGATATCCTTGCGTTCGTATCCGCCTTTGATCTTGAAAGCCACCGCAGCCGATACTTCCACTTCACGAATCGAAGTCCTAAGCTGGTTTAGAAGAGCATATTCCTTTCCAAGCGTGTGATCCGGCAGCACCATCTGCTTTATTGAATAATATTTCATCGGATCGTGCGAACGGGCGCGAAGTTCAGCGTAAGTGAGACCAAGAACGCTGTCGTTCAGGAACGGTTCGTTCGTGACCTCGCAGCGCATTATATTGCGCATTACACTGAGTATCTCCCCGATATCTTTAATGAGATTCGTGCTGCCGCCGGATTCCTTTATGACAGCCTGGTCGAGTACGGCCAACGCCTGTGTACTGTCAAGTTTTCCACGGAAGATTATCTTTGGATGGTCCTTCGGTACAAGTTCACTTCCATGGAGGTGCGTCATATACTCCGGCTTTTCATTATAATAAGCGCCTGTTTCAAAATCAGTGAATCTGCCTACACAACCATGGTCCGTGATCTCAGAGTGACCGGACGGCACGGTGGCTGCTTTTGTTTTTTCCGATGCTTCGTTCGCTTCTGAGACCGGGTTATACCTTAGCTTCATAGCAGTAAGGTCAATTTTTATCTTGCGCTGCTGAAGGTATTCGCGTGCAGCAGGGGAGAGCATCTTCCCCTCGGGGACTTTGTAAGATTCCGGTTGTACAGCACGCAATTCATCTCGCAGAATGGCTTCTGTGATGACCTTCATATTTGCTCCCCCCTATCAGGGTTTACTCAACATTACTTCTCCGGGCTTGGAAGGATTGATTCAACTTCCTCGTGCGGACGCGGTATAACATGTACGGAGATAAGTTCGCCGACTCTCTCTGCTGCAGCTGCGCCTGCATCAGTGGCTGCCTTGACTGCCCCGACATCACCGCGCACCATTACTGTTACAAGCCCCCCACCTACGTGTACTTTTCCTATAAGGGTCACGTTTGCTGCCTTTACCATTGCATCTGATGCTTCAATAGAAGCTACGAGCCCCTTTGTTTCGACCATTCCGAGTGCCTGCTGGTTGTTTGACATTTTTGTCTTCTCCTTTCCATCTCGATCACTGATCTAGTCGTGAAGTTTTGGAAGTATGAACTCAACTTCTTCATGCGGACGCGGTATTACATGCACGGAGATAAGCTGACCGACCCTTTCTGCCGCGGCGGCACCTGCGTCAGTAGCTGCCTTTACAGCTCCGACATCACCGCGCACCATTACTGTAACAAGTCCTCCTCCCACATGAACTTTGCCGATCAGTTTTACATTGGCTGCTTTGACCATAGCATCGGAAGCTTCTATCGATGCCACAAGTCCCTTTGTTTCGACCATCCCCAGTGCCTGAAGCTCTGCCATTGTCCATTCCTCCTCTGTCTTTTATGCAGCATTGACTTTTTCAAGAATCTTTTTAACTATGGCGCTCACATCAATATCGGAAACATCCAATGAGCAGCTGCCGTCTATGGATCTCCTGGCAGAATCCCTGATCGCTTCGATCTCAAGTTTTCCTGCCGCAATAAAACGTTTGTTCAGAAGGTTCATAGGACCTACGTTATCTGAGGTCGCACTTCCGCCTTCTGCGCCGCATCCAAGCGTCAGAGAGGGCATCAGGCCTGTAGACGCTCCGATCCCTCCCAAAGCGCTCAGGGTATTTACTACGATACGTGATGCGGGTACGCGTTCAGCAAAATATTTGACCATTTCTCCATTTTGCGTATGGATGGAAAACGTATGTCCTGCGCCTTCGTAGTGGAGTATCTCACAGCACATATCACAGACTTTTTCATAGTTGGCAGCACTGAAGAAAGCAAGTATGGGCGCAAGCTTTTCGTTTGAGAAAGGATGCCCGCGTCCTACTCCTGTCTCTTTTGCCACCAGGACTCTGATCCCTTGCGGGACGTTTATCTCTGCAAGATCTGCAATAACAGATACGTCCCGTCCCACGATCTGGGGATTCATGCTGCCGTCACACCGAAGGATAAACCCGCCAAGTTTTTCTCTCTCTTCGTCGTTAAGGAAGTAAGCTCCCTGACTGGTCATTTCGGACCGGACGGTTTCCACCATGTCGTCATCGCATATCACAGACTGTTCTGAAGAACATATAGTACCGTTGTCGAACGTCTTCGAATCAAGAATGCGTTTCACGGCAGCTTTTAAATCCGCTGTCCGTTCAATGTAAGCCGGTCCGTTGCCCGGACCTACACCGATCGCCGGAGTTCCTGAAGAATAGGCGGCTCTGACCATTGCTGCTCCTCCTGTCGCAAGGATCATGGCAGTATCGTGGTGGCGCATGAGTACCTCTGTCGCCTGCAAAGTAGGGATGGTTATGCATCCGACAAGGTTCTCATTAGCCCCTGTTTCCGCGATCGCCTGACGTATGACCTTGACTGTTTCAAGTATGCAGCGCTGCGCCGACGGGTGCGGGGAAAAAACTATTGCATTCCCTGATTTTATAGCGATCTCTGCCTTGTAAAGTGCGGTCGAAGTCGGGTTTGTTGAAGGGATAAGTCCGGCGATGACCCCCATTGGAACAGCCAGAGTCGTTACACCCAGTTCTTCATTTTTATCTATCTCACCGATAGTCTTCATGTCTTTGATGTACTCATAAACACCACGGCTGGCGAATACATTCTTGATCGCCTTGTCGGCAGGAACTCCAAAACCGGTCTCCTCACAGGCCATTTTGCCTAATCGTTCAGAATTACGGACTCCGGCATCTGCAATAGACTTAACGATCCTGTCAACATATTCCTGACTCTTGCCTAAAAGCTCCTGCTGCGCTGCCTTCGCAGCACTTACGAGCTGGCGTACCTCCTGAACCGACAGAAGGTCTTTGTCATACAACTGCATATGCTACTCCCCCTGTCTTCCTTGTTCTTTGATGGCAGCTATCAGGACATCCCTTTTTGCGCGCCGGATCTCTTTGCTTGTCATTCCCTTAATGCCAATATCAACAGCAAGCTTACGCAGCCTGGTCAATGACATCTCCTCAAATCCGGCGTCCGTATTGACATCTTCCTGTTCGGCAGGGGCCGTTTCTGAAGTTTGTGCAGGTTCACCTGCATGAACAGATCCTTGCCAACCGGTTTCTTCAGTACCTGAAATATCTTCATGCTCATCCTCTGCATTATTCTGTTCGTCGATGACAAACTCGTCCTTCTTCGTTTCATTTTTCTGTTCTTCGACAATGCAGCAAGATTTTGGCGCGGCCGGATCGTTACAAATCGGCACAGAAATATCGATCACTCGATAAACCGATTCGTCAGGATGCGGGATCACATGCACCGATACAACTTCGCAAAACTGGCCTACCGCAGCAGCGGCAGCATCTATTGCTGCCTTTACTGCACCGACATCACCGGTGACTAAGACAGATACCAATCCACCGGTAACCAGAGTTACGCCCAACCTGTGCACATTTGCAGCTTTGAGTGCGCTATCCAGAGCTTCTACAGCCGCCAGGTATCCGTGGACTTCAATCATGCCAAGGGCTTGCATTTTATCCCCCCTCCCTCAGCATACGCTTCATGACCGACCATGCGTTCTCCTACTGTCTTGGGTTTTCCGCGACAAACTCAACGGCTGCCGCAAAAGCTTCGCATGCCGACTTACAGGCTGACTGGCTGCCGGTGAGAAGTGCGCCTCCGAAGTTCGTCTCTGACGGGGGACCATAAAGAACACACATGGTGACATCCGCCGCTTTCAGCGCAGCATCTACACCATAGAGGGCTTCGAGCGGGGGGGCGATCAGGTATGCAAGGGCTTCTCCTTCGGGCACGCCTGCACTTTCTGAGAGATATGAACCTGTGCGTGATATGCAGAAAGCATAATACGGTATGGAATCATCCTCGTTTGCTGACACAAAATGTGCGACATTCTCGATCATATTAACCGCTGCCGCGAGTCCGCTCTTGACTTCGGCAGGGTTTGGCCCGGCAAGTATCCCGATTATCTCTCCGGCAAGCTTTGTATTTGCGTTTGCAGCTCCGCCGTAGAAGCTCTTTGCATATACCACCTTAACGTCAGCCGCTTTCGTGGCTTCGTCCAATGCAGTATATGTGACATCGTCACAGTCGGCCGTAAGCAGGGCTATCGATTTCTGTTCCGGCTTGAGCCCAAGTGATTTCGCAAGATCAGGATCAACGTTGGGTATTATTTTGGTTGCAAGTACTTTGGCCGGTAATGGGTCTCTCTTCATGGCTATCCCTCCTGTTCGTCTACAACTTCAGATCTGTCCCGCAGCTTTTGCGGTCGAGCACCGTCTTTATCAGTTCTGCGACGTGAGCTCCCGCTTCAACTGAAGGAGTGCCAGCCTTGTGGATATTTGACACGACTGAGCGTCGTGCTTCAGGCATTCCGACTGTTCCCTTATATGTAATGTATGCGGACATTGATTCTGCAGTGATAAGCCCAGGACGTTCGCCAATGAGAACGCAGGTCACCGTCGCACCTGTGATCTCTGTGACATGGTCCATAGCCCCTACCCGTCCGTACTCAAGGAAAAAGGGAGTTCCGACTTCGATGCCGTAGCTCGAAAGGCCCTGCATTATCGCCGGCAGCAAATCGGCAATATTAGCTGAGACTGATGCCGAGCTTAGTCCGTCGGATACAAAAATCTGGACAGTCGGGTTTTTCTTACATTTCTGCTTAATGGTCTCTATCGCTTCGTCATTCAGCTTCCTGCCAAGATCCGGTCTTGTAAGAAATATGTCTTTGTTGTCACACTGGGATCTTACTGAGAAAAGCCCCATCTTTTCGAGAAATTCATGATCAACGACAGAGAAGACTGCATCCTGAGCTGCAGAGTGAGCCGCGCGAAACTGCAGTACAGGGTCCGTCTTATAGCGTGCACCGGCCTTGCCTATTCCAAGGCGGCACGGAGCGTATTGTTTAAGTTCGTAATAGGCGTCCCTGTTGACCGGATTCTCAACAAGATACTGTTTACGGATGTCCACTTCCGTAACATCAGGAATGAACCCTTCCTCACAACCGGAGTCTGCTCTGCACAGCGGTGCCGGTTTGACCGGTGCCGACATGCCTGATATATTCATTTCGCTGAGTACCTGCTCGATTATCTCTCTGAGTGCATTTTGTTCGATCATAGTCTTTTCGCCTCCTCTCTTACTTGCTCAGGAAGACTGAAGCATCCCCGGCAAGCGGTGTAAGTTTCCCGTTTTCGGAAAAGCCCATTTTTTCCAGCCACTGGTCAAACTCTTTTATCGGACGGAGTCCGAATGTCTCACGCAGAGCTGCTGCTTCGTGATATCCTGTGCACTGGTACATGAGCATGCAGTCATCACCCTGAGGAACTCCCATGACATAGTTGCACCCCGCTGCTACCAGAAGTGTCGCAAGATTTTCTATGTCGTTCTGGTCCGCTTTCATGTGATTTGTGTAGCATGCGTCACAGCCCATCGGAATTCCCGTAAGCTTGCCCATGAAATGATCTTCAAGGCCTGCACGGATGACCTGTTTAGAATCGTAAAGGTACTCAGGTCCTATGAAACCAACGACTGTGTTGACCATATACGGTTGGTAACGTTTGGCAAAACCGTAGCAACGCGCCTCCATAGTCACCTGGTCCCACCCGTTGTGGGATTCCGATGACAGCTCCGCACCCTGTCCGGTTTCAAAATACATGACGTTTGGCCCGGTGGATGTACCTTTGTGGAGCATCATATCCCGGCCTTCATCGAGCATCTGCGTAGTGACCCCGAACGCCTCGTTGCCTTTTTGAGAACCGGCTATTGACTGAAACATAAGGTCTATCGGAGCATTGAATTTGTTCGCTGCGTCTGTCTGTGTCGTCACGTGAGCCAGGACGCTTATCTGTGTCGGTATCTCCCACTTACGCTTGAATTCGTCAAACATATTTAGGATCCTCGCGACATTTTCAACTGAATCGTCGACCGGATTCAATCCAAGGACAGCATCCCCGCAGCCGAGACTGAATCCTTCCATTACCGAAGCCATGATGCCCTTGGGATCGTCCGTGGTATGGTTCGGCTGAAGCCTTGAGGAGAATGTCCCCGGAAGGCCTATCGTCGTATTGCAGTGCGCTGAAACTCTCATCTTCTTCGCAGCGTATATTAGGTCCAGGTTGCTCATAAGTTTGCAGACAGCTGCAACCATCTCGCTTGTTAGGCCTCTTGACACGTGTCTTATCATAGCTGTGTCCGTTTTTTCGCTGAGCAGCCACTCTCTGAATTCGCCTACCGTCATGTTCTTGAATCCATCGAAGATCTTTTCGTTGACAGCATCCTGAATGACCCGGGTAACTTCATCATCCTCATAAGGTACTGCCGGTGTGTTGCGAAGTTCATTCATATTGACATGAGAGAGAACGACCTTCGCAGCGACCCTTTCTTCTGCTGATTCAGCTCCAATGCCAGCGAGACGGTCTCCCGACTTTTCTTCGTTGGCTTTGGCCATCACTTCGCGCAGGGATTTAAACTCGTAGCTATGTCCGAACAGTTTTGTCTTAAGCTTCATGCTGACCTCTCACCTCTCTATTGAAATTTCACTGATCAAGAATTAAATATCAAAGTCTTGATCACCACGGGCAATACATGCCCACCGCAAACCGGTTCTCCGATATCGATGTAATCGCCGCTCAAAGCCCTGATGCCGTCAATGCATACCATTGGTTTCTTATGGTTCAGCCTGACATTTAACGCATGCCCGAGTGCTTTTCCAATATCGTGTTCCACAACCAGGATCAACGGATACTGACCGTTTATCACCTCCTCTGCTCCGACTGCTATCGCGTTTGCCAGATACTGAATGTCTGAAAAAGTGCTATAGTTGTATCCTGCAAAAGCAATAGCTATCTGCTCCAGCTTGCCTTCGGGCTTGTATAGTGGGATCTGAGAGCGAATCGATGCAATGATTTTTTCACTTGAAGATTCCTCTGTTTTACCGATATTCAGAATCGGGATGTTTTTAATAGGAAGCAGGCCCTGGGTGAACAGGATCGTGCTCCCGCTTATTTCCGTCGTGTGGACTCCCGCTCCGACTACCGTTGCTCGTATCGTCTCTGCAGGAACGATCGTTTGGACCTGTTTAAAATATTTATTGTTTCTGACAGCCTCTCCCAGAAGCACTCCAATATCACCGTAACGGTAGACATCCCCGGATGTCTGGCTGCCGTTGTAGATACAGTCGGCAACACCTCCGGAAAAGGTCAGCGCTTCTATTTTCGGGATGTCATGCAATCCTTTTCCGTTGTTTGTGTATATATAGTCAATCGACTTCTCTGCAGGAGCCAGTCCGATCGACTGAGAGAGCACGTCTGCCATGATCGACACTGTCCTACGGAGCAATCCCTCGTCTGCAGCATTGCCGGCATCAATAGAAATGCCGTTTTCACTTGCAAGCTGTCTGATTTTTGGAAAGACAGATACTATCCTGCCCTTTTCTACGCGGATCAGTCTTCCTCCGATGTCAATACACGTAACACCGGCCAGCCGCCCTTTGTCATATACCGCAATGTTCGTTGTACCGCCTCCGATGTCAAGATTAGCCATTACGCACTTTTTTTCTTTGGAAGCAACATCTGTTCCCGCACCCCTTGCTGACAGTACAGATTCCAGGCCCGGACCTGCTATTGCTACGACAAAATCTCCGGAAGAATCGGATAAAGCCTTTAACACCTGGTTTGCGTTTTTCTTTCTTGCCATGTCTCCTGTGATTATTACTGCACCGCTGTGCACCATGTGCGGGGTCATTCCGGCCTTGCGGTACTCTTCACTTACAATTTTTTTAATTTCTTCGGTGTTTATCTCTGTTGGTGAAAGTAAGGGAGTAAAATATATGTCACTTTTGTAAACGACCTGCTTGTCCACAATTGATATCCTCGGAACAGTAAAATTGCTCGCTCTGTTTTCAACGGTCAGCTGGCTAAAGATCACGTTTGTAGTGGTCGTTCCTATGTCTATCCCAACGCTGGATATTACCTGTCTGGAAATGACATTGCTCATAAATTATTCCTCCCAAATACGAACGCAGCTCCGCTGCAAGGGTAATTGCACCCTGAAGCGGAGCTGCGTCACTCCGATCACTTGTGAGCGGCTTTACGTTGCTGACTCACACGTGTTTAAAATTAAAAATATCTCAACTTACCTTGAAATCAAATGATGCACATGTACCATATCTGTTAGAATCTATTTTAAAATTTCCGCCAAGCTTATCTTTGACAAGCGCCCTGACAATATTAAGCCCAAGGTGGTTCGTCTCCGTCGAGTCAAACCCGCATCCGTCATCGATCACTTTGATCGTGGAATAGAGATCGCCTTTTGAGACTATGATCCTTACCATTCCGACATGCCTTCCCGGGAATGCATGCTCGATCGAATTCTGGAGCAATTCGTTAACTACAAGAGCCACTGATGTTGAAACATCCGCGTCTGCCTGGAAGTCATCTCCTTCGAGAGTAACTTCTATCCTGATGTTCACGTTGCTGTTGCTGTCTTCAAAGTATTGCAGAGCGTTATTTGTAATATTGATGATAACTTCCCCTATGTTGACCCTGTCGATCCCAACCTGAGAAAGCAGTTCATGTGTTACTGCTATCGACAGTATCCGGCTCATGCTTTCGCGCAGTACCATCTGTGTTTCGGGGTCATTTGCCCTTCTGATCTGGAGACGAAGCAGGCTGGCGATTGTCTGGAGATTATTCTTGATCCTGTGGTGCATTTCCTGGATAGCAACAGATTTTAGAATAAGTTCCCTCTCTCGTTCTTTCTTATCCGTAATGTCACGTATAATGAGAGCAAACCCCATACCCTGCGAAGAGAGATCCACGTGCCTTATTACAAGACAGTTGTTCCCAAGCCCTACCTCAACTTCCGTCAGTCCGGAAATATCATCTTCCGTGTCGGAAGGACAGATCTGCATGATGTTATGGTAAGGTTGTCCCAGAATGTCGTTTACATAGCCAAATTTTTTATACAGCTTGCTGGCAAGCGAATTGCGATAAGCTACATACCCGTCCTTGTCTACGATCACCAGAGCTTCGTCAATGCACTCGGTCAGCCAGTTATGTTCCTCCGTCATATGAGTTATTGCGCTTGCTATGCGGTTATAGCTCTGCTGGGAAAAGTGGAGGCGTTCACTCTGTGCTCTCTCTTCATCTACCCTTTTTTCCCGGATAAGTACACCGATCACCCGTCCCTCGTTTTTTATAGGTTCCACAGTCTGGATGACATGAGTATTCTCTTGCGTGATCGCTTTCATCTGTTTAGTCGCTATGCCGAGCTTAAGTGTGCGCGCAACTGCCGGCTCATTTTGCGGTTTAGCCAGAAGACCCACTACTGTGTTTCTGTAAGACGAAGGCACATAATCGGGTTTTGCTTCTGCAACAACTATTGCGTCCTCAGACGTCGAAGGGCAGTCAATAAAAATATCTGCATCCTCGAGATTTGCAAGAGGCTTGAGTACGACAGACATTCCTTCGATAATAGAAATGTCGTGGTCGCTGAGATCAGTATATTCCTTACAAAGAAGAGCTACTGTGCTTTCCTCCGGCATCTGGTATCCACCTTGCTCTGTTGAAGGATCAAATCGGCAACATGACGCATCGAGATCGATTTGCACAAGCTGAGATTCTTTATGTATCTGTAAGCCTCTTCCTCTGTCATGGACAGTTCCTCCATGACGCGTCCCTTCGCTTTTTCAATTATCGTCCTGTTCTCAAAACGCTCAGATATCTCGTTGATATCTCTCCTAAGCTTCTTGATTTCATGTATGTGTTTGAACAGCAGTTCGATGGTTGGTATAAGAGATTTTGCATTAATTGGTTTTACCAGATATCCGCTTATTCCGATGGCCTTAGCTTCTTCAACAAATTCCTTTTCTCCATAAGCTGTAAGCAGTACTACCGCATCAGCAAGATTTTCCTCTATGATAAGCCTGGATGCCGAGAGTCCGTCGAGATAGGGCATTTTGATATCCATCAAGACAAGATCGGGGTGGTGTTTCTTACATGCTTCCACTGCATCAAAACCGTCCCCTGCCTCTGCAACAACATTGTAACCGGACTCCTGAAGAAGTTCACGCAAATCCATTCTGGTAATAGGCTCATCATCGGCTATAAGGATATTAAGCTTATTGTCTTTCATCCGTTGTTTCCTCCGTATAAGAAATTTCGCGGACAAAGTCATCCAGGCCTTTTCCTGTCAACGCACTTGTGACAAATATTACTTTGGCCCCTGCCATCTTTAGGAAAGTCCTTGCATTGTTTATCTGTGTATCCGTAGCAATATCGGCTTTTGTGACCAGCCCTATGACCGGCTTGCAGAAAAGCGCCCCGTATGCGGGGGGAAAGAGTGTTCCGTCCTCTGTCGCATCCTGCACAAAAACGATCACATCCGCGTCTGTTGCAGCTACTGTAAGTGATCCCCTAAAAGAATATCTTTCAAAATATTCTCCCGGCGTATCCAGTATAAAGTCGTCGATCAATGTGAGGGTCTGAGTTTTGTGATAACGTATGTCACTGTCCGTTATACGCTGACTTAGTGTAGTTTTGCCGGACATCGTCCTGCCTACCAGTATTATACGCTTTCTGCGGCTCATGTCTTCGTTACATTTGTCGGAGCAAAGCCCATGTATGTACAGAGCGTGTATATTACATCCTGCATAGCAGCCTCTACTGCCGCTACATCTCCGGTAATCAGAAGAGAACCGTTAAATCTGTCAACAAAACCGATATTTATATTTGCTGCCTTTGAAGCAACATCAGCCGCTATCATGGCACCCTCGCTGGGAGTTATTGTGAAAATTCCAATAGATCCTTGCGCATCGATAAGACCAAGTTTAGCGTAGAGCTGCTGGACAGGATTGGCTATGACATGCGCCAGTGTCACTTGCTTGCCAGGGACAAATTCCTGGATTATCCTTACTTTATTTTCTTTTGTCGCCACTTACATCGCTCTCTTTTCTCAGAGGAATAAATGCCGTTGTCAGTGTTCTCCGTTGTATGCTTTTCGAAAAAGATCAACAACTTCGTCTCTTGAACATTTTATTGGGTTTGATGCCAATGTAGGGTCAGCCATCACTGCATCTGCAAGCGGATCAAGGGCAGCTTCAAAATCACGCCGCGATATCCCTGCGTCTTTGACAGAGGTAGGAATGTGCAGTTTTTCAATAAGAATTCTGACGGCTCGTACGGCACCTAGCGCACTTTGACGCAAAACCGAAGTTTTAAGGATCCTCACAGCACGTACAGCGTCGACCGTACTCTGCCGCAAAGCTGATGTTTCTATATCCAGTATAGCTGCTATCTCGGCATAACGGACCGCTGTGTCGGTAAGTTCTGTCGAGCAGCCTGAGTTAAAGTTCATCGTATAAGTAAGGAATATACCGTTAGCCCGTCCGTGCGGCACATGAAATTTTGCACCGAGAGCATGAGCCATCGCGTGGTTCAGGCCGAGTCCCGAGTTACTGAACGCGATCCCGGCCATACAGGCAGCATTGTGAACCGCCTGGCGAGCATGGATATCATCCGGGTTTGAATATGCCCTGTGAAGGTTCTTGTGGATAAGTTTGATAGCCTTCTCTGCCATGGCGTCGGAAAAATCGTTGCGTTCTTTGGAAACAAATGATTCTATAGCATGTGTCAGCACGTCGATACCGGTATCGGCAGTAACCGCAGGAGGTACGCTCAGGGTAAGGCCTGCGTCCAAAAGAGCCGCTTCCGGCAGCAGCCTGTCGTCAGCAATTGGATATTTGATCTGTTTTACATTATCCGAAATAACGGAGTAACGGCTGACCTCAGAACCGGTACCGCTTGTGGTAGGGATAACGATTAGACGGTAGTGCTTTTCATCATCGAGGCTTTCAGCAAAGAATTTGATCGCCTTCGCAGCATCTGCCACAGAACCGCCGCCAAAAGCCACTATGTTCTCGGCTTTGGTTCTGGCAAGAACTTCTATACCAGATGCTACTGCCTCCGTGTCAGGATCGGAGCGAACATCTGAAAAAATCGAATAGTTTACTCCGGCGGATCCAAAATAGTCAGTGACATATTTTACTTTGCCGCTTTGATACATATGCATATCCGTGACTATAAGGACATTGTTCAGTCCGAACAGTGCGCTTGCAAGAGCTTCGGCTCCCATATATATCTTTACCGGCATGTTAAATATAAACACCTGGACACCCCTGTCAAAACGCAAAAATCGCCCTAAACATACGTTTAGGACGTTCCGTCACGCCCAAAGCAGTCACACCACTACATCGTAGCATGCTAAATTAACAAACTCAGACTATATTAAATTCTTAATTTTGTCAATAATACATATTGAACTAAAATTGGCTGTATCGTCTCCTCCAAATTGAATATATAGAGGAGAAACTGCGCTTACTTCAAATCGGGGACTCACTTTAAAAAAATAGTAAAACCCCCTCATCTCAGCATGCTGCACTACGCTGACGAAAAGGAGGTTTATGAGATATCAATATGCGTTCAGATTCTAAATTTCTGTTCGAATTTACTGAGCCTCGAACATGTCTTTGCCTACACCGCATACGGGGCAGGCCCAGTCATCAGGGATCTCCTCAAATGGCGTTCCAGGGGCGACTCCTGCATCAGGATCTCCTGCTTCCGGATCATAAACATAACCGCAAACGGTGCACAAATACTTTTTCATAGTCCATAGTCCTCCTTTTAGGTTGGGCCTTTGCCAATGGCCACTAATACTGAAATCATTATCATTTTAACATTGTTTTTCAAATACGGTAGAAAGACTGATCAAGTTTTTCTGTAAGCCTCTTTGCTCCTCTGTCAATTATAAGATAATTGTCTTCCAATCTCAATCCTCCCCAGCCTTGAATATATATCCCGGGTTCTACAGTGACCACATCTCCCGGTTTCAGTTCGTATGAATATTTAGAGGAAAGATAAGGCGGCTCATGGATCTCGATCCCAAGACCGTGCCCCAGTCCATGAGTAAAGTATCTGCCAAGTCCCACGGATTCTATGACATCGAAAGCCGTCTTATATACATCCGTTCCCGCGGCCCCCGGAGAGAGAGCCTTAGCTGCGGCCTCGTGGGCACTGAACAGGATGTCATGATAATGTACAGCGCGCTGATCTGGTTCACCCAAAGAAAAATTCCTTGTTATGTCACAGAAGTACCCCATGTACCTCACTCCAAAATCGACAGTTACCCATTCGCCATCTGCCATTTTCTTTCCGGTGGCCCTTCCGTGAGGCATTGAGCTTCTTTTTCCTGATGCGACTATCATGTCGAATCCGGTCTCGCCTCCAAATTTGTTTATGTGGAAATTGAGCAGTGCCTCAAACTCTTTCTCTGTCATTCCGGGCATTACGCTTTCAAGGGTAAGCAAAAAGGCCTCTGCTGCTATCTCTCCGGCTTTCATGATACATTCTGCCTCGTGCCCGTCCTTTGAGCGTCTAAGTTCGGATATGATGTGGGTCGCGTCGCTCCACCTGGTCGTTTTTGCTGAAGATAGCTTTTCCCATGTGGCGTGGGATGTCTTTGATGCTTCGCAAAGGATCTTTTGTGCTCCGTGAGCGGATATGCTCCCAATAACATCGTCTGTCAGGCTGTTCTTTTGGGCAAGGACCGGATGGGGCGACTGGGTCTCTCCCTGTTCCCTGTACCTGCCGTCAAGTATGAGCTCCGCAGAATCCTTGTATATCACCAGCGCACCTGATGTTCCCCTGAAACCGCTCAGGTAGTATAGGGTCTCCCAGTTGAAGCCCTCATCCGTGATGACGACAAAGGCATCCGTACCGGTTTTTGCCATCTCTTTCCTGAGCCTTTCAGCTCTCTTTACTATATAGCCTTTACTCATACTCAGGTCCTTCCATCTTGAGAAGTCTCCACAACTCTTCGGACGGTTCAGGAACAGGCTTCACCAACCTATCTCCCATTGAGCCGACTACAGCTGCCTCAATGCCTGTCTTTGCAAGCTGCTCCAGTGCCTCCGCCGTCCTGTCTTCAGGCACGGCAGCGAGAAGGCTGCCGGAAGCTATCAGCCGCAGGGGGTCGAATCCAAGCTTCTCCGCGGCTCTTTTTGTCAGGGGATGGACAGGCACGGAAGAGTAGTCTATCTCAGCCTGAAGTCCGCTAAGCGAGGATATCTCCCCGACTCCTCCCATGAAGCCGCCCTCTGTCGGATCGTGCATGAACTTCGCTATTTCTCTCAAGGCTTTTGACTCTTCAAGCACAGAAGTCTTTTCAGCCCAGGATAGAAGTTCTTCTGTCTCGGACTCCGACATGAAGTGTTTCAGAAGCTCAGGCTTGTCCGAGGCAAGTATTGACATCCCCTCTATTCCTATATGCTTAGTGGCGATAAGGGCATCTCCCGGACGGAGGTCGCCGGCTCTAAGCACCCTGTCTGCTGTTCCTATTAAGGCTCCCATAATGACCGGTCTCTCGTATCTGTCGTTGAATTCCGTATGGCCTCCGGCGACAGCGATCCCCTGGGCGAGGCATTCCTCATGTATCTCTTTCATTATACGTGCCGCCCCCTCCTCTCCCCATGAAGGAGGAAGGATGAGCGTAACTGCAAGATATGCCGGGTCTCCTCCCTTTGATGCGATATCATTGGAGTTGATCCGGACAAGCAGCCTTCCAGCGCCTTTTTCAGCTCCGACGATCGGGTCGGATGAAAAGACCAGATACTTTCCTCTTGGCCATTCTATGACCGCTGCGTCCTCACCAACTGCCGGGCCTATGAGAAGTTCCTTTCTCTCTGCCCCGACATAGCGCAGAACGTTGCGTTCAAGAGCCTTCGGAGAAAGTTTCCCTGATGGGAGTTTTTTAATTTCGTCCACAGCCGCTCACCTGTTCCTGATCGAATAGATACATCCGCAGTGATCCTGTCTGTAAAGTCCCAGCAATTTGCTTTCCTCTACCGAGCGTTTGAACCCATCATTTTTTCGCCAAACCCTGTGGATCCATTGCAGACCATGCTCAGATGCAACCTTTTCGCCAATTTTATTTATAACTTGCGGATCCTTATGAGGACTTATTGTAAGTGTGGTCGTCAGGCAGCCTGCTTCAATCTTCACGGCGTATCTGGCTGCTGCCCCCAGCTGGAGTTCAAAGCAGAGAGGGCATCTTTTGCCACCCTCCGGCTCTGAAGCAAATCCTTCTGTAAGTGAGATCCACGTTTGCGGATCATATCCCATAATGTGGCAGTCCATCCCTTTTATGCGGCAGAGAGATCTGACAGCATCTGCCCTTTTGATGAACTCTTCCTCCGGGTGTATGTTGCTGCCATAGAAAAACCCAATTGTCCGATACCCCTCTTTCAGAAGCTCTTCACCAGGAACGGTGGCATCCGGAGCACAGCATATATGGAGGATCAGTTTCTTGTTTTCATCCATCCGGCAGGTCAGAACGCTGTTTATTTCTGATCCTCCTCGGTTCCTTCGGCTTCGGGATCGGCTTCAGCCTCGTCATTTTCTGTGTCTGCAGTGACCTCTTCCCTCAATGGGAGGGTCTTGACCGCAAATATCAGATAGCCGGTGTGTCCGATCATGACATCTTCCGGCCTTATGCGGTTCGGTTCGGTCTTATAGTAGCGCAGCATGAGTTCGACTACCTGAATGTCGGCAAATCCGAATTCATTGAGCCTGACAATGGTATCTGAGACCTGGTTCGTTGTCGGCACAAGTATCCCGAGGTGGTTCCCCGGCGCAAGCGCCTCATATGCCTTGTCTATGTACTCCCATGGAGTCGGAACATCGAGGAATACCGCGTTTGCATTCCTCTCCTTGAAGCCATCATCGAGGGACCTTACGTTGAACTCGATCCGGTGGGCAACTCCCCATTTTTCGGCGTTCTTCTTTGCAAGCGCCGAAAATTCCTCTCTCCGGTCATAGGTGCATACCTTGCCTTCGTCACCCACGAAGTGGGCGAAAGTACAGCAGAGGCTTCCCGAGCCTGTACCGCACTCAACGACCGTACAGCCAGGAAAGATGTTCAGGTGCTGGAGTATAAACCCGGCGTCTTTCGGAAAGACGATCTGGGTCTGCCTCTTGATTCTCCTCGTGTACCCGGCAAGGGTAGGCCTCAGCAGGTAATATACCTCTCCTTTGGGAGTAACGATCCCCTCGCCGTACTCGCGTTCCATAAGCTCTGTGTGTTTGATCTGCCCAAAATGTGTCCCCTGCGACATCCCCGGAGTCACTTTTATGAGGAAATTGTCCCCTTTTTTAGGGTTCCAGATAAATACCAGATCTCCCGCCTGTATCATCTATTTCAGCGATCCTTTTACAGCTTCGGATATGTCCTTCGGAGAGAGTTTCATCTCCGCCATCACCTCATTGCCGGGGCCTGAGCACCCATAGTGGGTCACGCCAAGATTTACCATCGTGAGAGCCTTGCCTGCACGGGCTGCCATCATTGCCGCTATGGATCCTATTCCGGTGTTGACATGATGGTCTTCGCAGGTGATAAGAGGCATATCTCCGACAAGGTCGAAGAGTTTCCCTGCATCCATTCCAAGGGGAGAAGCACAGTGAAGGACTTTCACGCTGATCCCTTCCGCCGCAAGAAGATCATGCGCTGCCAGCGCACGGCCGGCGAAATGTCCCATTGAAAGTATTGCCGCATCCTTCCCCTCTCTCAGAACCTCTACATCGCCATATGTGAAAGTATAGCCTTCTCCGTAGAATGGTGTACCGTCCTCTTTCAGAAGGACGGGGAGTACGCTCCTGCCCATTGCCATACAGACATTGCCGGGTTCCTTCAGCATCCATCTTGTGGCCCTGTCCGTCTGGTTGGGGTCTGCAGGAACGACCACCTTCCATCCAAAAGTGTTGCGGAAGAGGCCGACGTAATCAATGCACTGGTGGGTCATCCCGTCTTCGCCGACATCGAGTCCAGTGTGGGTGAGGACAGTTTTTGCCGATGCCTTGTTGATATCGTTCAGCCTCTGCTGGTTGTAGACTTCATCTGCGCCGAAAACGCCGAAACCAGCCCACAGGGAAACGACTCCGGCCGCAGATGCCGCTCCCGCAACTGTCGCCGTCGAGTGTTCCTGGATGCCTGCCTGTATGAAATTATCGGGACATGCCTTTGCAAAACCGTCAACTTTAACAGATCCCGCCAGGTCGCAGTCAAAGACTATTATCGGAGTACGCCCCTCTTTTTTGTAATTGAGTTCGCCTACCTGGGCCAGGGCTTTTCCGAATGCGCCCCTGTTGTCCTTTTTGTCGTCTTTCGTATATGTCAGAGGAGTCCCCGTATCCAAGTCCGGTATGCACACCTCCACCTTGCGTCCTTTGGGAAGATCTCCCTTTCTGATCTCGAGCGCCTTCTCGAACATCTCCATATCTGCGCCGAGTTCACGGAGTGCCGTAGCAAGATCTTCGCCTGAGGCCGCCTTGCCGTGGTAATCCGGAATGTTCTGCATGAACGAGACACCTTTTCCCATGACTGTCCTGCAGAGTATGACGAAGCATCCCTCATGTGCGGCAGCGCGTCTCATCGCGTCATATATCTGTGAGTATGAGTGTCCGTCGCACTCAATGACATGCCATCCGTCGGCCTTCCAGAGATCCGGGATGTTCACGGGCATAACTTCCTCAATGCGTCCGCTGATCTGTATGTCATTCCAGTCGACAAGTACCGTCAGGCTGCTCAGCTTTTCCTTCGCGGCGATCCTTCTGGCTTCGGCCACCTGCCCCTTTACCTGCTCCCCGTCGCCCATCACGACCCATGTCCTGGAGTTTGATCCGCGGGCCCTGGCCGCAAGCGCGAAACCGACTCCCGCCGCGAGACCCTGTCCCAGGTTGCCTGTCCCCCAGTCAACTCCGGGGACATCCCTCTCAACATGCCCCTGGAAAGGGCTGCAGGTACGTCTGAAGTTTGAATACATCTCTTCCGGCTTGAAAAATCCGTATGCGGCAAGCGCCGAGTAAAATCCTGCAGATGTGTGGCCGTGGCTTATTACTATCCTGTCGCGTTCCATGCAGTCTGACTTATTCGGTGTGACATCGGCAGAGGCAAGAAGCGTCATGTATATGTCCATTGAAGAAAGCGCTCCGCCGGGATGTCCGCTCTTTGCGGCCGAGGTCGCTATTACCGACCATACTCTTCCTTTACGCGCCCTTTCCTTAAGTTCAGATGTCATTTCCGGGGTGATCTTAGCAGCTTTGAAGTTTCTCATTTCTGTTGTCGGATCCATTTCTTGATAACTCCTCTCAATAAACAGGGAAATTGGTTAAAACACAGACAGGACAATTGTAACCTGAATATTGATAATTTGGAAAAATATTTTTGATAGTTTATAATAACGAATCCCTTTATACTTGATGCGATCCCTTACAGCAGCTTCGAAAGTCAGGCAGGAGGAATAACTTTGAGGATAGCAGTACTGGTCAAACAGGTGCCGGCAGCCGACAATGTCAAAATAGATGAAAAAACCGGAACGATGGTCCGCGAAGGAGTAGAGGCCGAACTCAATCCGCTGGATCTGCACGCAGTCGAGGCGGCTGTCAAGATCAGTGAGTGCCTGCCGGAAGGCACCACAGAGATAACAGCTGTGACCATGGGTCCCCCGCAGGCAAAAAAGGCCGCGGCCTATGCTGTTTCTATGGGCTGTGACAATGGCGTCCTTATCTCGGACAAAAGGTTCGGCGGATCTGATACTCTCGCAACATCAAGGACATTGGCGAAAGCGCTTGAAAAACTGGGCCCCTTTGATCTGATACTTGCTGGCGAAAGGGCGACGGACGGAGAGACCGGACAGGTCGGGCCGGCTGTCGCAGAATTTCTCCGCATGCCGGCCTTAACTTATGTGAGCTCCATTGATGAACTGGATCAAGGGCATATAAAAGTTACAAGGTCTGTAGAAGGCGGGCATGAGAAACTTGAAGCCCCGATACCCGCAATGGTCATGCCTGTGAAGGAGATGAACATTCCCCGGCTTTGCACTCTTGGAGGCAAGCTTCGCGCCAAAAAGACGGAGATCCACGTGATAAATGCGGATGACTTGGGCCTTGACGAGGATTCGACGGGCCTGAAGGGTTCTGCGACTTGGGTCATCAATGTTACATACCCTCAGATGACAAGAGAGGGAAGAAAGATATCATCATCGGCCGGTACGAAGGACGCTGTCAAAGCTATAGTGGATCTCCTTGAAGAGAAAAATTGTCTGGAGACGGCAAGATGAACGGCACAAAAAATGAAGTCTGGACACTGGCAGAAGTCAGAGGAAGAGTTATACATCCGGTCTCAAAGGAACTTCTTGCCTGGGGAAGGGAGCTCGCAGATTCTATGTGCGCCCCTCTCGCAAGCATCCTGGTGGGATGCGGAGTATCTTCGAGGGCAGAAGAACTTATCACGGCAGGGGCGGACAAGGTCTACATAGTCGACGACCCGTCGTTTGAAAATTTTCTCTGCGATGCGCAGGTAAGCATACTTGAAGATCTGACCGGCAGATACAGCCCCTCCATACTGATCGCCTCGGCTACGACAAGGGGCAGGACAGTCATGCCGATGCTCAGCGCCAGGATCGGCTGCGGACTTACGGCGGACTGCACTGAACTTTCGATAGACCCCGGATCCGGCAGACTGATCCAGACAAGACCCGCCATCGGTGGCAACGTCATGGCTGACATAAAGACAAAGGGACGGGATCCCCAGATGTGTACAGTGAGACCAAAATCTAAAAGACCCCTTGAACCCGACAGGTCGCGTAAAGGCGAGCTGATAAGAATATCCCCCTCTCAGGATCTGCTCGGATCTGCGCTGAAATTCCTCGGGTTCACGCCCGAAACATCTGTAGGACTGCCAATTCAGGAAGCGGAGATAATCATCTCCGGCGGCAAGGGCATGAAAAACGCGAAAAATTTTGCAAAGCTTGAGAAACTTGCAAGACTCCTGGGAGGGACCGTCGGAGCTTCACGCATGGCGGTCGATCTGGGCTGGGCGCCCTATTCTGCCCAGGTAGGACTCAGCGGCAAATCTGTCACTCCAAGGATATACCTGGCCTTTGGGATATCCGGTGCAGTCCAGCATATTGCCGGAATGTCAGGTGCGGAAACGATAATAGCAGTCAACCATGATCCCGAGGCACCGATCTTCAGAGTGGCGGACCTGAGCATTCAGGGCGACGCAACGGAGGTCCTTGATGCCCTTATAGATTCCCTGAAGAAAAGGCAGAGCTAGAGATGGATACCTACGGCAGACTGACGGAGAAAATGATCAGCGAACTCGCATCCGTCCTCGGTACAGGAGGAATCATAACTGACGACAGGGATCTTCTGGAAAATTATTCGTGGGATCAGGCAGGCAGGATATGGGGACACATGCCGGAGGCTGTAGTCCGTCCTGATAACACGGGACAGGTCAGCGCAGTGATGAAGATCGCCTCACATTACAGGATACCTGTTACTCCGAGGGGAGCCGGGAGCGGCCTGAACGGAGGGGCTGTTCCACTGGCAGGAGGAATAGTCCTCTCTCTTGAAAGGATGAACGCGATACTTGAGATAGACCCCGTCAACAGGGTTGCAGTCGTAGAACCGGGGGTCGTCACAAACGATCTCTGCAGGGCGGCGGCAGAGAAGGGCTTTCTGTACGCCGGATACCCAATGAGTACCGAGACCAGTTTCATAGGGGGCAATTTTGCAACTAACGCCGGCGGAGGAAAGGTCGTAAGATACGGCAGCACCAGGAGGCACATCTTGGGAGCCGAGGCCGTCCTTCCGTCGGGGGAGATAATGGAGCTGGGAGGCCGATACAGGAAAGATTCCTGGGGATACAACATCCTTCAGCTTCTGATAGGAAGCGAGGGTACGCTTGCCATCGTCACAAAGCTGATCGTGAACCTCGAACCCAAACCGGGAAAGACGGTCAATCTCCTCGCATGTTACCCCGATATCGAAAAACTGGTCGAAAGCGTTTCCAAGGTGATCAGTTCAGGGAAAAAAATCATTTCCTGTGAGTTCATGGACAGGAACCTTGTAAGATACACGACAGAATACCTAGGCTGCAGGCTGCCTGAACAGGAGAGGAGCGAGGGGTATCTTATCATACAGATCGAGGGCGACAACGAAGAACAGCTTGAAGAGAGCTATGAAGCAGTCGGCAAGATCTGTTTGTCCTGCGGGGCTTTCGAAGTTTTTGTGGCAGAGAGCAGGACAGATTCCGCGGCAATGTGGAACGTCAGGCAGAACGGCCTTGAGGGCATGAGGGCCAAAGATCCCCACGCATGCAGTTCAGGAGACCTGATGGTCCCTCTCTCCGCCGTACCGGAAATGCTCAGGAGGATAGACGCCGCGGGTCGGGAATGGGGCCTAGAAATGGGAATAATTGCCCACATCGGCGACGGAAATATTCATCCTATTCCCATAAAGCCTGAGGGGATGACTCCGGAAAAGTGGGCAATTTACTCTGAAGAATTCTTCGAAGCGCTTATAAAAGAGGCGATAGAACTGGGAGGCGTCGGCAGCGGCGAGCACGGTGTCGGACATGTCAAGCAGCATATAATCACACAGAGCAAATCCCCCGCTGAACTCGATCTCTTAAGGGGCATCAAGCGCTCATTTGATCCGCTTAACATTCTTAACCCGGGCAAAATGTTTTTCTCCCTGGGAGATCAATAAAAATTAGTTGACATTTACAGAGCATCAATATAAAATTTCCGCAATTTGAATATTCCCCGGCCGGGCAAAGGAGGAAACGTTATGCTTCATAATATCGTATTCGGAGCAATGTGCATGATGATACGCGGCATCGGCGGATCCTGTCCTGAAATGGTCGGCGCTTAGTCAGCACTTGCCATATCAAGGCCGGACCCGCAAAGGGTTCGGCCCTTTAATTTTTAGAGATCATAATATACGAGGAGGATAAAAAATGAAGAAAGTCTTGATCATCGCAATAATGGCAGCAATACTGATCCCCGCGGCATCCTTTGCTGCAGATAAAAAAATTGTGATAGGTGTCACGCCCTTTCCCGCAAAAGACATAGCGGCAGTGGCAAAAGAGGTCCTGAAAAAGGACGGATATGAGCTTATCATCAAAGAGTTCACTGACTTCGTCCAGCCCAATTACGCGCTTCAGGACAAGGACCTGGATGCCAATTTCTTCCAGCATGTCCCCTATCTTGAAAACATGAAGAGGGAGAAAAAACTGGACATAGTACCTTTGGTAAAAGTCCATCTCCTTCCGATAGGAATATATTCACAGAAGATCAAATCACTGAAGGATGTAAAAAAGGGTGCGGTCGTGGCAGTCCCTAACGACCCAACAAACGGATACCGCGCATATAAGCTGCTGGAGCGCGAAGGTCTGCTGAAAATGGACCCGGCGAAGAAGGACCTGACGGCAAGAGACATAATCGAAAATCCAAAATCGCTGAAAATTATCGAGCTTGAGGCTCCGCAGCTTCCAAGAAGCCTTCCCGATACAACGCTATCAGTGATCACTATGAACTTTGCAGTCGACGCAGGTCTCAATCCGACAAAGGAGGCCCTCGCGCTTGAGGACAAGGATTCGCCGTACGCGGTAGTCCTTGCCGTAAGGTCTCCTGACAGGGATACCCCGGCGACAAAGGCCCTCTCCAAGGCCCTCAACTCACCTGAAGTCAAAAAGTACATCAACGATGTACTCTCTCCCAAGGGAGTAGTTCCGGCTTTCTAAAAAAGATGACTTAAGTACCTCCGGAAAAAGATAAGGCCGGGATGCCAAATCAAATCCCGGCCTTATCTTTTTTATGCTGATCCTTAAGCTTAAATGTAGCCGTTCTCTTTGAGCACCGCTTTTGCCTTTTCGATCCTGGAAGCTGCCATTTTTATTACCGGGCCGGTGCAGCCCATCGAGGATTCTGCATAAATGCCCTCTTTCCACAGAGCCTTCACAGCGTCTTCTATCTCAAGGACGTCGATCCCGTGAATTTCCTCGTCCGTCGGTTCTGCCGGCGGAGCCTTGACATCTTCCTCTGCCGACGGCTGTTTGGGCTGGATCGATGAAAGTATATCCGCCAGGCCCGCCTTTTTTGCCGATTCCAGTTCTGCTGCGACAAGCCCCGGCAGACCGCCTTTCACGCACCTTGCGTTCAGGGAAAGGGCTGACGCTATTACAGGGGCCCCTGAGGCCCTCGATATTATCGAGACGACCCTGTCCCAATCCTCTCCGGCCGAGGGACCGTATCCCCAGCCAAGAGCTTCGTAATTGCCTCCCGTGTTCCATGCCGAGAAAAGTTTCATCAGGACATTCCCGGTCAGCGTGTCGGTCACACATACATCCACCGAACCTGCTAGGAGGTCGTTGCCCCTCAATATGGCCCCGCCGTCTTTTCTCATGCTTGATCCGAAATTGATCGGATAGCCTCCCTCGTTCAATTTATGGAGGGCCCTGAAAACGGTCTGGGCTCCGTCAAGATTAAGTATGCCTACAGTAGGAGACACGATACCGTCCGCCTTTGCTGCGGCGATCCCATATATGGCGTTCCTTACCATGGCCTCAGCACGGTTAGATGAGGATGTGCCTGTGGACGAGGCAATAAAGCACGGCCTCGCCTTGGCCGGTGTCAGAACTTTGCCTATCGTAGCAACGCCAAGGGGAAAGGGGTAGTGCAGGGCAACTGCGCCCGATATGATGCCTTTTTGAAGCGCGTCTTCCATGGCCTTGGATATATCCGCCTCGCATGCAGGTGTCTCTATACATGCCATTCTTTCCGACCCTTCGCACTTCGGACCTATCAGCACCACATTAAGAGAGGGATCGTTCTGCATGGCAAGAGAGGCTCCCCTTAGAAGTTCCCCGCTCCCAAGCTCGCTTCCGTATGACATTAGTCCAATGTTGACCTTTTTGACGCAACCGCCTTTTACTTCCTCAACGAGTTCAGCAAGGACTTCGCCTATCAATTCCCTTGTCCTCTTTCTTTCATCCATCTCTCTGCACCCTTACTTTTTGAGTCCTGCCGCAAGTTCTCCCAGGGCTTCAAGGATCAGCTCGCGGATCTCTTCACGTGTGACGCCCTTTTCACCCTCAGTTTTACCGGAAACCGGCATTTCCATAAGGAAGGAGGCCCCGTCGGCAAGGTTTGTAAGCCTGCCGAGGAATAGGCTCCCCTTTCCTATTATCATGGCTCTTTTGATCTTTCCGGAACTGATGGCCTCGGCAGCATGCCCCATGTAGGGGACACCCGAGGGTATGTGCCCCTGGGTGTGGGCAAAGCCCTTCATTCCCCGGCTGCTTATAAAATCAGCCATATCGGTCTTCTCGATCTGTTTTTTCATTACCCCGAGCGCCGCTATCATTTTAAAGTTTGCTTCAGGAACATTTCCGGCCCCGGCAGGCAGTGTGATTTCGGGGTTGTGGAGCTCAGGAGCATATTTGTCCACGTCGGTCAGTGAGAGCCCCACCTTCTGCAGCGGTTCAAGGGTAAGTACACTTGTGACCGTCTGGGGCGAGGCCCCTGCTCCCACCGTATGTTTCCCTATGGCATCAAGCCTTATGACAGGAAGCTTGCCATCGTCGGGGACTATAAAGACCCCGAATGAGCCAAGGCAGTTCTCAAGTGCGGGCAGCGATTTTTTGACGTGGTCCCTGCTGTTCATGTAGAGCTTGGGAATGGCTCCCCCAGCTATTACCGCGACGTTTTTGCGCGTCCCGGCCGCCACCATCGAAGCCCCGGCAAGAACGGCATTTACCGGTCCCGCGCAAAATCCTCTGACATCACAGCCTGAGGCATTAACACATCCCGCTATCTCCGCGATGGCCTTCGCAAAGTTCCCTCCTCCGCGCTGGTTCATGTCTCCGGCTGCCTCTTCGGAGCATTCGATTACAAAATCTACGTCCCCGGCGCTTATGCCGCTGTTTTTGATCAGGTGCAGCAGCGAGAGAACGGCACTGGCCTTGCTGGTCATGTTTACGAGAAGTTCGTAAGCTGTCAGGTTTGGGTCGAACTCATGGCCCCTCCTGCTGCATCCGGCTATTTTGCCCCCGAAATAGAGGGGGAGGGCGGCCGCATTAGCAATTTCACGCTCGATCTCTTCTATTTCGTGGCCGGATTCGATCCGGGCGAGCATGTCTTCCCTTATGACAGGATTCTTTCCCAGTTTTTCCTTTACTCCGGCAGCAAAATCCTTCTCCAACCATACGAGATCGAAAACGTCACAGAGATCCAGCAGACCGATCGTTTCGTCCTCAGGCATTATTTCCCCGTATTTGCCGTACCTCACTGATGCCGGTTCCAGTTTTTCATACCAGGGCTGTTCTTTTTTTTCAAGTTCCTCAAGTTCCATAGCCCCAACATAAGCAAGGTTGGGTGCATATCTTGAACACTCGTCATAGTTCTGGACATGATCGGGAAGGAGGGATAGGAATTCCGAATCAGGATGTGCTTCCCTCTCGACGAAGGGGGTATTCCCGTAGTGGAGCGCAAGCTCGGGAGTATGGTTCAGTGAATATGATGTTCCTTTGACTGCTGCGTTGGGCATCTGGCATTCCTCCATATTTGACCGCTGAATTATTGTCAGGTTATTGCAGTGCATCTATTTTAATTATAATTTTTTAAAAATTGGGAGTCTTTATTTGGTCGAATAAAAATTTCACAAAAACACCCACAAATTATATTCTGCCTAACATAATATTGAAAATATAAAAACTTACAAGCGACGACAGAACAGTCATTACAGAGCGGACCATCCTGCCGTCATCTTGAATATAGGTCTTTCAGGCCGCAGGGATCGGCTAGTTGAATACTGTCTGTTCCCTGATCGGTGTCTTCAGAGCTTCGAGAGCTTTCTCAAGAATGCCCCTTCTGATCACCTTCTCCTCCTCGCGGCTCTTTGAGGGATCGCCCAGAGGATATGGTATTGCTACCGCAGGAACGATCCTGTTTGCTCCGACAGTCTGTGAGATCGGGACTATCGTGCAAATGTGAACGACTGCTATGCCTGTGGACTCAATTGCCTTGACCATCGTTGCTCCGCAACGGGTGCAAGTTCCTCAGGTGGAGGTGAGTATCACAGCATCAACGCCGTCTTTTTTCAGTCTCGCCCCTATCTCAGATCCAAATTTCTTGGCATTTGCGACCGGCGTCCCATTCCCGACTGTAGTAAAGAAATAGTCGTAGAGTTTCTTGAATTCCCCCTCCTTTTCCATCTCCCTCAGCACATCTATCGGAAGTACACGGTTAGGGTCGGTATTGGCATATGTCGGGTCATAGCCTCCGTGTGCAGTTGCGTAGGCTACTTCGTCAGCGCTCTGCACCCCGGCTATACTGTAAGTGCCGTACCTTGAGGCACTTGAGGCTTCGATGTGGTCAGGATTGCCCTTCGGGACGATACCGCCGGACGTAACAAGCGCTATCACAGCGTTTTTCATGTCCTTTATCGGCTCTGCCGGCGGTACCCTGTCAAAAACCGGCATCGGATATTCTGTCCTGAATTCCTCGCCCTTCAGTTTTTTGACAAGCATATCCACGGCACGCGCGGCACCTATCCTGTCATTGAAACGGTTGACCCTTACACCGCGTTCAATGTAGCCTTCATCGGCAGGGCTTCCCAAAAGCTCTCCGCGGAGTGACTTCATGATCAGTTTCGCCATCGCGGGGACTGCGTCCTTTATGCCTCTTGCACTGTCAGAGGTCTCAACGATATAGATGCCCTTCCTGTACATGTCGACTCCGGGATTCTCGGGGTACATGCCCGTAACGACCGGTATACCAAGTTTTTTGGACACTGCCTCGCTGACGGCACCACATGCCGTCCCGTAGCGTCCTGCGTTGAAAGCCGGTCCTGCGATGACCGCATCAGGTTTGAGATCTGAGATCATCTTTAATATCTTCTCTGCAGCCTCATCCATGTTCTCGGCAAAATATCCGTCGCCGCATATGACTGTGCCGACTATCTCCGCTTCATTTCCGAAAGCAGCCTTAAAGGCCATCCCGGGACCAAGTGCTCCATTGCGGGACTCGGGTCCGACACCGGCTTTTTCCTCTCCGCCTATTCCGGCGAAAAACTGATTAATGTAGTGAACTATCCTGTAAGTCATTATTTAACCTCCCCTACCAGGTCTCTGCCCCGAGCTTATTGAATCCCAGCTCGCATGTCGCGCCTGTGATCGCCTGAAGTTCAACTTCTATCGACCCGTCGGGTTTAAGTGATCCGTCAAAGCCTCCGGCTATTACATTTACATATTCAGTAAAACCAATGACCCTCTCCATCGGAGGAAGGACAACGATCATGTTGGCGTTACCTGCCGTAACAACAGCATTTGCCTCCGGCGCTGCATCTGCGAGGGATTGGCTTGCCCCGTCCCTTCCGGCGAACTCGTCGGTTATCAGGACCGTTTTTATTCCTGCCTTCTCCGCCTTGTGACAGTTCATGATGAGGTCAGCATCGGGATTTCCGAAACCCTCTTCGCTGATCACAAGGCCATCGACCCCGAACATTCCGGCGATCTTCACTGCGTATGACGAACTTCTTCTCTTGTCAGCAAGGGTGACGTTTTCATTTGTTATGATGACCCCGACGAAATTGATATCCTTACCGTGACGCTCGTAGAGAGATCTGATGACCGGATTGTTCTGGTGGACGTAGGTGCTGTTCTTGTCGCATGCAGAGACGCAGTTGCCTGAAACTATGGCTCCGTCCATGGTTTCGTTAGGATGGATCATGGTAGGCAGTATCCTCTTCGCATCGATCCCGTAAACATAGGTATCGTGAAGCAGCCCCTGTGTCTGGAGCATGTAAAGGTACGCCACCTTAGGGAGGCCCGGAAAGGCGTTCATGCTGCGGGTGAAAGGAGGTATCTCGTACGTCTCGGTCTTATCCGGTGTCCCTCCTGATTCATACACGCATTTCGCAAGGTACATCGCGGCCTTCAGGCCTGCGAGCCTGCACGCTTTCTCATAGGCATAGACCTCGATGCCCTCTTGGGGTTCAAAGACCAGGACAACATTGCACGTTTTGGAGAAAGGAGTATACTCAGACCCTTTTCCTGACATGTCTACAATGCCTTCCTGAAACCCTACTATCCTCCCGCATGTTACGACAGCTGCTCCTTCAAGGACAAGTGTTTTTCCCTCGCCTACAGATTCGACATCACTGACCATCCCGGGAAAGACCTGCCCTCCGCCTTCAATTTTATATCTTGGCTGGACCACGTCCTTTACAGGAACTATCCTTACGCTGTCACCAGGAAGAGCGATGTCGGCTTTGATACTTCTGATATTATCTTCATCTGCGACATAGGCTAGAAGTTCCTGCTTATTTACCTTAAGCGTTCCGTCTTTAAGCACCTCTGTCCTGTCGCCCCAACCAACGCTTTTGACATTAACTTTCATCAGTTCCAGTTTCATGGAATTCCTCCTCACAGATAGTGTTGAAACTTCCTGATCTCAAAATGCGAGGTACGTCACCTTCACCTCCCGGCTGTCCTCCTAAGTGTCTTTGACAACAGTCCGCAGTTTCTCAATGTCTCCTCCATCAAAGCAAAATCAACATACTTATAATCACTCTCAATATCATCAGTCATGTCTCCCGGTTCTCTGGTCACGCTGTCAGAGTAGATCGCGATCGCTGATTCGATAAGCTGAAGAGAATAATTGTCTACCTGAACTCCGGGCGTCCCATTCTGACATTTGAGTACCAATGTCCTGTACGGCTGCTGGTTAGGTTTAAGGTTGCCATAAAGAGGACTCGCCTCCAGCCTCCATCCCAAATGTATAAGATCCCTGCCTCTCGTCAGCACTGAAATCGCAGGTCCGTTCACAAAATTTGTCTCATGCAGGCACTCGGCAAGATCCTTATTGTTTGTGATGCAGATATAAAAAAAAGGGAACAAGCCCACAGGAACCCCGCCTCCCAGCAAGAGATCCTCTGTCCCCGTTCCCTAAAAGCCATGCCAACGACCTTTAGCCGTCTTCAGAGTACTGTCCTGCAGCAATCCTTATGCCTGAGAGTTTCAGCTTCACAAAAGCTTTGCCCCTTCGGCGCCCCCCGCAAAAACAAGGGAGTCTCTCTTGCTGCGTTCATACAGATTATGCAAAGTATAGCAAGAGCCACGGTCTTGTCAACCGTGGCTCTTTTTGTGGGTCTATTGAATTTCGGTTATCTGAATTAAAGTCCCTACCACTTAAGCCCGGTGATGAATATAAGGGCTATGCACACAGGGGCTACCACTCGGCAGATCCAGAGCCATACAGTGTAAAGCGGGAAAACAAGTTTACCGTTGTCTGTAACTTCCGCTTTGGCTCCGTCAGCCCATACCCAGCCCACGAATACAGAGATAAATATTCCGCCAAGGGGCATTATCACGTTATTGGTGATAAAGTCTGCTGCATCAAGGAAGTCTTTTCCTGCGACCTGAGGGATGTGTCCTCCCACTGAAAGGGCTGAGGGTATTCCCAGAAGTGTTATTGCTATCCCCATTATTATGGAGGCCTTAGCCCTGTTCCATTTAAGCTGGTCGATGGCATATGTAACTACAACTTCAAGAAGTGAAATGGCAGAAGTAAGGGCAGCTATGAAGAGAAGCAGGAAGAACGCGAATGAGAAGACAGATCCCATTGGCATTTTGGCGAAGACTGCCGGAAGTGTAACAAACGTAAGGCCGGGGCCCGCACCGGGTTCGATGCCGAAAGCGAATACTGCCGGGAAAATTACAAAACCGGCCAGGATGGCGACAGAGGTGTCAAGAAGGACGACTGTTCTTGCTATCGAAGGCAGATAGTCATCCTTTCCCAGGTAGCTTCCGTAAGTTATCATGCATCCCATGCCGAGTGAAAGCGAGAAGAATCCCTGTCCTACCGCGGCCAGGATAGCTTGGCTCGTAATCTTGGAAAAGTCAGGTCTAAGGTAGAATTCAAGCCCCGCTCCGGCTCCGGGAAGGGTGACTGAACGGACTATCAGTATCAGAAGAATGACGAAAAGTGCAGGCATAAGGATCTTACAGCTCTTCTCAATGCCACCGCTGATCCCTTTGTAAATAATGCCGATGACGATAGCCATTACAGCAATATGATATGAGATAGACTGCACAGGATCAGAGACAAACGCTCCGAAAACGTCTCCCGCCTTGCCCTCTGCTGCTGAAGCCATAAGGCCCCCGAAGGATTTAAACATGTAGGCAAGAGTCCATCCCGCTATGACAGCATAATAGGACAAAATGACAAATCCGCAGAAAAAGCCCATCCATCCTACGAGAGGCCATGCTCCGCCCCCAAGTTTCCTGAAAGAGCCTACTGCATCAGACTGTGCTTTGCGCCCGATAACAAATTCTGCGAGCATTACAGACATGCCCAAGAAAATAACAACTGCAAGATAAACCAATACAAAAGCCGCTCCGCCATATTTCCCCGTGATGTAGGGGAACCGCCAGATATTACCAAGACCAACCGCTGAACCTGCAGCAGCCATAATAAAACCAAACCGGCTGCCCCACTGTTCTCTGTTTTCTGACATAAAATCCTCTCCTTTCGATGATTAAAAAAGCCACAGCTAAAGCAAAGCCCCTTCAGCGCTTAAGTTGTATAACATATTACAGTCAATAATTCAAGTTGTAAAATGGTTATATTCTGGGCATACTTAGACTAAATAGCAGGTATTTTTAAATTATTTTTTTATTTTCACAATAAAACAACGATTCCACAGATCAAAATCAAACCATAAAAAAAGGCCGGCCCCATAAAATAATGGCGGGAAAACCATAAAAGGTAGTCTCCCGCCATTGCTTAATTATCAGCGTTAAATAGTATTCATCAACTTTCACATGGTGCGTCGATCCTGCAAATATCCATCCCCCTGCCTGTTTCGTCATCAATATCGACAACTATGGCCTGGAACCTTACGTCTGTATCGCAGACTTCGAACTTGCTCGGCATGCCGTATAAAAATTTAGGCATCACAGATTCGGCTGTCATCCCGATTATGCCGCCATGGCCCCCTGTCATGCCTACATCGGATATGAATGCCGTGCCACCCTGAAGCACCTGCTCATCCGATGTTTGTACATGCGTGTGAGTTCCTGCAAGGGCAGATATTTTTCCATCCAGCCAGCAGGCAAGGGCCTTTTTTTCTGACGATGCCTCAGCATGGAAATCGACAAAGATCGCCCTGGTCTCCAATTTTTCAACCAGCCTTTCGGCTGTCCGGAAAGGACAGTCAAGGGGGGGCATGAAAGTTCGTCCCTGAAGGGATATCACCGCAAGCTTCCTGCCGCTTTTTTCAAATACTCCGCAGCCGCGGCCGGGAGTACCCTCAGGGTGATTAGCAGGTCTGAGTATCCTTTTCTCGCTGTCCAAAAAGGGCAGGATGTCTTTTTTGTCCCAAACGTGGTTGCCGCTTGTCAGGATATCTATCCCCATTGAGAAAAGTTCGTTCATCACCGTCTCGGTAAGGCCGAAACCGGCAGCGCTGTTTTCTCCGTTGGCGATGATAAAGTCGAAATTACCGAATTCCTCGCGCAGAGAAGGCAAAACCCGGGGGACAGCTTTCCGCCCGGGCCTTCCCATTATGTCTCCGATAAAAAGGATCCGCATCTGCTTCACCTACTTGGCATACTCGACAGCTCTCGTCTCTTTAAGCAGCGTCACCTTGATCTGGCCGGGATATCTCATTTCTTCCTCGATCTTACGGGCTATGTCATATGCAAGTTTTTGCATAGCACCGTCGTCTGTGACCGAGGGAGATACAGCTACACGGACTTCGCGTCCTGCCTGGATGGCAAAAGCCTTACTGACTCCTCCGAATGACTTGGCAACTTCTTCCAGTTTCTCAAGCCTCTTTACATAAGCATCAAGACTCTCCCTGCGGGCTCCGGGCCGTGAGGCGCTTACCGCGTCGGCGGCAGCTATGAGGACGGCATAAATAGTCTGCGGTTCCTCATCCTCGTGGTGAGCTGCTATCGAATTAACGATATCAGGGGCTTCTCCGTATCTTTTTGCAAGATCAGCACCTATCTTTGCATGAGGTCCTTCCACCTGATGGTCAACGGCTTTCCCGATATCATGCAGGAGTCCTGCTCTTCTGGCCTTAAGCTCATCCAGTCCCATTTCTGCCGCCATTATGCCTGCAAGATGGGCCACTTCAAGGCTGTGAGCCAACGCATTTTGGCCATAACTGGTACGATATCTGAGCTGACCGATGATCTTGGTAAGTTCGATGTGCATGTTCTTGATGCCGGTCTCAAGCAATGCCTGTTCTGCAGTCTCAAGGATCTGGATCTGGACATCTTTTTCTGCTCGTTCAATAATTTCCTCTATCCGGGCAGGATGGATGCGTCCGTCAACTACAAGCCTTTCAAGCGAAAGTCTTGCGACTTCACGGCGCACAGGGTCAAAACTGCTCAATGTAACGGCTTCGGGGGTATCGTCAACTATCAGGTCTACGCCTGTAAGGGTTTCAAAGGTCCTGATGTTGCGGCCCTCTCTGCCGATGATACGGCCCTTCATCTCGTCGGAAGGAAGATTTACAACGCTGACCACTGCGTCAGACGTAAATTCAACACTGCAGCGCTGGACTGCGGTTGCAATAATTTCCTGAGCTTTGCGATCTGCTTCACGCTTCGCACGTTCTTCCAGTTCTTTAAGCCTGAGACCTATCAGGTGGTTCGCTTCGGACTCAACTTCGGTCAGCAGGAGGTCTCTGGCCTGTTCGCGTGTAAGCTGTGCTATCTGTTCGAGATTGGAGATCAGTTCCTGTTCCTTTACGGAGAGCTGGTTGAGTTTTTCCTGCGCCTGTTCATGTTTCTGGACCAGTTCCTCTTCTTTTCGGCTGATGCTTTCGATCTTCCTGTCAAGATTTTCTTCTTTCTGTTCAAGACGCCTCTCGGAGCGCTGCAGCTCGTTTCTGCGTTCCTTGGTGTCCCTGTCGAGCTCCTGCCTTAATCTGTGGATCTCTTCCTTTCCTTCTGAAACGATGTCCCGCTTCATCTGCTCGGCCTTTTTGGCTGCTTCGGAGATCATCCTCTCTGATTCGGAAAGAGCTCCCTTGTATTTCTTGGTTGCTGCGTTTTTCTGGAACATAAATCCTATCAGGACTCCGACAGCGAGTCCTGCTATCACACTCAAAATTACTGTCAATGTCATTATCTATCACCTCAATTTCAATTGTCATGGTCCGGTTGGTGCAAAAGATGCAAATCAGGAACATTCTATTCAGATCGATCATATTGCCTGTTGCTTTATTTCACGCCGATGGGTTGTATTTTACAGAATAAAACCTAACTTCACAAGTGGTAGTTATATGTATATCATGCTTTCGGGGGCACGCTTGTGCCCCTGCTGAGGTAAATATCAAGTTTATCTTTGAATCCCTTCTCGTTTAAAAGGGCCCTTTCGTCTGAAACAAGAAATTGAGCATCCTCCCTGGCCCTCTTTAGCAATACGCTGTCTCTGAAAATATCTGCTGTTCTGAACTCTGAAGCTCCATGCTGTTCGTATCCGCTGATCTTTCCCGGTCCTCTTAAGAGATGGTCTGCCTCTGCTATCTTGAACCCATCATCTGTCGCAAGCATTATCCTAAGCCTGTCAGCGACATCCTCCTCTATCTTATTTACAAGCAGCAGGCATACCCCTCTCCGGCTGCCTCTTCCCACTCTCCCTCTCATCTGATGCAGCTGGGAAAGGCCATATCTTTCGGGGGATTCTATTACCACAACAGAAGCTTCAGGCACATCCACCCCTACTTCCAGGACAGTTGTGCCTACAAGCACCTTTATCTCTCCCACTCTGAACTTCTCTAGTTCGCAGCTCTTCAGTCTGCTGTCCATTTTTCCGTGTATGAAGCCTATCCCCAACGGGCCAAGGTGTTTTTTCAGAAATTTATATCTCTTTTCCACAGAGGCAATATAATTCTCCCCGTCTTCTTCGACTCTTGGACAGATCCAGTACGTCCTGCCTCCTGCAGCGGATTCATCGATCATAAACTGCATCAGGTCCCTTATCTTTGTGAAATCTATCAGCCTTGTCTCGATTTTTTGCCTTCCTTCTGGCCTTTCCCTTATGACTGAAATATCCATGTCGCCAAAAAGGCATGCCGAAATCGTCCTCGGAATGGGAGTAGCTGACATCATCAGCAGGTGAGGGCTTTTTCCCCTGCTAAGCATCTCTCCTCTCTGCATCACACCAAAACGTTGCTGTTCATCAATGATGACCGTCTCAAGATACGGAAACTCCACCCCATCCTGGATCATCGCGTGGGTCCCTACTACGACTTTGGTCAGGCCTTCGCGTATGGAGTCAGTGAGACGTGTCTTTTCAGATCTGTTCAGCCCACCTTTCAGCAACGCACATTCTATGCCTATTCCGGAAAGAAACTTTTGCGCCTGTGAGTAAAGCTGCTCAGCGAGGACTTCAGTAGGTGCCATTATCGCCGTCTGGATACCGGCATCAGCTCCGGCAGCAGCGAGGGCAAGTGAAATGACAGTCTTCCCGGAGCCCACATCCCCCTGCAGCAAGCGTGACATAGGATGCCCTCTTTGGGTATCTTCAAATATCTGGGAAAGAACTTTTGTCTGTGAAGGAGTAAGTTCAAATGGCAGACAGGACATAAAAGCTGAGTAATAAGGCCCTCTCGGGATTATCCTCGCTGCCCCTCCGGATCTTTTGAGCCTCTCTTTTCTTAAGACAAGAGCTGTCTGCAAAAATAGGAATTCCTCATATGCCAGTCTGTTGCGGCAGTCTTTCCAGTGCTCTTCGGACTCGGGCCTGTGCATCCCGTGCAGGGCCTCCCTTATGTCCGGCAGACCTCTTTTTTCAATTATGCTCTGAGGAAGATATTCCTTCACCTGCGGAAGGTGACTTTCGAGGATACTATCGATGAATTTTCTGAGCCATCTTTCAGGCAGACCTGCCGTCAAGGGATACACAGGAACTATTCCCGTGAAGCCTGCGGTATCGGATACGTCTTTGATAACTTCAAATTCGGGATTTGAGAATTCTATCCTTCCGTCGCAAAAAGAAGGGAGCCCGAAAAGAACTGCGGACGTCCCCTCTTTAAGAATATTACCAAGGCCTTTCCTGTTAAACCATATTACTGAGAGAGTTCCTGTCCCGTCTTCCGCCTCACATGAACAAATTTGGATGCCTGTTCTGAAACTCCTTCTACAGTTTACTGTTTTGATTTTCACAATGACGACAGAGCTGCGGTCAGGTCGCAATTCAGTAATTTTGCAAATCTCTCTTCTGTCCGCATACCGTCTGGGGAAAAACCACAAAACATCATTTGCTGTCCGGATGCCCAGTTTTTCCAAAAGGCCGGCCCTGCGGGGACCGATCCCTCTTATGTTTATGACAGGATCATTGATGTCAGCAGCCACAGAACTGTCAGTTATTATCCTCTCCGACACGTTCTTGATCCATTATCTGCTTTGGGTCAACTCCAAGCATTGCGTAGGCTGTTTCAAGGTCTCCCCTGTCTGTGGATGCCGCGGTCTCCGTCTCCTTCTGATCATCAAGGACGGGAATGTCTTCAAGGATGGAGTTTACCGCAGCGGTCAGAGTCGAAGAATTAATGCTCTGGTTTAGCATGTTGTCAAACTTTGCGAGCAGTCCCCTGAACTCCTGTTCGTAGAGATTCCTTACGTTTCTTATCTGGGATACCCCGTCGCGTAGACGGTCAGCTTCCTGGGCCGCATCTTTGCATATCATGTCGGCCTTTTCTTTTGCCTCGGAGATAATTTTTGATGCCTGTTCCTGTGCGCTTCTGACCTTTTCATCTGCGCTTTTCTGTGCCATAAGGAGCGCTTCATGAAGGATGTCCTTCATTTTCTCATACTCGCCGAGGCTCTCCTCTTTTGCATGAAGATCACGCTCCAGATCTTTTGTCCTCTGTGCATATGTCTGAAGGGTCTCTGCTACGTTGTCAAGGAATTCATCGACCTCTGCCGGATCGTAGCCTCTCATGCTTTTTTTGAAAGACTGATTGACCACGTCAAGAGATGTCAAAAGTTCGACCATATAATCCACCGTCCTTTTTTGCTTTTAAAAAACTCATAAAAACCTGTTTGATCATTGTTATAGATGATATCATGGATAATTATACAGTCTGGCCGATCAGGAGCAGAATGACACAGCCAGAAAATATTATTTCGCTGACCTCTTCCCGAATATTCCAGTACCTACTCTCACAATAGTGCTTCCTTCTTCGACCGCTATCTCATAGTCGCCGCTCATTCCCATGGACAGCTCATCAAGCAGAAGGCCCGATTCCGATACCAAACTGTCCCTCAAAAGACGAAGGCCTTGAAAAGCGGCTCTTATCTCTCTTTCTGCTTCTGTGTTCGGACCTATCGTCATAAGCCCTTCCACTGAAAGGCGCGGACAATACTGCATCACTCTTTCCAGAAGACTGGCAGCCTCCTGAGACGCGACTCCGCTTTTTGTAAGCTCTCCCGACATATTTATCTCAAGATAAACAGGGAATCCCGATACGTCGGTCTCTGCAAGTATCCTGTCAAGCATCCTTGCAATGTCAAGTGAGTCGACGGTCTCTATGAGATCAAAGATCTCAAGCGCTTTTCTGGCCTTATTCCTTTGGAGATGTCCTATAAGGTGCCATGGTGTCCTGATTTCCGAAGGCCACTTTGATCTCTTGTCTGATGCCTCCTGTACCCTGTTTTCTCCGATGATATCCAATTTTGGCGCAGCAGACAAAATGTATTCCACAGGGTGAGTTTTCGTTACTCCCATTAGCTTTATCTCCGCCGGATCACGGCCGCTCCTTTTTGCTGCCGACCTTATTTTTTCACGGATATCAATAATGTTTCGATCAATATGATCTACCAAAGCTGGATCCTCCCCTCGCGAGCGGCAGATGCGTCTTCTACTACGGCATCTCCTACAGAGACCCCTTCAGTTATTATGAACATGCTGCTGTCTACACTTTTACCCTTCACGGGAACAAAGACCACCCTCGAACCCCTGACCATATAGACACCCGGCTCTCCGTCCCGTTCCAGGACTGAAGCCTGCGGTACGAGAGCTCCCTCTGTTCTGCCTGCTTCCACTGTAAGTGTATACTTTCTTGAAAGGACGGCATCAGGCTGAAACCAAGGCAGCGTAAGATACAGTTTTGTCCTGTTTCCCGCTTTCGTGCTTACCCTTATGTCTGCCGCGGAAACTGTGTCTACTCCGTCCATTTTTACTCTGAGTTTATTGCTTTTTATCTGTTCGGCCATATTGCCGATTATAGGCGTGTACCCTATGAATCTGAGCTCCTGAGGCTGTTCGATCAGCTTTCCGACAGCCTGCCCCTTTCCCACGAGCAGACCGTCCTTTAAACGGTTCAGCGGGCCTGGTTTGGGCAGCGGCTGAAAGCCCGGCCACAGTTCAGAGTAACGCCAGCTCTGCTCCATTCCGTCAAGCGCTGCCAGAAAGTACCCCTGCTGATATGCCCTGACTTCAGAGACCCGGTTCCCCGATGATATTCTCGCGACTACAGTACCTCTTGCGACCCTCACTGGTCCGGTACCCTGGGGATATGTCACTATACCCTCTGCTGAAGCGCCGACAGGGACCTCTTTCCACAAAAGTATCCCGCTTATCCTGACCAGTTCAACGTCGATCCCGGGTATAGCCCAGGTTATCTCAGGATGGAGATATTCATATCTGTCAAAATAGAGTTTGAACGCCCATATCCATAAAACAATAACGAGAAGGACCATAAGCCAGTACATTGGCCTGAATCGTCTTGGTTCCTCCGGTTCGAAACGTCTTACCATCTATAAAAACCTTCTGTCACTCCACGAAAAGCGAAGGGATCTCCCCCAGGTCGTCCATTACATGCCATGCACCAGCTTCCTTCAGTGCCCTTCCGTTAAAATTCCCGGTCGTCAACCCTATGCCTCTGCAGCCCGCAGCAACCGTCGTCATCATGTCTATGTCCGTGTCCCCCGCATAGAATCCTTCCGAAGGAGACAGTCCAAGTATCCCAAACCCTTTGAGAAGTGAGTCCGGTTGCGGTTTAGCCCGCTCAACATCCTCCAGTCCAACGACGACATCAAGCATCGGAGTAAGTCCCATATATTCGACAGGCCTTCTTGCATAGCGGCGGTTTGATACTACCCCGACCTTAATTCCCATCGACCGCAGGTTTTCCAGTGTGCTCGTGGTGTTCGGGAAAAATTTCAGCCTCGACTGCTCTTCCTCCCTGTAATTGGCGCGGTAGAAGTCCACCCACTCCTGGCGGAAATCACCCCAGAACATCCGCCAGCTGTCCTCTATCGTCATACCTATCGCGGAGAGGACTTCTCCCCTCGATATCTCTTTAAAACCGAGATGGTTTGCAAGCAAGTTGGTACAATGGTGTATAGCGTAGCTGCTGTCGACCAGAGTCATGTCAAAGTCGAAAAGGACAGCCCTGATCTTCTTGTCATGTGTCATTGATCCCTTACCCCCAGAACAAAGCCTTTAAGATAATCTGTTTCAGGTACAGAGGAAAGTGCCGGATGGTCAAAAGGCTGATGGATCTCCAGCGCTATGCGGCACGATACGCAGGCATCCGTCGCTGCATCATTCAGCACAGAAAGCAGCATTTCCCTTGAAAAGGCATGGCTGCACGAGAGAAAGACCATATGCCCCCCATCCTTTATCCTGTTGAAACCTCTTACAGCAAGTTCCTTATATCCGCGGCGCGCAGATCCGACCTGTCCCTTAGCGGGTGAAAAGGGCGGAGGATCCATTACGACCAGATCGAACCTCTCTCTGTCGCTGTCCATCCTTCTCATTATGTCAAACGCGTTTCCGCATTTCCATTCCATCTTTTTGGGCAAATGGTTGATCTCAAGATTTTTTTGTGCAATATCTATCGCTGACTGGGACTGTTCAATTGCTACGACTTCAGAAGCCCCTGAAGCAAGCGCATGCAGTCCGAAGTGTCCCTGATAGCTGAAGCAGTCCAGCACCCTGGCGCCCTTGAAAAGGGGGGATATCATATCGGGAACTCCCCTGACATCCAAATATGCCCCGGTCTTCTGACCTTTTTCAATATCTACCAGTTCGTATATGGATCCCATTTTTATTTTAATGAGCTCTTTAGGCATCTCTCCGAAAAGGGGTTTGACCTCTTTTGGCATACCCTCTTTTTCGAGGTGTTTTGTCTCGTTGCGAAGCACTATCGCTGAGAGTTTGCGGACTTTCCTGAAAACGGCCGCGACCTTGTCGATATGCCTGTACCATCCCGCTGCCGAGACCTGAAGGGAAAGAACATCACCATAAAGGTCTGCAATGATCCCCGGCAGACCGTCTGCTTCTCCGTGTACCCATCTGAAAGCTTCCTCACCGGGACACCATAATCTTCGCCAGTTCAGGGCAGAGGTCAGCCTCTCCCTTAAGAGTCCCATCTGGTCAGGTTCTTTTGTTCCATACGTCAGTACCCGTATTGAGAGGGCGCTGTCGCTCCAGAGTCCCCAGCCCCTGATCACGCCGGACATGTCGGTAAACGCGACCATGTCCCCCTGAGCACACTGCGGGATCTGCCTCAGATTTCCCCTGAATATCCACGGGTGCATCGCCCTTGCTCTTTCAAGTCCCGATTCATCAAGGACGGCTCTTCTCGCAAGTCTTTTTTCTGAAGGCACTAAATTTTGCTCCTCTCGACGCTGGCAAAAGCATCATGGTTGTGTATGCTTTCGTGACTCGTGACCGAAACACTGTACCACGTTATCCTATGGTCATTTTCCATCGCTATCGCGAGCTCGCGGACAGAATCCTCCACAAAGCGCGGGTTGGCGTAGGCTTTTTCTGTCACAGCCTTCTCGTCCTCCCGTTTCAGTATACTGTATACCGGCGCAGAGGCACATTTATCCGCTATCTCTGCCAGCTCCTCGAGCCACACAAAAGTTTTCATTCTTACGGCCATCTTTGCGTGCGCCCTCTGGTTGTGCGCTCCGCTGTCGGATATTTCTTTTGAACAGGGGCATAAAGTCTGGATAGGGGCAGTCAATTCAGTAATAAGGTCGAACTTGCACCCCTTACGTTCCGCCATAAAACGGACATCGTATCTCATCCGACCAAGCGCTCCGCTCACAGGGGCCTTTTTAGTGATAAAGTAAGGAAATTCAAAATCGGCATGAGCTTCATCCGCATCCAGCCGACTCTGAAGCATTTTGAGAAGGTTCTCCATATTATGAAATGTGACCTGGTCCTCCTGCTCTCCAAGCACCTCGATAAAACGGCTCATGTGAGTCCCCCTGTAGTCACGCGGCAGGAATACGGACAGGCTGACATTGGCAACGGTCTCCTGCGTCCCGTCCGAACGGTCAAGGACCTGAATAGGCCATGAGAGACAGCTTATGCCGACTTTATCTATCGCCACATTCCTCTTGTCATGTTCGCTCTGAACGTCGCGCACCTCTAGACATCCTCCCGGCGGCATATTACGGATGAACTCTCCGTCTCCCATACTCTTACCTCGTAGAGTTCGCAGTTGTCCCGCTTAAGCGGCATGTCAAGCTTTCTGAATATCCATTGCGCAATATATTCCGCCGTTGGCTGTGGCAGGACATCGTTGATGTAAGCGTGGTCGAGCTTAGAGAGTACAAGGTCGGAAACATGTTTTTTAAGCTCGACAAAGTCAAATACCATCCCTTCATCATCAGGTGCACCTTTAAGCACAACAGCAAGCCTGTATGTGTGTCCGTGAAGGGTCTCGCATTTTCCGTGGTAGTTTACAAGATTATGAGCTGCATCAAACTTGAATTCCCTGCATAGAAACATGGGGCATACACCTCGCAGATCGTAGGTAATCTTATGTTCTGATAGATTGTACCACTGCTTTAATAGATGATATACTCTATCAAACGAAAAGGGGGCATTACAAGTGAAATTGACCGGTATTTTCGCACCTGTCCCGACACCTTTCAAGTCGGACGGATCGCTTGACATAGAAGCGTGGAGGATCAACTTAAGGATATGGAAAGAGTCTGCTCTGGACGGGATCGTGATATGCGGATCGAACGGAGAAATGCCTTTTGTGACGCTCGATGAGCGTATCGTCCTGACAGAGATAGCCGCGGAAGAATCACAGGGCAAACTTCAGCTGATGTCCGGAGCACATTTCCCATCAACGCGTGAGACTATCGATTGCGCCAAAGCACTGGCATCGGCCGGCGCAGGTTCGCTTCTGCTCCTGCCTCCCCACTACTTCAAAGGAAATCAGACAGCGATACTCAACTACTTCAACGAAGTAGCCGATAATTCACCCGTTCCGATATTTCTTTACAACATGCCGGCGAACACCGGCGTGGACATTGAAACGGAGACAATGATCGCAGCATCCCGACATCCCAATATCAAGGGGATAAAAGACACTTCGGGGAACATGACCAAGCTGGGATACCTAGCCTCGGCAGCGCATGAGGATTTCTCGGTATTTGGGGGAACGGGAAACTGGTTTCTTGCAGCCCTGGCGATGGGAGCCTGCGGAGGCACGATGGCTGCCTCTATCCTATATCCGAACACATGCAGGAAGATATACACATCTTTCAATGAGAACAACATGAAAGAGGCAATGGAACTGCAGTCCAGGCTTCTTCCGGTAAGCGACGCGCTAACGCGCCGGTTCGGAGTTCCGGGACTGAAGGCGGCACTTGACAGCAAAGGAATGAGGGGCGGACCGTGCAGATCACCGCTGCTTCCGGTATCGGAAGAAGTTAAGAAAGAGATCATGTCAATACTTGACGATTCGGGCCTCGATAAATACGAGACCTGGAGAGGATAATTTTATTATTTTATTAGGAGGTCCTGAAATGGAAGACAAAAAAGTTCTCACCCTTCTTCTGGGAAGTCCCAGAATCGGAGGCAACACAGAAAAGTTAGCTGACGCCCTGGCGGAGGGCGCTATTGAAAAAGGATATGAAGTCAAAAAAGTCCATCTTGCTGCGTTGACCCTGAAAGGGTGCCTCGACTGCAGGAAATGCTGGAGCACCGGCAAACCGTGTATACAGAACGATGACATGGATCAGGTTTACCCTGAGATAGAAGAGGCTTCCGTGATAGCTTTCGTCTCTCCGCTCTATTTTTACTCCTGGTCGTCACAGATCAAACCCGTATGGGACAGGCTCCTGCCCTACTACATGCCCGGTGCTCTCCGTACGACGCCTTCAAAAAAAGCTATACTCATCGCTGCCGGAGGAGATACGGAAGAAAAGGTTTTCGATGGAATGCGTTCTTCCTTCAAACTGGCAACCAATTTCTTGGGTTGGGAAGTCCTGGGAGAGATCTGCGCTCCTGACATCTACTCAAAGGGTGATATCGAAACCAAGGGGACAAAGTGGACAGAAGAGGCAAAGAGACTCGGACGTTCGCTATAGACACTTTTCCACAAAATTGTTTAATAAATTTATGGCAGTACATGCGAGGATGATCACCTTGTTAACATCGATGGTCATCCTTCAGCTTTTGGAACTGCATAAAATCTCATTCGATATTTAATAATTTTTATCAAAAAAATATTCGGATAAGTCAGTTTCGAATTTCTATTTAACAGCAATGGGCTGTACTGTGATATTCGGGGTGATCATAAATGAGTAGACACGCATATTTAATAACAGCTCATCACCAGTTCGAGATATTGGAAAAATTACTGACTCTCCTTGATGACCCAAGAAATGATATTTACATCCATATTGATTTCAAAGTTAAAAATTTTGATTTTGATCGGTTTAATAGTATTTTAAAGTTTTCTCAGATTTTTTTTGTTCCCCGCATCCCTGTCTTTTGGGGAGGATATAGTCAAATAAAAGCGACTCTTATACTTCTGAAAGAATCCGTTAAGAAAGGATACGCATACTATCATTTTATTTCAGGCGTTGATCTCCCTTTAAAAACACAAGACTATATCCATAATTTTTTTGACGAATATCAGGGAAGTGAATTTGTGGGTTTCGAAGCCCCGATTATGGCACAGAGATTTTACTCCCGATTCCAGATCTATCATCTGTTCCAGGACAAAATAGGAAGAAAAAAAAGTCCTCTATACTATTGGGAGGAGGTCTTAGTATTCATACAGAAACAGCTGCATTTACACCGGATAAGCAATAAAGAAATAATTTTCCAGAAAGGCTGCAACTGGTTCAGCATTACAGATAATTTAGCCAAATATATATTAAGTAAAGAATATTTCATCAAGGACACTTTTGCATACTCAAGATGCTGTGATGAACTGTTTGTACATACGTTGATCATGAATTCGGATTTCAAAGAAAGGGTCTACCAGAATAAATACGATAATGATGAGGGTAGTTCTGCGTGCTTGCGGTATGTTAATTTTAAATATAAAGACAACGTCTTCAGGACTGCTGATTACTATGACCTAATATCTTCTGAGCTTTTCTTCGCAAGAAAATTCGATATAAACGTAGACAGAGAAATTATTGAAAAAGTTTTTTCGTATGTATCAGCAACTAAGTAATTGTGACGCCGCAATTACTTACTCAAGCCTCTGAATAAAGCGTTAAGCCCGTTTATCACTTATATGAGAGGATTGAGATTTTCCTGGAATTACTAGAAGTAATCCCCAGACAGCCCAAAAAATAACACTGACATCTCTTCTCCCCTCGAAAACATCTCCATTAGTGCCGTATATTAAAATTGAAACAAGGGAAATATAACAAATCAAATTCCAAGGGATCTCATCTGAATCAATTTCATCCCTTACTCCGGACCACGATTTTTTAATAGACAGGACATATGCGATCATAAAAAACAACAATGCAGGAATGCCCCCGGAGTACACGATCGAAAGGCACATATTATGCGGGTGAGATATATGCTTTTCCAAGCTTTGGCTTAGCACATCAGCCATCTCATTTCGCTTTTTTTCAAAGACTGTTCCAAATGTTGTCCAACCGCTCCCCAAAACAGGATGAACTTTTGCCATTAGTAATGATACATTCCATATATCCTTTCTATTCGTTGTCAGCACATCTACATTATTGAAGGACATCATCTGTACAAGTTCTCTTTTCATAGAATCGACCGGACCTTTTCCTAAAACATAAAAAATAATTGATAAAATCAATAGAGAACCAACAACCAATACTATGACAGACTTCAAGTTTATTTTTTTTGACGAGGCGGCATAAGTTGCAAAAATTATCAGCTGGACAGCGGCGGTTATCCAACCTCCTGAAGAAAAAGAAAAAATGATGAGTAAAATACTTGTCAAACAGAGCAAGTATTTTAAAAGAATATTTTTTTCAAAATACCAGAATGCATAACAAAAGAAAAAAGGCATCAACAACAGTGAATAACTGGCGACTGAATTGCCGTTATCAAGAGAAGCGTTCCAGCCAAGCACAGAAAAGTCCGGCCGGAACATGACATCAAAACAAAAAACGAGGTTGATCGCCACGACCGTTAAGCCAAAAGCATTTCGCCTTTCTGAGGTATTGATCAGTCGCATGGCAAGATAAAGACCTGTAATAAATTCAAGAGGTATTGACGCGCCCTTACCCCACGTATAAAAACTATCGATATGAGGGATATGCGCAAACATTGACCACAACAAAAAGAAAATAAGAGAATAGATTATCTTTCTGTCTTCGGGCTCAACTTCTACTGCAAGATGGGCGCCATATCTGATCCTGCCATAGAGGAGGCTTAACAAGGCCAAGAACCAACTAATGTAGTGAGCGATCGGACCAAATGCTGTCATGGCAACTCCCAGAACATAAATCCAAAAAGCAAAGATCTCGTAAGTCAAGAGCGGCAAGCGCTGACGAAACACATTAGTCATAATTTTTTTCCTACTTTCCATCTAATGCGAACTTTATTTTAACAATCTATCCCTTTAGCAAGTTTAAATATATGCTTTCATTCAAATCTATCATTATTCTGAATGTGGAAATATTGGTTTTTTGAATTGTTGAAGCTGGTTCTCCTTTGACCATAAAATCAAAGATCGCCTTAGTCCATTCGGAAATATCTCCGGCAGGTATGAGACCCTCTTTTGATCCGGCGATTTCAGCGACCGAAGGGATATTCGATGCAATAACCGGTATTCCTATCTGCACTCCACGTACCAGTGCCAGTGGCATCCCCTCCGTGTATGAGGGGAACAGAAGACACGATGAATCAAGAATGCAATTATCTACCTGATTGGAATAGCCTTTGAAAAATACTCTGTCAGATATTCCAAGTTTCTCTGTGAGTGACTCCAGGTCTTTTCTTTCGGGTCCATCGCCAACAACATCAAGAGTCCACTTTTCATCTTTCAATTTTGCGAGAGCCTCGATGACAATATCCAGTCCCTTGATCTTTGTCAAACGTCCGACAAAGATGAATCTGTTTCTCTCCCTGTTTTGGGGATCCCATTTCGTTTTTGGTTCAGGAAGAGCAACATGTATGACCGAGTGAGCGTGGGGCAAGAAATCTCTGATATGATGCGACACTGTTTCACTTACACAAATAACATGACGGGCATGTTTTAACGGTATCAGGCCATAATTCAGACTATAGCAGGCATGAGCAGTGTAGATCCATGGGATCTTTGCCTTAAAAGAAGTCCTCCATGCTATCCATGCAGGGACTCTCGAATGTGCGTGTATCAGTTCCCATCCTTCACTCTTTATCCGGGAGGATATTTTCCCCGAACAACACAATGCAATGAAGGGATTCTTCTTATGTACGGGAAGCTGCCAGTGAAGTACTTTGTCAGAGAGCTGGCTCTGCATCTGTCCTCCGTTTGATATTACCAGAACATCATGCCCTCTCTCTGCAAGTTCGTTAGAGAGATCGATGACATGGCGCTCGACACCGCCTATATCCAATTCAGGCAATACCTGGATGATGCGCATTATTCTGTCACCTGCCCTGCCTTATTCAGGCTGTTTGCTTTCAGATAGACTCCCCGAAACATTTTTTATCCCGGCCGGAGGAAGATATGGGACCAATACCTTGAGCAGTTCCTGGTTTCTGATCTGCCTCGCCAGATTCAGAAGCTCCATCAGCTGTTTGGCCTGCGGCCTTATGGTGAAGGATCTGTACATCTGGTTTATCGCATTTGCCCAGTCTTGGGGATCCCTGGTCACCTTTGCAACTGCCATCAGATGGTTGGCATACTGTTCTTCAGCCTCATCTTTTGTCATTGCTTTGGCTCTTGCTTTTTTTATGAACTCGGCCTGCAGTTCAGCCTGATCGGTATCTGCTGCATACCTCAGGTATTTATCGCCCGCAAGTCCGTTCCCAAGAAATACCAGGCCGAATACTGATATCGTGCAGATAAAGATCCCCAATACCCTGTATATCGATGTATGCCTAACCTCTGACCAGGAGTAGCTCAGCGGAAGCAGCTCCCTGTTAGCTATCGCGAAAGCAAGGGAGAGCCATACTGCGTTCTCTATCCTGTGGAAGGGCCTGCTGAATATTGCGTCGAACAGTATCAGAAAAAGCATCGCACAGGCCCATGAGGCTTCCAGAGAAAGAATTTTCTTCTGCGAGAGGAAGCTGATGAATCTCCATATCCACCAGGCAGCAGCTGAAACAAGGAGCACAGTCCCAAAGATGCCAAACTCGGCAAACCACTGCAGGTACTCATTATGTGCCCAGTATGTGAACTGCCACTCCATATCCGGGTCTTTCTGGAAAGCAAGCCTCTGTCCCTCAAGGTAGTGCCACTTATAATGGCCTATGCCCACACCTTTTACCGGGTGTCCCATAAATATCGCCCAGCTTGTTTTCCATATTCCACGCCTTTTGCCAAAGCTACGGGTGTCCATTACCATGTCCATGGTCTTGTTGAGGAGGGCATAGGCACGGCCAAACCCAAAATAGCTCATCCCTATGTTGAGTGCAAGCATTAGCAGGACTATTCCTACGCCCTGTCCGACCTTTTTCAGCATCTGTTTTCTGCCGTTTTGCATAAATATTATGGATATGATCAAAGTTCCGGTGATAAGGGAGAGAAAGCCTGCCCTGGTCGTGGAATTCCACATGCCCCATGAATTAAGTGCCAAAAGCCCAAGGTTCATGTACCTGATCATACCCGCCCATCTTTTGTTGTGCGTCAAGTCATCCGAAACTTCTGAATAAGCTGCATTGAGGTATATGCCGTTCATTACAGCCATTGCCATCCACAGTCCGAACATTTCCTGCTGGCCTGTGTTTCCGATGTAGTTGCCCGGTACGTTCATGATGAAGGGGAAAGGTCCGTTCATATTTCTGATCAGCAGTTCCGCGAAGACCACATTAATACCGGCGTTGATGTTCGCGACCCAAAGGATGGTCCTGTGTGCTTTTGCATCTTTAAAGAGGTTGAAGGAGAAAATATAGATGGCGGTCAGGGTCGCGAAGAAGAACCATTCCTTCATGAATGTGGACCACGAGGAAATATTTACCCAGATTGTCTGGACAGAAATATATCCGAGCATGATGAGCCATAAAAAACCAAAGAGATCTATCCTGAAATCTATACGTTCATTCCCGTACAGTGTAAGGGAAATACCGCCAACGACTGAAATTATCGCGACAGGTACCATCGCGAAGGTCCACTTCATTATGTGGAGCGTATCAAACCAGGTAATGCCTGAATATATCAGATTTGGCAGCCCCAAAGAGACAAATATCAGAAAATAAAAGATCCTCGGGTGAACAGCATAAATACCGTTGGCCGGTGATCCCGGTTCGGATAAAGTCTTTGACTTCACTTGCAAATCCCCTTCAACGAAATGTGCCACGAGCAAATACACGTGGACAATATGAGGAAACAGTGAGGGAAAAAATCAGTCCCTTCACTGTCAGTAATTTCCGCTGAGTTTGCTTGCAAACCTTGCACACTCTTTGAAAAATATCAGGTCTACCTTGCCGGTCGGGCCGTTTCTGTTCTTTGCCACGATGACTTCAGATGTGGGGTCGACCGTCTCACCCTCCTGAGCGTAATATGCTTCTCTGTACAGGAATATTACCATGTCCGCGTCCTGCTCTATCGCTCCGCTGTCACGAAGGTCTGAAAGCTGTGGTTTTTTGCTGCCTCCGCGCTTTTCCACGTCCCTTGAAAGCTGCGAAAGTGCCAGTACGGGCACTTTAAACTCCCTGGCTATGCCCTTGAGCGCTCTTGATATCTCAGAAACTTCCTGCTGTCTGTTTTCGATCTTACGAGCAACGTTCATGAGCTGAAGGTAATCAAGCACTACAAGTCCCTTCCCTGCTCTATGCTTGGCAAAAAATCTCCTGCACCTGCCTCTGAGGTCAAGCGTGTTCAGCGTAGAACTGTCATCAATATAAATAGGGCTTTTCGAAAGTCTGCCCGCAGCCTTTGACAGCTTCTGCCACTGCTCGTTCTGGACCCTGCGCGATTCGAACATCTCCCTCAGATTGACTTCCGATTCAGCTGCGAGCATCCTCTGAGCTATCTGTTCTGCTGACATTTCAAGGCTGAACATGAGGACAGGTATGTCTTCCTGAAGCGCTGCATGCTGAGCGACATTGAGGGCAAAGGCTGTTTTACCCATGGAAGGCCTTGCAGCCAGTATATAAAGGCTCCCTGGCTGAAGCCCGCCCGAGAGTTTGTCAAAATCAGTAAATCCTGACGGGACTCCCGTGATTTCAAGGCCTCCGGCCAGCCTCTTCTCTATCTCACCAATGGCCGAGGAAACTACTTCCCTTGCGCCCTTTAGCCTGGCGGATCTTCCTGTCCTCGCGATCTCAAAGACCTTTTGTTCTGCGGTCTCAAGGGCTTCGTCTATTCCGATCTCCTCGGAAAAACCCATCCTCGAGATGTCGCTTCCTACGGTGATCAGACCCCTGTGTACAGACTTATCCCTCACAATGCTTACGTGGTACTCCACATTTGCAGTCGTTGTGACCGCATCCATAAGTTCTGCCACGAAAGGGAGCCCGCCCAGACGATCTTCAAGACCGCGTTTCTTAACTTCTTCCCTGAAGGTCAGTGAGTCTACGGCGCAGTCCTGTTCAGCCATGGAAGCGATTATCTCAAAGGCTGTCCTGTGTCTGGGATCATAGAAGTCATCGGTCCGCAGGCTTTCTATGACTATCAGCAGGGAATCCCTGTCAATTAGGCATGAGCCGAGAACTGAACGCTCAGCCTCAAGATTGAAAGGCGGTATTCTGTCAAATTCCCTGTTTGTGCTCAATTTACTCTGACTCCACCTTAAGTGTCATCTCGGCATCCACACCCGCGTAAAGTTTGACCTTAAACCTGTATTCACCGATCTGTTTGACTGTTTCTTCTATTTTCAGGTCTTTCTTGTCGACAGGCACACCGTACTGGGATGTGAGGGCATCTGCTATCTGAGCATTGGTCACACTTCCGAAAAGTTTGCCTCCCTCTCCGGTGTTGACCTTTATTCTTACTACTTTGCCGCCAAGTTTCTTTTTCGATTCCTCGGCGATCTTTAGTTTTTTGTCATCCTTGATCTTCTGAGTCATCTGCATCTGCTGAAGTTCACGGATCTTACCCTCCGTTGCCTCTTCCGCGAGTCCCCTGGCAATCAGGAAGTTACGGCCGTAACCGTCGGCAACCTCAAGAAGATCGCCCTTCTTCCCTATTTTATTGACATCCTGTTTAAGAATCACTTTCATTGTTCTTCCTCCTTATTCGGGCACGTAAATCGTACCAGATATCAAAGATGCCTACCATAGATAAAATATAAGAAACAGGGGAAAAGAGGGCACCGAAGAGCGAAACAGGTACTTTGACAGCTTTTGGGATACCTCTGTATGTCATATAGTACCAACATAGTGAAAGGCCTTCCACCATGAAAATGGCTCTCAGGACCTCCATCAAGTTTGCAGATATCACCATATAGACTCTCTCATCGGGAAAGGCTTTGCCGGCCAGGTCCATTATCACTGCAGCAGCAAGCGCCCAGAAAAGATTTCTCGGGAAACGCCATGTTCCGAATCCCGGCAACGCTGCGAGTGCTCCCCATCCGGTCATTTTCATTATGTACGAGGCGGCTCCGTATGTGGCAAAAGTATCGATGGCGGAGAAAAAAATGATCATTGACGGCATCAGGAGTGAGACTGTTTCAACCATTGCCAGAGAGTAATTTTTTATGACCTCTTCAGATGTGCCGATCCCGCCAGATGAGAGCGCTTTTGCCAGAGATGAAACTATCTCCTCTGCCGTTTCGGGCGACATAGCAACGGGGTTCATTCCTGAAACAGCAGTGAAGGCCATAATAAGGATCATCTTCGCAATTATCGAAGCTGCAACGGAGATCAGGACAAAATCGACACCCTTTTCGACCCTGCGGGCTACATACCCGAACACAGCTCCAAGGACCCCAAATTCCAAGGCGTACATGAAAGCCGGAAGGTATCCGAACATCATCAAAGCTGATGCGGAACCGAACATCACGCCCAGAAGCGACTCACGGAAACCCTGTCTTATCCCGAGGACCATGAACGGAAGAGGTGCGATCACAATAAGAAATGGTGCTGCAAATGCTACATACATGCCTCCGGAGAACATCACCAGACTCAACAGTATCCAGGACAGCCATTCAAACATAATTTTAAATCTCACATTCCGACCCCCGTAAATACAATAAAAAAAGAGAGAGCCCTGCGGCCCTCTCCAATTATACAGCACAGATTCGTTTTTTAATCTGATGTGAAAGGCAGAAGAGCAATAATTCTTGCCCTCTTTATAGCCCTTGTGAGCTGGCGCTGATGCTTCGCACAGGTCCCGGTCACACGACGCGGCACTATCTTACCGCGTTCTGTAACATATTTTTTAAGTTTTTCCACTTCCTTGTAATCTACGTGATCAATCTTATCTACGCAGAAATGACAAACCTTCGGCCGGCGTTTGCGGCGTTTGCGGTTAAAATTCGAACTGTTTTCCATCAAAGACTCAACCCCTTCCTAGAATGGTATCTGCACGTCTCCAGGTCCCTCGGTCCCACCCATCTCAGAAAAATCAAGGGGGAATTCATCTTCGAATCCTTCCTCTTCTCTCAGGCTTCCCATGTCTCCGCCGGAAACAGCGTCTGAATGCATTCTGGCATTCCCATAATTCTGCTCTGAGTTGGAAGAGGATCCGGAAACCCCTTCATCTTCCCTTCGCGGTGAACCAAGGAGAACAATATTGTCAGCGACGACTTCGGTCACCCACCGGTGCTGTCCCGTTTTGGCATCGTCGAAATCACGGACACTCAGGCGTCCTTCGACCAAAACAGGGCGGCCCTTCTTCAGATAGCGGTCGCAGATATCAGCAACGTAGTTCCATGCGGACACGTTTATAAAATCTGTGTGGCTCTGCAGTTCTCCTGACGTCTTATTTTTCCACTGACGACCGATCGCTACAGTGATCCTGGCTACCTTCTGTTTACTTGGAGTGAATCTCACGTCTGGGTCTCTTGCCAGGTTACCCATAATGATAACTCTGTTGTACCCGCGAGCCATAACGCTTACTTCTCCTCCAGGTTGACGACCATCTGACGTATAACCTGGGGTCTCAGACTGAGGAGACGTTCCATCTCCTTCACCTGTGCCGGGTCGAGTTTAAACGTATACAGAACGTAGAAACCCTCGAGCTGTTTTTCGATGGGGTAGGCAAAACGCTTTTTGCCCCAGATATCCACCTTTTCCAACTCTGCTCCCAAACCGCGCACGACCTCGGCAATCTCTTCTGAAACCATTTTATGGTCTTCAAGATCTGCCTGAAGAATCAAAACCATTTCGTAAGATCGCACGTACTTCACCTCCTCCCTTTGGACTCTGGTCTCTTTTCAAGAAAGAGACAGGGACATACAATCAGAAACTATAGCACTTAAGTCCGGCTAGTGCAAGACATCGTTCGAGGTTATTTCGATCTTGTACATGACCTCGCCAGAAAGTACAAGGTTGAACTGTTCCCTTGCAAGCCTCGCTATTCCCTCAGGTGTGCTGTAGTATTCGATTTTCTGCTTCAGCTCCTGTGACTTCCTCTCTTCCGTGACAAGTTCTTCCATTCTTTTATCCAAAGTATCCGAAAGTACGTCTATTTTTTCGAGCTCTTTGAAAAAAGAGGTAAGAAGCACCGCTATCAGAAAAGTGATCGCTGCGGCAAATATGATCCACCTCAATCTTGGAGCTTTCATTGTCTGCCGGCCGGATGATCCACGGTGATCCTTTACATTTTTTCAGGAGCAGAGACTCCAAGGATAACAAGAACGTTCTTAAGAGCTATCTTGGCTGCTTCCATCAGAAGGATGCGTGTTTTCATAAGAGGCTCATCAACACCGAGTATCCGCTGGCTGTTGTAAAAGGAATGGAAAGCCTCCGCAAGTTCTGTTGCGTAATATGCTATCCTGTGCGGTGCAAACTCGTCCGCAGCCTTTTCCACTTCTTCGGGAAGCCTCGATATCGCTTTCGCAAGGTTTATCTCTGTCTGGTCAGTGAGCTGAGAAACATCGAACTCGTCAATTGACGGAAGAGTTATCCCCCTTTCCGCCAATTCACGGTATATGCTGCAGATCCTGGCGTGAGCATATTGTACATAGAAAACGGGATTCTCTGAAGTAGCCTTCTTGGCCAGTTCAAGATCGAAATCAAGAGTGCTGTCACAGCGGCGCATGACGAAGAAGAACCTTGTGGCATCTACGCCCACCTCGTCCATTATTTCTCTCAGGGTAATTATGGTCCCGGCACGTTTGGACATCTGGACCGGTTTTCCGTCCCTGAGAAGGTTCACCATCTGGATCAACAGCACATCCACCGCCTCGTCCGGATGGCCGAAAGCCTTATTCACCGACTTGAGCCTGGGGACATATCCATGATGGTCGGCTCCCCAGACGTAGATGAGCTTTTCAAAGTTTCTGTCATATTTGTTTTTCAGGTAGGCCACATCAGATGTAAAGTATGTCGGCACTCCGTTAGTCCTTATGAGGACCCTGTCCTTGTCGTCCCCAAAAAGGGTGGACCTGAACCACAGGGCCCCGTCCTCCTCATAGGCAAAATCCCTCTTCTTAAGCTCTTCCATAGCAGGGTCGACCTGCCCGTTGTCATAAAGTGATTTTTCTGAGAACCAGACGTCAAAGGTCACCCCGAACTCTTCAAGGTCCTTACGGATCATCTCAGTGACGATCTTGCCAGTCTCGACCGAAAAAAATTCAACTGTATCTTCGAGGGGCCTTTGTGCAAGGGAATCTCCGTAATTATCAACGAACGATGCGGCTATTTCCGTCATGTATTCCCCCTGATATCCGTCTTCGGGCATCGGAGCTTCTTCTCCTCTTCCGAGGGCGTCGAAATAACGCGACTGGGCCGATTTGCCAAGAAGTTCCATCTGAAGGCCCGCGTCATTTATGTAGTATTCCCTTTCTACATCCCAACCCGCAAAGTCGAGTATAGAGGCTGTAATATCACCCACGGCTGCGCCGCGGCCATGTCCCATGTGCAGCGGACCGGTAGGGTTGGCGCTTACAAACTCGACCTGGACCCTCCGGCCTTTGCCCGAATCGACCCTGCCGTAATTCTCATTCTTAGATATCGCACTTTTCACAGCCTCCGAGATCCAGTTTGAGGCGAGCGTGAAGTTGATAAAGCCCGGCCCCGCGGCTTCAGCCTTCTCAACTGTCTCTCCAAGAGGAACCTCTTCGATCATCTTGTCCGCAAGTTCCCTGGGCTTCAGGCCGAAAGGCTTTGCAAGCTGCATCGCTATATTGGTCGCCCAGTCGCCGTGCCCGGTCTGTCTTGGACGCTCAAGGCGCACAATGAAGCCATCGGGTATCTCCTTATTTAGATCCCGGGCTATCTTTTCGACCGCATTTTCAAGTATCTTCTTCAGTTCCTCTGTCATGTTCTGCAAGTTCAAGCACTCCTTAATGGTTTAAGACTTTTATTTCCTGAAAGGAAGGTCGAGTACAGGCCATCTCATGCACGCCGCGAGCTCTTCCTTTAAAATTGCCCCCAGGCGGTCGTCTACTGTTACGCTTTTTACTGTCCAGGTACTGTCAGCTATCAGTTCCGCTTTTTTGGGCCAGTGTATTATTGATTCCCTGAGCACGGCCTTTGTCCCCTCACCCAGTTTTTTGAGCGGAGGTGACTGGATCATTTTATATCCCGGAGGCATATTCATCCTTATCTTCTGATCTATTATGAAGGGAAAACGCAGGGTATAATTGTTCTCCTTGCCTATCATCTCCCCTACCCTTGCGGGAACTCCTCCGGGAAGGCGAAGCAGCAGGTCGTTCTTCAGAACTATCCCAGGCACGCACTTGACTTTGAAATCAAGCCTGTATCCTGTTTTTGTGGGTTCGACAGAAAGAGGATCCATTACCATCCCCGGAATTGCGAAGTTGACTCGCCTTCTCACAAAATCGCTCAGTCCGCTCTGTGAAGGGAGATATCCGTCAGACATAAGCTGAGTCCAGCCACCGCTGACAGTTATGCTGAGTATCCCCTCTGCAGAACCTGACTCGTTGAGGTCAAGTCTCCACAAGAACTCCAGTTTATGATCCGCCGGACTTCCTGAACTGACCCTCTTTTTTTCCACATTGCCGTCTTTAAGCCTGTAGAGAAGCGCTCCTGCTATAGAGGGGGCCGTCACCCCGTAAGCTGATGTCTGGCCTGCCTGATAAAATTCAGCCTTTCCGCCGGTCGGAGAGAGCTCAAGGACCGGAGCGGTCCATAAGCTCGTGGAGCCGGGGCTCTCTGCGTCGAGTTCCACTGATGTCTGCCACCATATCTTTGTATCCCAGCCAAGGCTGCCAAGCCATTTATTAAGGAGAATGGTCTGCTCCCATGGGGTCCAGGGGCCGGCTTCAGGGATGTTTTCCGGAGACCTGACCCAGTTGCGCGGGTAACCTGCCAGTTTCCTCGACGGTCTACTGATCCACTCCATAAGCCTTAGTCCAGTTTTTGCCCTGTCCCCTGAGAGTATTGATTTTGGGATGTTTATATGGGGAAATGTTTTAACTAACTCATCCATTGCCGAAAGGCTCTGATTTATTCCTTTTTTTGAACTGAAGGAGAGGCTGGGTCTCTTGTAAACCACAAAACCTTCTCCCTCCCATTTTTCCTGATTCATAACTGTCCATTTGAATTTCTGCTGTCCGGACGATTTTGTGATCAGAGGGTCCTTGATATCCCTTCCGTGCCAGTAGAGTTCCCTTCCTTCCGGAAGCTCTGCCGTTACATTCTGCTCCCAGATAGGAAGGGGGCCCGCCATATCAATGGTTTCATCGACACCGTAACGCTTTTCATGTTTAGTCCTCACGATGAGCACTATGACTCTCCCCACGGCTTCATCCGGGGTAATGACCTTTTTTACCGCCGCTCCTCCGTCAAGCTTTTCCTCAGAGAGGGACAGATCACCCTCCTTCATGGAAGTCATCGGGTTGTACCATGAGGCCTCAAGTATCTCAACAGAACCCTCGGGAGGGACAGGCAGCCGGATCTCCTTGACCTGTTCGGGTATATATTCTCCTGCAAGCACCACATAATAATGCGTATTTTCCATCGTTCCGTCGTTAAGCATCCTGAAATCGTTGTTCTTTAGCCAGACTACCGATGCAGCTCCGCTGAAACCCTCTATGGAGGGAACTTCCTTGTTGAGCCTTCTGATCTCCTCGCCGGTGTTCCAGGCCTCAGTTGCGGCAGGAAGGACCAGCAACAGGGCGAGCATTGACAAAAATACCAAAGTCCAACTAAAAACTCGTCTCATAAGATACCTCCCGGTCATCTGCCGCAGCACTGCTTGTACTTCTTGCCGCTCCCGCATGGGCAGGGATCGTTGCGTCCTACTTTCCCAACGTTCACTATAGGCTGAGTCTTTTGCGCGGTAGCCAGTGCCCCCGGATTTTCCATCTCTTCGCTGTACCCCGATATCTCCGGGATATCAAGGGCATCCCGGCTCTCTATCCATCTTGCGCGGCTCTTCTCTTTCTCCTTGTTCACGACGGACACCCTTAGTGCAAACTCAGTGATACCCTCCCTGATCTGAACAAGCATCGTCTGGAAGAGGCTGAAAGACTCAAACTGATATTCAAGGAGAGGGTCTTTCTGGCCTATCGCCCTCAGGCCGATCCCCCTTCTCAGCTCATCCATGGCAAGCAGATGCTCCTTCCAGTTGGTATCAAGGATCTCCAGGAAAATATAGCGGAAGATCTGCTCCGACACTTCGGGGCCGAGCTCATTGATCTTCTGGCTGAACCTTGACCTTATCTCTTCAAGAATTACAGGTTTTGACTCTTCTAAGTCCTCTTTAGTCTGTACGTTTTCAATATGCTTTGACATCCCGGGCCAGAAAAGCGCGTTAAGTCTGATGCTTACTGAATGTATATCGGGTTCTCCCGAATCATTGTCCTCAAATACCTTTTCGAGGAGCGAGAGGGCCGTGTCTTCAAGTACGCCAAGAGTTCTTGAAGCGATATCGGGGTCGTTCAGTATCTCGCTTCTCTCCTTGTATAATGCTTCACGCTGCTGGTTCATTACGTTGTCATAGGCCAGGAGCTGCTTTCTTATGTCGAAATGCATCTCTTCAACTTTTTTCTGCGCATTCTCAATGGCCTTGGAGAGCAGGTTGTGTTCGATACACTCTCCCTCTTCCATTCCAAGCTTTTCCATTATGCCCTGTATCCTGTCACCGCCAAAGAGGCGGATAAGGTCATCTTCCAGCGCGATGTAGAAGCGGCTCTCTCCTGGGTCGCCCTGCCTTCCTGAACGCCCGCGGAGCTGGTTGTCTATACGTCTTGATTCATGCCGCTCGGTACCTATGATCCGAAGGCCTCCGGCCTTTATCACCGCATCATGCTCCTCCGAACAGATCTTTTTAAATTCTTCCAGGACCTGTCTGTATTCCTGCTCATTTTCCTTAGGATCGAGCCCCTGTTTGTGCATCTCTTCCCTGGCAAGGAATTCAGCATTGCCCCCGAGCACTATGTCTGTTCCGCGGCCTGCCATGTTGGTAGCCACTGTGACTGATTTCAGGCGTCCCGCCTGGGCAACTATCGAAGCTTCCTTGTCGTGTACTTTTGCGTTAAGGACGCTGTGGGGTATTTTTCTTGCTCTGAGCAGCCTGCTGACCTTTTCTGAGTTCTCTATCGAGGTGGTGCCGACAAGTATGGGCTGCCCCTTTTCATAGGCTTCTGAGACCTCATTTGCTGCCGCGTTGTATTTTTCTGCTACGGTCCTGTATATCGCATCGTGATGATCGTCCCTTATCATGGGCATATGGGTCGGCATGACGATTACTTCAAGCCCGTATATTTCCTTGAATTCCTCCGCCTCAGTCAATGCTGTGCCCGTCATCCCGGCAAGTTTTTCGTACATTCTGAAATAATTCTGCAGCGTTATGGTGGCAAGCGTCTGATTTTCCCTTCCGACCTTAACCCGTTCCTTGGCTTCGATAGCCTGGTGAAGTCCGTCTGAGTACCTTCGGCCGAACATCAGTCTCCCTGTAAACTCGTCGACGATAACTATTTCTCCCTCTTTGACCACATAATGTACGTCCCTCTGGAAGAGATGGTGCGCTTTGAGTGACTGGACTATCTTGTGTGAAAGAGATGAGTTTGCGAAATCTGTGAAGAGGTTTGGAAGATTCATCAATTTTTCGGCTTTTGCGATGCCGGCCTCTGTGAGTGCAAGATTGCGCTCCTTTTCCTCCACCTCGAAATCGGTGCCCTTAATAAGGTCCCTTGCCACTCTGTCAGCGGTACGGTAGGGTTCGGTATCGTCTTCCGAGGGTCCGGAGATGATCAGAGGAGTTCTTGCTTCATCTATCAGTATCGAGTCAACTTCATCGACTATACAGTAGTGGTGTCCCCTTTGGACCTGCTGTTCTTTCTGTATCGCCATGTTGTCCCTGAGATAGTCGAATCCAAATTCACTGTTGGTGCCGTATGTAATGTCCTTTCGATATGCATCAAACCTGTCTTCCTGATCCATAAAGGGAGATATGACACCCACCGAAAGTCCCATGCCTCTGTAAACAGGTCCCATCCACTCGGCATCGCGTGCAGCTAGATAGTCGTTTACCGTTACTACGTGGACTCCGTGTCCGGCTATGGCATTCAATGCTACCGCCAAAGTCGCGACAAGTGTTTTACCCTCTCCCGTTTTCATCTCGGATATTCTGCCCTCATGGAGAGCGATCCCACCCATGAGCTGCTCTTTGAAATGACGCAAGCCCAGAGTTCTTACTGAGACCTCCCTCACCCTTGCGAAGACTTCCGGGAGTATGTCATCAAGCGTCTCACCTTTTTCCAGCCTGTCTCTGAACAACGATGATGACATTGCAAGTTCCTCATCTGTCAGCTCTTTTATCTGCGGTTCGAAGGAATCTATTATTGAAGCTTTTTCCTCATAACGGGCTATCGCTCTGTCATTTGGATCCAATCCAAGTGCCTTTATGACACCGCTAAACAATCCCATTCATAATCCACCTCTCAGAAACATAAGACGTACCTTTTGTTTGGATATGTTTTCCCATCGGATGATTATATCCTTTTATGTATGCGGCAGTCAAAGCAATATGACCTATATGATCCATAGCCGACATATAAGAAACGGGGCCGGCTGCGATAGGCAGACCGGCCCCTTCCCTGTTTACACCGATGTTATATTCGGTCAGTTCTTGTTAAGCATCATGAGGGCGAAGACCTTCGCTTCGTTTACCATGTGGTCTATCTCGGCATACTCGTTGGGCATATGGGCAACGTCGGCTTCCTGACACCAGACAACGGCCGGGATCCCTTCATCACGGAAATATTTAGCGCATGTCCCTCCCCCGACTCCGCCCACGTGGGGCTCGAATGCGTAAACGTCCATTATTGCTTCCCTAAGCATCCTGACAACTGGTGAATCGGTGGGCGTGGGAGCCGGCGCCTGCTCCTTCTGGAGGAATTCGTATGTCACTCCGACATTCCTTCTCTCCCGGATTTTTCTGATCTCGGCATCAACGACCTTCAGCACCTCTTCAAGAGGTATGTTCGGCAGAACTCTGCAGTCAAAACAGAAAACTTCACGTCCTGGAACTGTGTTCACATTCGGCACGTTGGCATTGCGCCTCGTGGGTTCGAAAGTTGAAACTGAGGGGTCAAATATTTTATCCTCATCGGGGAATGCTTTGTGAAGCGCCGAATCAAGAGCACATGAAAGCTCGTTAGCAGCCCTGCAGGCGTTGCTGCCAAGCCCCGGTTTGCTCGCATGCACCTGTTTCCCCTCTACAGTGAACTCTATCCAGCAGATGCTCTTCTCCGCTATCTCGATAAAATCGCCCTTTTCATTGCCTCCGTCAGGAACTATCACGAGATCATCAGGGCTGAAAAGACCCTCTTTGATCAGATGCCTTATCCCGTGAACACTTCCTACCTCTTCGTCCGCTACGAAACAGAGGCAGACTTCAAATTCAGGGGTTAGTTTCAGCTCCTTCAGGGCTGCAACCGCATAAAGTGACGAGACCAGTTCCTGGCAGTTGTCGTTGGATCCCCTCCCGTATATTCTCCTGTCCCTGACGACTGCTTTAAAGGGATCTGTGTCCCATAATCCCCTGTCACCTTCCGGGACCACATCTATATGTGAAACGATCCAGAGCCGTCTCGATGTTTTTCCGGGTATCCTGAAGATAAGATTCGGCCTTACCCCTTCTTCGGCTGCCGGATCCGCAGAGTTGAATACCTCGGGCTTTCCAAAACCCATCTTTTCCAGGCTCTCTGCAATGTATGCCGCTTTCCTGTATTCTCCGGCACCTCCGCCAAGCGGGCTTATTGCCGGTATCCCGATCAGTCCGGAGAGCAGCGATACCATCTGCGGTTCGAATCTCTCAATTGTCTTATAAAGGTCATCCTTCATGTTATAAATTCCTCCCCTTTGTTCCGAATCAAAAATTCGGCTCATACATTATTTCTTCCGGATGCTGTTTTTGCAAAAAAACGGCTCAGTCGAGCAGGTCAATGCATTTGACCAGATAGTCCCCTCCAGACCATATCGTGAGGACCATGGCGACCCACATCACTGCAAGGCCTCCGGGCAGATTGAAAATAAGCAGTATTATCCCTATTATCTGGCTCACGGTTTTCAGCTTGCCGCCTTTTGACGCCGCGATCACGACACCTTCTGAGGCCGCTATCATTCTGAGTCCGGTAACTATAAACTCCCTTGAGATTATCACTACCACCATCCATGCAGGGACTCTGTGAAGGTCTACAAGTGCGACCAGGACAGCAACGACCATTATTTTGTCAGCAAGCGGGTCAATAAATTTACCCAGGTTCGTCACTATACCCCTTTTTCTTGCAATATAGCCGTCGGCTGCGTCAGTCAGGGAAGCGATTATGAAGATAACACCGGCCAGAAGATCTCCTATGCTGACCCCTTCGATAAATCCGAACTGAGTCCTCAATGTAAGGAATACCATCACAACAGGAACGAGAAAGACTCTCGATATGCTGAGCAGGTTTGGCAGGTTCAGTGCAGAAGGTATTTTCATGGCTTCCTCCGCTTTAGGAATATTGTGTTTTTTGTTTTTGCAGTTACATTTTATACTACAACGACTGCTTTTAACAGCATTGATAAATCAGTATTTTATAAAGCGGTTACGGTTTATGCTTAATTGGGTCTATCAATTAAAAAACCCGCTGCGGCCATCCTGCAGCGGGAACTATCCTAATAATTTTTTGCATGTAGGAAATAACGTCAGCCCCCAAGGTAGGCATCTATGACCCGCCGGTCTTTCAACAGGTCTTTGCCTTTGCCCTCAAGCGTTATTGCCCCGACTTCAAGGACGTAGGCGTAGTCAGCGACATTAAGGGCTCCAAAGGCGTTCTGTTCGACAAGAAGTATCGTCTTGCCCTCCTTGTTGATCTCGCGGATTATCTCAAAGACCTCTTCTACCAGAAGAGGGGCAAGCCCGAGGGACGGTTCGTCCATCATAATAAGTTCCGGGTCGCTCATCATTGCCCTTGCAAGGGCAAGCATCTGCTGCTCCCCGCCCGAAAGGGTCCCTCCCTTCTGCCAGGCCCTTTCCTTAAGCCTCGGGAAAAGTCCGAATGCCCTTTCAATGGAGTTCTCAAGACCTGACTTGTCTTTGCGTACGTAGCCGCCAAGTTTTAAATTTTCAAGGACGGTAAGCTGAGGAAAGATCCTTCTGCCTTCCGGACACAGTGCTACTCCCGACATCAGTATCTCTTCCGGGAGGAGTCCCAGGAGGTTTTTGCCCTTCCAGGATATGCTTCCGGTCTTACCCTTTACCAGTCCGGCAACAGATCTCAGGGTACTGCTCTTTCCTGCACCGTTGGCACCTATCAGAGTTACTATTTTCCCGATGGGGACTTCCATCGATATACCTCTTATGGCATGTATGCCCCCATAACGTACGTTGAGGTTCTCAATTTTCAGCACAGACGGCAGCCTCCTTTCCGAGGTATGCCTCAATAACTTTGCAGTTGGAACGTATCTCTGCAGGGGTGCCTTCTGCGATCAGCTGTCCGTAGTCGAGCACTCTGATCCATTCGGATACTCCCATGACGACCTTCATGTCGTGCTCGATAAGGAGGATGGTAAGTTCGAACCTGTCCCTTATCTGCCTTATGAAATCCATAAGTTCCCGGCTTTCCTGGGGGTTCATTCCGGCGGCAGGTTCGTCGAGCAGCAGGAGTTTGGGTTCAGTGGCAAGCGCCCTTGCTATTTCAAGCCTTCTTTGGGCTCCGTAAGGCAGTCCGGTAGCTATCTCCTTTGAAAGATGCCCCAGTCCGACCGCATTCAGAAGTTCCATCGATTTTTCCCTTATTCCGCACTCTTCTCTGAGAAAACCCGGAAGCATCAGCGGCGCTGTCCACCATGGCGATCTCTGGCGCACCCAGCATGCCGTCATTACGTTCTGAAGGACAGTGCCTCCCGCAAATAGCCTTATATTCTGGAATGTCCTGGCAATACCTGCTCTGCACACATCATGCGGCTTCATTCCGGTTATATCTTTGCCCATAAAAAAGACTTTGCCTTCAGTGGGAGAGTAAAAACCGGTGATTATGTTGAAGCATGTGGTCTTGCCCGCACCATTCGGACCGATCAGGCTGGAGATGCTTCCCTCGCCGATATCTATGGTGAAGTTTCCGACGGCTGTCAGTCCGCCGAACCGTATCGTCACTTTTTCTGTTTTGAGAACGGATCTGGCCATCTATTCGTCCTCCTTTTTGTTCCCGAAGCATCCGGCCACGCTGTCCCAGCTGAACTCGTACCCCCCTATTATCCCTTCCCTGCGGTAGAGGATAATGAAAAGAAGGACCAGTGAGAAGATGACCATCCTCATTCCGGGGATGCCAGCGATCACAAAGGAACCTATCTCGATCGTGTCTTCGACAAACCTGAGCCATTCAAGCAGAACTGTTATGACGACCGCTCCGACCATCGATCCTGTTATCGACCCAAGTCCGCCTGCAACAACTATCATAAGGATGTTGAAAGTAAGCTGAAAGTTGAACATCTTGGGGTCGATCGTCGTGATCAGGCTTCCCATCAGCGCCCCCCCCACTCCGGCAAAAAAAGCGCCTACAGCAAATGATATCGCCTTGCACTTAAAGGTATTTATGCCCATGGCCTTTGCAGCGACCTCATCGTCGCGTATGGCCCTGAGGCAGTTCCCGAAGTTGCTGGAGAGGAGTTTTACTATCACGTAGAAGGTAAGGATGCACCAGAAATAATTCCACCCCAGATCGGCATATGGAGGTATTCCCTTCAGCCCCAGCGCTCCGTTCGTTACAGGAGTAATATTGGTGAATACCACCCTTATTATCTCGGCAAAACCGAGCGTGGCTATCCCCAGATAGTCTCCACCCAGGCGAAGGACGGGCAGGGCTATGAGAAGACCCAGCACCGCGGCGACAAGGCCGCCCGCTAGGACTGATACAAAGAAGGGTGCCTCCAGGACGGAAAACGGCCATATTATCGGTTCAAGTATGTACATCATCTCTTTTTGTGCGGCAGGAAGGATCAGGATGGCGCTTACATAGGCCCCTATCGCCATGAAACCTGCATGGCCGAGCGAGAACATTCCTGTGAAGCCGTAAATCAGGTTGAGGCTAAGTGCAAGGATAGCGTTGACCGCTATCAGGTTAAGCACCTGTACCTTGTAACCGTCGAGGTTGCCCTGCGCCCACCATAGAAAGACCGCAAGCATAAGGGTCAGTGAGAGGTTGAGAATGATTTTTGTCTTTTTCTCCATCATATCTTGTCCTCCAGTTTCTCACCCATCAGCCCGGTAGGCTTTACGAAAAGTATCATTATAAGCAGCACGAAGGCAAAAGCGTCCCTGTAACCCGAAAGTGCCGGGAAGAACGCTATTATCATTATCTCAATGAATCCAAGCAGGAGACCTCCGATCATCGCTCCCTGAACAGAGCCAATGCCCCCGAAGACCGCAGCGATGAACGCCTTGAATCCGGGAAAGACTCCCATGAACGGGTGGATCTGCGGATACCTGAGCGCCCACATTATGCCTGCGGCTGCTGCAAGGGCTGAGCCTATAGCGAATGTCAGGGCGATTATCCTGTCTACTCTGACCCCCATCAGACGGGTCGTCTCTATGTCCTTTGATATGGCCCTCATCGCCAGTCCGGGCGGAGTTTTGTAAAGCACCCATAAAAGAGCCGCAACGAGCAGGAAGGAACTCACGGGGACAAAAATTGCCAGCGGAAGGATCCTTATATTGCCAAACTGCATTACAGTTACAAGCATCTCAAGCCTGGGCATCGGTTTCGGGACCCCGGTAAAGAGCACCAGGCAGATATTTTCAATAAAAAATGATACTCCGATCGCGCTTATGAGAGCCGATATCCTCGGAGCATCCCTCAGGGGCCTGTAGGCTATCCGGTCCACCATTACTCCGAAAAGTGCCGTACCCGCGATCGAAAGGACGACCGCTGCGACCCAGGGAAGGTTGAGCAGAGTTATTGCAAAAAAAACGAAGTAGGCGCTTATCATGAAGATGTCGCCGTGTGCGAAGTTGATCAGCCTGAGTATACCGTAGACCATGGTGTAGCCGATAGCGATCAGGCCATAAAGGCTTCCAAGCGTCAACGCATTGAATGCGTGCTGAATAAACATGTCCAGAGTCATAACTTATTCTCCCCGCTCTCGAAAAAGGGGAGGGATAAACCCTCCCCCGTCTTAGGAGCATATGCCGTTAATTTATTATTTAGGTTCTACTACAGTAAGGAATATCCTCTTACCGTTCTTGATCTGCATGATCCCGACAGACTTCTCTGCGTCGTGGGAAGCGTTGATCGTTGTATTTCCTGTGACTCCGGGGAAGTTCTTTGTTGCAGCGATAGCTGCCGTTATCTTCTCAGGATCGTCGCTGTTTGCACGCTTGATGGCATCGAGGATGAGCATATAGCTGTCATAACCGCATGCTGTGAGTGCGTTGGGGTCCTTGCCGGGGAAAGCTTTCTTCCAGTTTTCTGTGAATTTCTTGGCTATCGGGCTCATTTTGGGCATCTCGGGCGCATATGCGAATGTAGTGTAGCTGAAGCCTTCGACAGAGTCTCCGCCGATCTTGACTATTTCGGGGTTGTCCATTGCGTCGCCGCCCAAAATTTTGAACTTGGCGCCAAGTTCCTTGGCTTGGCGCATTATTATCGCGCCTTCGGCAAAGTTTGCAGGGATGTAAAGAACATCAGGGTTCTTGCTGATTATCTCCGTAAGCTGGGCTGTGAAGTCCTGGTCGCCCTTCTGATAGTTCAGTTTCGCGACAATTTTGCCGCCGTTTTTCGTAAAACTGCGCTCGAAGAATGACGCGAGTCCCACGCTGTAGTCCTCAGTTACCTCTATAAGGCATGCCGCTGTCTTTGCCTTCAGCTCTTCCTTGGCGAAGGCAGCTGCGCCTGCTCCCTGGAAGGGGTCGATGAAGCATACGCGGAAGACGTACTTTTTGCCCTGGGTAACAAGGGGGTTGGTGCAGGAGGTACCCACCATCGGGATACGGGCCTTCTCGGCGACTTCTCCCCCCGCCATTGCAAGCGAAGAACCGTATGTCCCAATTATTGCGTTGACCTTCTCTTTTTCTACAAGCCTTTTGACTGCATTTGCGGCTTCGACCTTGTCGCTCTTGTTGTCGACGAATATGATCTCAACCTTTTTACCGAGTACGGTCGGTGCTTCCTTGTGGGCCAGCTTAACGCCGTCAAGCTCAAGCTGTCCGCCTATCGCGTTTCCTCCTGTTACAGGGAGGTAAACTCCGATCTTCACCGTATCTGCTGCCATAGCCATTCCTGCCATGACGAGTATGATACAAAAAGCCACCATGATCTTCTTCGTTAACTTCACTGCAGAACACCCTCTTCTCAACTGGATTTTTTATTACAAAAACTGAAAAATTGTGCTTGTGCGCCGACAATTATAACTCATTCACAGATCTTTTTCATCATGTCTCTGTCAATGGTCCCCAATGATCAAAGAGACATGATAAAGTCATCCTCTAACCCTGATGTCCGGGAACTCTTTCTTGAGCCTGTCTGGGTCTGCCGGGTGACAGCTGCAGAAATCGGGGTCAAGGCAGCCGACTGGCCTGAATGGCTGTATCACCCAGTGAGAGTCGTCGTCCAGCTCATTTCTGATTTTCTTCATGTCTTCGATGGTGAGGAGACCGTCGATAAAAGTCGTCCTGAACTCATATGATGGTGCTGCCCTTTTTATCAGGGCAATGCTTTTGCTTATGGCCTCAGGATCCGCATCGACTCCAGTAACTCTTTTGAGGGAACATCTGTCAATCGGTGATTTGACATCCATCGCCACATGGCTCGCCAGGTCCTCTTCAAGAAGCCTTTCAAGGATCTCAGGCATCGAGCCGTTGGTGTCAAGTTTTACGCTTATTTCAAGCTCTTTCATTTTCCGAATAAAATCGAAGAGTCCGCTCCAAAGTGTAGGCTCCCCTCCTGTAAGGACGACCCCGTCAAGGAATTTTTTTCTCCTGCGTATATCGTCTGTTATCCGGACCAAGTCCAGCTTTTCGCTCTTACCAAGTACAAGTTCGCTGTTATGGCACCAGGGGCACCTGAAATTGCATCCACGTGTGAATACCACTGCAGCGACATGTCCGTCCCAGTCTAAAAAAGATGCGGGGAGATATCCCCCCGCAATAAATCTTTCAGGATCTACAGGTACTGTCATACCGGAGCCTTGACCGGACCTCTTGCCCTGTCTCTGAGCTCTCCCCTCTTGCCTGCGTTCCAGGAAGAAGTCCTTGTGAAATACCCTGTTACCCTTGTAATGCCGTCGACATCTTCAGAGCCGCATCTCGAGCAGGAATCGGAAAGCCCTCTCTCAATGTGGTTGCAATCGTTGCATATAGTAAATTCGGGACTGAAGGCGACCTGCGCGTTTTCTGAATGCCTGAACGTCTTGATGACAAAGGAGGCCAGCGCCGCCGGATCGGGCTTGTGTTCTCCTATCCATACGTGGGTGATGGCTCCCGCCTTGATCATCGGGTGGAGCTCTCCTTCCCTCATTACCTTGTCTATAGGGTCCTGGACCAGTTTATAATTGAGATGAGTGCTGTTTGTGTAATATATTTCACCTGTCTCGAAACTTCCTTTAATGTACCGGCGGGCAACATCGGGATATGACCTCAGGTCAAGCTTGGCGAAGCGAAGTGCGGTGCTCTCTGCGGGAGTCTGTTCAAGCACTATCTTTAGGCCAAGCCTTTCGGATAGCTGCTGGCACTTGAGATCCATATACTGTATCACGGCCTTGCCCAGCTGCTCCGCATGTTCGCTCTCGTGGAGCTGGCTTCCGGTAACAGCCTCCACCATCTCGTTGAGGCCGAGTATCCCGATCAGGTGGCTTGCCTTCCTCATCCTGAGGTATCCCTCGTCGTCGTGTGATACGCAGAGTGCCGCTAGCGGACCATGCAGGCCGAGGTCCAGTATGCTCTTTATGAAAGCCCTTTTCTGGAGATGCGCCTTCGCAGCCAGTTCCATCTCTTCGTCTATTATCTCAAAGAGAGCCTCTTCGTCCCCGTTGCACCTGTATGCTGCCCTCGGAAGGTTCAGTGTCACGTTCTGCAGCGCACAGTAGCGCATCTTCCATGGGTGCTTTGCCTCGTCAAGGTCCTCGGGCGTCAGCTCAAAAGAGAGCCTGCAGCATTCTGAGAGTTTCGCTACTCCGCCCCGGTCAAATACAAAATATGTGTTACCCTTTTCAGACGAAAGGGCGCAGGCCTGATGAAGGAATTCTTCCCAACCAGGTTCCCTGAAGAAATAATCGGTGATGTGCAGCAGCGGCTTGGGGAAGAAGAATGGCTGTCCTCTGCTGTCCCCGGCCATGTAGACGTCAAAGAGCGCCTTCAGAAAGAGCTTCGATTCCGCATCGTAGTCGGCATATGTCTTTCCGGTAAATTTTCCTCCCGGTCCGATCGCAGGGACGTCCCTGAAGTGGTTTGGTATCTCGTAATAAAGGTTTATATCTGTGAAGGCCACCTGTCCGCCCCTGCCTCCGGCCAGCTGGTTGAATTCAAATATCAGCTGCTGTGCAAGTTGTTTGTGCTGATCGTATGTCCACCCCACCAGATAGGGGGCAAAGTACATGTTGACGGCGTCCCATCCAATGGCTCCGGCAAAGTGGTTCTGCAGCACCGATGTCATCTTGAGTATGTGGGCAAGGAGCACGTCGGCGTGCTTCGCCGGGTTGGAGACGCTTGTTATAGAAGGGATATTAAGGCCGTAGCGGGCAACGTACGCGACGCTCTGCCCGGAACAATAAGGACGGTTGACCATTCCCAGGTCATGCAGGTGGATGTCTCCCTTAAGATGCGCATCGGCTACGTCTTTTGTGAATACTTTTGTAAGTGCGTATTCCTTGAGGACCATCTCTGCTATCGAAAGATTTATCGATTCTGGGTTGTGGCTCGTATTGCTGTTTTCCTTGTTTTTGGTGAGCATCATCTTCTCAAGGTCGTGTACAGGAAGGCCTATCCTGCTGTGGTCGGCAAGTTTTGCCTCCAGGCCTCTCTGAAAAAGCTTGACGTTGACCATTTCACGGATGATCGTTGTCGTGACATGGCTCCTCCCATACCTCAGGAGTTCCTCTTCCACCTCAAGTGCTATGCCTTCGGCTGTGGCAGGATCGACTCCTGCCTCTATTATAAGGGCGTCCCTGATCCTGCTGGCATCCCAGGGAGAGCTTTCTTCCTGGGCGAGAGCATCGACCATAAGCGCAAGGTCTGTAGACTCCCCCTGCTTCTCAAATAGTTTTCCCTGTTTGCCGAAATATGACCCCGGTTCCTGTAATGCATCATTTGCCATTACGATGTGCCTCCTTGTCCTCCAGTAGTTTTGCTATCTCATGCGTGAAGCTGGAGATATCAGTGAATTCCCTGTAAACTGACGCAAACCTGACGTAAGCGACTTTGTTAATTTTTCTCAGCTCTTCTGAAGCATATTCTCCAATCACTGAGGTGGGGATCTCCCCCTGTCCGCCTGCCCTTACTTTCGCTTCAATGCCTGCAACTGCTTCTTCTATCCTCTCAAGCGGGACTGCCAGCTTTTCACATGCTCTCTGAAGTCCCTTCATAAGTTTGTCCCTGTCAAAAGCCTCCCTGCTCCCGTCCTTCTTGACCACCCAGAGGTAGTTTTTCTCTTCAAGCCTCTCGTAAGTGGTAAAACGGTTCTGACACTCCGGGCATTCGCGCCTCCTCCGGTTTACCCTGCCCTCATCAACGCTTCTGGTTTCAATGACTCTTGTCTCAGGTGCACCGCATACCGGACAGCGCATCAGAATTCCCCCTAGACACTATATGTGAACGTTTTTTAAGTATAACACTATATATGGTGATTGAAAATGAGAAAAAGCAAAAAATGACTCACTTATAAAACTTGGTTAATTGAAAAACTAACTTCCACATATGGCAGTTCGAGATGGAAATTAGTCTTTCACCAAATTCCACCTGAATTCAGTTTTACAATGGATGGTTTAGAATATCCAGGACTCCCCTCGCCTGCA
>Ga0228535_1000151_pt1 | contig 226292 bp, 206 predicted proteins | sample SJ1metagenome_FD_168457 | JGI IMG/M metagenome (GOLD analysis project Ga0228535, IMG submission 168457) | Enriched culture of PCE-dechlorinating microbial communities from Ithaca, New York, USA - SJ1 | ecosystem: Engineered > Modeled > Simulated communities (microbial... > Unclassified... | reverse complement strand
ATGCTATGCTCCACTTATTATAAAAGTTTTTAGTTTTTTATTTCAGAAAATAATGAGTTTAAAGAAAAATAAAATAATTGTTTATCAAAACACAAATTTCAAAAACCCTCAAGTTTTTGACAGTGTCTTTTAATCTTATGTTTTAATCCTAAATTTAAATTACCTACTATTTGGATTAATAAAACGAGTTTGGTTTAATCCTTATATAAGCCTTAAACTTCATTTTAACTTAAAAGAGTTTCTTATTTCTATACAATATTTCTATAATAATTCTTATTTCTATACAATACTCTATAATAATCTAATATCCATACTGGATTTTCATGTGATTTCCTGTTTTTTGGGAAAAATAACCTCGATCCCATCATCGGCAAGTTCGAGGAATTTCTCCTTGTGGGTAGTGTGTACCGGATATAACTTATCAGGATGTATCTCCCTAATCATTTCCAGTATCTCCAGGCCGTTGGCGTGCCCAGATGCATGGAAGCATTTATTTAAGAGGGGCAAGTTGAATAACTTCAACCAATTACGCACCTTCCTTTCATTTATTTCCATCTGATCATCAAAGGGTTCTGTACTGGACTTGATGTAGATACCATTCTCGGGTTTTATATCAATAAGTTCCTTTAACTCAAAAAAATCACAGCGAAATATGTAATCCCGTGGATTTTCCTGTAGATCATGATAGGTGAGAACGTTGTCATTTTCCAGTAGTTTTCTTTCCCACTTTTTATAATCCCGGAGAGAATGTGCAGATTCAATGTCCTCATCAATGGTGGAGGCACACAGCCATTCATCATCCACACAGGCAAAACTATTATCCCCCACCAGACCCCATCCTTTACGGGGTTTGTAGATCATAACCTCCCCTATACCCGGATACTCCTGTTGGTGTTCCTGGAATAGGTTCAGAATATAGGCCTGTTTAAGGCTCACCACCAATTTTCGGTCAGTGTCCTCGGCCACTTTGTAGAAGGTTAAAAGCCGGTCCAGATCCCGCACAGGATAATTAACAACTACCAGGCCTTGGCACCGATTAACGGATTCCACTGCCCGTTTTTCAATGTCAAACTCATTTACACTGGTTTGGCTGTCAATTCGAGTCCCTTCACTGATCATAATAGTGGGATTGGATTTTTTAGCTTCTTTAACGAATTTATTGGTGAGTTCCGGGTGCCTTCCATGGAAACGGAGGTCTCCAGTGTATACAATGGTGTCCTCCTCATTTTCACCAATATATGCCGTTGCGCCGGGTAGTGAATGGTCAACCGGGGCAGATTTAATCTTGAAATTCCCGATTTCAAATTTTTGGTAGGGTTTCACTACGTGGATGTCCCGGTCAACTACGTTGGCCCGGGAGCGCATGTAACCGTCTCCACGCTTTTTGGGCTCCAGGTAAAAGGATTTTTTTAAATGGAGATATTCTGAGAAGGATGCAGCACCAGTTTCTTCCAGTGCCTTTAAAATCAGGTGTGATTCATTGGTGAGGTAGATGGGAATATCTTCCCGGAGATGATGTACATAGGCCACGTGGTCCACGTGGGAATGGCTAATCAGCACTCCATCAACCGATGGTTCAGATGGGTAGGGCAGACCCACATGCCGCAGGTAGTCTTCACGATAAATTCCTTCAATGTAGGGTAACAGGCCCAGCTCGATAAAGTCACAGATTCCATTGGCCTTGCGGGGTTGCAGGAACTCCGACAAATAATCATTGGCCTGGGAAAATCCCATTCCAAAATCAAAGAAGAATGATGTCTTATCATCATTAACCCTGATTTTATTCCCCCCAATTTCATCCACGCCTCCGAAAAAATCAATACTGGTCAAAGGATACACCTACATTAGCTATCAGTCACATTTGGAAATTAAATTCGGTTACATTAAGATATGACTTTGGATAAATTTAGTTCTGTTTTAACGTTTATATAGATAAATTTCCCGTTAAAGAGGTAGTAAGAGGGCTAGCTGGCAATTCATGGGAAATTAGGAGGGATTATATTATTATTCCATTTTTTCTGTTTATTCATTTGGGATGGGGGGTTAATAGAATTATCCCTAAATCCGGTGGTCAACTTAGGTTACCACCACACTTAGGCTATCTAACTTACACTCCATAAGACTTCTTGTGGTAAGAAAAATCATGGAAAATAATTTCAACCTTAAAATTCATAGTATGCATGGAGGTGTTATAAGATGTGTGAAGATGAAGATTGTGGCTGCCATAAAAAACATCACCAGGGACATCACGGACAGTATCACCACCATCATGGGCACCGTGGATACGCCACCATAGCTAAAAGGACGGGAGAGACTGTGAACATCCCAGAAATACTATTTGAGGTAGCAAACATAAAAGAAGGGGATTTTTTTAAGATTTACGTTCGTAAACTTAAAAAACATGAACATTAACCATACATCAAAAAAATATTCCCCCTTTTTTCATTCACTATTCTGAAACTATTTTTTTCCTGTAAATTAAAATTCCTGTAATTATTTCAAATTAGAAGTAATTTACGCTGTTTTTTTTACCTTTTTCACGTTATTTAAAGAAAAATCATTTTGGGATTATAAAGTAACCCTAATTTTAAACCACAATTCTCACCCAGTGAATATGATAGTAATGTTTTAATTATGGGGGGATATTAACTACCTATGAATAAGTAAAATCAGCGGCGTTTAGTATGCTCATCCCCTAATGAAATTGATTACTTTAACCCTAAAACTACGGCTAATAATAAGTATTAACTTTAATAATAGTATTTCTAAGGATAAGGAAGGGAATGGAGACTTATCATGTTTAAAGAGGAAAAAGATTTCATTGAAAACTTGAACAGTGTGAGAAGAATCAGTACCTCATTTGTTATAGCCAGTGCCACAGTCAAAAAGGCGCGCAACGGTAAAGACTACCTTGAATTTAGTTTAACTGATAAAAGTGGTCAGATAACGGCGCGAATGTTTCCCAACCGCAATGCCCATGAGATCTACGATACAATTAATGAGAAATGCATTTACCAGATAAATGGAGTGGTAGATGAGTTTCCCCGTAACTCCCAGAATTTCAGCATAAAAATTGATGATCTGCAGGCCCTGGAAGAAGATAATTACCAGCTGGATGATTTCATCCGAACATCCAGTAAAGACCGGGAAGAACTTCTAGATGAGATTAAAAACACGGTGGAAGAAATGGAAAACATCTATCTTAAGAATCTACTTAATTCCTTTTTCACTGACCCCAAATTTACCCAGGAATTTTGCACCGCACCTTCGGCAAAAGTTTACCACCACAACTATGTAGGGGGTTTACTGGAGCACAGTGTAGAAGTACTGCAAATATGCAGAACTATGTGCCATATATTCCCTCAGCTGGACCAGGATCTCTTATATACCGGGGCAATACTCCATGACGTGGGTAAATTAAAGGCCTATGACTATGACCTCATCAGTATTGACATCTCCAACGAGGGAAAACTATTGGATCATCTATTCATCTCTGCAGAAATGGTTAAAGAGAAGATTAACACCTTAAATATGGATATGCCAGAAGAACTACAAACCCAAGTGTTACATTTAATACTGAGCCATCATGGCGCCGTTCGAAATGGATGGGGCTCACCAGTTGATCCCAAAACTCCCGAAGCAATTGCCTTGCATCATGCCGATGATTTAGATGCAAAGGTTAAGGGATCAATCCAAAAATAATCCGAAATAGGGAAGATTAGAGGATAATCATTAAAAATTCCTTTATCTTCTCCAATTGCAAATCTAAATTGACTATATATAATCAATAGGATGACTAATCAATAGGATGACCAGGACTTTAATGTGGAGACTTAAAAAGAATATAAAGGACTAGTGGCCACGATTTTTTAGTTTATATGAGAAAGGGGGTTTATGATGGTAATGGATGACATTGACCGGGAACTGGAAAACTATCAGAAAGCAATGGACAATGAAAAAAGAAAAACAGCACGGATAAACTGGTTGCTATTCTTGGTTTTGGTAGTGGTGATAATTATCTTTGTATATTCCTTGTGGAGATATCAAGCCCTTAACTAACCGGGATAATTCCCGCGAATAATTCCTTAAACCTTATTCGAATGCACAAAATAAGGTTTAATATTGAAAGATAATGAAATTTTAGAAATAAATGTAATCTAAATTGATAACTCTCGTTATAGAATATAAAATTAGATATTATAATCACTAGAGATGTTTACATGCGCAATCTAATGATTTTGCATTGAACACTCCTTCATTTACATTTTAATTTTAATTCGTTAAGTCCCTCTTCAATTAAACCATCGAAGAACTCTTCGAACCTGTCATCCAGGTGATCACAGGCCACTCTTTTATCAACCATTCTCCACCACCAAACTCTAAAAAGAGTTAGGATTACCTGTATTATAAAGTTTATGATAATAATTGAATAACAGGATAAAAAAATTAACAGCCGGATCAATTAATTAGTTAGAAATAAAAGTGATAATCGAATTTAAAAGTTATTTTAATGAGGTATATTCTGTTTATAATAATAAAGTCAGTTTAAAATAAGAGAATGGTGAAAAGGGAATAGATAATTAATAGGGTGATCGAATTTAAAGTTGTTTAAATTTCGATCTTCTTTACTTCTTCTTTCAGCTTACGATCCTTGCAGAACTCAAACAGATGACCACATTCACTGCAAAGAATTACCCCTTGTTTACCATCGGGAATATGTGGAATGTAACAGGTATCCACTGAGGTCTGTTTAGTTCTTTGGGATATTGTTTTGTCTTTACAACCGCATACAGGACAGGCCTGGTTAAGATCTTCTGATTTCATTATATGTTCCTCCTTTACTCCCATTTATTATTTGTTACCTATAGTATATTTTTTTATGGATAGGGCGATTTTACACTGCTTCACAGTGCACGATCAATTAAATCCCTACACCTATCACCATGATTGGTTCGGATATACTCGAACGTATGGTATTATACGAACAATACTATATAAACTTTTTTATTGTGTATTGGAAAATTTATTACAATAATTTAAACTGCAGGATTAGTCTTTAAATTTGGTTATATTAAAATATAAACCATATTTAAACTTATTTTGTTCTTTATCACTATATTATAGTATTAAAAAATTTTGGGGGGAACCATGGGTATCTCCTCTTGAAAATTCCTAGCAACACGAGTATTTGAATTATTGACTTTGGATTTACTACCTTTAAGAATATAATTGTAACATGAAACTTAAAATATCTGATATTGCCTTAATAATCAATATTTTGATTAATTATAAAAATTAATCGTATTTTGTTGTATTGGTACGAAAAAAAGTATTACTGGCTTAATTTAAGAAAAATCTGCCAATTACATAATAAATGAACTTTTTGGCATTTATAATCTTTAATTTGATTATAAAACTATCTAAAACCATAGATTTCTTTTAAAATAGAAATAAGGAAGAGTTTTTTACTGCTACATATTGACTCCTCGGTGATGGATTATCCACTAGCTACCTGTTATTTAAAATTGCCCTAATACTCTTTTATTTTTTAGATTTAGTCATGATTTGATGATTATTAACCAATTTAAACCTCCTTTGGTCTCTTCCTATTATCCAAGGAAAGAAAACCTCTAAATGTGCTTTATTTAATAAAATAGGCTTAAAATGGGCTTTAAAAAAGAAAATAAATCGAAACCTTTATATAACATGTTCAATGATGTGATGGTGTAAAACGTCCTACATCATTCATTTTAAGATTTAGGGCACGGAGGCGATAAAATTAGGCGAAAATTCACACAAGCAATAGTTGTTGCATTGTGTGCACTTTTCATGGTTATCCCTGCTGTGGGAGCCGCGGAAAGTTCAGATACTGAAAATACGGTCGTGACCAACGCAACTACCGACCAAAACTTACAGATAGGAATGACTGGAGAAAATGTCACCCAACTACAAACCTGGTTACAAACCCAAGGATTCTACAAAGGTAAAATTGACGGTGAATTCGGTAATTACACCGATCAGGCTGTCAAAGCATTCCAGCAGTACGTTGGAATAAAAGAAGATGGAATTGTTGGGCCAATCTCTCGTGAGGGTATGAATAATCTGGTTAACGGTGTTTACGCATCAGGTGATGATAGTTCATCCAGTTCATCCAGTAGCACCAGCAGTTCCAGTTCATCCAGTAAAGCTGCCTACGGAACCAGTAAAACTTACTCTGGTAAGTCTTACTCCAGCTCCTACCGATCCAGTAGTAGTGGATGGAGCAGTGGAAAAGGTGTCGGAGATTGCTGGGATAACAGTAACGCACTTTACAGTCAATTAACTGCATCTGGTCAAAAGGCAAGGATCGTTCAGTACGCCAACAGTTATGTATCCAACCACCGTTCTGTAGAAGTATGGAATGGTAATAGTTGGGTCGATTATGACTACAAAGGTAATGGGTATTCCAACCGATACTACGCAACTTCTCATGGTTCTTCATCAACTGTGATTGCCAGTAGTTAAACCCATTCTACGTGAGTTAAAATTTATCAGCAGTTTTTACCACTGCTGATGAAATCCTTTTTTTTTAAAATCAAATTTAATAGAATTTCCCGGCTAGATACAATTCTCAGGGTATTATCCGTTAATTTAAGATATGAATTTCATATTCCAAAACTAATTCATTCCTGGACAAATTTAAAGGGGAAGTAGCCTGTATCTTAAAAAATTTATCCCATAAAAAGAGTTTTAATCAAATAAATATTTATAATAGGATTCAAAAACTATCCACAAATTAAACATGAGAATCAGGATTAAGGTAAGTTTATGGAAGTAAAAAAATGATAGACTTTGTTTTTGGACTCTCTGTGAGGGTTTTAATCACTGACGAGGATAACAAGATACTGATTCTTAAACGATCAACTGACTCTAAAACCAATCCGGGTAAGTGGGAACTTCCTGGTGGAAAGGTTGATCAGGGAGAATCCTTTGATCAAGCCCTGATCAGGGAAGTTAGTGAAGAAACTGGACTAAAAATATCCCTGGAACATGTTGTTGGAGTCTCCGAACAGAACCTACACCTGATTAGAGCAGTGCACATTATAATGTCCGGAAAAATCACCGAAGGTACCCTTACCCTCAGTAACGAGCACGAGGGATATGCATGGGTATTTTTTGAAAACCTCTCTGAGTATGAACTGGCTGACTGGTTAGAAGACTTTGTTAACAACCAGGAAACAGATGATAACTCCGAAATTGGTAGTGAAGAGGTTAATCAGGTTACCCGCACCGTGAAACCCTGGTTAAAATCCGTGAAGCAGTCGATGGATAAAATTTTAAAACCATGACCTTTCTTTAATTATCTATTTTTTGGTTAGGATCACAGGACATAAATAAAAACATTTAAACCATTAATAACGTAATAGTTTTTTAATAATAAAATCTGCAATGGAATCATAATGATATGAGGGCTTTAAAATACATTGGCGGATTTTTATTAATGAAATGATAAGGGGATCACCACCGTGACTTTAGAAAAACTGGTCAATGAACGAAATTATATACTGGCGGAATTAAAGGTATATGAAGACCTTCAAGTGGCGCTGGAGAAAATAAAACGGTTTAATATGGAAAATTTTGGGGAAACTCATCTGAAGGTTTATGATACCAGTAATGAGGACGAAATGGAGGAAATGAGTGAAACTGTCGTGGCCATGAAAATAGATGAGCTCACTGATTACCTGCTGCGGATCTCTGAAAATATAAATCAATTAAAAATGGGTGAAGCTTCAGAAAACACTCCAAAATAATATTCTTAATAATATTTTTAATTTTTTTCAATTACCTATTTTTAATATTTTTACTTTCTAATTATGTCCTCTTTGCACCATAATGGAAAATGTTAATTTGAAAATCCTAAAAATAATGACGCTAATATTGTAATAATTGAGTATTTTGCCTCATTAATGAAAATATGCTTTAAAATTCTTTAAATTTGATTAAAACTTGTGAAAATAATTTTTAGCTAATAAACAAGATTCAACGGTCTTTATAGATTTAACGGAAGATTAAAGGCTTTTTAGGGTTATTAAACTCGAATCTACCGCTGAAATAAAAGATTTGAAAATAGGCTCTTTCTTCAATCAGGGTTTAAATTGAGTTAATTACTTGGAAATACTAAAGGAAATAGCGCCTCTTTGAACAGCATGATCAAAAACCTCAAAGAGAGTCCTAAATCTAAAACAAAGCTCCCTACACTCGTTTTTTTGAAAATTATTTCGAAAGCTTTATTAGGGACTTTGAATCCAACCATTATTGTAAAAAAAATAAGACCCATAAATACGTATTTATGGGCACGGAGGCGGTATAATTAAGGGAGTAAAGCAAAACTCTATCTATGCAGTGCTATGCATGGTGTTCATGGTCGCTGCTGCAGTACCAATATCTGGTGCTGTGAGCGACCCGGACAATAATGCGGGCGATAATAACGCGGCCAATGGTTTGCAGATTGGAGTGAGTGACCAGGAGATTCAGGACACTCAGAATGTTCTCCAGAGTAGTAATCCATTTGGTGCAAATTCCACTAGTAAGATCCTGGGAACCAACAACTCCACTGATGGTTCATTGAGACTGGGAACTACCGGTGATAAGGTCAAAGAACTACAACAATGGTTAACTGATTACGGTTACTATTCTGGGGATATCGATGGTATTTTCGGTGAAGACACCGAAACTGCTGTTCGGAATTTCCAGGAAGAAGCCGGTTTAATTGTTGACGGTGTTGTGGGTAATGACACTCGTAAGGCCATGGCCAGCTGGGATAAATACTTGGCAGAAGTCCAGGCCGCTGCCGGTGAAAGTGATTACAGTTCTACCTCTAGCTCAGATAAATCAACCTACTCTTCTAAAAAATCATATGCCAATGCTGTTCGCAGTTACAGCAAGTATTACAGTAGCAGCTGGTATAATGGTAAGGGTACTGGTGATTGCTGGGCTAACAGTGCATCACTGTACAGTTCACTGACCTCTTCAGGAACCAGAGCACGTATTGTTCAGTATGCTAACCGTTACTCATCAAATCATCGTTCAGTTCAGGTCTGGAATGGTAACAGCTGGGTTGACTATGATTACCGTGGTAATGGTTATGCCCAGAGATACTATGCCACTGGTGGCAGCTCGTCCGGAGCAGTAATAGCAGGCGGATAAAAAGCGATAAATCAATCTATGATTGTGCAACAGTTGTCCGGCCAGCAACTTTCTCTGGCCAGTAACTGTTGACTCCCATTTTTTTAAAAAAAAATAGTACCTCTCTGCAATCATTATCGAGAAATCCTTTTTAGGGGACTAAAACAATAGAATTTTAAATAAATCCGGTAAAAGATAAAATTCTCAAAACAAAAGAAAGATATAAATTTAAACCTAAACTTCCTTAATATCCAAACAATCCTTAATGAATTCAAATTTAACTTTATGATAACTTAATATTTTACTCGAGGGGATTTTAACGAAAAAATACCAATCAATTCTGTTAGTGGCCATTGTGGTGTGTGTGGTGGCCTTTGTGGGATATATCAATATCCCGGAGAGTACGGCTACCAACAATACCAGCACGGGGGGAAACTTTGAGAATGAATGGGTGAAATTCCAGTACCCTTCAGGATTATTCGTAGTGGACAATTCCAACAGCACCCATTTAAGATTAGAATTCTATGCAAACTCCAACACCACCATTGAAAACCTGGTGGGAGAGGTATTTTACTGTAAGAGTAACCGAACTGATATGTCATCTTTCACCAAAAGAAAGAGCATCAGTATTGCTGACAAATCTGGGGTTAAAATCGAAGATGGCCTCCAGGTCTGCAGTTACGTTTTCCTCACATCCGATTACACCGATGTGAAAACCATGATATTGAATTTTGATGCTAAAAACTATCGTGATGCCTACCAGACCGTGGCTGACTCCCTGGTTATCAAGAAAATATCGAGTTAAGGGATGTGCTAAGAAATCTGTAAATTAAAATTATTTTCTTACATCCCCTGAATATTAAAAGCCTCATTTATTTTATTTTAAATATAACCGGTTATTATTTAAGAAAAATATAAAAAAAGATTTTTTTTGATAAAATAAAGGATTTTTAGCTTTTACCGGTCTGGAAACTGTTTAATATATGGTCAATATCTCCCTTCATCTTTTCCAGTGTTCCTCCCGTTACAAAGGTTATGGTGTAGATGTAGTCATCCTTACTGAGCAGTACCAGTTTCACTTCACCGAGTTTACCCCTTTCCGGGCCAGCCATTTCATCAATATCAATCACCGTGGCCTGAACGCCATCCACACTACGGTTGGTTTCATTGATGACCGTGCCGGTTTTAAGGTAGATGTCGTTACTTTTTACCTGGTCCAGGGAGGTTCCATTGGCCAGGGTCCGGGTGATGGTAACTACTGAACGGTAGGTGGAATTATCCGTACTGTTTTTTTCCCCTTGAATCAGTTCACCCGCGGTACGTTCCTGGAAAACCCAGCCACTGGGATAATTAAAAGAAATTTCATTTCCTTTACTGTCTTTACTGGTGTAATGAGTTCCAGAGGCTATGGTAAAGTAAACCATGGCCAGGATTATGACCAGGATAACTGCGGCTACCACCATGAATTTTTTATTTATGAATTTCTTATTCAATTAGAAACACCTCAATTATTATAGAAACACTTCAAATTATAGAACACTTCAATAAATATACCAATGGCACTATATGATTAACACCCAATAAAAAGATGCCCCTGCCTGATTTGGGAAGGGTTTAAAATTTATCAACCAACGATTCACTGGTTTTATTAAAAAAAGCCGATATTCGGTTCAAACTGGCGGGGAATATATAGATTATGGACGATTATCAAACATTTATACCAGATGACAAGTAATACCAGACGATCAATATATTATAATTGATGAACAATAATTTATCTATAATCGTATCATAAGTTTTATGATGATTAAATTTAGTGGTTAGATTAGCTTAGCAAGGTGATTTACGTGGACAAAATTGATGAATTATATTACGAAGGCCATCTCCGGAAGGTGGAAGCTTCTCCTTTAAAAAGTGCTTTATCTCTTAAAGAAGCCAAAATATGGTTAAAAGAAGCTGAAGAAACTTTTAAAGTAGGATTTTATCGTTCTTCACGTGTTTCAACCTATTTTGCTGTTCTGCACGCTGCTAGATCCGTTACATTACGGGACGGAGTGGAAGTGGAGGATCCCCTCTACTTGGTGAATTACCTGGAAAAATACTGTGCCGAAGGCAATCTCAGCCTGAAATGTCTAGACGTACTTACGGTAATATTCAACCTTAACTACGAAGATCAGCATCATTTCCAAACCACCCGGAACCCGGATGATTTAAAGCAGGCCATTGACTTTGGGCACGAATTCATTAACTGCATAAAAAATTTACTGGATAAAACAGCCAGACTACCTCGCTCAGTTATAAAAAATTCCATCAGAGAAAACGAGTATGGTGGTTAGGATTATTATTGAATAATAAACGTTTTGGAATATGTAGCGCCAGTTGAATCAGGAATAATTATAATCAAAAATTAGTAATATACAAATTTGGGAAAAACAGTATTTTGAAAGTACTGATTGGGAATATAAGACTGATCAGTCCTTATCTTCATGTTCTTCTTCCTTCTTTTTTAAGTCCAGGACATCACGGTATATTTCCGCCCAAATTCTATTAATGGAAGAATCCGCATCCTCCAGGGATTCTAGCCTCTTTTCAATGGCCTCGATTTCACCCTTGGATTTGAGTTCTTTGAACTTATTTTCCACTCTTTCTTTGTCTTTTTTCAGATAATCAGAGGACATGGGTATGACACCTTTAGATTTAACAAATTCCCTGCATCCCATAATTCTATAATTATTGATTAATACAGTTAATCAATGGTTCCTGGAAGTTGTTAATTGAATTAAGTTCTTTATCAAATTAAGTTTATCAATTAAGTTGTTTATCAATATATCTTAATGATTATTTTATTTTTTCCTAAAATATTAGGCAGGGGGGATACCCACTTATAAGTATGGCGAATCAAATCAGGGGAAAATAATAGAAAAGAAAGGATTATCCAATCTAACACTGTTGAATCCAAAATAGATTGCATCCTGAAGTATTGGGTCCTGGCCCATTATTGGGTCCGGGAAAAGGTGACCCTAATCTCTAACTCATTGTTAATAGCCGTAACCCTGAACTGTTTAGTGCCACCGTAGAGCTGATTACCATTTATGTACCACATCTCAACCTGGTATCCTGGTTCAGGTTCAGCAAGAATATAAACATGACTGGACTGTTCCACCTCAAACTCTCCCTGGGGACTGACACTTCCATTATCCCCCGCATGAATCCTCACTTGACAGGTCACACCACACCCCCTATAATTTAATAATAATCATTATAGAATTATAATGCATAAATTTTTCCCTCTAACTATGGGTTTCCCCAGGGGCAAACTATAAAATTATAAATTATTTAGAAGTGGTGATAGTGGATTCAAAACAAGTACAGATACCAGGTATCCGGGATATCGATCTATTCCTGGATTTTTTACCCTACCTTAAAAGTAAGGACAGTAGTTTTTATGAATTGGTGGATGAGGCTCCCCAGTTCCCCTACTATGTCTATTCTCCAGAAATAGTAGACCTGATAACCCTCATCAATCAGCAGAACATGTTCCATTTTGATTGGGTCCAGTGGTCCAGTGAGGCATCTAACTACCTTGAAGATCCTCTTCAACTGGAAAATGCCAACCTCACAACAGTTATGAACCTTTTATTCACAATGGTCCGGGCAGAACGTTTCACCGAGGGTTTGATGGGTGAAATGGTTGATAAGGGTATTGTACTAAAACTCCTGTTGCGTCTGGAGAAGATCCGATCAAAAATCATTGATGGATTTTATGGTGCTTTACTTGGATTGGCTATTGCAGATTCTATGGGTGCACCCCTTGAGTTTAAGAATCCTGGTAGCTTTCAGCCAGTAAATGGTATGACTGGTGGGGGAACCCACAATCTGAGTCCAGGGATGTGGACTGATGACACCAGTATGGCCCTTTGCCTGGCAGAGAGTTTAATTGAGAAGGGAGATTTTGATCCGGTTGACCAGCTACAACGCTATCTGCGCTGGTTCCAGGAGGGATATCTGAGTGTTAACGGGCACTGCTTTGATATTGGAAACACCACCCGTGAAGCTCTCCGCATATTCCAGGAAACTGGTGAACCCTATCCGGGACCAGAACATAAATTTTCTGCGGGAAACGGTTCATTAATGCGCCTGGCTCCAGTGCCCCTATTTTACTTCACCCAACCCGGTAAAACCATTGAATTATCCGGTCAAAGCTCACGAACCACCCATAATCATATCCTGGCGGTGGATGCTTGCCGTTACATGGGATCTTTAATTAACGGTGCCCTGGTTGGGTTCTCCAAGGAAGAGTTACTATCACCACATTTTTCAATTGTACCGGGATACTGGGATGAACATCCCCTGGCCGAAGAAATAGATGAAGTAGCCAGTGGTTCCTACCAGGAAAAAGAACCCCCGGAAATAAGGGGTAGAGGCTATGTGGTTAAATCATTGGAAGCAGCATTATGGGCCTTTCATCAATCTGAATCATTCCGGGAAGGTTGTCTCCTGGCAGTTAATCTAGGTGAAGATGCCGATACCACCGGAGCTATCTACGGACAACTGGCCGGAGCATTTTATGGAAAAAGTGGCATTCCCAGTGAATGGATTGAAAAACTGGCCTGCAAGGAAATGATCCATGAAAAAATCAAGGGATTACTGGCTCATCAAATGTAATCTCAACAAAAAAGAAGAGTAATCTTAAAGGATAACTCTTCATGGCAGGAAAAACTTCCTAAAATATCTAAAAAATCTTGAAAAAATTTAGAAATTATACATGGTCCTGGTGTTCCAGATGTCCACCGCAGTCACATTCAAGATCAAAGTCATCTGGTGACTCACCTTCCTTAAGTTCATAGTAACCACCACATTTATTACATACCAGGAAATGCTGGTCCTTTTTAGCTGGTTTGATCTTTTTTCTAGAATCAGTTTTAGATGATTTACCCAAGAAACTACCCAGATCTTTCATAAGTCCCTTTCCAGTTTTTTCCACATCCTGCATTAAATCCTTGCCTGTTTCTCTAAGATCATCCATAGGATCTTCTCTGGTGCGTGAGGTAGTGGTTGAACTATTAGAAGTGGAGGGAATGGTGGTATGAACATTACCGGTTTTCACCGTGGTGGGTGATGCTTCCTCATCTGTAGCTTCGATAACCGTGCCACATTCGGTACAGAACCGGGCCCCGGGTTCTAGGGGAGCGTTGCATTGCGGGCAATTTGTGGACGTTTCTATTAGGGCACCACACTCAATACAGAACTTATCTTCGGAGGATAGTTCTGTGTTACACTGGGGACATTTCACTGTGGATTGCAGTGTTACCTTATCCTCAACCTTTTCATTTCCACTTTCCACATCACTCATGCCTTCCGGCAGGGATTCTTCAACAGGTTTACCACATTCGGTACAGAATTTTGATCCAGGCTCTATCCGAGCGTTACATGCACTGCAAACATCTCTTGAATTTTCCATCTATTAAACCCCCTCTAAATATCTCTTTTGTTATAAAATTGGAGGCATTACCTATAAAAGATTATCCGCCTTCATTGGTAGTGTTGGATTTTATTGTTTTTGAATAAGATTTTTCATAGGGGTAATAAATTTTATAAAACTTGATTAATAAATTAAAACAGATAATTATCAGGATATGATTTGATGTTTCTATGAATAGGTGTGATGATGCATTCTGCTAAAACATTTACCAAGTTCAGATCGTGGGCATTGCTGCTAATGGTTACTTTCTTAGTATTTACCTTGTTCACCTTCTCCTTACGGAATACGGTCCTAACCCCTCTGTATATTACCATCGTAATCCCTATCGCCAGTTTTTTACTTCTGGCTTTAATGGTTTATGCTACCTGGTGGACTTATAAAAATAATGAAAAAGTTTTAAAAACGTGGATGCTAGTAACTGCAGGTTTATTCCTATATTTTATGGCAAATTTTCTTTATTTTTTATTAAGGGATTACCTGGGATTGATATCTTTACCTTCCCTGGTCGATACTCTGTACATTGTTGCCTACCCCCTTTTGATGTTGGGAATACTGACCCTCATGGAAAAACCCTATAGATTAAAGTTAAAATCTTTTTTAGATACAATTATTGTTTCGGTTTCGGTAATGTTCATTATATGGTTCCCCCTTATCTGGCCAGTGATTGAACCCAGCCAGCCGGATACAGTGACCATGATATTTTCCCTATCCTACCTGTTTCTGGATCTTCTCTTACTACTGGTTACACAGGTAGTACTCTACAGTGAAAAGAAAAAGATCAGTACTATATCGCTCTTTTTAGTATCCTTAGGCATATTCTCCCAGGTAGTGGGGGACATGGTCTTTGCCTACCAGGTAGTGGTCCCTAATCTGCTTTATCTGTGGCTGGCCAATACCTTCTACACTTTGACCATCATTCTAATTGCCCTGGCAGTTTTGTCCTATATCAATAAGGTTGAAATGGATATAAAGAATAAATTGTCATTTTACAGTGCTTTAAGTCCTTATAATGATTGGATTTCATATTTACCTTTGGTCCTGGTTCTTTTCACCTACAGTCTTTTAATAGTAACCACTCCGGATGCTGCATTGATCTGGGGTGTGGGTATCATCGTGTTTCTGGTAATACTGAGGCAGGTCATCTTTTTAAATGACTTAAAACGGGCTCAAATTACCCTTAAAAGAAATAAAGAAGTTATATCCAAAAGAAAAGAACAGCTGGACTTTATAACCTCTAACATGCTGGATATCATCAGTGAATCAGATGCCAATGGTGTTTTGAAATATGTCAGTCCCTCTACCCAACAACTCCTCGGCTACCATCCTCAGGAACTGGTGGGCCACTCCTTGTATGAACTGATACATCCTGATGACCGGGAAAAAGTACGCCAGACCATTAAAAAATCCAGCAATGCCACCGAAGAATTGAGGGTGGAGAGCAGGTTAAAAACTGCAGAAGGGAAATATATATGGATTGAAACAACGGGAAAACCAGTTGTTGATGAAAAAGGATTTAGAGGATTTATATACAGTGGCAGGGATATCACTGAACAGAAAAAATCTGCAGAATATATTAAAAAATCTCTGGAAGAAAAGGAAGCACTTTTAAGGGAAATCCACCACCGGGTGAATAACAATCTACAGGTCATCTCCAGCTTATTGAGCCTGCAGTCCGATAATGTGAGGGATCCCCGGGATCATGAACTCTTTGTGGAAAGCCAAAACCGGGTACGAAGCATGGCTATGATCCACGAAAAACTGTACCAATCTGATAAATTTAACTCCATAAACTTTAGAGATTACCTTAAAACACTTATCAATAGATTAATATATGAGTATTCTCAGGATCTGGGTCACATTGACCTTGAACTGGATATTGAAAATGTGGAGTTGAATATTGAGACCTCGGTGCCCTGTGGTCTCATTATAAATGAACTGGTATCCAACTCACTTAAACATGCTTTCCCTCAGGGCAGGAATGGTAAAATAATTGTGAAATTCCATAAAATGAAGGATAAATACGTTTTGATGGTGGGGGATAATGGAATAGGGCCCCTGGAAAAATCAGTACTGGAAAGCAGTAAGAAACTGGGCTTTAATCTGGTAAAATCCCTCATCAAACAACTGGATGCCTCACTGGAAATTCTGGAAAGCGAGGGCACATTGTACCGAATCACCTTTGCCGAGTTAACTTACCAGAAAAGATTTTAAACTTCCGGGGACTCGTTAATATTATAAAATTAAATTAATTGGTCTAATAAAATAGGATTTGGTTAAAAAAACGTCTTAAAAAGGATATTGTTTAGAATAATCCCAGTTTTCATTATTTACTGGGATTTATCAGCACAGTAACTGCCCTTTTACTGTGGTTATTCCCCTTAAGAACCAGATAAAATGGCCGTTTTTCTTTAATTCTTTCCAGTCTTAATGGACTTAGAAGACTGTGGAAAGATTCCCCCACATCCTTTAACTCAATTCCCTGTTTTTTTAAGAGGGGCATGATGTACTCCTTTAAAATATTTTGCTGCTCTTTAGCAAGAAGCTGGGGCTGTAAAGTCATTCTGTAGGGTATGGTATGTATTTGAGATTCAATGAGATGTTCATTCATATTTTTATCCTCCATATTTAAAAGAAATATCTTTATAGTCAACCAATCGGGTAGTTGGTAAGCTTATTAAGTGAAACCATTTTAAAAATTCAAATCCTCAATTAAAACATATTTAAACAATTTAAATCAGTAAACAACATGCTCGGGGAAATGAAAAATTAACTTTCTTGTATTTTATTATGGTCACCATCAATAATAAAACCTTGGTTTATACCATCCCCTTGACTGGTGTATAAAGGGGATGCCCAGTCCAGTTTCCCCTACAGGGTCCCCCTATTAATTTAGGGATCAATTGTTATTTAGGATTCACGGGAATAGAAAAAACTTTTTTAAACCGGGAACTTTAATAATTCACTGTATGGTAAACCACCGACAGAACCGCATTCTTATTCTCCTCTTTGTAGGGGTATTCATGGGTTCCCTGGATATAAGTATAGTGGGACCAGCACTCCCCAGTATCCAGACTTACTTTACAGTGAACGACCGGATGCTTTCCTGGGTTTTTACCATTTACATTCTCTTTTTTATGCTGGGAACACCGGTAATGGCCAAATTATCTGATATATATGGTAGAAAGGCCATTTACCTCTTAGATATCATTCTATTCACCATTGGGTCCCTGTTGACCATAACTTCATTCTCATTTGAAATGCTCCTCTTTGGTAGAGCCATACAGGGACTGGGTGCTGGTGGAATATTTCCTGTGGCTAACGCCTTCATCGGGGACATATTTCCCCCGGAAAAAAGGGGAGGTGCCCTGGGAATCCTGAGCTCAGTATGGGGCTGGTCCAGTGTTATGGGACCTATACTGGGAGGAGTGCTACTCCAGTACGGCTGGCAATGGCTGTTTATCATCAACCTGCCAATAACCATCACGGTAATAGTGTTGAGTCTCAAAATCCTCCCTGGTGGTGAGCGAAACAATAACGTCACCTTTGACTGGTGGGGGGTGCTGGTACTGGGCCTGCTGGTGACTTTCTTGGCCTACGGAATCAACCAGATCAACACCGACACCTTCCTCACCAGCCTGCTATCGGTAGATGTCTTCCCCTACCTGCTTTTAGCAGTAGCTCTCCTTCCTATTCTCTGGAAAATTGAAAAAAAGGCCCAGGATCCACTTATTCAGGTAGATCTTTTCAAAAGCAGGGAAGTTAAACTGGTTAACAGTATAATGGTGGGCACCGGCCTGGTTCAAGCGGCCACAGTTTTCATCCCAGCCTTTATTATTGTGGCCCTGGCCTTTTCATCTACTGGGGCCAGTTTAATGTTAATCCCCGTGGTCCTTACCATGGCTGTCGGGGCTCCGGTTGTAGGGAAGCTCCTGGACAAATTTGGTTCCCGTAATATAATGCTCATCGGATCCCTGATTATGGCCAGCGGACTGTTAATTGCTGGAATCTTTGCCAGGGATTTCTACCTGCTAATACTGGCCGGTGTACTCATTGGTGTGGGAATGAGCACCACCATTGGCTCTCCACCCCGTTACATCATGCTGGTGGAGACACCTCCCCGGGAAAGGGCATCAGGCCAGGCCCTACTGAACATCATAACCAGTGCAGGACAGCTGGTGGGTGGGGCTCTGGTGGGGGCCTTCATCGGGTCCTACAATGGCCAACTCATGGGATACCAGTACGCTTACCTTTTTATTGGCTTAGTGGCTATTGTAATGGCCATACTAGCTGTTGGGCTTAAAAGCAGGAAGGAACAGATTGAAGCTGCAATGTAGATTTAGCTTAGACTATTTATTTCAAAAATAATAGTGTTTAGAATAGATTTAGTTTAATTATCTTCAATTTGATTATTTTTATGTTTTAAAAAAAATTAGTTAAGAAATATTAGTTTAGAAATAATTTTTCCGCCAATTTAACAGGATAAGGGAATAGATATCCGGAAAGTGCTTCACAGATAATCAACCGAGGGTTTTAACCTTTTCAAGGCACTTAATGCATTCTCATAGTCAACTTCGGAAATATCACCATCATCAAAGAAGCTCTTAAGTTGAAAAGAAATATTTTTAATGGTTATTCGGTCCCCTTTATTGCGCAGACTGGAGTAAGCCTGAAGAATGGTAGGATCCTTCTCTGCCAGACTATAAATGGTGGCCGGTGCACTGGAGGTAGTTTCAGGTTTAATAACTGCACTGGTGACCACCAGGTTAACCAGTCCTTCATCATCGTTAACTGGGGGCACAGCTTTAACCGTTACCGTGTCCAGGGCCTGGTTAACTGTTTTTTGAAACTGAGGAAAATGAAGGTAATAATTTTCTTTCCAGTTTACGGGAGTTCTATTCACCACATGGTGCAGGCTATCCAGGAAGGTGTAAAGGGCACTGCCCACGGCAATGTGGACGGTGTCAGTTTCTGGAGAGTAGGGACTACTGAATTTGCAGACCCATTTGGACCGGTCACGGGAGTTGGATATCACCATGTAAAACTGGGCAAACTCCCTTTCACCAATTATACTCCGTTCTAATTCTCCAATAAGGATTTTCCCAGTTATTTCGTCTCCATCAACCAGTTCTGACCATAATCGGGTATTGTACTCTTCCGGGACTAAGTCAGTTAATCCAAAATCCAACATTGATAGAACCTCCAATTACACTTCCCTTCAATTTACACTTCTATTATCTATGTTAAGAGACTTTAAAAAAATCTTAGATCATCACCGGTAAGATATTTTTCTTAGGTAAAAATTACTAGATGGTCAAGATCACTAGGTAGGGGTACCCTTTATAAGTATATGCCAGGTCTTCAGGACCTTATTTATACCTCTTCTGGTGCCAAGCACCCGACCCAGCATGGTACCGGCGGTTATGCTGAAGATAATTCCCATTAACGGAGCTCCCTGTACCCAGTAGGACAGGTAGTATGTCCTGGTGAAGACAAAGGTAAGGTAACAAATTAGAATTATCCCCCCAATCCAATCAATTCTGCTGATAACATGGCTGGTATCTTCATCCCAGCTCAGGCGGTACATGCGAGTGGCCAATGTCCCCACACCCAGACCAATCAGTATACCTCCCAGGGCCCAGGCCACACTGAAGGTACCACTAAGCACTTCTCCACTTATAACCAGTAACATGAAGATCATTACCAACGTGTAGATCCGCAGCCTAAATATAAGGCGTTTATCAAGATAGGGGACTACTGGTGATTTTTCTCTATTTTTCATGGTGAATTACTTCTCTATTTTGTTGTTTATCACGTTATTATAATCTCTAAATCTTTTGATTTATACCTGTTTTTTTTGATTTATATTAATTCTTAAAAAATACTCTCCAACGTAACCGGAGTGGGTGATATAAAGCGTTATCCTATATTTAGCGTTAATTAAGAGTGGTAATAAAATAGAAAAAATTAATAGGTATTACTAACGTATACATTCACTGAGTACTATGTCAGAAATTAAAATTGTCTTGGTAAATGACGAAAAAACCGATGCCATGGATATTAAACGGAGTTTAAAGTCATTAAACTACCATGTTCCATTCGTTGCCTCCAGCGGTGAGGAGGCTTTAAGTAAAATACTAGAGATAATGCCCGATCTTATTTTGATAGATATCATGCTTAAGGGGAATGTTGATGCCTTTGAACTTGCCTCTAAAATTAAAAATTTAAACATTCCTATCCTATTTTTAACAGCCCGTGCCGAGGAGTCGGCCATTGAAAGGGCCATGATTATTGAACCTCCGGTCAGTATCGTCAAATCCAGTGACCCGGATGAACTCAAATTTTCTATTGAACATACTCTCTTCCAGAAGGAAAAGGACCGGGAAACATCCTGGCAGATATCCCTAACCACAGCCATGAACCGAGTACTAAAAGAGGCTTTGAACTGCAGTTCAGTTCATGAAGTGGCCAGGATATGCCTGGATGTTGCTAGTGAGTTCACTCATAGTGCCTTTGGCTTCATTGGTGAAGTAAATCCAGAGGGTCGTTTCAACACCATTGCCATCAGTGATTCTGGCTGGAACAACTGTATCATGCCCAAAACCCAGGCTGAAAATGCAGTGTTGGATATGGAGTTGCAAAGTTACTGGAGCAGACCCATTAAAACTGGAAAAACAGTTATGGTAAATGATCCCACTTTGGATCCTGATCAAAGGGGTGAACCACCCGGACACCCTAAGATAACTTCCTTTATGGGAGTACCCCTTCAACAGGGAAGTAAAACTGTGGGAATGATTGCCATGGCCAATAAAGAATCTGGTTACACCCCTAATGATCAAAAGGCCATGGAAACCCTGTCTGTTACTATTATAGAAGTTATAAGTCGTAAAAAGGCGGAAATAACCCTTCAAAGAAGTGAAGAACGATTCCGTGTTGTAGCCGAGTCAGCAGTGGATGGAATAGTCACCACCAACCTGGAAGGTAACATCCAGTTCTTTAACCACAGTCTGGAGAAAATCTTCGGTTACCATCGAGCCGAACTCATTGGAAAACCCCTGACCACTTTAATGCCAGATCGCTATAAAGATACTTATTTAAAGGAACTGGAAAGGTTTAAAAATAGTGGCTATCATCGATTAGTGGGTAAAACAGTGGTAACCACAGGTTTAAAAAAGGATGGTACGGAGTTCCCTTTTGAAATGTCTTTATCCTCCTGGAAATCAGGAGAAAAATTTTATTTCACCTCTATTATCCGTGACTTAACCAGTAAGATAAAGGCGGAAGAAGAACTCCAATGGAGCCAGGAACGTCTTAAGATGGGGATGGACATGGCCAGTCTGGCTTACTGGGAATATGATATTGAAAGCGACCTCTTTACCTTCGATGACCAGTTCTACGCACTTTACGGTACCACTGCGGAACAGGAAGGTGGTTACCAGATGACTCCTCAGGAGTACTCGCAACGTTTTATTCCCTCCAAACACCAGTCCATAGTGGCCCAGGAAGTGGGCCGTGCCCTGGAAACTGATGATCCCCAATTCTCCAGCACAGCTCAGCACACCATCATCCGGCGCGATGGAGAAGAAAGATACATTATCGTCCGTATAAGGGTGGTAATGGATAAAGATGGGCGTAAAATCGGGACCCGTGGGGTTAATCAGGATATAACCGAACTTAAAATGGCTGAAAAAGCTTTAAAGGAATCTGATAGGCGCCTGGCAGACATCATCGATTTTTTACCCGATGCCACCTTTGTCATTGACAAAATGGGGCGGGTGATCTCCTGGAACCGGGCCATAGAAGAAATGACTGGTGTCCGGGCTGATGAAATATTGGGAAAGGGAAATTATGAATACTCAATACCCTTCTATGGCCTGCGCCGCCCGATACTGGTGGACATGGTAAAAGCCGAGGATAAAGAGATCCGTGAACACTACCAGATACCCCAGCGCCGAGGAGAAGTACTGACTGCCGAAACTGAGGCCCTATTAAGGGGAGAAACCAGGGCAGTCTGGGCCAAGGCCGTGCCCCTGTACGATAGTAAGGGTAACTTCGTGGGTGCTATTGAGGCCATAAGGGATATCAATGAGATGAAACAATCCCGGCGGAAGATCCGGAGGGAACTGGAAATCAACCGGGCACTGGCCAATATATACGCCCCCATAATTTCACCTGTATCCACCATGGAAGACGTAGGCCGCACCATACTGAATGAAGCCCAAAAATTAACCAACAGTCCACAGGGTTTTGTTTCTATACTCGATACACCTAATGATAACACTAAAATGACACTTATTGGCTCTCAGTTTTTAAATGGAAAGGATTTAGCTTTACACTTGGCCCGTGATGATAGTTATAATGAGCTCTGGGACCATATACTCCATACTATAAAGCCTTTTTATACTAACACTCCTCATGAACACCTTCCCCTTGTATCGGTTCCAGAAGGACACTTTACCGTGGACAGTTTGCTGTCAGTGCCGGTGGTTCTGGCTGAGGAACTGGTGGGACAGATCAGTGTGGCCAATGCTCCGGAAGGTTATAACCGTGATGATCTGGATGATATTAGTAGGTTAGCTGTTTTCTGTGCCCTGGCAATTCAAAATAAAAGGGCGGAACAGGAGATCAAACAATCCCTCCAGGATAAGGAAGTCTTACTCCGGGAAATTCACCATCGGGTTAAAAACAACATGCAGATAATATCCAGTCTCCTGAACCTGCAGATACGACATGTGGATGGCGAGCAGGAGACAAATATCCTAAAAGAGAGCCAGGGAAGGGTTAAAAGTATGGCCATGGTGCACGAGAAACTTTACCAATCCCCCACCTTCACCAAAATTGACTTTAAAGACTACGCCGAAAAACTGATAAACGACATATTCTACTCATACGGAGTCCGGAAAGGAACCATTGAAACTGAAATAGATGTGGAAGATATTCACATTGGCATAGACACGGCTATTCCCTGCGGCTTGATTATAAACGAACTGGTAACCAACAGTGTCAAATACGCCTTCCCTGATAACCAGGGCACACTGCAGATCAGGCTCAAAACCAGGAATGACCACCTGGAAATGGTTATTGCCGATAATGGCATAGGCCTTCCTGAAAACCTTGATTATGAAAATACTGATTCACTGGGTTTACAACTGGTTAATAATCTGGTTAGACAACTGGATGGTCAAATAACACTTGACCGTAGTAAGGGGACATCTTTTACTATTTCTTTCCAGGAATTACACTATAAAAAAAGGATATAAACCAGTAAAGAGTTAACTGGTTTAATAGGTATTACAGGATAACTGGATAAAGAGTTAACCGGTTAAATGGGCATAATCTGGATTAAACTGTTAAAGAATAACCGGTTAAATGAGTATAACTGGTTAAAAATGAGGATAATAATGGCTTTTTAATCATGTGATCAACATGGTGAATTACAGACTTTACTTTGAATTAATATCCGGAGAAATTCTGTTTATATAATGGCCAGTTCACCGGCACTGGTTATTTGCAGGCTTTTTTGATTTATTAAACCCATTTCCCGGAGTTCCCGGATGTGGTTATAGGTCATTCCCCGGCTGATACCGATCTTGGTGGACAGGTTTTTAACGTTGTTTTCACCATCATTTAACTCTTCGAGGATGATCCTTTTGGTTTTGGAAATCCCAAAATTGAGAATGGGCAGGTCGATAATGTTCTTATCTTCCTCAGTAATGTAAACGATCTTCTCCACCATATCGTGGCGCGCGTAACTACCAAAAAGAGCTCCCAGTGCCTGTGGTTTCCTACCACCACTGATATTCACCACGATGTTTCTTCCGTGGGCGTGTTCTTCTTCTATTATTTCCGCAGTGTCCCGGGCCACCATAACCACGTTGTATATACTGGTAGGTTTGACTTCAATTTCCAGAACCCGCCCCACAGTTTCCTGCAGCATGCGTTCAGTTTCTTTCATCTTAGCTGGAGCATCCTCTTCCCGAATAAGGACTATTTTATCTGGAGAAAACTGAGTAATGCAAGCCATTACCGGCTCCAGTGAATATATGGTAGAGATTAAGGTGTTTTCCATTTTACCACGTTAAGGTGTTATGTATCATATTCATTGTTATCTATTCTCCTTTAACCTGTATATTAGTGTTTTGATGCTTAAGTAGCCTATTTTAGTGATAAACTACCCTTTTTCATATTGAACATGTTTGGTTAAATATGGGGTTGTATGTATTATAACTAATTTGTTAATGGTAAACATTAACATTTATATAACATAATCACAATATGAGTATTATGTACCACTATGGTAATGTTAATTATATTGGAGAGTAATTTTATGGGAGAAAAAATGGCAAATGAAGGTCAGGAAAACACCTTACCTGAAAATAAACGAACAAGAACGATTGAATTAGCTTTAGGATTTGCTGGAGGAATATTTGGATTAATAGGAGGTGTATTCGCTTTACTCTTCCTTCCAGAATTAGGAGTCAGTGCCATCTTAGCCTCAGTAGTGGGTATTGTTGGAGCAGTATTCGTTACCCGAAATCACACCTGGGGTGGCATAATCCTGGTGTTAAGCTCCATATGGCTACTGATAAGTATATCCTTCTTTGGAGTTCTGGGATTCATACTGTTCCTACTGGCAGGTTTGATAGCTATATTTAGAAAGTAATTTCCATAAAAAAGGGAGGAATTAAATGAAAATAGAAAAAATGGCCTTAATATTAGTGGTGCTTGCTGTTCTGGCGGTTGTGTGCGTGAGCGGTTGTACCAGTTCTGGAGATAAGAATTCCTTGAATGTAACCAATTTAAAAGTATCCAGTGAAGGGTACGGCATGTACTACGTTACCTGTGATATCGTACCTAAACAGGACACCAACTACCTGGAAATGGTCCTGGTCTGGTACGATTCAAGTAATGCCGTCATAGATCGTACCCCCCTGGCCTGGAATATCAACGATGCCAAGGCCGGTCAAACCATAAAGGCCCGAGGTACTGCATCATTGTATCAAAAAGGAACACCAGCCAAGGTAAAAGTGTTGATATTTGATTCTGCATTTTCCGGTGGAAGTGAAGACGGAAACATCTACAATCAAACTGTGACTTTGTAGGAATACCTAACATATTTTTTTTCTTTTTTTTTGTAGTTAAAACTTAAGGGGAGGCCAGAAAGTGGTTAATTTTAAGATAATGGTGGTGGAAGATAACCTTATCTTTGCCCTGGACCTCCAGAGTAAAATGGAGTCATGGGGATACACTGTAGGGCCAGTGATCTCTTCGGGAGAAGATGCAATAGCAGAATCATTCCAGGAAAAACCAGATCTGATAATAATGGATATTGGGATTAAAGGAGAACTCAATGGGGTGGAGGCTGCCCGAAAAATTATGAAACTGCAAATTCCCCTTATCTACGTAACTGGCCAGGGTGATGAGGCCGTAATAACCGAAGCAGCAAAAACTGTACCCTTCGCCATTTTGAAGAAACCAGTGGATTATGAAGTGTTACAGCACAAGATAAGATCCGCCCTGGAATTAAAAATAAGAAAAGAACAGGATGAAGGTGATTTAATTGGATGAACTGATTGCCGACTACATATACAAGATGGAACTGGGCCAGCTACAGGAACACCAGGGCATGGGTGTGTTCCCCCTTTACCAAAAGGGAGGGGAGTGTACTTATCTAACCCTGACCGAAGCTTTGCAGGGGGAAGTACTGACTGTCACTGAAATAGATGATGTGGCTTCTGTCCCGGAGTTGAAGGTTCAAAACCATGCCGATATGCCGGTACTATTACTTGACGGGGAGGAACTGGTTGGGGCCAAACAGAACCGTGTTTTAAACACTACTATATTATTAAAACCACAGTCAGTAACTGTGATACCGGTAAGCTGCACCGAACAGGGGAGGTGGAGTTACAATTCCCTGGAATTTGCTGAATCTGGTAACGTGGCTTCCTACCGGATGCGTCGAACAAAATCTGCCTCGGTGAATACTTCCCTGCGACAGAAGGGTGAGTTTTACTCTAACCAGAGACTGGTCTGGGATGAAATCGATGAGGTGAGTGAAAAAGCCCGGACAAAATCCAATACTCGGGCCCTGCAGGATGTATACCATTCCCGTCGGAGGGATCTGGATGAATACCTGGAATCATTCCCTCTGGAGGAGGGGCAGAAGGGTTTGCTGGTGATGGTTAATGGGGAAGTTATGGGTCTGGATATTCTATCCAGTGCCAGTGCTTACCAGTTACTCCACCAGAAAATCTTGAAAAGTTACGCCCTGGAGGCTATGCTCAATGAGGGGGGAGAGGGTGAAGGGACATTCAACGGACCGGAGTGTGCTCGTTCATTCCTGGATGATGCCCGCTTATCCGTGGATGAAAAACACAAATCAGTGGGTTATGGTTGGGACCACCGTCTGGAAGGGCCACAGATAGTGGGTTCAGCCCTCACCTACCAGGACCAGGTGATACACACTGCCTTCTTCCAGATGGAAGAAGGTGAAAAAATAGGAGCCATGTCCAGTTACAGAAAACGGCGGGATTTCCGGAGCTAACCAAAAAAACTAGTTTTTCGGGGAGGAAGAAAATTAAATAATCCTCCCCTTTTTAAATTCCTTATTTTTTATTCCTTTATTTTAAATTCCCATTTTTTTGTTCATTCAATCTGCACTCTATCGCCTAAAATTGAAGGTATGGATTTCTGGTACTGTTTGTACTTTTTACCATCCATAACTGTGAACTTGTAATCATCGGTGGTGGTTTCAATGGTTATGGAAGGGTTAAGCAGCATTCTCTTCTTTCCCATGGTTACCTTCATGATTTCATTGTAGGGAATGACCACTACCTCGGGGTCCTGGGCCACTACTTCCTGAAAGTTGGCATTTCGAGCATTTTCTTCCTTTTGGGAGGTATCCTTCTTTTCAATGTAATTACCTACAATTCCTCCAATTCCCCATCCCAGCCCAATTAGAAAGTTTCCTTCCATAATGTAAGCATTTTTGTCGGTGAAGCAGAGGATCTTCCGGGGTGGAACCGTGCCTTTATTCCAGGCCACATGAATCATTTCCTGGAGAGTTTCACTATCATCTTGTAACTTTTGACCACATTCAGCACAATAAACTGACTGGTCCTCATTTTCCATGCCACATTTGGTGCAGTATACCATTTCATTCCTCCAATTGGATTTATTCAGTTTCGAAGTACGGCTATGAATATCAATAAGGGCAATATGGCACTTATCAGATTCAAAAGTCCAGTAAAGGTATCGTTAGCTAAAAAATTTCCAATTACCAGAAAAATAACCCCTATTACGTATAAAATGAGGAAATAGGGATTGATATTTTTATCCTTTTGGATAACGGTTTTATAGAACTGAATTATCCAGGCAATTATCACCAATATTAATCCTGCTGTGAAATACACTAAAGGCACCCCGATTAGATTTATTATTTACAATTAATATGTAAAAAATGGTTTATTCATTTATGGTTAAGGTTTTTCTTCATTTAGAATAGATGTTTTCATAATTTTAATTGGTGTTGTAGTTTTCCCCCGCAGGGGCACTTCTCTTTAAAGTCAGCGGGATACTCACCTGGTTGCAATTTGTAGTAACCACCGCAACGGTTGCAAACCAGGTACCCCTGGTGGTTTATTTTTTCCTCCTTTGTCTCTTCAGGGTTACTTTTTTCCAATTCATGGTCCGGGAAGGTAGAGGTACTGTGCACTTTTTGACTTAGTGAAGTTTTATTATCGGGAGTGGGAGTCATATTTTTGGAGGTGGTATCTATTCTGTTTATTTCTCGCTGTTTTTGCAGTTTCTGGTGGATTACATAGCTGGATACGCCCTTCTCTTTTCGGGAAGTTCCACATAGTGGGCAGCGATTCCTTCCCGGGGGTATCTTGCCCTTACATTTGGGGCAGGTGAGGAATGGACTAAGATCACTACCACACTGGGGGCAGTAACTTAAATCAGTTTCTATTTCAGAATAACACCGGGGGCAGGTTGTTTCCTTGCTTTTGTCGGTAATTTGTTTGGTTTTGGTTCCGCATGATGGGCAGAATTCAACTTCCAGTGGAAATTCAGCGTAACAGTGAGGGCACATACTCTTTTTAGGAGACGTACTGGCAAGCAGTGGTTCACCACACACCGTGCAGATCCGGGCACCTTCTGGAACCTGAGTATTACAGGTACTGCATTTAAGGATCCTAAATTTTTTTTCTTCCCTTTCCATAAAACCTAAACCCCATCTTCCTCAATAATTGGATTCAAGTGTATGTCTATTCTTAAGGATATAAAATATCGTTTAAGGTAAAACTGTTGTATTAATATAACTAATATAACTAAATCATGGATATGTACACTCAGTTAAAATATGCATCTACTATACACTCATATGCCTATCTAGTATAAACTCCAAACTCCTAAGCTTATGATTTATGTTCATTTTTCAACTTCAAAGACATATCCACAGTTGTTGCAGTTACAGAGTAGCATGTCCTGTCCAGTTGTCTGGTTGGTGTAATTTCCAACTATTTCCAGACTGGAAGAACCACACTGAGGGCAGGATACTGGTGACGCGCATCCACTGATGAGTAGACTTCCGGTAACCAATAGAAGAGCCACCACTAAGATGGATAGATCTTTATTCACGGTTCTATTTCCCCCTGCACAGTTATCCCTGAGTTTTATACCCATTTTTTTTGTAATTTATAATATGTATTTTTAGACATAAAATTTTCAGGGAATAATTTTCAGGGAATAATTTTCAGGGAATAATTTTCAGGGAATGATTTACTGGAACTCCCCCCTTGCTATTCATTTACTTAAAATAATCCAGTGTGAATTTTACAGAATTTAATTTTGTATTATTTTTAACCAAAAATATCCTTGTATTTATATAGCAGAATATCCCCGGGCTAAAAGAGAGATCATTCGCTCCTATGAATAAGGGAATGACCAGAGTAAGGTAGCACAGGAACTGAGGATAATCGGGGCTCTTATCAAGGGTTTGATCAGCTCTAAAAAGTCAATTTATTTCCATTTTGTAGGAATAATATTATAGGATAATACTAATTTTTGAAATAAGTGTTATAAATCAACCATAACTATCCCGAGAAAGGGTGAATGAAAAAAAATTACAGTACATTCATCTAAAATATTAGTATACTTACAATCTTATGGACTAAAATATTAGTATACTTACAATAGTCTTATGGAAATATTAAAATTCTGAACTAAAAACTGATTGAGGGCGTTAAAATTAAATATCAATGGATATTAACACTTTTAGTACTAATTTCCCTAACACTGTGCTGTGTAACCGCAGCGGACAATAATACACGGAACATCAGTACCACGGAACCTGTACCGGTGCCTTACACCAGTACAGTTACTCCCTGGAACCCCATCCAGTATTTAGGGGCGGGTTTCATCATGGGCTACTACATAAACCCCGGTGTAACACCCCTATCTGGGATCAATTTCACCTCCTTAAAGGCTGCGGGTATCACCGATGTCTACATCCGGGTGAGCAATGATAATTACTTACTAGTACTCACTGAAGCCCAGACCAAAGCGGACGAAGTGGGGATCCGGACCCATGCCTGGGTATTTCCCGGGTTCAACCATGCATCCCAGGTAGCCCAGATGAAAATAGGGGTTCATCTTGATGTGGAAACCTACGACATGCCCTTTTACCTATCCCAGATAAAGGCCATGCGAGAGGAAACCAAGGGAGTAACCTTCTCCCTCTGTGTGAAACCCGAAGGATGGGATGGAGACCAGTATTATTACATGATAGCCCCCTACTGTGATTACATAGTTCCCATGCTCTATATAGGTGACTATGACCATGGAATAACCGGTTTAAGAAACTGGGCCAGAACATACAGTATTATCTATCCCCGAAAAATCGTGGCTGGACTGCAAACCTACCAGTCCTACCAGAATACAATCCCAGTGATGGAAAGTACAGTATTATCTGAAATAAAGGCCGTGCAGCCCAGTACCAGGGGAGTGATCCTGTTCAGGTATGGATTGTCCAACTTCAATTGACTACTGATATGTCTCAATTGACTACTGATATGCCGGTTCCAGCATCATTATACAAATTTTTATAATCCTCAAAATCCATATATTATTGAAGGTTTTTAATTAAGAGCTTAACCCGGGAACTTAAAATCATTTATCTTTTATTTAAGACGAATCTTTTTTTTATTCAAGGGGTATGCGGGGAAAAGGAGATGTATTGTAAGATGTGCGCACACAAAAATAAGGAACCATCCATCTGGGAGGAAGGTGTTGTTGATTCACGCTCCACCACTCCAGAACTGGCATCAAGTGGGAGTAAAACCACCAAGATACTCATAACAGTGGTGATCATCATGGTGGCAGTGTTAGGAATTGGTGCAGCAATGCTCTTAACTTACCAATCACCGGCAGTTAACACCACCGCCAACAACACCACGGCCATGCCACAGAACACCACCATGACAGGGAATCAAGCCAAATCAACCAATAACAGTCTCCCCACATCCATAGTAACTTCCAATGGTAAAAGTGTGGATTTAACTGATTATCAGGCGGTGGATGTGAGAGAAGACACTGCCACCGGTAATATCCGCTGCCGGGTTTGCGACCAGTGGACAGTTACCCGGAAGGTAACTGAATATAAAAACTCGGCCGGAGAAAGGATAATGATCGGTGAAAACTACTGCACCAAGTGCGGAAGTTTAAGTAAAGAATACTGGCAGAATGGAAAATGGTACGATCTTAAAAATAATGTGATTACACCTATTCTGTAATATGAATACAACAAAATCGTTTAAACCTTTTCCAAATAAAAAAAAAATAGGGGGAGAAATTATCTTTCCCTGTAGATAACTTCTCAATTTTAATTTTTTCAATAGACTATGGATAATTAACCCTTTATGGATACTTAACCATACCATGAGAGTTAATGTATCCTTGGATCTATGGAGTCAGGTAAATGCTCAGTATTGCATCGTCCAATTCTCCGTACTGGGTGGAGGAATTCATGGTGTTCACGGTTTCATCCCCTCTTATGGCTGAAACTCTTATGGTGTTGTTGGATCCTTTATCTTTCTTTTCCACCTTAACGTATAAACTACCGGTCATGCTACCTAAATCAATGGTCTGATTCCCTGTACCTTCAATACTACGTGTTCCGGCATCAGTTTTCAGTGTACCATTCCAGCTGCCAGGGTAATCAATAACCACCTTCACTGAAGAGGACATACATCCTGATACTGCCACTACCATGCATACAAATACAACTAATAAACCCAGTTCCAGTTTTTTCCACATGTTAAGGTTCCTCCCTTACTAATCACTGTTTTACCACAACTTTCACTGAAAAAAGATATATTCTGTTTTTTTGTTCTCCATTTGGTTATTATCTATAATACATCACTAATTTATATCATTAATGTTGTTTATGTGATCAATAAGTAAATAAATATTTCTTTAGGTCCCGGTGTATTACACGGTGATTTTTAAGAATATCAGAAGTATAACCTGTGAATAATTAAAATAAGATTTCTATAATATTTTTGGCATATTGATATAACAAGGATGGTTACTTAATAAAATGGTTACTCGAACAATCCTGTGCCAAAGTAACAGTCCAGGCAGTAACCATCAGCACCCATATGGTCAATACAGTAACATCTATGGCATACTATGCATCTATCCAGTCCAGGATTACCACAGAAATCACATTCTTCACACATTTTTCACCGTTAGGGCACAGTTAGTTTTTTAGTGCTAGCCGAGGTTTTGCAGAAGGTTTTGTAGTCACAGGCATCACAGGTTCGCTTGTCTGGATTGGTCTTCCAGGAATCCTGGATCACCTGCCCATCCACCTCCTGGATGATGCTCCCCTCAATCTCTTCCACTACGTTATCAAATTCCTTCAGGGACTGGGCCAGTAATTCATCATCCATGGATATCATACGTATAGATCTCAGGTTCCGGAAAGGTTCCGAGAGTTTAGGTGTTTTATTTTTAGGATTCCACCGTAAAATCAGTTCCCGGTCACCTTCAGTGGGCATGACATCGGTACTGTTTTCCTTAACTTCCCTTTGAAGCTCTAACAAGTCTTCTTTAAACAGGGATAACTCGTTAAGATAGAAGAGTATACCAATGAGCACCGGGCTGGAGTCAGGTTGCAGTGATCGTAGCCAGGAGTAGGTTTGTACCTGCCAGTAGTGGTGTTTCCATGAGGGTGAACCAATAGCGGGTCGCTTCATACCTTTATAATCCACTATAACCTCATACTTGTCTGATTCCAACTTTTCCAGTTTTTCCCGGAATGATGGATCCTGATGGAGGTATTTTATAATCAGATTTTTATTACTGGCCTCTTCCAGCTTAACCGAGCTTAAGACATCGATGATCCCGGTTACACCGTAGTAGTTGGAGCGGCTGACCCCCTTCTGGTAGTGGGGCATGTCCCGTATACCCTTTAACCGTACTTCGTTGTCATCTACCAGGGGAAACAAGTGTGGTCCCCAGGTGTTAATGGCGGCTTCGGCCCGGATACTGGCCACCAGCTTGTGGGGGTGATGGGAATCCGGGCACAGTCCCTGGTGTTCACTTTCCCCCTGGAAGGGACAGAACAGGTTGGCAGGAGGTTGCAGTCCACGGGACTGCATGCGGTTGTGTATATCCAGTTCCACCCTTCGGATTTGTGTTTCCCAGTCCCAGGGGAAATCCTTCCAGTCATCATCCCTCCACTTAAGGTAGGATTCCTCCATAACCCCGTGGATAAAGTCCCCAAACCATAACTGGATAGGCATGGAAGGGGGTAGGGTTCCCTTGTTCTGGTAGCGGTACTGTAAACCACAGGTAAGGTAGGCCAGTAGATCACCAGTTAGACTGTACTCGGGGATTATGTATGGTTTGGAACGGACAGAAAGACTCATATTTACCTTCCTATTTTAGATTCTTTGATAATTAGAAATAACATATTAAAACCCCAATTCTTCGGGTTCGATAGCTTCAACACCCTTAATGCGATGGAAATGTTCTATGTTCCTGGTTATAATTCTTTTTATTCCCAGTGATAAGGAGCTAGCTGCAATAATACAATCATTGAGTTCAATTATTTTCCCTTTATCCATTAAATCAGCGAAAATTTTCCCACTTTCTAATGCAATAACTTCGTTAACATCAACCAGGTCAACGATGGATAAAAGATCAAGAGTTCTACGAATAGAATCCTCACGATTAGATCGGTAAGCTCCTACACTGAGTTCTGCTGTGGTAATGACTGAAGAAAAACCTTTATTCTCTTTTTCAATACTTTCTAGAAATCTTTTAGATGAGGGTTTAAATTCAGTGCGGAGTACATCTACAAAAATTGAGGTGTCAATGAAAAATTTCATAGCTGATCTAACCTTTCAGAACGCCGTAATTTACTAACAAAATCTTTACTATCCACATCATATCCCCATGAGCCAGTAGCATTTTCTACTATATTTTTAGGGGTAGATTTTGCTTTGCGGATTTCTTTTAGTATAAGATGTAACTCTTTATCTAAATTTAACAGCCGGTATTCCAGGTCAGAAATATCCATTAGCCCACCTCGTTTTATATATCTGGATTTTTTAGATGATAAAATTTCACTTTTTGTACGGGAGGTTTTCATACCTTTAATATAATACTTATTTAAATATAAATATTATTATTAGATCAGGAACAAGTTATCCAGACCATCCCAGGGCCAGGCCTCATTCCTGGTCCATCCCGTGGCCACGTTGGGAATGTCAGGATAGGTGGTTAACCCTATTAATAGTAATACATCCTGTGCCCGGCTGTAAGCCACGAAATAGTGCCGGATTAGATCATCGAAGGCCCGGTCCCTTCCAGTTCTTGGGGGTAGTCCCAGAGGGGAACAGGAACGTATCTCATCTTCCATGGTACAGGATTTACCACCATCATCTGGGAATCGTTTAAAGGCATTTTTTGGATGGTTAGTTCTAAAATCAGAGCATATATCCACCACCACTAGGGGGAATTCCAGTCCCTTGGACTGGTGGATGGACATGACATTGATCCGGTTATCAGGCAGGGTGTCCAGTAATCCCTCATCCACCTTTATAGCTCCGTTGGCCAGGGGTACGAATATATTCCAGAAGGCTTCCTTTATGGAGTAACATTCCAGTTCCGGGAATTTTTTATCAAAAACCAGTTCCCCACCGTAGTTACTGAAGAGGGCAGTTTCGGCAATGGTCCGGGTGATGGCCTCCAGGTAAACCAGTCCCTCCACATCATCCTGCAGGGTGGGTATCCAGGTCACCAGTTTATAGGCTAGATCCAGTAGGGGAACATCCCTCTTCCAGGTGTTACGCCCCAGCGGTTGTCGCCCCTGCCAGGCATCAACGAATTGTTTTAGTGATATAGGGGTTTCTGGTTCGGGATTGGTTTCCAGAAATTCCCGGGCAGTTTTCCGCCAGGACTTGAAGTTTTTAGTGGCAGTGTAGGGCAGTTTTTCAATGGAGTTTTGTATCTCACATTCCGGGTCAATGCAGTCTAACATGAGTCCACACAGTACGCTGGCCTCCCAGGTCTTCTCTAAACTCTGACCTCGAGGATTGAAAATGGGTATTTTCAGTTTCTCCCGGAGATAATATGGTAATTTCTTGTTCGTGTAGGCCTGCTCCTGGGGAGAACTTAAAAGAATGGATAGATCCGTGGGTGAACCTTCATCCGGGTTCACCTTGATCACGTAGTCCTGTACTCGGTATCCCTCTCCACACACTACCTGCCAGATGAAACTGGATATGTCGGTGGCCAGTGTTTCCACGTCCTCCCGGAACATTCCCAGTATGGGAAACTCAGTGAGTGGTGGTGTTCTTTCTGGTTTAATGGCTGGTTTATCCCTCACCCGGGCTTCCTGGAATTCCTGGTCCAGCTGGGCAAACTGGTTACAGAACTGGACAATGTTACCGGTGGAACGGTAGTTCTGGGATAAGTAGATAACCCTTGGTTGGGGTGCCTGGGGCATTTCCTGTTGGAATCGTTCCTGGAAACTGGTGAAAAGGTCCACAGTGGCACCACGGAAGCGGTAGAGGGACTGGTCATCATCCCCCACCACAGTCATACTACCTCCGTTATTTATTGCTGCTCGTGCCAGCTGGAAATAGATCTGCTCCTGGAGGAGGTTGGAATCTTGGTACTCATCCACCAGGACAAGTTTCAAACCTTCCAGGAAGTCGTCCAGTTTCCCCTCCTTTAACTGGTCCAGGAATTCTGCTTCCAGCATGGCAAAATCATAGAGGCTCCGTTTTTTAAGTTCCTGGAGATAATGGTTTATGGCTTGATGGGCCACATCAAAGCCGGGATGCTGGTTTATCTTTTCCTGGTGGAGTTTTTCCCAGTCCACCTGGTCGTAGTAAACCCGGTCCTTTATCTCTAGTAACTGTCTGGCCATTTCATTGGTGTTGAACCCGAATTTACCTCCCCGGAGCTGGACGAGGTATTCCCTGAGTTCCTGGTTATGGTGTTTTTCCTCCTGGAAGAGGCCCACCTTGAGCATGAGGGCGTTGGTTACAAAGTCCTGGATAACCACTGGTGGGGCTGAACCCGGGGCACGGTGTATCTTCAGTATGTCCTGGGATATACTGTCCAGGGTGCCAGTGGTAATCTGGTTGAAGTCCAGGTGCCTTAGAGATGGATGTATGTCTTTAAATTCAGGGAGTTCCAGGAGGACCTGGCGTATTTCATCTCCCCATGAAAGGATCCTGGAGCGTAACTCGGTAGCCGCCTTTCTGGTGAAGGTTGTGGCCAATATAGAAGAAGGGTGCACATCATCCACGTAGATGAACTTCAGTATCTTCAACACCATGACCGTGGTTTTCCCACTACCCGGTCCGGCCACCAGGAACTGGGACTCACCAGTGGAAGCACTGATGGCCTGGTGTTGATCCGGATTGTCAGCAGAGCTTATCTTCCGGTTTAAATGCTCAATTACTATATTCTGATATGTTTCCCATGATATCAAGTGATAACTCCCCATTTACAAAATAAAATGATAATCTATGTTGGTATAATGTTAATAATAAAATTATTTGCAGGGAGTTAATTTGGGGATAGAAAATTGCTTATATCACTTACATCTTCATAATAAAAATATTACTAAACTTAATATATAATGAATAAATTATTTATACAATCGAATACATTTTTTATTCATGTTAAGTAAACTCTTCACATCCAAAACCCGGAGTAAAATTATCACCCTTTTCATGCTAAATCCCGGTGAAGAGTTGTATGTCCGGGAAATCACCAAGAAAATAAATGAAAACATAAACTCCGTTAGGAGGGAACTCTCCAATCTAGAGGATATTGGTCTTTTAACTAGTAGAAAAGCAGGAAATCTAAAATATTTTAGGGTAGATAATGAGTTTTATCTTTACAATGAACTTTACAATATGGTGATGAAAACTGAAGGTGTGGCCCAATTGTTAAAGGAAAATGTGAAAAAATGGGGTCAGATTAAACTAGCTTTCATTTACGGATCCTACGCTACTAAAAATGCCGGCCCCGGCAGTGATATTGACGTTTTCATGGTGGGTGATATAGATGAGGATACCCTAATAACTGAATTTAATACACTGGAAATAAAGTTATCCCGTGAAATAAATTACATCATACTATCCAATGAAGAATATAATGAAAAAATCGATAATAACGATCCTTTCATTAAAGAAATACTCCATGAACCCAAAATCATAATTTTAGGTGAAATAAATGCTGGATAACCTGGAAAAAGAGGGTTACATTAAGAAATTATCACCTGACTTTCGTAGAGTACAAAACTCTTTGAGTTTAGCTAGGAGAGATGTTGATACAGCTAGGAGAATCTTAGATGAAAGCGATTATGATTGGGCCTTTAACATATCCTATAACTCCATGCTACAATCCATTAGAGCTCTCATGTTTAACAGAGGTTATCGGCCATCCAGTAAAAACTCACATATTGCCGTGGTAAAATTCACAGAAATAGTGCTGGGAAAAGATTATTCTATTTGTCTGGATAGAATACGTCGAAAAAGACATCGTGCTGTTTATGACTTGACTGGAACTATATCTAAATCCGAAGCCCATTATGTGGTTAAAATGGCCGTAAAATTATTAAATAAAGTAGAAAATGAATTAGAAAGTAATTAAAGTTATATCATTACCTATTTAAATAAAATTTGCCCCCTTTAAGAATTGTAACATTCTGGTCACCAATGATCTCCATATTCTCCTATAACTGTTGTTTAACCTGGACGTGGTTGTAGTTCTTGTTATTTCCCTCAGGAAGGATGAACTATATTTTTCTGGTTTTATTTTAAGAAACAAATCAATAAATTTATTATGTATTAAGATTCTTTATTTATCCACATAACCACTAAAAAGGTGAAATATTGTGGTTAATTACTATAAAGAGGGGTGAGAAACTACGAAAAAACAAAGAACAATATTTATTTTATGTTTGTTGGGAATGATAATGACTTTAGCAACAGTTTCCTGTGTTAGTGCCGCATCAACCGTATATGTTAATTCCACTGGTGGAAGCGACACAAATTTGGGAACTGCAGATAGTCCTTTCCTGACTATAGATAAAGGAATTAGCAGTGTTGATGAAAACGGAACAGTGAACATTGCCCAAGGAATATACACCGGAACCGGAAACACCAACCTCACAGTCACCAGAAGTATGACCATTACCGGTGAAAGTCAACACAACACCATAATCAATGGTGAAGGAACCAGCTGGATATTCAAAATCCGGCCAGAGGCTACCGTGGCTTTTTTTAACCTGACTTTTGCCAACGCAACTGCAGATATTGGTGGTGCTATCTACAGTACCGGTACCCTTAGTATAACTGATTGTACCTTCACTGGAAATAATGCGACTTCTACGGTGATTAGTGGTGGTGGAGCCATTTACAATGGTGGGACCATTGATAATCTCCTTCGTTGCACCTTCCGGGAAAACACAGCCAATAATGGTGACGGTGGTGCCATTGATAACCACGGTACTATCAGCAATATAACCAGCTGTATTTTCGCCAACAACACCGTTAAAAGCGATGATCCTGAAGTTCAAGAAACTTACCAGGGCGGTGCTATCTATAACACCGATACTATTGGTAAAATAACTGGTTGCACCTTCACCGGAAACACCGCAGAATTTAACAGTGATTGCGTATGGTTCTACGGTGGTGCAATCTTTAACGACGGTACTATCAGTGATATATCCACCTGCACTTTCCAGGGAAACTCAGCCTATTACGGGGGTGCACTCAACAACCAGGGCACTATCAATAATGTAACTGATTGTGTTTTCACCCAGAACACTGCCGGTTACGGTGGGGGAGCCATCAGTAATGACTATGATGCCGTCCTTGGAAATTTGATGGACTGTACTTTCGTGGAAAACACTGCACAGGATGGTCCTGGCGGTGCTATTGACAATTACGCATTAGCTACTATTGATAATGTGGAGGGTTGTACTTTCACGGGGAACACGGCCTACAATGGTGATGGTGGTGCCATCCAGAACAAGGGTACCATGAATACCTTGACTCACTGTATTTTCACCGGTAACACCGCAGAAAATGGAGGAGCCATCAGTAATGGAATAACCATGGGTAATCTCACCAACTGTACCTTCACCAACAACAACGCCCTTGGTGAACTGGTTGGTTACGGGGGTGCCATTGCCAATATGGGTGGCACTATCGACGGTATAATGGACTCCATTTTCACGGCCAACACTGCCGGAGATGGTGGTGCTATCCATAACGATGAGGAAGGCGTCCTCAGTAAGGTGACGGGTTGTACCTTCACCTTGAACACTGCCGACTATGGAGGTGCTATCTGCAACTTCGGTGAAGATATGATAGTTAGCTTTAACCGATTGGTTAACAACACCGCTAGTAATGGTGCTGCTATTTACAGTGCTTTTATTCAAGTACCAGGTTCCAATTTTGTCAATGCTACATTGAACTGGTGGGGGACCAACAATCCGGATTTTGTCCGACTTGTGGGCACGGAATCCAGTATAGTGGATGTTAGTACCTGGTTGTACATGACCATCACCGCTGATTCACCCATATATTCTAGCGCTACCAGTAACGTTACAGTAAGCTTCAACAATGCCTACAATGGAACCATTCTAACACCAATAGACCCGGTTAATGGCCATATTCCCGATGGAACCCCGGTTAACTTCCAAAGTGACCGGGGGACGTTGAACCCGGCTAATCTACTCACGGCTAACGGCGTGGTAAACACCACCTTCACACCCACCGCCACTGGTTCTACTTCAGTTAACGCCACTACCGATAACCAGACAGTTTCCTTTAACCTGTCGGTTAACCCGGCCTGTTATCTTTACCTGGATGGGACTTCTGATCCAGTCAATCCTGTAGCTGGTCAACCCTTCACCTTGAAGTATAAACTGGGAAACAAGGGACCTAATACTGCCCAAAACGTGGTCATATACGTCCCCTTACCAGAAGGCCTGAACTACGTGGGTGCCCAGGTAGATACTGGAAGTGTGAGTTACAATGCTAACAACCGGACGTTAACCTGGATACTGGACTCAGTACCTATGGGAGATCCCTACCTGAACTTAACCGTGATATCAACGGCAGGGGGAAGTTTTACCATTAGACCAGTGATAAGTTCCGGTACTTTCAACGCTAACCTGGACCCTACTGGAATATTCTCGTTTAATGTGCAGGGCAATGGTTCTAATGTTGTAAACGCTGCCAGCACCACCAAAACCGTGCCCATGAAGAGTACCGGAACACCAGTGAATTACCTGGTACTGGCTGTTTTGATGGTGGTAAGTGGATTAATAACGCCTAAGATTAAAAAATAAACCTTTATTTCTTTTTTAATTATTTTTTTTATTAAATGAATAATAAGGTGTGGCTTTGTCATTCAAGCCTATATAACCACACTGTATCTGTAGGTTATTTGGAGATTCATTTGTTAAAAGAATTTAAGTGTTTCCATTCCCTTTTTTATCCAAATATTTCTTAGCTACCTCTTTATCAAAATCAGAGATATAGTCTTTATCCTGGATCTTTCGATACTTTTCAAATTCTTTATTGGCAATTTCCTTGGCCACGGTATGGGAAACTTTTCCAGGATTCTGGAGAATATCGTATTCATTGAATTTAAGGAATGCATCTAATCTGGATGCCCAGTCCTCCATGGACATGAGTTTATGTCTTTCTGCCTGGTTTTCGGCATAGTCCAGGTACATATTTACAATTCGGTTTAATTCTAAGATTTCTTTTTCGGATAAATAGTCTTTAGCAACACCAATGTCTGTTTTTAGGATTTTACCTTCTGGTGCATTCTTCCAAGTGGTGAGGCCCATATTCTTTAGGGTGCTATCAGCTCGTTCTGATATGATTTCAGCTGCGGTGTGGTGGGTGATGGCCCAATGAAGCTTATTTTGAACGGTTGCATAGAAGGTTCGGGTAATCTCCGCGTCTTTATTATAATCGAAACTGCACTGTGCATAGATGTCGGTTATTTTCTGGTAGAATCTACGTTCACTGGCCCGGATTTCACGGATCTTTTCCAGTAATTCGTCGAAGTAATCCTTACCAAAGCGGGTACCGTTTTTTAAAAGATCATCATCTAAGACGAAACCTTTGGTTATCAATTCATTTAGGACATTAGTAGCCCATATTCTGAATTGTGTAGCTTGTTTAGAGTTTACACGATAACCTACTGCAATAATTGCGTCTAAATTATAAAAATTTATCTTTCTAGTAACTTCTCTATTACCCTCTTTTTGAACTATTAGGAAATTCCTAATAGTTGACATTTCATCTAATTCCCCTGTTTGAAAGATATTTTTTAAGTGTTCATTTATGGTTGGTGCGGTCACATCAAAGAGTTCTGCCATTGTTTTTTGTGTAGACCACATGGTGTCGTCTTTTAAAAGAACTTCAATGGTCGCCGCCCCTTCATCGTCCTTGTACAGAATTATATTATTTTTTTCAAATTTTTGATCTTCGGCCATAGATCTCAATCCTAAAAATATTTACTCCAGTTTTGCATAAAACAAACCCCCATGAATTGTTTATAACTTTTACTAGTTATCCCTGTCTTTAGTTTTTATCTAATGATTAGGGTATGTGTGTAGTTTACTAAGATCATTAAAAGTTAGATAGTTTGTCCTGGAGAGTATCTGAGAAGTAAAAAAGATTCAACTTTAAAAAAAGGCTTATAAATTAAGTAATGATTTTTATAAATAATCTTTATTGTTGATTTTTATGATAAAAATCTAAACAGTTATTATTCCAACCCAGGCCCAAGGTTCCATTCCATCCATTTAACTCACACCCTGCTTAAATTAATTTTTACATTCAGTGAATCATCAATATTATTCAGCATAAACCCATCATTCTCCTTTTTAGAAAACTTCTTCATCATTAAATTTCCTTTAGCGAGTTTCTAGAAGCTTACACCTCCTTGATTTAAAAATAATGCATAATTATCTTTTCCACACTTTAGATCCACACACACCACAGAATGTTTCATTACCACTTAATTTTTTCCCACACTTTTGACAAGTGATTTCAATATCTTCTAAACTGCCTTTACCATGCATTTTAATGATTTCATCATATTTGCCTGAATTAACCCATTTTAATATTTCAGAGGCTCTTAATACTGTCCAAGGATGATCTGATATGCTTATCATTACAGTTTTGGTAACTTTATCCGAAGTATCAAAATCAAAACTCTTAAAATCTTCCGCCTGTTTGATGAAGTCTTCTGTTTTCATTTTATCATAGAAACTTTTGGGAACACCACCGGCCTTCATTAAAGTACTGAAAACAGATTTCTGATCCTGGCATGCTAAAAGGCCTGCCCTATCAGCAGTGAGTTCGGACATCCTATACCAATATAATAAAGCTAATTCTAAACCTGATGAAACTAATCCCCCGATACCTAAAGTTGCAGAACCTATAATATCTCCTAAAATAGGAATTATCAAAGACATATCATGATACAACATATGGCCACTTTTTATATGTCCTGCTTCGTGTCCTATTAACCATAACAATTCATCATCCGATAATAAATCAATAGCACCTGAATCTAAAATAATAATCGGGTTTTGCGAACCTATAGCACAGGCATTTACATCATAACTCCATCTAATATACAATTCTGGAATATCTTTAAGAAAAATATTGGCACAAGCTTCTTCTAATAACTTATAAATATCAGGAAAATTGTCAGGAGTAACTCGAATATGACTACCAGTGTTAACTAACCGCATAACTCTTTCTACACCATGTTTGTGAATATATTTCACAGCCTTTTCCAGCCCTGGTGTTCCTTCTAAAGTTTTAAGAGCTTTTTTATCAAATTGGTGTTCATATTCAACTGGGTTTAGTAATAGTAGTTGTTTCCTTTCCATAATGTTTTCCCCCTAATCATAATTCTAGTCTATATTGTAATTTACCACCACAATCACATTCCGTGTCAAAATCGTTTGCAGATTCACCTTGTTCTAGTTGGTAATAACCACCACAAGCATCACAGACAAGATATCCTAAATTTTCATCTTCTTTCCTGTTTTGGGGAAGGATTTCTTTGCTGGCTGAGGATTGACGGTTATTTTCGATGGTTTGGTCAATGCTTTTTGCAGTTTTGTTAAGGAATCCTCCCAAACCTTTCATTAATCCCTTTCCAGATTCCACAACAGTATCTAATGTCTCATCACGAGCTGGAACACTTCTAGCTTCTGCTTCACGACGCTGCCTTAATTTCTCACTAATACTAGAACTAGAAATATCTTGAGTCATTGTTGAAGTGCCGCATTCTGTGCAGAATTTTAATCCAGGTTGCACATCTGCGAAACATTTTGGACAGGTAGTAGCCTGATCCGAACTAACAGCACGTTTAATAGCAGTACCACATTCTGTACAAAACTTCAAACCCGGATCTACATCTGCGAAACATTTTGGACAAGTAGTAGCCTGATCCAAGCTAACAGTTCTTTTTATCTCAGTACCACATTCAGTACAGAATTTTAATCCAGGCTCTACATCTGCGAAACATTTTGGACAAGTAGTAGCCTGATCCGAACTAACAGTACGTTTAATAGCAGTACCACATTCCGTACAAAACTTCAAACCAGGTCCCACATCTGCGAAACACTTCGGACAAGTAGTAGCCTGATCCGAACTAACAGTTTGTTTAATTTCACCACCACATTCTGTACAGAATTTTAATCCATATCCTACTGCGGCATTACATTTAGGACATGTAATTTGTTTTAATGATTGATCTTCTTCTTCCATGCAAATACTTCCCCCAGTAATTAGGTTTAAATCAATAATCTTAAATGAAAATCATTATTGACAGCAATATGATTGTAATCAGAAAGGACAGGTAGGCGAATTTCCATTGTTCAACGGTTATTTTGTTAATGTAGTTCTCAGATTTAATCCAAAGGTTTTTTTCAGATAAGTTAAGCTTTTTATTAAGGAATGTTCCAATAATAGTCCCAAATGAACCCACTATTGTATAAACAATTACTAGAATTCCTATAGCTAAAATAAAGATTAAATTAAGTGAGATTCCTTCTAATGAACTCGATACATAGTTTGAAAGCTCGTCATAGAAACCTCCTAACACTGATATCCAGAAAAATATAGCAGGAAAAATCATTATAATGCCCCCATGGAGGGCTGCTATTTTATAATCCAGTTTTTTCAATGTTCCAGGGATGAAACTGCCCATCATGAGAATAATGAAATAAATCAGGGCATATAGGGAGTGTTCAGAATCAGTAACCGGCTCTTGACCTGTAACAATATCAAAAAATAATACTTTAGACAATATTAACGCCAGAATAGTCAGTGTTGATCCAATTAGGATAATATTAAAGTTTAATGTTTTGAATAATGATTTTAAACCTTTTTTTTCTTTTACAAGATTTTTTCCACATGAACCACAGAATTTAACATGGGCAAGATTCTCATGTCCACACTTAGGACATTTTAAACTTATTTTGTCGCTAACAGAATCAGGAGTAGGCTTAATATCTTCAACGTAATTAAGTTTTCCCCCGCATTCACAATTTTCAAAGTCATCAGGTGATTCTCCTTCCTGTAGTTCGTAGGTTCCCCCACATTTATTGCAAACAAGGTAGCCCATTTTATCCCCCTCTAATTTTAACATCATACTAAAATGATGTTATTGTAATCATCCGTTGTTAGTAATAAATTATATACTTAATGGTGAATAATATTGTTATTACTTACTTACTATTCAAAATGGATACTCCAAATTAAGAAAAGAAATATCCACTTGTTATTTATAGATTTAGAGTTTTTAAGCGAGATTAATAAAATTAAGATAATACTTTTAAAAAAATTTTTACAGTTTTTCACAACAAAGTTTATTAAGTGTATGATTGAAACTTAATTTTGTTATTGTATTATACTATTCCTATTTGATAACAATGGATAGGGGGAGGGCTTGATTGAATGAATTAACTCCGTTAAAGATGAAAACAACCTTATTTAATTATCTGAAAATTTCATCACAGTTTTTTTGCCATCGCCTTCCCGAGAGAACATTTAAATTAAAAGGACATTATTTGCCAGTTTGTTCTCGGTGTACAGGCCTGTACCTGGGAATGTTTTCATTTTTCATTTTCGCCTGCTTTAATTTCGTACATTATTCTGTTAGTGTTACCATTCTCGGTTTTTTAATGGTCATACCCACAACTATTGATGGTTTTACACAATTATTTGGTCTAAGAGAGAGCAATAATTATTTAAGATTTTTTTCAGGTTTGATTGGGGGAGTTGGACTTTTGATTCTGGTTATTAGTTTTAAATTGATTCTTTTAGGGAGGTATTAGATGGCAGATGATAAGAAAAATCAGAATATCTGTATCGGGGCGGGATGCTGTTTGGGAATTATAGTAATTTTAATTGCCCTGGGTGCACTGAGTGGAGGTTCCAATTCAGGCTCCAGCAGTAGTTACAGTTCATCGGATTATAGTTCTTCAAGTAGTAGTAGTTCTAGTTCGGACAGTATACAAACGGCTAATTATGATCCCAGTAGCGGTGTAACTTACGGTACAACGGAAGATGGTTATGGATATGCGGTTAGTGAAGATGGTAAGACTGTAGCTGTTTCTGATGGTGAAAACACACTGGTGCACAGTGAAGACTGAAAATTTGATGTTATTTGTAAAAATATGGAGGTAATCTAATGGCTTATTTAGAATGTGATAAATGTGGTGGACAGTACCAACTTGAAGAAAATGAATCGCCGGAAGATTTTGATGAAACCTGTGAGTGTGGGGGAAAATTAAAATATGTTACCAGTTCCGATAGAATTCATCGAACAAAGATACTTTCTAATATTAATAATCCTGGTGTTCCCTGTCCCTATTGTGATTATAAAAATAAATCAAATGCTAAATTCTGTAAACAGTGTGGTAAAAAATTAGAAAAAAATTTAATTTCCCAAATTAATGATGAAATAAATTTGTTTGCAGTTTTTATTGGGCTTGGTGTTTCCTGTATTGTCTTAATTATTGGTTCACTTTTATTTGGGGCAATTGTGGCCTCGGCCAGTTTAGATATATCCATTTATATAGGTGTGGTTCTGGTGTTCATGGCATTATGTGGAGGGACCACCACTGGTATTGTGGGTGGCCATGACTTTAAAGATGGGGCTATTAATGGTTTCTTCATGAGTTTAGTGGCTCTAGTAATTTTAGGTTTTATCGTTGGACTGTTCCTATTCATTGCCATGGGTATCACCGCTGCCCTTTCCAGTGCATTTTCATCTTACTCCTCAGCAGCCACATCTTCGTCACTGGGAAGTAGTACTAGTTCCAGTGCGGGTTCAGGGGACTTCTTCCTCACTATTTTCAAGGGCATTGTAATCATGATATTGATCTTTGTCTTTGGTGCTGTAGGCGGTTCCTTTGGAGTTTTCATAAAAAAAGCCCTAAAAAGTGTTTCTAACTGATAGGAGTAGATAGGTATGAGATGTCAAAACTGTGGTTATGATAATGATATGGATGCTACCTTTTGTGAAAAATGTGGATCCCGGTTGGATAGGTACTCCCATTACGGAAGACAACCAGGGGATGTTGAAAAGACTGGGATGAGCACCTCTACCAAGTTACTTATCGTTGCGGTCATAGCACTGGTGGCAATATTGGGAGTTTTTGCCGGGGCGTGGGTGATGAACCCTAGTAAAACACCGGCTAACACTCCAGTCTCAGTTAATGAGTCCTCGGAGAAAGTTACCTATCAAGCTGATTGGCATCAGGTCACCAGTTTCTCTGGGGTGAGTGATGATTACCGTTCATTCCAGATAAAAGGGCAACGCTTTAAAGTGGTAATGTCGGCTACACCCACCTTGAATTACAATACTAACTTCATGAACGTGGATGTAAGTGGAACCAGTGGAATCATTGGCACTGGGAATCTGAATTGGGGACCAGATGATGCTTTAAGCAGTAAAGAAAAAACCGTTGAATTTACTGGACCTCCAGGAAGCTATTATTCCCAGGTAACCACCAAAGACTTGCAGAGCTGGACAGTAACCGTTTATGACTACTATTAACTGGGGGAATCTGGTGTTTTGCAAGAAATGTGGTTATGAAAATGACGACGATGCACTCTACTGTGAGAATTGTGGGACTAATTTAAGTTCCATTAATTCTCCTAGTTCTTCGGGCCGGAGAAAAACCAATAAGATTTTGATGGTTGCCGTGGTAGTGTTGATCTTGGGTATTAGTGTTATTGCGGGCATGATGTTGATTAGTAAAGCTCCGGTTGTTAACAATACAAATGTTACTAATGAAAATCAAAATATTCAATCAGCCACCCAAAATACTTCAAATAATGGTCCTGAAATTATTGATTCCAACAGTATAACCGGTAATAGTGAAATTTATGGGAATTTTAAATTTGAATGGAAAACATATAAAAATACAGAGTATAACTTGGTTATTTACAGCACATTTAGCAATGAAGTTCAGAATAATCTTAAACAAACTGGAACTTTAAGTATGAATGAACCGGGTTCAGTTCTCATTACAGTTGATCCTAAAGCGTCTGGACGTAGTAACTGGGCATCTACTACATCTCAACAAGGTTATTCAACAATCGAAGATTTTTATTGGGGTTATTTCAGGAATCAATATCTAATGAAAGGACCAATTCACTGAAATAAATAGAATTTAGCAATTATTTAGTTGCTATAATTAATGGATTAATAGGGTATAGAAGGTTGTCTTAGATGAAATGTCCACATTGTAATACTGAAAATCCGGAAGAAGCTCGATTTTGTATGGAATGCGGTTATGTCTTGGAAGAGAAGGGAGAAATCTGTTCATCTTGTGGTAATTTGAATCCACCTCATGCCAAGTTCTGTTTAGAGTGTGGGGCGCGAATGAAATCAGGAGGAGATCCGGATGTTGAATATTCAGAAGCACCTTCAGAGGAGCCAACTGAGGAAGAACATACTGCACCAAAAACTCCTGATGAAACTCCAATTAAAACTCCTAAAGTTGAGTACATTCCTCCCAAGGGTTCTGAAACCTGGCGTGAACTTTGCCCTGCTTGTAACATGAGCTCCTTAACTCCCAAGACTTACAAGGGAATTTTATCCTCCAAGAATATTTTAGAATGTGATTACTGTGGGGCAGTGTTTGAAGAGCATTCTAAAAAGTTTAAGTTTAAGGCCATATACGATATTACTTCTGATTTCTGGAAAAAATATGGTAGAAAAACCCTGAGTGAAGAGGAATGGACTAGAATAGCACACGGGGGAATATCCAATGAGGAACAGTGCCTCTTAGAAGAAAAAACATCCCAGGATGACTTGGTAAACTTCGTCAATGCATTGAATCAGGGAACTCTTAATTTGACTCCGGTATCAAATCCACCTGTTATTTTGAAGAAGAATGAAGAGGCCTGTGTAGTTTTCAGTGGTATCACCCTCATGGAGCCCCGGGCAGTCAGGCAAACACGGGGAGGTTATGCTGGGCCTACCATCCGGGTGGCTAAGGGTGTTTCCTTCCGTATGGGTAGTGTGGCCGCCAGAAGCGAATCCCATGAAGAACTTCGAAATATTGACCAGGGAACCCTGGTTTTAACCAATAAAAGATTAATATTCATTGGATCCAAGAGGACCACCAACATAGATTTAGGGAAGATAATATCCATAACCGCCTATAAAGATGGTATTGCATCCCAGAGGGAAAATAAACAAAAAACTGAGTACTTTACCGGGATAGATCATCATACTCTCAACTTCACTATCAACGGAAGATCGCACACTGTGCCCTTCACTGGGCTTATAATGAAGGCGGCTATTGAGGGGAAAATCAGGCAGATTTAATTATTAATGCTTTTTTAATAATCCTATCTTAATCTTGGTCATAGTAGGCTGAAATACTGGTAATATTATACTTAAAATACATTTCATTAGTCGAGGGATTCGATTCCATTACCAGATAGATGCACCTATACATGTACCGGGGAATTTAATAATAATTTGCTAATAAATAATTGTTATTACATACAGTATAAAAAATTGCAGGGACAGTAATCAATTCAAGGTTTGTTGCCCGCTTCATCTTTTGTGTAACTTGGAACTAACTCACCTTATTAATCCTACTCGCCATAACGCCACCTTTAGCAGTAATGGGGGGGATATGACGGAAAACTTGACAAATTAGGAAACAAAAGAGACATGATAAAAATAGAAAAAATTATTGAAAATAAGAAACAGTTCCTGGACTTATTGTTGTTGGCCGACGAGCAGGAAGATATGATTGACAGGTATTTGCCGGGTGGAGACTTGTTTGCTTTATATGACGATGATTTGAAAAGTGTTTGCGTTGTAGTACCTGTAAATAACGAAATCTGCGAGTTGAAAAACATAGCAACCTACGAGAAATATCAAGGCCAAGGGTACGGTAGAGCATTGATAAATTTCATTTTCAATTTCTACAAAAACGAATACCAAACAATGCTGGTGGGGACCGGCGAAACCCCGGCCATTTTGTCGTTTTATGAAAGTTGTGGATTTGAAAAGTCACACCGGGTAAAGAATTTTTTTACCGACAATTACGACCACCCCATGTTCGAGGGGGACATACAACTGGTGGATATGATTTATCTTAAAAAGGATTTATAGGAATAGCAGGAAATGTATTACCAATAAAAAAAACGCAGAACCGTGACCGTTAGGGGCAAACATGGTGAGGAGTACGGAATGTTGACAAATAATAAAATTAAAGTGGATTATTTTAAAGAAGATTAGTTTAAAGGGGATTAGTATGAGTAACGAAAACCAAACGATTCACGAATTTGACCTGAATATTATTTATGATTATTTTGGAAATACAGAACGGCAAGGACCAGGAAGTCCGGAAATAACCCTCAAAGCTTTGAGTTTTATAGATGGTCTTAACGCAAAATCCAAAATTGCCGATATTGGTTGCGGAACAGGCGGTCAAACAAGGGTGTTGGCGCAAAACACAGCCAGCGAAATTATCGGTGTTGACTTATTTCCGGAGTTTATCAAACAATTTAACCAAAACATCCAAAAACAAAATCTTCAAGACAGAGTGAAAGGTGTCGTCGGCAATATGGAAGATCTTCCGTTTCAAGAAGAAGAATTGGACCTGATCTGGTCGGAAGGTGCAATTTATAACATTGGATTTGAACGTGGATTACGCGAATGGCGAAAATATCTTAAAAAAGGAGGATATATCGCAGTCACCGAAAATACCTGGTTTAGCGAAGAGAGACCCGACGAAATTCAGGACTTCTGGCAGGAAGCCTATCCTGAAATAGATACCATATCCAACAAGGTTGCTCAAATGGAAAAAGCAGGTTATCTTCCCATTGCTACCTTTGTGGTTCCCGAAGCTTGTTGGACCTATTATTATGAAGTTCAGCACCCCCAAATGCAAGAATCTTTACTGGAAAAAGAAAAATATAAGGGCAATAAATCCGCAGAAGAATTCATAGCCTACCAGCGATATGAAGCGGATTTATATCGTAAATACAAAGCATATTATGGGTATGTGTTTTATATCGGGAAAAGAATCGAATAATGACTGCCTCTAACTTTTTCCAATCAACCCATTTTCTTCAATTGCTTCTTTTATTTCAAGTAAAATTCTTTTAAACTCTTTCCACTGATATTCATCTAAATTCTTTACGACTTTAAATCCAAAATCATTGCCTACACTATAAAAATCTTCTAATTCCATTATATCCTCTAAAGATTTCTTGAAGATTTTATTTCCATCTTTAACTTCATTAATTAGGTTAAAGTGAGTGGAGAAGACACTTTGTCCGTAAGAATATAACTGGGAATAGCATTGTAAGATCTTTACTTCCTGATTTTCAAGGGGAACTGTTAAAAAGAATCCTTTCTTGGTCCATTTTTTGGTTAGATTATTTTCATTGGCAAAAGTGATTAATTCCTGGAAGAACTCTACGCCAACATCATCCAAGTTTTCGAAAAAGGTAGTTTCTATCAATTCCGGTTCAGTCGGTGTTATAATTCTTGTCTGACCCATTAATCGAGGTACTAAAGTCTTTGTCCCTGTTGAATTATCAGTGAATTGTTTTATTTCCAGTGCTAGAACTTCAGTTGATTCGATTTTATTATTTAAAAACTCAATAATATTTTGTAGATTCCGGGGTATTTCATCAGATACCACTATGAGTCTCATTTTTTCTTCTTTTAGATTCTTATCTACTTTATCCCAAAATTCTTCTTCACTTATTCCATTATCTAAAAAGTCCTGTACACTTTGAGGATTGTTAGCTTCTATTTGGGGGATGATTGTTTCCACAGATTGGGAGAAAACTAGTTTTGAACCATAATCTAACATTTGACCTACTACTTCACGGTGAATTTCAATATTATTGCTTTTTTTAACTTCTACAATAGTGGGAATACCGTCTTGATCTAATAAGAAGATGTCGATATTGTCAATTTCACGACCTATAACGAACCATTTGCGAGGATTTTCTGGATCGATCTGATCGCCGGGGATGAGGTCTGGATATTTTGTTAGTAATGTTTGGAAGTTGTATTCGCTTTTATGCTTTTCCTCATGAATTTCCAGTAGTTCTTCATTGTCTTTTAATTTGTAAATTTTCCCATTCACTTTTTAACCTTCATTGAGTGCATTTAAACTAAACACTGATAATTTACAATTTTATGCTTTAAAAAAATAAATGTCAATCTTGTAGCAGAGGTTCCCTTTTTTGAACATTTCCTGAACCTCTGCAAACTCTGTGTGATTTTTATCTAAATTTAAACTTTGATCTTTCCCCATTTCATTATACAAATTGATACTCATTTTAATAAGAATTTCTCCCAGTTCCTAGGGTTCTAAACCCATTTCAGAAGCAATGTCCATAATGGACAATGGTTAGATCCGATGATTTCAGATGGTTTAAATCTCTTAACGTGCTCTAAGCCAGTTTACGTTCCATGATAGAATGTATATTGTCATTTTTCCCCATATCAGTTAGTTCATCTTTCCTAGCCTATAGTAATTTAAATTAAAAAGTATCTTTAAAATGAATACTTTTAATAATGGTGTCCATACTTCTTCTATATGAAATTAGGTCAGATTCCGTGGTAAAGATAATCTCAAAAGAATTGTTGCCTTTTTTTAACAAGATCTTTTTCTGCTGTAATGATTCATTATTTTCAGTTAGAATTGAGTCTATTTCATATGCAGGGACTCCATCCACATTAATTTGTTGTTCAGAGATAATATTTCCACCATTACTGATGATTTCTTTTTTATAGTTTTCTTTTAAATGTTCTAACGATAAGTTAGAGGTATTTTTTGAAGCAAAGAACTCTATTTTCCCGGCATAGTCATAAGTACCTTCAACAATTTTATTTGTATTCTCCGGTGTTTTTACTAACGTCCATCCGCTAATATATTGAAAATCTACATTTTCATCTTCGTAATGACTTGAACTGGTTGTTCCAATGTATATTATTGAAAGAACAACAATTGATGTAAATAAACAAGTTAGTACCAAGCATATGATAATCTTCCCGTTGCGTGTTTGTTCATTCCAAAAACTACTTAACTTATTTGGAGATTTATCAGATCTTTTTATAGTGGGAAGTGGTTTACCACAGTTTAGACAAAAAAGAGAATCATTAGGATTCTCAACACCGCATTCAGGACAGTATGCCATTATTAATCCTATCCTTGTTTAATTGCCAGGATGAGTTGTGAAATTTAACATTCCATTGGGCATTTTCTCAAGTTCACCAATCTTTATCCAATTCTCAATTACTTCGTTGATTCGTTGAGCTGTTGCGGCACGTGTTACCTTAAATCCTAATAAATGGGCGACTTGGGTAACCAGATCATCGGGTGAAGTTGCATGTTGTGTTTCAAGCACTATTCTAATGGCCTGGCCTATTTCTTCAACACATATTAATTCAATTTTTGCAGGAGGATCATTAACACGTTTGCGAACTTTAATTGGGGCATTTTTATGGTATAAGAAGTCGTCTTTGACAATCAAATCATTTCTATTTGCAGATAAGACAATTGCATTGGCAATTGCATTTTGTATTCGTTTACCTGCTCTTTTAAGCTCCCAATAATTTCTAAGTCTCCGGACTACTTCATTGAAATGGATGGGACCTTCTACTTCAACTATTCTGTTAATTGCCAGTGCAAGCTCATCAGGATGTTTTTCATGTATTTCACAATTCCTGTCTATTCCTATGGATTGACAAATCTCATATTCGAGAATTGAATCTTTTGGACTAACCGTTTCAATTGAAGGAGAATTTTCAGTTTCATCATCTTCTATTTCTATGATATCAAATATTTCATCTTCTGTTTCTACTTCAGGACTTCTAAATTGAGTTTTAGAATTTTGGATTGCCTCTAATAATCGTCCAATACTATCTTCCCGTTTTTTATACCAATCAGTGGACCAGATTCTATAGATATTCCATCCTAAACCCTCAAGGACCTGTTGGCGAAGTCTGTCACGATCCCTGGCTACCGGGGAGCTGTGGTACATTGCTCCATCACATTCAATACCCAGAAGATATCTTCCTGGTGATTGTGGGTCAACTACTGCCAGATCTATTCTGTAGCCAGCACAACCAACTTGTTTATGTACCTGATATCCATGGCTTCTAAGGAACTCATAGACAGATTCTTCAAATGGTGAATCACAATCTTCAAGTGGTGCATCAATTTGTAATAGTTCCTTGTTTTGTGCATATGCCAGGAACATCTTCAGGGTTTTTAAACCAAAGGGAGAGTTAGGTTTAATTTCCAATTGGGAATGAGTGAAGTTGGAAAAGATTATGCATTTTTCACGGGCCCTGGTGAATAATACATTAAGTCGGCGTTCACCCCCTTCACGATTCAGGGGTCCAAAGTTGTAACTGAATTTCTGGGTGGATTCAAATCCGAACCCTACACTGACCAATATAACATCCCGTTCGTCTCCCTGAATAGTTTCTAGGTTTTTAACAAAGAATTTTTCTTCATGTTCTCGGTTAAAGTGTTTTTCAAGGGTTTCACGTTCATTTTTAGGTAGTAATCTAAGGGCCATTTCCAGTTCTTCCAGAATGGCCTTCTTTTGGTTGGTGTTAAACGTTCCAATACCTAAACTCTTGGAATCACCAAATGTTTTAAAGTGTTCAATGGCAGCTTTAACCACAGTTTTGGCTTCTCCTCGATTTACTGAACTGTGGCCCCTATCATAGAATGCTGTTTTCCAATCAAGGTTAACATACTGTAATCCCAAGTTTTCAGATTGGTGTTCAGGGGATGGATATATTAACAGCTGGTTATCGTAGAATTCCTGGTTAGATACTGCAATTAATGATTCATGTCGGCTACGGTAATGCCAGTTTAACATTCTGGTGGGGAAATTGCTCTTACAAAAGTGTAAAATACTTTCCATGTCCATTAAAGATGACACTTCGTAATCTTCATCAGAGTCTGTTTCTACTATGTTATCAAAAAAGGCTGTTGGTGGGAGCTGTTTGGTGTCTCCCATCACCACCAATTGTTGGCCTCTCAAAAAAGCTCCCAGAGCATCTTCAGGTTTAACCTGACTTGCTTCGTCAAATATGACCACATCAAATCTTAGGTGGCCTATACTGTCTGGATCAAGGAATTGTGCCACTGAGAGGGGACTCATCATAAAGCATGGTTTGATAGTTTGAATCAAGCTGCCCGCAGAGTATAAAAGTTTTCTTATGGACATATGTCCCCGTTTACGACTGAATTCATTCCTTAATATTCCCAGCTCTGAATTTCGTGATAAATTTGCTGAAAAACGGGGTTGTTTTTCTTTAATTTCCTGTGCTATTCTTCTTTGGTTAAGCCGGAGCAGGTGCTGATCTAAACGGTTAAATTTACGGATTTTATTTTCATGGAGGTCACCCACAAAGTTTCTCAGAGATTCGTTGTTAGAAAAGAGTACTTTTAATATATTATCCGCAATATTCCCTTTGAATGCAGGAATTATATCTTCCGACTCTATAATTCCACTATCAATAAATTCAACCAATGGTTTTGCAATAGGGGGTAATTCTTTTGTTTCAGAGTTATATTGCGCCCATGTAACTAAAGATCCTAATTCTTGTTGATATTTTGTAAATAGAGTTTCCAGATCAGTGAATTCAGTTCCAGAAACGTTATTATTAAAGATTGCATTGCAATCCATGTGAATATACTTATTTAATTGTTTTAAACTATTGAAAAATTGTTCTCTCTCTTTTATCAGGGAGTCGAAGAGGGTTTCGTCATCTGGTCGATTAGGATTGATTATTATGGAAATACTTTTGTTTTCAAGCTTTTCTTCTTTTAATAATCTACGGAATTCCTGTAACCATGAACCTAATGATTCAAGTTCTTCACAGTTACTAAGGCTGCCCTGCCATTTTGAACCAAAAAGAGATTTTCCACGTAATTCAGAGTTATCTATCTTATTTTTCAGATTTTGACAGTAAACTAAATCGTTCAGAGATTTTATCAAGGTTTCATCATTTTCTGGAACTTGACTGGTGAAATAATTTTGGAGTATTCCTCTAACTTCAAAATAGTGGAATGTTTTAGAGTATAAGTTATTATTTTCTAGTTTAAGCTCTTCAAAATTAATTCCCTGTTTTACCCGTTCTCGGTTGAAATATTGTTCTAATTTGCTATTAACATCTGAGATTTCACCGATAATGCCTATTATTCGATTTACAATCTTATTGATTTCTTCGGTGTTGGAATCAGTGTTGATAATCCTCAGGGTATCTGGATGTATTTTATCATCACGGAGCAAAGTGCGCAGTTCCACCAACCAGAGCCCTAATGATCTAAGTTTTTCAGGATCACTCTTTTCTGATTTCCATTTTGAACCAAAGAGTGTTCGACCAGGCACATCCTGATTTCTTACAATCTCACGAAGCTCCTGAATTCTAATCAGTTTTTCCAGGTCTTCTATTAATATTTCATTATCATCCGGGGCATTTTCCTTATAAAAAGACATTATACGATTTCTGGTATTTTTATACTCTCCACTGATGAATTTGAGCATTTTACCCGATAATTCAATGAGTTTCTTATGGAGGCCTTTCAGATCTTTATCCAGAACATCATCCTTAAAATTTGACAGATAAGAATTATTTCGCTGGAAATTCTCGATTTCAATAATGAGTTGTTGAGCTCTTTGACTATAGATATCCCATTCAGGATTCTGCATGACTTCAAAATCTATTTGGGGGGAAGATGCGATTTTCTGGGCATTTTTCAAAGTTTCATCAAGTTCAAGCCAGTTATTAGCTATTTTTACTCCACAGTTTCTCTGAAGAGCGTTTTGGGCAGTGAGTAATTCATCCACTAATTGAACACTCTTGGTTAGAGTATTCTTTATATCCATTTCATGGGCCACGGATACTGAGCTGGAAACAACAAATAAATCTTCTGAAACCTGTTTTAAGTTATTAATATCTGATTCAACATCTCTTTCCAGTACATCTTCCTGGAAAGGTTTCATTTTCTCTTGATAATTTTTTACCTGTTGAATTAATTCCTGGGCAGTGAAATTTTCCTGATCCCATTCACTGCTCTTCAATAATTCTTCTTCTATCACTTCACTGTTGAGTACTTTTGAAACATATTCCTGTGTTGTTTCTATTTCACCGAAACTCTTGGCAGGTTTTACCCCGGTAATGTCGGTGATTTTAACTGTTTCTGACTGGATAGTGCCCAGTGAGGTTAGCAATTTTTCCAGGATGTTTTTAATCTCCTGATGATCCGCGGGTAGTATAAGATCAGGATAACAATCATGCCAGGGATGTTCAGATAATGGTTCAAGGGATTTTAGAAGTTCTCCAATGTTACTAAGTTTATTCAGTGATTCCTGCCATGTTTCATGATTATAAATTAAGGTATCATCAATGATTATAACTGGAAATTCTTTACCGGCATTTTCGAAGTGCATTAATGCATTTTCTTTGAATCCTATGAGCTGAAATGGTGTGAATCCCATACCCCCATAAGGTGAGTGCATTAAATCTTTGTAATCATTGAGTTCGAATCGTATCTTGTCCAGTTCCTGGAACTTCTCCTCTTCGATTAGTACTTTCTGTGTGGAGCTTTGTAGTGTTCGTTCCAGTTCTTTTAGAACTTCTTTTTTGTTGGATTTGTTACTGTGTAATTCCAGGCAAAAATCACCCAGTTTTATAGTGTCCAGCCGACTTTTAACCACTTCCAATGCTGCCATCTTTTCACTGATAAATAGAACAGTCTTTCCGGAGGCTATGAGTTCGGCTATGAGGTTTACAATGGTTTGAGACTTCCCGGTGCCGGGTGGTCCTTCCACCACCAAGTTTTTCCCATTTTTAACATCTTCAATTACTGCAATCTGGGATGAATCTGCATCCAGAACCGTGTATATCTTTTTAGAGGGAAGTTTAATATCAACATCAGATTCATCAAATGATGGTGGTTCAGTGGTATAATCTGTGGGGTTGAACAGGGCGTCAACTATGGGGTTTTGATCAAAGGAATATCCTGAAGGCCAATTTTCAGGATTAAGATCCTGGTACATTACAAATTTGGTGAAACTGAAGAATCCAAGGTAAATCTCGTGCTTAACATCCCAGTTATTCATTCGGGATATGGCTGATTCAACCAGTTTGAAGTAATTGTAAACATCATCCTTATCATCGGGCATTACAAAATCAGGTAAATCGATTCCCTGTTCCTTTAGTTTGGCCTGTAGGGATATGTTGGTGATAATATCATCACCAGTCCAAGATAATTTGAAGGAACGTTTAACTCCCTTACGTTCCATTTGGATGGGTATGAGAATTAATGGGGCTTTTTTAGTGTCATGGGAATGTTCTGCTTCTGTCCATTCCAGGAGACCAAGGGCCAGGTAAAGAATATTGTACCCCTGTTCATCGAAGACAGTTTTTGCCCTTTGGAATATGTTAAAAGAACGTTTTTGCAGTTCCTTTGGTTCCAGTCGGGTTTGCAGGAAAAGATCCTTGTGTCGGTCATCTACCGCCAAATCTGGTGGTGGTAATTCCCAAAGGATATCGGACTCTTCGTCGTCAGTTTCTACGTTATCCTCCTCTTCTGACTCTTCATCGATATTTTCCTGTTTATCTTCCTCTTTAGGAAGAAACTGCATTTTTTTCTCTTGTAAAACTAGTATATCATAAATTTCTGTCGTGATTTCGTCCACAACTTTAATAACTCCGGTTCTAGGTCTGAAATTTAGGAGTTGATTACGCATAGTTAAGTCTAAAAGTTTTTCACGAAGTTTATCGAATTTAGTATTGATATCTTGTTGTGAACTAATAATATTACCATCCCCATTCTATGATAAGTAATATTATTATTTAAAGCTAATTATTTCCACAAACCCTAATATTTTAATCATTATAGTAAATACTAAAAGGTTTTGAATATTGTTATCAGATAATTCATTTTAAAAACAATTTATTTTCATCAAAATATACTAAAAGTTTTCAAAATTAATTTTATCCAGATGAAAAAGCTCTAAGAATCTAAACAAGATATATTCAATTAAATCCCGTTTTTTTAATGTTTTTTATCTAATTTTGGGTAATCCACTTCCTAAATATACTTCTGTTACTGGCAATAAATAGCTTTTTAAGAGGGAGTTTTTTTCCTGTATTCAATTAGGAGGAGTAATGTTGTTGTGTCGAAAAATTAACGTAACTCAGTAAATTTTTTTGTTAATAATATTTTTAAGAACTGCTTTTAAAAATAAAGTTAATTCTTCCTCTTCAATTCCGTTTTTTCCAGGTGTCAGCGGAAATGCACCCACAGAAGGTATTGGTTCATTTTCATTAACTTTAAAGATTTTGCAATCATCACCAGGATATAAAACATAAGCTCCTTCTGTCTTTAAAATAGCATCTTTATAAGTGTGCATTTTATATAAATCACCGTATTTGAATTTTTTCTTGGTTTCTTCCTCTAAGTCTCTTGTTTCTATTTCATTTTCAATAGCCTGATTGTGATCATCTTCATTCAATTGTTCTTGAGGAATATGTTCATAGAATGCCAACACTTCCCCTTCAGAACGGTATTTAGCATCAAAATGGACAAAATAATGTTCAGAATTAAACTCAATTAAAAGGGTGTAATCAGGTCTAAATGGAAGTGAATATGATTTAAAACGAGTATTATTAGAGAATAATCGATTGTACATTAACTCTGTATAAATTTCTCGATTATCTACCTGAAGAATAAATTGTTGCACGGATTTAGTTCCTTTTTTAACTTTTATTGACCATTTATCTTTATTTAACGTATAGAGATCATTGTAACTTAATTTTTTCCCGCTGAGTTTGTTTAATACTTTTATAAGTTTGAAATAGCACCAGTATTCGTATAATTCACTTAGTTTACGTTCATAACCTTTTATTTTGTCCTCAACTTCTTCCCATTCTAAGCGAAAGGCTAATTCAAAGTTTAAGAAGTATTTGAATAGGTCACGATATCCTTCTTTTTTCTGTAAAACTTGTGAATTTAGGGGAAGATAATCCATGTGCCCTACTTCCGCGGTCCAACGATCACTAAGATAATCTTGTACTTGCTGTTTGTAGAATAAAAGCTGGTCCTTTATATAACCATCATTATCCTCTATGGAGATTAAAAGATGGTTAATCACTTTGTCCAATGATTCAAGGAAATATTTTAACAATCGATTCTCAGGTGTGTCAATATTTTCTTGGTAAAATCTTTGGCTGATAACATCGGGGACATATCCTCCCATAGTATCGGGCCAATCGTTAGGAGGATAGTTTGTATGGTACAAGCGTTCTGGTCGGGATATTATGTCAATCATTTCAGAAGGACCAATATTACTGGCAAAAGTACTGGGAACTTCTTCTACATAAGCCAGTAAGCGGCTGTAAAGATTCCTTACAATGTAATCATAGGATCTTGGGAAATTTTCTGGGCGGAATAAATACTCGAGAAACATGAAATCTTCATATAAAGTTTCACGTTTAGCTTGTTCAAATCCCAAATCCTGATAAAGGGAAGAATCCATTTCATAAATCAATCCAGAGGCCACTTCTGAAAGGTCGGCAATCATTTGAGGATATTGTTCATAGTATTTGATCTTCTTGGACCTGACCTCAATGGGTACCGGTTCAGAACGTATACCATTAACTTCAACATCTAAAAAGGATTTACCTACATAACTATGGAAATTAAGTATTCCAATGAAACGGGATTCATTACCACTACTTAGATCAAAGTTTAAATGATCAAATACAGAGAATTTGAGGGAGTGATCTTTTTGTAGTGTTGGGAAAATATCCACATGTTCATCACTTTCCACATGAAGTGTGGTTTCAAACATTACATCATAGCGTGTTTCTTCCAGTAACATTAAAGGAGAAAGATGGTTATTCTCATAACTATCTAAATATTGGATGGAAGTTTGATTATCTGGTTTGTTAACTTGAGGTATATTCGCATATTCAGCCCCATCCATCCTAAATGTATCCAGTTCACGTATTTTATTATCATTAGCTTTTAAAACTAAAAATCCAAGGACTTGTCTAGTGTCACTTTTGAGTTTCAGTTTAACTTGTTGCTCAACCATAAACTTGAGCCCCTAATTAATGAATGAAACGTATCTTTGTTCATTTAAGACTTTGTCCATTTCTTGAATTTTTAATGCTGATGATAGATATTTTACAGAAGGATCTGAATCCAAATTATCGAAATAGCGAGGAGCACTATCCACAGCTTCCATATAACATAGTTCAAAAAGTTCTCTTAAAACTTCTTCAAGAACTCGTTGGGAGCCGTGAAGCTTTGGTAGCATCTTCTGCTTAATTTGAGCATCAAAATATCGCATCCAATTATCCCAAATCTCTTTTCGACCTTCATAAACCCAAGATACATACATAAATCTTAAAATCTCATTTATTACACGGAATCCAAAATCAAATCCGGCTTTGCCCAAAGTTTCTTGGAAGTAATTTATCTCATAAGCTAAAATATCCCATAAGTAATCATCTGAATTTATTTTAACATTTTTCAAATTTTCTTTTAAATCATCAATGGTAAAATTACGAGTTTCAACATCTGAAAGAGGATTCTCTAGATAGTTGATGTCTCCTAAATGAGTATCAATTTCCTGATTATCAAGCATATAATCTTTAGCAGGATAAGTTGAAAATTCAATAGTATTAGCACGATCAAGAACTTTAGGGCTGAACATATAGGTAGTTTCATCTACATTTACAGTTCCTAGAACTAATAGGTTAAGAGGTATGTCTAGTTCCTGTGGGATTTCTAAATGATCGTTATTGTGTAAATTTATTGGTTCACCACTTTCCATTGCTGATAAAAAGTCTGAGAAGTATCGTTCAACATGGGATAGGTTCATTTCATCTAAAATCATAAAATAAGGGCTAATTTTGTCTTGGGATGCTTCTAAAATAAGATTTAAAGCTTGAGTGCTTTGGTAATTCCCGTTAATTACATTGTGAAATCCTAATAAATGTCTATTTTCAGTCCAGTTTGCACCAACTGGCACAATTTGATATTTAGATTCATGAGTTATCTTGGTAATAAGTTTAAGTTCGATCTCTTTCTCTGGATCTTTATTTGCCAGTTTTTCAAGCATCGTTTTGATTTTTTTGTCAGGATCTTCATACCAAAGGCGTGGTGACATGGATAATTTGGCTTTAGCAGGCAAATTATCAACCTTAATATCAAAATTTTTCTCTAAATCAAGATGAAGTGGTTCTAAGTCTGATCTATCTAAAGTCCAAGCACTGTATTTAATTGATGAAAGATTGGGTTTCACTTTAGTTGTAATGGATTTTTCATCACTTCGCTCTTTTTTCATTAAGTGTTGTGCAAATAGTTGGGCAAGTTTAGTTTTACCTGTACCTGAATTACCAGTCAAAATTACAAATGGTTTGACTTTTAAGGATAATAAGATATTTTCAATAATTTCTGGGCTGAACAAGTAGCCATGTTCTTTTAAATAATCAGTAAATGATTGTTTTGGTGGAAGTATAGGTTTTGTTCTACCAGTTTTCATTCGATCAACCTCGAAAACAAAATCACTGACTTTTTCAGGTAATTTAGGATCATTCAAACTTCCAATTAAAACAACGTTGCTCTGTTTTTCTCCATCTTGAATAGTAGTCCATTCGCCACTATAATTTTCATCAAAGAATTTTTTAGAATAGTTCCCACCTAACTTCCCTCTATGAACTACATAAATTTCGTTTCCATCTGTAACGAATGCTCCTGCAATTCTACGGTCAATTCCTTCAATTGGAAAGTTAATTTCAGCAGTTATTGTTAAACCACTGCCTTCTGAAGGTTCTTTAATTCCGAAGCCATTCCAATACCGTGTACCTGATGCAGGTTCTCGATTAACTACCCAAAATCCTAATTTGTTAGACCAATGGGCTTTTCCATGTAATTTTCCACCAGGAAATCCTATTTTGTTCGTTGAAATAATTTTATCAGCGTTTGAATATAATTTATTTAAAAAAATGTTTTGAGCATCCTTAATTTCCACGGGATCTTCTATAATTACTAATTTATCTGCTTTTGTGAGGATTTTTTTAATATTAGCTACTTCTAAAATAAAATCTCTAACAAGTTCGGGGAGTTTAACATCAGCTAACTCCCCTAAGACAATTACGCGAGATTTTTGGTCCCCATCTTGGACTATTTCAGATGCACCGTTATAATGATCTAAAAAATCTTTTTTGGCAATACCGCCTAAATTTCCTCTATCAATTAAGTAAACATTACCTTTGGTATCTTTAGCAAATGCCCCTGAAGTTTTTCGATTTAGGCCATATTTTTCTATGTTAATTTCACAAATTGCTGAAACTTCTGAATTATCATTTGGCTTTTCTGTGCCAAATGCATTGAAAAATCGGTTCCCTATGTCAAGTTCTCTATTTACAACCCAAAATCCAAGATCATTCGACCAATATGTCTTTATTCCGGTTTCATTTGACAGACCTATTTTAACGTGACCTGTTGGAATAATTTCATCAGAGTTTCGATAAAGAATATCTAAAAATTTAACTTGAGCAGCTTTAATCTCTTGAGCATCTTCAATAACTTTAAGAATAGGACTTCCCCCTACTAACAATTCATACAAGCTTAAGATCTCTTTATAATCAGCTTCAAGAATATCTTCTGAAGGCAAATCATCTGCTGAATAATATTTAGCGTAGATATTTCCAGCTTCATAGAATGGGGCGTTTGGAGAGTTTTCTACTCTTAAATCAATATTTTCTAACAATTCACTAAATAAATGATCTTTCAATTGAGTTCTAAACTCAGAAGCTTTAGATCTAAGAATTCGCTTGGTTTCACCATTATTCGAAGTTTGATTTCGAATATCCGTCATACCCTGATTAAGTGAAAGATAAACTCCTTTCATGTCTTCTCGGAATAGATAAACGATATAATATCCATTTTGGGCAGATTTTGTGATTTTTTTATTAAATACTGCAACCCAAGGGGAATAAGTCCAGTTACCCTGACCAGCTGAACCTGCAAACTTATATTTTTGAGGTTGATCTGTCAAATTCTTGAGATAATTTGGAAAATCACGTCTTAAAACAGAAGCAAGAGGATGATCAGCGAAATTTTCATTTCTAGAAGCTAAATAATCACTAAAAATCTTTTTAATATTATCTCTCAACATCTAATCCCACCCTCAAACATGTGATGTAACTATTATATTTATTATTAAATTATAGATAATTATAACCTTTATTATTAATTATAAAGATAGTTATATGGGGTAAGGAAATGGTCAAAGATAATTCAGATCTATCAAGTATTGTATATGAAAATCTTTCACAAATTTTTAAACCAGAAGAAATCTATGTCAAGGGAAAAAATGGAATAAATAACATAGTTCTTTTTGATGACCGGTTTTAATCGATAGAGAAAAATCTAGATATCGCATTCTATATTCGAGTATGATGGTTTTTGATAATGATAAACCCGTTTTAGCCATAGAAATCCTTCAACATAAACCAACACCTCCTAGAGATATCGCTGGCCCTATCACGGTTTATATGATCACTCGGAAAATTGTCATTAACCAAGAAAATGGTCAAAAGAAGGAATATGACTTAACTAGAAAAGATTCTAATTTAAAACTATTAATTGTAATCCCCGATCAACCTGAAAAAGGGAAAAAAAGCCAACAAATAAAAGATTTAAATGAAAAATTTAAAGGTGTGCTTGATATCCAAAGTGAATATTCAACCCTAAAAGATTTTGCGATATCCGAAATCGGTGATCTAAATCCAGTTTTGAAAAAATTATTAAGATATTGATAGATAAGTATGAATCTTGAGAAATTATTTTAAACGGGAATTCAGCTATTAACAACCCTATCTATAACCTTTTCCAATGATTCTTCAGCAATCTCTTTGATTCGTGGATCATTGTCTTCCTTAACTTTAATCAGCGGGATTATAGTTTCTTCATCACCAATATTACCTAGCGATTTGAGTGCATTTTGGCGAACCCTTAAATCTCTATCATTTAGACTATCTAATAGAGTTTTTATTGATTTTGAACTTCCAACTCCAACATCACCCAAGGCAGTAGCAGCTCTCCACCTAATCATATCTTCTTCATCATCCATAAAACTACATAAAACATCGATTATTGTACTTACTTGCCATTTCGAGGCAATACTTCCAATAGCAGTTGCCGAGCGTGCCCTAACATCTTTATTTCTGCTCCATCGTGCGCTATAAAGAGGTTCTAACGCAGTTTCTCCAAGATATGAAAGGTAACCTTCTGCACTGGACTTGATATTTGAATCTTCATTTCCCAGTAATGTAATAAGATGCTTTATTGATTTATCATCACCAATTTTCCCTAATGAAGCTGTAGCACTTCTTCTAACATGAATATCATTATCATTTAGGGCTTTAACCAAAGCATTAACAGCATACCTATTATTATAATTACCCAATTTAAAAGCAGCCCTTTTTCGTGACACTGCGCTGTCATCATGTTTCAAATCTTCAATCAATGATGATAACTCATTTGATTCGTTTTCATGTTGCATCCATTGATCCAATGCCTCTTCCAATGCTCTTGTTTCTGCCTTCTTGCTTTTCCCAAATTTCTTATGTGCAAGATCTAAAAATCTATTTTTTCTCGTTTGTTCAATATTTTCCAATTGAAACACCCCCATAATTTGATCTGCTAAAAAGTTGATTGTGAATCGTTGGAAGAAGGTATGGCCCATCTTTTCAGTGCATAATCAATTATTCTTTTTTCACGGTTCTCAATTTGTTTAGGACCCCATTCATCAAATTCAGATAGGCAATATTGAATCATTATTCCAGATTTTTTATATTCGTCTTTTTTTTGTTTGAAAGGACGGTTTCCCCAATGAATATTCCAATCTTTATATGCAATAGTTAGGTTTCCTAATTGATCCTTAAACTGTTCATGTAATTGTAGTTCTTCTTTCGAAAAACCTAATTTTGAAGGGTTGTTTGGCATTACATGTTCCACATGGAAATCTGGAGTTAATGTACTTTCTAAATCATAGTCTAGATGTTGTTCCATAATTGAACTACCATATTCATAAAGTAAATATTTGATATCTGGCTTACTAACTCTATTGTAGAAGTTTTCAGATATTAAATTGTTTCTGAAGTTTCGGTTATCTTGATAACTCTCTATTAGATTAAATAGTAGCCTATCTTCTAATTCTTGAAAGCTAATATCGTTTTTATGTACATCATAAGCCATAGTATGTAATAGACTTTCACCAGTATTAGATCGTCGCTTTCCAATGGCGTATATTCTGAATGAAGCAACTTCAATTATCTTTAGAATGTGTTGGATTTCAGTTTCAGAATAAATTTTATTTTTATATTTAATCCAAGCAGCAATAAGAAGTGGATAAAAGTTAGCAACCCGATCAAGAGCAAATATCTTTTCCAGATACTTCCCAATCAAGTCTTTTTTACTATATGTAATAATTTCTTGTAATGCAAAAAAAGCAGATCTGAGATCTTCAGTGTATTCTAAAGCGTAGTTAAGGGACTGGATTTCATCATTTCGGTATAAATTCTTTATTTTGTCTTTTATGAAATCAATATGTGTATATGAAGAAGTTTTCATCTTTTTTGGCATTTTTTCATAAATAGTAAAGTGATATCTTTGAACATCATCTTCCCTTAAGTTTTTTCCTCTAGCAGTTGTTTTAATATCCTCAAACCATCGAAAAATCTCAGAAAAGCTATTATTAATCTTCTTTAAACTTTCGTCTAAATTTTCACTCTCAGACAGATATACTGCATGCATAAGAAAACTTTTCGTTTTCTCTAAGTTGGTTAATAGTTTACCCCTATCATTGACTGTTTCAAAAATCAAAACTGCATCAGCATCATTCTCTACTTCGTATCTAATTATGTCCATGTCATCTATTTTTCTTTTATGTTCGAGTAAAAATTTTTTGAAATCAATAGGATTGTATTCTGCTTTTATCTCTTCAAATTTTGCTTTAAAAAATGTTTTAGCTTCCTTAAGTCTTTTACGTGAAGGGGTTAAGATTTGTGCAGGGAAATCTTTGTTATTTATGATATAATCCCTGTAAAACTCTTTATCTTCTCCCATTAAATCTAATTTATAAACATGTCCATATTTCAAGTAGTCTTCTTCAAGTTTTTCTAACCCCTCTCTAAACTCAGGATCATCTAAATTTCCTATTTGAGTAATTATTTCTCTCAAAAGCATCAAGATAGTGGATATCCTCTGTTGACCATCTATTAATTCGAAAATCTCAAAGGACTTTAAACCGTGGTCTTTTGATTTATTGGCCTTTTTTATAAGAATTGTTCCAAAATAATGTTTTTTACCTTCTTTTAAATAAAATAAATCATTCCATAAATCATCACACTGTTTTTCATCCCAAGAATAGTTACGCTGATAAACCGGTATCTCAAATGCCCTATCTCCAATAAAAAAATCTTTTAAGCTAGTTAAACCCTTTTCCATTATAACCCCTCGTATGATGATTAATTTTATTAATCATCTAGTTCATTAAGAATGTTTTCAAACTCTATCTCTCAAACGAGTTTGAAACTTCTTAGAGCGCCCCAAACAGAACTTAATCTTTATTATTAGAAATGATCCCGAATTCATCCTCGTAGATGTATTTACCGGAAACTGCAACGAAACGCTTAGGAACTACTGGTTTATTGAATTTCTCGAAGTTCTCAAATTCAATAACATTCATTTCAGGACGTACTTTAGCATATTCCTGAAATTCTTCTTTGGTAATCATTAATTTATTACCATACTTCCTAGTGATGGTGCTTGTTTTTTGTTTTCCAATGGATACAATATCTGCCCATCCAGTATAGGCTTTAGCTCCGTGAGATTCATAGATAATAAATTTATCTCCTGGAGAAACCTTACCTAAGTAAGATTTACCTACAAAAACAGTTTTTCCATCGTCATATATCCTTTCCGCATATTCAGTTGGTATTGGATGTGATACAGCTACTATTTTCATATTCTCACCCCATTTAACTATGATATTCATGATATAAAATCTATAGTAACTAACTGTAATTTAGACGGATCAAACGGTTCTAAAGAACTTTTATCAAATGTTTTTTTGTTTTCAAGGAAATTTTCAAGGGTTTCAATAGTATTTTTCCATCTGAAATGTTTATTGTACTCTTTCCAAATTTTTCTTAAGGATTGAAGTCTCTTTTTTGTTAGAGGAGTATAAACCAAAGAATCTTGAATATTATTCCATTGTTTTTCAACTTCTTCATCAGCAGGATATTCATCCATATGTTCCCCGACTTCGAAATCGATTGCATCAAGCATTTTCTTCAAGAATTTTGTGCTAGGGGATGCATTCCACTCTCTTAACTTAGAATCTTTTGTTTGAAGCTCAATATTTTTATAATTTCTTTCAATTTCGGTTAAAATTGATTTATTTACATCATAGACTTTATCAAAGAAATTAGGGATAACTCTTGTTTCGTGGGAGTCGCATGATATAAAATCAAAGATTTCAGTTTTGTGGGTTAATATCTCATCATTATTGATATTATAAAGATACCAATAGTGAAAATCATCAGCATACCTATAATAAATGAAAATACCTGTTAATTGATCATTTTTAAGACCACTATGGACACCAAAAGGAATTTTTTCAATTTCATCTATGGTTCTATCTCTCATGTAATCTTTGAGGGGTTGATAAAATATTTCACCACCAGCGAAACGATCATCTTCTAATTCATCAAAGACTTCTTCATTTTTTTCTTTAATAGCTCTGATAATCCCAAAAACTTTGGGTTTTATTTTTTCACCCAGAATACTACCGTCTAAACCTAATGAATCATTAATATTGCGTATCTTTTTTTGGAGAATGTTAATAAGTTTTAAAAGTTCTTCTAACTCATTTTCAGGGAAGAAATTATAAATATATATTTTTTCATAAGGAGAACCTATACGATCAATCCTACCTGAACGTTGAACCATTCTAGTTGGATTCCAATGTAAGTCATAATTAATCAAATACTTCGCAGATTGAAGGTTTTGCCCTTCAGAAAGAACATCTGTACTTAAGAGAATGTCAATTTCTCTATTCGTAAATTTTTCAACAATTTTTTCTCTTTTTTTAGGGCTTAATGAGGTTAAACCAGAACTTGAAATAGCACTAATTTTCAGATCCTTAAACCGACTGTCTTTTTTTATTTCCTCATAAATGTAATTCAAAGTGTCTGCATAATAAGCAAATAACAAAATTTGACCATCTTTAGACAGTTCCAACAATCGATCTTTTAACACGTTAAGTTTAGAGTCCTCGTCCGGTTTAATGGAATTAACTCGTTCTAGTATATTTCCCAATAGAGTTATATCCGTATTGATATCTTCAAAAAGCTCTTCATATCTATAATTCTCTTTTTTAAAAGGCGATAATTTAACACCTTCTAAGGATTCAAAACTATCAAGATAATCTTCAATATCTTCTGTTGTCACAGATTCAAACTTGCTAAGAAGTTTTGTAAAATCTGATTTACCTAATATTTTACCAACTTTCAAAGCAGCCTTTAGTTTTTCTAAAAAGTTAATTTGTCTTTTAACACTTATCCTAAATGCATCAACACTACTTTCTAATCTTTTGAGAAGTATAGTACGGAAAATTCCACCAATCGAAATCATTCTTCCTAACTGTAAACGTTCTTCTTCAGTTTTTATTTCGTCTTTTCGGTATTCTAACATCCTATAATAAGCCATAGTAAGTTGATTAGAAATTATCTCTGATATTTCTTTATACATGCATTTGTATGTTTTATCCAATTCATAATCGATATTTTCGAGGATTCGTTCGGGGAAGACGATTTTTTTAGTTTCATCATCCCCGATATAAGCATCAGGGTAATTTTTTATTATATAATTACGTGTTCTTCTAATTGAAATCTCATTTAATAGATCATTTAAGATAGCAGGGTCCGAGTCTACTTGTTTAAAGAATTCAAAAAGGTCCGGGATGTTTTCTTTGTAAAATGCTGCACGGTCCATTGATACCAAAAGCATTATTTGCCAGTAAAGATCCCATGGGCTATTATTGATAGGTGTTGCAGTCAAGAATAAAATCTTAGGTTTTTTTCCAGATGCTTCAGTAATATGATCATTTATTAACTCAAAAAGATGTTCCCAACGTTGCGATAATGGATTTCTAAAGTTATGACTTTCATCGACGACAATAAGCTCAATCTCATCAATTTTATTTGCCACAGCAGATTTAACTTTATTTAAATATTCATCTGAACCTAATTCTTCTTGAGAAATTACATATTCAGGCAGAACCTTATCTTTCAATTCTTTTCTCCAAACTAAGTCTCTTATCTGTGCTGGACAAATAACAAGAGCTCGTTTTTTTCGACTTTGGAGATGGAAGTTTTCAATTACCTTCAGAGCAATATGAGTTTTTCCTAGCCCCACAGAATCAGCAACTATAACTCCACCATACTTATTTAAACGAGATATTACTCTAAAAATCGCATCTTCCTGGAACTCAGCTAGATTAACATAGCTATCTTCAGGTTCATCTTCGGGAGTTGATGGTAATATGTCATCTTTTTGAAGTTCATATAATGACTTTATATAGATCTCATAAGGAGTGTATTCTTTACTACCAAATCTTGAAGTTTCAATTATGTTAAGAAGTTCATTTTTGAATTCTTTTGATTGATCCCAAAATTTATCAAACCATTCTTTCCTTGTATACACCGCCTGAGGCTTCTGAGTCCAAGTGTTTAACTCACCATAACGAGTTAATCCAGCTGCAGTAAAGTTCGATGAACCCATTACCATTAAATTATCAAAAATATAAGCTTTGCCATGTAAAAAATCTTCAAAAAGACGTATTTCCACATCATCTCTTTTTAAAAATTCTACAAAAATTCGTACAGATTCATCAATTTCTTGTGTAAGATCAAATCCTTCGATTTCCTCTTTAATCAAGTTAAGAAGATGTTGCCCCAGTGTTATATCTGTAAAAATCTCAGGTGTTTTACCTACTAATAATCGGAACCTCTGAACACCGTCAAGATTGTCTTTAATCATTGAAAAAGCTTGAATATTAAAAAATGCTGTTGCAATATCTAGATTTGTTCCTTGACTTTCTTTAAGAACATAGTTAAGAAAATTAGACAGTTTATTATATTCACTATTATCAATAATCGGTTCACCAGGTATCATCTTCTTTACCTACCCACACTATCTGCTTTGTCAAGCCTTTGTTTCACAAGTTCACATACACTCCAATAAACTTCTTTACGTTCATTTGGGTCAAGTTCTAGTTCATTGAATATGAAATTTTCAAGTTCCATTCGATCTTGAAATGGATGAGGTTCTTGCTCACGTATCGGTTTTTTAGGGTTTATAGAACATTCTTCAAAAACAGATGGAATTTCTCTTAAAGCTATATCCTCATAAATAGAATTTAATGAACTTTTCGGATTAATCATTTTTGGATCTAGAATATAATATTTGGAAATTTCATAAACAGCAGTATCTAAAACCCCCTCACCTAAATTAACTCTTCCATATATCTCTTTAAACAAAAAAATAATAAAACTATTCAATAACAGCTTCAACATGCTACTATCAACATCTTTTTTAGGTCTTATAGCATATAAACGTTGATCGATCAATGTTTTATTACTTAAGGTTGGAGTTAAATGCGCATCATTTACGCTTTTAATCCAAGCAATTTCTGAATTAATTTTTTTCCCTAAATCCCACCACATTCGCCGTGATCGTACTGTAGGAATATTATTAAAGTTTTGAGATTCACCCCACTCAATGTACTTAAGAACTTTTTTATCTCTTAATTCTTCCTTCGATTTATTGCATACAAAAACTTTAATTTTGAGGTTTGATGGTTTAACACAAATAGATTTACACTCTTTTGGACTTTTAAGAACGGGGTGTAAGAACTTTTTTTCTATTAGTAAATTATTAGGAATCCCATCAACCTTTGGAATAAGGGCATAATAATCTTTTTTTTCAATTAAATCATAATATTGGTTGGGCAAATAAAAGAAATGGTTGATACCTGTAGTAAAACCACGTTTAATATCGGTAATTGAACCTAGATTAATTAATTTATTTTTACCTTTCCTTAAAATTGTGTAGAATATTTCTGGAGCTCTTAAATACTTAGATCCCCATTTATTTGTTTCATAATGGCCCTTTTTAAACCTTCCACTCTGTTTATTATAGTTTGAAGGATATTTCCATCCATCTTCAAGCAAATCTCCTTGAATAATCGGAAACACACGATAATCATGAGTTTTAACAACATTTTCTACAAATTCAATTAACTCATTACCTTTTTTAGCGTTGATTTTTTCTATTTCAATAAGATTTTTGGCAGTTACAACGGATTCAAATGGTTTTTTGAACATTACAAATTTAGCCGTATAATTTAGTATAGGATCTTCATTAATATCTTCATTAATTTTATAACGCATTTCACCTGATGATATTTTCTTAATTAGGGGGGATCCAAAAAGAGCTATAATTGTATTTACATCTGCATGGCTAAAACTCCGTTTAGGGTTGTCATATATAGCAATAATTGGCACATATTTCAATAAAAACTCCTGCAGACTTTTACCATAATCCACATCGAGCCAAGAATTCGAAGTAATGAAACAAAAGGTTCCATTTTCATTTAAGAGGCTAATACCATGGAAATAAAAATAAATATAGTAGTCACTTCTTTTTCCAATTTTTTTTACAATGTCAAATTTTTCTTGAACTGATCTAATTAATTTATCTTTATACTCACTTTTATCCTCTGGAGTAACTTTAGATTTTATTTTATTTGGTGGAGAGATCATTTCCTGTCTTACATACGGAGGGTTACCAATTACAATATCAAATCCATTTTTGTCACCAAATATTTCTGCAAAATCAATGTCCCATACAAAAGGTTTTTTTTCAGGGTCTCTCAAAACCTCTTTGATATTTTTTAACTTTTTAACTTCTTCATTTAATTCTTTGATTTCGTTTTTACTTTGAGTTCGTCTTTTATCACTAATTTTGACTTTAGGTGAAGTTTCAATTTCAAGAGTGCTCTGTCTTCCTTTTGAATCTTTTAAAAGAAACTGCATTCTCCCATGGATTCTTTCAATACGATTTTCAATTATTTCTTCAAATAGCCTAATTTCTTCTTTCTTAAATTCTCCTAAATCCTTGAAGCGTGCTGTTCTCGAGTTTTCATAATAGAGGCGTTTTTCATGTTTTAGTTCATCTAGTTTCTTCCTTATTGAAACATCAAGATCATTCGTCCTAACATTGAAACTCACACCCCCGACTTCTTGAACAAGAGAATCACCTATGCGAAGGTTTAAGTTTAAATTAGGTAGTAATGGACTCTTTCTGAGTTCTTCTCCTTTAAGTTCTGTTTCAATTATTAATTGAAGCCAAAGTCTAAGCTCAGCTGCGTGGATAGCCCATGGCATAACGTCCACACCGTACAAGGAGTACTGAATGATTCTATATTTGCGCTCAAAATCTGTCATATCTCTTTCCGTGTGTTTATAAATTATCTTGTAGAGTTCATCGAGAACATTTAGCATTCCAACTAAAAATGCACCAGAACCACATGCTGGATCAACAACAGATAAATTATCGCAAGCACTTTCTAATTTATGCCAATCACCTTTTTTGGAGAAATATTCTTCAGTTTTCCATTTATCTTCTGGAAGATCAAAAACAAAATGGTAAAATTTCTCTTTGGGAATATCTGAAAGGTTTTTAACAAAATATTCCACTAAAGACCTTCTGCACATGAAATCAACTTCAACTCGGGGTGTATAAAATATTCCCATATCATTACGGTCGTAAATTTCATCTGCCACGTTAGCAAGAGATTCATAAACATATCCAATCATCTGAGGGTCTACAGCTACTTCAGATTCAAAAGGCATGTCTTCTTTTATAGTGAAGTTGTATTTTTCGAAAAATTCAAAGATGTCTTGAAATAATGAATCTTTAATTACTACTTCTTTGAGATCATATTTGTTTTCAGAGAAAAGACCACCATTAAGATATGGAAAACCGGATAATAATTCTTTAACTTCATCAGGAAGGTCTTCAATTTTATGATATTGGTTATTAAATGCGTTGAAAAACAATTGATTCAACCATTTTTCGTAAAATTCATCTGATCCATAGTTATTGAGCTGTTTATATTGATTCCAAAACCATCTCATAAATTTGGGATATTCTAACCATCCTTTTTTAGAAACAAAATAAATGAACATGATTCTGTTTAAAAATTGGAGGGTAAACTCATGAGCATCTTTTTGTGATATATCCTGATCTTTAATTTTCTCTCTTAGTCGGAAGAATATAGTTTTGTAATCCTCAAAAAAGGATTCCGTAACTCTTTCTACATTAAAAGCTTCTCTCCATTTTTTCCATACATTACGCCATCTGGGCTCATTATCATAATATATATTTGAAAGTGTATCAATAACGGTGTAATATTCATTTTTATCTTTAATTTCATCTTTATTAACATTTAATTTAGTTAATTTGAGTTTGTATTTTCCTGGTTCAACTTTTTCGCGGTTTGGAAGTACAAAAAGGATATCGGAATAGTCATCTGTAATTGAAAAAATCAATAAGAATCTCATGTATATACTATCAAATTTAGTAGCGACAGATCTAATAAATGAAGGCGTAAGTGTTGTTGTTTCTAATAAAAAAACCGGGAGATGATCTCCAAAGCTCAATATTGAATAAATATTGTCTATTCTATCATAATCTTCTTTTTTAAATCCGAAGTCTTCTTTGTCTCTTTTATATGAAACATCAAAAATAATGTCATCAGAGTAGTTAAGAAGCCTGAAAATGTCGTAAATATCATTGGCGGAGTTAACATTTGAAATATGGTTTTTTATTTGTTTTTTAAGTTCTTTACTCACATATATCCCCCACGAAAATTTATGATAATATTATTACCCACTAAATTATTATTTTTGATTAATTTTTGATTATAATCAAATCATATGGAACCACTTCTAAGTATATCTGCAAAAAATTGAGCGGCTGCATTTGCACTATATTCATGCCAATCATCATCTTTATCTTCATCACCCAAATCTGAAATTCCTTTAATTACTAATATGCCAATAGGGTTTTTAAGTTGTTTGGCTGCGTCAGCTACTCCACCAGACTCCATTTCAATTGCTATAATTTTATCATGAATACTTTTTATCTTTTCTTTGTAGTATTTAGAAGCAATGACTTTATTTCCAGTAGCAATATGTCCTACTATAACATTTGGGGAAGATGAACCATCTGGGCAATCAACTTCAATTTCACAATCCCACTCAAAATTTTTAACACATTCCATTAAGTAATGATCTGAATTATAAGTTCTCGGCCTAATTAATGATTTATCATCAAATTCTTTTGTATAATCATAATCAAAAATAGCATCAGAAACAACCACATCTCCCAATTTAAGACCATCATCACCATAACCTGCTGCAATACCTATCAATATAATATATTTTGGATTTAAATCATTTATTAAATCTTTAGTAACAATTGCTGAAGGAGTATTCCCCGGGTGTGATGATCTTGTCACTGCAATATTGTATGATTCTATTTTTGAATCAATATGCCCCACATAATACGTCCTGGAATCTTGCTTAAATTTTCTATGGCTAAATTGGTTTAAAACAGCATCAAGTTCAATATCAAGTGCAACAACAACTCCTATTAATATTTTATCCAATTCTTGGAATTTTGTTTTATCACTTTCATTTTCTGAATCTTTCTCTCGAATTTTCAGTACTTTATCTTGTTTTAATCTATAAACGGGTATTATTTCATTTTGATCATTTATTTCACTACCGCAATTCGAACATTCTATAGAATCGCCTAAAGAAAGTGATTGTTGAACCTCTTCAAAATCAAATTTATTCTCACAAGGACAAATATAATATATCTCTTTTTGAAGTAGATCTAATTGGTATAATTTTTCAAAAATAATCGATATAACACTTATTTCTTCTTTAAAGAATCTAGCCACATCAACAATGTCAAAGGTACTAGATGAGTCCATGGTAGATAATTTTTTGTCAATTTTCTCAATTATATCCTTAAAATTAGCATATTTATTCGCTAAGATCTCGCACTCTTCGTATAACATATTCTAATTCCTCTTTGGTATGTGGTGTAGAAAAATTAATCCTTTTTTTACCTGCTAGAATGACCGTTCGAATTTCTTCATTTAAAGGATTTAATTCATCTTTTTCACCTGGATCATCTTCTTCATCAGAAGGAATCCAATAAAAGTTACCAATATGACCTACTGCATCTTCACGTATATCACTTAATGCAGTGTCAATGAAATCTTCACCTCCTAACAGATTATCGTTATCAGTAGAACTATGAGCTGAAACAGATCTTCCCCCAAACGTTTTATAACTCAAACCCTGTGATCGTGTTTCAGGATTTTCACTCTCTTCTAATTCATGCAATTTTGATATAACTTCACTAAGATCTATTTTTTCAAATAAATTTAAATCAATTAAGGGATTTATTAAAGCGGCAAATTTTCTTTCCATTTTTTCATAAGAATATCCCCTTGGAAGTTGTAAAATTTGGAGAATAGCATTGTTTACAACCAAATCCCATCTAAAAACAACAATTCCTCTTCTTAAATTACGAGCATGAGCCCGGAATTCTATTTCTTGTCCCTCAACAGTTTCAAAACTATCTCTATCCTCTAATCTTTCAAGATGATAATGGGATTCAACAGCATAAATTTCTAACTTTTCGTTTTCAGAAAAGATTATTGAAGCAATTTGTAAATCCCTTGGAAACGTTATTGGTAAACTTCTATCTAAAAAACTTAATAATTCAGTTTCATTTATTTTTGCCATAAATGTATTTTCAGTCCTAAATTCTCCAACATAATTCGCTGGTCCTTTATAAAGCATCACATGCTGTTTTCCATATAATTCAATCGACTCTAAATATAATAATAAGTCATAATAAGTAATCGTACCATCATCTAAATTATCCCTTACTCTTTTAATCAGATCTTTTTTTGTTCCTGTCTTTTTTATTCCTTTAGACTCTAGAAAATCACTGATAAGTCCAGAATTAAGACTTATGAAATACTTAAAAATGTTCATCTGATCTATCTCAAAAATCTGAGCTGACTCAAAATCCGTTGGCGCTGTAGTACTTAATTCCATTATTAACCACCTTAAAATTCACTTAGATAATCTAATGATTTTTATTAAGATTCCAGTTCACACTCCCACACTTACAACGAACAGCTTCTTCGTGGTTTCCATTTAAAGAAAGGTGTAACATATTACCACATTCTTCACAAGCAAAAACAGAATAAAGATCGGAGAAAGCTGATACCACTGGTTTAAAGTCATTTAAATTAAAGTCAACCCATTTATTATAATGAACATTGGCATTAACTGCCCAATTTTCTGCATTAGTCCTGTTGAATATTTCCTTAGAACTTCTTTCTATCGCCACTAACCGGTGGACTTCTTCTGGTTTATTCCAGGAATTAGCAGAATCTTTAGCCATATTAATGAGAGTTTTGTAACGGTTTATGGCTTCGGGGAGCAGATCTCCCAGGGTGTATTCTCCGTTATCTTTGAATTTTACCTTAGCTCCTAATGAGTTACACACTGTGCGGAAGTATTCCTCGGACCCTCTTCTTAACTTGTGTGCTGCTGCAGGGACGTTATTTCTCCTTAAATCTTCTTCTATGGCATCCCAAATATCAGCTTGTGAATTGACTCTAGGCCCTGAATCGATCTGCCAATCAAATAATTCAACCATCCCTTTAGCACTTACAACTCCTTCCTGTCTTAATTGCCTAGCCCAAGTCTGATCATGAGTAGTAATGAAAAACTGCTTTCCTTTAAAGAAATCAGCTAGAAGATGGCAAATTTGTCGTCTGTGGGGTGCATCCACACTCATCATCACATCATCCAGGACTATGAGATCAATATATCCCTGTGTCAGACGCTCTGCCAGGGCTAAGTATAGGCAGATTCCCATACTATCTTGATGTCCTTCGCTGTGTAGTGCATGTGGAGGGTGGTTTCCTTGGCCATGGAAATTCACTTTAAAGTCCACTCCTGCACCAGATGATGTTAGTAAAGCGTCAAAGTCTTCCTCATCACTACCATGAAGTTGCCTGTAAAGCTCTACAAAACGATCCTTAATCTCCGTGTATAAAGCATCCAGAATCTGATCCCTACTTTCAATAAAAGAATTTAGAAATGCCTCTGCATTACTAAGTGCATATTCAGCCTCTTCTCTTTTTATGAGGTTTTCTTCATAATATTTCAGGTTCTCTTCCAATCGACTGAGTTTATCCCAGGCAGTTTGCTCCGGAGAAGTGGCTCCGTAGTGTTCTTTGGCCACGGTGAATATCCGATTACCAATTTCTGCAAGATCTCTGGCTTTAGGTAATCCTTCACCACCGTAATCACCACTCTCCACTGACTTATCAATACCTAAAAGATTCTCCTCCCAAACCATAAGATGAAAGCTTTCTGTGTCTAATCCTAACGTCCTACTTGCTTTAAGCACTTCACCAATACTGGTAAGCTTATCTTTAACCTGATGAGATATCTCACCAGATAATTTTTCAATCCTTTCCAAGTCTTTCTTGGTTTCTGTGAGATTATCCAGTTTCTGAGATAGATGACTCTCAAGTTCATCAGGGTCCCAGGGAGTATCACATAATGGACATACATCTCCAGTTAATTTTAAACCCAACTCCGTTAAAAGCAGCCTATCTTGTGGTTGGGTCTCATCAGATCTGATTTTATTATGTAAATCTTTAAATTCAGATTGTAACAATCCAAATTCCTCCATAAAATCAGCATCTGGAAGTTTTTCCAAGTCTTTTTCCAGTAATTCAAGGTTGATACTGTTATCAGAATGAATATCCGGAGATTGGATATCTTTTTTTAATTGGGCAGAATCAAGCACAGTTAATGCTTCACCACCTAATATTTCCCTATTTTCATTTACAAAATTAAGAACTACTTCTTCATTGAAACTATCAATACCAACTGTGGAATTTACGTGGGATTGGCTAGTCTTTAGATTTCCCTCGGCATTTTGAAATTTATTTTTTAAATTATTTCTAACCTTTACCAGTTTTTGACGGGTTGCATCTACTTCATTAATCTTAAGCAGGTTTTGTATCTGTTTGGCCCTGGTACCAGCATCAGATGTGACATAGTTGAGGATCTCACGCCTGGTTAAAACATGCTGTCCCCTGCTAGCTAATTCCTGGATAGGTTCCAAAACACTAAGGTACTCATCATCACAGACGAGCTTCCGCGGATTAGCCATAACACGTTTAATCTCCACTGGTTCAGAAACTTCGGGTATCTCAACTTTGGCTTTCACCCAGCAATCCTTTGCATCGGCTTTGATATGTGGTGCGTGTTCTTTCAGTTTGATATCTTTGGTTCCAGGTCCTTTCATTCGGGAGACATCACCGGTTAAAAGAAAGTCCACGGCATCCACTATAGCACTTTTACCCGAACCATTGGGGCCAGAAATTAGGAAGTTTTTCCCCTTGGGTTCAAGTTTTAATTCCTTTATCCCCCTGAAGTTACAGATCTCCAGTTCCTGTATCCTCATGGGGATTCACCCTGTAAAATAGAAGTTAATTTTTGTTCGGTTGAAGTGTTTCCGGGTAATTTAACCTTTTTTAGCTTAGATAATAATTCAGTTTCGAAATTTTCATTATCATCTAGTTTCAGAAAGGTTTCATGGAGTATTATATCCAGAATCGACTGAGGAGCTTTATCCAATTTTTCTTTTTCCCCCATAGAAAAATCCCCATATTGGTAGTTGAAATGTAATTTTTATTAATAAGTTGCTCCTTAATAAAAATATTGTTTGAACATATTAATGTATTAAATCTCTTCAGTTGATTTTTGGTGATGAAATTGAGAGGTAGACTATATCCAAGTTCATTTCGTAGGTCACCCGGAGCTTCACTCCTTATTTTCATAATAATGGTATTTATTTTTATTATATATCCAAATCCTTTTTTTCAGCAGAATATAATTTATATAATTATTTTAGGATCTCTATTAGTAGCAGTGCTACTTTATTATCCTATATTCAAGAAAAATCAACATCAATCTAAAACGATGAATAATATACCTAAAACTCGTAAATCTAGAACTCCTAGGCAGAGAAAGCATACCAAGACATGTAGGGTCTGTGGTAAACAATTCAAACCTGAAAAAAACTATTATCACACCTGTCCTAAATGCTACAAATAATAATCAGTTATTTAAATTCTCATCGGAGAACTTAACAGTATTTTCCACACCAACTAAACGTAGAAGCTTCCAGAGTAACTGACTTTCTTTCAGGGTTTTTGAATTCCCCACTATAAACAATTTTTTACGTGCCCTGGTCACTGCCACGTTAATCTGACTGGGTTTATCTATGAACTTTCTTATGTAGGGTCTAAGCCGTCCTAGTTTGCTGTTGCAGAAGCTCAGAATAATAATATCCTTTTCCCTGCCCTGAAATCGATATACTGTATCGACTTCCACTCCACTATTAGGTTGAATGGAAGTTTCTACCTTATTTAACTCACCTTTATCTTCAAACAAAGGATTCTCATCATCACCATTACCATAATCTTCATTTAATTTTACTTCAATCCAACCATCATTTGTTTTATCTTTTAACCGTTGTTTAATGTTTTCTTTGTGTAGTTTATAGGGGGTGATTACGCCTATATCCTCTGCTGAGATACCCTGAGCTTGCAATGTTTTAACCAGCTTCACTACTAGTTCAGCTTCTTTGCTATTTTTACAACCACTTCCCACTCCATCTTCAAGGTATTCAATGTTACAAGTATCCAGGAAGGTGATAGGGTTCTCCGGACTAAGTAATTCATGGGCATCAGCAGTGAAGGAACAGTCTAATGTTTGTTGGGAAATATCAGGGAAGGTTTTTAGTTCACCCTCATAAAAAAGTTCACTGGCAATGTTAGAAATCTCTTCATTCATCCGGTACTGAGTATCCAGGAAGGTGGCACTATTAGGGAATTGTTCAATGAGCCGGTTGAATATGGAAAGGTTAAGGTGAGTTGATAATTTGGATTCCTCAATAGGTTGCAACTGCTTGTCATCACCCACCAGAATAAATCTTTTAGTCTTAAGTAAGGGGATTAATGACATGAAACTAGCTACCTGGCTTGCTTCATCCATAACCACCCAGTCAAAGTTTTCTTCCTTTAAAACGTGGTGGGCTGATGATATGACTGTGGACACTATCAAACTAGCATTATGGACAATCTCATCGTCAATACGGGCCAGCAAATTTTTAAGATTATCCTGATTTATCTTAACTAACTCTTGGAAAGATTTAATATCCGCTAGAAACCGGTCGTGTTCAATTGTCAAAGATCGAATGTCAATATCTACTGATTTCATCTCTTCTCTGACAATATCTGCTTTTTTATCTAATGAGGAAATATATTGTTGGTAAGCCTCGTAGACCAATTCATAACTACCTGAAAACTCTCTTTCAAACGCTGCCTTCTTCAGGGGAAGATAAGTAGCCAATGATCGAACCAGTTCCAACTCTATATTCAATGCATCCTTATCTGGATAACCATAATCATCACCATAATATTGAATATACTCTCCTTCTACTTTATCCCGTTCATCCCAGTAATCATTATAGGCTTCTTTCATTTTGTCATAATTTTCTTCATTTTCAAGTAGTTCTTCCTGGAATTTCTGGTATTCTTTTCTTTTTAAGGGCGAAGTGATTTTTTTAACCAATTTCTTGGATCTGGAATCTTTAATATCCCTTTTTAACTGGTAGAATTCCTCTGCTTCTGGGAGACTTTCATCCCATTCAGTTAGATTCAATAACTTCCCAGCGAGATTTGAATATTTTTCTGATTCCACACTGAGTTTAACCCATTTATCTTCTAAATCGGCTAACTGGTAGACTATTTTTGATTTTGATGGTTTGTATTTATCCGATTTTTTCTTATATTTTTCCTTGGTAACCATCATGGACTTAATGGTCTTTTTGTAAAGATTTTTTTTCTTTTGAAGATCGGTTATTTCGTTTCTGACACCAGCCCTATGATTATTAAGTCGATTGATGGATTCAGTTTGATTAGCAATTAATCTTTCTAGTTGTTGCACTTCGTCCCAGGCTTTGGTTTTTTTCCTTTTCACCTCTAAGGTATACTTCCTATGGCTGGGACTAATTTCTTTGAAAGATCCTAATCTTAAAATCTTATCTTCAGGATAAAAATGGAATTTATCCAGGATATTATCCACTGCTATGTTGGTCCAGGCTGTAACTAGAATTTTTTTCTGTTTGAGAAGCAGTTGGTTTAATATTTCTGTAATTACAAAAGTTTTCCCAGTTCCGGGTGGTCCAATCACCAGGTGAAAATTATCAGCATTAAGGGAACGATTAACAGCCTCTTTTTGAGATTCATTTAAAGTTTTAGATTGAAAAACAATATTTTTATCATGGTAATGTGGTTTTCCATTGCCCAGAATGAATTGCAATATTTTTTTATGGTTTTGATCCAGCTTGTTATCCTTAATTCTATCTATAGTCCTCTCCAACCTGGCTAAAACTAAATTCATTAAGCTTGAATCTATCTTGACAGTGTTACCTTCTTCAAATTTCACTTTTTCTTTAGTGGCTACTTTAATAACATTTGAATATTTATCCTGAACTGTTCCGCCTATTTTATTAACAGTAACTAATGCTCCAGGGTAGAAGTTAAAATCTTCCTCTAGTTCCAAGGTAATGGTGTTATCATTTTTGCTGATTGCAGTTACCATGGCGTTTACTATTTCATCTGGTTCGCGTTTCTCTTCGATAAATTCCTTTATTTCCGCTACTAATTTCTGCACATTCGCCGGTTTTTGGAATATTTCATTCATTTTGTTACCTGAGCATAGTTTCGGATTAATTCTGAAGTTAGTGTTTCACTTTCATCCCAAACACTGTTGAAGAATTCTACCGCTTCAGTGACCTTAGCTTGGTCTTTGATCACAGCGCCCGCTTCATAGTTAACTGACAATCCTCTTTTTGTAAGGTTTGCTGAAGATATAATTGCTATTTCACCATCTATAAAAACCATCTTAGCATGTAAGTTATTATTATACCTTATTTTAGCACCAAGTTCCTGCAAAGCTCTTAATTTATCCACGTCAGTAATTCCACGTTCTACATCTTCTTTACGGAAGTTGGTGATGATCTTTAAAGTTATGCCTGGAGGGAAACCTTCAAATTCATTCACCAGATATGTTATCCATGGTGAGCATACCAGGACCTCTTTTTTAGCTCCGGATAGGTTTTTCCGTATTTCACTGTATACTGTGGACACAGAATCTGAAGTTGTAACCACGAATTTGTATTTCCCTTTAAACTCAGTTAATTCTTTTTTAAGTCCCTTTATTTCTAGTTTTAAATCGTTTATTTGGCTGATTAGTTTATCCCTATCTAAAAATTCCTTTTTTAACGGTACGAGTGCTTCCTGGATCTCCTTATTTTTCTCTTTTAAAGTATGATTTTCAAGGCTTAGAGTTTCTATTAGTTTTTTATCAGTACGATACACTCTAATTTTCTCAATAAGCTCTAGATCCTCTTTAGAAAAATCCATAAATCTTCACCGTTTATATAGAATAAATATCACTTTTCATTAGTTTCATAAAGTGTGTGGTAACAATTAAAAGCTAAATTTTTTATTACTACGTTATTAGAAATGAGCAATATTTAATTGTTCGTATTTAGTAATATTGTTGAATGTGCTTGCGATTTGTTAGTTGTAGGTTTTTATAGAATCAAAGCTCTGTGTTTAACTCCCCACCAATATCAACACCACCATTTAATATTTAAAAAAACAATTAATAACTAGGAAGGTTAAGGGAGGTATAAAAAAATGGAAGGTTTTAAACTTAACGAAATCCCGAGACTGGTTATAGCCTTAATTATTGTTTTAATTGTCGGTGGTATTGGTAGTGCAGCCACCTATCCGCAAATTCCCCTCTGGTATGTCAACGTTATTAAACCAACCTGGGCACCACCAAACTGGCTTTTTGGAGTGGTCTGGACTATTCTTTATATCCTGATGGGCACGTCCCTCTTCATGGTATGGAGGAAAGGCCTGGAAACTAAAGAGGCTAAAATCGCCCTAGTGGTCTTTGCAGTTCAGCTGGGACTGAACCTGTTATGGTCCCTGGTATTCTTCGGACTCCATTCTATCCTGGGCGGCCTGGTAATCATAATACTGATGTGGCTAGCCATACTAGTTAACATTATTCTATTCTACCGGATTTCCAAGTGGGCAGGCCTGATTCTTTTACCCTACATTGTATGGGTGACTATAGCAACCTACCTGAACTACTCGATTTACCTTCTAAATTAACTGGATATTTCTTAACTAATTCTTTTTTTCTTCAGCACATAATCTTAAATACTCTTATAGAAGAAGCATCGTTCTGCGTTGAAAGATCATAGTATGGGACGCTAGTTTCTAAACTAAATAAGCTCAAAAACAGGGATCTAAAAAGCTTCCAGAATGTGATTTCTAAAATAAAGCAAATAGCTATAATAGTTGAGACCAATCCAGATCATTGTAAAAACTATAGGTAGTCATAAAGTAGTCAAATATTTATTATATTACATACAAATAGTAGTCATGAAGTAGTCAAATATTTAGATCGATTTTGTAGATTAAACAAAAGATTTCCAGGGATTTTGAAAAAATGTTCAATCCATGTTTCACTTATAACCATGAATTAGTAAATAAACTGCTTGAAATTAATTCCATAAGGGATTTTATTGTCAACGCACCGGTTGTACTGGAAATGGAAGTATCACTGAAAAAAGATGCGCTTTTAAAATCAGCACATCACTCCACTGCAATTGAAGGTAATCCCTTATCTTTAAATCAGGTGGATAAACTGTCTAAGGGAATCAAAATACAGGGACAGAAGAGGGCTACGCAGGAAGTTCTAAACTATCTAAACGTGCTTAAATATATGGATAGTTATATTGAAGGCGGGAAAATCACAGAGAAGAACGTTTTAAAGCTTCATGAGAATATAACTCATTACACACTGGAATATACTTATCTTGAAGGCCAGTACCGGAGCGAACCAGTTTATGTTGTAAACCAGGAAGGTGATATTGTTTTTACTCCCCCCAATGCCGATCTGGTGCCGGGCCAAATCCAGGACCTCCTGGAATGGATCAATAACACATCTGGTGAATTAAATGCAGTTATTTCTGCAGGTATAATCCATTATGAATTTGTAAGAATACATCCCTTCGTAGATGGTAATGGAAGAACAGGCAGGGCACTTGCAGCGATTTACCTGTACCTGAGGGGATTTGATGTTGACTTTACCCTGGATGAATACTACAACAACAACCGACAGGCATACTACCATGCCCTGAACTCGGTTGATCCCCAGACTCAGGACCTAACTGACTGGCTCTTATATTTCCTGGAAGGATTCTTAACTTCGATTGACGAAATTAAGAATAGGATACTGTTATTTCCCGCAGGTGCACCAGTGAAGATAAAATTAACCGAGAAAATGTTGAAAATCTTAGAATATGTACACTTAAACGGCAGCATCACTAACTCCGAGGTCCAGAAGCTCTTAAATATCTCTCGCCAGGGAGCTTATAAAGATTTACGGAACTTAATGGATAAGGGTATTATAGAGAAGAAGGGTGGGAGCAGGTCCACTTATTACATCTTAAAGTAGTCAAATGGGTAGTCGTTTAAGTTGTCGAATGTAGTTAAAAGGAGTTAATATTACTGATTTATTTTAGTATTATGAGTGTTATTTTTTAAAATCAATAGCTATTAGAGGGAGTTTATATGGTGGTGAGATCCACATTAGATTTTATTTCAATACGTTAAACTTAATTTTTTTTAATTCGCTAGAATAGTTAGTATATTAAGATACAGAATTCAGTTAATTTAATTTATAATCAGTAACAAAAGGATTACTATAGAGTTTGGGGGTGTGATTATTTAATGGTTAATAGTCGTTCAAAAGGAGAGATTAAAGCACTTACCTCTGACCTTAAAAAGGTTTTAAAGGAACTTTATGGGGATAGGCTGGTGGAAATAATCCTTTATGGTTCATTTGCCCGGGGTGAAGCAAATGCGGATTCTGATATCGACATTGCCATAGTCCTCAAAGGCAGTGTAGATAAGTTTCAGGAATTGGACCGATTACATGAAGAGACCTATCACTTAGCACTGAAATATGGAGAACTTATCTCATTTTATCCAATATCTCAAGAGGATCTTAAAGATACAGAATGGCCCCTTCATTATTATATCCAGAAGGATGGTGTCAAAGTTTGAAGGGTAAAATTGAATTACTACTTGAAAGAGCCGATGATAACCTGGAATCTATCCAATTACTTATTGATAATGGTTATCATGACATTGCTGTTTCTAGATCTTATTATGCTATGTTTTACGCCGCAGAAGCGGTTTTACTAACGAAAAATTTAAAATTTTCATCTCATAGTGGGGTTGTTTCCCAGTTTGGTATTCATTTTATTAAAACGGGAATATTTAAACCAGAATTAGGGCGTGACTTCAATAGAGCATTTGACGATCGTTCATCTGCTGATTATGGATTCAGATCAGAAATAAATAAGGAAACTGCAAAAAAGGCTTTTTATCGTGCAGATAACTTTGTTAAACAGCTAAAAGAATACTTGAAGGCGTAAACTTTTACCCATTGCAGAGCTTAATGGATAGGTAATTATAGAGAAGAGCCGATCCACCTTTTCCATCTTAAAGTAGTCAAATGGGTAGTTTCAGTTGTCGAATGTAGTTAAAAGGAGTAAATATTATTGTTTTTAAACCGATTCAACCAGAAATCATGAAAAGATCCATGAAATAATATCCTTGGACAATGATTTTGAAGGTAAAAATTGGTGGCGTTTCCATGCTCTCCTCATAAGAAGACTTGTTTCTTTTTCATGGGGCAACTGACACAGTTACAACGTTTTGAAATTAATGAACTTGAACATTACATTCTCTTTTTGAAATATCATCATGATAAAGTTTATAAAACAAAAATCTCCCATCTAAATAATAAATTAATCAGTTGAGTCTTTTTCATCAGGTAGTGATGGTTCTGGTATAGGTCCTATTTTCTTTTCAAATTCTTCAACATATTTCATTAACCATTTAGCTGTTTTTTTGGCGGATAAGGGAGATAATATAACTTCGGCCTGTACTTCTCGCATTACATTCAGGTCCGGGGGAAGGAGTATTTCATCCTGTTCCAGTGGTTCGTCAGAAAATAATAACAACCGGAAGTCACAGGCATTGAAACCCCCAAGGACTCCAGTTGCATATATTCGGGGAATATCCGAGGGAACAATTAGTGGAATGTCATTTTTTTCCATTACATTTTTTTTCTGTTTCATTTGATTCAACCTCTACCTGGAAAAAGAAGAATTTTCTCCAATCATTTTAAGTTCATCAGGGTTAGAATTATTAAATTCAATGAAAGAACGACGTTTATTGGTAATTTTTTCTTCATTTTTGATATTATTCAATGTATTCTCTGTTTTTCGTAGATACTCCTCACTTTCAAGAATAGCCAGGGCCAGGGCTCTTTTATCATCTTCTTTAAGTTTGAATTTTTTAGGTTTTCCATCGGCAAAATCCAGTATTCCTATCTTATTCAATTCATTCACATGCCTATAAGCAGTTTTAGGAGATGTTTCAGCTATCCGGGCTATTTCTTCAATAGTTAAAAATTCCCCCCAATTTTCAACCATTTCCTCCAAAATACTGATCCTTTTGGTGTTTCCAAAAACCTCTCTTAACACGTTTGCCATTAATTTACCCTCCTAAAAAGCATTATATGTATTATTTTCTATGTGATCAAAACCATATATAATTTTACATTTTTTACCAGTAATGGTAATAAATGACAATTTATGAAGTATTATATATTAATTAATACTATATTTATTCATATGTATGAAGATGATGAGGTTTCCCTAATTATAAAGGAACTAGATGAATATGAAAAACGAGTTTTACGTTTATTAGGTTCTCTTAATATATCTCAACATAAAAATAAACGAAAAGAAACCATTAAAAGAGACTTCCCAATAATACGGGAAAAAGATTGACAGGACACTGGGTTTATTACGAACTAAATGTCTTACAGGCCAAATAATTATGGTCTAAGTTCCTTGGGAGTGAGGGTAGCTCAAGAACTGGTAAAAGAATTCAGGGATCAAAAGTACAACGATTTAAAACTTTTATTATTGATATAAAGTTTTTAGCTGTAGCAATGTAAGAAAATAAGGATATTTCTCCCAAAAAAATCTCAGAATTATCTCGAAAAATGTAATTTTATTAAATAACTTCATCCCTTAACCATAATAATAGAATCAATCACCATGGGAGTAAAATGTCACTCAAATGCCCAGAATGCAAGGAAACACTTAAAAAAGGGTTAATACTCTGCCCAGATTGTGGTCGGAGGGGTGTTTTTGTTAAAGATAACGTGGACACCTACTCTGAACTATTAAAAAATTTCCCATCTGGGATGACTCCCCGCCCCCAGCAGAGAACCATTCTGAAAAAAATAGCCCAGGGATTAGACCAGGGTTACCATTACCTCCTGCTGGATGCCGGTACGGGTATAGGTAAATCTGCTATTGCCGTTACTTTAGCCAATTATTTCTCTTCAGCCTATCTGGTGACCATAACCAAACAATTACAGGACCAGTACCATAATGACTTCAAATTCCAGGTTTTAAAGGGTAGGAACAACTTTGATTGCATTGAGGGCATGGTTTTCAAGGACATCACCTGTGATAATGGACTCTGCCAGACAGCAGATTTACTGTGTGATCATGGTATCAGCCGTAAAGGAGAACTAATCTGCTTCAACGACATGTGGGGCCAACCCTGGTACTTTAACAGTGAGGATCCCTGCCATTACTGGCTGCAGAAGGGCAAATCAGTACAGTCCCCCATCACGTTAATGAACTATTCCTCCTTTTTTCCAGAAATGAATTATATGGAACACTTTGGAGAAAGGGTCCTGGCGGTTTTTGACGAGGTACATAACATGGAAAATCAGGTCATGGATCAGTTAAGCCTGGAACTTTCCAATAAAAATTTGAAAAAGGATTTTGATGAATACCTGGAAAGATTGATAGAAATCGATGAGTTACATAGTATCCCCTACATATCCAAGGAGGATTTCACGGAAGATGTTGATTTCTGGAAAGAACATATTGTTAAGTTTAATGATGCCTATAAATCCATACTTAAAATTCCAGATGTTCCCCTGAAAAAGCGTAAATCTGTCCATCGGGTCATTAATCGGTTATCTCTGGTGGAAAGTGAGCTGGAGGATCATCCCACGGAATGGGTGATTGAAGCCAACCGGAAGGTGCGGACAGTTACCTTTAAACCAGTAGAGGTGAGCCGGTTTGTTCAAAGGTACCTCCTGAGTCATGCTGATTACTGTCTTTTAATGAGTGCCACCATCCTCAGTAAGGAGCACTTCTGTAAATGGCACGGAATCAATCCCGAAGATGCCTTATATATCCAGGTTAAAAGCCCGTTTAAAATAGAAAATAGACCTATTTATCTTAAAACAGCAGGTAGAATGTCCAATAAATTTATTGAAGAAACCAAACCCCGATCCATTCCTGCCCTTAAAAGGATACTGGAAAAGCACCAGTCAGAAAAGGGATTGATACATACCCATAGTCATAAGTTAGCAACTTACATTAGCCAGCATCTGCAGGATCCTAGAATAATCATTTACAGCCCCGATGGTAAGTCCAGGAGGGGTCCTAAACGGGAACAGGTCATCAGAGAATTTGTGAAATCTGAAGAACCTCTGGTACTGGTAGCTCCCAGTGTGGATGAAGGTGTTGACTTTCCCGATGATCTTTGCCGTTTCCAGGTAATCTACAAGATACCATTCCCCTATCTGGGTGATAAACAGATCATGACCCGGATGAAGAGGGATGGCTATTGGTATGCCTACAAGACTGTGGCCAGTTTAGTCCAGGCTTATGGTCGGGGGATGAGAAACGAAGCTGATTACTGCAACACCTATATTCTGGACCAGGATATTTACGGTGTTCTAATGGAAAAATGGCGCAAATGTTTATATTTCATTCCCGAATATTTTGAAGAAGCTATTTTATGAAAAATACTAAAGACAGATACACTTCCAATTAACTTTAGGTTTAATTAAAGTCCATTCTCCCTATTACTCAAAAAATGTTCTATGAATTATATATTTAAAATTAAAATTAACCTGTTTATTTAAGGCTGAAAGCTATCACATACTTTTTAAATAAATTATATTAAAATCATAAATGTTTGTTTTCTTTTAAGTAGATATATATGTTACTTTACAAAACTATCAATTGGTATCAATATTGTTTAATACCAAACTAAAATTTTTGAAAGGGAATACAGCATAAAGGAGGTGAAAAAGACTTGGAAAAAACGAAAATATCCCTAAAATTATTACTGGTTATTGCCGGGCTTTTGGCAGTATTATCCATTTCCCCGGTAATGGCTGATGATAGTCTAGCAAGTTCCGAGTCCCCTAAATATCAGGGTGACAACCAGAACACCGGACAGTCCCCCTATACTGGCCCACAAACCAACCAAACCCCGTGGAATTACACCCTGAACTCCAGTGAAAGCATTACCATAGCTCCAGCAATTGGCCCGGATGGAACCATTTACTTACCAGTTACTATTAGAACAAATACTCATTATTATTGCGATTTAAAAGCTATAAACTCTGATGGAACCTTAAAATGGAATTACACAATTAACAATGGTGCAAATAGTAACTCAGGTTTTACCGGAACACCGGCCATAGGGTCAGATGGAACCATATACATTCCAGGATACGCTGAAAGTGGAGGTTTCTTGCTGGCTTTAAATTCTGATGGAACCTTTAAGTGGAATTACATCACTGAATGTTGGTCAGGTTCTAATTCTCCAGCTATAGGAAACGACGGGACCATATACACTACAGGGTTTTACCAGGGATACACTTCAGGAGGTTACAGACAATATGGTATACTTTATGCCATTAATCCCAATGGTACCTCCAAATGGAACTACACCATCACCGAGCCAGATTATGGTATGAGTTGGTCCTATGGATGTCCAGCAATTGGTCCGGATGGAACCATCTACTTTACAGGTCAAGTTTCCGCTTACTCCCTGACTGGCCGGTTATATGCCATTAATCCCAATGGTACTGTAAAATGGCAAAAAACCATTAACCCCAACCCATCTTATTACACCAGTCTCCAATCATCACCAGTGTTAACTAAAGACGGCACTATAATCATCATACCATCCTACTACAGCTGGGTGGACTACACCAGTGTGGTCTGCGCCTTTAACCCCGACGGAAGCGAAAAATGGAACACAATCCTCCCTCATATTCTGGCAAAAGGAGTGGCCCTGGCCAACGATGGAACCCTATACGTTACCGGATACAACTGGAACAATAATATTGGAATTCTATGTGCCATAGGTCCGGATGGTTCCCAGAAATGGAATTACACCACGGACTATCCATTGAACTTCAACCCAGTTATTGGCAACGACGGAACCATCTACTTCGGTGAAGGAGCACTACCCGACACTTTATACGCATTGAACAGTGATAGAACCCTTAAATGGTCATTACCAGTTCAAACAACGACCGCCCCTGTAATCGGAGCTAGCGGAGCACTGTATGTAGGTATTGTTACTGATGGCCTGTTAGGACAGATTTACAGTCTCCTGGCCATTAAGAGTCCTTACTCTCCCCAGAATGATCCTGCCAGCAACAACAGCAACGACCCAGTAAACACTGTAAATGCCGCCAGTAAAACCATAAAAATGCAAGAAACCGGACTACCAATTAATTGGATGGTCCTGGCCGTGTTAATGGTTTTAGGTGGTTTAATCCAAACAAAAAGGAATTAAATCCATCCTTTTTTTATTTTTTTTATTTATTGATATTTTCTCAAATAGAGCTTAAGGAACAAGCCCCAGAAAATAATATTAACCTATTGGAAGGGCTATCTTGTGCTGTTGGAACTTACCTCATGCCAACTGTTGAAATTTAGAAAAACTCTGGATTTCATCCAAATATAATATTATACCAATCTAACAGACTACCGGCAGTCATTCCTCTCTTAATGATTTATGATGATACACCACAATCTTTATATTAATACTAATCATATTATAATTATGAATTAAATTAAGTGTTTATGGAATGATTAACATAAAAACATGTGGAGACTAAGAAATGTCATCAGATATAGGAGATTTAAAGAAAAAATCGTCCTCTTTAAAGAAAAATAAACGCTCCGAAGAACCTTCGATCTCCCCGGAGTACCAGAAAGAAGTGGAAAAGATACGTATTGATACCCATAAAAAAGGCAAACGGATAAAAATTGGAACTATCCGTGACTTTTCAAAAAGATATGGGTTATAGGTATGACTTACACTCTAGAAATAAACAATAGAGTGGATAAAAACTTTAAAAAGCTAGAAAAGCGCGATAAAAAACAAATTAGAATAATCAGAAAAAAATTACTACAAGTACTGGAAGATCCATATCGCTTCAAACCTCTCCAGAATGATATGTACGGTCTTAGAAGAGTTCATATTGGATCCTTTGTTCTGGTTTATGAAATAATTGAAGCCGAAAAAACTGTTCTCCTTTTAGATTATAGACATCACGACCATATTTATTAATATTTGATCCCGTTTTTTTAGAAATCATTTCTGACTACTTACTTACACCTACACGTTTTTTTGCATTAAATAGCAAATACTTATTAACTTCCGAGTGATATGGTAATTAGTGACCACATTTATCCTTTTAATTAAGTATCAAGTCTTAATAGTTTTACTAAATGTAAATTGTGGTCTGTTATCAATTTAAAACAAGATAGCTATGCTCATAATGATTTAGTTAATGGAGAATTCTAAATGAGAAAATATTACCTTGATAATTTGCGATGGCTTGTAATTTTAGTATTGTTCCCGTACCATACCTTACTCCTCTATAGCAGTATCGGGTCCTACTACTTCCACGTGGCTAACTCAATGGTGGCCAATGCATTCCTCCTCTGTTTTGCCCCCTGGTTCATGCAACTGCTCTTCACTGTGGCCGGGATCGCCACCTACTACTCCCTGAAGAGGAGAAACTCCACGGAATATCTTAAGGAAAGGGTGACCAAACTCCTCCTCCCGGCAGCAGCGGGTGTCCTCCTGGTAATACCGGTGAGTGTTTACTTCGGCTTCCTTTACAGTGGATACACCGGTAACTTCCTCTCCCTGTGGCTATCTATTTTCAGCCACCCCCTGGAGTACCTGGCCAACGGAATAATTATAGGCCCCCTGTGGTTCCTGTTGTACCTGTTCATAGTCTCAGTGGTGGCCCTGCCATTTATCATGAAGTACAAAAAGGGAGAATGGAGAATACCCATGGAAAAGGTAACTGTACCTAAACTATTGCTGATGATAATCCCCCTGACCATCGGTAGCTTTTTCCTCAATTTATACCCAGATAAAAGTGTAGTTCAGTTCCTATTACTCTTCATGGCCGGTTACTTCTTACTGTCGGATGACGGTGTGCAGGAGAAGCTGGAGGATAAAAGATGGCCACTTTTCATCTCCTTTGTGGTTTTAACCAGTATCTATGTGGTGCTAGCTTTATCTATCCTGAGTTCATCGGCAGACGCGGGCAGTGCCACTACATCCATCCTGTCTCTGTTCCTGATGCAGCTCTACGCCAACGTTATCCTGTGGCTGGGAGTCCTGGGAGTCATGGGAATGGGTAAACACTACTTGGAATTTAAAAACCCCACCACCCTGTACCTGTCTGCGGCTTCCTTCCCCATTTACATCTTCCACATTGTATGGATCAACCTGTTTGCCTACTACCTTATCGGCTGGTTGCCGGGCATGATGGCCCTGCAGGTAATCCTCACCATGGCGTTGAGTTTCGTATTCACCATAGGCACCATTGAGGTGGTTAGGAGAATCAAGGGGATCCGGTTCCTATTTGGGATTAAGGGATGAAATTTTAATCTGGAGGTTGATTCCCTTTCAAATATTTTTTTGGCCTGGCTAGAATGGGGTGTTATCATACCATAATCCCCTGTATGTAGAATGAGAATATTTACATAATTTTTATATAATAGTTATTACTATTTTTGTTTGAAGTAAATTTTTATAATTAAGGAGTTACAAGATGTACATAATGAAACGAAAATATAAAGTTTCGGTCATTGTAGAACATGATAAAGATGGATATTTCGCTTTTTCTCCGGAACTTCAAGGATGTTACACTCAGGGAGATACCTACGAGGAGTTTATGGCCAATATTAAAGATACCATCAAACTCCATCTGGAAGACCGCCTGGAAAGTGGCGAAGTGATACCTGAAATCAACTCAGTTTGCCTGGCGTCTCTGGAAGTAGAGGTATGAGTGGAAAACTTCCTTGAGAAAAATAATATTCCTTTTTCCTTCCAAATAATTGTTCTTTTAACCCCTTCTGATCCCCACCCTGACTGCACATTAAAAAATAACTACCATTAAAAACATAATAACTACCGTGATATTCACCTTGTTTTTTCAGTTTAAGGCCTTAATTTTCATAAAATAAAAGGGGGATTCCACATGAATGAGAGAAAGGGAAAGGCAGAAGAGATTATAGACAACATGCTCCAGACCATCAAGGAGAGACAGGTGGATCTGGACAATGCCATTGCCGAATACACCAGCCGACCATTTAAACCGGCCATGGATGTTATGGAGGACGAGAACCAGATTGTGGTCAAGACGGACCTACCGGGGGTTAAGCGGGAGGATATCCAGATCGACCTCACTGAGGACACCCTGGAGATTAGTGCCGAGTCCTCCCAGGAAAGCGAAGAAGAAGGGGAGGAAGAGGGAGTGGTTTACCACCGCAAGGAAAGGCGTTACGCCTCGGCAGCCCGTACCTTGATACTCCCGGCCAAGGTGAAACTCGGCGAAGTCACCGCCAAATTCGACAACGGTGTCCTGACCGTGACCATGCCCAAACTGGAGAAAAAGGAAACCTTCAACGTCAAGGTGGATTGAAGAGAATATATCCCATCTAAAAAGCTCTAAAATACCTAAAAGACTTTAAAATATCTAGAAACCAAAAAAAAGAATTAAAAAAATAAATAAATAAGGGGTATTTTTTCAAAGCCCCTTAACTTACCTTTACACTGTTTAGTATATTGTCCATTAACTTCTGGTTGTTGTCAAAGACACTGGTTTCGGCAATGAACTGCAGGTAATATACTTTCTGCCCTTCCCTACCGGTGATGGCGGTTAAAACCTTGTTTTCCTGGTTGCTGGTGGGGTCAGTTAGGGTAAATATCATCTTGTACATGGTTAGTCCATTTACCGTGGTCTGGGTATCACTCAATAGCTTGGCTGATGAACCACCCTGAATATTGGTTTTGGTGGCCTCCTTGGCCTGGGCCATGGTCGCCCCTACTGCCGCCAGATCTCCCATGGAAACATGCAGAGTGAGACCATCTGAACCGTACAGGCTGGTCAGATACTGCACACTCGATCCACTACTGACAATATCCCCCTGGGAAGTGGCAGTCTGCCAGTCATCGGGATAATTAAAGGTTAAACCATTCTGTGAAAAGGTTTTGGTCAGGGCAGTTGTATCTCCTACGTAGTAGTTAAAGGTAGTTGCATCCGGGAACAGTACAGCCAGTAACCCTATAATAACAATAAGACCCACACAACAACCACCCACAATGGTGAGAACCTTCACCGTGTTGGTCTGTTTACTCCACCAGTTACCTTTTTTAGGTTCTGTTTTTTCTTCTCCGGCCGGAGGAACACTATAAGAATATTTAGGCAGTTTGGTTCCGCACTCCTGGCAGAACTCAGCCGAATCTTCATTTTCACTCTTACAATTGGGACAAATCTTGCTCATAACTATCACCTACATCACTAAAAACCCTGTAAAAAATTACAAACTAGTTATCACTACCCATTTAATTGCTTTAACCACAATAGCTAGGCCAACACCCCCTAAAAGTCCAGTTAATAAGCGTAATGTATTGTTACTCATACGTGACCCCCACAGCTGGGTGAAACCATCTAAAAATGTAGGGATCATCATGAGTATCCCCAGTGCTACCAGGTAAAGGGTGTAGTCAATGTAGAAGAAGTAGGCGTAAATAAAGTATGAAAAGGCACCCAGATAAAATCCAGTGCACCGGGCGCAAACCGGGAAGTAAATCCCACGAATATTAAAAGTTCTCCCTGGGATACGATGGCAAATTAAATTTGAAGCTCTAAAATCGTTGAAAAACATACCAGTGGTGCCCCCCTTCCATTGCATGTTGATTTAATAAGATATTGTTGCCCAGAACTAATATAATTTACTCAGACTTTTTAGAATAAAATTAAGAAAAAAGGAGAAACCACTTGGTAAAAAATAACAGAGGTAAAGATAACCCTAGGTAAAAGATATCCAGGGGTAACAGATAACCTGGAGAAAAGATAACCAGGGGCAATCTACCTATTTGGTGTGTTGAACCATGACCATCAACGCCATGCCCACGGTTTTAACCATTTTCTGTTCCATCTGGATGGTCTTCTTAAGGGCCACCTGTTCGTACTTGACCAGGGCCTTCTTCTTGTTTTTAAGACCAGCCAGGGATAGTACAGCCATACCCACACTGAGGATTGCTCCGAAGATGACCACCAGGTGCAGTCCACTGGTTAAATTGGCAGCAGCCACTCCCTGCAGTTGACTGGCCTGCATGAGTTCAGGGGATATGGCCAGGTGGATTAAAAGTCCTGCATAACACACGGCAAACACCATCCCCAGGTTACGGGTGGTGGCAATGATACCGGAGGCCACCCCTGATTTTTCAGTGGGTAGCTGGCTCATCAGGGCCTTGTTGGTGGGTGACTGGAACAGGGCCACTCCCAGTCCCATCACTGCCAGGCGGATGAACACATCCCCCGCAGTGGAGTTTACTGTTAACTGGGTCATGGATAATAGGGCCACTGCAGACACCATGGAACCGGCAAAGGCCGGGATCCGGGATCCGAAGCGGTCGGAGACCATACCACTGATGGGGGCCACCACCATCATCAGGATGGGTGAGGCAGTTAACACCAGTCCGGTGGTGGCCTGGTCCAGGTGGAGGACCTTCTGGAGGTAGAAGGGCACGGCAAAGAACATCATGTACATGCACAGGTAGTTGAAGTGCAGGCTGAGGTTAAAGGCCCCGAAGGTCTTCCTTTTGAAGAGTCTTAAATCCAGGACCGGGTGTTGGCAGTGAAGTTCCTGGTAAACAAAGAGGCCCAGCATGGCCACGGCCCCTACCCCGGTGAAGGCAGCGAAAAGATAACTGGCCTGTTCCACCAGGTTCAAGGTTAGTACGGTTAAAAACAGGCCCAGAAACTGTAACAAGGTACCGGGTATGTCCCATTTAACTGCTGTACGGGTGCTGCGCTTAAGGATCTGGTAGCAGAATACGAAGTCCAGTATTCCAGTGGGTACGTTCACCAGGAATATGGCTCTCCATCCCAGATATCCAGAAATCACTCCTCCAATGGCGGGTCCCAGGGCCAGGCCGGCAGCTATGGCCACGGCGTATATTCCCAGGGCTCTTCCCAGTATGTGGCTGGGGAAGGATCGGCGGACCAGGGCCATGGACACACTGATCATCATGGCCGCGGCCAGCCCCTGCAGTCCCCGGAAGATGATGAGAGCTTCCACTGAAGGGGATAAACTACACAGTAGGGATGTGGCTACAAATCCCACTAAACCAGCCATGTACACCCTTTCCTGCCCATAAAAGTCTCCCAACCGGGAGAAGAACAGGACAAAGCCTAAAAGGGTTATCAAATAAGATATCAGTACCCACTGGACTGTGGCCAGGGCCACTCCAAAGTAGACGGAAATGGTGGGTAGGGATACGTTGATGATGCTGGCGTTAATGGGAACCATCATGGTTCCCAGAGATAGGGCTAGCAGGATCTGCCATTTCTTTTCAAAACCAGAAATGTTATCATGACCTGGATAGGGGATTTAAAGAAGAATGGGTGGATAATCCCTTAATTCCATCTGACACTAACATTTCCACAGTTAAAAAAAATCTGTTAAAATAATCAAATAATAATGGTTGCGTTTTGGTAGTTTTAAAAGCTAATTTACTGGTAAATTTCAACTAAAAATACACCTTCATAATACATTATTAGTACACTAAAACTTTAGTTTAACATCACTTATAAAGGTTGTTATGTAGGGATTAACTACCACAGAAAGTAATGCTTTTTACATTACATATGATTTGTATTGCATTTTGCAATACATGTTAACCATGGGAAAATTTTCTGATCTAACTACCCTAAATAATACTAAAATTTATATACAGTGGGAAATAACTAATTAAATCTACAATCATTACATTAAAATTAGATTGAAGTATTTTTACTTATGGGAATTTAAAGAAAGGAATCATCACTATTTTTTAAGGTGTTTTCTAGATTAAGGTGAAATGAAAAATGTTAGATATAGCTTTTAAAGATTTTAAAGCCAAAAAGGGCCGCACGGCCATGTGTATCATTGGAGTCATGGTCTGTGTTTTACTCATTGGTACCGTTAACCTGGTTCTCTATGAAATGGAATCCGGTCTCAAGGGAGACCTGGGAACAGTTAACGGGCAATTGTACTTTGAAAAGAATGGGACCAGCTTCCCACCCTATGCCAGTATAATCCCCCAAACACTGGGGGATGAAGTCCTGAAAAGGGCCGAAGTTGACCCGGCCAAAAGTACCGAGGCCCTCTTTGCACCGGTTCAAACCGGGGAGAGTGCCCAGTACACCATGATCGTGGGGGTCACCCCCGGTAAGGAGCAGGCCTTCCTGGAGAACGCCACCGTGAATGGGAAAAGTTCCCTGGCGGGTGAAGGTGATAATGCGGTTATAGTGGGTTCCGAGGCTGCTAAAAAATACAACGCCACGGTAGGGGGCACCATAACTGTGCAGGGAAACCAGTACAAGGTAGTGGGTATCATGAAGCAGGTGGGCAGTGGATGGCCCCTGACCATTGATAATTCCCTGGTCATGCCTCTTTCCCATGCCCAGGCAGTGATGGACATGTCCGGACTCATATCCACAGTTATCATCACTCCTTCTGGCTCCATTGACGGTGCAGAAACCAGTCTGCAGGACGCTTATCCCAGTTACACCATTTACTCCCAGAAGGACACCCAGAAAACACTGGATGACAACCTGAGCCAGATCAGGATATTCATGAACATGATCAGCACCTTCATATTCCTGGTTTCAGTGATCATCATCATGATCGTTATGATGATGTCGGTCAAGGAAAAAACCAAGGAGATAGGAACCATGAGGGCTATTGGAACCAGTAAAATGAAAATTATGGCCTTGATAATATATGAATCACTTATCCTGAGCTTAGTGGGTGGTATTGTGGGGATCATCCTCATGTCACCCACCTACAGCATGCTGGGCCTATTGATGGGAGCAAAAGAAGTGAATTTCCTGAGCTTCAACATACCCGGAGCCATTGTCTTGCAGGTCCTGGTCATCGTATTTGTAATTGGAACCTTCAGTGGACTCATACCTGCCTACCTGGCCACCAGAATCAGTCCTATAGATGCTCTGCGATATGAATAGAATAATGAAAGGAAGTGTGTGTAATGAAAGGTTTAGTTAAAGGAGAAGGACTCTGGAAAACCTATAAACTGGATAGTACCGAGGTCCACGCCCTGCGGGGGCTGGATATAAGTGTAGATGCGGGAGAATTTGTATCCATTATGGGTCCTTCTGGGTCCGGTAAATCAACCCTCCTCAACCTCATTGGTGGTTTAGATACCCCTACCCAGGGGGATCTTTACATTGGAGGGAAGAATATCGCGGCAATGAAGGATAAGGAACTCACCCGGATGAGGGCGGAGAATATTGGATACATCTTCCAGACTTTCAACCTCCTGCCGGCGTTGAGTGTACGGGATAATGTGGAATTTCCCATGAGGAATCTCACCGGTAGTAAGAAGATGGATAAATCCTCCCGGATAAAAAGGGCAGAGGAATGTGTGGAAATAGTTGGTCTGGGGCCCCGGATGAATTACCTTCCCGCCAAGCTTTCTGGTGGGGAGAGGCAGAGGGTGGCCATTGCCCGGGCCCTGGTAAATCATCCCAAGTTCATCCTGGCCGACGAACCCACTGGTAACCTGGACAGTGAAGCCACCAGCAACATAATCGACCTCCTGCATCAGGTTAATGAGGAGGGAACCACGGTGATCATGGTTACCCACGATGTGGAAACCACCCGGGACACCCGTGTACTGAGAATCAGGGATGGATTGATTGAAAGTTAAATCCATCTGACCCTTTTTTTAAAATACTCCTTTTTATTTATAATCCTATTTTTTTATCGTTCTCTTCATTCTCTGGAAAAAATGATTACCTAAATACAGTAATAGGTTTAATATAATACTTAATAATGATATTCAATAAATATATAGATCCGGGGATTTAAGATGACAGAGGATAATGTGGATTTAAAACTCCTGGGCCAGGACCAGCTACTGCCCTGGCTCCAGCACGATATCTCACAGGTAACTCAAAGTATAATGATAGTTGGTCCCTGGCTTGATGCATATTTTGTAGCTAAAGTCCTGGATTCAATGCAAACCACCAAAATAGGGGTTCGTTTCCTGGTGCGTATAGATGGAGATGAACTTATTGACACCAAGACACTCTCCGCCTTGAACCTGGCCCGTGAAAATCTGGAAAACTTCCAGGCCCGGACCCTTCCCTACCTCCACTCCAAGGTTATCCTCCTGGACCAGGCTATATTTTACCTGGGAAGTGCCAACTGGTACTGGTACAGCCTCCACAAATCACTGGAAACCACAATAACTGGAAAAATAGATATATTACCGGGATTAATCACGGAAATGGACCGGTACTGGGAAAAGGCCACACCATTAACCCGTGAAGATTTAAAAAATTACCATGATCTGGAACCCCACCAAAGAGATCCATACCGATACAGGTTAAAATGACTCTAAATTTACAATATACTAATTATAAATGCCATAGTACCAGGTTTAACCAATATCTAACCGGAAGAATGACCGTTCATAAACGGGAAAGAATGACTGTTTCAATAAGAAATAAATTAAAACACTGTTAAATTAAAGGTACTAGACTACTCTTCTTCTTTGGGTATGAAGGTGGCATTGATTTTAAAGGAATAGTGCTGTGCCTCGGAAGGGTCTTCCTTATCCAGTTTCTCCACACTCCACAGATCCAGGGGGTGCCGGTCCAGGATAATGTAGCCACATTCACCGGAAAACTCCATGTAGGGAAACTCAGCTTCCCGTAAGGTCTTCATAATCCGGATCATAACCTCTTCTAATTCTTCTTCATCCAGTTCTAGAACAGTGTTTCCCTCGCCCATAGGTTCACCCTCCTTATTATCTCCATGTAAATATTTGATTTATAAAATTTAAAAAAGTAGTGCTAAAGCGTCAAAGGGATGAAAACAATACTCTGAAAGGATGAAGAGATAAAAAACAATATTCTAAAGAAAGGAAAAATTAAATGTGATTAGGGTGAGAAGGGGTTGTTATACAGATATATTATAGGCCGGCAAAGCATTTTTGCAGTGATAGTGGCTAACCCCTCTCCACCATATTTATGGTGGGGATTGTAGAAAAAATTACTGATTTTACGTACTGTTCGGGGAATTTACGAACTGTTTGTATTATATAAACTGTTTGGAGAATTTAGAACCGTTCGTATTTTTCATTATCCCCCACATAACAGCACATAATGTAACATAACTTTTATAATAGAATTATTACAAATATTTTTATTACAGTGTCTATCAATACAATCTTGAGAGGGAATAAAAATGAGCCAATGGAAAGAAGTTAAAAGAGATGAAGAGGAAAAGGAAAAAACCAAATTTTGGGAACCGGAGGTCATCGGAGAAACATTGCAGGGAACTTACATAGACCTGGAAGAAAATGTAGGCCAGTTCAAGAGCAACCTCTACACCATAAGGACCAGTGAAGGAGAGGTTAAGGTTTGGGGCTCCACAGTCCTGGACGGGTTAATGGAAAAGGTGGATATGGGACTGGAAGTCCGTATAACCTTCAATGGCAAACAACCATCCAAGAGTGGTAAAAACCCCTGGAAAGATTTCAAGCTGGAATACCGGGAAAAATAACCTTAAATTTTTAATGGTAATAGAATAATTCACTAGGTAATCAATATTCCTAAATATCGATTCTAAACTATCCACTAATTAAGTGTATTACCAATATCCTCAGAGTTTTAGCATGAACCAGCAAGTATTCACCATAGGGCACAGCAATCATCTTTTCAGAGCATTTCTGGAATTAATCCATAAAAATAACATCAACATGGTGGTGGATGTCCGCACAAGCCCCTACAGCAAGTACTCCCCCCATTTCAATAAAAAACCATTAATGAAGACTCTGGAAGAATCAGAAATAGACTATGTTTATCTGGGAAACAAGATCGGTGGAAAACCACGGGATAAGAAGTTCTACCACGAGGACCAGCTCCAGTACCACCTCCTGGAGAAGGATGAAAAGTACCAGAAGGGACTCCAGGAACTGGTGGAACTAATCCCCAATAACACATTGGTGTTGATGTGCAGCGAGGAGAACCCCTATCACTGCCACCGCCACCACCTCATCAGCCAGTCTTTACTTAAAAAAGGGTACAGTATAACCCACATTCGTGGAAACGGTACCCTGGAGAAGGTGGCCAACGATTATCAGGCCAGGCTTTTTTAAATTCTGAAAAAATTTGATAATCAGACCCTAACTGTTAATTCTTATATGTTTGATAGGACATAATTTATATCACAAATACTTATCCCATGGATTGAGGTTAATAATATGAATACTGTCCTTGAAGTGAGTAAAATTGTTAACATACCTCCAGATGAACTTATAGCCAGGGGTATGCCAGCATTTCTGGAGAAGGAAATCAGACTTTCTGAGCTGGAAATCGCTGATCTTCGTGACAAGTACGATGTTGCTAGCAAAGAAGATTTATATAAACTCATTGAATCTAAATCCATCAACAGCCATCCTGCCTGGGAAGACTATATTACCTGGAAAAATAAGGAAAAATACCGGAAAGATCTCGAAGAAAAATTGAAATTAATCCGGTGATTTTTTTTGCTGCAATTATATCTTATTCTTAAGAAAATATCCGAAAACGAATTTAAAGATATTGTGGTCTCCACTCGCCTGTTAGGTGGTAAAACCAGCAATCCCAACAAGTTAAGATTAGATATCTGTGATGGGAACTTTTTTAGATATCTGGCATACTGAAGATGGGGATTATTCATACCACTGGGAACAAAGAGCCCAAAGAGGATTGATAAATCGCTGGGACAATGCACCGGACCACCAACACATTTTCTACATTTCCTGATCACTTCCACTCTGGATCTGATGCACATGTTGTTGAAAGTAAATTGGATCCAAATCCTGAAAAAGCCATACGCACTGTTTTGACATTTATCAGGGAAAATTTAGATTGAAACAACCTTTCCCAATCATAACTAGAATCACCATCCAGCCAGAGTGGAAAATTCTTAATAAACACCGGAGGTAATGTGTTAAGTGAGTGGATTCAGACCGAAAGGTTATATATGACCTCCACCAATGTGGTTATACTGCAGGGGTACCCAAGCGGTCAACGGGGATAGGTTCAGGGCCTATTGGTGTAGGCCTTCAAGGGTTCGAATCCCTTCCCCTGCACTCTAATTTTAATAATTAACTCTTGAAACCATTTCTTTAAACCTTCTATTACGAGTGTCTTTTTTTTTAAAATCCCTTTACCAGGTTAATACCCCTATTTAAATATTAATTAACCTCCGCCTCCGGTTATCTAAAAGCACCTTAACCGATTTATTTATACCATAACGGGCATATATGTGATAAGAAGATTATCATGTTACAACAAGTCCTCGATGCACTGGAAGGTAACCGCACCTTCAGGCGGAAGGTGGAACATATCGAAACCCTCAATGCCCGCCAGGCAGAGTACGGTGAGGTGAAGGGCCTACCATTATCCATCCAGAAGTACCTTCAGGACAGCCGTATTCAACTCTACCAGCACCAGGTTGATGCCACCCAGCTCATCCGGGAAGGGGAGAACGTACTCATAACCACCCCCACTGCTTCCGGTAAAACCCTGGCCTTTAACCTGCCCATCATGGAAACGTTGAGTCAGGATGAGGATGCAACGGCCCTTTACATTTACCCGGCCAAGGCACTGGCCAATGACCAGCTAAGCGTCCTGAAACACCTGGAATCATCCTGCGGACTGGACTTCAAGCCTAATATCTACGACGGGGACACCCCCAAGAACATCCGCCCCTGGATCAAGGAAAACTCACGCCTCATTCTAACCAATCCCTACATGTTACACCTTATCCTGGGCTGGCACCACCAGTGGAGCCGTTTCTACCGCAACCTCAAGTACGTGGTGATTGACGAGGCCCACCACTACCGGGGGGTTTTCGGCTCCAACGTGGCCTTTTTAATCCGAAGGTTAAGACGAATATGCAACCATTACGGTAGTTACCCCCAGTTCATTCTCTCCTCTGCTACCCTGGCTAATCCCCAGGAGTTCAGCCGTAACCTGGTGGGTAAAACCTTCCAGGAGGTTAACCATGATACTTCTCCCAGTGGGAAGAAACATTTCATCTTATACAACCCCTTTGCCAAATGGGGTGATCTTTCCACCCACCAGGAGACCAAGAACCTGTTCCAGCTCATGGTTTTAAACGATCTGCAGACCCTGTGCTTCACGGTTAGCCGGAAGATGGCGGAGATCATCGCCATGTGGACCAAGAAAGAGTTGAATGAAACCAGGCCAGACATGGTTAACCGAATAACTGCCTACCGGTCAGGTTATCTGGCCGAAGAGAGGAGAAAAATAGAGAAGGGACTAAAGACTGGGTCCCTGGTGGGGGTGACCTGCACCAATGCCCTGGAGCTGGGGGTGGATCTGGGTAGTCTGGACGGGGTGATCATCAGTGGCTACCCCGGGACCATGATCAGCACCTGGCAGCAGGCCGGTAGGGCAGGCCGGGCGGAAAATGAGTCCCTGGTGGTGATGGTGGCCTTTGAAAACGCCTTGGACCAGTACCTCATGAAGCACCCTGAATTCCTCTTTCACAAATCCCATGAAAATGCAGTGATCGACCTCCAGAACCGGAGAATAGTCAACGGACACCTCCTGTGTGCCATAAAAGAGTTACCATTAACTGTGGATGACTTTGAAAGATACTTCGAGGCGGACTACGATACGTTAGAAGAGATACGTCAGATGGGCCTGGTACAGGAAACTGGACAGGGATTAACCTATGTGGGGCGGAAGGACCCGGCCATGGAAATCAGCCTGGACCAGATATCCAGTGACCACTTCCGCGTCTTCCATAATAAACGTTTGATGGAGACCATGGACCGGCAACATGCCTACAGTGAGGCCCACGAAGGGGCAGTGCTCATAAATCAGGGGGAAACCTACATCGTGGACCAGTTCAACCTCAAAAAACGAACCATCAATGTCAAGAAGATGGATGTGGATTACCATACCCAGGCCCTTCGGAATGTGGAAGTGACCATTGAAAAAGAGTTGAACAACCGGAAAATTGGTAACTTCTCGGTCTCCTTTGGAGAGGTGAAGGTTACCCAGGACTTCTACAAGTACAAGGAGATGCTCTACGGTAAGACCCTGGCCACCCATGAACTGGACTTGCCACCCTTAAAGTACCATACCCGGGGCCTGTGGTTCACTGTACCAGGAATGGTGGCTGATTCACTGGAGAACATATTCACCAAGAAGGACGCCTACGCTGGTAGCCTGCATGGTGCAGAACACGCCCTTATCTCCATGTTCCCCCTGCTGGTATTATGTGACCGGTTTGATATAGGGGGATTATCCACCAATTACCACCCACAAACCGGGAAAGCAACTATCTTCATCTACGATGCCTACGAAGGGGGAATTGGACTGGCAGAAAAGGCAGTAGAGGTCATGGATAAACTGGTGGAGGTCACCCGGGACATGGTTAAAAGCTGCCAGTGCCGTAAAGGATGCCCAACCTGTATCTACTCCCCTAAATGTGGTAACGATAACAAGCCCCTCCATAAAAGTGGGACCATATTCCTTTTAGAATCTATAATGAAAATGATGGAAGGTGAAACCATGGAATTCCCCACACACCTGACAACTGATCATCACGAGATCTCCAGTCCACCTTTAAAAACATCGATGGTGGGTGCAGAGGGTTATCATGAATTTGAAAATCCCCAGAATCTCACCCAAAAGGGTGAATCCTTCTACCTCAGTGGTAATTACCAGGAAGCACTTTCCTGTTTCCAGAAGGCCCTGCAGATGGATGAAAATCTACTTTCAGCCTGGAAGTACCAGGGCATGATAGAGCAGCAGCAGGACCATCAACCAGAAGCATTGAAATCCCTTAAAAGAGCCCTGCAGATAGACCCGGATAACCCGGAAACCATCTATTACCTGGCAGTTTCCCTCTATAAAACTGGTAACCATAAGGAATGCCGGGATCTTGCGGAAAAACTCACCAGGTTAAGGGGTGACTGGGATGATGCCTGGTGTGTTCTGGGCATGGCTCGACAGGCCCTTAATGAGAATGAAAAAGCTATTCAAGCTTACCACAAGGCTCTTGAGATTAATCCCTTAAATGAGGAGGCTGGAGATAATTTAAAGGAACTTTTGGAAGATTAATGGACTAAATTTATAGATTAATGGACTAATTTATTATATGTCCTGAAGCCACTAGCACCCGAAAAGATTTTCCCCTGCTTAAAATCATGCTTAGGGAATATAAATTAATGTTGTTTACCATGAACTTCTTAAAACTAGAAAATTGTGATTTATACTACCAGGAGACGGGTAGTGGTGATCCTGTTGTATTGGTACACGGAATGGGTAGTGACCATACTGCCTGGGGAGGTCTGGTTCCCTTGCTCCAGACAAATTACCGGGTACTGGCGGTGGATCTACGGGGCCACGGATACTCCTGCAAAACTCCCGGTCCCTACTCCCTGGATCTCTTTGCCACTGATCTATTAAAGTTACTGGAATCACTGGACATTAAAAAAGCCCATTTCCTGGGCCATTCCATGGGTGGAGCAGTTTTACTGGAACTGGCCCTCCATCACCCCGAAAAAATGTATTCCCTGACTCTCATATCCAGTTTTGCCAGGGTAGACCCGCCACTGGAAAAAATATTAAACACACTCCTTAAAATCCTTTCCGAGCAGGGTTATGAGGCCTTTTTTGATGCTTGCCTTCCTCTTACCTATACCCCGGAGTTTCTGGAGGAAAACCAGGAATCTTTTTCTTTGATTAAAGCCACCACCCGTCAAATGGTATCTCTCACCAGTTTAACCGACACCCTGCAGGCCTGTCTTCAGATCGAGCTTAAAGATGACCTGAGTGAAATAGATGTTCCTTCACTGATTATTGCCGGTTCTGAAGATACATTTACCCCTCCTCATCATGGGATTTTCATCAGTAACAACTTAAAACAGGGAAAAATGGTAATTATGGAAGGTGTTGGTCATAATTTGCTGGTGGAACAACCTGAAAAAACTCATTCCCTAATAAAAGATTATTTAAAATTGTCCAGGTTTAAAACTGATTGAGGATAAATAAATGGTTAAATGAGTTATAACATCTAACCTGAGTTGTTCTGATAATCACATTATATGCATAACGGAGTCACATCTATGGAATACCCTGAAAAAACGGCTGGATATAATATGGTGAATAATGTTCCTGTATTTAATGAAGATAACACTCTGGCTGAGATTGAAGAGGCACTGGAGGATGCAGCTCACCAATTCACAACTTTGGATTACATTTATCTCACTGAAGAAAATAACACCCTGGTTGGTGTTATTTCCATTAAAAATCTAATGTCCAGTGGGGATAAAAGTTTAAAGGCCAGTGATATTATGATCCGTGACCTGGTCACCACTGATGTTACCAATGATCAGGAAAATGTGGTTTACCTGGCCCTTTCTCATGGTTTAAAATCCATTCCCGTGGTGAATGAAGAAAAGGGTTTTATGGGGGTGGTGCCCTACGATACCATACTCCAGATATTCAACCACGAGGTGCAGAGTGATGTGTTCAACTTTGGAGGAATATTCCACCGTGTGGGGGATGAATACACCACCATACATTCTTCAGCCCTCCACATGATACGTTCGCGCCTTCCCTGGCTTATAATTGGCGTTATTGGAGGTACACTTGCTGCATCCCTGATTGCCCAGTTTGAAGAACTTCTATCCAGTTTCATTGCCCTGGCCAGCTTCATACCAGTGATGGTGTACATGAGTGATGCTGCCGGGGCCCAGACTGAAGCCCTGATAATCCGTAGCATGGCCCTGGAATCCCACCTCAATGTTCGAAAATACCTCGCCCGGGAAGTAGTGGTGGCCATTACCCTGGCTGCTGTATCCGGTTTGTTTGCTGCTTTTTTAGCTTATATGACCCGTCAAAGCCTAATACTGGGAGTTATTATTTTCCTGGCACTGTTTTTAAGCATCATTGCCTCGGTTACCATCAACACCTTTGCTCCCCTAATTTTAAAGAAGTTTAATTACGACCCGGCATTGGCCACCGGACCACTGGCTACCATATTCAGTGATATAGCTACCCTGGCTATTTATCTGGCAGTGGCCATGACTTTACTCCGTGGAGTTTGATTAAAATTAAACCTGCCCAAAAAAATTAACCTCCAACCGGTGAAAAGAGAATTATCACCTTCTACCACCAGACCTTTATCACCAGCACCGGTGCGACCACTTTAAACTCATTATCTAATTTTTTTATTCCAGAATTCAAAATTCTCACTTATTTCTCACGTTATTTTTAAATGGAAAATTTTAGGATAAATAATTTGATTAATGGAGGGAGTGTGGGGATAGATATGGTCCCTTAAAATAAATTAACATCAATATTACTATTATAATAAAAAAATGTTGTTACAAACTAATAATGTTGGGATAAAGTTATATTGTTGGAAGATCAATAGGGGTTTGAAGAATTAATTTTTGGAGGACCACTATTACATGAACAACAGGGAAACTATATTCATTGTTGGAATTTTTTCCATAATCCTCATGGTGGGATTTGCAATGAGCATTATTAAATTTTAATTTTATTCCCAATGGTATGGGGAAAAATCATTAAGCATATCCCTTTTTAAAAATTAAAATTAATAAGAGCCATCTTGGCTGCATTCTGCTCTGCTTCTTTTTTACTTCCCCCACTACCAGTTCCGTAGTTTTCTCCATTGATAATTGCAGCCATGGTGAAGGTTTTGTTATGTGGTTCCCCTTCCTCATGGACCAGATCATAGGTTAAATCCAAGCTCTCATGGTCGCAAAGCTGATTCAATTCAGATTTGTAATCATAAAAAAATACATCTTTCTGTTCTATGTGGGGCAGCACAGTTTGGGAGAGGAACTCTTTCACTGGTTCCAGACCGAGGTCCAGGTACAAAGCCCCGATAAAAGATTCAAAAACATCGGCAACTACTGAATCTACTTCCCGCCTAGTTAGTTCTGCACCGGCACCCATTTTAGTGTACTGGTCCAATCCCCATTCCGTAGAGTAGGCATAAAGTGCCTGTTTACATACGAAGTTAGCACGCATACGGGTTAATTCACCTTCGTTTAACCCTGGATCCATTTTATATAAAAATTCAGAGACCACCAGGTCCAGTACGGCATCCCCCAAAAATTCCAGGCGTTCATAACACTCATTGAGACCGTTTTCATGGGAATAAGACTCATGTAAGAAGGCCAGTTCGTAAAGATGGGTATCATTGGGTTTAATTGAAAAATTATCCAGTAGTTTCATATTATCACTGATCTATATTAGTATATGTTCTAATATGACTTAAAATAATTTGCTTTTTTTTAAAATATGGTTTAAGCTGACTAAACTCAAAATTGGTTAGTTTTATTAGGCCAATATATTTAATACAGGCATTTCCATTTGTATAATCCTTTTACATTTATTTATCCAGTTCCGGGTTATTGGAGATGTTTACCAGGGCCACCAGGGCCACGAATATCATGGTGAACACGGTAATTAAAGCCATGTCAATGGTGATGTAGTTGTACTGGAAAAATATGAATAATATAGTTCCCAGGGCAGTTATACCATAAACTAACGCAGCTTCACTCCAGTAGGGCTTACTGGTGATTTTCGAACGGATTTTATCATTGATAGTGTCGTATCGGGAAAGGTACAGGGCAAATATCTGGAAGAAAATGTAGACCACCAGAAACCAGCCAAAGAAGTTGGAGACCGGAACTCCGAAGTAGGCACCGGGATTGGTCCACACCCACATACCCTGTAAGGTGGAAGAAAGGGGATCAATGGTTAAATCCCACATAACCATTATAAATGCCGCTATTAGCGGTACCAGGAAAACCTGTTTTCCCTGAAGTTTTCTAGCGTACTGACCAGTTAACACGTGGGCTAAAGCAAAGGAAAGATATCCCACCGCGAAGTAGGCAAATATGATTATAAGGGGAACGGTCATCATCCCCAGGCTAGGTGAGTAATGGTAGTATCCAAAGGGGAATCCTGTGGCTATGCTCAGGTTTTCAAAGGTGAAGCTAACGGCCCAGGTAATCAGGAAAAAAATTAAAATGTTTTTCTTACCATACCTATCCACTCCGTGTAAAACTGCCAGGACGAATATAAATGCCGTGGCCAGGAAGTAATCTACGGATTGTAAATTGGGATCACTGAAGGTAAAAATCATTAAAATGTTAATTACAAAATAAAGTATTATTAAAAACCATCGCAGCTTATTAAAGGAAGTTTTCGGCTTTTTTACTGTGTTAGGCATGTAAATTTCCCCCTAAAATCCCTTTACTAATATGTAATCAGATTTATTTAAAGGCGAATAAATATATTTTGATTTTAACCGTTATGGTAAAAATAAAGAGCCTAAAATTAAAAACAAATTCTTACCACCCCCACCTTTGAATCAGGTGAAGTGATCTAATACTATATATACTAGGTTTATCAGTTAATATTGAGGAATTATCCCCGTGATAATACTAACTATAACTGGATTTTTTTTATTCTGGTGATCTAATGGGTTATTTAATCTGTGGTAAATGCAAAAGCTACTATGAACTTCAATCCGGTGAATCTGTGAAGGACTTTGCCCGTGAATGTAAATGTGGTGGCAAGTTAAGGTATGTGGAAAATATGGATATTGTGGATCCCGGCTGGAAGCCCACCATCATCCCCCGGAAAAGTACCAGAGCAGAAATCCTGAGAAAACAACTAAAATCAATTTCATCCCTCCCCCGGGATTTAAAGTACCGTCTGAGCGGATTCTGGAACCGGCTCCGGTACCGATTCCAAAATGTTCAGAACTGGAATAACACCCAGGGTACCCATGGAAACTACTATGATTATGGAATGAACCCCCTGAATTCCCTCAGAAATGAACTAAATTTAAAAAATATCAGATGGGTCCTAGTTATACCAGTAATAGCAGTAATAACTCTTATACTGACCTTTACTCCAGGTATTCTTACCCTGTTAACCTTTATACTCCTAGCTGCCCTTGGTTACACATTCAACAACCAGATATTAGGAATTAAAAATGCCTTAATTGCCGGCGCCCTTTCTTTCTTTCTGGGAAGTCTTTTTACGGGTTCATTTCTCCTTTTAATTCCATTCACTATACTGGGAGCTATTAATGGAGCAGTCTGTGGGTGGATTGGTGGTTACCTTAAAAAAATAATCTCCCAGAGATCCTTATAATTCATAGAATATTAGTTACCCCTTGATATGAATTTCCACACCGTTGGAGTTATAGCCAGAATTAATCAAACCTTTCTATTTGTTAATTAGTCGTGATGAACGAAATCTACACGTTGCCTAAGATGAATGGTATTCAATTAAAATCACTTTCCCTTAAATTATTCTTAAATTATTTATAGGATATTAAACATAGAAGACTAATGGTGATGGAGTTCACCTTTAACCGCTTATTTTAAGCTAATGACTCCTGTAACAAAGGGAGGAAGCTACATTGATTTATCAAACCTACAAAAAAATTTTGTTACCAACTAATGGTTCTGATTATGCCAATAAAGCTTTAAAGCATGCGGTGTGGTTTGCCAGTGCAAGTGGTTCCGAAATTATTGCTTTGAACGTAATTAACCCTTCTTCATTAGCTGCATTACCCGAAGAGCATATAAGAATCCAAACATTGGAATTACTTAAAGAAGAAGGCAATAAAGCACTGCAAAAGATTTTTGACTTATTAAAATCTAAAACCGATGAAAACTATCCAGAGAAAATTAAACTGACCCCCGTCATTAAAGAAGGTTCTCCTGCAGATACCATAGTTAAAACTGTTGAAGAAGAGGGTATAGATTTAATTACCATAGGTACTTCCGGAAAACAGGGAGTCAATAGACTTTTACTAGGTAGCTTAGCTGAGAAGGTAGTCATGACCGCACCTTGTCCAGTTCTAGTAGTTCATTAAAATATTATTCTAACAAGAAGGCTAGGACAAAATAGAACTAACTGGGTGGGTGTATTAAAATTTTAAACAAAACATTAAAGTTTGTACATGCTAGAGAGCATGAAGACGGAGGATTTTCATTATACAGTGGTGTTCCTGACACTAAAAATACTTATTATGGATTGAAAATCCTGCAAATGTTCAACCAAGAACCTTACAATAGGGAAAAAACAATTGAATGGATTCAAAGTTTGCAAAAGGACAAAATGTACGCTATTCAAGGAGTTTTTTACAGGGTTAACATTTTAAACCTGTTTAATGAAGAAATTCCCGTACCGGCATCCTACATCAATAAATTAAAATCTAAAACCGAGTTTGCCAATTTTGAAGTGGCCTATTACCACACCATCATATCCCATATCTTGAACTTAGACAACTTGGCAAATGTTACCAGTTGGATCCTATCACACCAGAATAAGGATGCAGGATTTGGATTAGGCCGATCTGACATCGTATCCACTGGTTATGCACTGGAATCACTGAATTTCATAGATTCTTCCCTAATAAAAAGGGATAACAAGATTATGAAATTTGTGCATAATTGTTTAGCTGTAGATGGTGGTTTTACGTTTATACCCGATATTTATCCCCCATATATAGAACCTACCTGGGCTGGAATAAAAATCTGTGAAATATTGAATAAAAACCCATTACAAATTGATAAAACCGTACAATTTGTTTTAAATCTTCAAAATAATAATGGTGGATTCCGAAGATCCAAATATATGGGGATTTCCGAATTAGAATACACATTCAAATCATTAAGCGTCCTTAAAAGCCTTAATTATGTGTAAGATTTAGCTGAGTAATTTTAAGTGCTAAATAAAAATAGGAGAGTGTTTTCTGTGAGTACTGTTATTGAAAACATTGATATAAGAAAAATCTTGGATAGTAGGGGAAATGCAACTGTAGAAATAGATATAACAACTGAAAATGGGTTTGGAAGAGCTGCAGCACCAAGTGGAGCTAGTACTGGTGCTTTAGAAGTGGTAGCATTTCCCGAAAAAGGAATAGGCAGTATAATTAACACCTTCAATGAACAGGTTAAAAGGGAACTGTTGGGAATAAACGCCGATGAAACAACTTTAATCGATGATACTCTAAAGGAAATCGACGGTACTGACAACCTATCATCGTTAGGTGGTAATATTACCGTGGCAATATCTCTGGCCGCAGCAAAGGCAGCAGCTTCATCCTACAACCTGCCACTGTACCTGTTCCTAGGTGGTAACTTGAAGAATGAAATCCCCTATCCCCTGGGAAATATGATAAATGGAGGGGCCCATGCCGGTAAAAACGCACCAGATATACAGGAATTTCTGGTTGTGCCGGTGGGTGCTCAGAACATCACCGAAGCAGTTTTTGCCAATGTACAAGTCCATAAAAAAATTGGTGAATTGATAAAAGTCAAAGACACCCTTTCCACAGGGGGAAAAGGAGATGAAGGGGGTTGGGCACCTAACCTTTCAAATTATGAGGCACTGGAAATACAATCCAGAGCCTGTGAAGAAATATCCAATGAAACTGGTATCAAAATCAGACCATCACTTGATTTGGCTCCCAGTGAATTATGGGATGGCTCAAAATATGTGTATACACGAGAAGGTGTCACCAGGGATACCGGGGAGCAAATAGAATTTCTAAAAGAAATTATAGATACCTACCAAATGTTTTACATTGAAGACCCACTACGTGAAGACGACTTTGAAGGTTTTGCGGAATTAACACGAATGGTGGGGGATAAGTGTATTATCTGTGGTGATGACATTTTCGTAACTAACTCCCAGATACTCGCCAGGGGAATAGAAATAGGAGCAGCCAATGCTCTTATAATTAAGCCCAACCAGATAGGTACCTTAAGTGACACCTACCAGACAGTCAAACTGGCTAAAGATAACAGTTATACTCCCGTAGTATCTCATCGCTCTGGTGAAACCACGGACGAAACTATTGCCCACTTAGCTGTTGCCTTCGGTGCCCCTCTCATAAAAACCGGTGCTGTTGGAGGGGAAAGGATTGCAAAACTAAATGAACTCATTAGAATCCAGGAAGAAATGCCGGATCCGGTTATGGCCACACTAAAATAAAATTCAAAGAATTTTTCCAGGACGTTGGAGGAAGAAACTTTGAACCTGTGGAAAGACATTAAAAATCTACCACCATCTGCTCCAAATATGTTGTACGCAGTTATAGAGACTCCCAGAGGTTCAAAAAATAGATATGTGTATGAAACTAGTAGTGAAACATTTGTGTTTCGTGTAGTTTCATATTCCCCCTATTATTATCCGGCTGACTATGGTATAATTCCCCAGACACTCGGAAATGATGGAAATCCCCTGAATATTATGGTATTAATTGACCAACCTACATTTTCCGGGTGTGTTATAAAAATCAAACCCATTGGCATTTTAAAAATGAAAAACAGAAATAAGAGTGATGATAAAATTATAGGAGTTCCCCTGGACGATCCCCACACGAGAAAATTTAAGGATATCCAAGATCTTCCCCTGTCTTTTATCAATGAAGTCACTCACTTTTTCCTAGAAGAATTGTCTGCTGAAATTTTGGGATTTGACAATAAGAAAGAAGCCATGAGAATTATAAAAGGTTCCATGAATAGGTACAATGAAATGATTAGTTTTAGATCTCTTTTCTTATTGGATTAAAGAGAATTTAATTGATTAAATAGACTTAAATTCTTGTTAAGAGTAATTTAAAGATTAAATAGTAAAGGAGGAATAGATATGAATTTATGGAAAGATATACCAACTGGACCCTCAGCACCCCAAGTAGTGACTGCTGTAATCGAGATACCCCGGGGATCAAGAAATAAATATGAATATGATAAAGATATAGAAGCTTTCGCATTGGATAGAGTGTTACACTCACCAGTCCACTACCCTGCAGAATATGGGATTATACCTCAAACTCTCTGGGATGATGGAGACCCCATGGATATCCTGGTGGTAATGAAACAACCCACATTCCCGGGATGTGTCATAGAAACCCGTGTCATCGGAGTTATGCGCATGATTGATGGAGAAGAAAGTGACGACAAGATACTAGGTGTACCCGTAAATGATCCCCAGTTTAAAGATGTGAACGATGTTACAGATATGCCTAAATCATTTTTAGATGAAGTTGCTCATTTTTTCACGGAATATAAACGTTTAGAAGGGAAAACTACCCAAATATTAGGATGGGAAAACGCAGAAAAAGCATTCGAAGCAGTCCAACATTCCATGGAACTATACCAAAAACTATGACTTCAGTTTCCTACTGGGGGGATCACATACCCCCCTATTAGGATGTGATAATGACAATTTGTCCATGAAAATTACCCTAACTTATTCCCGAGCCAGATAATTTTCAGATACACCTCACCTATAGGCCACAGAAATAAAAAAAATCATTGCATACATTCTAAAAAGAACGATTTTTGTTGTTAACTAAATAAAATTTGTTGAATCCAGACACAACACAATAAGGTAAAATTCCAAAAAATTATTATCATATGAATTCATAATTAATAACATGAAATCCACTATCTATCTAAAATGTCCACAGTGCCGTGAACATGGCCTCCTCATTGAACGGCAGGGCAAATATTTCTGTGCCAATTGTATGTACGACTACACACAATTGAATGATGACCGGGGTAAACTAGACGAAATTTTATTAGAAAATATTAGGGAAGGGGGTTTTGGTTTTCCATTTAGCGCTGCCTTGTATGAACGGGTAACCCTGGTCTCTCCCCAGGAAGCAATGGAATATGTCAAAAGATTGGCTGAAGATAATAATATCGAATTAATGCCCAGTAAAGGGATATTTTAAAGCGTTTTTGGCCCTTTCAGTGATCTTAGTTTTAGTTTTCGGAATGTATTATCCAAAATTTATTTAACTATATTTCTTTATTTAACTATATTTCTCAATTTCATTTCCTTAAACTTAATTACAAATTCAGTGCCATTGTCACGGTTTAATTCAATTTCACCATCAATTTGACTAACTAAACCGTTAACTAACTGCATACCTAGTGAACTGGTGTTTCTAAAGTCTAAATCGGACGGTATTCCCACTCCATCATCACCCACTTTTAAGACATAAGTATCATCTTTTTTGGACAGATCAATGAAAACCTTACCTTCCATATCTCCAGGGAAACCGTACTTCATGGAATTAGTAATCAGTTCGTTTAATATTAAACCCAGTGGGATGGCAGTGTCGATATCAATATTTACATCTTCAACATCCAGCAGGAGTTTTACTCGTTCAGGGTCTTTCACATAACTTTGGTAAAGATCCCGGGCTAAAGTGGTGATATATTCTTGAAATTCAATACTTTTTAGGTTGGTGGATTGATAAAGCCTTTGATGGATTAAAGCCATTGATTCAGCACGGTGCTGACTTTCTTTGAAAATTTCAATGGATTCCTGATCCTTCAAATAATTAGATTGAAGATTGAGTAAGCTGGATATAATCATTAAATTGTTCTTAACCCGGTGGTGAATTTCCTTAATAAGCATATCCTTGTCTTCTAACAACAGTCTCAATTTTTCTTCAGTTTTTTTGAGTTCAGTTATGTCCTGAGTAACACCCCTGGTTCCTATTTTTTTGTTGTTTTCATCATATATGGCCTTTATTCGAAGAGAAATGAATCTTCTTTCCCCATCACTCCTAACTATCCAGTGATGGATGGTATAAATAATATCCGAGTCATCGGTTTTCAAGACCTTGGCAGATTCTTCGGCTACTAATTCCCTTTCTTCAGCGGGGACAAAACGTTTGGCATATTCCACAGAGGACATATAGTATCCTCCCTGTTCCTGGGCATTGGTTCCGTACAATCCATAAAAATGGTCATCGAAGGTGAAAAGATCTTTTGCAATGTCGTATTCCCATTTCACCAGTTTAGCCATGTCCATACTTAGAATAAGAAGATCTTGATTTAATTTAAGTTTATCTTCAGCGATTTTAAGTTCAGTTATGTCCTGATTGACTCCTCTAGTTCCGATTTTATTACCCTTTTCATCGAACATGATTTTGAAACGCACTTGCAGGAATCTTCTTTCACCATCCGCCCTAATCATCCAGTGTTGAGGTGTGCTTATAAAATCAGGATCATCCACTTCAAAGGTCTTGGCAAATTCTTTCTCCATTGTTTCATAGGCACTCGGATCAACGAAACGTTCGGTATATTCTTGTCCAGAAATCATGTTACCGCCTTCTTCTTCAGCTGAAGTGCCATATAATGCATAAAACTGGTCGTCGAAGGTGAATAGATCTTTTTCAGTGTTGTATTCCCAGTAAACCATGTGGGCCATATCCATACCCATCACCAGACGATCCTCACTCCATCGGAGTTTTTCATCGGCTAGTTTACGGGCAGTGATATCACGTGATACTGCAGATAGTTTTTCCGGTGTGCCATTGGCGTTTAGGATGGGGGTTACGATTACGTCCCACCATTTTGGTGTTCCTTTTAGGGTTGGGCAGTAGGCGGTGAATTGCGCAGTTTTCCCTTCTCTGGCTCTGGTAAGGGCATAGCGTGCATCTGGTTGAAATTCATCAGGGTAGAAATCAATAAGACTTGTATTTAAAATGAGGCTTACGTCGTCAACTTCCATTAGGTTCTGTCCGCCCTCACTCATCATTAAGAGGTTGCCTTCCAGGTCAAGGACTTTAATGCAATCCGGACTTGCGGCAATAATACTGCGGTTGAATTCCTCACTTTCCCGGAGAGCATCTTCAACTTTCTTACGTTTACTTGTATCCCTGGAGATTGATAGAATCACATCTCTTCCATCGATCTGGAATAGACTGTTACTGGTCTCAACTGGGATTCTTTCACCATTTTTGGTGATGAATTCCGTTTCAAAATAGCTTTTTCCATTTATGATCCAATAAGTGTCTTCAGGAATATCAGCCCTTTTATCAGGGACTATTAAATCATCTAGCCCTAACTTTAAGAATTCATCAGGGGAGTAACCCAATTTTTCCAGGCCAAATTTATTAATTTCAATGAAATTTCCTGGCTGGCGGTTTTCATAGGAAATTATGGTGATTATGTCCGGAGTATGATTAAAAAATTCCTGGAACTGTATTTTAGTTGTATCCAATATTTCCGGTTCAATGGTACTTTTTTCTTCAGTATCCATATCTTTTCCCCCCAAACATGGAAAAAATCATCCCCTAAATTTAATGCCCAAGATTTGAAATGTTAATTAATGAAAATAATAATGCATGAAAGGTTAAATTGGTAGGTTTAATCTTTAATGGTTTATGGTACTATTTACCCAAATATTATATATTTTTTCGCTATGTCCTTTTATGTGTCCATATTGTTTAATGTGATCACAGTGCTTTTTCAAACCATACACTATATTCAACATTTTTAGCTACTTCGTAATATCATGGTTTAACGAAGTAAATTTATTAAATTTTTATTAAATTTTTAATAATATTGCTAGGTGAATATCCCTGAAAGAAAAATCGTCGAAATTACCATATTTTCACTAGTGAGGCTATATGGAGTGGATCATTTACAGGGATTTCTTAGATTTTTAAAATTATAACAGAATCCATCACCCATCGGGGCCTTGAAAAAATTATCTCAGAACAAAAAATAATCACCATCTCAACTTTTCCATCCCCGTGCATGTACTGGTGGTGAGAATAAATAATTTTTTTAGATGGTACATTTCAGGTTACTGCAATATTCCCTCACCAGAGATTAACAGATCATTTATAGTTCAGTAAGAATAATATTTAGACGGATGCACTGGTGTACTTCGTGTCAACCTCAAATTCATACCAGTGCACTCCTACTTTTTACAGTCTGGTTTTGATTGATCCAAAAAAAGAATAAATCTGTTACCGGTGTAGTTGAAGTTGAATTCTATTACCAGAGTAGTTGAATTCTATTACCAGAGTAGTTGAATGTCCGATATGTCCGTTATATTGTCCGATATCAACCCACTGCCTGTCCAATATCAGCCACGACCCAATAAAGGGAACATTCCTAATTCAGTAAAGTTCATAACTGCGCCCTTTTTTCTCTCCAATTGCACGGACAAGTTTTTTATCCACCAGGTCCGCTAAATATCGTCTTAATGTTCGCTCAGTTATTCCCGGGGAAATACGAAGAAAATCAGACATGGTTAAAGAACCGTGTTCCTGCATATAAGACACGGCCTGTATCTGACTGCGATTAAGACCCAGACTCTTTAAATATTCCATGTCGTAGACATTTTTCATCAAGTAAACTGAAAACCCGGCAAATTCTTCTTTAAATTCCGGTTCAGGGAGACCAGCATCTTGTAAAGATCGGATCATCCGGCGAATACCGGATCCATGAACTTCAACCAGACCGGCCTTAAAGAACATCTCCGCAATTAGAGGATTTCGCGGGGATGAAGGATGGGCCTCTTTGAGTTTTTCAATGGTCAATCCACCGAAGAGCTCTCCAGGGTTAAAGAACCATATCTGGTCATCAAATATCTTAATCTGAGTCTGGATCTGGGATTTGAAATAATCCCGGTGGACGATGGAATTTATCAAAGCTTCACGTATAGCCTTGAGGGGGTAATCCCACACTTCTTCCCGAATTAATTTGCCCTTGATTTCGAATTTAACATTGATGGAATTTTTAATGGCTTCCTCAGCTTCTTCAGCCTGCTGGAACAGGTTTCCAGTAATTCTTCGATCAAAGATACTGACCTCATCCTTGAATCTAATGACCCGCACCAGGGCATTGGTGAAGTACTTCTGGGGTTCCTTACCAAAAAGAATAACTGCAGCATTGGTTAATTTACCATTAACTATCAGGTTGAGGCTTTTAAGAATTTGCCAGGTGTCTTCCTCCTCATCGAAAATCCTATCTCTTTTGGCTGCCCGGCTGATGAACCGGGCCACAGATTCAGCATCTATCTCCTCCAGGGTAGCATCGTTGGTCAGACCATCCCAGTTACTGCCCCTTAAGAAGAAATCCCTTAATTTATCCCCCAGTATAGGGGTGGTTTTAGTTCCCTCACGTCTAAAGTATATCCCATTGTAGGAAATGGGGTTAGAACTTTTTTCCACATCAATACACAAAACCTTCTTTTTTTCCCAGGTAAAACAGGAAATAGAAGGACGTATACCCATTTTACTGGTTATTTTAGTGGTTATGGTCCGCACAGTTTTCTCACTGCAATCAAAACCAGTGACATCTCCCTTATCCGAGACTCCACAAAATAAACTACCTCCACTGGTGTTGGAAAATGCAGATATTGCCCGGAAACCATGTTCATTCATGGATTCTGTAAATTCTACTTGGGTTCCTTTGCCTTCGTCTAAAATTCTGGAGAAATTCATTATAAAGCTCCAATTTCAATTATATTTTTTAAGTCAACCATAATCCTTGGGTTTCAAGATTTATACATCTTCCTATACTTCTTTCCGGTTATACCAGTAAAGGAGGTGGTGACTATTTCAGCAGATTATCCAGATTCAATTTACCATCTACTTTTAAAGGCTCCCCGTGGGCCGGGCAGACCCAGCTGAACTCACAGTCCTGTATGACTTCCAGGGAGCTTCTCAGAACTTCATCATCCCAGTTCATAAAGGATTTCATGGGAGCAATTTCGCCATGGGATGTTCTAAAAAGGTCACCGGCCAATAAAACGTCCTTATATAGTAAACATACATGGCCGGGGGTGTGTCCGGGAGTGGGTATAACTTGCACTCCATCCACACCCAATTTTCCATCTTCAGGGTAAGTATTTATCTTATCCGGCTTTTCCACCCTCATGATAAATGAAATTAACCTTTTTATTCCCGGACGGTTTATATCTTGGTAGATATAAGGGATATCTCCCGCAGATGCCCATATTTTAGCCCCAGTTTCCTTCTGCATGAAGGCCAGGCTCCCTACATGGTCCACATCGTGGTGGGTGATAAGGATATGCTTGATCTTGTCAGGTTTTACCCCTATAGTTTTCAAATCATTTAATATTCCTTTACCCTGCCCTGGGCGTCCTGTGTCAATTAAAATGGTTTCTTCACCCTTAATTAAGTAGGCATAGTTTCCTCTGGTTGAATCGAAGGCATATACTTCCTCAGTTATTTGCAATTTAATTCCCTCCATCTACATGGTCATATAAGTATGTGTACTGAATTTAGGACCTTAAGTAATCTTAACAGTAGGTTTTACTGGTAATTAATTATTTTGAAGTTTATGATTCAGGCCAGTATCATGGCCCCGCCCAGTACCAGGCTAATGGTCACCAGTACCGGTATGTATATCTTTTCAAAGGTTTGGGGATCGATCTTCCTGAGGAGTTTTGGCCCTAAAAATGCGCCTACCGCTGCTCCTCCTGCTAGGAGGAGTATTAAAGTCAGATCCAATTTTCCCAGTAGGAAGTATCCACCCATACCGGTGAGTGAATTGAAGATGAGTACAAATACTGTGGTCCCCACCACCATCATGGCGGGCAGGCCTAAACTGTACAACCCGGCACTGACTGGTGGTGTTCCGCTTATGCCAAATATTCCAGCCAGTAACCCGGATGCCACTCCAAAGAGAGAAGCTATTATTCGCCTGGGTCCGGTGAGTATGATGGGTTCCTTTTCATTGTTTTCTTCCTTTCCGGTTTTTGAATTTTTATTCCTTTTCCAGAAACTCCGAACCATGGGAATGAGCATTAGAAGGGTGAAAACTCCTAAGAGTCTTCTTAAAAGGATGGAAGGTATCATGTTGGCCAGGTAGGCCCCTATCAGTGTGCCCACTATTCCCCCTACTCCTAAAACTAAGCCGGTTCTAATATCCACGTTACCCTCCCGGTAGTGGCTAAAGGCACCCACTGCAGTGGTGGGTAACACCGAGGCCAGTGATGTGGCCACTGCTACCTGAGTGGGGATTCCGAAAACCAGGGTTAAAACCGGTACGTAGAGCCCTCCACCACCACCTCCCATGGTGGAAACTAAAAGACCGATTAAAAATCCAAATAGGGGAATAAAGAGTTGACTAATATCTAACATCCAGTTTGCCTTCTTGTAGGTTTAATTAATATTATGGCCGCGTGCATGTTCATTTTTAACAATCTTACTGATACATTGGGATTTAAATTGATTTTTGATTGGAAATTTTAATTAATAAATGTTTGAAACAATCCCGGCTGTTATTCTGGTTCATCCAGGTCGTCCAGTATTTTAAGTGCGTATTCCCTCATTAAATCCTCTTTTAGGAGTATCAGTTTTTCATTTTTCTCTTTCCCAAATACCACCAGACTATCACCGGGTTTTATATTGAATTTGTCACGGGCCTCTTTGGGAATAACGATCTGTCCCCTTTCTCCCACTTTCACCTTTCCAAATAGATGGTTATCCATATAACTTCCCATAAACTGTCTCTCCATTATTTTTTAGATTCTACTTATCCCTGACACATGATAAATATAAATTTTCATATAATTCATGTTTATCATATATTTCATACAATTCATATTTAAATTTAGCTTACTATTTAGTAGTAACCTTAAAAAATTTGACCTTGACTGACTCCAAATTAATGAAAATACTCCAAAAAACAGTTCATTCCTAAAAAGGCAGGCCCTGCCTAGTTTGAATAAAATCAACAGAGGGTATTAAAAATAAGAAAAAAATTATACACCAATTAGAACCAGAAAATATTGATAATAAGAGTGGATCATAAGTCAATCCAATTTTTTTAAAATTCTCCCCACTGTCTTCCAGGTTCGGGTGGTAAGTTCCCGACCAAATTCTTTTTCCACCCAGCGCATTAAATCTGGTGTTTTCCCCTGGGATAAATTGACTACACTGTAGATTGCACGGTTATGTGCGCCTAAAACAATAAAACCCCCGTTATCTGGATGGTAAGGGAATTTGAATTCTGTTTCTAACTTATTTTTTAGGAAAGTTACATTCGGTTTACATTGGGGGGTGTCTTCAACGTTTTTGAATGGATTTTCACGGACCAAAGATTGTAAATCATCTTTACTGTAAATAATAGCAGTGCTCTGAATATCCAGTTTATTTTTAAGTGCTTTTTCAATGGTTGCTTCCAGTTCACTGGTTTCTCTGGACCCGGTTTTAAAAATGATATTTCCACTGGAGATAACACTTTCGACCTCTTCCCCTCCCAGATCACGAAAAACAGCACGTAAATTTTCATTGCTCATACTGGGATTGGAAGGAGTGATCCCCCGAAGGAGAGCCACGTACTTAGTCATTAAAACATCACCTCATTTTACATTTTTCCTCCAACTATATTATGGAACTCCGGCCCTAAAAATTATCCATGGTGAAGTTGAATACCATATTTCATGTAGTACAGTCAACTTCTTATGAATAGAAAAATAAAGTATTAATTAATTAGGGAAGAGGTGGAATCATGGAAGGTAGTGTAAGTTTTGCAACGGATATTAAAGGACATAAGGTGTGCAAATTTGAAGATGATAAAGTTGCAGTGACTATTGTCCTTAAAAAGGATTATTCTGATGTGGAGGATAAACTCCGAAACTCGGATATACTTAAAGATATTGAAAATGCTTTGGAAACTGTATCCGCTACTGATGAGTTTAGAGAACTGGTGGATAGTTACGGTATGCTGAATATCGATCGAATTGAAGGTTAGATAAAAAAAATATTTTTTAAATAAAAATAATTCACTTTTTTGAATCTACCCCCTGCATCAGGGAGTAAATAATTTCCTTACTTCTTTTTATTAACTAACACATCCCCCCAGAACAACTAATTTATATCCTATGATGGGAAACTTATCAAAGTATAAATCTAACACTGTGATTATCTAGGAGTCGAAAATAATGATGGAAGAGATTTACGATCGTTCCTTAGAGGGTGAAATAACCAAAGAAGATGCATTAAAACTGGTGGATGCCAACCATTTCCAGTTATTTGACACAGCAGACCGGTTAAGGCAGGAAATTGTGGGAGATGAAGTTTCCTTTGTGGCCAACCGTAACATCGACATCACCGACCACTGTATTATTGGATGTGCTTTCTGCTCCTTCCGGGATAACATTGGATATGAAATGACCACTGAAGAAATTTTGGAAAGCATTAAAGAAGCAGTAGAAGTTAAAGCCAGTGAAATATGCCTATTTGGAGGGGTTATGCCCCACATGACAGTTGACTTTTACTGTGACCTTTTTTCATCCATTAAAGAAGAATACAACATAGAGCTTCACAGTCTATCCCCAGTCGAAGTTTACCATGCGGCTAAAGCATCCAATGTTACTACCAGGGAAGCTTTAACTTCATTTAGGGATGCCGGACTGGACACCCTTACTGGTGCTTCGGCCGAGATACTGGTGGACAGTGTACGGGAAAAACTCTGCCCTAACAAGGTTTCCACCCAGGAATGGGTGGACATTATTACCGAAGCCCACCAACTAGGGATTCCCAGCACCTCTACCATTATGTACGGTAGTATTGAAACCTGGGAGGACCGCATTGACCACCTGATGATCCTGCGGGATATCCAGAGGGAGACCAGTGGTTTCACCGAACTGGTGCCCATGACCTTTCTGGGAAAAAATAACCTGATGGGACAGGAATCCAGTGGTGCCAGTGGCCTTGATGACCTGAAATTACACGCCATAGCCCGGGTAATCCTGGGGAGGGATATACCTAATATTCAGGCCTCATGGATTAAGATCGGTACCAGAATGGCCCAGATGGCCCTGTGCTGTGGAGCCAATGACCTGGGTGGTACCATGATGGAGGACCTCATCTCCATTGCTGCGGGTTCATCCCACGGAGAGTACCTCTCCCGGGAGGAGATGCACACCCTGATCAAGGATATAGGTCGGATCCCCGTGGAAAGGACTACCCAGTATGAACGGGTAAATTAAAAATCCTCCCCACAACACATAACTCCTCCCTACTTTTTCTTTAAAATCAGTCATTATCTTTGTGAATTATTATTCTACTTGTTCGAGTTTTAACCGGTCTCGTATAATTCTTTGACCTTCTTCAATTCATCAACAATGGCTATTTCCTGGGTGCAGTGTTCTTCACACTGTTTGCAGGCAGTGCAGACGGAAGCTCTACGATCCTCCAGTAGTAGGGCTTCGTAGGAAAACTGGAAACTGGCTTTTTCTTCTGGGCTGCCGAAAAGATGGTAGTCATTATAGCGGGCAAAGTTCTCTGGTATGTCCACTCCGGCCGGGCAGGGTAAACAGTAGCCGCAGCCAGTGCAGTTGATGGCTAGTTTATCTTTAAAGATGTCCCTGGCTTTACCAATGATCTCCAACTCCTTTGAACTTAAAGAATGGGGTTCGGCAATATTGGCTATCTTTAAATTTTCTTTAACATCTTCCCTGGTGTTCATGCCACTTAAAACCACTGATACCAGGGGGTTATTCCACACCCATCTTAATGCCCATTCAGCAGGTGTTCTTTTAATTTCAGCCTGGTTGAATACCTCCTGAACTTGTGGTGGGATGTTGGATGCTAGTTGCCCTCCTCTTAAGGGTTCCATGACGGCAATCCCTAATCCTTTACTGGCTGCGTATTCTAGTCCCTCAGTTCCGGCCTGGTAAACCTCATCCAGATAGTTATACTGCAGGAGACAGAATGACCAGTCATAGTAATCCACGATCTCCTTAAACAGGTCCAGGCGATCGTGGAATGAGAATCCGGCATGTTTTATTTTTCCCTGGTCCAGGGCTTCCTCTAAAAAGGTTTCGAATTTTAATTCTTTCATTTTCTTCCAGTATGCCTGGTTAAGGCCGTGCACCATATAAAAGTCAATGCAATTGGTATTAAGACGTTCCAGCTGGTGTTCCAGATAACGTTCCATATCCTCCTGATTTTCAATTCTCCAGCTGGGGAGTTTGGTAGATAACATAACCTTATCCCGGTATCCATCTTCCAAAACACGGGATAAAAAGGGTTCACTCTCCCCGGTGTGGTACAATCCCGGGCTGTGGTAAGGATAGGCGGTGTCAATGAAGTTAACTCCCTGGTCAATGGCCTGGCGGATCATGACGGTGGCTGTTTCTTCGTCAATTCTGGCAGGATCATCCCCCAGTGTAGGAAGGCGCATACACCCAAAGCCCAATACTGAAAACTGCTCGTTGGTTTTTCCAAAATTTCTGTAAAGAATGATAATTCCTCCTTCAGTAGAATTTCTTTGAACATTAAACTAAATTTTTTAAAAATTACTAAATTTCCAGATACAGTGGTCTAGGGTGAGTGTCTCTTTTTGACTTCACCGTGATCTATATTTAGAACCACTATCAAATATCAACTTAATCAAATTAAAATAGTAATCAGGGTTTAAAGTAGTTTTTCTAACCATTTGGTAATCTAATTACCATTTGGTAAGCGAGGAGTTGAATTATATGGAAAACAACCATATTCATGAAATATATCACACCATTGAGGATACATTTGATTATCTGGGGAAAAAGTGGAGTATTAAGATTATTAAAGGTTTTTTCTGCCATTGCATACATTTTAAGGATTTTTTAGAAATGAATCCTGATTTAAGCAGTAAAGTACTGTCGGAACGGTTAAAAGAACTGGAACAGAAGGGTATAATTGAAAAAAGGGTAATTAATTCTTCACCAGTTCAAACCGAGTACCATTTAACTGTGAAGGGAGGGAAGTTAAACCGTATAATTTACGAGTTTTTCATGTTCGCTGCGGAAACCACGGAAAATCCCAGTGAAGAATTTAATTTACAGCTGAAAGAGGAACTTGAAGATCTATTCCAGGTTTAAATAGATTAAATTTTTTTGGTAAAAATTAAATTTTTACCTAAACTCCCCCTATTCCCCATTCCGGGGGCCGTGATATTTATTTATTTCAAGGTACAATCATTACCCATGCCTCGGGAAAGTATTTATAAGCGTTATAAACCGGAATTTATACCACAACTAAATAATAATCAAGGTTCTTACTGGTTCCTTTTCAAATCCAACAAAATTATGGTTAAAAATAATGGCAATTCCATACAAATTCCTTTTTTAAAAAATTTAGAGGATTTAGATATTGCACCGGAAAGATCCCAGTACCTGGGCACGTTCGATGGATTTCCAGCCTACACTGGAGAGTTATCACCTCAAAGTGCTACACCGGTAGAAATGAATTTTCTAGATCTTCGTTCACTTTATGGGGCTATTAGTGAGGATCTGTACCTCCTGGCAGGCCGGGCATCTCAAATAGCACACTGGGACCGGACCCATCAGTTCTGTGGGCAGTGCGGGAGTCCCACCAAGACCAAGGGGGATGAAATGGCTAAAATTTGCCCTGAATGTGGTTTTACGAGTTTCACCCGCCTTTCACCGGCAGTGATTACCGCTATTGTAAAAGATGGTAAATTACTCATGGCCCAACACACCAGAACCACCGGAAACATGTATGGCCTGATTGCCGGGTTTGTGGAGGCCGGTGAGACACTGACTGAAGCTGTGGAAAGGGAAACTCTGGAAGAAGTGGGTTTGAAGGTTAAAAATATAAGTTATTTTGGCAGCCAGCCCTGGCCCTACCCCCATTCCCTGATGGTGGGCTTCACTGCAGATTATGATAGTGGAGAAATCCAGGTGGATGGTAAGGAAATTGTGGATGCCCAGTGGTTCAGTCCAGATGAACTTCCCCGGACACCGTCGGGTATGAGTATTGCGGGGGACCTGATTCAGTGGTATTTGGACCATTATTCACCTTAATCACCCCACAACTTAATTTATTTTTTTTTAAACCCCCTTAGATCTGCTGAGGTAATGTGCCATATAAATCAACAATATGTGAACAGTTATTATTAAATAATTATAAAAGTTATAAAATATAGACGTTATTATAATGATTTCTGAACAGATTATACTGATTGGTGCCTTACTTCTTTTCATTAGCATCATAATCAGTAAAACTTCCCACCGACTGGGAATACCCTCGTTACTGGTTTTTCTTTTCATTGGGATGCTGGCCGGGTCAGAAGGTATAGGTGGGATATATTTTGATGATCCCGTGGTTGCCCAGTTCATTGGTATTGTTGCTCTGGTTTTCATCCTCTTCTCAGGAGGTCTGGACACCAAATGGACTGATGTTAAACCAGTTCTATGGAAGGGTGTTACCCTCTCCACTGCCGGTGTTGTTATTACCACCCTGACAGTCGGCTTATTTATAAACTGGATTACCGGGTTTTCATTAACAGAATCTCTTTTAATGGGTGCAATTGTCTCATCAACTGATGCTGCTGCAGTATTTTCTATTTTCCGTTCTCAAAAGTGTGGTTTGAAAAATAAGTTGGAACAGTTACTGGAACTGGAAAGTGGAACCAATGATCCCATGGCCTACTTCATGACCACCACCCTCATATTTCTCATACTGAACCCCACTACTTCGATAGGGTCCATGGTCCTGTTACTCATACAGTCTATAGGATTGGGAGTTATTATTGGAGTTATATCTGGGAAAGGGATGATCAAAATCATCAACAACATTAAACTCCATGTAGATGGACTTTACCCGGTATTCACCATAGCCTTGGCCTTTTTAACCTTCTCCGTCAGTCATTTCCTCGGAGGTAATGGATTTTTAAGTGTTTATATCGCTGCCCTTATACTGGGAAACAGTTATTTTGAAAACAAAGATATTCAGTTACAGTTTTTCGATGGTATGGCCCTCCTAATGCAGATAATAATGTTCCTGGCCCTGGGATTACTGGTTTTCCCCTCCCAGATCATTCCGGTAATGGGTATTGGGCTGGTAATTTCATTCTTCCTCATGCTGGTAGCCCGGCCCCTGGCGGTTTTTCTATGCCTTACACCATTTAAAGTCCCTTTAAAGGACAAGACCTTTGTTTCGTGGGTGGGTATCCGGGGTGCGGTACCCATTATATTTGCCACCTACCCCATAGTATCCAGTATCAGTGGGGGACAGATGATCTTCAACCTAGTCTTCTTCATCACCATAACCTCCGCCCTACTACAGGGATCCACCATCAATGTACTAGCCCAATACCTGGGTCTGACTAGCAATAAAACGAAAGAATGAACCTTTACAAAAAAAAAGAATAACTGGGGAAAAACTTCACTGTCGGATTATACTTCGCATCTTACTCTGTAGCTCAGCATACTCCTCTTCCAGTTCATACCGGAATAAGGACGAAGTTTCATTTCCCTGACGTAGCAGCCTTATTTCTTCCAGTATTTGCAGTATCTTCAAACGCAAATCCTGCACATCCTTATATTTCCCGGAAATTCCATTCTTAATGGCTGATAATTGACCATTATCATTATGAGATTGGTGTTCCACGGAATTAACTGTCTGGTTATAGGTGGTGTTGTATGAATCCAGGGCATAGATAGGCAGGGTGGAAATTAAAACCACGGCTACGCAGATCAATATTGTTTTTTTCCAACCTTTATCACCTCCTCCTGTTGAGTACATAATAATTGACATTGGTTTAAAAATATTTATTCCAACTTTAGGCCCATATTTCACCAGTTAATGCCCTAAAAAGGTTGTAAAACTGATAATTAATAATTAATAATCATTACAGTAACTAAAAGATCATACTACTGCAGGCTTAAGTGGGGGATGACTCCAATACACGTACCTAATAAATTTATATGTTAAAATATCCATAATTCCATAATAACATACTTTTATAATGTAACAATTCAGGGTTTATGGTGACGAAATGGCTGGGGAGACAATTTTAGTAGTGGAAGACGAAGGAATAAGCGCCATTGAAATCAAGGAGTGCTTGGAGTCATTGGGGTACCAGGTTCCATCCATTGCTAAAAGTGGTAATGAAGCAATACAGGAAGCATTTTCCATTGAACCCGACTTAATTCTAATGGATATTACTTTAAAGGGAGATATGGATGGTATTGATGCCGCCACCATTATCAGAAGTTTTATGGATATTCCCCTAATTTATCTTACTGCCCTTGATGATGTGGAAACCTTTAATCGGATGAGCGAAACCCAGGCCAATGCGTATCTAATTAAACCCATTGAAGAGGCAGAGTTACGTAACAACATTCAATTGGCCTTGAAAAACTATGAAACCAGACAAAGGGAAATGGCCAATGAAAAAATGCTGGGATTGAAAGATGTTCAGATATTCATGCGTAGCGCCCTCCCAGAACTGGTGGCTAACATTCCCATTTCCGAAAGAAGTGGTTTTTTATCACGATTCATGCGTCTTTTCGAACAGAATATGAAGCCCCTCTTCATACAATTCACCAGAAGCATCACCCAGGAACCATACGAGGATCTCAGTGATCGGGACAAAATGAGGATATACCTTTCCTGGATTTCACAGTTATACGAAAACCTGGGTTTCAAGGTATTAACACGTACCAGGGACGATAAAGGCTTGATGACTGTTAAAAAATGTTCATGGGCACCTATTCGACCTAAGGATGTTTTTCTATGCTTGATCTGCCAGAGCATAATGCAGTTAACCTATTCCTGGACTGGTCTTCCGGGTACAGTGAAAGAGGAAGCTACTACCGGGGCCTTGCAATCAGTGTGTAAATTCGATTATGAAATGGAATAATCCATATGAAAAAATCCTTAAAGCGATATAAGGTTCGATTAAATTGGTTAAGCTATCTAAATAAATTTGTAAGATTTTTTGATATTCCTTTTGTGACTTAAGTCACAAAAAATTGTATTAAATATATGGTATGGTGAACCCATTAACTAAATGTAATGCTAAAAATTGTGAGTATATCTAAAAATTTAGGAACGTTTATATTATAAGTATCCCAGTAGTACTTACAGGTCTAAAGGGGATAATGATGAACGACAACAATAATGGTTGGAATGATCAAAACCGGATGAAAATATTGAAAAATGAAATATCAAATCTAAAAAAGGAAATCGCCTTTAAGGATGAAATCTTTGGCATCACCCCTAACTACATCCTAATAATTGGATTAGACGGTGAGATCTTAGAGGTGAATGGCTCTGTTAAAAATTTGAATTACCGGGTAGATGACGCCGAGATTCCAGCCCAGCTTTCACAGCTCAACATTATACCTTCCAATGAATTTTATAAGTACACTCAATCTATTGATTCTATTTTTAATAACAAAATTAATGAACCCTTTGAATCATTCCTTTTAGGTAATGGGGGAGGAATTAGATATGTTAAAGTAGATCTTTCCCCAGTAAAAGCAGAGGATGAGATAATAGCCATCTCAATCTTGGCCAGGGACATAACCGACCTTAAATTAATGGAAGATTCACTACAGGAGTCATTGGCTATTCAAGAGGCCACCCTGGAATCTGTTTCCAATGGAATTGTAGTGGTTAACAACCATAAAAAAGTAATTTGTTACAATCATAAATTCCTAAAAATGTGGAATATCCCGGAAGAATTACTTGAATCCGATGAAAACCATGTATTGAACCATATCTCAACCAGTTTAGAAGATCCAGTGGAGTTTCAATCAATTATAAAAAACATCTACCAGCACCCCCTCGAGAACAGCACCCACATTTTAAGATTCAAGGATGGACGAGTTTATAAAGCTTACTCGCAACCACATATCACTGACCACACCATAACTGGAAGAGTATGGAGCTTTCATGACATTACGCACCTTAAACAAACTAAAAAATCATTGAAAGAATCTGTTGCTTACTATAAAACTATATTTGAGCATTCTGGAACCGCAACTCTCATTATTGAAGAGGATAACACCATATCCCTGGTTAACTCAGAATCAGAAAAAATCTTAGGTTACCCTCCCTACGAGGTTATGGGAAAAAAAACATGGCTTGACTTTGTAGTTCCTGAGTGCCAGGAGCAGATGAGGGAATATCGGGAGTTAAGATATAAAAATTCCAAACTAGCTCCAGATAACTATGAATTCCGTCTGGTTGATAAAGAAGGTGAAGTTAAAGATATAATGGCCAATATTTGCATTATTCCCGGAACAAAAAGGATTTTAGCTTCTATATTGGATATTACCGAACGAAACGAAGTTTTAGAAAAAATTACAGATAGTGAGAATAAATACAGAACTCTGGCCGAAGCTGTGGAAGACTTTATTTTTATGTTTGATAAAAACGAGCGTCTGGAGTACATCAATGAATACGCTGCCCGCAAATGGAAACTTAACCGTCAAGAGGTTATGGGCAAACCACGTAGCGAAATATTCCCCCCTGAGGAAAATGAACTACAAAGCAAGTATATTCAGAGAGTAGTGGCCATAAAAAAGACACTGAGAGGTGAAAACTTAGTCACCATGTGCCCGGACTCCATGTGGCTGGACACAGCCCTTATCCCCCTGAAAAATAATGGGGATGATGTGGAAAAAGTTCTGTGTGTGGCCCGAGACATCACCGAAAGGAAAGAATACGAATTACTCTTAGGACGACAAAATGAAATTCATAAATCCATGGGAACGATCTTAACTGAAGCAATCTTATCCGAAACAGAAGAAGAACTTAGTCAGACATGTTTGACTGTTTGTCAAGATATTACCGGTAGTGAATTCGGTTTTATCTGCGAAAAGGATGAATACGGCTCTTTTCAGACCAGAGCTATCAGTGAAGATCTTCTAACCAAGCACAATTTACTGAATACAGATTTTTATCCCCTGCTCCGCAAGCTCAATATCAAAATCATATGGGAAGAACTCAAAACCAACAAAAAACCCCTGATTTACAACCATTTCTCTCCCCTTAAAGTCAATTCTTTAGGTGAAGATAAATTTCCTAAAAATATCCTTATGGCTCCACTGTTAAAAAATGGAGAATTCATGGGACTCATTGGATTATGCAACAAAAAAACCAACTACGATTTTTCAGACAGTAAAGCCATGGAAAGCATTTCCACTACCATTGTAGAAGCATTACTCCGTAAAAGGGCAGAAGAAAAATTGAAAAAGGCATTACATGACAAGGAAATGCTGGTGCGTGAAATCCACCACAGAACCAAAAACAACCTGATGATCATGGCCAGCCTCCTCAACCTCACCTCTGCGGATATTGAAGATGAAAAAGCCAGGGAGATATTCCACCAGATCCAGACCCGGGCCAAATCCATGGCCCTCATCCATGAAAAACTCTATCAATCCACAAACTCCAAAGAAATCAACTTTGGAGAGTACATACGACACCTCTCCCGTGATCTATTCCACACCTTCTTAAGAGAACCAGGGAGGGTGCAACTGGTACTGGGATTGGAGGATTTAAACCTGGACATTGACACTGCCATACCACTGGGCCTCATACTAAACGAGCTTCTAACCAATTCCATGAAGTATGCGTTCCCCGAAGAAAGTTATGGTACCATCACCGTTAAATTTTACAAAAAGGATGAAAAATACGTGATGAAAGTGAACGATGACGGAATTGGATTACCTTCCGACTTGGATGTAGATAAAACTGATACTTTAGGATTGCAGTTGATTAAAAATCTTATTGGCCAAATAGACGCGGAAATTAAGATCCAGGTAGACCATGGAACACAGGTAACCATTAAATTTTCTGAAAAAGACTATTTATCCTGATTTTTCTCATTTCAGGATTATTCTATTTTTTTTATGACCAGATTTATTTTGATACCTTTTACCTTTTTTACCATGCGGAAAGACATTGAAAAAAAATGTTTTGTGAAGGATATCATTTCCCAGTGGACACCCTTATTCCCCTATAAATTTAATATTCCCTAAGAAATTATAATGAATTTAGTTAGGTTAATATCCCAGAAAAATTAGAAATGTTGTTAGAAACCTAAGTTGAGGGATTAATGTGTCAGATGATAATAATAATCAATTATTGAAAGAATTAACAGATGATAATCCACAAAAAAGGATAGAAGCTGCCGAAAAATTGGGTGAAGCAAAAAGCCCCGATTCCATTGGCCCGCTTATCGAAGCGTTAAACGATGAGAATCCCCAGGTCCGTTATGCCTCAGCCAAGGCATTGGGATTGATAGGAGACCCGGCCATAGAACCTCTGGTAACCATATTAAAAAGTGAAGAAGGTAATATTCGCCGGTACGCCACCCTGGCCCTCAAGGATATCAAGAGTGACACCGTGGTTGACCATCTGGTGGAAGCCCTGAATGATGAGGATTGGAGTGTGCGCAAGTTCGCCTCCAAGGCACTGGGTGAGATAGGTAACCCTGCTGCCGTGGACCCCCTTATTGAAACCCTTACTGATGAAGATTGGGGTGTGAGGGTAGCCGCAGTTAAAGCACTGGGTGATATTGGTGATGAGCGGGGTATTGACCCCATCAAAAAGGCCCGCCGCGCAGCAACCGGGGATAAAGAGTTTAAAAAGGCAGCTAATAAAGCTTTGAAAAAGATACCAAAGAAGTAGATTCCTGCAATAAGAAGTAGATTCGGCAATCTACTACTCATTTTTATTTCTTTTTTTCCCAGGACATAATGTACTCCATGAACCCTGAATTTTCATTGGATTGCATGGATTTAATAAGAAATCCATGTCGCTGGTAAAATCTAACTGCCTTTACATTGTAGATGTAAACACTCAGTTCTAAGTAGGGATACCGTGATTTACAGTAATCAAGGAGTTTTCCACCTATACCCTTTCCCTGGTGCTTTTCCAGAACGAACAGTGCACCAATAAAGAAATTATCCCGAACACTGATGAAACCCCTTACTAAGCCCTCTTTTTTATAGATAAAATTAGTGGAAACCGGTATATAACCCTCTTTAAGGGGCTGGTAATTGTCAGTCCAGTACTTCTTGGATATGAAACTGTGGGCAGATATGGTGGTCTCCAGCCATACATCCATAACTTCATCTACTTCATGGGATTCTAATAGTTTAATCATCTCCCCGCCATCCCTAAATCTAAGGAATAAACATCCTCAAAATCTACATTTACCCCTCAATTTTCATTTTAGTTTTTAAATATTTTAAATCCTATTCTATTCTTTATCCATAAATTTAGTTTATTTATCCTTAATTTGGTAAAGGTCAGTGCGTCTGTTTTTAAGAAGGGGGAGTTCCTGTCGGGTCTGGGATATTCTATCCAGATCAAGGGAAGCATATAATATTTCTTCTCCGGTTCCTGCTTCAGCAATTACCGTTCCCCAGGGATCGGCCACCATGGAATGACCGTAAGCCACGTAGGATGCATTGAGATCTCGGGAGGGTGATGCAGCAGCCAGGTAAACCTGGTTATCCATGGCTCTCACCCTTATTAACGCTTCCCAGTGGGCGGGTCCAGTGGTGAGATTAAAAGCACCAGGGATAATCATTAGTTGAGCCCCTTTCAGGGCCATTAGGCGCAGTAATTCACTGAAACGGATATCATAACAGATGCAAATACCGATCCTGCACAGTGGTGTGTCTACCACGGTAAGTTGATCACCAGGAGAAAGGGTTTCTGATTCCTTGAATCTGATTTTACCCGGTACATCAATATCAAAAAGGTGAACTTTGCGATGCCGGCCAATTATTTCCCCATGGGGATTGAAAAGGAAACTGGAATTATATATTTTCCCCTTATCTTTTTCTGGAATGGAACCAGCAAGGATATGAATTTTTTCCCGCTTAGCAACCTCAGAAATAGCTCCTAAGCTGGGGCTGCTATCTGCTTCCTCGGCATATTCTGGAAATAGGCTAGTTTCGTAGGGGCAATTCCACATCTCGGGAAGTATTACCAGGTCCACTTGGGGGGCGGCTTGGCTGATGATTTCCAGTGCACGGGTTATATTTTCATTCTTATCTTCAACAACCCTCATTTGACACAGTGCAACCTTGAAATGGTCCTTCATTTTCACTAACCCCTTTACACTTGTCTATTAAATTCTTCTGGTTAATAAGTTAAACCTTATAACCCGGGCAGTTTCCTCCTTCAGGATTAGTAAAATTGTGTGAACTTCTTAAAAATGGACAAAAAATTTTAATATGAATGAAGAAGATTAATGAAAGGCAGACACTGATTAATATCTAATTTAATATCCGGCCTATTATCTGTTTATAATTTATCACTTTAATCAGCCTTATAAACTCCAGAATAATCTAAAAATGCCTTCATATACTGGTAGGATAAATTCAAGCTCCCGGGATCCGTTTTATTGTGAGGGGATAAAACTTCACACACCACCGAGGTGATACCATTCTGATTGCTTACGGTGGAAAGAACACCAGGGTATGGTCCCACCTCCACCAGGGGCGATCCAGTTCTATTCCCAACGTACTGGGCTAACTCCTGGCTTTTATTATTCTGAGGATAGTATATAATGCAATTTTTTCCCGGAATGTCGTTGGGTTGTGCGGAGTGGAAATCAACCAGCAAGGTAACATCACACTGGAGGGAAGTGTTGATTATGTTGTTTAGAGGAGTTCCTGGATTATGGGCCACCCTATCCGGGTCACTGTTGTTAGGGGTTCTGTTACCAGTGGCGGTGTTAAGGGGGATGGCAAAGGGAATAATATACACTGTTCCCTTGATTTTTTCCCCATTAAGTTCATTTATGAGGTTGAGGGCAGCCAGTTGTGGGGGTAATTCTCCCCCGTGAACTCCGGCCACCAGCATGATGCGGGGACGGCTTCCATCCCCCAATACAATCATGGGGGTTCCCTGTTTAGCAGCCTCCACAACCTCCATGGTTACCGGTGTTTGGTTTAGGTTATCCATTAAAACCGTGTTACTGGACACATCCCCCCCGGTGGAGTTATCTACAATTGTTATTTTGTAATTAGGTGAACTGGACACTTCCAATCCTGTGGCCAGTGGTGGGTTTTCATAGGGAATGTTCATTAAAATAAGGGTACACAGAACTAAGATAAAGAGTCCTGTAACCAGTAATTTTCCGTTGATGAACAGGATTTTTTTATTGGACCTGGATTTTTTCTTAGGGTATAATGATGGCCCCTTTTTCATTAAATCCCCCAAGTTCCTATCAAAAATTAATGTTGTAAATATTTTTATGCTTAATATTATAAATAGATAGCTATTTATCATCTAATTTATTAAAAATATAATTAGATTAATGCATAGTTCTAATGGAACCTAAATGAAATTGCAAAATACTTTAACACTAGAATGGTGGATCTTAAATGTTTCAAGAGGACATGAAAATTTATCATCTGTTTATCAGCCACAATGGCGAAGGAGACGAAGAATACCTTACCTTCATCCAGAGACTCATCGAAGCACGTGATTTTGAATGGGAAGACCATGGAATCCCCGGGAATAACGGCAGCGAAGATTTGAATAAGCAAATTGAACCAGCCGAGGTGGTGATTATTCTCTCTGGCCTATACGCAAGACACCATGATTTAATCCAGGAACAGGTGAATATTGCCCAAAAACTGGGAAAACCCCTGGTTTTGATTCGTCCTTATGGGATGGAAGAAGTTCCGGGAGAACTGGAGAAAATAGCCAGCGGTGTTGTGGGCTGGAATAGAGTGTGCATTGTAGATAGGATCCTGGAAGCCTTAGAAGAAGAATAAACACGATTATATTCCATTTCCCCTCTTTTTATTTCTAATTTCAATAAATCCATTAATCCTAAAAAATACAACTGAAATTATTAGAACTGGTAAATGTTCTTAATTACTTCTTTTTTCGAAAATCAAATTGAATACTGCCCAGATACTGGAACATTGTTTGAAAGGATAAAGTTTTCGGTTTTCAATCAAAGTGAGTACTTTATATTAATATTGAAATTAATATTAAATGAAAACTATATTTGGAGGTGAAAAATGATTAAAAAACATACATTACTAATACTCATCACCCTATTTTTTGCCCTACTTTTATCCGGTGCAGTATCTGCAGCTGATATTTATGTTAATGGTTCCAATGGAAACGATGACAATGATGGTTTATCCTGGGACACCGCCAAACTCAGCATTGGCAACGCCACCGCCACGGTAAGTGAAAATGGAGTGGTAAACATTGCCGATGGGGAATACAGTGGAATAAACAACACCAACATAACCATCAGTAAAAGCATGACCATTAACGGTTTAAGCCAGAATGGGGTTGTTATAAATGGATCTAGTACCAGTCAGATATTCAAAATTTTAAGTGGTGTCAATGTCACCTTGAAAAACATCACATTCACCCAGGGGTTATCCAACATTGGAGGAGCCATCTGCAATTATGGGAATTTAACTGTGGAAAACTGCACATTCCTAAACAATCAGGCTGTTTATATTAGTGGTTTTTTCAGCTGTGGAGGGGGTGCTATTTTCAACAATGAGGGAATAGTTGCCGTATCCGGTAGTACTTTCACCGCTAACACCGCAAACCCTGGTGAAGGAGGAGCAATCTGGAATGATTTTGGAACGATGGTAATTGAAAACTGCACTTTCAATCAGAACACTGCACTTAAAGGTTTGGGTGGTGCTTTCTTTTCCAGTGGAGGAACTGCAAGTGTTGGAAACTCCCTATTCACTGATAACAGAGCACTGATAGGTGGAGCTATATGTAACTATAATATTGCAACCTTAACTGTCAACAATACTATATTCAACCATAACACGGCAATCAGTCCTTATTTTGGCGGTGGAGCTATCTATAATTCCAACGCTGCCGCCAATATCCATAACTCCACATTTTCCTCTAACTATGCTAATTTCAATGGTGGTGCTATCTGGAATAGTGAAACCATGACCCTCTCTGAATCCACTCTCTCTGGTAACACTGCGATTAAGGGAGGCGCCATTTATAATGGAAAGGGGACATTAGCCGTGGAAAATTGTAACATCAAAGATAACACTGCCCTGGCCATCAGTGAAACTTTAGACATATTTGCAGCTGGTGGGGGAATTTTCAATGAACCTGACAGCACACTGACCATTGACCACAGTGTTATTCAAAGCAACATTGTCGCTGCCACCGGTGAAGGTGTAAACGTGTCTTCTGCTGGCGGAGGAATATACAATGGGGGAAGTTTAGTTATCGATAACTCCAGCATCCAGCATAACAGTGTCGCTGCTACTGCTATATCACAGCTTAATATTGTGTCTGCCGACGGTGGTGGGATCTACAACGATAATATTATCCTCATCAACAACAGCACCATCCAAAACAACACAGTCACTGCCACTGCCGATAAGGATGTAATTGCTAATGGTGCGGGAATCTTCAACAATGGAGATATGACCCTAAATAACAGCAAAATACAATACAACAGCATTGTTATCAATACCAATGCAGGGGTGGGTGCCTATGGCGGAGGAATACAAAATGGAGGAAATCTGTATATTAACAATAGCACCCTCCAATACAACACTATCTCATCCACCACTCCCGGTATAAATCGACTGGGAGGTGGAGCCATATCCAACACCTTCGCAGGGAATTTGTATATTGACTCCAGCATCATTGCCCACAATGCTGTGGCTGCCATAGATGGGAGTGAATTCGCAGTTGGAGGCGGGATATATAATGAGAATGCCTTCATCCTCAAAACCAGTACCTTAGCATTTAACACTGTCACCGCTACCAATCCCGGGAAATATGCACCACTTGGTGGTGGTGTATGCAACTTTGGTGATATGATTGCCAATTTCAATAGGATCGTGAATAATTCCCCCGATGCCATACATAACGATGCAGAATCTGTTCCAGATCTCCAATACAACTGGTGGGGGTCCAATGCTCCTGAATTTGAGAAATTCATCACCGGAACTACCAGTGATCACATTCCCTGGCTGGTAATGAGATACACAGCCATTCCCGGTGTCATATCTCAGGGCAGCACTTCTACCTTGATTGCTGACTTCACCTATGATTCTGATGGGGTATTCCATGATCCCTCTTTAGGACATCTACCCGATGGTACAGTGGTGACTTTCACCACCAATCTGGGTAATGTGGGCAGTAAGATGGCCACGGCTTTAACTCACAATGGTAGGGCAACCATCTTACTCCGTGGGGATGAAGCAGCTGGTTTTGCATTAACCTCAGCCATCCTTGACACCGAAACCATGTATGTCCCTGTCACCATAACCGCAGCAACTGTTTCTGCTGCCACTAACACCCATACCATTTCCATGCAAACCACGGGGACACCATTGGCAGGACTGATTTTAGCCATCCTGATGATCTCAGGCGGTTTTGTTAGCAACAGGAAAAACAGATAAAGGGATTAATATCCCTTTTTCCCCTTTTTTTATTTTTAAATTTTCAATAAATCCATCTAATCCTACCAATCTTTATAGAGATAAAATTTTTAATTTTACTTATTAATTTGATTGTAGATTGATTAAATTGGTTAGTCTAAGTGAAACAATAAGCACAGCACACAGTCAGAGTATTAAAACTAGTAAGATCCTTTTAAACTCCAAGTTCTTTGAAAGTAATGGTAAACTGAGTTCCCTGGCTGTTTTCAAGTTTTAATTTTCCATTTAACTGGCTGGTTAAACTGGTTACCAGTTGCATACCCAAAGAATTGGTTTTAGTATAATCCAGGTCCGGTGGAAATCCTATTCCATCATCACTCACCTTTAAAACAAATTCATCTTCTTCTTTCCCGAAGGATATAGAAATTTTGCCTCCCCTGTCGCCGGGAAATGCGTGCTTCATGGAATTGGTGACTAACTCATTCAGGATTAAACCCAGGGGAATGGCGGAGTTGATATCAATATTCACTTCCTGGATGTTCAGTTCGAGGCCAATTCTACTGGGGTCCTTAACATAGGTGCGGTACAGGTCATTGGCCAGGGTGGTTATGTACTCCTTGAAGTCAATATTTTTAAGATCAGTGGATCTATACAGGCGTTCATGGATTAAAGCCATGGATTTAGCCCGGTTCTGGCTTTCTTTGAAGATTTCTTTAGATTCTTCATCTTTTAAGTAACTTGACTGGAGATTTAGGAGGCTGGAGATGATCATTAAATTGTTTTTAACCCGGTGGTGTACCTCCTTTATGAGCATTTCTTTCTGCTGGTTTAGCTGTTCAAGTTGAATATTCTTTTTAGTTAGCTCCCGCTGGGCATTGGTGAGATCGTTATTGAGCCGACCCAGTTCTTCATAAATCTTGGCTTCTTTAGCTTCCTGCTCCAGGAAGTGGGTGGTGAAATATTTCATAACCCCCCTGAGAGCACTGGTTTGTTCATGGTTAACCTGGGTTAGGTGTTCCATGAAATGAAAAGTGTCATCGGCAGATTTTGCCCCAAAAATCAAGATATACTGGTTAACTAAGAACCCGGAGACGTGTAAAACCATCAATTCATCTTCTAATTTTAATGTAAATTCCCAGTCGTAAACCGCGTCTTGGTTTTTTATTTTTTCAATAAAATCCTGTGCCTTTTCCTGGCTCCCCTCATCCCCGATTTTCAGGAAAGGTTCTCCTATTTTAAAAGATCCTAATCCCAGGTTATCATAGAAAATTTCAATGATTTTCCCATTGTAATCGCAGGCCAGGCCAAATGATTCCACTGCACTATCTACCATGAGCTTTCCCCCTTTATTAAAAAATGAGTTTCCGTGGACATAGCTTTCCACTATCCTATGATGAAATTATTTCATCGGCCAGGTTTATGGCCTCTACCGCGTTATGGGAGTATCCGTCTGCGCCTATTTTTTTCCATAGTTTTGGTGCCAGGAGAAAGGGTCTGCCCCCTACCATTATCTTAATTTCTGATATATCCTGCGTGTTTCTGATTAATTTTATTAAATCCATCAACGTCCTCAGGTTGGAATGGATAGATACTGACAGAGCAACCAAATCTGGTTTTATATCGATGATGGTTTGCAGGATACTTTCATTGGGCGTGTTGGCCCCCAAGTAGTAGGTATCCCATCCTTCCATTTCAAATAGGTCCGCTACCATTCTTAACCCCATTTCGTGCATCTCCCCTGCAGCACACGCTGCCACCATCTGGTGGCCATTTTTTTGGGTGGAAAATATATGGGGATAAAGCTGGGACATGACCCTCTGGGTGGCTGCCGTGCAGAAGTGTTCTTGGGCCACAGTTATTTGATTGGTTTGCCACAGGCGACCTATCTCGTGCTGAGATGCCTCAAAAACATTCATATAAATATCTTTAATAGATGTACCTTCTTCCACTGCTTTCATTATCATATCACTGGCTTCATTTCTCCTGAGATTTAAAAGGGCATCCATATAATTTTTAGCCAGCGAAAAAAATTCACCAGATTCCTCTTCGAATTGATTCATGCCTTTCCCCCTATTAGATATTAGTATATAGTTTTTGATCCTATTTGTTTTTATGGGAATGTTCCTTTTAGGCCCTGGTGTGGCTCCTTAAACCTACAGAAGATTAGATCAGGAAGATACCATGTTCCTTTTGAAGACTTTAATGAGAAATATTTATTAGTTATGTTCTTTTAAGATGTATTAAGCTGAATAAAGTTATATGGTGGTTTTACAATGATTCAAATTAAAAGAGCCTATGATGAAGTGAGCAGGGATGATGGTTTCCGTATTCTGGTAGATCGTCTGTGGCCCCGGGGACTGAGCAAGGAAAAATTAAAAATAGACCTATGGCTTAAAGAGATAGCACCCTCCCCTGAACTTCGCAAATCATTCGGGCACGATCCTGATAAATGGGATTGGTTCCGGACCAGTTATCTGGAAGAGTTAAAGGAAAAATCCGAATTAATATCCAGTGTTAAAAAATTGGAACAGGAAAAAGGAAAAATTACCCTGGTTTATGCTGCCAAGGATGAAAAACATAACAACGCCGTGGTTCTCCAGGAACTAGTTAAATAGTAAAACGCACCTCAGGATGTCCAAGATCTTAGGGAAAATTAAAATGTCTCGTTATTCACTCGCTATTTACTGCTATAATCCAGTTATTAGGCAAATTTATCCATGTGTTCATCCCGGTAGTCATTTTGGATTAGAGGTTTCATGGCCTCGATCATGCTGCCCATGATCAGGAAGAAATTCTCATCCTTCTCCCTCAAAGCATCCATTAATGATCTTTCTACACTTTTCCGTGAACTTATATCCGTGAGAATGGAAATTGCACCTAAATAGTTCCCATCTGGTTTGAATAAAGGGGTGGATGAAACCAGGACATGTAAATAGATACCCTGCTTGTTCTGTAATTTTAATTCATAGGCATTGCTACTGCCACTTTCCTTCTGGTTCAGATGGTATCTGATCAATTTCTGACCATCACGGTCCGTGAAGTGGGAAATATCCTTTTGTAGCATTTCTGATACTTTATAACCCAGCAGGCTAGCAATGGATTGGTTAACATAGGTTAATTTGTTATGGGAATCCATTAAGAAAACACCAGACTGGGCTTTTTCTACCATTAACCGGTATTTTTCTTCACTTTCCCTTAATTTACGTTCAATATTCTTGCGTTCCATTGCATACTGGATGGATTTAACCAGTAACTGACTTTCAATCTGCCCTTTTACCAGATAATCCTGAGCACCTTTACTCACTGCTTTAATAGCTAATTCTTCATCAGCAAGTCCGGTTAATATGATTATGGGTGTTTTTGGGGCTTTTTTATTGGTGGTGATGAAGGTGTGGATACCGTGACTATCCTGGAGATGAAGATCGAGCAACAGAACATCCACCTCTTCTTTATCCAGTAGGGTTAATCCCCCTTGGAGATTATCTGCATGGAGAAAATGGAAATGGATACTCTGCACATCCTTAAGCATCTCCCTTATCAGAACCATATCTCCGGGATTATCTTCAATTAGCAGGAGGTTGATGGGATTTTCATACATGATAGTCACCGTGGAGTTCAATCTATTCCTTTAATAAATTAATTAACATCTAATTGTGGGTAATACTAATACTATGAAAGGCGTCATTAATTAATTTATTGTAAAATAAACTTTTATAATACAACTTTTTAAATTTCATTTATTTTAGGGGGGAATTTTACAATGTTAAGCCAGAAATCCTCTATGATTCCAACCACCCTAATGAAATGATTGAGGTCAAAGGGTTTGGTAATGTAACAATTGGCATTATTCTGGTAAGCCTCTACAAGATCGTCCTCAGCAGTGGACGTGGTTAATACCAGGACGGGAATACATTTAAGGCTTTCATCCGCTTTAATCTCTTTGAGTACCTCTCTTCCGTCCTTTTTTGGTAAATTTAAATCCAGTAAGATCAGGTCCGGCCGGGTGGTCAGGGAGTGTTCCCCTTCTTTTCGAAGCATTTCCATGGCCATCTCCCCATCCAACGCCACTTGCATCTGGTTATCGATCTGGGCATCCTTAAATACTTCTTCAATTAGGCGAATATCTCCCAGGTTGTCTTCAATTAATAATATTTTAACTGGATTCGTCATACCGGGCTGCATAGCCTATCCTCCCTGCGGATGCCTTACATTTTAAGAACTTAATAATAAATTAACTTTTAATTTGATTTCTAGTGGAATTAATGAGTATATTCCGTTCCAAATATCTCAATCTCTCGGATAAAAAGTCCAATACAACTTTTCTTTCTTCAAAGGTCACATTTTTTTTGGAAAGCATGTTGATGAGTTCGGTGGTGCTTCGGACCGATTGAGTGCCGGTTTCCTCATCCATGAGTATGATGTCTCTTTTGCCCATTTCCTTGGACGGAGCCACACAGACTGCACCTAAAATATTACCCTTTTTATCCTTGACATCCATGCTGCTGACGAACTTCTTCCCGTCTTTCATGGTAAATCACCTAATTACATTTAGATACAATGTATAAATATATTTTTCCATAAGTTTTATTGATGATTCTACACAGAATGTGCCGAAAAAAATATCGCTTTAAAGCCGCGTACATTTGTTTTTAAATAAAAATCTATTGTTAATGTCATTACTGCCTTAATTAATTCGATCAATCCTAATTAATTCGATCAATTATATGAATATAACAAGAGTAAAAAAAATAGGATTAGGATCTCAGGGTGAAATAAAAGGTGGTTCCATTTCCCAGTTCAGATTCCGCCCAGATTTCACCACCATGCTGATGTACAATCCTCTGGGCAATGGATAAACCAATACCTGATCCCTCGTATTCCTGGTGGGTGTGAAGTCTCTGGAAAATGGTGAAAATCCGTTCCAGATGTTTGGGTTCTATTCCAATACCATTATCACGCACCGCAAATTGGAAAAAATTCCTTTGCTTTTTACAGGATACATGGATTTTGGGTTCATTTTCACTACGGTACTTGATGGCATTTCCTATAAGATTCTGGAACAGTAAAACCATCTGATTTTCATCGGCTCTAAGTGTAGTGGGTAGATTATCATGGGTTATCCGGGCATGGTTTTCATTGATGGCAATGTTAAGATTTAATTTAATTTTATCCAGCACTTTATCCAGGTCCACTTCTGTGAACATCACATCTTTGTTGGCTATCCTGGAGTATTCTAAAAGGTCAATGATCATACTGTCTAAACGTTTAGCACCGTCCACCGCAAAATTTATGAATTCCCGGGCATCATCGTCTAATTTATCCTTATATCGCCTTTCCAGTAGTTGCAGGAAATTGGTGATCATTCGCAACGGTTCCCTTAAGTCGTGGGAAGCTACGTAGGCGAACTGTTTCAAATCAGCATTGGATTTAGCCAGTTCTTCAGTGCGTAGTTTGACCTGTTCCTCCAGATTCTCCCAGTACTTCCGTAGTTCTTCCTCGGCATTCTTACGTTCAGTTATATCACGTGCAGCGGCAAAAACCCCCACTACCTCACCATGTTCGTCCCGGTAGACTGAGGCATTGTACAGGACAGGGGTTAAGCTGTTGTTTTTGTGTTTAATTTCCAGAGGATAATCCCTCACCAGTCCGTACTGGAAAACTTGCTGGTATCCTTTCTTAGCATCTTCGGGATTGGTGAAGTAATCTGCAAAGTCAGTTCCTATTAATTCTACCCTGGAATAGCCAGTTACCTTTTCTGTGGCCCGGTTAACATCGGTGATCCTACCATCGGGGCCAATGGTCACCTGTGGATCAAGGGAGGTCTCTATGAGATTACGGTTATAATCGTTGGCCCTTATTAACTCCTGGGTACGTTCTTCAACCTGTTCTTCCAGATTATTCATTGCCTCTTTAAGTTTTTCTTCCACCTTTTTACGGTTGGTGACATCGCGATTGGTTTCTAAAACAATTTTTTCACCGGATATATCGGTGATTAGCTGCAGACGACTTTCAACTATGATTTTTTTACCGTTTTTCATTTGGTGGATCAATTCACCAGACCAGGTCTGGTCTTGGTCCAATTTTTTAAGTATCTCCTGGAATCCCCCGGTGAATTCTGTTTTCAGGAGTTCATGGCCTCGAGCACCAATAGCTTCATGGTAACTGTAGCCATACAACCTTTCTGCACCCTGGTTCCAGGATAATATTTTGGAATCAAAATTCCAGGAGAAAATAGCTTCGTAGGAAACATCCAATAAAGCAGCGTGTCTTTTTAATTCTTCTTCAATCTTCCGGTGTTCGGTGATATCTTCAAAGGTAGTGTAAACCTGGTAGGGTTTATCCTGGCCATTTTCAAATTCAGGGACCGCGTGTATATTTAACCAGGTGTATCCCCCACGGGGAGGATACTTAACTCCCATAATAACGTTTTTAACTTCTTTCCCTGTTTTTAGAGCAACCATAGAGGGATGTTCATCTCCAGGGAAGGGAGTGTAGTCTTCATGTATGGCCTGCCATATGGGGTCTTCAGAAGTCCTATTTTTAACCTGTTCAAAGGTGTAACCCATAATTTTTTCGGCCGCAGGGTTCATGGACACTATACGACCCTTTTTATCCTGATAAACAACACCCTGGATCATGGTTTCATATAGGCTCTTATAGCGGGCTTTACTCTCTTTCAGGGCTTTTTCATTCTGTTTGCGGGGGGTAATATCCCTAATACTCATACTGGTCTTGATCATTCCATCGGCATCAGTGAAAATAGTAGAAGTTACCTCACCGTGGAAAAGAGAACCATCTTTGCGCTGGAAAGTTAACTCTGCCTTTACCCTACCATTCTGGACGCATTGATGAAGGGCAGATTTTAAAGATTCATCCTGAACAAGTAATCTTTCTCTTCCCGCAATGATAATCTCTTCTTGGGTCATTCTAAACATTTTTTCTGCACTAGGGTTAGCTGCAAGAATAGAACCATCGGGTTTGGTAATTAACATGGCATCTAAACTACTTTTAAAAATTGAACCATATACACCCCGATTTAGATCAGAATTAGAATTATCGACCATGAGAATCACTCCACCCCGGTACTGATTAACGTGAATAGTTATACTGATAAGTTAGGATTATTTCCCTACACGTACTAACCTGGCAATTAAGGAAAAATAAATCCCTTGAATAATATATCATAGGATCTATAAATGTTCATAGGATTCTAAAATGTTTGATTAAAAAATACCACTTATACCGAGGTAAACACCATCATTACGTTTTAGGTGGTAATTGTTAAACAATATCAAATTTTATTTAAAAATTATATTGCTGATTTGGTATATTTTCTAAAAAAATCTAGTGCTTTTTAAAATAAGGACAAGTTACAACCTAAAAACTTAAATAAAAAGAAAAATCACCGTTATTAAGTTTAAATAGCCTGGAAACAGATAGATAAAAGTTTTTTAGTTTCCTGATAGGCCTGGTTATAGGATGCCCACTCTGGTATTTCATAGACAACTGTGCGGATACCTGCTGATGCCAATGGATTGGATACCGTAATTGTAGAAGTACCATGCTCGGCATTGGCACTGGAACGGTAGTAAGTGAATTCTGGCAGTTTTTGTTCCACGAGTTCACCAATGGCCACCGATGGAGAGTCCATTTTAGGTGTGGCTATGAAGTAACCCCGACCATAACCAGGGGCATGATCGTGGCATATGATCACTGCATCGATATTGGATTTCTTGATATCGGCAATCACGTACTGTGATACCAGTCCCTCTCCACTTTCACGGCCGGTAACATAATTATCCGGGTTATTGGTCACGTTAACTATGTAATGAACAATGGCCTGATCCGAGGATAAGCTGTACTGGTTAACCACATCGGAAGCTGTGCGAATGGAAAGTTTCTCCCGGGGATGCATTCCCGTGATAACCGCTACGGTCTTTTTACTAGCAGTGTCATTGGATGTGGCGTTAGCTGAGGTTATGACCTCCTTACTGACTGATCCACGGTAATCAGAAGCAAGAACTGTTGGTGCGGATACAGGATCGTTGAAATAGGGTGCCAGGAAAACAAAAAAGCCCACAGCAGCCATGGTTATAATGACTATAAGGGATAAAGTTCCGTAAAACTTTAGTCTGCTCCGACCGGGCTTGGTTTCTGAGTAATATAGCTTACCCCCACATTGACATTCATCAAAATCTTCCGGGGATTCATCCTCTTCCAACTGGTAGTAGCCACCACAACTCGGGCAAATCAAATAAGGCATATGGGAATAATTTAATAAAATTGGCCTATTTAAGTTTTGTGTCTCATGATAGTGGATTAATTCTATAGATCCCATTAAATCATTTAGCTATCACCATAACCCGGATAAAAATCTGGTAAAATAAAATAAGAAAAGTTAAGGTCGGAAAGGTTGGTATAAAATCAGATAGGGTTCATCTTTTGTAGGACCAGATACATATATACTGTATGGAAACAATTTTTCTAAACGATCCAGTTTACAATTTTAAACAGGTACTTTAAAGTTTATGGAGGTAACTAACATCAAAATTAATACGAAGTCCGGTACCACTAAAAAAGGTGTTTACAGCATCGATTACATCAGGGATGCCCTGGTGGGTGCCCGTTACATTCCCGATGATAATATAATCACCATCCTCTACCTCTCCCTTGAACTGGGAAAACCCATCCTGGTGGAGGGTCCCCCCGGGACTGGTAAAACCCAACTGGCCAAGTCTATTTCCCAGGCTTTGGGTAGGGATTTTTTCAGGGTGCAATGTTACGAGGGCATAACCTTTGAACAGATGGTGGGAGAATGGAACTATCAGAAACAGTTACTCCATCTGGAGATGTCCCGTCTTAAAGAGACTGAACAGGATGTGTTTTGTGAGGAATTTTTTATTAAAAGACCACTGCTACAGGCCTTCATTAACCCGGTTCCTGCAGTGTTACTGATTGATGAAATTGATAAGGCTGATGAGGAGGTGGAAAGCTTCCTTCTCCAGGCTCTGGGTGAAAAAGAGATCACGGTAAATGATCTGGGAACATTCACCCTAAAAAACGATCTGGTGGTTGTTTTAACTTCCAATTCCCAGAGAATGCTTTTAGACGAAACCAGAGATCGGTGCCTTTTCCTTTATATTGATTATCCTACCCTGGAGAGGGAAATGGAAATTGTTAAGTCCCTGGTACCAGAAGCACCCCACGAACTGGTGGAGAAAGTGGTGGGGATCATGCAGAGGATCAGGAAACTAGAGCTAATGAAGATACCATCTATTCGGGGAACAGTGGACTGGATACGTACCCTGCTTTTAACTTCAGGTGATGATTCTAGTGATGAAACCCTGGAGAAAACTGTCCAGGTGGTTTTAAAATCAGAGGAAGACCGTGAAAAGGTGAATACCCGGATATTCAAGTGAGGGTTATATGGATAAGATAGTTGCATTTTCTGGTACTTTGCGCGAGAAGGGGATTCCCGTCAGTATCCGAAGTACCCATGCCGGTAAAGAAGTTTCTAAATTAATAGATGAGGAAGATCCACTCTTCAAGTCAGCACTGGCCGCAGTGTATGTCAAAGAACAGAGACAGAGGGAATCGTTTAACCAGGTTTTTGATGAGTTCTTTGAAGGGGTTGTTGCTGATGGAGAGGAAGAAGGAGATGAAGGCACTTCAAGCAAGGCCTCTGATAAAAATGTCTGGTCAAAAAGTTCACAGAAATGGGTCATCACTAACCAGGAAGATGATAACAGCGAAGTAAAGGCTCCGGAGATACATTCCAGTGAATTCAATTACCATCCCCCACTGGAGGATTATAAAGAGGAAACACCCAGTGATTCCGAACTTCTCAGGCGGGATATTAACACCCTGAATTCCTTTGAACCGGAACTTTTCCTGTTGTGTCAGAAGATGGGTAAAAAAATTGCCCTGGTGCGTAGCCGGCGCCAGCGCCAGGCAAAGATCATGCGCCCCGATGTACGGCGTACCATCCGTAAAAATCTTCAAAATGGAGGGGCCCTTATTGACCTGGTTAAAAGCAAACCCCGGATTAAAAAGAACCAACACTTCTTTTTAAATGATGTGAGTGGTTCCTGTGACTGGATCAGTAACTGGTTTTTCTGTCTGCTCTACGCTGCCCAGAATTCCTTCCGCCGGGTTCGGGTATTTGATTTTGACAATCGTTGCGTGGAAACCACCAGTGCCATGGCTGAACCCGACATGATGGAAGCATTTATCAAGGTTCGGGATATTTTACATAAGAATCTCATGGTCCACGGGACCAGCAACATGTACCAGGCCTTTGAATCCTTTTTAGGTAAGGCTCAACTTAACCGCCGTTCCACCCTCATGATTCTCACTGATTGCCGGGACTGGGCTGGTCCCAAGGTAGATGGGATACCACAGAGTGCGGAGCTGGTGGAGAAGATGAGTCGTAAGTGCCGGAAGGTGATGATACTCAACCCTGAGGAGAGAAAAAAATGGGATGTGGTGGATAGCTGTGTTTCCCATTACCGTGATGCTGGTGCCGAGATACACGAGGTCCGGAACCTCAATCAACTGGCCCTGCTGGTAAGGGATCTTTAATTATAACTAAATCATTATTCATGGTGTTTAGGGAAAATTCAATGAATTACATGGGAATAATATGGAAATAGGGGATGGTGGTTAGATGGGTGAAAATAAAACTGAAGACTGGTACGTGGTTTGTCGGAATACAAAATGCAGGCACCGCTTTCCTATTCCCTCAAACACCCCTGTGGAGTGGAAGAAGCAAAAATTCAGGGGTGTCTGTGGCCACGGGGAGGATAAAGTAATTTTAGAATTAAAAGAACCAGTTAAATGCCCAGAATGTGGAGAAGAAAGTTACCGGACCATCCCTCGACAATTCCGTGGCCCAAACAGTAAAACCTGTTCTGTTTAAAGAATTTGCTCTCATGAAATTTGCTCTCAACGGAGGTATCTTACCATTTTCTTAAGATCGCCGCCATTGCTAATATCTTTTTTCAGGTCCAGTTCCACATACGCTTTTCTACCTTTAGTGTAACTGGAGGATATGATCAGCTGATTTCCGTATAGTTTATAGCCATCCACTGGTGTGTGGCCTACGATCATGGCCTGGCAGCCCACTGCTTCCAGGAACTGGTCCACATCCTGCTTACTATAATCATGGTAACGTCTCCACAGAAGCTCAAAAAGGGACTGGTTAGCCGAATACCCCCTTCGGGTTATGTTCATTATCTGCCGTAGTGATTTAACATTCTCAGGAGGGCCTGAATGACTAATAAAAACTCCATTTGATGTTTTAACTGCTACGGGAAGTTTTTTAAAAAAATGACTATATTCAGCGAGTTTGACCTTCCATCGACTGCCATACTTGTCTTTTAAGAGTTTTTCAAAAATAAGACTTTGATTAACTCCACCCTTGTAAACTGGATTACCGGTTATGGTTGCCCACTCATGGTTTCCCAGTAAAAGGTGGAAACCAGGATATTTCTTGCAGTCTAACTGGATTTCTTCCAGTAATTCCAGGGAATTATCTGCTTCTTTGGTGCCCATGGCATGGATGAAATCTCCAGTGAAAATGAGGTGCTTATCTTTAACTGGTGTATCTTGCCATATTTGGAGTAGTTTATGGAAGTCTTTTAGGTTTCCGTGAAGGTCGCTGGCAATTAATGCCAGGCCCCGGCGTGGTAGTTTTACCACATCCACTTCCTGACTAGGCATAGTATATAATTGATGTTTGATGGTATTAGTCCCTTACCACCAAAAATCAGGAAAAAATGAATTGTAATTAAGGACAAATGCTAAAAACTAATTCTAAAAACTAATTCTAAAAACTAATTCTAAAAACTAATTCTAAAAACTAATTCTAAAAACTAATTCTAAAAACTAATTCTAAAAACTAATTCTAAAAACTAATTCTAAAAAGAATAGTAATAAAAAATATAATACAGTTTTATTCCGAACTACTGCGTCCAAAGAAGTTTTCCAGGGTAACCACTTTATCGGTACCCAACTCTCGGGGCGGTTCAAGGGCTTTGAATTCCATTCCCTGTTCTTCCAGTAATTCCAGGGCATCATCCGTAGCTGATGGAGCAACCAGCACCCCCCGGACTTTTTCTTTATGGTCACTGAAGCAGTCCACGTAGCGCCTTAACTGTTTAACCGCATTGGTACCTGCCTTCCGGCTTTTAAGCTCCAGAATAGTGATGTTTCCATCCTGGTCCTTTCCCAGTATGTCAATAAAGCCCTGTGGTGTATGGTATTCACGGGAAGTAGGGCGGAATCCCTTTTCAAATACTTCCGGGTCTTTGAAAATTAGGTCCCCCATGTTGGCCTCGTATCCTGCCAGTTCCAGGCTTTCTGAATCTTCGCCTATGAAGTAGGATATCATGTGGGTTTGCAGGATTTTAACTTCCAATGATTCAGAGGGGTTTCGTCTAACACCCTTTATTTTAACCATTCCCTGGTAAATGTCAGCAGTTACTTTGGTTTTGGGTGGCTGCCAGTTGACCGGGTCCAGGTTCCGGTCCTGGTGGATGATGAATGAACCATCTGATTTAATTAATATGATCCTGTCTCCCAATCCCAGGCGGCTAACAGCCCTTCCATCATAATCAACACGACAACAGGCCATGATGGTGATAACTGCCCTTTTGGATAGTCCTTCATTGATAATCTCTAGTACACGTGGAGTGTCCGGGTTTTTTTCTTCCACCAGTTTCATGATATGAATTTCAGAGCTTATATTAAAAATATTTCACTGTTATAATAATATAAGAACTATAATTATTATTCAACATATTAAAAATAATCATTTACCCCCTTTACCCTACTTAATGCTTTTTTAGATTCTTTCAAAGCCCCAAGAAAGATAAAATAATATAATGACCTTAATAATCGCATAATACTCTTGATAATTACATAACAGTCTTGGTATCATTCCATACTACGTAGAAATAATAGAATTTGAGTATTTATAGATTAATGGACATTTGTATCATCACTAGCTCCATTTAAGATGTCTAAATCAGAATATAGTAGAATATATTAAATTGGGGATACATACTTAGTGGCATTGATAGGAGAATGTTGCAGTGATAATGAACTTTAGAATTTGCTAAAAGAGTGGTTGGGGAGAGCATGTTGGAAACAGACCTGTTAATTGACACCGAACTCTCGAAAATGCATCTGGAAGAAGCACTGGATTTTTTACATAAATTCTATCTACTGCCTCAACCAGATTTGTTTAAAAATATTTCTAAAACTGTGGAGGATGGAGGGGGAGTTCTATCTTACACTGCCACCGATCCGGAGAATAAATGGGAAGCTAGGATTAAAATCCGGGCAACTAATCCCTTCCAGGTCAAGTTTACCACCACCAGTACAACCCCCAATTTAGACCATGAACTGGATGTCCTTAAAGAGGATATACTGATTGGTCTTCACACCTTTGAGGATGCAATTCGCCAGTCCACCCTCTATTTTGCCTGGGTGGAGGGCGAGGATATCATACCGGAAGCACCTCCCACCCGCCGTAAAAAGGCCTCCTTTCGTATGTTTGGAAGCAATATGATCCTGATTTACCTCTTATTTTTTGGAGTTAACCTGGTTCTTTTCCTTTTACTGGGCATAATAGCAGCTATTATTGCTATATTAGTCCTTCAGTTTGTAATTGTCCTTTTTTCCGACCGTTTACTGCTTAGGACCAGTGACTGGAGGATTACCTCTGATAATCCCCGGGTGCATATTCTGGAGTACCAGTTACCCCTGGAAGAATACCAGAAATTCCAGGAGAAATTCAATGAAAATATTATCATTAAAATGAAGGAGGAGATTTACCAGAAAAGCCTGGGGGTGGGACTAACTCCCACCTGTGAACTGGGTGAAGAAACATTCCAGGAGTATGGTTTCCACTGTCAGCCTGATTTGAAGGTGTCCAAGGTGGTTGATGTTTACAGCATAGTGCAGGAGGCCGCCAGTAAGTTCAACATTGCCATGCCCCAGGTGGCCGTGAGTAACACCATGATACCCAATGCCGCTGCCACCGGACCCAGCCCTAACCGGGGATTAGTGCTCATAACCACCGGACTTCTGGTGCAACTGGAAGAGGATGAAATTTTATCGGTAATTGGTCATGAAATGGGCCATCTATCTGGAAGAGACCCCCTGATTCTTTTCAGCATAATTTCCGCTGAATTCTTAATGAGATTCACCATACTATTCCCCCTGGTAGCCCTATCTCCATTTATTTACCTGATTGTGGCCCTGGGAGTTATATTCTTCGTGGCTAAATTCTTTGAAACCCGGGCCGATCTTCTATCCGCCATGAAGATTGGTCAACCCCAGGTCCTGGCCAATGCTCTGCGTAAAATTGGTTACCAGCGCCTCCATGCCGAAAGGATATCTCCCACCAGACTCCCCTCCTGGGTTAACTTCGACCCTCATCCCCCCATATATTTCCGTATCGACCGCCTGGAGAGTATGAAATCACCCCCGGAGGTTAAAAACCCCCTTATAAGATCAGCCCGGGACGTGGTTAATGGGTTTAAACGTACCCTGGGTTTGTAAAACGATACTGGAAATAAGATTGTTGAGCGGTGTAATGAGTTTACTTGGCAAAAAGTTTAGTCGTAAAGAATTAATCAGTAAGCAGTTATTAGTAAAAAAAGGTTAGAGAGATAATCTTGTGAAAAAGAGGATTATTGTGAAAAAGAGGATAAAATAAAAATAGGATTATGGATTCTGATTGGTAAAAAAGAAAGTTGGTGGAAAATGCAGATTGATGTTGGTTCTTTAAAGGAGTCGGATAGGGGATGGGATGTGCAACTTAAGGTCACCCTTTCACTGGAAGAGATATCCCAGATTGATCAGTCCGCCCTTAGGGATGATGGTGATTTTAAGGTAGACCCGGAGGATAGTTCACTGCTCTATTTCCATTCACTGTTGAGTGTGGCTGAACCATGGGAAGATGAGCCACTGGAGGAACTGGTCAGGGCCATTAAACTGGAAGTTGAGTACCGGGTGAAAAGATTGTTTAGGGCTAAACCTGTATAACTGGTGAATTTAAGAACATTAATCCCCTACTGTTTATTTATGAATTTAATAAGATTTATTCACGTTTCAATAAACCTAAAATGAGTTTTACAACCTCCACCAGGTTAGCTATCACCAGCACTACCATTACCAGTATAAGAACTATTTTCACCAGTACGGTTATTCCGCTGCTTAATATAAAGGGGAACACCACATACAGGTAGTAGGCCACCATAAATGACAGAATATTTAGTATTATTTTAATTAAGCTTCGGAACCATCCGGGGTGATATATTAAGAAGAGTATATTCCCTACTATGGAAGCACCAATGGAGAGGTTAAATATCCACAAAACTTCCTGGAAAGAAGGGGCTATGAAACTCAGATTCCAGGAGAGAAGATTGTTTACAATATACAGGAAGATCAGATTAGCTATTATGGCTACAATAAATTCTGATTTGTGTGGTTTCTTTTCTTTCAACAAATTTTTAAAAAAATCCTTTTTATTTCCCTTATCTTCAGGGTTAGAAGTTTCTTTCAATTATACCACCTCATGCATCTATCCTTTAATTTTCAGGACCCGTAAGATCAGTTAAAGTAATATGGATAATAATTATTTCGTTCTACTAGTCATTATTTACTCAGCTTATCATATTATTTACTCAATTTATTGGGGATTATAAGTCTATAATCAAATTTTTTTAGTACCCTTGAAACATTATCCGCACGATATTAATTATTAACACGTACATCTGACCTATACACCCCTATATATGTTAAAACTGCCCCTAATGCACTGATGGCGGCAAATAGATAGAATGATACATTAAGACCTTCCAGGAAGAGGGGATAATTGGAAGGTGCTATTTCCACATTGCCCAGGAAGCCCGTTAAGATTAACAGGAGGATTCCCAGGCTCAGGGTCTGGCCAATGAAAATCATGGTGGAGAGGGTGGCGGATCCCACACCGTAGAATTTACTGGTTAATGATCCCAGGAAATTTTGATTGGTAGGTGCTGAAAACAAACCTAATCCCACACCAACCAGGAGTAATCCGACTACTACCTGGAGGAGTGGAGTTTCAAGACCCGAAAAGGCGAGAATTAATAATCCTATGGTGCATACAACTGCTCCTAAGAGGATAATTCTTTTATTATCTGTTCTGTCAATCCAGCGCCCCACCACTGGAGATAAGAGGGCCACGGCCAGTGGCTGGACCGCCAGGATCAAGGCGGTGCTAATGGTGTCAAGACCCCGCAGGTTCTGCAGGTAAAGGCTGAGGAGTGTCCACATTGCCGAGGTTCCAATGGTCACCAGGAGAAGAGCGGACCCTGAAAAACGGGTAAGTTTGTTTTTAAAAATTTTAAGGGAAATAATAGGATTAGGGGAGTCCTTAATTACTCTAAAGAAGAGTGCCATCCCCACCAAACCAGAAAGGAGAAACACTTTCCCTGAAACCTCGTTTAGGGCGGAGAACCCGTACATTAAACTGGAAAGGGAAAGTGCATAGATCAGTGACCCCACCAGGTCGAATTTTTCACCTTCCGAACCCTTCCACTCTCCTTTAAACCGGGTTAATAACAGGACCAGGGCAAATAGGCCAATAGGCACGTTTATGAGAAAAATACTCCTCCAACCTAAACTCTGGGCCAGGAAACCTCCCAGGAGGGGTCCCAGGAATAGGCCAATATACACCGCACTGATCTCAATCCCCAGTACTCGGCCCCTTTTTTCCGGGGGAAAAATGGAGATCAAAAGGGCCACCCCGGTGGCGAATATCAGGGCACATCCTGCTCCCTGCAGGAAACTGAAAATAATCAGGGCCAGCCCCGAAGTGGAAACACTGGCCAGCAGAGATGCCAAGGTGTAAACTACAAAACCAGCAGTGAATATTTTTTTACGGCCGTGTATATCCGCCAGCCGGCCAAAGGGCAGTACCAGTGCAGCGTTAGCCAGGGTAAAGGCTGTGGGTATCCATCCCAGGAGCAGTATGTTCACCGCCAGTTCATTCTGGATAAGGGGGAGAATTAAACTTAGGGATGATCCCATGAATGGTATCAATACAGAACCGATGATTACCAGGACCAGTGCACACCTTTCCACAGATACTTCTGCAGTGTTTTTTGGGGTTGAATCCATTGATTTATACCTGCCCTATAATTGTAAGCATTTCCCGATAGTATACATATTCTTTAATATTATCTTGCACCCTCTATTTAGGATTGGCCCTTTCCCCAAAATTATGGAAAACTAAAACCTCCATTTATAGGGAGATCTCAGTTAGGGTGGAAGTAAGGTGGATGGTGTGAATTGTTTGAGGCAAATTATTTAAGAAATTTAAATAAAGATGTGGAGTAATTAAAATAATAGTTATTGATAGTTATTGTTCAGGTAGTACCAGTTAGGGAAATGATCGAGATATTTTGAATGTGAACTTAGTGATTTTTATGTTTTCCAGTTTAATTATGGCGGGGATATGGGGTTTTGTGGCTGGATCTGCACTTCTTTTGGGGGCCGTCTTTGGTTATTATTTCCAACTTCCCAAACGTCTGATTGCCACCATCATGGCCTTTGGTGCCGGGGTTCTCATGTCAGCGGTGTCCTTTGAACTTCTGGACGAAGCCTATACACTGGGAGGTGCACCCCATCTGGTGGCTGGATTTATCATCGGTGCCCTTATTTTCACCATCACCAACCTTTACCTGGCACGTAAGGGTGCCAAACACCGGAAACGATCAGTTAAACCTGAGGAATATGAGGATGCTAATGGTGCCATGGCCATTGCCGCGGGTTCGGTTATTGATGGAATCCCGGAATCAATTGCCATTGGTCTGACCATGATCGGTGGGGGAGCAGTGAGCACGGCCACTGTGGTTGCCATATTTTTATCCAACATACCAGAAGGCCTTTCCAGTTCGGCAGGGATGAAAAGGGATGGTTGGTCTCCCCGAAAAGTATTCTCCCTGTGGCTGGTAATTACCATTATCACGGCCATATCTTCCCTTTTGGGTTATTCTGTATTCAGTCAGCTACCCGTAGAAGTGATGGCGGTTACCCTGGCCATAGCTGCCGGGGGTATACTGGCCATGGTGGTGGATACCATGATACCCGAGGCTTTTTCCCAGACCCACAACCTGGCGGGGATGGTGACAGTGATTGGTTTTGCCATTTCCTTTATCCTCTCAAAATTATGATACAACCTTTAAAAGGAGATAAATTTCTTAATACAGTAATATAAATCTCCTTTTAATATTATAACATATTTATCACATATAAATTGAAAAATAAAAATTAAACTCGAGAATTGTTGTATTGATATAAAATATTGGAAATCAAAATGCGGGAATATAAATGTACAACAGATGAGGGAATATAAAATTGTACAATATAATTCCATAAATAGAGGGAGATGGATAGATGAGTATTGAATGTCCTTACTGTGAGAAACTGGATGAATATAACTTTGGTGACCCCCTGGTTGAAACTGAACACTGGATCGTGTTTCTGGCTCCCAACCAGAGTAACCTGGGCACCTGTGTGGTGGCCTTAAAAAGAGAACAACGTACTTTGACTGGTCTTTCCCGGGAGGAATGGGATGATTTTATCAGTCTGTTAGAAAGTATGGAAGGAGCAGTTAAAACTGCCTTTGATGCCACCCTATTTAACTGGGGTTGTCTTATGAACACCTTCTATCTGGATGGAACCCCCGAACCACAGTTACACTGGCATTTCATACCCCGCTATAATCATGAAGTAGATTTTGCAGGGCATATCTTCGATGACCCTCATTTTGGCCACATGCATCCCCGGCCCCTTAAGGATATATCCCCTGAGGTGCGTGATAAAATTGCCACTAGAATAAGAGAATTTTTGTGAATCTATTTTTCTGTGAATCTATTTTTTCTTTTCCTTCAAACGAGTGTTGAGATCCTGTATTGCCTCTTCCACCTGGAGGCGTACGTACCATTTTTCATCGTCCATGGCATTTAAAAGGGGCTTAATAGCCCGTTCATCTCCAATTTTCCCCAGTGCTCCTGCGGCATGCCGGCGTACACTCACGTCCTCATCTTTCAATGCCTCGATTAAGTCCGGTACTGCTTTTTCATCACCGATCATGCCCAGAGCTTCTTCAGCTGCACTGCGGAAGCTGAAATCCTCCACTTTAAGTGCTTCCAGTAACTGATCAACGGCCCTTGGATCACCTAAACGGCCCAGGGCCAGGGCTACGGTGTTTCTGATCCTTTCATCCTTGAGTGATTCTAATAGAGGTAGGAGTGCCCGTTCATCACCAATTTCCCCCAGTGCCTCGGCAGTGTGCTGACGAACATACCATTTTTCATCGCGAAGAGATTGTAAAAGGAAGGGAGTAGCTTCACTGTCACCTATTTTTCCCAGGGAACTGGCAGCATTCCACCGTACATCACTATCCCCATCATTTAACGCCCCAATAATGGCTTTAACTACTTTTTTGTCCTTAAATTTTCCCAGAGCCCGGGCAGCAGTGGCTCGATTTTTACTGTCACTTTTCTGTAGTGCTTTTATAAGACCGTTAACATTCCCCTCACTTTCAAGCTTAGCCACATCAGGGTTGAAATCGAACAATCCCATTGTTTATCCCCCTTATAAACATATCCTTCAGAATTACCATAGATCTAGTTACAATTTAGTTTCACTGACCATGGTTCCTTTTTCGGCGTATTCCCGGAATTTTTCCATGTAATTACAGGCATCAGGGAAGAGATCATTGAATTCCACGAATTTCCGTAATTTGCTTATGGTGGAAACATCCATCACATGTTCCATGGAACAGGCATCATCTTCTGCTATTTCCGGATCCACACCCATCAATACCAGGAAGTCCTTGAGCAGGTGGTGACGGCAGCTTACCTCCTGGGCAATTTTGATTCCATCATCCATTAGTTCAATTGTACCATAACGCTCGTAGGAGACCATGTTCATTTTTGAAAGCTTTTTAACAGCCTCAACCACGCTAGGAGGTTTTACTCCCAAGATCTCGGCCACATCTTTCACTCTAATGGCTCCCTGTTCCTGCTGCAATGAGTACATGGCCTCCAGATAATCTTCTACACTGCGGGTTATTTTCATGGAATCTGTCATTGTAATTTATTCTGTTCTTTTTATTCTATTAACCTTTTCTTATCCACAGTATTCAAAGTAAGATATGGACTTTGAATCCTTCTCTCTGTCCTCTGTTCTGAAATCTTTATACAAACCTAATGGAAAGCCTTATAAACCCTAATATACTTATAGAGTCAGCATAGATAGATTAAGGTGAAGATTAGAATAGTAGTTTTAATTGGATTTAGGAAATAAATTCTGATAGAGGGATATGTAGATGCCAAACTTCAGTATGGAAATGGCCATTTTAACCAGCATGATACTGGGCATTATAATGGCTTTTTTTAATGTGGGGGGCGTATTTGCCCTGGTTATAGTGGGATTTGTAGCCGTTTTCCTTACCAAAGATGAAGACGCCAGCTATAAAGTTGGTGCACTGGCAGCAATTTTACTGGCCCTCCTTTACTTCGTAATCTGCCTGTTCACTCCCCCAGATTTACCATATCAGCTCCCCAATGCCGTGACCATAGGAGTGGGTTATGCTGTTGACGGTCTTTTCACCCTGGTTCTGGGACTGATGGTTAGTGTGATTATCTATGGATTGTTTGGATCCATTGGTGGTTATTTCGCAGATAAACTTTTCAAATCCCAGGATAAACCCAAAAATCCCCGGATCAGTGAAAGACCCAAAAGGATCATTAAAAGGAAACAAAAACCCCAGAGAAGAACCCTCAACCGCAGATAATTCCTTATTAATTTTAACACAGTGATATTTATGAATAACATAATTGTGGTTGGATCAGGAGCTGGTGGGGCAACTGTTGCCCGGGAACTAGCCATTCAGGGGATGGATGTCACTCTAATTGAGAAGGGTAGTAGTGTTCCCAGTGAAAAGGCATTTCAGTGTTACGACAACCTGGATGTAGGGGTGGAACTTCTTAAAACCACCTGTCTGGGAGGCACCACCCTGGTAACTGCCGGAAATGCCGTTCGAACCTGCCAGCAGGAATTTCAAAAGTTAGGAATTGATCTTTCCGGTGAATTTGAGGAAGTAGAGGCAGAATTGAAGGTAGGTCCTCTGCCAGACACTCATTTTGGAGAAGGCACCATGAAGATCATGGAAGCCTCTGCTTCACTGGGGTTAACCATGGAGAAAATGCCCAAATTCATTAATCCCACAGAATGTGTACCCTGTGGTAAGTGCGCCTTTGGTTGTCCACGCAATGCCAAGTGGAGTTCCCTGGAATATCTGGCTGAAGCTGAAAAGCACGGGGCTCATATTGTGGATAACAGTCCAGTAACCCGGATCATGACCCCTGCAGGGCAGGTTAAAGGTGTAGAGATATTAAACTCTGAAAATGGAGTTAAAAAGGAATACACTGCAGATACAGTTATATTATGTTCCGGGGCAATTGAAACTCCCCGATTATTAAGATCAGCTGGTTTAAATGCGGGTGAGCGCTTATTTGTGGACACTTTTGTCACGGTAGGTGGTGTACTACCGGGTATTAATTTTTATAAGGAAGTATCCATGAATGGATTGTATAAAAAGGAGAAGAGATTCATACTATCTCCACATTATTCCAGTTTACTGACATCCCCAAACCAGGTAACAGAAAAGGATATACTGGGAATAATGGTTAAGATACCCGATGAATCCTCCGGTCGTGTGGATGCGAGTGGTGTGTTCAAACAGAGCACCTCCCAGGATGTGGGTTTAATGGCTGAAGGATGCGCTGCTGCTGGGGCCATACTCACCGAGGCCGGTGTTAGCCCGGATACTCTGGTTTCCACTCCAGCCCGGGGAGCCCACCCCGGGGGCACAGCGGCCGTGGGAGAAGTAGTGGACAAAAACCTGGAAACAGAAATTGAAAACCTGTTCGTGGCTGATGCCAGTGTTTTCCCCCGGGCACCAGGTGCCCCACCAGTTCTCACCATCCTGGCCCTGGCCAAGAGACTGGCTAAACATGTGGTCTCACTTAATCAATGAAATGTTGGATGATAATATGCCCTTGTAAATAGGGTATTATAAAATAAGAAATAAATATAATTTATATCCATTTTATAAATGAATCCGATGATCTTGATGAATATCAAAGAAATTATAATAGACTCTATTAAATATCCTTTTTTAGATTGGAAGAAAATTCTTATTTTGGGCTTTATAGTTGTAATTTATACAATTCCGCATGATATGGTTCCAATTAATTTACAGAATGGTTTCACTTATCCATTTTTAATTATTGCTTTATTGATCAACTGTTTTATTAGTGGATATTTTTTCAAAATTATTCAATATTCCTTAAAAGATACCAGGGAACTACCTAAATTTAGGAAGTGGGTTAAACTATTCAAAAATGGATTTAAAGTAACTTGTGTAAGCTTAATATATTCAATACCGGCAACTTTACCTTTAATAATATTAAACCTACCTTTAATCAATTATTATTTATACTTACCCGACTTTATTATCGTTATAATTGGTGCAATAGCACAAATATATTTACAGGGGTATGCCACATGGTTATTACAAGGGTATGCCACAACTTTTTTTGTTTATATGTTATATTGCTTAATAATCTTCCCGATATCTTTAATAGCAATTACCAATATGGCTAACAATGATGGCAAATGGAGTTACGCCTTTAAATTGAAAGCAATATTTGATAAAATAAAAAATATAGGATGGATTAAATTTTATTCCTGGTACTTTTTAGCAAGTGTAATTACTTTATTAGTATTATTAATAGGAATATTTCTTATGTTTATGTTTTCAATCTTAATTCACAATTATCTATCCATAAAATTAATTGATTCATTAATTATTACCCCTTACATCTACATGTTCTTCTCTAGATCATTAGCTCTAATTTACAATTCAGGAAAAAAATGGTCTAGTGAAGATAAAAATCTATAAATAATTTGATTATAACTGTAAAATAAGACTTAGAGGCTATAAAAATGTGTCCACTAGTAAAAATAGAAATTCGTAAAGGATTTTCCTCAGAATATAAAAAGGCGATTCTGGATGGTGTGCACCAGGCACTGGTGGATGCCCTGGGAATTCCAGACAGTGACCGTTTCCAACGGATATATGAACTGGATATGGAGGACTTTGAATGTCCACCGGATCGCACCGATGCCGTGACCATGATCCAGATTACAATGTTCCCGGGACGTTCATTTAATGCTAAAAAGAAGCTTTATCAGGCGATTGTGAAGAATTTAGGTGAAAATCCAGGTATTGATGGGTACGATATTTTGATTATCCTACTGGAACCCCCCATGGATAATTGGGGTATCCGCGGGGGAAAACCAGCCAGTGAAGTGGATTTGGGATTTAAAATAGATGTTTAATGGATAAAATAATTCCATTACTTATTTTTCAAATTATTATCCTATTTTGTTATAGGGATACAACAATATTGGGAAAGTGGTTATGAATTTTATAATCCTATAAATTTTTAAATTAATATTTTAATTAATTTCAAGTTTCTAGTCTTTTCAAGTTTTTAGGTCCGATAAAAGAAAAAACTTCCTCCAGTAAATACCAGAGGAAGTAAACAGTATTTAAATAGCTGGAGGCGGTTAGCTATTCAAATAAATGTGAATAATTAGGTGGGTGTTAATTTAGGTAGGCAACACATCCTTTCCATAGGTTTCATTAAGAACCTGGGCCAGTCCCACGTATACCGCACTGAAACCTGTGAATATGCCCTCATAACCGGCTATTAAGGTTATGGTGGCGTTTCCAGTTATATCTCCCAGTGCCAGTAGGAAGAACAATATGGCCAGTGACAGGAAGACCACTTGCAATCCGCGGCTTAACTTGAGGGTGCCAATGAACATCACCAGGGTGAAAAGTCCCCACATGAAGAGGTAGGCCGCCAGGGATAGTTTATCCGGTGCAGTAGCCAGTCCCATCTTGGGGAGTACCAGGAGAAGGACGAAACTCCACCAAAAGAGGCCGTAGGATCCGAAAGCCACAGTTCCGAAGGTGTTTCCCTTTTTGTATTCCATGGCACAGGCCATTATCTGGGCGATTCCTCCGTAGGCTATTCCCATAGCCAGGATCATGCTGTTTAAGGGGATGAAACCAGCGTTATGAATGTTCAGTAACACGGTGGTTAAACCAAACCCCAACAGTCCCAGTGGTGCTGGATTTGCAGTTAGATCTTCTATTAAGACAGATTTTTTGTCATCTTCCATACTATCACACCCCTTAGGGCAAATTTATTCAAATCATCTCCTTTTTTTTGGAATTATGAATTTTTTTTATCGCTAAAAAACTGAGGGACATTATTCTTCCAGGGTGGAAGTGTCTCCCAGATCTTCACCCCTTTCCTGGGCCCGTAGGATACGGCGCATGATCTTACCACTACGTGTTTTGGGTAGTTTATCCACCTGTACTATCTCTCCCAGTACAGCTACTGGTCCCAGTTCGTAGCGGACGTGCTTTTTAAGGTCTTCTATGAGCTGGGTTTTGAGTTCGTATCCTTCGCGGAGGATGATGAAGGCCTTGATTACTTCCCCTTTAATAGGGTCAGATTTACCAATGACTGCAGCTTCGGCTACTGCAGGGTGTCCTACGAAGGCAGATTCCACTTCAGCAGAACCTATACGGTGCCCAGCAATTTTTAAAACATCATCACTGCGTCCCTGTATCCAGAAGTATCCTTCCTCATCTTTACGAGCCATATCACCGGCCTTGTAGATGTATCCAGGGAAGGCATTCCAGTAAACATCTTTGAATCTTTCTTCATCCTTGTACAGGGTGCGGAACATGGATGGCCATGGTTTTTTAATGACCAGATATCCTCCTTTGCCTACTGGTACAGAGTTTCCCTCTTCGTCCACCACATCGGCATCTATTCCCGGGAAGGGAAGGGTTGCTGATCCTGGTTTCAGGGAGGCTGCAGGTATTGGTGATATGAGGTGCATTCCAGTTTCAGTTTGCCACCAGGTGTCCATTATGGGACAGTTTTCTTTACCCACGTTTTTGTAGTACCACATCCAGGCCTCGGGGTTTATGGGTTCTCCCACTGTTCCCAGGATGCGGAGGGATTCCAGGTTGTAGAGATTGGTGTATCTGGTTCCGAATCTCATGAGGTGTCTGATGGCTGTGGGGGCTGTGTAGAATTTGGTTACCCCGTATTTTTCCACGATTTTCCACCATACACCAGGGTCAGGGTAATCCGGTGCTCCCTCGTAGACCACGGTGGTGGTACCCAGAAGCAGGGGTCCGTAGATAACATAGCTGTGTCCGGTGATCCATCCGATGTCCCCAGTGCACCACCAGAGGTCGTTTTCGTGTATATCGAATATGTCGCGGAGGGTGGTGGCCACTCCTACCATGTATCCGGCGGTGGTGTGTAGTACTCCTTTGGGTTTCCCGGTACTTCCGGATGTGTATAATATAAAGAGGGGGTCTTCGGAATCCATCCATTCTGGTTCACAGTAGGCGGGTTCACCATCTACCAGTCGTTCGTAGAAGATTTCCCTTCCAGATAGTTCTGATATCTGGATGGGTTTTCCGGTGTGGTTGACCACCACTATGGTTTCAATGGTGGGGCATTGCAGTATTGCTTCATCAGCTATGGCTTTAAGGTCGATGATTTTACCCCTTCGGTAGGTTCCATCGGCAGTGAACAGTACTTTGGCCTTGGCATCGTTCATGCGCTCCACAAATGCACCGACACTGAGCCCGGAGTATACCACGCTGTGAACTGCTCCGATCTTGTTACAGGCCAGTATGGATATTAATAACTCGGGGCACATGGGGAGGTACATGGAAACTGTGTCTCCTTTTTTCACCCCCAAATTTTTGAGGGCATTGGCCAGTTTATTCACCTGTACATATAACTCGTAGAAGGTGATTTTTTTCTCTTCTCCACGTTCGTTGATGTAGAGGATTGCCACCTGGTTGCGTTTTTCGGTTTCGATCCATCTGTCCACGGCATTGTAGGCTAGGTTAATTTTACCTCCTACAAACCACTGGTAGAATGGTTTATTACTTTCATCCAGGACCTGGTCCCATTTCTGGAACCATTCGAATTGTTCTGCCTTTTCTGCCCAGTATTTTTCCAGGTCTTTACCTTTTTCAATTTCTTTTTCCCAATTTTTCACGTGGGCTCTATTTAGAATCTCTTCTTTTGGTTCGAAAACCCTTCTTTCATCCAGAAGGACTGCTGTATCCCGTACCATTTTCATCCGCCCTTTAGTTAGATATTCCATTTTTTAATGAATGTAATTACTAAGTTACTCTAACTATATATATATTACTATTATTAATCATTATAAATTATGATTAATCATTATAAATTGATTTTTGGTAAAAAAAAGAAAGTTAAACTCAGCATATAAACTGAGTTTGCCTTAAAATGTTCCCTAAATTAGGTGTAATCCAGTTCACCCTCATTGTAAAGTTGTTGTAACTCAGTGGCATGGCCCAATTCAAAATTACGGTAGGGATTATTCATATGAGGGAAGATCATTCCATTTAATGTGTACAGATAGGCGGGGACCATCCCGTAGGTTTTCTGTAGGACGTGGAAGTACAGTGGGAATCCACATCCCTGGATTAGAACTGCATTACCCTGTCGGGCATTACCGTGCCAGGCTATAGGGAGAGGTCCAGTCTGGTTGTGTTCTTTAGCCAGGGTGTATACATGGTTCATGGCCTCATCATAGGTATCAAAAACAATACCATCGGACTTGTACTTGTATCGATCGTCAGGAGCTCCGAACAATGCTAACTTTATGGAGTCCCCGTAATTGGTAGGGTCCGCTGCTCCCGTACCCTGGGTGTCAATGAGTCCCAGTTCAATTATGAACACATCCCCGTCCTGATAACTACGGTAGTTGGAACTCCCGGCAAAGTGGCAGATCAAGGCACAATTGGAATTTTTCTCCTTGGCGTATTGGACCAGAAGTTCTGAATGAGGATGCCCAGGATAAAAGTCAGGATTTCCCACTTTAACGAATGAAATTCTACCTAAAGGAGCTAAAGGGCCACTGGATACAGTAACCACAGAATAACCTACAATCACCACCAGAATGGCAATTGCAATTAATGACCATTTCATTTTTTTATCACCTAATCTCAAAACATTTTTGATACTAAACTCATTTTTATTGATACAACACTTTTTGATACTAATTTTTTTTCAATTTTAGTGAACTACTAAACTTACTTCCATACTAAATAAATAACTTGCTATGGGAAAAAGAAGAACATCAAAGGATGAACGACAGCAAATGGGCTGCTATTCCTCCTACTATAAAGGCGGTTATTAAATTGGCGGCAGAGATAACACTGGCTGCTTTCAATCCAAATTCCCGGATTAATATGCTAATGGTGGAAAGACAAGGTATGTACAACATTCCTATTAATGCCAGGACAATAAACTGGACTGGAGTTAGTGCCAGGGATAGATCTGTCCCTACAAATGACACCAGAGTTAAGAGAACAAATTCTTTACGGACTACACCCACAATCAAGAGTATTCCTGCAAAGGAAGGTAGTAAAAGCCATCCCACTGTTAATGGTGCCATGAAATTACTTATAGGTCCCAGTATGCCCAGCACGTATAATACTTGAATTAACGCACTTCCGGCAATGAAAACTGGGAACACCAGATAGATCAGGGATTTTGTACGGTTCCAGGTTTGTTTAAGAATGGTGGATGTGGATGGCAGCCTCAGGGCATGCATCTCCATGATCAAACCCGTGGCCTCACCCGGCATGGCCTTGAGAGCCAGTTTTCCCATTATAAATATTATGATTATATCCAGAACATAAAGGGCCAGAGCCCACCATATGCTGACAAAGATGGCCACTAGGCTCAGTATGATTATGGTTCTGGCCGAGCAGGGGGCAAATGTTATGGCAAATGCGGCCAGTAATCTTTCCCTCCGGGTCTCCAGGATTTTGGTACTGTCAATGGCCGGGACACTACAACCGTATCCCAGTATCAGGGGTATCAGTGCCTTACCATGCAGACCAATTTTCTGCATAAAACTGTCCATCATAAAGGCCACCCTGGTTAGGAGACCAGAATTCTCGATATACGAAAGCAGAATGTAGAAGGGGATGACAAAGGGCACGATCAACGTGACCCCTGCTACGAATCCTCCAAAGGCCCCGTTCCATAGTACAGCAATTACTGGACCAGATAGGGCAGCATCCACTGGTTGGAAGAAACTCATTGCTTCGGTGATGATCTCGGATAGGAAGTTTCCCAGAACAAAGGTCCAGATTAAAAGACCAAGTATCACCAGTGCCGAGGTGAAATATCCAAATAAGGGATGTATAAGAATTTTATCCAGTTTTTCAGATAGTGTAGGTTTATATTTATCCTGTTTTTGAGCTCCGGCCGCGATCCTGCTGGCCAGGGCATAACGTTCTGAGGCAATTATGGAAAAGGAAGGTTCATCATGGATTTTCTCCAGTTCAAGGGCGAGATAGGTGGAGTATTGGATTGCACGTTCTGATATGGATTCCACCTGTTTATTAATTTCAGGGTCATTTTCTAAAAGTTTAATGGCTACCCATCTATTGGAATATCCCAGGTCAAGGCCCTCGTTATCCAGGAATTCTTCCAGTTGTTTAACTACCCTTTCCACTTCACCGCCATATTCAACCGGGACTTCTACTACTTTCCTGGTTTGGGCCACGTCAATGGCCTTTTCTACCAGTTTTTGTAATCCCTCACCATGTATGGCTACCGTGGGGACCACCGGGACACCCAGGGCTTTTTCCAATTTTTCGGTGTCAATGTGAAATCCCTTCTGGCGGGCAATGTCCATCTGGTTAACACAAACCACCAGAGGAACTCCCATTTCCATTAGCTGCAGGGTGAAAAAAAGGTTTCTCTCCAGTACTGAACCATCCAGGACATTGATAACCACCTCTGGTTTTTCGTGGGCAATGTATTCCCTGGAAACGATTTCTTCCATGGAAAATGTGGAAAAAGAGTATATACCCGGTAAATCGATTATATGTAATTTTTGGCCATTATAATGAAAAGTTCCCTCAGCAAGGTCCACTGTTTTCCCTGGCCAGTTCCCTACTACCTGCTCTGAACCAGTTAAATTGTTAAAAATAACACTTTTACCCACATTGGCATTTCCGGCCAGGGCTATGGTAATATCCGCTGGTTCAATTTTTACTTCTTGGGTTTCCGATGAAATGTTTTTTTCGTATTCTGATTTTTCAATGCATTCCGGAAGTTTAACCATATGATAGGGCTCCTTTAGATGGGACTGTGTCTTCTCTGATTATCTCTACAAAAACGTTTTTAGCGATATCCCTTCCCAGTGCAAGGTTAGATCCTCGTACTAATAATTGAATTGGTCCCTTAAATGGAGCAACTTCCAGGACGGCTATATGGGCGCCCATGGTTATTCCCATGTCCATCAGTCGGCGTATGACTTTGTAATCTCCCCGGATAAAAGAGACTTTACCTTTTTCATTCTTTTTCATGTCTGTAATGGAGACCAGGTTCTTATCACGTTTTCCAACCTCGTTAACTTCTTCTTGCCGCCGTTTACGGCATTCTTCACAGGTTTCAAACTGGAAGTCACACACAGGTATCAATTCTTCATCATCCGGGCATTCATCTGGGTTTTCCAGGAGCTGGCATAATGCTCGTTCCGCATCATCGGAAAGCACGTGTTCCATTTCACAGGCCTGGTCATGGACTTTATCCTTTTTTATTTTAAGCACATCGTGGAGGAATCTCTCCAGAAGTCGGTGCTTTCTGGTGATCTTGGAAGCAATTTTATATCCTTCCTCAGTAAGGGTGACACCCTTATAGGGGGAATAATCAACGTAACCCTCTTTTTGTAATTTTTTTATCATCTGGGTTACACTGGCCGGTGATACATTTAGCATGGTAGATATTTTGGTAGTTTTAACTGGTCGTTCCTTTAAAGATAGTTTATAGAGAACTTCCATGTATTCCTCGGCATTTTCACTTAAAGTATTTCCAGAAGACATTTAGGTACACCTAAATAAAGTTTTAGTTTAATACTATATAAAAGTTAGGGGTACCTAATAAAGATATTTAAAAAACCTAATAAAGATATTAAAAACTTAATAAAGAATTTAAAACCTACCGAGTTTTTTTAAAAACGAAAAATAAACCTTATTTTCTTGATTAAATTATCAATAACTCCTATATTAATCAAAAATTAAATATGAATATGTTAATATCTGAAAAACAATAAATTACCTGAATTTTAAAAAAGAAGAAAAAAAGGGAGAGGTAAGTCGGAAGACTTACATCATTGGTGGCATTCCACCAGGCATTCCACCCATATCACCCATGTCTGGTTCACCAGAGCCAGATGAGGCGATCATGTCGTCGATCCGCAGGATCATTTCTGCTGCTTCGGCAGCTGACTGGATGGCCTGTTTTTTAACCCGTTTAGGTTCAATGACGTGGGCTTCTTTCATGTCTACCACATCACGTTGGAATACATCCAGTCCCATGTAGAAACTCTGTTCCTGGGCGGCTCGCATGTCCACCAGGGCGTCGATCTGGTCAATTCCAGCATTTTCAGCCAGGGTTTTAGGGACGATTTCCAGGGCTTCAGCAAAAGCAGCAATTGCTAACTGTTCACGGCCACTGATGGTGTCGGCGTAGTCCCGGAGTCCTTTGGCAATTGCCACTTCTGGGGCTCCACCACCAGCTACTACCTGACCATCTTCCACGGTTGCAGAAACTACTCCAATAGCGTCTTCTACTGCTCTTTCAACTTCTTCAGCTACGTGTCGGGTACTTCCTCGGAGGATGACGGATACCGCCTTAGGATCATCACATTCTTCCACAAAGGTGAGTATTTCATCGAAGATCTTCTTCTCGTAGACGTGACCGGCGTGTCCCAGGTCTTCTGGAGAGAGCTCGTTAATGTTGGTTACCAGGCGTGCTCCAGTGGCCTTGGCCATACGTTCCATATCGGATTTCCTTACCCGTTTGAGGGCCATAATTCCTTCTCTGGCGAGCAAGTGCTGTGCCAGGTCGTCTATTCCTTTCTGACAGAATATGACATTGGCACCGCTTTCCACGACCTTGTCCACCATATCCTTTACCATCTGTTCTTCCTGGTCTAAGAAGGCCTGCATCTGGGCGGGGTCAGTGAGTTTGATTTTGGCGTCAGTTTCCAGGTCTTTTACTTCTATTGGGTATTTTAAAAGTGCTATTTTAGCATTTTCTAGGTTTTTAGGCATGGCATTGGTTGCCCTGCTTTTGTCGATAACCACCCCGTTGACGATCTGGGAATCGTGGACTGTTGCTCCCTGTATTCTCTGGATGTTAATGTGGTCGGTGTCCACTTCACCGTCTTCTTCCACCTGGAGTACGGCGTCCACTACCAGTTCAGCCAGTGGTCCTCGTGCTTTTTCAGTTCCTTTACCAGTCATGGCAGTCATGGCTACCATGCAGAGGGTTTCACGGTCACTGGCATCAATAGCTATCTGGTTTAAGAGTTCCTGTGATTTTGCTGCAGCTTTGCGGTATCCCATCACCAGGGTGGTGGGGTGTATCTCCTGGTCCAGGAGGTCTTCTGCCTTTTTGAGTAGTTCTCCAGCAATGATAACCGCAGTGGTTGTTCCGTCTCCCACTTCGTCTTCCTGGGTTTTGGCAACTTCCACCAGCATTTTAGCGGCAGGATGCTCGATATCCATTTCTTTGAGGATAGTTACACCGTCATTGGTGACCACAATGTCACCTAAACCATCCACGAGCATTTTATCCATTCCTCGTGGGCCTAGAGTTGTTCTAACGGTTTCAGCCAGTACTTTTCCGGCCATAATGTTCATTCTCTGAGCGTCCCTTCCTAATACTCGGGAAGAGCCTTCAGGCATTATAATAATAGGTTGTCCTTGTCCTTGTCCACCTAATTGTGCCACATTATCATCTCCGTTTTTCTCAATTGGTAATTTATCAGTGGGTTAGAGGTTATATAAATATGTTGCGGAAGCAGGTTATTTAAAGATTCATCAGTACTGACCGTTTTATATAATACTCCTTTTCCCCGGATTGAAAATTAGTAAGGTCACATCTTTTTTTAACCAGAAAATTATTACTCATGTACCTGGATTTTCAGATCAAATAAACAGTTTAGGATACTTGAATTTATTTCAAAAATGGTTTAATAAACTGAATTGATCCCAAAGGTCAATCCAACTTTATTATTAATCCAAAAAGCTTTATATAACCTTTAAATACTTTAATAATCATTTTTATAGTGTTAAAAAGTTCAAAAAGAATTATAGTAATACTTAAGCCAGTATACAAACAGGGTTATTCTTTTTGATTGGGAAACATTTCCCTGCAAAAAAGATTCCAAACAGGGAATAATTGACAATTCTCCAGTCAATGATCATTAAACCGCAAATGGAACATTAAATCAAAACACAATGAGTTATTAAAAAAGTTAGTGTTTTCAGGGAATTATTAATAAAATATAAAAAAGGTGCTTAGATGCCAAATATAGATATTAAAAATAATATTAGCTTTAATAAATTTAAAACGGATAGTGAATATCGTTCCATAGTTTTAACAATTATTTCCGCAGTTTTTTTATTAATCAGCTGGTCCGGTATCTTAAAAAATGTAATACCATTTGACGTGGCCCTGGTGAGCGTGGTAATCAGTGGAACTCCCATTCTTTTGGAGGCAGTTAAAGGACTTATCACCTCTTTTGATCTCAAAGCAAATGTACTGGTGAGTATAGCATTGATTGCCTCTCTGTTAATTGGGGAATATTTTGCAGCTGCAGAAATTGCCGTTATCATGATGATTGGTGAGATACTGGAGGACCGAACAGTTCGAAAAGCCCGGGAAAGTGTAAAAAAACTTTTAGAGCTAACACCCCCTATGGCCCGCATTAAGACACCCGACGGAGAGAGGGAAATACCAGTGGAGGATCTGGCCATGGGTGACATTCTTCTGGTAAAACCAGGAGAATCCATCCCAGTTGATGGAATTATTATAAAGGGACATACCTCCATTGACCAGTCCATACTGACTGGGGAATCCATGCCGGTTGATAAAAAAATAGGGGATGAAGTATTTATAGGCACTCTGAATCAGTTGGGCGTCATTGAAGTAGAGGCTACTAAAGTGGGGGAAGATACATCCCTGGCCAAACTCATACGCCTGGTACGTGATTCTGAAGATAAAAAAGCACCGGTGGTTAGATTAACTGACCGGGTGGCCACTGTAATTGTCCCCCTGGCAGTTGCCGCCTCCCTGATAACCTACTTCTTAACCCAGGACATCATACGCCTGGTAACTATATTAGTGGTGTTTTGTCCCTGTGCACTGGTACTGGCCACTCCCACGGCAATTATGGCCGGTATTGGTAATGCATCACGTAAGGGAATCCTGATTAAAAGTGGGGAAGCACTGGAAACTGTGGGTAAGGTGGATGTTATTGCCTTCGATAAAACCGGTACCATAACCTACGGTAAACCCGAAGTAGCTGAAGTTATGTCATTAAGTGATGAGTACACTCCTGAAGAGATTTTGAGTATATCTGCAATGGCAGAAAAATTCTCAGAACATCCCATTGGTCAAGCTGTACTCCATAAAGCAGAAAATGAATTATTATCAGTAGATGACCCTCAAAAGTTCAGGGTAGAACTAGGCCAGGGTGTCGAGGCCGATATAGATAATCAGCAGGTTCTGGTTGGAAATAGAAAACTCATGGATAACAACCTAGTCCTTATAACTCCGGAAATGATTGATATAATGAAATTTCAGGAAAATAGGGGTAAAACTGTTCTGCTGGTGGCCATTGAACAATCAATAATTGGAATTATAACTGTAGCAGATAGGATCAAAGGAGAGTCCAGAGAAATAGTAGAGGAACTTAAAGAAATAGGTATTAAGGAGGTTTTCCTGTTAACCGGTGATAACCAGGTTACGGCATCATCTATAGCACGGGATATCGGAGTAGATAGGGTCTATTCCCAGCAACTTCCCGAGGATAAGGTCCGGGTAATTGAAGAACAGCTACAGCAAAACCGGAAGGTGGGTATGATTGGTGATGGGATCAACGATGCTCCGGCCCTGGCCCGGTCCAATGTGGGTGTGGCCATGGGTGCCCTGGGCTCTGATGTGGCTATTGAAACCGCCGATGTAGCCTTGATGTCTGATGATATAAGTAAAATACCAGAACTCATCCATCTCTCCCGTAAAGTCCGGGGCACCATTAACGTGAACATAGTGGTACCCATCCTCATCAATTTCACGGCCATTGTCCTGGCTGCCTTTGGTATCATTGGCCCGGTGGCTGGTGCTCTGATTCACAACCTGGGATCGGTTCTGGTGGTGGGCAATTCTTCCCGGCTCATAAATTATCGCCGCAATAAAACTTCTAAAAAATCAAAAATAATAGTTAAAAATGCGGAATCTGTATCCCCGCCTTGATTTTAGGCATTTTTTAATTATTTTTCCTTTTTTTTAATCTTCCTAAAAATTAAATCCTATTGAAAAAACATTAAAACTATGTGAAAATTAAGTCAGTGTATTTTTAGCTTAAAATAATTGATTTAAGTTGTTATAATTTTAAGATAGGTATTTAAAGATTATAATACATATCTAAGGCCGAGTAAGATTAATTATCCATAATCAAAGAGGTGAAAAGATGGCTGCTAATCTCCATGTGATGACTGGTAGAAAGGGGGGTTGGGATGTTAAAAGGGATGGTGCGGTGAAGGCATCAGGACATTTTGACACCAAGGAAGAAGCAATTGAATTCGCCGAGGAAGAAGGTAAACGATACAATGTGGAAGTTTTTATCCACAGTGAAAATGGTAAAATAGAAAAAAGGGAAAGCTTTGGTAAGAACCTCTATTAAGATAGATCTACTGGCTAACCAATTTTTTTTTTATTTTCCTTAATACCCTATTTTTTTAAATTAAGAATTTTCACTTATCTAGCATCACTAATCCCTGTCTAGCATTCACTTAATTTACTATTTATCCTCCTAATCACAATAGCTAAAAAAAAGTATCCCTAAATTTTAACTATAGGTTCAACCCTGCACTCGATACTTAAATTCCCATATGAATTTCCCGGTGTGCTCACCACCAGCCAGGTGTTCCATCTCGTGGGAGACACCGTAGGCCGCAGATCCTTCAAAGGTCAGGGGCCCCTTGATTCTTTCTAGATGTATTTCCATGGCTGCCGGGTTGAGTTCCGCCAGTATGATATCTTCAGCATCCAGTTTAACCCGGAAAGGCCTTTCTACCAGTTCACGTTCATTTTTAGTACCGCATTTCTCCAGGCGCAACACTTTACCTTCCGTGGAGATTAAAATTGGATTTACAAATAGGGTTACCCGTTCCAGAGTATAACCTTCCTCTTCGACCTCGTTGTAGCGGGTTATTTTCTCTTTCACCGCCATGGCTTCCAGTTCACTGGTTTTAAAGCTCCAGTCTCCACCAAATTTAAGGGAAAATAATACAGGTATGAAGGCATCTGGTTTGATCTGGAGGTCCTTTATGGCTTTATTCTCAGCGAAGTTGAAATAAAGCTGTTTTTTGAGTTTATCATAATCTAACTGAGTATAATCTGTAGATTCCACCTGATCACCCACCGGGTCTTAGGATTCCATATTTTTAAAAATATCTCTAAAAAAAAGGCTAAATAAAATGAAAATAAAACAGGAAAAAATCATTCCTGCCTTCAAGAATGCTTTTATTTATTACTGTGGTCAGCTATGGCTTGGTCCACAACTTCCAGGATGGCTGGATCCAGGTTATCTTCTTCCCTGATTACCAGTGGTATGTTGTCACAGTACACCACTTCCAGACCGGCCTGGAGTGCATCCTTGGTGGCCACGTCTACTGCCGCGGCCTTCAACTCGGTTAACATGACATCAACCTGGTCAATGTATTTTTCAATGTCCTTCTGGAGTAATGGCCGATTGGACAGGTAGGGTGTGGTTCCCACTACTGTGCAGCCATGTTCTTCTTCCAGGTGTTTTATAAGAACCTCTTTAACTGAATCAGGAGCGGTGGTAGCAAATAAGACACGTTTACCCTCCACTGATTCCAGGGGTTTGGGCCTGAACACCGTGGGTATAACCGTGGCTTGGGGATTGATTCCCTCTATAAATTTCTGGATACGTTCCACCTTCCCGGGACTGGCCATTGGCTCTTCACACATGGTTATGACCACCAGATCTGCCAGTTTAATACGGTAGGGGCCGAAGAATCTCTCAATGTTGATTATGGGCTGGTTGGCACCCACCAGTACAATGTGCCGGTCGGTTTTAATGGGTGGTATGGCTGCTCCACTTCCCTCCATTATCACAAATTCAGAATCAACTTCGTTGGCCATCTGGGCGCCCTGTTTCATGTTGGTGATGAACACCTGCCCCACCATTCCTCCACCGCAACGGCGGCATCCAATGGTGAGTATTCGGCTCATGAGGGCATCTTCCCAGTGGTCACTGGCAGCGTGGATTCCCTTATCTGATTGTTCCATGAGGTACTGGGGTGTGATTTCGATCTCATCTCCCCGGACGATCTCCGGTTCCTCCGGACCTCCACGGCCCATGGCCACCACACAGGGGTTGTATTTTTCCCTGTGGATTAAACGGGCAGCGTAGGCTGACACTGCGGTTTTACCGATTCGTTTACCAGTTCCCAGAATTTTAAGGGATGGTTTGGTGAGGACCTCGTATTCATCCAGGGGTTGGAATGAAAAATCAGGCCCCTCGTAGAGTATTCCCTGCTCCAGGACCATAGAAGCTATCTTGAAACGTTTAGAATAATCAACCACCGGTTCGTCAGAAAGATCCATAACCACATCGGCATGGTGTTCCACGGCTACTTCAACAATAAGATCATAGGGAATTTTATGATGATCAGGACCAAAATAAACTTTAACTCCCAGTTTCTTACCAATGGATTCTGGTGTGGCATCCCTAAGTTTTTCTGTGCCTCCAATGAATACCGCGGCAACCACTTCGATGTGTTCAATGTTATCAAGAGTATTTAATGCGGATTTAGTAACCGGAAGATAGTGTTCACCATCAATCAAGCATACCATCTTTAATAAGGTACTCATTTCAATATCACCAGCCAGGGGTGTTTTAATTTACATTTCAATTTTTTGTATGGCTAAGGCATCATCATTCTGGAATCGTATGAGTTCTTTTCGCGACCGTTTTACTAATTCTGAGAGTCCATTGGAAATGTTAGAAGAAGTTCCTCCGTTGTTGGCAGCAATGATCTCAGAAATAGAATTTGATAATACAAAAATAGCATATTTATGTTCGGCTTTGGTGCGGTGTATGTGATGTGGGCTGATGTTAAGGCATAAGTACTCCTTACATTCATCCTTCACCTCATACTCATGGTCCAGATGCTTTAAAACATATACCAAAAATTGGTGTAACTGTATAAGCTCATCTTTGTACATATCTACCAGACACCTACAATTAAGTAATTTAAATTCGATCAACAGGCATATATAAATTTGCCCCCAAAGCTATACCCAGAAAAAACCATAAGCATAAGGTATAAAGTATGAAAGTGCTGGGCACAGTGGGTAAAATAATGTTTACCCATGGTTACAAATAAAGGTTTTGACTGATCCATAATACAATAACAATAATCCACGACAACCGGTTTAAAAACTTGATCTTGGTTAATAAAATTGATGCTTGGTTAAAAAATGAAAATTATAAAAATAGATGACGGAACTATGGAAAAATTCTTACAGAGATCACAGTTAGACTCCAGTTCTATTGTCAACATTGTAGAAGACATTGTGAGCAATGTTAGGGATAATGGAGATAAGGCACTCCACCACTACACTGAAAAATTTGATAAAGTTGACCTTAAGGATTTTCTCATTGAAGAAGAGGATTTAAAGAGGAGTATCCAGAAAATTAACTCCCAGCTTATGGTTAGTCTTGAAAAGGCAGCATCCAACATTGAAAAATTTCACCAGTCCCAGTTACCACAGGAATGGTCACTGGAAGTGGATGAGGGCATAACTGCCGGTCAGATCGTCCGTCCACTGGAAAGGGTGGGTTGTTACATACCCGGCGGAAGGGCAATCTATCCGTCAAGTATTCTAATGACGGTTATCCCGGCAAAGGTTGCAGGGGTGGAGGAAATTATATGTTGCACCCCTCCTGGTCCCGATAAAACTGTGCAGGACATGGTTCTGGCGGCAGCCTACCTGGCTGGTGCCGACAAGGTATACCGGGTGGGTGGGGCACAGGCTATTGCAGCCATGGCCTACGGAACTGAAACCATTCCTGCAGTGAATAAGATTGTGGGACCCGGGAACATCTTTGTAACTGCGGCCAAAAAAATGGTATACGGACAGGTAGATATTGATTTTCCTGCCGGACCATCAGAAGTCCTCATAATAGCCGATGAAACTGGTAATCCTGAGTACATTGCACTGGACCTCCTGGCCCAGGCAGAACACGACCCCCAGGCGGCCTCAGTACTGGTGACCACATCCATGGATCTGGCCACTGCCGTGAAGGACCAGGTAGAGGAAGAGTTGCCCCGTATGAAAAGGGAAGAGATCATCACTGAATCACTGCAAAAAAACGGTAAAATCATTGTGGTCAATACAATGGATGATGCCATCCGGTTTTCCAATGAATACGCACCGGAACACCTGATAATAGCAACCCGTGAACCGGAAGAAGTGGTTAAAGATATTAAAAATGTGGGGAGCATATTCCTGGGAAATTTAACCCCGGTAGCTGCCGGTGATTATGGTTCGGGCACCAATCATGTCCTGCCCACATCATTCTGCGCCCGGATGTACTCTGGCCTTTCCACGGAATCCTTCCTGAAGAAGCCAACTGTCCAGAGGTTATCTGAAGCCGGTTTAAAAAGCCTTAAAGATGTGGTTATCCCCCTGGCAGAATATGAAGGCCTTTATGCACACGCTGAATCATTTAAAAAGCGTCTGGATGGAATAAAAAAATAAGTTGATACTACTATAATGAAAGTGGCAGGTGCACCTAAAGGTACACCCTAAACTAATATATTATATAGCATGCCAGTGATTAGTTTAATAGAAATAAGTATATTCTACCTGGAACACTAAAGGTATAATTGAATAATAATTAATCAAATAGGAATTGAATTAAAAAATCATCATTTTTATCAGTGCTGAATTTCTTATCACCCCTTTAAAAAATTCAACTGGTATTAATGCAATTTTTGAATCTAAAATTTGAATTTAAGCTTAAAAAGCTATTTTAGATGTTCACACACCAATTTGTATCCCTATTACATTAAATTGAGGTGAATTAAATTGACAGATTCATTAGGAGACTGGAAAAGAACACATTACTCACAGGAACTTGACGAAGATATGGACGGCGAAACAGTGACTCTCATGGGCTGGGTTCATGAGATCCGTGACCTGGGCGGTATTATCTTCGTACTTTTACGGGACCGGAACGGTATAACCCAGATAACTGCTCCCAGCAAAAAGATCACCCCCGAACTAATGGAAGAAATAAGAAAATTCAAAAAAGAGTCAGTTATTGCGGTTAAAGGAACCATTCAAGGATCACCTAAAGCACCGGGTGGTGTGGAAGTCATACCAGAAGAAGTTAAGGTCCTGAATGAATCCAAACAGCCATTACCACTGGACCCCACTGAAAAGGTGCGGGCTGAAATTGACACCCGGCTGGATTCCCGTTACCTTGATCTGAGAAAACACAGTATCAGTGCTATATTCAAAATAAAAAGCACAATGCTGCACTCAGTCCGTATTTTCCTGGAAGAAAAGGGCTTCATGGAAGTCAACACCCCCAAACTGGTGGGATCCGCCACAGAAGGTGGAACCGAACTCTTCCCCATAACCTACTTTGAAAGGGAAGCCTTCCTGGGTCAAAGCCCCCAACTCTACAAACAGATGATGATGGCCACTGGACTGGATAAGGTCTTTGAAATTGCCCCTATCTTCCGGGCCGAAGAACACGATACCCTGAGACACCTCAACGAGGTAATATCCATTGATGCAGAGCTGGCCTTTGCTGACCAGGAAGAAGCCATGGAACTCCTGGAGAAACTGGTGCACCATGCCATTAAAGAAGTGAAGGAAAACTGCCAGGCCGAACTGGAAGATCTGGGAGTGGAACTGGAAGTACCCGAACTACCCTTCCCCCGTCTGGAATACGATGAAGTAATCGACATAGTTAATTCCAAGGGTGTGCAACTTCAGCATGGCGAAGACCTCTCCAGGGCAGCTGAAAAAGCATTAGGCGAAGTTATGGATGGCTATTACTTCATAACCAACTGGCCCAGTGAAATCAAACCATTCTATGTCCAGCCCCATGAAGATGAACCGGGAAAAAGCTATGCTTTTGACCTGATGTACCGGGATCTGGAAATATCCTCGGGGGCAACCAGGGTACACCAGCACGATCTCCTGGTGAAACAGATAAAGAGTAAAGGACTGAACCCTGACTCTTTCCAGCGCTATCTAGCAGCATTCGAGTACGGAATGCCACCACACGCTGGTTGGGGATTGGGAGCAGAAAGGTTCACCATGTGTATCACCGGAATGAAAAACATCCGGGAAACCGTGCTCTTCCCCCGGGACAGGAGAAGGTTGACTCCTTAAGTCAACCTTTTTAATAAAAAAAGTTTGAACCTTCCCCATTCTTTTTATGGTATTAATTACTCCTTTTCTATTTCTTAAATCTAAATAATTACTCAAGGAAATGTAAAATGAAAATATACGACATAGCTGTAGTGGGAGCCGGACCTGCCGGTTGCATGGCCGCCATCCAGGGGGCAAAACAGGGAAAAAATGTGATATTACTGGAGAGAAATGATAAAATCGGCCGTAAACTACTTCTAACCGGCAACGGTAGATGCAATCTTACCAATACTTCCAGTTTGAAAGTTTTCCTTGAAAAATTCGGCAAAAGAGGTTCATTCTATCGTGATGCCTTCAGCACATTTTCCAACCAGAACTTGATGGAGTTTTTTAAAGAAAATGACCTTAAAATGAAGGTAGAAGAGGAGGGACGTGTATTCCCCATCACTGAAAAGGCAGAATCTGTGGTTGAAGTTTTGATAAAGGTTTTGAATAAATATGGGGTAAAAATTGTTTGTAATTATCGTTTAAATCATTTAAATAAAAGTTCGAAGATTTTCAAACTATCTTCAAAGGAAAAGGAGTTAATCACCGCCCGTAAAGTTATCATTGCCACGGGAGGAGTTACCTATGGCTTCACCGGCTCAACCGGGGATGGTTTAAATATGGCAGAATTATTGGGCCATAATATTACCGAACTAAAACCAGGGGGTGTTCCCCTGAGGGTGCGGGAAAAATGGATTCATAAGTTAAAGGGAGTTACCCTGATGGATGTGGGCCTCACAATAGCGTACGGGGGTAAAAAAATAACTTTGCCCCGGGGAAACCTTCTTTTAACCCACTTTGGTGTTTCAGGACCAGTAATTCTGGATATGAGTCATGATATTATAAATCTTTGGGATGAACACGGGGATTTAAAGCTCTACATTGACTTTAAACCAGAAGAACAAAGAGAATCCCTGGAAGGGGAGCTCATTAGAGACTTCCAGAATAACAGTAAAAAGATTTTAAAGAACTACTTAAAAAAACATCTCCCCAACCGTACCATTGAACCTATATTAAATACCATATCACTTGATCCCCAGAAACAGTTGAATCAGGTCAGCAAAAAGGAGAGGTTGAAGTTGCAGGAGGCATTGAAAGCCCTTCCTTTGACTGTAACTGGTCACCTCCCCCTGGATAAGGCTATGGTAACCTGCGGGGGAGTCAGCAAAAAGGAAATTGACCCGAAAACTATGGAATCCAAGTTGGTTAGTGAATTATATTTTGCCGGGGAGATAATATCTGGTTGTGGTGGTAGGGGTGGGTATAATTTGCAGCAGGCCTTTTCTACCGGTTATGTTGCAGGGTGCAGTGCGGCAGCCCCAGAGAATTAAAAATAAACCAGGAAATATATTTGGTTTATGAAGCAACAGTTAATTTAAAATTTGTAATGAAAATTAGAGATATATCAATAATAACAGAACTATTTAGAATCCTGTTAAATTGATTAAAAAAGAATATTTAGCCTATTTTTTAGAGTTCATGTTTTTAATGTACTCTTCCAGTGGCCGGGTAGCGAAGTAGAGCACGATAACCACGGCAATTAGCCAGGTGAAGTTGGTTACAATGGTCTGTGCCCCGGGAAACCCCACCACCCCCATGGTTAATAGGGGAACAAATGCCAGGTACACAGTTATGAGAGATACAGTAATGGCCTTCCTGATTTCTCCGGTGTTAAAGGGTGATGTTCCCGACATGTAATTTACAATGAGCATCATACCCAGAAAGGTGACCAGGCCCAGGGATACGAATATCCATTGCAGTGGTATGGACAGCAGGATGATTATGGCTGGTATTAACACCAGATCCAGAAATCCCAGAATACCAACCATTTTCAGGGCATTCTTCCAGCTTTTTTCATTGGAATGTCTGACCTTACGCAGTAAATTGTCCCGCTCTTTAATGGCTTTTATCCGCTCTTTATCCATCCATTCAATCTTAATTTCAAGTTCATCATTGATGGATTTCAATTTTTCATTTTTCAGGAGATTTAAATCGTTGATCTCTTTTTCCAGATCAATACGCTGTTGATTTAATTCATCAACACTTTTTTCCAATTCATTTCCCTCATCCTCTGCCATGTCAAATCCCCACCAAAGAAATTGGTTTTAGGTGCATTAGACCTAATTCAATCTATGGATATTATGATAAAAGGCCTATATTAATTTTTAGATGAGAATTAACAGAAACTGATGATTTCATTTGATTATCCACCACAACCATATAATTATTACTTTTTTGGACATTGATGGTATTAGATTGTAGTCTACTAATATAAATTGCACTTAATTACGATTTTATTAGTCATTGATTACATAGAATGAATGCATAGAATGGAAGGTGTAAATATGTCAGAAAATATTCCAGAAAAAGGAGCAGTTATCCAGAAAGACCTGGAAACCTATGCTATAATTCCCTATATTCCCGGGGGTCTGGTGGACCCCGATACATTAATTAAAATAGCAAACACTGCCCAGAAATACCATGCAAAAACTCTTAAAGTAACTTCTAACCAGAGCATTGCCATCATTGGAATTAAATACGATGATATTGACCGGATCTGGGAAGATCTGGACATGAAACCCGGGGGGTTCATTGGGAAAAAAGTTAGAACCGCTAAAATTTGCCCCGGAACCACCTACTGCAAACGAGCTCAACAGGATTCCATCAGCCTGGGACTTGAAATCGATGAAAGGTTCCAGGGAATAGAACTACCCAACAAACTTAAGATCGGCGTATCGGGGTGTCCAAATTCCTGTTCAGAGTCTGGAGTGAAAGATATTGGACTCATTGGCTTCAGAAAGGGGTGGAGAATTTTGGTAGGTGGAACCAGTGGAATAAAACCAATGATCGGCCAAACTTTAGCCCAAGATCTGCAAGATGATGAAGTCCTTGAACTGATTGGTAAAATAATCGAATATTACCAGGAAAACGGGGATAAAAAACGTTTAGGTAGATTTATTGAGAGGATAGGCTTTGAAAGATTTAAAAATGCGGTTCTCCACTAATAAATATCAGAATTGGGATTTAAATCCTTAAAACCATTGGATTTAATCCTTAAAAATCCACAATTATTGGGACAATATCTCCCATTCTTTTTATATCTGGCCTGCATTTTTTAATGATTTGTTCTGTAATCGCAGGTCTAATAAGGAATCTGATAGGAATCAGGAAAAATAAAATTAGTAAAGAAAAGCCCGGGTTAATGATACTTCTTGGTAGTTTTTAAAATACTCCTGACAGATTTTGGACGATATTTACGCACATTACGAACGTAATGGTCCTTATTCTCAGCATTTTTATTATCTGAAGTCATAACAATCCCCCCCTGTAGGTTATTATGTTATCTTTGGTTATTATATTTTTTTAAAAGGATAAAAAAATTCAAAAAGATAAAAAAAGTTCTCAGTTTTAATAAATTAAACCTTTTGCCACTTGAATAAAAGAATAATCGCAATGCTTCACCAACTTCCCTTAAGCTCCGGATTTCTACTGCTTCTTGTCCGGTGAACTTTTGCCATCTATTCCCAATTACCGTACATTAAAAAGGAATGAGATCACACAATTTATATATTTAATAACGTATCCTGGATTCAATACCATGATCAACATTGTATACGATATCAAAGTTTACAGACAGACCCTGAAAGACATTATCAAAGAAGATGATGTGGTGGTTGAGCTGGGCTGTCATGTGGGTAATTCCACCCGTATCATATCCCAGCTAGCGTCCCACGGGAAGATAATAGCACTGGACAAGGGCACTGAATCTAGAGAGAAGCTGGATGAACTGAAAAAGGAAGTTAAAACTCCCATTGAATTTATAAATGCAGATGTGCGCCTACACGAAACCCTGGAAGAAGTGGGCCAAAAGGTGGATGAGTGGGGTGGTTGTGATGTTCTCTCGGTGGATCTGGGTGGAGGTTACCATCCCGACACCACCTTCAAAGTTTTCTACATTTGGTCATCAACTTTAAAACCTCGTGATACAATAATAAGAAATAGAGGTCTTTTAGACTTTATTCACTCATCATCCGGCACTGAGATCATCAGGTCAGAAAATGGGTGGCTGGAGTCCTGTGGAGATGATGGCATCCCACCGCGTTTAAAAGAACTAAAACTCTGGTCTCCTAAACTATAAGAAGGAGGGTATTTATGATAGGAAAGAAAATCAGGATTGAAAGGATAATCAACCGGAAAACCGGGAGATGTGTTATCGTGCCCATGGATCACGGTGTTTCCATCGGACCTGTGGAAGGAATAATAAAAATGGCAGAGACCATAGATGAAGTGGCCAGCGGCGGTGCCAACGCTGTAATAATGCATAAAGGAATGGTCGGCACAGGACACCGAGGTTATGGACGGGATATTGGACTGATTATCCATTTATCCGCCAGTACTGCCCTGGGACCAGACCCGGATCATAAAGTACTGGTGACCAGTGTGGAAAAAGCCATCCAGTTGGGAGCAGACGCAGTATCGGTACACGTAAACGTGGGATCAGAGATGGAACCCGAGATGTTAATGCACCTGGGAAGCATCTCCGAGATCTGTGATGACTGGGGAATGCCCCTCATTGCCATGATGTACCCCCGAGGCAAGAAAATTGACAATGAACATGATGCCGAAGTGGTTAAGCTGGCAGCCCGTGCCGGTGCCGAGCTGGGAGCCGATATCATTAAAACCAATTACACCGGAGACCCGGACACATTCAAAGAAGTTATCGACGGTTGTCCCGTCCCCCTGGTCATTGCCGGAGGACCCCGAGTGGAAACTGACCGTGAACTTCTGGAAATGGTTAAAAACTCGGTGGACATGGGTGGAGCCGGTGTGGCCATAGGTAGAAACGTTTTCCAGGCCAGATCTCCCCAGAAAACAACACGGGCCATTGCGGAAATAGTGCACAACAACCTGGAAGTGGACGAAGCCCTTAAAATCTTAAATGGTAAATAAATACCCATTTTTTAAACCCCAATAAAATAAACCCCCCAAAAAATATGAACATTTTAGATAAAAATATCTATAAATGTTTTAGAAGGTTATAACTATGAAATTTGCATGGATAATGGCTGAAGGTAATGTATGGGACAAGAAAAAGCAATTCATTACCACTGCACTGGAATCCGGGATGGATCACGTTGTTGACTTCAGCGATGCAGACAATATCCGCAGACTGGGTAATGTAAAACTCATCTCAGATATTGATGGCTCCGATGTGATGCTGGTGGGCCGTAACAGTGAAGGTGATGGCACCCTCATCATACCCGATGATCTTTCAGAATCCAAGGATCTGGCTGCAGTTAAAAGGTTAAAGAGAATGGACAAGAAAGTGGCAGCCTATGTGGAAATTCTCACCAAAAAACATCAGGAACTGGCTGCCCTGCTGGGAAAGGAAGCAGATTACTTAATACTCATGGGACGGGACTGGAAGGTCATTCCCCTGGAAAACCTCATTGCGGGATTGCAGGATGAAGATGTGAAGATCATTGCCGCCGTAGCTGACTATGATGAGGCTAAAGTGGCCCTGGAAACAATGGAACACGGAACTGATGGTATTCTACTCTGCCCCCATGAAATTAGCCATATTAAAAAGGTTTCGGAGTTAATAGACAAGATAAAAAGTGAAAGTTACCAGTTGAAACCAGCCACCGTAACCAAGGTGGAACCAGTGGGTATTGGAGACCGGGTGTGTGTGGACACCTGTTCCATGATGCAGCTGGGTGAGGGTATGCTGGTGGGATCGTACTCCCAGGGACTGTTCCTGGTGCACAGTGAGTCCATGGAAAGTGAATATGTGGCTTCACGACCCTTCCGGGTTAACGCCGGACCAGTGCACGCCTACGTCATGACCCCCGGAAACAAGACCAAATACCTCTCGGAACTGGAAACCGGGGATGAAGTTCTAACTGTGGACCAGGAAGGCAACAGTAAAGTGGCCATTGTAGGCCGGGTCAAAATTGAAAAACGTCCCCTGATGCTGGTGGAAGCTGAATCTGATGGAGTTATTCTCCGAACTCTGCTCCAAAACGCAGAAACCATCCGTCTGGTCGCTGAGGATGGTACACCCCTCTCTGTAGCCGAGCTCAAGGTAGGGGACAAGGTCATGATCTATCTGGATCCCAAAGCCCGACACTTCGGAATGGCCATTGAAGAAACCATTATCGAAAAATAGTTACAAAAAACTGGTTAAAAGACAAATACATCTTTTAATCTTTATCTTTTATTTTAATCTCTATTTTTTCCATATAAAGTTGGACTGCATTTTTAACTGCTTTTTTGATATTTTTTAAGTCCTATTTCTCTATAATCTAAAATCTCAAACATAAAAATTTAAATAATACTTTTTGACCATTATACCATAAATAAATCCATAGTTGAGGGGGCAGAACTATTAATAAAAAGATTTTAGCATTGTTAATTATTTTAGTAGCCATCATTGGTACTTACGGAGTGATTTATGTCGCAGTTACAAATGTTTTAATGCCTAGTGACTTGGATACCTTTAAATCTGAATTAAGTACAGTTCAGGTGCCGGTGAACAATGATTCTTCCATTAAAGAGATGGAAAATGCAGCGGCTTATACAGAAAGTGCATCTTCACTGGAATATGTATCCCCTAGCGAGCGGAGTGCCGTGGCCAGTAGTATGCGAATATCCAACACACCACCTCCAGAATTTTTCAATCAAAATTTAGAGGTATCTGATCAGTTCTTCAGTTACCGAATGTGGGCCTACACCCTGATATTCCGGGGAGATATTTCCAATGAGTTAAAAAATATTTCCAGTACCCATGAGGAAATTTCCCGTTTGAATAATGAAACTGAATCCCTGAATCAAAAATTGTACACTGATATGGAAAAGGGAGATAGTAAAGCCTACGCTGAAGATTTAAAACTGATTGCCGATAATTTAAAACAGTACAACACAGCCATGGCTGAATTAAAAAACCATCTGGAAACTTTGGTCAATCTCCTGGAATGATTCAATCACATAAGAATATCCCCAGGGTTATCATTCTCCGGGGTGACAATCCCCCAGAACATCTCCAGGAGTGATCATTCTGTTGATCAATCTCCAAGAATATCTCCGGGAGTGATCATTAATAGTCAATTCCATGAAATATCCCGAAATAGGGGCCATTGATATATACTAACCTTTGAAATATTCCTTAACTTTGATGATCCACAAGGTAGGAGAAAAAAATTAAGCCCACCGTAACTATATTTAACTAATAAGTAACAGTAGCCACTGCCACGTAATTAAATATAGTAACCAGTAGCCATTGTCACTTAATATTTAGATCTATAAAATATTCAGATATTTCAATGAGTTACAAAGGAAGAGATTAGTAGGGTAATGTAAGATTCGGGGAATTATACATGTCAGAATACCAGGTGGAGTTAGTAACACCCCACACCAAGGATAGAATGTTGGGTGAACTTAAAAACAGGGTAAAGTTCGAAAGAAAGGCCAATATTCACGGGGCCTGTGTTAAACTCCTTACCGATAATGAAGGTTTTAAGGAAGAATGGGAGGATAACTTCAAGTTCATGAATGAGGATATCCGCCCCCATACTAAGGTCTTTGCCGTGGAAGATGGTGGAGATCTTCAGGTTTTATATGAAACTGTTTCCAAGACCTGCATCATTAAAAACTGTGACTACTATGGCTGGATTAAAAGTATTGCCCTGGCCACTATTTCTGACTTCTTTGAAGAGTACCACTCTGAACACCGGCGATACTCCACCCATGGATCAGCAGTGGACTGTGGTGGCCATGGAATGGCAATTATTGGCCCACCAGGAACTGGAAAAACCACCCTGACCTACGGACTCCTCCAGTACCCTAACTTTAACTACCTATCCGATGACTGGTTCTTCACCAGACTATTTAACAACGCCGCGGTTATTTATTCATCAGAAAAAAACTCATACATACGAGATGACTTGAGCCAGGTGTGGCCGGAGTTTTCTAAAGATGTGGCCCGTGTCCAGCTGGACAATAAAGGACGAGGCATCGCTGATGTGAACACCCTCTTCCAGGGACGTGTCCGGGAAACCAACACCCTGAAAACTGTGGTTCTTCTGGAGAGAAATGTTTCTAATCCTCCCTTCCGCCAACTTGATCCTGATGAGGCCCTGAAATTCATGCTGGAAAATGATTTCTGCAACCCCCACCAGTTAATAAAGGATGAACGGAAACTCAACCTGAGAAGTGATTTTTTCTATGAATTATTCCAGAGAGTGGATGTTTACTTACTCAACACCGTGGAAACTCCCCAGGAAAGTCTGGACCGTATTAAGAACCTCATCATATAAGGAGAGTAGGTTTGGATAATATTTATCCCAGGAAAAAAGAATATAATCACAGGGAAATCTTTGGAATCACTGCATCTTGAATCACTGAGGAATACCTCATAAATACTGGTTATTCACTGATAATTCCCCATAAAATTCAATTAATTCCTTAAATTAACATTAAAATTTAATTACAGCCAACAAATGACTAGTTATTCAAGCTGGTGATAATATGCGAGCATTTTTAGCAGTTGACGTGGACAGCACTTTAAATTATGAAATTCAGAAAGTACAGAAGGAACTAAAAAAAACTGCCGCCCCATTGAAGATGGTGGAGCCGGAGAACCTGCATTTCACCTTCAAATTTTTTGGAGAAATCTCCCCTACCCAGACTGAAAACATAATCCAGATAACCCAGGACAAACTGGAAAAGTACAAATCCTTTCCCCTGAATATTAAGGGGACGGGAGTATTCCCCAGCATGGGATATATGAGGGTTATCTGGCTGGGAGTTGAAGAACCAGAGCAGTTCTCCCAGCTGCAACGGGATCTTGACCAGGAATTTGTCAAGATGGGATTTAAAAAGGAACGCAGCTACATACCCCACCTAACCATTGCCCGGGTGAAGGGACCACGGAACAAGGAAATTCTGGCCGAAACCGTGCAAAAATTGGAGTCAATCGAGATTGGGCAGATGACCCTGGAGAAGATTGTTTTGAAAAAAAGCGAACTAACCCCGGTGGGTCCTATTTATACCGATATCCAACAATTTTTCATTTAACCATGAACTCAAGAACCTTAAACTAAAGATTTAATCCAATATACAGTTTGATTTAATAAATTAACCCCATAAAAAAAGAAAAACATGGCAAAAAGCCCAGCTTAGAGGTAATTATAAGTGATTGATTTTAACCCAATATTAGAGGATATTGAACCCTCAAAGGAAGAGGTAGTGAAAGTTAGAGGTTTAGCAGATAAATTAAAAGACATAATCAATAAAAATGCTAATAAACTGAACATCAATGCAGAAGCAGTGCTCTTGGGCTCAGTGGCCAAGAACACCTGGCTATCCAATGGTAACTCTGAAGAGGGTAAGGGTCTGGACATTGATGTTTTCATTAAATTCCCCCTCACCACTTCCCTAGATGATCTGAAAAGTCAGGGTCTGGAACTGGCCCATAAATGCGTAGATGAAGCTGATGGGACTTATGAGGAACGTTATGCCTCCCACCCTTACCTTACTGGTTTTATTGAAGGTTATGAGGTGGATTTAGTGCCCTGCTATGACATCACCGATTCCAGTGAACTCAAATCTGCGGTGGACCGCACTCTGCTGCACACCCTATTTGTGGTGGATAATTTAGGGGCAGAACAGACTAGGGAAGTCCGGCTTTTAAAAAGGTTCATGAAGATGGTGGGAACCTACGGCTCGGAGTTCAAGGTGGGTGGATTTTCCGGCTACCTGTGTGAATTGCTGGTTATCCGCTACGGTTCATTTTTGAAGGTTCTGGAAGGTGCAATTGAAGAGTGGAAACCAGGATACAGAATAGATCTTATGAACTTCGGTACCGGGGCCCAATTTAAGGATCCCCTAATAGTGGTGGACCCTACTGACCAGAACCGGAATGTTTCTGCAGCACTGACACTGCAAAAGATGGCTGAATTCAGAGTGGCAGCAGGTAACTTCCTGGAAAACCCTAAAAAATCATATTTTTATCCTAAAACCTTAAAGTATGACCGGGAAACATTGAGGGATGCATTTAAAGAAAGAAAAACCCATTCAGTTCTCCTGGCCTTCCACACCCCGAATATTCCTGCGGATGCCCTACATCCCCAGATCCAGAAGACTGAAAAATCTTTGGTGAAGATCCTGGAAAATGAGGACTTTAAAGTTATGGGGAGTGATTCCTGGAGTGATGAGGAAAACACTTGCATAATACTCCTGGAAATGAACACGTGGAAGTTAACTCCCTTCCGGAAGTACTCGGGACCCACGGTGTGGGATGATGATAACACCACAAGGTTCCTAAAAAAGCATCCCCAATCATGGGTGGAAGGTGAACGATGGTTTACGCTCACCAGAAGGGAATATCAGGATGCAGAGTCCCTTATTCAGGAGACACTCACCCCTGGCGGGATCCGGAATCTCCGTGTGGGTAAACATTTAAAGAAGAAACTACTGGAAAAGTACAATCTGGTGGATGTTCTGGATCTGTTAATTGCTGAAGATGCCGACGAGGATGTGATGAAATTCCTGTACAGTTATCTTCATAAAAATGAGCTTTTAACCCGGGATTAAAGGGGTATTAACACAATTAACCTCCTAAGCACCATTAACCTGCTAAATAACCCTTAATTTTTTTTTAAAATAATAAACTCTATTTTTAAAAAATAATAAACTCTACTTATCATCCCTTTCGTAAACAAATTTAGGTACTGCATCCTGGAAAGGGTCGAATGTTTCCAAATTCTTGATGAGGGTGGATTTCATGCTCACTCCGGAGTGGAGGGATGATGGTAAGCGGAGTATTCGTTTGAGGTCTATGGAAACCTTGGCATCTACCAGTGTCAGGTTTAAGGAGGCAATACCCTTAACCAACCGGCCGTACCTCACGGGTCCGATTGCTTTGCGGAATATTCCCCACTGGTCATCATGGAGTAATTCACGGTTTTTTATAACTGCCTTTTTTATATCCTTACTGACATCATCGATTTCTGTATCGGGAGTCAGGTTTAACAGGGCCTGTTTTACCCGGTGGGTGAATACCTGGGGGTAGCCAAAGGGTATGGTGAAGTGTTCCAGGTTGTATTTCATTCCGTGGCTGGAGTATTCACTGCGGGGGACATCAGCACCCACTAAATATTTAACGATCTGGCTACGAACATCACTGTCCATGGCCATCACTGCATCATCCAAGACCCTTATATGATAACCACGGCCCGAGTACACTACGTTAATGTTTTTCAGCCCCAGATCTCCCTGAAGGGTGTCCAGCAGTCCCATGACAATATCTTTGGCCTGGTTTAAACATATTTCACAGACGTTATCGCATCCACAGGTTCTTATGGGTATATCCTTGGCATCCACGTCGAAAACTAGTTCTGCCTTTATCCATCCTCCCCTGCGTTTGGGATTGTTGTAAAATGCTACCGATGAATAGGCGGCAAATGGTGTTCTAACCCGCATGAATTTCCTCAGATCATCAGAATTGCGAAACACACGGTAGCGGTCATTGGGTCCGCGGCCTATATGGTCAAAACCGAACTCCCTCTGTATAAGAGTATTGCGAATGAAGTCAGGGACATTTTTAACATCCCATTCTTCCCGGTAGTACTGCCGGCGTTCATTGGGGGTTGCGGGTTTCAGTTCCATAAGTTATCACGCCTCCCCTGGTTTATCTGGTGTTGTTCCACCTTTACCCGGGGAACCGTTATTTTCTTCAACTCCCTCAGAACTATTTTCAGCACTGGCAGTGGTACTTCCTGAATCATCGGCCGGCTTAAGGGTTCTAACTTCCCATAGCATCCGGTTGTAATAACTTAAAGGATTTCCTATCTTTTTACAGACTTCATCGGGTCGGCAAAGATGGGGTAGGTGCAGTTTTATCTTTTCACAGCTCATAGGAGTGTACCAAGTGGTTTCACCTTCGTGTTCCATTTTAAGTTCGGAGTGCATTCCAAATCCCAGTTTGGCATTGATGTTAACCTTTTCCTGGGGCTGGTCCTCAAATAATGGGGGTACGCAGCGCTGGGCAGCTTCATAAATCAGGGGTAAAATCTCGTTTTGAGTGATCTCCAGCTGTGGGTCCTGATCAGAGACCCGTTTGGACAGGTTCATTCGGAAAACATCGGGGTAAAGTCGGGCGTAGGATACGAAGGGGGTCATGAATAGTACAATGGCATCGTTCCTTCCCCCTGATTTTATACCCTCCAGTGCCTTTTTCACGCAGGGAGGGAATGCCTGGCTGTTTAGTGGTCCGGCCTTCATTGGCCCACCACCACCCCGACCAGAACCATAACCGTAACTCTGCATTGGTTCGGCCAGTATCTCGGCAACCTCTTCAGCCAGTTCAAGAAGAATGGGGTTGGGTTCCACCATGATCCTGGCCTTTTCATGTACCTGTTTGATGTAGTCCTCGGTTTCCTGCATGACCATCTTGACCATGAGGAGTTCCTTGAGTTCATCCCCAATTAAAAGCTGGTACATGCTGCTGGGATTCCGGTGCTTGATCCGTGATCCAAAGCGATCAATGAAGTCCTCCGGGTTCAGTATCAACTCTCCCTGGTCCAGAACCAGTTCGGTGAGCCGTATTTTGCGGGTGCTCAGTAATTCCTGGAAAAATGTCCAGTGAACAGTATCCCCCTTCAGTAAGAGTTGCAGGGATTGGTCCACCATTAACCGGCCTTCCTGTAGGCTTAATTTTCCCAGCCTTTCCTGGACCAGATCCCCCTGGGCTTCAACCATAACCCGTGTTTCACGGGAGTTAGGTCCAAATTTAACCCCGATCGACTGACACAGTAGATAAAATGAAATAACATCGTATTTGGTTATGGCCTGGTCTGATAAGAATGAATATCGCCGGCTGTTGAATTCCCGGTCATTTTTTTTCTTAACATACCATTCTATCCTTTTCAGGGCCAGCTCCAAGTAGTTAGAGGGTATTTCTTCATCAGCAACTATTTCTTGAGATGGATTACGGGTTACCAGCCTGCGTAGTTCTGGTATGTCCTGAGATATGCCATCAAAGCTGCCCAATTCCCTGACAATATCCTTCCCCTCGGGTGAGAGGGGGTTTAAAAAAGAGATAGAAACCATGATTTAATGTGTTGTTTACCGGGTTAAAAAAATTTATTGTTAGGCTGTTTTAGATATTCTAAGAATCTTTTTTATTATCCAGAATCAATAGTTAAGAAGATGACTGGAAAGTTATTCCTGCCCCGTTTTATTCTCATCTTTTATTGAATATTACCCTTCCTCGAAGGTTAATGGGTAATGGTGTTAACAACACCGCAAGGGGAAGGTAGATTAATGGATAAATCTTATATAGAAATTAGATAAAAATAGATATTATTCTTTATCATCAACTCCAACTGAGTTTTTACTGTAAGATGGTTAATAAATATTTAAAAATAGATATCTAAGGTAAAATATGTTGTATCATGCTTAACAAGGAGATTATAGGAGGAATATCTTTGAGTAAAGATTCAAATAAAGTATTTATCACCTGCGCACTGCCCTACGCCAATGGCCCCTGCCATCTGGGACACCTGCGTTCAACCTACATACCTGCTGATATTTATGCCCGTTATCATCGGATGAAGGGCACTGATGTGCTGTTTGTGTGTGCCACTGATGAACATGGAACACCCATTGCTGTTCAGGCCGAAAAGGAAGGAGTATCACCTCTGGATGTTGCCACCCGCAACTGGGAACTGATCCAAAGGGACCTGGAATTATCAGATATTTCCTTTGATAACTTCTCCCGAACCACCGACCCCCTGCATTATGAAATATCACAGAACTTCTTTTTAGATCTTTACCAGAAAGATTGTATCTACCCTAAAACCATTAAACAGCTTTACTGTTCCCATTGTGAACGTTTCCTCCCGGACCGCTATGTGGAGGGTACCTGCCCTCATTGTGGTGGGGAGGGAGCCCGTGGTGACCACTGTGAGACTTGTGGCCGCCACCTGGAACCAGTGCAGCTGGTGGAACCACACTGCCTTATCTGTGACAGTGAACCAGAAGTAAGGGAGTCAGAACAGTACTATTTCCGTTTAAGTCATTTTCAGGATAAACTAAAAGAAGTCATTGATGGTAATCCCGTTTTACCGGCTAATGTCCGTAATTATGCCATGCAATGGATAAATGAGGGCTTGAAGGACTGGATACTTACCAGGGATATGGATTGGGGTATACCTGTCCCCCTGGATGATGCTGAGGGTAAGATAATCTACGTGTGGGGAGAGGCATTTTTGGGATACATCTCTTCCGCTGCACAGTGGGCTCGCCGTGAAAACAAAGCATGGGAGCCCTACTGGGATGATCGGGCGGTGCATTTCATTGGTAAGGATATTATTTACCACCATTCCATATTCTGGCAGGCCATGCTCCTGGCCCATGACTGCAAACTTCCCTATAACATAGTGGCTGGAGAGTACCTGTCACTGGAGGGTCGTAAAATGTCAACCAGTAAGAACTGGGTGATCTGGGCTTCTGATTTCATGGAAAAATTCCATGCAGATCTGTTGCGGTACTACCTGGTGGCCAACGCACCCTTAACCCGGGACACGGACTTCTCCTGGGATGACTTCCAGAGAAGGGTCAATGATGAACTGGCCGATGTGGTGGGGAATTTCATGCACCGTACCTTCTCCTTTACCCACCGGTTCTTCCAGGGAGTCCTACCAGAACCTGGTTCATACAACGAGGATGATCTGGAACTGGTTGAAGAGATCAACGCCACCCCTGGTAGGGTAGCAGAATGTATTGAAAACTTTGATTTCCGGGAAGGTCTTAAAGAGATTGTTAAACTGGCTAAAGTGGGGAATAAATACTTCAACGACCAGGAACCCTGGAAAACTGTCAAGGAAGAAAGTGATAGGGCCGCTACTACCCTTTATCTATGTAATCAGCTGGCCAAGGTGATAAGTATGGTTATAAATCCTTATCTTCCATCTAAATCCATGGAAATGAGGGAAATACTTGGCCTGGAAGATAACTTAAAATGGGAAGAATCAGCTGAATTCCTGGCACCAGGAACCCCTATATCCAAAGCCAAACCATTATTTGCTAAAATTGATGACGAAGTAATTACCCAGGAAAAGGAAACACTGTATAAAAATTTAGAGGAGAAAGAAACCATGGATGATCTAATAAGTATTGATGATTTTGCTAAACTGGACCTAAGGGTGGGTAAAATAATAGGAGCAGAGAAAGTCAAAGGCTCTGACAAACTGCTTAAACTGATGGTAGATGTTAAGGATAAACAGCTACAAGTGGTAGCTGGTTTAGCCACTAAATACTCACCAGAAGAAATACTCAACCAGACGGTGATCATTCTGGTGAACCTCAAACCAGCCAAACTCTTCGGAATCAAATCCGAGGGAATGGTATTAGCAGCAGGAGATAGTTCCACTCTCTTAACCGCCCCTGACGCTACCATAGGCGAAGGTATAAGGTAGGGGGTTGTAAAACTATTGTGATTAATAAGGATGGAAATTTACCAGGGAGGGAACTTCCATCTAAAACGGGCTGTGACCGATATAATTATGAAGGAATACCATGAATGAATCTGTACTCATTGGAAAATCCGAGCGTTTTCTGGATCAGATAAAGAGAAGGGAAATTTCATTAAATGATATGGAAAGCCCGGAAAAATTCCTCTCCCTTTACACTTACCTCAAGAACAACATGGATACCCTCCAGGACATGAGGGAGACCATGGAGATTAAGGGCTATACTGCACCTTACCGTTCCATTAACAAGTACGGCCGTCCCCTCACTGGGGAAACCAAGGCCGAGGATATGTACGATGTCAGCCGCCACACCCAGTATTTCCGGATGAATGCTGCTGCCAAGAAAAACATCTTGGACAGGGTCAAATCAGCCATGTCCTCCCACAAGATTGCCATTGGACATTTGGAAGAATTTGCCACCTTGGAATGTTCTTCATGTCATAGGAAGTACAGGGGCCATGAAATATCAATCTTAACCCGGGGAAACTGTGAATGTGGTCAGGATGACTTAAAGTTACATGTAAATCAGGAAGGTGTTTATCGCCTGGAAATTATCCCCTTTTTACCCCTTTCTGGAGATTACATGGTTAAACTATCTGATCTAAGCCCCCGGAGCAGGGAAGCCTTTCGTAGTATGGTACGCATCCTGAAACAGGAGAAGAGAGGAATAGTAAAGACAGTTTCCCTGGTTATTAAGGTTATGGAAGATAGCCGCTGGGTCCGGAAGAGGGTGACCATTGATGCCCAGGAAGAGGCCAATTACGAAAAGGAAATTCGCAGCCAGTACGGTTCCAACGCCCGTATTGAAATGATGCAGTTTCACCGCAAGAAACCGTCCATTATAAATGATAAACACGTGCAAACTGCCCTTTCATTGGGCTATGTTAAGTACGCCGAGAATAGGATACTCCAATTTCTGCCGGATCTTCTGGAAAAAACTCTTCATAATAAAGGTAAAGTTGAAGAATACCAGGAAGCCTTGGAAATTTCCAAGATAAAGGCCAATAAATATGATACTGGAGATGACCCCGAGAGTCTTAAAAATTTTTACCTGCAAAAGGAATTAGAGGAAAGGGGTTTACTAAATGGGGACGGAAAACCTGAAGAACCCCTTCAAAATGATTTAAAAGAGAAAAATTTGCTTGAAAAGTCTTTATTCCTTGAAATTCCTCGGATATATATTTTGTGGGATCTCCTACACTACTACTTAACCACCTCCTATGATCGGAGAAATAAGTATTCCGGCCCTTTCCCTTACCTTCGACCGGGTTTGGACACCAATCAGATGAAGGCTTTCCAGGACTTTGAAGTTGATGTGGTGAGGATTATGCAGGAATACCTTTCAGAAAACATCACCTACATACCCCACATGGGAAGGGTGCTGGCCCAAAAATTTTCCGTGGAAAAAAAGATGAAAGGTCTCCACCTGCAGATGGGACCTGCCCTGGGTGCTGCTCTGCTTTCCAGTGAGGGAAACCTGCCGGTAGCAAAAGCAGCCGAACTATTTTCTATAGAAGTTGAAGATGTTTTGAAGGGTAAAGAGACCCTGGGCACCCTGCAAAGACCAGCTAGTTCCCGGGCCAAACAGTTCATGGCCATGATGAAAAAGTAAATATTATTAATCATTTTTTTAGACACCCCATCCTGATTTATTTAGAAAATGTTTTTATGAATTGGGTTCTTATGGATTAATGAATAGAGAATAAATGATCTCACTGGGAAGTGGTTCTTTATTGAAAGATGATAACACGGTAAAAGAAGAAATTTACGTGAATAAACCACTATCATTCAGCAGGATCATGGAATTACTGGAGGAATACCCTCATCTAAAGAAGATTACAATTCCCACTAGTCTGTTCGCACGAATCTCACCAAAGTACCTCCAGGCCTTAGAAGAACTGGGAGTTACTGTTGTATCCATAGAAAAGAAAGGCAGACCCAAAAAGTACAGTGAAAAAGACACTCACAAAGTACATGATTTATTAAAATCAGGATATTCACCACGTGAAATATCAGAAAATCTGGATATACCACTTAAAACTGTTTATTACCTTAAAAAATCCCCCCTTAAACCAGGGAGGAAAAATAAATACACTACAGATACAGTTAATGAAGTTAAAAATCTATATAAACAGGGAGTTTCAGCTAAGGATATCTCTTCAAAACTCGATATTCCCCTTAGAACTGTGTACTCCCTCTTAAAACGGTGATGAAAAATGGAACCCAATCTTATACTTCTCTACCAGAATCTATTTTTGACCTCGGCTATCTGTGCCCTGGTGGCCTTTCTGGTAACTTTTCTGAGTATGCCTCGCCTTATTAAGAAATTAAAGGCTGCCGATATTGTGGGTCGAGACATTCATAAACCATCCAAACCTGCGGTGGCAGAAATGGGTGGTATTGGTATTCTTTTTGGATTTATTATCGGGATATTTCTGGGTATTTATTTCTATCCAGAGTTGCAGTTCCAGCTCACCATAACCCTACTGGTGATCCTCCTGGTAGGTTTGGTGGGAATGGTGGATGATTTGGTAATGTTGTCTTCCAAGGAAAAGCTTATACTTCTCTGGCTGGCAGGTTTGCCCCTTATATGGATTGCTCCGCCTAACGTGGACCTTATCTACCTTTTACTCATCCCCATTGCAGTTACCATTGCCGCCAATCTCACCAACATGTTGGCCGGGTTAAATGGAATTGAATCTGGCCTGGGTGCCATTGCCATGACCTCGCTGAGTATTGCCTGTATTATCATGGGCAAGTACGATGTGGCGGTAATCAGTATGTGTATGCTAGGATCCCTCCTGGCTTTCCTTTACTACAACCGACACCCATCCAATGTTTTCCCGGGAGATGTAGGTACACTCATCATTGGAGCAACCATTGTAGTCGTGGCCTTTATTGGCCGGGTACGAATCATTGCCCTGATTGTACTCATACCCAACATAATCGATATGTTGCTCAAGCTCCACAGTGCGGGGGTCATGGAAAGACAACAACACCAGCCCACCCAGGTGGGAGAAGATGGGAAACTGATGGCACCAGAGACTGGTTTTAATTCACTGATCCGCTGGATATTAAAACGGCCCATGGAAGAGAAAGATGTGGTTAAAATCGTATGGTTAATTGGATTAATCTTTGGAGCACTGGGAATAATCCTGGCCTACATCTTAAAGGCACGTATGTTCTAAAAAATCAAAGTACTTATTTTTTTTTAAAAAACCACTTTTTTCCATATTTTTTTGTTTAATTTAATTAAAAACAATATTGTTATATTAATATACAAAATAGCAGAATCAGGGATTAATGGTCGAGAAAATAGTAACCCCGTTGATATAAGCTTAATTTGAAAATTCCAGTAAAAATGAGAAATAAGGTAGATGTAAAATCAGTCATATATTGAGTTTAAAAGTTCTAAAGCTGCCTTTTCAAGAACCGGATCATCTAAACCATGTATTATGTCCATGGACTGGCGAAGATATTCAGAACCTTCATTTACATCACCCAGTAAAAAATATGCCGTTCCCATCAGCAACCGAGAAATTGATTCACCCTTTTTATCACCAATTCTCTGGAAGAAATTGAGGGATTTATGGAAAAAATCCAGGGCTTTTTTGGTTTTTTCTGCTTTAAGGGAAACATCACCCATTATCAGGAGTAAAGCTGCTTCCCCTTTTTTATCATCAATACTGCTCGCCATTTGATAGGCTTCTTCCAGATGGAACATGGGATTTTCATATTTCTGGTAAGTGCCATAAACTGCTGATTCATCCAGAAGTACAATAATATCATCCAGCCTAGTTCCCAGTTTTATATAATCTATGGACTCCTCAGGCTCAGATGATTCATCAGATACCTTTAATCCCATGGGAACTGTCTTATTAACTTTTTTATCTTTTATTTTTTCCAGTTGAGCTTCACATTCCTCAATTTTAGCTGAAACTTCTGCTTCAAGTGGTATTTTAAGAGTGGAACTTATTTTTAACGAGTTATGGTAATGTTCTAAAGCGTTAGAAAGATCATCAATATTCCGATACACATCACCGATTAAATCATGAATAGTAGCTTCTTGCTCATCAAAACCTAATTCATGGTATATTTCCACAGATTTTTCTAAAAATCCTATGGTATTATCTGTATCTCCATTTTCGTAGTGAATTGTTGCAATTTCTACCATTAAATTAGCTTCAGCCTCCTGATATTCCCAAAGCTGTTCTAAAAGTATTTTGAGAGAATCACCATACTCATCTTTTCCCTTAAAAAGTTCCATAGCAAATTCCTCCCCATCTTCACACTGAACTCTATATTTAATAACTGTACAAGTGCCTTCTGGCTCTTACTCCAAATCATAATCCTGCGGTTAACTACACGGTCATTTTATGGGATATATTAAGTTTTGAAAATTCACTTTTACTCACAGAATTTCCCCTTCTCCCAAAACTATTCCCTGGTCGGTGATATCATATTTGGCAGTTCCCATCAAGTCATAACTTGATTTAAATGTCATATAACTCCCATCAAGCATTATGACATTGTCGACTATTGATTTGAGTATTCTTTCTGTGCCTGGGGAGGCAACTCCTTCAGTATAATTAACCAGTACTGTGGCCCCTGCTTCCTTCAGGCGTCTTAGGTACGTTTTCAAAAAACGAACAACCATTGGTTCCGGGTTAAAAACAAAGGGGGTGGTTAATGAATCAAAAACAGAACGAAATTCATTGGATTTTTTAAAAACAAAACGAGTCCCCAACCCAACTTTAACCATTAGATCAGTGGGGTCATTAATTTTGGAAGAAGCATAAGTTGCAGTATTTTCCACACGTACTCCAGATAGGGAAGATATTGAATCAATAACGTATAAAAGTTCCTCATCAATAAAACCCTGCAAAAACCATCCAAAATCCATCATATTCTGGGTTAATTGTTTTATTCCATCATCAGTGGTGATGTACAGACAGGGCTCCTTGAGGTCCAATCCATGGTAGGCAAATTGATAGGAAAAAATAGATTTACCCACCTTGGGGGGTCCGTAAACCAGAGTGGTGGTGTTCTGAGGAAATCCTTCCCCATCATTTAATGATAATAATTCATCTAAGCCCGGTATACCAGTTTCAACCATACTCATTGTATCGAATTCTCCTATATGAAATTTATTTTAGTAAATGGGCTGTTATCCTGTAATATTATTACTTTCAATATTTCATTCCTCTTTACCGAGGATAAGGCCTTCTTCGGTTATTTCGTAGGGGGCTTTCTTCTGCCCTAACCCCTTCATGGACTCAATAACCAGTGTTTCCCCATCCACCTTGATGATATTATCGGCCATGGATTTGATAATTATTTCCGTTCGGGGATCGGCTGATCCTTGAGTATGGGTGATTATCGCTGTGCCCCCTGCTTCCTTCACCCGTAATATGTAACTTTTTAACACCCTCATTATCAGCATTTCATCGTTGGATTCAAGTATGGCAGTTATTGAATCAACAACACCGCGAAAACGAGGATTATTTTGAGATACGGAATTGATCCCCCGGCTAACCTTAACCAGTATATCTGTGGGGTTTTTAACATGGGATGATTGGTGAGTGGGAGAGTCTTCCATTTTTTCCCCATTGGAGGAAGCATCTATTACCTGCAACATATTACCCTCCATGTATTCCTGGAGGGAAAATCCTAGGTCTTCCATATTGTGGTAAATAGTGGAGAAGTTCTGGTCAGTGGTTAAATATAAGCAGGGTTCATCGGTACTTAGCCCCTCATAAGTGAAACTATGGCAGAACAAAGATTTACCCACGCCTACCGGACCATATAATAGTGTTATTGTGTTTTCAGGGATTCCTCCCAGGGCAAAGCCTAGATCATCACCGGGTACTGTCAATTCATCGAAACCAGTTATTCCAGAGGTAATGCGAACGATCATTTATTCACCTGTACAGTATTTCTAACAGTGCATCTATGGCTTCATCAATTCCTTCATTCTTAAGTATGCTAACTGGAATTATGGGAATACTAGAGTCAATTCTCATTGCCTTCCTTATTTCATCCGGTGTTAGTGAGTTTGGTAGGTCCTGTTTATTGGCCACAATTACTTTAGGTATGGCCTCAGCCTTGCATTTTTTTATCATTTCTTTAGCACGGGGAAATGTATGAGGATCGGTAGAATCCACCAGGATAAATGCTCCCACTGCTTCTTTGGAAAGTAAATCAAGTATAAGATCAAAACGTTCCTGTCCTGGTGTTCCGAAAACATCGGCAACAAATCCTTTGTGCTCCATATGGCCGATGTCCATGGCGACCGTGGTGGGAACCTGTCCCAAGGCCATTTTGTCAACAGAAACCGAATTTGGGGCAATATTTTTAACAAAACTTGATTTTCCTGCATTATATGGTCCCGTTACCAGGATCTTGGGTATGAAAATCTTCACTCCACCCGGGCGCAGAATGTTGAAAAGTACCATGCTACTGGAGGGTGTGGTCCAGGTTGCTCCGGTAACCATGAATCCCTGCCCAATAATGACTCTCTCTTCAATGGTACTCAGGTTAACCAGACAATCCATTGAATCCTTTATTTCATCAATTAAATCAGTTTCATAATCCCATTCTGTGAATATATAGAGTAAAATAGTTTTATTTTCACGGGCAGCCTTATTCCATTTTTTTATGATACCCACAGTTTCCCCGGGATCAAGATAATCTATAAGTGCCGAAAGATTATTTATAACTCCTACTCCCTCCGGGACATCAGTTATTGCTGTATGAACCACTTTTTCTATCTGTGAATAATCTTCTATGGAATATTTACCCATCACTGGGACCCCTATGAAATACGAGCTTCCGTCCACAAAAAAGGCTTGGCCATCTTCCATTTCTTTTTCTAGATCCCATCCAAATTTCTCGAATTCATAAAGAATGGAGCTCGGTTCCGTTACATTGGTGAAAATGAAGCCATGATCCCCTTCTTCTAATCTGCTTTGCAGGGTTTGATATCCAAAAGCCTCACATTCAACACCGGGGTCAGCATAGAACAGTACAGATGAACCTTCGGGTATCCCCCCACCCAAAAAATCATCCAGTTTGGGAATGTGAGTTTTCTTCATTTAGACTCACCCATGACCTGATTTACTTCCTGGGCTATTGATTCCATTTCCACCAGTATGAGCCCTAGTTGAGCTTCTGGTTCGGTTAAGGCAGTTAAAATTGCTTTGGCACCGGCAGGCATTAATACAATGGTTCCTTTATCAGTTTTTACCGATACCTGACTAACTCCACCGGTGGCCATTTGCCCAGAGGCGGCCTCCGCCGCACCCATAATGGTGGAACAGAGTGCCGAGAAAATGCGGGCATCAACATCAGGGGGTGTTCTGGAGTTGATTAACAGCCCCTCTTTAGATACTATTCCACATGCTTTTATCTGCCCCACCTGCATTAGGGCTGTAAGTGTGTCATCTAATTGTTCTTTCTTAGTTTTGGCCATGAACTTCCCTCTTTTTTGATAATTCACTACCAGTGTATGTTAATTTAATTAAATTGAGTAGATGGATAACTGAAACAGCATGTGTTAAGCTGTAAATGTTACCAATAGGCATTTCAATTCTATTATTAAGTTGTCTTTCATATGGTTATAAATTTTTTATAATTTCAGTAAAAATTTCATTGTTTAATTAAAACTTATTAAACCGCAAAACAAAAAAAAAGAGTTCTAGTTATTGACTTCAACTTTTATCCATGGCAATGAGCTTAATTCTCATAAATCACCTTCATCCCTTGGGAAAAATCATTGCTTACCACCGGGGCATGCAAAAAGTTATCAAAAATTTTACTGCCACTGGACATTTGCCGTGGTGAACATGTATTTCTGGGAAAAAGCAGGATTGTACATAGAATTGGTAAGATTTTCTGTATTAAATGATTCTGTAATTTTCTTACGGGCCTGAAAATTGATTCTATCACCTAAACAGTTTCTATCAGTTTTATCAGGAACCGATGGTGCAGATGCATAAATTTTTAACTGAATTTTAGTCTTCTGATAACTCTGATTAAAACCCTGGTTTAAATAGGTGATCTTAACTATCTTTACTCCAGATGGATTCAGCAGCCGTTGATGCTCCCGTTGATAGGCACGAAATGTATCTTCAGGATATATGGCCAGGCTATCTGATGTTGCTCCCTGTAATGCCCCCGCCCGGGCTGCACTCATGGCCTGGTTAAGTTCTCCGGCGTTACTGAGACTCAGGGCCATGGGCATCAATACTAGAACACTAAAACCAACAACCAGTAGAAATTCAATGGGTAGTTGTCCTTTTTTATCCAGCAAAATATACTCATTCACTAACATGAACTGTTTTATCTCCGAGGAAAGTTAATAAAGGGTATTTTTATTAAAAACAGTTTTTTAAGAACCATATTCATTATACCCCCATGTTTTAATTTGATAGAGTAATAAAAATGTAAAAGTATTTCTTTCCTAAAATATTACCACAATATTACGTTTACCCTCCTTTACATTGCGAAGTGTGTAATTGGTGTTTGGCCGCATAATCACTTCATTTTGATTTTGAGCATAGTCTGATATTTTTTTGGAAAAAGAATAGGAGTAACCAGTCCATCCACCCACATCAATCCTAACCCCAGATTGATTTACTTTAACCTGGTACGGAGACCCTTCAATATTACCCGGCATTTCTATTCTTATTTCATGACCTTCCCCTGCAGCATAAACCTCTTCAATGGCAGAAGCAACTTTTTCTGATATTAAACGTGCCTGAACTGCTTCATCAGACTTTTCAACTGTTTCTAACCTTATCTGGACTGTTCCCAGGATACCGCCAACCACCACTAGAAGGAGAAACAGTGATAACACGAAATCCACATTAAGACTGGCCCTGCTATCTATGGTAATAGATGAACCCATAAATTTATTAATATCATACTATTATTAATACTTATGCTATGACTCCTCCTACTAAGTATGAGGGGGGCGGGGGTTATAGAATGAAAAGTAATGAACAGTTAGAAAAAGATGTTGTTGTTCTGTTGGTAAAATTTAAAGAAGAAATGGATGAAAATGGCCCGAAAATGATGAAACCAGAAATTTTGGGGATGGAAGAAATTGAAAAAACCTTCAATCACATTGGAATCTGGTTTTATATTATGCAATCAGAATATTTTGACACAGTAACCGTGGAAATGGATTCTGATCCTGCCAAAGCCATTGAAGAACTAAGAAAAACTCCTACCGTGGCTATTAAAAGGGCAATACCCTTGGATTCCATAGTATCCTCACCGCCTGAGCTAGTAATTAACACTATTCAGAAACTGGTACAGGTCAAGGTTGCCAAAAATGAATCGTTTACCGTGAAGTGTGAGTTAAGGGACAATGGTTACACGTTGAGGGATATGGAGAATCTGAATTCTGCTGATTTACTCTCCAGTCAGGTAGCCAGTATATTGTGTCGTGAGCTGGATCTGGAACACAATGATCGGGATTCTGACTGGATAGTACAGATAGAAGAATTGGGTGATACCACTGGAATTGCAGTTTGCCGGTGGGAAGATGTTTTGATTAAAAAATAATATCTAATTAAGCGAATATTTAACTTTATACTTAGTACATATATTTTTATGGCTAAGTGGGATCGTATTGGGTTAAAGCGCCAAATGTCGGCTGAAGAGCTTGATAAGAGGATTAAAATTTTGGAAAAAATGTTAAAGTTTTAAACAGATTACATTTCATCAGAAATAGGTATTTAGGTGATTCAGTTGAACTCGCAGCTTCTAAATCTGGAGTAACTAAAAGAGTTAGATACATTTGGCAAGAAAGATGGAATGAAGAAGGATATGGAGGATTAATACCAAAATATGGTGATGGGAGGCCAGCTCAACTCGCTGACAATGATAAATCTGATTTAAAAGAAATATTAAGTAAAAGAGATGATTGGGCGACCAAGAGATTAAAAAGCTCATGAAAAATAGATTTGGTCCAGATTTCTCAGAAAAAACATGTAATCTATCTTAAAAAGTCTCGGATTGAAAAACAAACTAATATATAAAACTTCAGTATGTTGAAGGGTCAACACCGAGAATGGAGATAAATGATCATATTCACTAATTTATCATTTTGTAAATCTTTTTACACAAATTGGACCAATTATAATTTTCATTAACTTCATTCATTAATTCTTTAGGATTTTTTTCAAATGTTTCAGGGCTCAAAATTAATTTCTGTAGTTTATCAGCCAAATAATCACTATCATCCATTTTGATCAATTCACCATAATCAATTATTTTTAGTACATCTTTTGCACCACCAACATCGGTAGTAACAAGGTAATTTCCAAAATAGGCAGCTTCTATTAAAGCTATTCCAAAGCTTTCCCATCGTGAAGGAAAACAAAAGATTTTTGATTGAGAATAAAATTTGTAAACCTCATCTCTATCTGATAAATGTCCTTTGAATATTACTTTATCTTTTAAATGGGGGTTTATTACAAAATATTTTTTAATATATTCTTCTTCAAATGATTTTTTTATACTGCCAATGAGGATTAATTTCCAATCATCTAATTTTTCAATTTTGGAAAAAGCTTCCAATAAAACTTCGGTTGCTTTTTGATGAGTCCCCAATCTTCCCACAGTTAAAATATAATTCTTTTTTTTTGGTATTTTAGTTGTGTAGTTAATATCTATTCCATTGGGGACATGAATCAGTTTATTTGGAGATATAGTTTCTGTTTCAATTAGTTTCTTATATTGTTCAGATGATTCCACGCTTATACAGTCTATTAAATGTTTAATGGCAATTTCTTGCAGGAATCCATGAATTCCTTTTTTATTTATCAATACTGAAGTTATTAAATCATCAGCATCTAATTTTACATAGGTCTTTCCCTTAGGATTCAAAAATTTGTAAACTAAGAAATAAGAGAAAATACCTAGAGTATTATGAAGATGAAATGATTGCAATACATCTATTTTTTTAGAATTTTTAATTAGATACCATAAAACATCCCTGGTTTCAGTCTTAAACTTTTTTTTAAGGAAAATTAATTTTAGATATTCACTATTCAACTCCTCTTTGAGATACTCATAGTCATCAATGTTATATGTGAGAATTGCTGCATCATAATCGAAAGATTTTCCCATGTTATAAGGTAAAAGTCCCACATCTTTAATTAAATGGTAATTAAATAGATGCGGAAAAATACATAAATATTTTTTTTTGGAATTTTTCATAATATTCTCCTGATTGATAAATAATCTGTGGTCAGGCATGGTACATAATAAGTGATTCAATTCTTCATTTGGTTATATAATTTTCCTTCTATAGTGATATCTAATGATGTTAAATGGGGGGAGTTGATTAGAATAAAAGCTTATAAGGTCTTAGATTTTTCTTGTTGAAATAAGGATTTCATTCTTGTTTTTATATTTTATAAACTACTTGATAATAGTTTCGTGAAATACAATTTAATTTTAACTTTGGGGGATAATCGAGCTTCTAAACCATCAAATTTAAGGATTAATGCTAATTATATCTTGTTAGAGAAACATAGAGAAATTATCAACAACTCATAATTTTACTTCCCATCTTATTTATCAATATTGCCTAATATGTCCTTAAATATTTCCTTATCACTATCTGAAAATGATTTGAGTAGAATTAATACTGCAAAGTATATGAGAGTAGCTAGTATGATAACTACAAATAGGTTGATCCCACCCACATACACGTAGGTTTTTATGAGGATAATGGAGAATGCCATGAAAAAACTGGCGACTATTGGTTTCACCAGAATTTTCCTTAGTTTGATTTTACATAGATGTTTGGAGATTAAATGGTAGTATAACAGGAATAAAGATAATTCTGTAATTACGGTTACTATGGCAGCACCGATATAACCATAAATTGGGATAAGAATAAGGTTTAATATAACATTTAACACCATGGCAATAAAGGTGATTCGTACCGATTCGTGCTGGCGGTTTATGGACATTATAGATACCCCCAGAACGTAACTAACGAATATTATGGGTACGGCCCATATTAGTATCTGGAGTACTGGAACGGCCTCGATAAAACCTGATTTAAATATTAATAAAATGATTTCATTCGCTAAAAGTGTTGTCCCAACTGCTATGGGAATTCCTAAGATACTTAAATATTTGAAAGATTTATAATAAGAGAATTGCAAAGATTCTCGAGAATCAATATGGAACTTAGAAAATACTGGAACTATGGCCGTGGCATAAACTGAAGGAATAAACATTAAAGCTTCTAACAATTTATAAGCAGCACTGTAAAATCCTGTGGCAGCATCTCCAGAAATATAAGAAAGCAGGATAATGTCAACTTTAAAGGCAATTATTGCAAAAATACTTGATATTGCCAGCGGATATGACTCAAAGATTAATGATTTCCAAAATTTTAAATCCACCTCAAATTTAGGAACCACAAATCTCCACAGACAAATCGCAATGTTGCAGATCAAAATAATAAAGTTGATAATTAAGTACACCATGGCAAAGGCCAGGATATTTGCATTATAATAAATAGCGAGATAAATCCCTATTAACATTAAAATTGCGTTAAGTACTATGGTTACAGATATGTACTCCATTTTTTCGTATGCTTGAAATACTGAACCAAACGTTCCAGATATTACACCTAAAATTAGGGCTATTGTCATAATGTATATAACTGTAGCTGATGTTGGGTCATTGAAAAATAAATATACTATTACAAATGTCGCTAATAATGTAATAACTGAGAAAATTAACTTTATTACAGTTATATTACCTAAATATCTGCTGGCAAGTAATTTATCCCTTGCAACATCACGAACTGTGAGTGAAGTTAATCCCAGATCAGTGAAGATAGTTAATATTCCAGCTAAAGCTAAAGCTGTTGAAATCATCCCGAAACCGGCAGCCCCCAGATAATTTGCATAGTATACTGTGTAGAAAAAGGCTAAAACAAAATTTAATACCTGGGCTGTCAGCAGTAGACTAGTATTTTTGGCAATATTTCGAGCAGCATTCATATTATCTAGATAATTAAAGAATTATAACTAAGACATTATATCTAAAATTGACTCAATTATAAATCTTTCTTTTTTGGGGAACTGTAAAGTAATTGGGAGTTGGAATAATCATTAATATTTCAAATTCGTTTATTATCTTTTTTTGCAGCAAACAATCATATCAATTAAAAAAAATATTTGATAAAACTGCTCAACCCTCAAAAAACTTTACAACCCCTAATATTTAAAACAACTTTTATGGGATAAAAAGCAACCTTATTACAACCAAATTCTATTATCCCTTAACTAAAAGTGAAAAGATGATAAAAGGACAAACAATCATTTTAATAGGCATAGTGGCCGTAGTTGTGGGTATGCTCCTTATATTCATAGGCAGTACTTTCCTATCATCAGGAAAAACGGACAGCAACGACAATAGTAAGGTCAGCACGGGTGGGGTAATTTTAATAGGTCCCATACCAATTGTATTTGGTAATGATAAAAGTATGGTCTCCATTGCCCTAGTGGGCGCGATAATCCTAATGATACTGGCTTACATCCTGTTTTACGGGGGACATCTTTAACTTTTAAATAAAGGTAATGATTTAAGATAAGTAAATAAAAAAAATAGGCAGATGCCTATATCGGATTCCATTAACAGCAACCCCTATTTAAAGGTTGATGATTTCAATTTGCGGTATTTATTACAATGATATTTTTACGGTGAAATTATATGGATCACACTTCAATTAACAGTAGAAAATATTTAATTTTAATACCTGCTATTGCGGCCTTAATTATTGCCTTAATCCCCACCCTGAAGTACCAGTGGCCACTGGGATGGGATATAATATACCATGTGCAGTATGCACAGGTTTACGCCCATTATGGTTTCACACTCATAAATCCACTCTTAAATGCTCCAGTGGGTCAAAAGATAGGTTATCCTCCATTATTCCATTTTTTAATTGCCGCCATGGGCACCGGACTGGGAATTGACTTTTTCCAGGTTGCCCGTTTACTGCAGCCTTTGCTGGCCATGGCCATTGTTCTATCTGTTTCCTATGTAGCCTACAAATTATACGGGGAAATAGCAGGAATTGGTGCTGGATTTCTAATGCTATCCAGCATGCTGGTGGAGAGGATGATTCTGGCCCTGCCAGAAAACCTGGCCCTTATCTTCATTCCCCTGGCTGTTTACCTTTATTACCGATCCATACAGGATAAAAAACTTAAAATGGCCATTTTAGGTGGGTTATTATTTATTTTAGTGATTGGCACTCATCAGGCAGCTACTTTATGTCTGGGTCTGACCATTATCACCATTACCCTTATGGAGTTGGTGGTTTACCGTGATTTTAAGGTTCTGGGGAACTTTGTGTCCTTCTTCCTGTTGCTTATGGGTATAGTTATTGCCGGAGTTGTTGCCCTCCAGATCTTCGCTCCCGAACTTCTACAAACCATAATGCAACAGGGAATAAGTGCACTTACTGGTATGAGTACTTCATTAGATTATAGCCGTTCTCTGGGGATTTACAGTTACCTGGGAAACATAGGAGTCTTGGTACTAATATTTTCAGTAATAGGCGCTGTGTTTGCCCTTAAAAACCACCGCAGAAAGGATAACCTGATCCTGGTTTGGATCATGGTCATGATCATCCTGAGTAACGCCTACTTGTTAGGAGTTAATGTTATCACCTACCGGGTTCTCATATACCTTTTGATACCCCTTTCCATATTGGGAGGGTACGGGATTAAAATTAGCTGCTGTAAAATCAAAGAGTACCAGGAAAGCGGGAAATATCCCCGATTTTCATCCCCCAATATCCGGGCTGGATTTTTAGTAGTTATTCTGGCAATTTCCATGTTAAGTGCCGTGCTAACTGTAACTGATCCAGATATTGCCGTTTACAGTGCTAAAAATGAATTTGGGAAGGTGCAGATAGCTCCTCCTTCTGATTCAGAAGTGGATCTGGCCAACTGGTTCCGGGAGAATGGTAACCAAAGCCGTTCCTTGGTTATTTCCAACCAGTTCACCGGAATGTTCCTGGCTACTGAGGCTGGTATGCCCCTGAGTTATGGTTTTGCACATTATGCCCTTAAGAATCATACTGATACTCCGTTGTTAAGGTTAAAAGAAATAAATGTGGGGTATTTGGTTTACGATAAGAATCTGGTGTTACCAGCAGAAGATAAGGATAATCCCATTTATATGCGCAGCATTAATTCCGAGTTCTTCTCATTATACTACTTCAGTAAAAATATCACCCAGAATTTCCCGGAAATAAAACCAGACTACGCTACTAAGGTTTATGAAAATGATGATTTCATTGTGTGTACCATAGATTATTAATCATGGTGATTTAATTACTGGTAGTAGAGAACCTCAAAATCATTAAATATATTGAAAATTACTTAAATATAATATGTGATGAGTATAAATTATATAACATAAAAAACTAAGTTAAATAATCTTTTTAATATTTGTAAAGTGATTCTATGAAAGTTTCTGTCGTTATCCCCGCTCTGAATGAAGAAGGAATTGTGGGAAAAACTGTTCGTTCAGTGCCCATCAAAAAACTCAATGATATTGGACTTGAAACAGAAATAGTAGTTGTGGATAATGCATCTACTGACAACACATCTAAAGAAGCTTCGGAAGCTGGAGCCAGGGTTGTTTTAGAAACCAACCGTGGTTATGGTAATGCTTACCTACGCGGTTTTAAGGAAGCCACTGGTGATATAATGGTAATGGGGGATGCAGATGGAACCTATCCCTTCGATGAAATGGTTGAATTTATCCAACCAATTTTAAAGGGTGATGCCGAGTTTGTAATGGGTTCCCGGTTAAAGGGAGATATACGTCCCGGAGCAATGCCTGCCCTTCATAAATACATAGGCAACCCCTTTCTCACTTGGGTTTTAAATGTGCTTTTCCACACTGGAATTTCCGATGCTCACTGTGGTATGAGGGCCATGACCAAAGAAGCATGGGGTAAACTAAATTTAAAAACCAGTGGGATGGAATTTGCATCGGAAATGGTGATCGAAGCGTCCCGCCAAAAATTAAGAATTGCTGAAATCCCCATTACCTACTACCCTCGCGAAGGTGAATCAAAACTCAGTTCATTTTCAGATGGATGGAGACACCTACGTTTTATGATGCTCTACCGGCCGGGACCATTCCTATTAATACCCGGAGTTATAGCCCTCGTTTTTGGAGCCGCCTTAACTTTGCTGGTGTGGATTCAAGGAATATCCAGAATGCACTCCCTGATCCTGGGCGGTATTCTACTATTAACCGGATATCAGTTACTCCTATCATGGTTCTACTTTGGAGCCTTTGGTGCTACCCACGGCTATTCCAGTAGCTCTGGAATTAAGAAGAAATTGATGAGTTACCATTCATTAGAGAAAGAACTGCTTTTAGGAGTCATCTTTCTGGCCGGAGGGATAATCCTTGGACTTTACGTTATTTCCAACTGGAGCACTGGAGGGTATGGTGCACTATACCAGGTGCAAACCACGGTAGTGGCCATGATCCTTTCACTGTTAGGTATCCAGACCATCTTTTCCGGAATGTTCTTAAGTTTACTGCTGTTAAATAAAGGGGATTAACCACCACCCCTATTTCTCAAGATCAACAGAATTACTTACTAATTTGGTTGTTTAAATAGAAAAAACTAGCTGTCAATATAAATAACAATTATTTCTGGAGTACATTTAAAAATGAAAATTGCTTATGTCTACGATGCAGCTTATCCATGGGTTAAAGGTGGTGCTGAGAAAAGGATATATGACTTAGCACTTAGAATGGCTCAAAGAGGCCATGAAGTACACTGTTACTCCTGGGGATGGTGGTGGGCTGAAGAAGGAAAGAAGGATATTATCTTGGATGGCATTCACCTGCACGGAGTGGGTGAACCCCGAGAACTTTACACAAACAACCGCCGATCCATTAGTGAAGCCATATTATTTGCATTTAAATTAATGCCCAGACTCTGGAAAGAAAAATTCGAGATAATGGACTGTCAGGGGTTTCCTTTCTTCTCCTGCTTCCCGGCCAAGTTTCATTCCCTGACGGGCAAATCATTCTTAATAATCACTGCCCTGGAAGTCTGGGGTGATTACTGGTATACCTACCTGGGATTCATGGGATTTTTTGGTAAAGTCCTGGAAAAGATAATTTACCATCTCAGTGACCATATAATTTGCATTTCCCCTAAAACTGAAAAGGACCTTAAAAATATTAGAAGAACTGGCCAATCAATGGTAATCCCTCCTGGCATCAATTTTAAGGCAATAGAACATATCTCCCCTAAAAATGAGGAATGGGATTTGATCTTTGCCGGCCGACTTATAAAGGAAAAACGTGTAGATTTACTGATCCGCAGCCTTCCCACGGTTAAAAAAAACAATCCCCATGTAAAATGCCTGATAATTGGGGATGGACCAGAAATGGAGAAACTTAAAGGACTGGTCCAGGAACTGGATCTTTTAAACCACGTAAAATTTATGGGATTCCTGGAAAATGTTTCGGATCTATTTGGTTTCATGAAGGCTTCCAGTGTTTTCGTGCTTCCGTCGGAGAGGGAAGGTTTTGGCATGGTTGTAGTGGAAGCCAATGCCTGTGGCCTTCCAGTGGTGGTTGTAGAAGGCTCAATGAACGCTGCAGCTGACCTGGTGCAGGAAGGAGTTAATGGATTTATAACATCACCCCGTGAAAAAGATATGGCACTTAAAATAAATCAAGCCTTAAAAGAAAGGGATAAACTAAAGACTAACTGTATTGAGTCTGCCCGGACATATGACTGGAATGAAATTGTATCCCGCCTTGAAGCTTATTATCAAAAATCCATTGATGAATAAAAATGCTAAAGAATTAATTTAAAAAGATTTAATTAAAAAATTTGAGGATAATTATGAAGATACTGCAAACTCCAATCAGGTTTTATCCCTTCATTGGAGGGGTGGAGAATTATGTTTACTATCTTTCCCAGGAACTGGTAAAAAAAGGACACCAATTAAAGGTTCTATGTGCTAATGAACCTCACTCTCCCAAAAAAGAAATAATCAACAATATTACTGTTAAAAGAGTTCCTTATATCGGAAAAATAGCAAATACTAATATCACCCCTTCTTTACCCATTGAGATCCTACGTGAAGGAGAATATGATATTATGCATACTCACATACCTACACCCTGGAGTGCTGATTGGAGTGCTTTCTTTTCAAAATTAAAAAATAAACCATTGGTTCTTAATTATTACAATGATATTGTGGCTCAAGGTGGAATTGCCAAAAAAACGGCCCAATTGTACAACAAGACATTTTTAAAATCATTACTTAAGAAAGCCGACAGAATAATAATAATTCAAGAAAACTACATTTATACATCACCCTATTTATCCGAATTTACTGATAAAATTAGTGTTGTTCCTGTAGGGGTAGATGTAAACCAGTTCCAACCTATTAAAATAGATAAAAGGGAAAATAGTATTTTTTTCCTCAGCCTTTTGGACGAATTTCATAAATACAAAGGACTTGAATATCTCTTAAAAGCAATCCAAATAGTACAAAAAGATATTGATGATGTTAAACTAATAATTGGGGGGAAAGGAAATTTATTAAAATATTATAAGTCCATGGCAGAATCATTAGGTATCGAAAATAATGTTGAGTTTCATGGATTCATCGCCGAAGAAAAAATTGTAGAATATTACAATTCTTGCAGTCTCTTTATACTTCCATCTATTTCATCAGCGCAGGAAGGATTCGGCATCGTTGCTTTAGAAGCATTGGCGTGTGAAAAACCAGTTATAACCACCAATATTGTTGGGGTTGCAGATGATTTAAAGAAAGTTAACGCTGGCAGAATTGTTCCACCAAAAGATGCAAAAAAATTAGCAGGTGCCATTATAGAATTATTATCAAACGAGCAAATGTCTAAAAAAATGGGAGTTAAAGGAAGGAAACTAGTCGAAAAAAAGTATACATGGCTGAAAATTGCTGAAATGACTGAAGATATTTATAAAAAGGTGCTGCAATGAAAATATGCTTAATCTCGAATTTATACCCACCAAATGTATTGGGTGGTGCTGAGGTAAGCGTGAAAAAGGTGTCAGAAGAACTAGCCAAAAGAGGGCATGAAGTAATAGTTATTACGACTCCTTTCAACGAGAATAAAATTGATGTTATTAACAGAGTGAAAATTTATGAGATAGATCCGTTGAATATTTACAGAGTTTATGAGCACCCCCATAAATCAGTTTTACTCAAGCCACTCTGGCATATAATTGATTTATGGAATCCTTATGATAATTCCATAATAACAAAGATATTAAAAACTGAGAACCCAGATATCGTACATATTCATAACTTCAAAGGATTATCCATTTCCTCTTTTGCCTCTGCAAAAAAATTAAATATTCCAATAGTCTTCACAGCACACGACTATTCTTTAATCTGCATGAGAGCCAATTTATTAAATAGCTCCGGGAAAATATGTGAAAATCCCGCTGCGCTGTGCAAGGTTTATAACCATATCCAGAAACAACTGGTGAAAAATAAACCGGATTTATTAGTATCACCTTCACAATTCGTTATAGATAAACTAACATCAAATGGCCTTTTTGAAAACGTTAAGCATAAAAAAATTCCATTAGGAATTGAATTAAATAGAAATCAGAAAGTTGAAAAAAATTACTCACCAGTAGATATATTATATGCAGGGAACCTCGGTGAACACAAAGGCGTTCATATCCTACTTAATGCTTTTATGCAAATTAAAAATGATAATATACGACTCCACATCGTGGGAAAAGGAGATTGCGAGGAAAAATTAAAAATAATGGTTAAAAATGATAATCGGATAATATTCCATGGCTTTCTGGAAGGCAAAAAACTTTCACAAATGTATGAACGTGCTAATTTAACCGTTGTACCATCTATATGGTATGACAACTCACCAATGGTTATCTATGAAAGTTTCAGCTGCAGAACCCCAGTAATTGGTAGTAAAATTGGGGGAATTCCTGAATTAATTGAAGATGGATTTAATGGTTACCTGTTTGAAGCAGGTAATGTAAATGAACTCCAGCAACTCTTAGAAAATTTAATTGACTCACCGGAAACTCTGAAGAAATTAGAACAAGGAACATACGAATCTGTGCAAAGATACACCATGGACAATCACATTAAACAGCTAGAAACAGAATACCAAAAACTTGCTAAATAAGAGGAGTCCCATGATTACAGAGATAATAAAGAAAATAAGCAGCAGCGATGCAAATAAATTGATCTTTACCTTGTTCTGCTTACTAATTGCCACTGATCTGAGTATATTTCTGAATATACCTATCCTACGAGAAGTTTTGGGAGTGGTCTTTTTCACTACCGTACCCGGATTTTTAATTTTATCTTTACTCCCCTTACATAAAATAAAATTCCTTAAAAAGATAGTGCTGACCTTTGCCCTGAGCATAGCCTTTCTCATGTTCTTCGGGTTAGGTCTGAACTTCTTATACTTGGTGAATATTAAGCCATTCACATTAGTTCCCCTTTTAGTCTCGTTAAATCTGATTATATTGGCCTTAATGTTGATTTCATTTAAGAAAAATAAGAATTTAACCTTTGATCAGTTGTTTAACTGGGAAATGAACTTTGAAAATAAATCAATTTCCTTGGCCCTATTCCCTATTCTTTTACCCATTTTAGCCATCATTGGAACCTTTTTAATGAATAAAATGGAATACAACTTTATCATACTGGTAATGTTGTTTTTAATTCCAATTTACGTGGCCGGTCTTCTGATTTTTAAAAATAAAGCACACCATTCCACTTATCCCCTGGCAATCTGGTTGATAAGCCTGGCACTGCTTTTACTCAATGGATTAACATCCAATCATATTTTTGGGATTGATGTTCACCATGAATACGCCGTGTTTAACATCACCTTTTCCCAGGCCTTCTGGGATGTGGTAACCAACGCCAGTAACGCCTACTACCTCTGTACCAGCATCACCATTCTCCCCACAATATATGCTGTTTTAAGTAACATAAACGGAGAATATATATTTAAGACAATTTATGCCTTCATTGGTTCATTGGTTCCTTTAGTAGCCTATCTTACCTTCAATAAATATTTCAAAAAGGATAAGGCATTTTTAGCGGCGTTACTTATCGTATTCCAGAATTTCTTCATACTTTCCCTGGGATGCACACGCCAGTTAGTGGCACTTCTGTTCTTCTTTTTGGCTGTTTTCATCCTGTTTGATAAGGAAATATCCGATAAATCACGGAAAATATTGCTTATCATTTCAGTATGGGCCATGATAATCTCCCATTACTCCACAGCCTACGTGGCACTGACCCTGTTACTACCCATAATCCTGTTACCCTTCCTGAAGAGTCTGGTACCCTATTTAAAAAATCTAAAAAACAATAAGATCAATTTCCAAAATTTTGATGTTATAGTATTGATTTTTGCATTTATGGTGGTCTGGTACGGAGTTTTTGCTGGAATACAACTGGCAGCAGGTTCTGGATCCATGGAACAGATCAGCAGCAGCAGCACTGCCTCGGGAATAACTGCTGACTCCCGGGATGCATCAGTACTGGCTATCTTCGGTATTGGTGTGAAATCCCTACCAAACCTCGTGAGTATAATTGCCAACGACCTGGTATTTTTTGCTATTTTCCTGGGATTACTGGGAATAACCCTAAAATTCAAATATTACCGGAAAAAAATGGACTTTGGCTTTATTTTAGGAATATACCTATTCACATTGTTGTTGATCATGTTCGTCATTGTGCCCATGGTTTCCAAGTTATACGGTGCTCCCCGTATATTCCTGCAAAGTTTGATATTTTTAGCCCCCGCATTTATCATCGGCCTGGACGAAGTTGCTAAATTACTTAGAAAGGTTAACCTAAGCTATGTATTAATATTTGTACTTCTTGTATCCCTCTTTTCATGTAGTACATACCTGCAGTACTATTTCTATGGAACCCCTTATTCTCCCCACTACGATAACAATGGGAAACTCCGTGGGGAATACTTTATATACGATCAGGAAATAACTGGAGCCCAATGGTTAAACAATTCTAAAATAGACCAGAAAATATACACCGATAGTATCGGACACCAGAGATTGATGTTAGGGGGCATCCAATTTAACAATATCAGGCAGTTATTCCTGGATAATAAAACCATTCCAAATGGTTATATCTATGAATGGAATGTGAATATCAAAAAGGGTATTGTGTACCCTCAACTGGAAGAAGATGAAAACATAACTAACTTCCGGAACATATTTACAGGAAAGTTCATCATCTATGATAACGGTTATTCCCGGATATGGGACTGATACCATGAATCCAGAATCATCCCGCATAGTTTTTATCCACAACACAGCCATGTGGTACCGTAGGCCCTTTTTCAGTTTATTATCCCAAATTTATCCTATTAAATTCGTTTTCACCCATTTAGATGTGTCTAAAGAGATATACGATGTGGAAATAGATGACAAGATTGAAGGAATGAAAAATGTGGATTATACCATATTAAAAAATTATTTGGGAATTGCTTTTGGAGTTATTAAAGAATCATCTGGAGATTACGATATAATCGTTGGTGGTAGCTGGGATAGTCTACCGGAAATAATCGAAACCACCCTTTATTTTGCCATTGCTAAGTTGAGGAGAAAAAAATTCGTACTATGGACTGAAGATTGGAACTGGAACCTCAAAACCACCAAAAGGAGATTGGTTAAATTTTTTGCCCAGATAATTGTTAGAAAATCTGACGCCATTATCCTCCCCGGAACAAAACAAAAAGAATGTGTTATATACTTAGGGGCTTCACTCTCCAAGGTATTTTTAATGCCCAATGCCAGTAATATTTCACGACATTCCATTGAAAGTCCAGAACGAATCACCGAAAGAAGAACTTACCCCGACCAACCAGTAGATGAGTGTAATTTATACAATGAATATCCTTCCTTTAAAGGCAAAAAAATTGTACTGTTTGTTGGACGTTTGGTGAAACAGAAGGGAGTGGAATACTTATTAAAGGCATTTTCTACTTTAAAAAAGGATATTAGTGACAGTGTTCTGGTTATTATTGGTAAAGGAGATTACGAAGAAGAATTAAAAAAAATGGCCAAAGATCTCCACATTGATAGGGATGTGTACTTCCTGGGCCACGTTGATAATGATCTCCTAAAAAACTACTATGGTCCTAGTGATCTGTGCGTTGTCCCCTCCATAACCCATGAAATGGTTGATGCCTGGGCCTTTGTGGTTAATGAAGCCATGTACTATGGAAACCCGGTTATTGCCACAGATGCCGTGGGTTCTGCAGTTGATATGATCCAAGATGGGAAAAACGGTTTTATTGTTCCGGAAAGGGATTCCACTGCATTATATAATTCCATGAAACTTATCCTGTCCCAGGATGAATTGCGGGAAAAGATGGGTAAGTCTTCTAAAGAAATAGTAGAAACTAATTTTTCATACAAAAATATGGTTGAAGGTTTTCAAAAGGCCATTAACTTTGTAAAAAAGTGAAAAAAAGAAAAATATGGATTTTTTACTTTTTCCAAGCTAAACCTTCCCTGGTACCCCTTAATATGGGGATAAATGCTTTTAAATCCCTGTAATAAACTGTGTTGAGCCCTATAGAGTACCATAATTTATAAATAAAGAAGTAAACCAGAAATGAACGATACTGGTTTTTTTGCGAGTACTTTTTCATGAAAATGAATACATTTCTGGATGTGTAATAACCTGCAGTTTGGGCAGCTTTTTTGGATGTGGACGAAGTTTTGTGCCATATTCTTGAATCCGGCACCACATATATCTCATATCCTAATTTCCTAGTGCGGACACAGGAATCCATATCTTCGTAGTACAGAAAGTACTCATGATCCAGGAATTTTCCCATTTTCTGGATCACTTCCTTTTTAATTAACATTAAACAGCCGGATACACAGTCAACATTGGTTACTTTATCATATTGACCTTCATCTTTTTCTGTATGACCAATGGATACAATTTCACCCCGGGACCATTTGATACTGAATCCCACGGTTTGAATCTCACTGGGGCGATCATAGGAATAAATTTTCGGGCCAACCATACCTATTTTAGGGTCTGATTCAGCAGTTTTAACTAAAGGGCCTATCAAATCCGTATCAACAGCAGTATCATTGTTTAAAAGCATTAGATAATCAGTGGGGAGATTATTTAGGGCAAAGTCTATTCCTATATTATTTCCGTCGGCAAAACCGTAGTTCTTATCATTTTTTAGAAGGTAAAGATTCGGGGATTTGGTGCTAACCCGGGCAGATATCTCGGTTTTACCAACAGCATCTTTATCCAATTCAATTAGATTAATTGGTTTGTTATGAAGGTTATACTTAAAGAATGGTGACTCAGTTTTAAGGTTACCCTGGCAATATTCCCTGATCTTTTCCAATGAATCATCTTGTGATCCGTTGTCCACCACAATTACATTGTAATTTTCATAATCGATGGCATAGAGTGATTCCAGGCATTCCAGGGTGTCTTCCCAGCCATTCCAGTTTAGAATTATAATGGAAACCTGAGGGTCATTGTTATTCATTTTCAAATTCTCCAAATTATTTAGAAATTAAATTACCTATTTAATATTTTTTAGCCCGGTTCAAATGCCAATCCAATCTTTTTCCTGCCTCAGCAAGTGTCCAGTGGTTTCGAACTAATTCCACTGAATTTTTGGAAAACCTGGATCTCTTACTTTCATTCTGCAGTAACTCCTCTACCGCACTGGAAAAAAGTTCCTCATCTCTTTCGGTGAGGAGTCCAGTTTCATTATGGATGACTGTTTCTCTAACCCCTCCCTCTTTAACTGCGACTACTGGAGTTCCACAAGCCATAGATTCCAGTGGTACCAGTCCAAAGGGTTCAAGGTAGGAGGAATACAGAACCAACCGGGCCTGGTTATAAAGTTCAACCAACCTATCATCATCAATTAAAGTCAAAATTTCCATATCAACATCTAAACTTTCTGCCAGTTCTTCAAGATGCTGTTTCCATTCATCATCACCATTATTCGCTACTAAAACAAATTTAGGTCGGATTTCAGGATCTAGGAAAGCTAAAGACCGGATTATAAAATCATGACCTTTCATGGAGATGTAACTTCCCACTGATAATACCATATCTTTTTCCAGAACATCCACTGGCTTGAAAAGTTCTGTATTTATCCCTAGATAACAAACATAAGAATTAATTCCATATGTTTTTAAAATAGACTCGTGAGAAAAGTAGGAATTGGCCAGAGTGTACTTTGCATATTCTGCTAATCTTTTATCAATAGCCACAAAACGATTATCAATGTAACGGTAAACCCACCCTTTAAGGTAGTCCTTAATACCCGATTTATTTTTATCAATTTTTTTAAGGATAGCTTCTTCATGCCTTAAAGGCTGCTGACAATAATACACAACCGGTTTTTCAATGTATTGGATTATAAATGGAGTCATGGAATATTGGTCCTGTTCACAGAATACAACATCATAATCTCCTCCATTTATTTCGTTGGCTATTAATTTCTGAGCCTTCTCCAGATTACTCAACTCACCCACAGGTAGACGATACCGCATAAGAGATAACAGGTAACTGGAAATGTTCTTGTGAACCGGATAAACTTTAACAGTGGTGGCAATTTCTTTAAGTGGTAGATACTCCTCGTTAGCAGTGGAGGGAATAAAAACATCCACAATGTTGCCTGAATCGATTAAATGTTTAACATGATCATATAATGCTCTTTTAGCCCCTCCTGAGGGCAAATTGTGAAAAACTGCAATTTTTAGTCTTGGTTCCATTTAATTCCCCAGTAAATTATTATTCTAATTACTAACTATTTTACACTTTAACCTTTGAATTAACCGAAAGAGTTATGCCATCAAAAAAACCCTTAAGATAAGCATAACTCATTTTAGAATCACATTGAAGTATCAACTGGCGGAGGGATTTAGATAGGGTTACGGCCAGGATAAACATTGAAAAGAGGAAAAATTCCCCACGGGTACTATTTTTTTTCACGAAGTAAATTCTGTTCCGGGTAAAGTAATACATTTTAAAGGGAGTGTCACTGGAAGCCCCGTACTTATGCCATATTTTAGATTTGAAGGCATAAACTGATTTGTAACCCTGTTTACGGCCACGGAAACACCAATCGGCATCTTCCCAGTACATGAAGTAGCCGGGATCCAGCATTCCAACCTCTTCTATTACTTCCCGGGAACATAGTATACAGGTGCCACCAATATAATCTGGTTCCAGGTAGTGATCGAACTGACCTTCATCCCGCTGGTGGTAGGCAATTTCATCCACTTCACCATGTTTTAGGTCTACCTTAGCCCCACCAGCCACCTGTAAAGTATTTTTATCACTGTAGATGTAGACTTTGGGCCCAACAAAACCAACATTATCGTTAATTTTGGCCGCATCCACTAGTTCAGTTAAAAAATCTTTATCCACCACTGTATCATTGTTTAACAGTAACACATAATCTGCATCCAAGCTTTTAAGTGCATAACTTATCCCTATGTTATTTCCCTTGGCAAAACCATAATTTTTATGGTTTTTTATAAGGATTAACTTCTCGTTAGGCTTAACTGAATTGATAACATCCATTTCAGGGAGTTTCGAACTTTGAAGTTCGTTGCTGGAATATTCAAAAATCTTAATGGGATTTTTGTTTTGATAATTGAAAAAGTTAGAGTCTACTTTTATATAACCTACACAGTAATCTTCTATCTTTTTAATTGAAATGTCCTCAGAATTATTATCAACAACTATAACATCATATTCTGGATAGTTAATTTGATATACTGATTCAAGACACTCTAATGTATCTTCCCATCCGTTCCAGTTTAGGATTATGATGGCCACTCGTGGAAAACTCATTATTTCACTGTTCTTCAATTTTTAAAGGTTCAAATCTACGGTTAAATTTGGTTATCATTTAGATAATCTTTGGTTAATTCTCCTTAGAATATGGTCAATTAATATTATAATGGAAAAAACTTAATTTTACTTTTGGTAAATTTTTTGAAAAATAGTCAACAGTTTCTTTTTGACCAATGGTCTTTTCTTCTGGATATAAAGGGGGTAAAGAGAGGTCCATCCTCCCATGGTAGTGAAGATAAATCTATGGTATTTTTTATGTTTTTTTAATATATTACCCAGGGTAACATAATAGTTCTCCGACATTGAATCTCCAGGGGAACTATGATAGACCTCGGAAGGGATTACAAAAACATCAAGCCCCTTATTAAGGGCAGTTAAACAGTAATCAACACCATATAAATGCCAGTCATTACAAACTACCTCGTCAAATTTTAATATTTCAAAAACAGACCGGGGGATTATAAAAAGACACTCATCTACAGTTTGTACCTTGTGGGGAGTATCGATATGGTTATCAGAAATTTTTTGTGGTGGAAAGCCCTGTGTTATGTTAGATACTTTTTCATCCTCATCCCAGGGAGATACACCCGCAACTCCCGCAACTCCCAAGTTATCCATAGAATTTAACAGGGTTTCTGTATTTTTTAACCATTCATCAGATTTTAAATCTATATCCTGATGAACAAACATTATATAATGACCGTTAGCTTTTTTAGCACCGTGATTAAGAGCTTCAGCAGCTGATTTGAACTGGTTACTGGTGTTGTCCATTAAGATTAGTTCATAATCTAATGACTGCTTTTTAAGGCTTTTCATAAGAAATTTATCCAAAATTTCCTCATTGTTATATACGCACACTACCGATATCATTAAAGATTACCCTGGGAATTTTTAATTTAATAAGGTTTCTTTATTGTTGGTTATAAATTTTTGTCTGGAAATAGTTCTTGTTTTTACAAATGTCTAATTATCATTGTTTTATGGGGTGATGTGTAAAAAAAGTATGGGGATATCCTAAAATACATTAATCCATTATAAAAATTTAATATCTGGATTTAATAAGATTATGTGATTCCCTTGTATTTATTAAAAAAAGGGATTTAGTTACAACATTAAAAAACATTTTAAAATATTCAGGGGTCCTTTTTGGATGAGATCATTCAAAAAGGTTAAATTCATTTGTTTTTAGGATTTTTGTCTTTATAAAAAGTTTGAGTAGTTCTTATTAGGGCAAGATAGTTAAATTAATCTAATTCTGAATCTAATGTCGTTAGGTTAGATATTAATAGAATTTTATTATTTGAAAAAGATTATATGGGGTCTCTAAAATGAAAATAGGATTTAAAAGAGTCTCAATTAAAAAAATAGACATCTATCCGGGGAAATTTATCTAAGACATCATCGATCCCTTTTAAAGATGTTCTAAATAGAAAAAGAAGCTTTAAAGAAGTTTTTTTCATTGTTTATGAAACAAAAATTATATATATAACAAATTTTCATGTATATAAATGTTTAATACTTAAATCAAGACATCAAAGAACGTTTTAATATTAATATGACCATTTTGTAAAAAAAATCAATTAATTCTTAGGAATTGGTTTACAATTTATTGATTAAATAAGGTTGATCATGGGGGGGTTCTGTATAAACCATAAACTATCCGGTGTTGTATTTTTATGTTTCATGGCATTGGTTAGTGTGAATGGTATTTATGCAGCCAGTGATGGGCAGAATTTGACCTCAGATAGTTACACAAACACCACGCCCCCTGATTCCAACACACCTGCCACCACAACCCAATCCCTTTCTTCTGAAGATAACCCTAATGATGATTATCAAAATAATGATTATCAGGCTGCGGGTGAGGCTCCTCCTTCTTTTACCAATGAGCAGATCATCCAAGCAGCCCTGGACGTGAAAAAATTCCTGGAAGGAAACAAATACCTACCAGACTACATCACCATCAACGGAATCCAAGTAAACCAGGCCACATTCCTCCAACTACTCACCACAACCACCACCAAAATCAACAACAGCGACACCACAACCACCACCATAATAAACACAAAATTACCCGGAACAGGCACAGAAACAACCACACCCGGAACACTCACACAAACAGAATACCTAACACTCGCACAAAACATACAAACATTCATAAACACCAATAACCAGGCCCCCGCTACCATGAACACTGTCTTCGGCAACATAAAATTCCAATCACTAATCTACCTCTACACACGCGCACTCAGCATGCACCAAACCTACGGAACACTACCCACCTATCTCGCAGTAAGACCATGGAGCAACATACCCATAACCG